>Ga0209270_1000114_pt1 | contig 204892 bp, 220 predicted proteins | sample MTBAKSrepl1MetaG_FD_187456 | JGI IMG/M metagenome (GOLD analysis project Ga0209270, IMG submission 187456) | Enrichment culture microbial communities from Arthur Kill intertidal strait, New Jersey, USA, that are MTBE-degrading - MTBE-AKS1... | ecosystem: Environmental > Aquatic > Marine >...
GATATACTTCATATGTGCACCTCCTGTGAATTGTAGGGGGTATGGTTTTCCTACCGCCCTGTTTTTTACTTAGGGGTTAGTTTATAACTAACGCCCTCGGAGGTGCACTTTTTCATGTTATCATTCCGCACTTGCTTGCCCGCCGTTTTTCTGGAGGGCTTGTCCGCCGTCCTTTTGGAGGGATGCGGAATCCAGTTCCTTAGTTCTGGATTCCCCGGTCAAGCCGGGGAACAGCGAGATTGTTGTTTCAGTTTTTGATACCTCGCAGCTTGCTGCGGGGTAGTTCATTAATATGCCGTCATGAAGACATGGATGACCATTAAGGATTTAAGCCGCTATCTGCAGATTTCAGATAACAAAATCCGGTTCCTCATAAGACAGGAACAGATCCCTTTCCATAATAACCACGGGTTCCTCAGGTTTAACCTAAACGAGATTGACGACTGGATGAAATACTCCTTTATTAAAGAAGGTGGGGACAAACAGGGAACCCCTCAGGCTATCGACGTATTTAATTACAGGGGGATACCCGTAAAGGATTATTCACTGACTGCCACGAAAATATTCATCGGGAAGAAACCGTGGGACAGGTTACCGAAATTCATCAGGGACTGTGTAGAAAGGGTCCGTGAAATAAAGGTCCATGACAACAGCCGCGATTTTCTATACCGCAGGGAATTCTCTATTCTCATGAACAATTTCAATGATTACCTGAAGGTCAGTTTTCAACTGGGATTAATCGAGAAAATGAAAGGGGGCATGAGAGAGAAACACTATTACCCGACCATATATGCCGAAAGAATACATGCAACCCGTGACAGCGAAGAAACAAAAAAGATCATCCTTGACTGTATTCTCGATATTGTCAGCAAGCGCCTGGAGACCGTCCCCGGTGAGCGCCACTGCATTATCCTTCTGTGGTATATACTCACAATCAAGGAAAGCGGGACAGAACCTGCTGAAAACCATTTCAGAAAAGATACGGGTGACCTGAAAAGCTACTCTCCCCTGATACGTCTCAATTTCTCAAAAAGTCTCTGCGCATTCCTCTTTGATAACGAGAGGGAACGGGAGAAGCAGTTCTATGATGAATGGAAACGGATCGTATCCTAGCTCATTTCCGAACGGTTCGGGATAAAAGTCTTTCAACATAGCTTACTGCGACTTTTCCGCAATATACCGGGCTGCCTTTAGAAGGGCAATACAACCCTGACCTGCTGCGATAGCATATTGAAACTCACGTCCCGAAGCACAATCACCGGCAGCAAAGACCCCTTCTACAGATGACCTCGCCTGGCAGTCAATAACAATATGATTCCTTTCATCCAGTTCGAGGAAGCCTTTTACAAATTCGGTATTGGGATTCCTTCCTATCTCGATAATGATACCCTCAACATCCAGCGCATGGAGTTTCCCGTCCTTTTCATATTTCAGGCCATTGATAAACTCCTTACCGGTGAGTTCGGTCGTTGCGGCCCTGTTAATGATCTCGACATTTTCATATGACCTTGCCTTGTTCATGAGCACTTCGTGGCCGGTTAATTCTTCCGCAATGTTCAGAAGGTAAATTTTTCTTACAATATTTTTCGTAAAGTCGACGGCCTCGAGTGCAGAATTACCCCCTCCGATAATCGCAATGTCCTTGCCCGAAAAGAGAGGCCCGTCGCATATAGAGCAATAGGTGACCCCTTTTTTCAAAAATTCTTTCTCACCCGGGACGTCAAGCTTCCTGGGGCGTGACCCGGTTGCTATTATAACTGTCATAGTCTCGTATCTGTCTTTATCGCTTATGACAGTAAAACCCTTTCCTATTGGTTCGATCCCGCTGACTTCCTCATCGAGCTTCGGCTCAATATTATTAAATTTCATCTGTTCCTCGAACATTCCCAAAAATTCTTCCCCGGTCGTCTTAACAATGCCGGGATAATTGAGAATTTCTCCTGATTCCAAAAACTGGCCACCGAAGTCCCTTGCGAGAATGAGATAGTCCATCTTTTTCCTTGAAGCATACAGAGCTGCGGTACAGCCGGCAATGCCGGCCCCGATAATAACCACCTCGTGCATTTCTGCTCCTCCCTGTTACAGGTTGAGTGCTTTTTTTATCCTGTCCTGATCAAACCCGACGATAATATTACCGCCGATGTCCAGCGTAGGGGTGCTCATGCTGCCCGATATCTGCTGTAATTCTTTTACCTTTTCAGGATTATTTGAAAGATCGATTTCCTCGAATTCCACATTATTTTCTTTTAAATATTCTTTTGCCTTCCTGCAATTGGGACATCCCTTGACAGTATATATTTTTACTCCCATGTTACCCTCCGTATAGTTTATTTGAAAAAAGACCCTATATGATTTTAGCCACCACTATCCATCCCGCCACAAAGATCACCTCTGCAACCGCATCAAGGAGGTAGACCCGTGATATTCTCTTTTTCGATACATAAAAAACGTCAATGCCCAGCAGCACACCGGCAGTCCCGGCTCCTGAGACGGCTGCCTCCGGTGTAACGGTTTTTCTTATCCCGCCTGTTATCAGAGCCAGCCCTATGACAACAAGAAGAAGACCTACCGTCCTTACAAGCCAGTGATCTGTCTTGGGGCCGGTGATTTTCTCGAACGTCCTCATGCTGAGGAGAGCCCAGGAACCAGTTATGAAATAATATAAACCCTGACAGGACATCAGATAATTTTCCACGCCGTTGATCCCCGTTTTCCTGTGCTATAGTCTCTTCTCCAGCAGTTCTGCCAGTTTCTCAAGGTGATGTTTCTCCTCGGTAACAAGTGTCCTGAAGACATTCTGCGCATGCTCGTCTTTCATGTTCCGTGACATCTTTATGTACAGGTCATATGAATTTGCTTCGAGGGAAACGGACAAGTCCAGCGCCGCATTAAGATCGTGCCTTTTGACCCAGTCGATGCCTTCACTGACACTCATGCCCCCTTCCATGACATCACCGGCTTCCCCGGTCAAAAGAAAATCCCGGGGGAATTCTTTGGAGGGCTCTTTACCGGAAACCCTGGTGTACAGTTCCACCAGGGATTTCTTGTGGTGCTCTTCAGCGTCTGTAAGCACCAGGAAAAGTTCTTTAGCTTCCCTGTCACCATACAAGTCTGACAACGCAGAGTAAAACCGCCTCGAGCCGTCTTCCAGGATCCATGCCAGCCCGATGAGTTCCTCCGGCCGTTCAGTGCCTTCGAAATAGGCCATGCCCGATTCGGGCGGCCCTTCGGCTACAAGCCCGTCCCATGCATTCATGCCGCCTTCAATGATGTAGACGTTATTAAAACCCTGTTCCTTAAGGACGGCCGCAGCCGCACGGCTGCGTGCACCGGAGGCTCAGTAGACAATGGTCGGCTTCCCCGGGCTTATTTCGTGAGTGCGCTCGTCGATTTGACCAACAGGGATCAACTGCGCACCGGGAATATGCTCCGCCTCGTATTCTACCGGCTGCCGTACGTCCACAAGGTTGTATTCAAGCGGTTCCCTTTCTCTCATGAGCTGCTTCACGGCACCGACAGACATTGACGGTACTGTTTTAAAATAACCGGCAGGTGATTTCATTGTCCTTCCCTCCGAACCGAACATCTTATTCCCCTTTTTTATTTTGGGGAGACCACCTCTCTCTCAGGGCATTGATATTCTCACTGTGGGTCAGGATAACAACTTCATCACCCTCTTTAAGTTTTGTCTTGCTATCGGCAATGACAAATTCACCGTCACGATAAAAGTAAATCACACGTGAATTCCCGGGAAGATTCAAGTCATTGACCTCGCCTTCGTCTTCTGCGCCGGCCTCGAATGAAAAAAAGCGCACATTGCCTTTGATCATCGTGGAGAGTTCAAGGATATCCTTTCCGGCGACCATGTCAATTAGAAACCTGCTTATGGTTCTTGTGGGCACAATGATATTTTCAAGGCCCAGCTCAGAACAGATATGCTCGAATTCCTTGTTGTCGATCTTGGTAACGATCTTTTTAAATTTCAGTGAACGACCGACGAGGGTGGCGATTATATTTGTCTGGTCATTATCCGTCATGCAGAAAAGATAATCAGTGTGCTCAGGACCTGCTTCCCTGAGGAGGTCCGGTCTGCTGCCGTCTCCGTGAAGGAATCCGCAGTCCAGTTCACCGGATAGTTCCTCTATTAGTTCCTTTTTCTGTTCGATAAGCACTACCTCGTGTTTCCGCTCGAGGAGAGATCGGGCTGTCATCACCGATAGTTTCCCTGCTCCGATAAAAACTATTCTCATGACTCCTGCAACCTCCTTCCAAACCATGTATTCGGGAAGAAAAGGACGAGCAAAGCAATCACTTCAAGTCTTCCCATGAACATATCAGCACACAGGACCCCCTTTAAGAAAGCAGGGAGATCCATGTTTACGACACCGGTCGAGAGGCCGACCGTCCCGGTGGCTGAAACCACGTCGAAGAGTGAATCCACCGGATCATAACCCATGGCCACAAAAGAAAACCATGATACAAGAATTACGATGAAGAAGAGTAATATCACGATTAACGCACGCTCTACATCGTCTGTTTCGAGCTTCTGGCCGGACAAGCGCAAATCAACGACTGCATGCCCGGAAAGACTCGTTTTGATGAGTGTCATGTGGATCAGTTTGACCAGGACCACAAGACGGATTATCTTGATCCCTCCAGCCGTTGACCCTACTGTGCCACCGAGACACATAGATACAACCAGCACGAGCTTCGAAGCGTTATCCAGGCCGGAAATATCCATGTTTGAAAAGCCTGATGTTGTCTGGGCGGAAAATGCCAGAATGGGGACGCGCCTGAGTATGTCTCCCCAGGAAACAGTTCCCTTGGACGCCATTATAAAACCGAGCAATACTGTTGTAAAAATACATGCAAGCATTAATACCCGGACCTCGATGTCCCATAAAAATCTTCTGACACCTCCCTTCCATATTGATTGATAGTAGAGGATCAATGAGACAGACCCCAGGAGAGAGACAATTATGACGGCAAACTGAGATGCCACGTTTTTAAATCCCAGCAGGCTTTTGTCATATATGGAGAACCCGCCGGTGGATACGGCAGCAAGAGTGTGCGTAACAGAGGAAAAAAGATCTTCTCCGAGCAGGAGGAGAACGACTATACCGGCACCCGTCAGAACGAGATAAACCTTTGAAACTTTCACTGCATAGACACGTGTCCCCCCTAAGATATCTTCTTTTTTGTCCAGATCTATGAGACGCTTCGTTGCTATGCCCGGTCGCATGAGGAGGGCAACCGAAAACACGACAATGCCGAGACCGCCTATCCATTGCATCCATGCGCGTGCAAAGAGAAACGTCCCTGCTTTACCCCGGACAGATGGCACCATCGACAGACCGGTCGTCGTAACGGATGATATGCTTTCGAACAGGGCATCCTCAAACCTGAGACCGGCTTTGACCATCGGGTAGGAAGATACAATGGCTGTAAAAAGAAAAACAAGGGCTGTTATGACCAGTGCCTCGTTTGCCTGGATGTTGGAAGGTGCCTTTAACCGGCCAAGGATGACACCCAAAATTGTAACGGAAGAAAAGACGAGGACATAACTGAACGTAAGAAAATATTCCCCGAGCAGGATAGAGACAATAACGGTCACAAGCATCATGGCGCCGAGGATGATACAAAGTTGGCCGAAGTATTTCAGCACAACGCGAAAGCGAACCGCGTAACTTAGGGCCAATACCTCTTTTGCAGACATAATGACCTTTTACAATCCCTTTGTCATCTAACGAAGATGAGGTTTCTGCTCTTATTGTCAACTTGAAGGATCATTCCTTGACCTCCAGATCAATACTATCAATTCCGGCATTCCCATTACGGGGATCGAAGGCATAGACCGCAAGCCTGTATGTCCCTGCCCTGTCAATTTTCAACGGTACCGAGAAAAAACCTGGCTTTCCCTCATATGACAAGGGAATCTCGTGCAGTACATTTCCATTCTGTCTGATCATTGCCTTCATTGTATAATGATGAGCGTCCCAGATACCACCTGGGACAAGGGGACACCCGCATATCATGCTCACTCCTACCTGAACAGATACAGCAACTGAATCTTTTATATCAGAAAGATGCACGGTTTGAGGCATATCGATTATATCTACAATTAATCCCGGTAATTCTAGGACCAGTCCGTCATTTTCCGTAATGTCTTTCCCGGGAAGAATCCACTGGGTTATAAAGATTCTCTGAAGAGAATCAGGATACGCCAGAGGTCCCGATGCGCTGATTTCCACGAACAAAGGTTCCGCAATATCCAGCGTTGTCGAAAATCGTGCGGCAGTCGAATCAGAAATGGGTTCACCCTCCAGCCTGGGTGTTCTCATAATGAGGTCAGTATTTCCCGTAGAGCCTTCAGTTATTCCTTCCGACAAGACCTTTCCCGTATTCATATCTTTAATAGTAACGCGCGCTCCACCAACAGACGTTCCAACGAATTTTGACCCCTTTCCCTTGACTTTGACTACAAGTTTAGTCGGCTCGGCCTGAGCTATCGATATCGTAAAAAAAATGAAAAGAGCAAGGAGAACCGCACCTCTTGTCTTCATTGCAGATAACCTTTCGTCGTTAGTATGTTTCTAATGCAACAGGATAATAACGTAAGCATCATCGGCTTGATCCTCTCTCCTTGAGTTGAGAGACCCCTGCCTCTCTGGATTATATTGAAACTGTTACAGCAAAAGATATACCATCGTCAAAAAAACAAATTATCATTTAGATTCAAGGTCTTTGCATCTTTAAAGCATATGTAAAGGGGTGAAACGAAATGATGCTTTTTTTTCATAATGATGGGATTTTCACCTTTGGCAAGTCCGAACCTGTTACAATTCCTGAAAGTAAAAATTTGTTTACAGAGCAAAATTTGTTTCACCCTTCATATCTCCATGCATCATACTTTCAGACATGCCCCCGGGTCTGCAACCGGTTGTATTTCCCGGGTTTACGCTAAGGAAAACAGGGAGGGATACTATATCCTCCCTCATTCTCGGCTTGCTCTTGCAGGCCTCCGAGGTACATTCTTTCTCCGAAAGAATGTAAAGCCGCTCGAATATAATATCCCTCCCTGAACGTATCCGGGTTGACTAAAAAGTATTTTGTCCCGACAAAGGCCGGGATTGAATTGGATAGCGAGCGTATTCCCCGTGGTCTTGCCACGGGTGTTTTCGCCACGGCGAATCCGCCTGAGTGCGGAAGCGAGTGAATAGGAAGAATAAAGAATTCCTTACATTAAGCCCGAAAATATTCGGGACTGCGGTCTTGCAGGGAGTCTTCAATCAAAAGACTTTGAAGGCAATCCTGCCTCCGGGTCTGCAACCTATTGCAGTACGGTTAAGCTGAAGTCTCTCTTGATACTCTGTATGAAATCGTAGATAATGAAAGCACATGGATAGTGTTCCAAAAACCATGACACTATTTCCGTCGAAAAAAAACGGTTTGTTAAGATGAGAAAACAATATTTCATAAATAAGAAAGGAGTATCCCATGAAATATACCGGACCGGTCTCTCTCCTTTTTCATGTTTTAACTGTTATGCTTGTCTTTTTCTTCCTCACGCCAAGCCCTCCCCTTGAAGCGGAACAGGAAGAACCTCCCATTCCTCATGAAACAGAAATAGAAAAAGCCGGAGATGAAAGCGAGAAATTTTCCGAAACCCGGCACAGCTTAAACGTCAACGGGGAAGATTTACGCTATAAAGCCATAGCGGGTGAAATTGTCATCGAGCACGAAAAAAAGAAGGACAAGGAACAGGGAATAAAGGGGAAATTATTTTATGTCGCATATGAACTTGAAGGAGCTGAGAAATCGGAAAGGCCTGTATCGTTCGTGTTCAATGGTGGTCCCGGCGCTGCCTCCGTGTGGCTCCACCTCGGGGGACTGGGTCCTAAACGTATCAAACTGGAACAGGGAAGAACCCCGCCCCCTCCCGTCCGGTACGAAGACAATCCCTCTTCCTGGCTTTCCTTCACAGATATCGTCTTCGTCGATCCCGTAGGAACCGGATTCAGCAGGGGCATACCCGACGATGAAAATTCACGGGAAATTTTCTACGGCTTTCAGCAGGATATCAAGTCCGTCGCTGAGTTCATCAGGCTTTATCTGACAAAATACAACCGCTGGATGTCACCGAAATTCCTGATCGGAGAAAGTTATGGCACAACTAGGGTCGCGGGCCTCACACGGTACCTGCAACAGAGATTCGGCATAGATCTGAACGGCGTGGTGCTCATATCACCGGTCCTTGATTATGATACGATACTGTTTCTGCCTTCAAATGACCTTCCGTACGTTGTCTTTCTCCCCACATATGCAGCCCTTGCGAAATACCACAATGTCCTGCCTGAGCAAGAAGGTACGGAGAATCTAGCGACATTCCTAGGAGAGGTTGAAGATTTCACTTTAAACAAGTATGTAACATATCTGGCAAAGGGAGAAGACCTGGGCAATGAACAGAAAAAAGAACTCCTGGATCTGCTTGGCAGATATACGGGCATCTCGAAGGATTTTATCATGAAGAACCATTTCAGAATAAACTGGACTGAATTCATAAAGAATCTCCTCGGGGACAGAGGTCAGATAATTGGAAGGATGGACGGCACCATTACAGACATTGATCTTGATCCGGGCGATCCATCCATCAGGTACGATCCGTCGCTCGACCCCCTGTTCGGGTCTTTTTCAAGCGCGATGAATTCATATGTCCGTGAGGAGCTTAAATTCGAAAGCAATCTTTTTTACGAGTTTCTGAATTATGAAGTCTCAGAAAAATGGGACTGGAGTTCCGGGCTGACAAGAAAGCAGGGGTTCATAGATGTTTCACATACCCTGCGGGAAGCAATTGCCGTTAACGAAAATCTCCGTGTTTTCATTGCTTCAGGCTATTATGACCTTGCCACACCTTATTTTGCCGCACGGTATACTGTCAGCCATATGTGGCTGGGGGAGTACAGGTCGAACGTTGTCATGAAAACTTACAGTGCAGGGCATATGATATACACACACGCTGAAGAGTTAAGAAAACTTACAGATGATGCAAAAGGGTTCTACAGGAGTTCACTGGGAAGATAATAACCCCCCTTACCCCTCGCGCAAGAGCGGAATTTTACTCCTTCTGTATAAGGTAGGGCAGGAGGGATTTTGTCGCCGCATTTACCGGAGGCTGGGTTGAAAGTAATACAGGGAGGGATACTATATCCTCCCTCATTCTCGGCCTGCTCTTGCAGGCCTCCGAGGTACATTCTTTCTCCGAAAGAATGTAAAGCCGCTCGAATATAAAATCCCTCCCTGAACGTATACGGTAACTGCATTACCTGAGGCCGGGTTGACTAAAAAGTATTTTGTCCCGACAAAAGTCGGGACTGCGGTCTTGCCGCAGGGGGTCTTCAATCAAAAGACTTTGAAGGCAACCCTGCCTCAGGTTTTACAACCGGTTGCATTTCCCGGCTTAATATCCGGTAAGCTTCTCAATACGTATCCTCTCTTTTCCGATATGCATACCCCTGATAACATCCCGGATTCCATCAACCATCTTTGGCGGGCCCGCAATGTAATAAAAGGCATTATCCCATTCCCGATAATTATCTTTTATCATAGAGGGATTTATTCTTCCCGTGAGCCCGTCCCACTTCCTGGCTGACGTTTCCATGTCGGTCATGGTCGGTATTATACGTAGGGTGTCGTTTATAACGGATATATGCTCCATTTCTTCAAGGAAAGCTGCCGCCTCGGGCTTCCGGTTAGAATAAAAGAGCGTGATAGAATGTTTTGTGCGGGCATCGGATGCGTATCGTATCATCGACCGGAAGGGTGTTATACCGATACCGCCGGCGATAAACACGAGGGGTGTTGATGTATCTTCCGGGAGCGTGAAGTTCCCGAGAGGTTTTTCTATCGTAATCGCCTCCCCCGGGGACAGTTCTTTAAGCGTCTTCTTGAATGCACTGCCTGTTATCCTTGTCGCAAAAAGCAATTCTTTTTCAAGAGGTGATGACGCAATGGTAAGGTGTCTTCGAAGCCCCCTTTTATCCATGAAACCCTTGTCCGGCAGGTTCAGGAAACAGTATTGCCCGGTCAGGAACTCATATCCTGAAGGTTTTTCAAAAGATAATGCCAGAGTATTTTCCGCAATCATTTCCCTGCGAATAAGTTTTGTAATGTAGCCCATCGCTTCCTTCTCCCTTGCCAACCCATTGATATGATTTTTTATTTGCCCATGGACAAGATGGCTTCCGCCGCACGCAATGCCCGCCTTCTGCGGGACACAATCCATGAACCTGTTCCCGGGAATGGTCAAGCGGCTTTATCGTCTCCAGGGGACCGCGATTCTCTCAGAATCCGTGCGACTTCTTCATCACTTACCTGCTTAAAATCCCGGTAATAGTTCCCTACGGCCGTAAAGTCCACTATTACATGAAGGCATAGAAACTCGTCCACCATTTCTCTAATGTCATCGGCGGTCTCGACCGGTGAGACAGGAACAGCCGCAACCAGCCTTTCTATGCTTTCCTCCTTCAATGTCGCAATTGCAGCTTTCATTGTAGCCCCGGTAGCTATACCGTCATCTACCAGAATAACCGTCTTTCCCCGGAGATGTTCAAATTCAAGCCGCCTGCCGCCTCTATATAATCTTATCCTGCGGTCTATCTCCTTCTTCTGGGTGGATATTTCTTCCTCTATATATTTCTTTAACACCTCGCCTCTGGCAATAATCTGCTGGTTCAATATGACAGTACCTGTCTCGGATACCGCTCCTATTGCAAGCTCCTCCTGTCCCGGGAAACCTATTTTCCTTACTATAAGTACATCAAGCGGAGCGTTGATAGACCGGGCAATCTCTAACCCTGTGACGGCGCCGCCGCGGGGCAGAGCCAAAACAAGTACACCTTTGCGGTCTCTCAAATGTTCGAGCTTCTCAGCGAGTTTTAGCCCCGCGTCCTTTCTATCAGTAAACATGCAGTCCTTTAAAAATATCTGTTAATTATGTTGATTATGTATTAAACAACTATCATGCCAATTCTCCATGAAATATTCTCCTTGAAAATCAGCATGTTAAACGCATACCATATTCCTAAAGGGATGCAACAAAACAAAATTGCAAACGAGATATTTAAAAAATCCTGCGTCCTAATGCATCGAATACAATAAAATAGTCCTTTCTGCAAAATTTGTTTCTAATGCAAAGATTGTTTCACCCATTTATCAATAATCAATATCAAAAAGGGCATATCGTTTTTTTATGCTTTCTGGCATGACGGGCAGTAATAGGCACTCCGCCCGGATATCTTCATTCGCTGAATCCTGTCGCCACAACGGGGACAAACTCCGTTCTTCTGTCTGTGGGGCAGCATATATGACATAGGAATCTTTTCAGGATCTGCCCTTCTATCTATAGCAGTTTTAAGAACCCTCTTCATGTTCCGGAAAAGCATTTTAGTTCCCTCTTCATCCAACCCTCTCACCGGTGCCCGGGGATGGATGCCTGACTGGAAGAGGATCTCGTCAGAATAGATGTTACCGATTCCGGCAATAAGTCTCTGGTCCATCAACGCAGACTTTATATGTCCTCTTCTCGTATTCATTGTTTCCTTAAATGTTTCTAAATCGATTTCAATTGCATCAGGGCCTATTTTTTTCTCCTCGATAAATTTCTCAATATCCTTTACGAGACCTGCTTTTCCCAGTAGCCTCAGGCTAATATAGATGAGACTATAACCGTTTTCGAAATGGAATAATATCCTGCTGTAAGGAGGCTCCCCTTTTAAGTCTTTGAGATACCTGAGGTTACCTGTCATGCCGAAATGCAACATGAGACATAATTTTTCCCCCACTGTTACAAAAAGGTATTTTCCATGCCGTTTCGTTGACATCAGTGACCGTCCCTGAAGTTCAGACCTGAGTTTCCTTATCGATATGCCGTCAAGAACTTTCCCCGTTCGCACCTCAACGTTCCTGATCCTCTTGTGTAGTGACGTTGCATCTATATACCTTTTATATATTTCAACATCCGGCAGTTCAGGCATAATCCATTATATTATACTAATCCCCCTCTAAACGTATATTTGCGCTAACTGCATTACCGGAGGCCTGGCTGACTGAAAATAAAGAAATACAGGGAGGGATACCATATTTTCGCTCATTCTCGGCCCGCTCTCGCAGGCCTCCGAGGAACATTCTTTCTGCAAAAGAATGTAAAACCGCTCGAATATAATATCCCTCCCTAACCATATGCGCACTTAATTTACCGGAGGCCGGGTTGACTGAAAAGTATTTTGTCCCGACAAAAGTCGGGATTGAAATGGATAGCGAGCGTATTCTCTGTGGTTTTGCCACGGGTATTTTCACCACGGCGAATACGCCTGAGTGCGGAAGCGAGCGAATGGAAATAATAAAGAATTCCTTACATTCAGATTCCCTGCGGTCTTTCCGCAGGGGGTCTTCAATCAAAAGACTTTGAAGGCATTCCTGCCTCCGGTTCTACAACCATGCTTTTTAGGTTCACACTCCGATCTCCCCGTCGACCCGGCGACCCGCTGGAAGGTTACCCGTGATTTTGCTTCTGCAATTAAATCATATCCCTAAAACCAAAACTAATGTTTAGCGGAGGCTCTCTCTTCAGAAGCGCCTGGAAAATAACTTTGCGACCTGTCCCAGCAGCAGCGGAATGAAGCTCATAACAAGAATAATTCCCCAGCCTTCGATACCCGGCTTCACTGTATGAAGCACCCCTGAAAGCACCGGGAGATAAACAGTTGCAACAAGCAGTACCGTTCCAAGTAATAAGGCCCCCCAGACATAGGGATTCCTGGTGACATCGTTCCGCAATATCTTTGAGTCCCGATCATTCATGTTGAACACATGCAAGAGAGAGGCCAGGCCAAGAGTAAGGAAAGAAATGGTCACCGCCTCAGCAACACCCGTTTTCAGCCATTTGAGAGCGAGTGCAAGTGATCCGAGAACAGCCGGGGCCATCAGCAAGCCATATCCTGCAATGGAAAGCCAATGTCTTCTGGTCAGAATTGCCTCTTTTGGATCGCGTGGGGGCATCTTCATAACATTGTGGCTTCCTTCACTAACGCCGATTGCGAGTGCAGGGAACACATCGGTGACAAGGTTCAGGAAGAGTATCTGAAGGGGAAGAACCGGCAGTGGCGCGTTGATAAGCGATGCAGCAGAAACGGCAGCTATCTCTGCAACATGGCATGAAATGATATACACGACAAATCTCCTGATATTATCAAAAATGACCCTCCCTTGCTCAATTGCCTCGACAATAGTAGGAAATGCATCGTCCTTGAGAACCATGTCAGCTGCCTCGCGCGCCACCTGGGTACCTCTTTTCCCCATTGCGACCCCGATATCTGCTTTCTTGAGCGCCGGTGCATCATTGACACCGTCACCGGTCATTGCCACGATTGCATTATTTTCCTGGTGGAGTCTTATCAGGTCGAGCTTTTGTTTCGGGTTCACCCTTGCAAAAATCCGGGCCTCCAGGAGATGCCTGCGCTGAGTGTCAGATATTTCTTCGAGGTTACCCAACTCTTTACCCTTCATTATAAGATCGTCAGACCCCCTGTCAATAAGTCCGAGTGAGAGCCCTACTTTTTTTGCTGTTGCAGGTTGATCGCCCGTTACCATGATTACCCTGATCCCTGCATCCATGCATGCTTTGATGGCACCATGCACTTCCTCGCGCGGGGGGTCGAACATTCCGACCATAGCGAGGAATGTCAGTCCCTCATAAGGATTACTGTCACTGCTGTCAACTGACTTTTCTGCAAGCGCAATAACACGGAGGCCATCTTCAGCCAGCCTTGTATTGGCTGCAAGCCATCTTTCACGGTCTTGTTCTTTCATCTCCCCGGTATCTTCTCCGGAGTTAAAATTAGTGCTTGCCTCGAGTACTGCTTCCGGTGCCCCTTTTACGGCTACGAGAAATCCCCTTTCTTTCTTATGGAAAGTAGCCATCATCTTTGTCTCAGGATCGAATGCCTCTTCACGCACTTCCGGATGCCTTTCGAGAATATCCTTTCTTCGGATTCCCGCCTTGTCTCCTGCGATGAGAAGCGCTATTTCCAGGGGGTCACCCGCAGCTCCTTCTCCTTTGCCCGTCCCACCTTCTTTTATGGAGGCGTTGTTACAGAGCACTGCCACCTCGAGGGCTTTCTTCAAAGGCCCTTCCTTTGCGGGGTTAAGCTCTTTCTCCCCGTCACGGAAAGTACCGTCATCCAGATGTATATCGGATGCATTCAACATGATCCGGGCAACGGTCATCTCGTTCTCCGTAAGCGTTCCTGTCTTGTCGGTGAAAATAATATTCGTCGCACCGAGTGTCTCCACGGAAGAAAGACGGTTTATAAGTGCATTGCGCCGTGCCATGCGACGCATTCCCTTCGCCAATGCAATAGTGGCTACAACCGGCAGTCCTTCAGGGATTGCCGCAACCGCAAGAGCGATGGAAGTCTCGACCATGAGTAAAAGTCCCTTGCCGGCAGCTATGCCGGTAATCGCAACGATAACCGCGATTACCAGGGTCAACCACAGGAGCATGTGCCCTAACCGGTTGAGCCGTTTCTCAAGAGGGGTGACCTCCTCCTCCGCCTCCTCGACCAGTGAGGAAATACGCCCGAGCTCGGTATTCATCCCCGTGGCTACAACGATTCCCTTACATGAACCGCGTGTGATTGTAGTCCCCTTGAAGAGCATGTTTTTCCTCTCCGCCAAAGGTGCATCCCCATCTACTTCTTCTTCATTTTTTGATACGGGAACAGATTCACCTGTGAGGGAAGACTCTTCAACATGAAGTCTTGATGCTTCAATCAGGCGGGCATCTGCGGTAACAATATCCCCTGCTTCTGCTACCAGAATATCTCCGGGGACGACTTGCCCGGCATGGATTTCCTTCACAGTGCCTCCCCGTATAACTTTTGTGCTTACCCTGGATAACTCCCTCAGTGCTTCCATCATGCGGACCGCCTTTATCTCTGTAAAAAAGCCAATCGCCGCATTAATAACGACAGCTACTAAAATGGCAACCCCCTCGACCCACCTGCCGAAGGCAAATGAAACAGCGGATGCTGCAAGGAGTATGATGATCACAAGACTCTTGAACTGCGCGATGAGAACAGCAAGTGCACTTTTCTTCTTCATCTTGCTTAAACGGTTCGGGCCGTGTCTTCTAAGTCTCTTCTTCGCTTCACCTGTATCAAGCCCCTTATCGGGGTCAACTCCAAGGTGTTTGGCGACAGAATCCCATGACAGATTCCAAGGCTTGTTGAGGATCTCGTGTTTCATGTTGTTTTAGGGAGGGATATTATATTCGAGCGGCTTATCCCGATGAATATCTGGATTCCCCTGAACCAGTAAAGCAAATTTTATTATTCCGCTGTGGGGAATTAGTAAACATATTATATCCTCCCCTGTTCTGCGAATACTGTGACATTTTTTTTAATGGATAAAAGGATAGCGCTGTTTTTATCAGTACCTGAATACGGCGGCTATCGGCACGTTGTCCGGCATGTTTTGCGGCTCAACAGCATAAACAGTGCCACCGTGCAGATACGTCTGGACTGCTGCGAAATCGAGAAGGTCCTCACTGTACGGTTCAGCATTTTCGTGCAGGTAGACCTTGTTTGCATCCGGGTCAAAGTTTCCCCATCGTTGTGTTCCTACGGGGACAAATAGGAATTCTACCCTTCCAAAGTAAGCTGCAGGAACAACCACCTCAATGTCACTGGAAGTCCTCCCGGTCCCGGCAAGTTGCCCGAACATGCCGATCGCTTCTTTCTGTGCCTTGAGAAAAAGCGGCTCCACGATTTTCCACGCATGACCGTGTAATTCTTCGGCGGTCAGATCTCCCGGGTTCACAGCGACCCCTTTAATAGTGAGATGGGGATATGTATTTACTTCCCTATAAATGGGATGGAGATATTCGACGCCTGCCGTCACGAGGGGTGCCTGCTGGTCTCTTAGAATTGCATGCAGCCCCCTGTCGATCTTGAGAAAGAACCTCCTGATGTTGTCTTTCGCGTCATCGGTGCCGACTCCGTGGCCGTGGAACATTGCTGCCCTTTCGCCACTCGTCCCGGGCGTCCCGGTATGAAACTGTAACTGCTTTTCGGGGTCGTCATATTTGAGCGCCTCAGCTATGTTTTTCGGAACGCCTGTATTGCTTATATCAACCTCGTTCAGACTGTAGCGGGTTCCCTGAAATAACCCGACATCATCCTGGCTTATTGAAAGAACAAAAAACTTTCCGTCACCCGTAAAAAATAAAAGTAGCGGCTTGATGTGAAAACGGCCTGCCACTACAACTAATTCACTGAACCTGAGAGGCAGACGATAATATCTGAACGTATCTTCAGAAAGAAAAATTGCCAACCCATCTCCCTGATAACTCCAGAAGACCGAATCAATCAGAAGTTCCCGTGCCGGTTTTAAGAATGCCTCTGCTTCTGAAGAACGGTGCCCGAGCCCGGCCAGTCGATCCTCAGCTTCCCTGAGCAGGTTCTTGAGGCGGACCCGGTCTTGTTGAACCTCGCTGCCGGCCCTGTGGGCAGGCATGAAAACCGATACACAGTCTCCCTTCTGCTTCTCTAATAATGCCCTTATGTCATCTTTAGTCAGTATATCCATGGAACATCTCTATTTTTCAAAATGAGACAGTGCTCTGTCATAAGATTTTTCAAGGTCATCGAGCGCCGCATCGATGCCGGTTTTAAATTCCTCCCAGGCTTTCGCACTTGAAGATCTGAACTCATCGATCTTTTTCTGCAAATCCTCCTGTTTCTTCTTCAGTTCCTGTATTTCTTCATCGAGCTTCTCCCTTGTGTCGGCAGTTTCCTGTGCAAGCCGGGTCTCGAGTTCTGCGGTTTTCTTCTTCAGTTCCTCCATCTTGACCTCTACCTGTCTTATGTATTCTTCTTTTTTCTGATCTATATATGCTCCGGTTGTGCCAATAGCTTCCCCTACCTCCTTTTTAACCTCTTCCTGTGTCACATCAGTCTTTACCCCTTCGGGTTTCTCCCTGCTGCATGACATGATGACAAACAATGATAAAAGAATAGTTACTGAGAACATGAATTTTTTCATAGCGTTTCCTCCCTCTTTTTGTCTGGCCGGTGCAGCAGGTCCTCCTACTGCTTCTGTTTCAGCTTTTCCCGTGCCTTTTGTATAGAATTGTTCAGCTCGGAAAAAGACTTCTCGACACCCTGTTTAAGTTCCTTCCATGCATCCTCGCCGGCACTAACTGCCTTGCGCAGGGTTTCCCGCGCAGCCTTTTCCTTTTCCCTCAATTCAGCAATATGGGTTTGAAGCTCTGCCTTCATCTCGCCTTTTGCCTGCGAAGCTCTTTCCTTTAATTTATCGATCTCCTTCACCCAGTCCTGAATCTTTTTGTCGAACTTCTTTATATCAGTACCCCTCTGATCGTCGCTCATAAACGCCCCCTTTGTGATCTATTAAGAAAATTTATAGATGATTGCACCTGTTTAAGGATCTGTCACGATACCTGCGGAATCAACCGCAAAACGCCTTTCAGCACCATCGTAATGAAAAATAGGAATAGAAAGCCAAAAAAATAACATTATCCCCCCTTTCGTATTTCATTTATGCCTTTTTTCAGCAAAAGATGTTCCAGAAGTTGCAAACTGATAACTAGATGAAATTAAATGGATTTTGTGCTTTAAGATTATCGGGAAGGGGTGCAACAAAATAAATTTATATTGAGAAGGATAATCATATAATGTGCGTAATTTTATATTTTTACAGGTAAAATGAGAAAGTGATTTTGAGGGTTTTTGTAGGTGTAAGTATTTGATAAATAGTATTATTCTGACTAAGGAACATGATATTTTCAAATTGGGAAAAATTGCCAAAATTGCCAGAAAAGTAACACATGGATGAGAATTTATTTTCGCACAGGCAACTATATTTAACTCATTGTAAATAAATATTAAATTTAACTTTAAAGGCTGTTTTTATGCGAGCGACTAAGGGACACTAAGGGACATTTGTCCCTTTCTCTGGGCCGACTAAGGGACATTTCAATAATTACAATACAGCCAACCTGGAGGTATACTTTTACGGTCAGCTTCTTCTATTAATCTATTATATTCATCTTCGGCGTCCCTTAATTCTTTCCTTGCGCGATCAGTGGCTACGGAAGTTGTAGCAACAGCATCGGCTCCTATATAACGACGTCCGTATGTAGCCCGCGTGCTTAATTCAGTTATTTCGCTATCTGCAAGAGCTTGTTTTGCCCTTTCAATTCTATCTTTAGCTTTTGTAGACCTTTGGCACCATATTTCCGCTTGCTCTCTTTTTGAAGTATCGCTTATATTTAAATCGTATTGCGGCTGTTCTTTTGAAATGGGCGCATCAGGCTCTTCCTGCTTAATACCCCGGCCGTAGATTTCCAGGTCATCGTCCGAATAAACTTTAGGGTTTTCTGCAAACACAGGAGGACAAAGTATTATTAATATAATAATGAATAAACTTAGCATCATCTTAATCCCCTTCCTTTTGTATATACAAAAAAGATCGACATTATTACATATCACCTTTTTCTCTGCTCTCGTCGATAGGCGTTGGGAATTTAACTGGAGGAGTGTTAGGGATTATATCCTGTTCAGCCGAAATATTTGGTGGCCTTTTGTCTTTCTTTTCCCTTTTCCTTATACAGGCTTTAACTGTTTCATATAATTCATTCGTGTATAAAGAGCTTAAGCATTTTTCAATGGCCTCATTTTTGATAGTATGGCCAGTGATTTGTTTGAGCTCTAACCTTATCGCGGTAATGACTCTCCTTGAAAGCAATGCCTGAAGAAGGTTTTTATCTTCAAGTGATGTAATCTCGGCAATATATTTAACGATCAAGCCCCGCTTAAAGCTTTCCTTAGATAATAAAAATAACTTTTCTGACACCACGTTAAAATCATCCTCGAGTAAATTAAAAGAAAAAATAATTGTATTCTCAACTTTACCTTTATCCCAAGCAAGATAATACAACTTATAGTCTATTCCGTTTGTCAAAAGACATAAATTTACCCCGCCAGTCGCTGCATAATTTGTGGCCTGATAAGCGTGAGTTTCCCTTAAGTTTGTATCTATGGACTTTACCTCAACGAAAAATATAATCTTATCTTTGAATTTAACTGTAAGGTCTACGTAGTGAGATTGGACTAAATGCTCAGCTGTAATTTCATTGAGGATATCATAACCTAAAATTTCCGAAAGTAGAAGCCTCACCCGCATTCTCGTGTCCGCCTCATTTAACCCTTTTTCCTTAGCTTCTTTGATTTTTGGCAGATATTTTTTTAATGCGGCCCTGAATTCTTTCATCTTACCTCCTTGTAAATTTAATACCGTTCACAACATCACTCTCACCGATCTATCTCCCGCCCAAACCAGATCACCTTACCGTTGATAATGACCTGGTCTGGTTCTATTTCAGCAGGTTCGTATCTGGGATTGTCGCTAATTATCCTAAGTCGATTCGATGGATACAACACCTGAATTCTCTTGACCATGATCTCATTACCGAACGCTATCGCATAAATTCCTCCGTGGGGGTCTACAAAGTTTTTGCTGTGATCGATTAGAACTATATCCCCGGGGAACAGGGTCGGTTCCATGCTGTCGCCGCGCACCTTGGTCACGGCCATTTTATGCGGAACGCCCTTCTTCTCGATCCAGTTTTTCCTGAAAGCGACGGTCATCTCTACCGTATTGTCTGCAATCAATCCACCACCAGCGCTTATCTCGCCGGTAACCTGGGGAACAAAAATAAACTCTATTCCTTTATATAAAGCAGCAGATTCAGCCGGAACAGTTCCGGTCAAAAGCAGGTCGAGCGAGATACCCTCCTTCATACAATATAAGGCCAATTCTTCATAAGGTATACTATTTCTGCTCTTTGCAGTATAAAGGGTTTTCGGTTTTATACCAAGTAAAATAGCTACTTCAGCCTCATTGGATAGTTTTTTCAACTCTTTTATATTCTGAATTATTTCTGCCAAAGTCCTCATAATGTAATTTTTATATTGACAAAGTCCTTAAAATGTGGTTGAATAGACTTCAATATGTAATAACACCTGTTAATGATGAAGGTAAAAAACAAAAAAAACGTGATTAGGATTAAAAATTTGCTTTGGGTTAATGACCTGGATGTGGCCAAGCTGGCGCGCTGCATCAAAAAATCGCGCACATGGACGAGCCAAGTGCTGTACGGCCATCGTAAAAGCGAGTTTACTCGTAAAGCCATCGCCGATGTGCTCGGTATGCAGACCACTGATCTCTGGCCGGCAAACGGCAAAAACCGCAGGAGGGCTGCATAGGTGCATAAAAAGGTTGATAAAGTGCTGGTTAGTATTTTTCACCCCAGGGCGTCGGTGGTCCCGGAAACTGCCGGCGCCCTCTTTTTTACATAAGTATAAAAATTTTTGTCTTCTTTGTCTATGGAAATGAATAAGAAAAAAATAGACATCAGGCAGCTCGACATATTCAGTCTCATAGAGGAACTTTCCAGGAAGCAGGCCGAGGCGGCAGCAAGCCCGTCAATTAACGGTAAAGCCAGCATTGATGCTACCGTGAGGGCCATCATAAGCGATTCCCTGAAGCGATCACCTCTCAGTAGATACGAGGTAGCCGCAAGGATGTCAGAAATCCTCGGCGTGGAAATAACAAAATCCCAAATTGACGCCTGGTCGGCCGAAAGTAAGGAAAACCACCGTTTCCCTTTTGTCTACACAGCATCGTTTTGCATGGCAACCGGAGACAAGACACTCGTCAGATACATGGCCCAGTTATGCGAAGGATATTTTATCGAGGGCCGCGAAGCCCTACACCTTGAGCTCGGAAGGATCGAGGAACAAAAAGCCGAGCTTCAGAAAAAGGAATCTCTCATACGGGAGACGCTGGAGAGGATACGTCGTGGATAAAACAACAATAACAGTTATTTGCTGCGTATGCGGGAAAGTCTTACGCACAAAGGATGGTATGGGTATCACCGGCATATCGCACAGCTACTGCGATTCATGCAAGGACAAAGAAATAATGAAAATGAAACTCGCACTGGAGGAGAGGTATGCAGAAAAAGAAGAACGAACGTTCACCAATTAAGGCGAATGGCCAGATGCAAAAAGTCCACAATTCTGGACTAAAAACAGGGCATGCCCAGGCGTTCGGTGCAGTACGGATGCTGGCTGAATACCTTGAATGGAAGGCCATTCAGTCAATTGTAGATGACAGGGAAACCCTTGAAAATATGGGATATTCAACGATTGACGAATACTTTACTGCGCACAATATCAAGAGAAGTACGGCCTTTAAAAATCTGAAGATCGCCAGAAAATTATCAGCCGAAGAAGTCCAACTTTGTGGACAAATAGGCCTCACCCGCACAGACCTTTTTACATATGCCTACCTGCCGGAAGACCAGCGACTGCAAATCAAAGACGGCAAGGTGCTTAACCTCGAAACTACCGACAAAGATGAAATCAAATATCTCATTAAACAGCTTATTCAGGAGAATAAAGAAGCCAGAGAATCCGCACAGAAGGCTGGCACCGAAAACAAGGCACTCCGCAGAACAGTCGAAGATCTCAATGCCAGGATACCCAGCCATCAGGGCCTGGGCTGGGCATGGGAGGCTGTGGAGCGCATCAACCTTGCCATTTCGGAGATACAGAGCAATATGCACCTGCTGCTCGACTCGAAGGACCACCGGCTGGTAGATAACCCTGAGCTAAAAGCTAAGGTCAGCGGTTTGTATCAGGCAGCAAATCAAATGCTTACGTCCGTTTTTGACAGGATCGAAAAACTGACCGGCTATCATCCGGGACGTGAAGGTAAACAATAAAATGAGTGAGTGGCTGACTGTCCAAGATTTCGCCGCAGCCAAAGGTAAATCGTATCTATCTGTCAAAAAAGCTTTACAGCGTGGCAAATACAGGGCCGTGCGCCAGGTCGATGGTATGGGACGTGGCGGCAAGACATGGCAGATACACAGATCAGAACTGGTCGAACCGGGCACTCAGGCAGAAATCATCACTGACTTATCCCCTCAAGCCGGTGCTGTCGTTACCCCTTCAGCTCCGGTCACACCCCTTGCGGAGCAGGTTCTCCCGGACAAGATGCCTGCTCCGCCTTCTACTTTTATCCCTGAGAAGGCAAAAAAGATAGCGCTTGCCAGGTTTGATCTGCTCAGGCTGTGGGATGAATTCAGGGGCAGGTATGCTCGGTCGACAGAAGCCGACAGCGAATTCATACAAGGCTTCAATACAGGCAAGCTCTATCCGCATCTTTTTAAAGTACTTGGGGCAATCTCAATCAATACACTGTACCGATGGAAGGCAGACCTGAACGGATCCGGCGATTGGAAGCCCCTTATACCTCAATATTATTCCAGGGAAAATAAGACATATCTCACACAAGAAGAAATCACAACATTCCTTCGCTTCCTGCTACATCCAAGCAAGATCAAAATAGGCACCGCGTTCAGGCTTACCGAGGCAGCTCTCGCAAACAAGGGCATTGAAATTAAACGTAGCTGTATGACCTTCCGGCGCTTTGCAGACAAATTCAAAAATCAGCATTACGACCGCTGGGTGCTCATGCGCGAAGGACAGAAAGCCCTTAAAGACAAAGTCGAGCCGTTCATAAGGCGTGACCCTTCTCTTCTCGAAGTGGGAGATGTACTGGTAGCAGACGGTCACCGGCTGAACTTCCAGGTCATCAACCCCTTCACCGGAAAACCCTGCCGGGCAACAATTGTGGGTTACGTTGACTGGAAATCATATGACCTGGCCGGTTATGAAATAATGGTCGAGGAAAATATACAGTGCATCGCCTCGGCGCTCAGGAACTCGATCCTCTGTCTCGGCAAAATTCCGAAGGTCACATATCAGGATAACGGCAAGGCATTCCGCTCCAGATTTTTCACTTCATCCGGATCCTTTGAGGAGTCCGGCCTTTACGGTCTGTTTGGGCGTCTCGGCGTTATAGCCGTATTTGCGCAGCCATACAACGCCCGCGCAAAGATAATCGAACGCTGGTTTAAGGAGTTTTCAGATACCTTTGAAAGGCTTCTACCAAGCTTCACCGGCACGTCCATAGAAGATAAGCCGGCCTGGATGCTCAGGAACGAAAAGTTTCACAGGTCCATGCATAAGGAATATATCCCCACTATCCCCGAAGCGACACAGATGATCGACAAATGGCTTCAATTCCACCGTTCGCAGGAATGCCCACATGTGAGGGGCAAGAGCATCGGGGAAGTATTCCAAGAAGGGCAACACGCCGAGAACGGACAAAGGAAAGTAAATCCTGCCGAGCTCGACGACCTCATGATGGCGGTAAAAACGACAACTATAAACCGCAACGGCATACGTCTGATGAATGCGGATTATTATGATGACAACCTTTACGGACTCAGAGAGGAGGTGATGATAAGGTACAGTCTCTTTGATATTTCAGAAGTTAAAGTCTACACAATGAAGGGGGATTTTATATGTAGCGCAAAGCGTCTTCCGAAAGTGCATCCGATGGCGTATTACCTCGGCGACCCGAAAGACCTGGAAGAGTTCAAGCGGCAGGTATCTGTGCAAAAACGTGTCGAACGCCGCACTGTCCAGCTTGCGAAGGACACCTTGCAATTATGCTCGCAGGGCAAGAAGGCTGTAGACACTGCGCTGCCCTGGCAGCGAATCGCCGAGGTATCGCCCCGGGTGATCGAAAAGCTTAGAAAGGATGACGTATCACTCCCGCCGGTCGAGGAGCATATCCCTGAGGAATGCATTCCAACTTTTTCTGCTAATAGTATAAGCAGCCAAAGCGCAGAGGCATCTGAAAAACGGCAAACCATGCCGTTTTTCAGAGAGATGTACGAGAGATACGATTGGCTTATTAAGCAGGGTACCTTGACGGAAGACGACCTGAAATGGATCGAAGAGTACAGGAAGACCAATGAATACAGAATGCTCTACGAATATGAAGAAAGGAGGTAATTAGACACATAAAAAAGGGCCGCATAATGCGGCCCAAAGCCTTGCGCGATAGGAGGATTGTACCACGTGAGAAAAGTTTTTGCAAAGACCTCGAATGTGCATAATTTCACGACCGCAATGAGCAAGCTGCAAGCCCGCCCCCTGGAACTTCCCGGTATGGCGCTCGTCTTCGGCGAGCCGGGACTCGGGAAAACGCGCACCTGCCTCTGGTGGCAGGCGGCAAACGACGGCGTTTTCATACGCACAAAGAAATTAATGACTGGCCGCTGGCTGCTCGAGGAGATTGTCGCAGAGCTGGGCGAGGCCCCGGGATCCAGGACGTCGACGCTCTTCCGGCAGGCAGTAGACCAGTTGCTGGAACACCCTCGCGCTCTCTTTGTGGACGAAGCGGATTATCTTGCACACGATGCACGAGTAATCGAAACCCTGCGTGACCTTCATGATACAACGGGGACGCCGGTCATATTTATAGGCATGGACATGGCTGATAAAAAGCTCGCCCGGTTCAAGCATCTGTACGACCGTTTCAGCGAGATCGTTAAATTTACCTTCCTCACCCTGGGTGACGTAAAGATAATTGCCGAACAGATGTGCGAGGTCAAGCTGTCTGATGATGCAATTTCATACATACACAGTAAGGCAAACCGCTTCCGCCGCGTAGTAGTTCAACTTTACAAAGCAGAAGCAATAGCAAGGGCAGGTTCGCTGAAAGAGGTCACCTTAGCGCATTTACAAGGGGCGAAGAAATGACGGTGATCCTGCAAAAGGGCAGCCAGTCAAATGTCAGAGAAAAAATATGGAAAGTAATCCGCGGCTTGATAGAGTTTACATTTGACGAAGTTGCAACGATTTCCGAAGAAAAAGCGTCCACATATCTTTTTCATCTCTACCACGCGGGGTATATCAGGCAGGCAGGCAAACGGACAGAGGCAAACGGACGGAAAAAGGTTGTCTGGCGGCTCATCCGGAACACCGGGCCCCGGGCGCCGGTGCCGTGCAGGTGTCTATATGACCCGAACATTGATGAAGCAAAACCGTCTGACAAACCTGAGAGCTTGCAGGCTAAAAAGCCCCGAAGCGGAGGGCGTCATGTGGATTGAAATTCTAAAGCGTCAGGTGGAAATGAAGGGACCGAAGACCGTAGCGCGGGAGCTGGGCATTTCAAGGAGCTCCGTCGATCTTGTTGTCCAGGGTAAGTATTCCGCATCGACTGTAAAGATCGAAGGGCGGGTTAAAAAAATCTACGGGAAAAACGGCATGGTCGAATGCCCCGTTAAAGGGATTATAACCCCGCTTGAATGCGCTGAGAATTTCAGGAAAGCCAAGCTGATCGGCATGAAGGCCGGGAACCCGGAAACGCTGCGGCTTTACAAATCATGTCTCGGATGCGGGATAAGGAATACCTAATGAACTGCAATGAAGTTACACGAAAACAGATAGTAAAAATCCACACATTGAAAACCCGGTTAAAACTCGATGACGGACAGTACAGACTGATGCTTTCTGATTACTGGGTAACAACCTCAGTTGACCTCACATGTGCTGAGGCACAGGACCTGATCAGAAGGCTCGAGGAGATGGCCATAGACGCAGGCGTCTGGTCGCAGTACTCCAAGCGCGGCAAGATGCGCTATGAATACCTGAAGGACCGACAGGGTATGGCTTCACCGGCGCAGCTGCGCATGATAGAGGCAATGTGGAAGGATATCTCTTACACACACAGGCAGGATGCAAGGCAATGTGCAAAACGGAAATTTATTTTCAGGATCGCGGGGATTACCGAGATGGAGGACATCTCGTCCGTTCATGCAAGAAAAATCATCCGCGCGCTCCGCGAGATGAAGGTGAAAAGGAGAATGTATGGTCCACAAAAAAAGGTCAGGAAAGACATTGAAACGGAAGAAGGGGAGACTGCGGGTGCCGGAAAACACGCAGCATAACCAACCGGCGAACGGTTATCTCTGGTGTGCCGCCGGTGAACAACAGATATCGCAGGACGTCTGCATTGTAAGGCAGGAACGACAGCCCGATATATGCAGGACCTGCCGGAATTTCAGGGGAGGTGCAGCATGAAACTTAAAGACGCAATGATATGCCTGAATTGCGATGAAGTCTTTGAACTCGAAATCGTAGAGTTCCTCGACCAGAAAGTGCAGATGCTGTCATGCCCGGCATGCGGCAGCCCGCACAGCCATAGGCTCTGCACGTGGATACCGACCATAGATACGGTCACCAATGTAATTTATGAAAAAGCGAGGGAGCGGGCAGGAAAGGCAGGGAGGTGAAAGCGAATGGCTACATTGGCAGAAATTGAAAAACTTACCGGGAAGTATGCTGAAGGGCGTGAGTCCCTCAGATCCATAATGCAGGATATGCAGGACGAGATCGAGACCGCAAAGCGCCGGTACCTCGTCCGCATCAAAAAGACCGTTGCAGGTATAACCGAACGGCATGCGGCGCTAAAGGCTGCTATCGAGGAAAGCCCTGAGCATTTCCAGAAACCGAAAATGATCGTCATCCACGGCGTCAAGGTGGGTTTCCAGAAGCAGAAGGGCAAGATCGAGTGGGACGACGACAGCCTGGTCGTAAAGCTCATCAAAAAGCACTATCCGGACACGTGGGAAATATACGTGAAGGTCAAAGAAACGCCGAAGAAAAAGGCGCTTGCCGATCTGTCTGTAGGAGAGCTGAAGAAGATCGGCGTAGAGGCTACGGAATCCGGCGAGGCCGTGGTCATCAAGGATACGTCATCGGATATCGACAAGCTCGTTGATGCATTGCTCAAGGAAGACGAAGCGAACGAGGCGCAGGAGGCGGCATGAAAATTAAGATTGAGAGCACGAGAAAAATCGTACATTTAAACGGAGTCCCAGCGCGGATATGGGAGGGGAAAACGGAAAGCGGAATCCCTGTGCATTGTTATATCACCCGGATTGCTGTTTCCCATGACCAAGATGCCTCCGAATTCGAGCGGGAATTGCAGGAGCATCGCCCGCCGAGTGTAGAGGTCGAGGCAATACCATTAAGACTGATTCTTTGAGGAGACGGTGCGATAGTGCATAACACACGTTGTCAGGAATGTGGGGAGATCGGAGATGTCGGGTATAGCGGCATTTGCGAAAGATGTATGGTGAAATCGTCGAAAAATAAACCAAGGAGGGATAGCATGTCGCCAACAATTGGAAGGATTGTGCACTACAAACATGATGATGGGGATATCAGACCTGCGATTATCACGCATGTATGGGATAAGAGCTGTGTCAATTTACAGGTATTTTTGGACGGGACATTAGATAGTCCTCCGCCACTGCGTACCACATTGGTTTTTACATCCGTATCGCGTGGGCGGGAGCGTAGGCAATGGGACTGGCCGGTAATCGAAACAAAATAAAATGCCCTGCATGCGGAGCTAAGGGAATCAAGGTAATCTATGCCGCGATTCCGGCGAAGTTTTGCACGAATATGGAATGCAATACCCTTTGGGGAAGATTCTCTTTTCTCATAACATTACTGCCATTCAATGGCTGGTTCTTTGTTTATGAGGGAAATTATTTTAGGGCATTATTTTCCTGGCTGTTTGGGAAAAACAAGGAAACGGGATGAAATTTGATATTTTCTTAATTTTTATAGGGTTACTTAATAAAGTAAAAAAGGAGCAAAGCAGGCGTTACTCCCGCGTGTCAGGCGGGACACTATATTTAAAGCGTAGTCACCACAGCACGAGACCGAAAAAGCACAATAAATTGGCGAGAGCAAGACTAAGGAAAAACGGAGGGTGAAATTCAGAAAGGCATCATGAGGGGAAACAATGCCTGATCTGACTTTTGAAGAAGATCGTATATGGGAAGCGATACGGCCGTACCGCGGGAGGGATAATGCGGTGACCGGGAAGCAGATCGCTGAGTGGACCGGACTGGAATATGACTTTATCCGGTCGGTGATCTCTCACCTGGTAAATGAGCATCACTTCCTGATCGCCAGCAGTTCAAATGGCTATTTTATTCCAGAGTCGGCCGAAGAAATTTTTGATGCAACAAGGAGCCTCCGGCATCGCGGCATCAGGATCCTCGTCCGCGCTGCCCGGCTTCAGCGGACATCGCTGGAAGATATTTTTCATCAGGCAAAAATGGAGCTGAAATGAGCAATAAATGCAGTAAGTGCGGCATTGTGGAGACCAATGACCCGAGCGGGGTTTGCGCAATTTGCAGAATAGATGCGAAGATCGAGGAAGAATATAACAAAAACAACAAAAGCAGCCCGATGGAGCATATACAACAATGCTCTTCAGGACAAGGAGATGAAAAGATGGAATTTAAAGGCGGACACAAGAAGTGCATAAAGGATGGTTGTGCAAGGCAGCAATGGAAGGATCACCTTTGCTACAGGCATTATTTCCAGGAGCACCCCGAGGCGGAAAGGCCAGGGAGAAAAATTTCGGGGGGGGTAAGAGCATGAAAAAGGAACGAGGGACGAGAAACGAGAATCGAGGCAGGGGGCCTGCGCCCTCTAAAACGACATCTTCGAAGTCGTCGGACGGATTACACGATGTCGTTGCGCAAATCCGGAAACTGGCGAAGGCGGAAGTCAGGAAAGAGCTTGAACCGGCCATTGCCGGAATCCGGATCGAGCTTGACAATCTGGAGTCAAAGCTCAAATGAAGCCCCTCGTCGTCCCCGTTAATCCGGAGCACTGGACAGTTATTAGGGACTTTACAGAGTCAGACCGGCGGGTTATCCTTGATGCCCGTGATTCATCGGATGGATGTCCATGCTGCACCCGCCTTAGGAAACTTGAAAGCGTGCACATACCTCAGGCAGGTATATTATTTATGTGCGTCAATTACTGCCCCGTCTGCGGGAGTAAACTGAAACGGTAATGGAATGGATACACGAGATAGATTTCGAGGACCTGCTTGAAAAAGATGCAAAGCTGGTGTACCAGCACTGCGGGATCGCAACACTGCTTTCGCTCTGGGACAACCTGCCAGGCATTACGATTTACCTCTCTGAAAAGAACCTCTTCGAGATCAAGAAGCGCTATATCAGAAAGCACTTTAACAAGGACGATGATGCATCAAATGCAAAGGCCCTGGCAGTGAAGCTCGGGGTCTCGGAGAGGTTCGTCTATGAAGCCCTGGGCTCCACGGACGATAAGGATACAAGACAAGATAAACTACTGTAAACTCAACGATACCCGGACATTAAATAATCCATCAATGTTTTCTTTATAACGCCCATATCCTCTGCCGTGAGCTTTAAAAACGGCCGTGCAGGAATTTTTGCCTTATGTCCTTTCCCCGCCCTGCCACCTCTCTGGTGAATCGCCGCATATTTCTTTTTTGCACCGACAACGGCCGAATCTGCGGTTGCTCTCCTGCTTGTAGATGCAGCAAGCCCGCCTGCGCTTTTCTGGAGAATCTTTCCCGGCCACTTGCCTTCCCTCGTCCGCTGTTTAATCGTGGACGGTTTTAGCCTGATCCATCTTTTCGGTCGGCCTTCCTTCTCGAAGTTTTCTTCAACCGCATCGTGCATGACCCCTGCGATCTTCACCATTGCGGGCCGCATGTTCTTATAATGAAGTAAAAGCCTGGTTAAAAGCTTATTAAACTCCTTGTCACGGCGGATTTCTATTTCGATCATCTTGACAACCTCACGGGATATGCTAAACTATAATTAAGGCAAGAGGTCCGGCTGACTGGGCCTCCGGGGAAATCCGGAGATGAGCCTATGGGGGTCGCCATCCTCACTCTTGCTTACCTTATCTTCCTGTATTTGGCCCGCACCTGTTTTTCGGCCTTTTCGTCTGTTGTTTTAAAAAGGCTCAAAAAGTAATTTTCTTTTCCGTCCTCCGTTGTCTTTAACGAAAGGCGGTACAGCACGTTATCATCCCATAAATATACGAGCCGCCTGTCACCCTGCTGATAGATCTCTCCCTCGTCGATTATCTTCGGGATCTTGCGGTAGTCCTCTATTGTCAGGTCCAGATGGCTTTCCACATGTTCCCTGAGCGTCTTATCGGAAAGATTAACTACCCGGCTTTTGCAGTCGAGCGCATCTTTGATTTCATCGTCCAATACTGCTACGGGGAAGTTTCCTTTTAGCTTGCCTTCAAAAAACATTGTGTATGCGGTGGCGGTAATAGCGCCCTCGATGTATTTTTTTGCAACGTCGTACGGATATTTGTCGAGGTCCGGATTCCATGCCGCCCTGCCCGGATTATAACTCCAGCCTGCATCCGGCGCTATTTCCAGTCCTGTGCGCGGATCCCTATAGACAGTCACATCCCGCAGCTCCCCTGTCTTTTTGGAGACGAGGCGTTCCTCTGCTGAGAGATTTCCCTCCGAGGACGAAAGGTCCAGCCCCCGCTTGGTCATATCCCGTTTGCTCAGGGCCCTCACACGGCAGCGGCAGTTCCAGCCGTTGGGAGGATAAAAGGACTCCCAGAACGGATCGTCATACCGGAAGACCTTGCCGTGCAGCGCTGCATGAGCCGGCCTTGTCCTGGAATCCATGACAGCAACGTATTGCCAGTACGGACGGTCTTCGGTATTCTCGATAAATTCCGCATACCTCCCTGACATATATGCCGTCTGAAGATTTGTCTGATATATTGTCTGCAGCCGCCTTACAGAGCCGAGCTGTACGAGCTTTGCGCCCTCTTCATCCCCGACAAGGACTTTTCCCCACCATCCCTTAGCCTGCAACTTAGGGATGAGTTCTTTTTTAAACTGCCCGAATGTGATACCTTCGCCGATTGCCTTGTCGACCATATCCCGGATATCCTCGAGTACGTCCATGCGCATTGCCTTTGCAACGGTAAACGCCTTTGAATGTGCTTCCTGCCAGGTGTCGTGCCAGTCCCACGAAAAGGTATAGCCTTTTGATTGAAAGTACTTCACTGCCTGTTCAGGAGTGAGGTCGATTGCGTAAAGAAGATCTACGTCATTTTGCGGCATTCAATCTGCCCCACAATTCGCTCACGAAGATCGCGCGGGAGAGCATCTTCTCGACAGCATCTGTATTCATATCAGGGAATGCCTCGATAAGTTTTTCCAGTATCTCATCGTATGAATTGCCCTCATTGATAAGTTCGATGACAGGCTTAAGCACGCCTTCGATCTGCGACTGCAACTGTTCAGGGGTGATGCCCCGGGCGGCATCATCTATCGCTGCCTGATCGGGAAAAAGTTTCTGCAAGGTTTCGGAAAACTCCGCCCTCTGGTCGGGAGAGGGCTGCCGGGCGGTAACCGACTCTATATCTTCATCATCGAATCCATAGCCTTTTATGAAATACTTCTTGGTGAATTTCACACCGGCGTTGGTGAGTATCTCATCCCGCTCGGCGAGGGTTTTATCAACGTCTTCTTCTTCATACAAGATAAACTGTGGCCGCTCGGATCTCTCTGCAAAATTATAATCCAGTGTCCACTCAATAAGCGTATTCATGCAGGCTTCCACAATTCCCGCGTCGTCATCCCTTATGTCTTCCCTTACCTGCATGTGGCTCTCGGCCGCTGCATATGAGCCTTCTTTCACTTCAGTGGAAAGATTTTGACCGAGGATTGCAATAGATATTTCAGCTTTACATGACTGTACCAGTTCCTGATAAACGCCACTCGATGAAGCTTTGAACGGACTTTCCACCAGTTGGATGCTTGCATCGTCCGGGGTAACGGCTATGGCATCTTGAATCATATTTTCAAGGATGTCCGCAAGGTTGTCATACTCCTTTTGATCAAACCCCCTCGGCAGCTTACCCCAAATGAACGGCATGCCGTATTTTTCAGCAAAAACTACCCAGAACTTATAGCCTCCTTTTTTGAAGGTAACCGGCCAGAAACATCTCGACAACACGGGGAAACCATAGGGGTTTTCATACGTTGGCTCGTTCCGCGCGAGAAGGAACTTCTTCGGGGGAAGTTCCTCTCCGGACAGAATGTTGTCTTTCGTGAGCAGCCGCAGCTCATTATTTTCGTTGAAGACGAACCAGTGCTGCGGCTTGCCTGTGATGCTCGCAGGTATAATTGCTTTATTGGTGCGCTTCCATACCACCTCGAGGGGTTGGTAACCGTATAGGGGCGCGTTCATTATCTCGCCTATGATATCTTTGACCGGCAAGTCTTTAAATGCATCTGTGACGAACTTTGCGTGGCGAGACTTCGCCTTCCCCCTGTCTATCTCCCACTCAAGCGATTTCACTCCTGATTTCCTCGATGTGACGCATCCGCCAAGATGACCGTCAGAGAGCATTTCGGTATATACCTTGATGTCCTTGCCTATTTTCTTGAGCACAGGATCAGGGTTCGGCAGACACATGCCGAGCGAATAGAAATCAATCGACCGCTGCCTGGTCGCAATTTCCCGGCTGAGTGAGCTTGTTGTTTTGTCCGAAAACTTTACAAACGTGTTCTTATCAATCCATATGCCTTTTGACACTTTGCGCCTCCTCCTCTCTCGGACATTCTTTCATATCACTGAAATGTCGCAATACGCCCGCGTAGGTACAGTGCGAAGGGGTGAGGTTTTGCGCTATGCTGTATTCGCACATCTCCCTTGTCACCGGGCAGAATTTCCAGGGTTTCATGGCCGGGGAATCTCTCCGTATCCTATCATTGTCCTGTGCGATTCCCTCCGCTTCCTTGATGTGATTATTATTGGGCCGGACGATTTATCGGCAGCCGCGTAAATTGCCAACGCCAGTGCCCAGAATCTGTCTGCGTGCTCTTCCTCGTTGGTTTTGCCGACATCGAAGCGCACATTTCCGGAAGCGGTCGTAATCTTCCTGATGGAATGCAGATCTTCACGGACCGCGCTGTCATCCGGTACATAGACGCTCACGTCCTCGAAATACGGAAGCATCGTCGAGGCGAGATCTTCCTTGACCGGTCCGGTAAATGTTACCGTCTCCACACGGTACCTGCCGAACTTCTCCTGCGCTTCCTCGGCGAGCTGCATACCAATGCCGGTGGCGTCGATGCATGCCCGCCGCAGAGTCTTATGCGATAGCACTTCAAAGAGAGCTTCCCTCTGGAGACGGAAAGGCATCTTCTCAAGCACCTTGTATATCCTGGTAAACAGCACATGACCGAGACGCTCTATGCCCAATATGACCGACAGGTGTTTCCTGCGCCCTATGTCCATGCCGACATAAAAATCTCCCTGAATCTGATCAAGCCCGGTCAGCAGGCCGTCGCGCTCGCAGCGGGAAATCAATTCATAGGTGAGAAACGCAGTGGCTTCATCCACCGGCACGCAGCAATATTCCTGAAGCCAGGTATTCTCGTCAAAACAGCCGTCATGCTGCTCTTTAATCCAGGAATCTCTTTCCTCCTGCGTTGTCCTGTGCCTGCGTATTTTGTCGAGAAGCCCTTCCTCAACGGCTTGCTGGATTGTCGTAGTATGCAGCGACCAGTTGAGTTTCCCTTTTTTTACCGCATCGACAAACTTGTAATAGCGGCAGCTCTTCCCGTTATGTGTCGAAAGGATCCTGAGGGGGAAGCCCCACGTTATGACGGGCCGCGCAGCAGACCACATGCCTTCCTGATCTTCATGCCATGAGAACTCGTCAAGGATAACCTTGCCGCCTTTGGACCTAAACCGCTTTGGGCTTGAAGAAAGTGCATTAATACGCTTGCCGTTTGCGAACTCAATCACAAATCCCTTAATGTTCTTCTCCGAATCGATTACGACTTCGCCGAGATATTGCGCAGCTGCATGGAAGAGCCGTGTCCATTTCTCAGCATACAAAATATATTCTTTGGCTGCGGACTCGTCAGCAGAGGAAAACCAGACGTCTATTTTTTTTGAAAGCACATCACGCACATCTTCATAGGACTGTGCGTATGTGGCGCCTATGCGGCGGGATTTCTCCCATAACTTGACAGGGCTCTCGTCTGAGAGCCACCTGCGCTGATACGGCAGGAAATATTTTGATTCGGACTTGTCACGGTTCACAGTGTTATACAAGCCCAAGCTTGCTCTCGATTTCTTTCACCGCGTCCTGCGTAAGCTCTTTACGCTCCTGAGGTGTGGTCTCGTCTTCTATAACCTTCACGCCCTGGTATTGCTTGAGAGCGGCTATGGCTTTCGACATCGCATAGATATTGTGCGGGGTAGGATTTGCCTTTGCTTCTTTTACGCAGAGCCGTGCTATCTCAACGATCTCCTCGTACAGATCCTTCGTCTGTTTTAGATACTCCCTGCGCTTTGCTTCCCACTCGCCCTGTGTTTTCCAGTTGTAGAGCGTCTTGCGCGATACTTTCTTATCGAGCATGCCGACAATTGCATCGAGTGAGAAACCCTCCACAACAAAAAGCCGTTTCGCCTCTTCGTGGTATATTGCCGCCTTAGCCATTGAGATCTTTCTCCATCTGCACGATCTTCGCTTTCAGTTCCCTGGCCTCTTCCCAGAGCCTATAGAAATCGTTCATGATCACGAGTGCGCGTTCCATGTCGAAATCAGTGAAATCCCCCGCATAGGGGTCTATGATGTCGCGGATTATGCTGATGTAGGAATCCGCCCGGAGATCTATATCGGAGAGGCGTTTTTTGCTGTCCGAAATGCGGGCCCTCAAAATAATGATTTCCTTGCCGATACTCATTCCGTCACCTCGAGTTTAATTTTTTTGCCGTGCATAAGGATGGGGCACTGCGTGGGCGTGTCAAGCTTGATCGATATCCTGTCTATCATGCCGGTAAGCTGGAGCTTATACTCCTGTTCGTCTCTCAGGTACCCGAGGAGCTGCTCGTTCGTTTTCGTCAGTTTGTCGAACGCCTCTCCGCTCTGAGACAGAGACTGTTTGAGGAAATCGTCCGTCTGGCGGCTCGATTTAATGAAAGTGAAATACCAGATGATAAATACCACGATTGCGACTCCTCCCTGCACAATAAACTGAATCAAATCCTTAATCGCAAGGTCGAACATATACCCTCCTCTCAAAATATCTCCAATCTTACATTCATACGTTTTTATATACTCCTGAACGGTTCAGGAGCATCCACAGAAAGAAACAGATAAGCTTACAGGGAATTGGAAGGAGGGCCTATGTATGAAATGGTTCGCGATATTCAGAACCGGCAAGCATAAAGACAGCAAAGGCCGGGAAAGGGAATGGTCTAAAGATGACCTCGACAGGATCGTAGAGCTGAATAGCGGCGTGGAGGTGCCTATCGTTATCGGGCATCCGGAGGTAAGCTCTCCGGCGTATGGCTGGGCGGACCAGTTCAAGCGCGAGGGGGAGATACTCTATGCCAAACCGAAACAGGTAGTCGAAGAATTCGCCGAATGGGTCAAAGAAGGATTATGGAAAAAAATATCCATTTCAATCAGGCCGAAAGATTTTACCCTGAGGCATATCGGCTTTTTGGGCGGCACACCGCCTGCGGTGCAGGGACTGCCGGCCGTGGAGTTCATCGCCGGGGACGATGCATTAACGATAGAATTCAGCGACGTAAAAATGTCGGCTGTAGGACGTATCTTCCAGAGGCTGAGAGAATTCATTATCGAGAAATTCGGCTCGGATATCGCAGACAAGGTAATCAGCGCGTGGGAGCTTGAAGACCTGCAAAGGGGACCGGAGGCGCCGTCATCTTTCGCGGAGGACTCACCAGGCAAGAAGGCGCAGCAGGCGCGATCAAAGGAATACGGCATCGGGATCAAGGAAGGCGGCAACGTCACGAAGCCGTCTGAATACGATGATATCGACGATGACGAATTTGCAGACCCCGTGAATTACCGCTATCCCATTGATGCCGGCCATGTGAAGGCTGCGCTCAGCTACTGGGGCATGCCTAAAAACAGAGAGCAATACACATCCGGGGAGGTGAAGAAAATAACAGGTCGCATCCTCAAGGCCGCGAAGCGGCACGGCATCGAGGTCGATGAGGAGAAGTGGAAATTTTCCGAAAAGGAGGAGGACATGGACAAAATCCAGGAGCTTGAAACAAAGCTCAAAGAACGGGAAAAGGAAATCTCCGAATTCTCCGAGAAGGACAAAACAAAGGACGCGGAGATGGCGAGGCTTAAAAAGGAGCTCGCAGATGAAAGGGCAAAAAACAGGAAGGCAGAGTTCGCCGCATTCTGCGATAGCGACGAGATGAAGGAGAAGATCACCCCGGCGATGAAACCTGCGGTGATGGACTTCCTGGAGATTCTCTCCGGAATCGAGGAGTACGAATTCGCCGAGGGAGACAGCAAGGTGAAGAAAGCCCCTTCAGATGCGTTCAAAACATTCCTGAAGACCCTTCCGAAGGCAGTCGAATTTTCGGAGGTCGCAACAAAGGGCAAGGCTGCGTCCAAGCAAGGCGGAGATGCGGGAGAGAAGCTCGACGCAAAGGCAAAAGAAAAGATGAAGGCAAACAAAGAGATGTCATACGGCGCCGCCTTTGCGGAGGCCCAGGCAGAAAACCCGGAACTCGCCCAGGAATATGCCGACGAACTGAGAGGAGGTAAATAACCATGGCATGGGAAAACAAAGTAATGGACATTTCATTGCCTGCGGATGAAGACCTGAGCAACGACCAGTACCGCATCGTTGTGCAGGACGCAACGTCAGGCAAGGTGCGCAGGCCGAACGCCGCAACGGACATACCGTTGGGAGTACTCCAGAACGCCCCTGATGCTGACGGCAAGGCGGCGGTGGTAAGGCCGATCGGCTGCGGAGGGATCTCGAAGATCCAGCTCGGGGCAACGCTTGGGATCAACGCGATCGTAGGCATGGAGTATGTTGATGCAGCCGACGCAGGCAAGGCACAGGCAGCGGTTATAACCCAGTACCCGGTGGGAGTGCTGCTTGAAGGCGGAGACGAAGACGAACTCGGAACAATATTGCTTGCACCGTTGACGGTGAAAGCGTAAGGAGGGAATAAATGCCACAGCCGAATATTCAGGAAATGCTTGTTGCGGGTCCGCTGGCAAACGTCAGCATCGCCTACCGCAACAAAAGCTACATCGCAGATGAGGTTTTCCCGATTGTGGACTGCGATCCGGAGGCGAAAATCGCACGGTATTTAAAAGGTGCCTGGTTCAGGGACGAGGCGGACGTGCGGGGGCCGTCCTCACGCGCCAAGCGCGGCGGGTACCCGACAGATTACATTGACGTTGCGACAAAAGAATATGCCTTTGCAAAAGAAGTCACGGATGAAGACCGTGACGCTGCGTCAAGGAAAAATGCCCCGCCTCTCAAGCCCGACCAGGACGCGCTTGAATTTTGCGCGGACAAGATAGACCTCAAGAAAGAGAGGCTTACGGCATCGATAATTCTTGAAGGCACATGGTCCGGCGTTGCAGGAGAAGATGCGGCAGGCCTATGGGCTCCGAACGATTCAACGAATACGTTTATCACAGACGTTCTTGCGCGGATAGAGACGATCCGTTCAAACACGGGTTTAAAGCCCAACCGCATGTGGATGGACCACGGCACGTACAATGCGCTCAAAAAGATCGACGCGCTGCTTGACAGGATCAAGTACACCCAGCGCGGGATACTCGGCACAGACCTCATCGCCGCCATGTTCGATCTGGAGAAAGTGCTTGTCGGAGAAGCGATCTACTCATCCGCGAAGGAGACAAAAGCAGGCACGGACTTTACCGCCGTTAACGTATGGGAGAAAAACGCAGGGAAAGGAGCCGCGTTCATCTATTATGTGCCGCCGTCGCCGGGACTGAAGACCCCTATGGCAGGGATACAGGCGAGAACGAAATTTCTTGAGGCAGGGGGCTTGTCAAGACGGACGACAACCTGGCGCGAGGCAGCAGAGCACCAGGATGTATATGAAGTCGCAGAGAAAGTCCATATCGTCCAGACAGGAGCAGACCTCGGCTTCCTGTGGTACGACACCATAGTTACATAGGTGCCAGATGCCCTATTGCACGCTTGAGGATCTGAAGAAGGACATCTCCGAGACCGAACTCCAGCAGCTCACGGATGATGAACGTCTGGGCGCTATCAACGAGGAAAGGGTTAATGCTGCCATCGCGGCAGCCGGAGACTTGATAGACGGGTTCCTGAGGGGCAGGTACACCCTACCCCTCAGCCCTGTCCCGACACTCATACAGACGATCGCAAAGGAGATCACCATCTACCGGCTCTTTCTCCGCAAGAAGCGGCAGACGATTACGAAGGAGATGACGGACAACTATAACGCCCAACTCAAGCTGCTCGACAAGGTACAGAAGGGCGAGATCACTCTGGGAGTCGATCCGCCCGATACGGCAACTGGCCCGGGGGCATATAAGACGAACAAAACAGTGGACGACAGGACGTTCTCAAAGGACGTGCTGGAAAAAATGTAAAATGGCTTACAGAGCCAGTTTAAACGGGTTTAAAAACTTCCCGAAAGGGTTGAAAATGGCTGAAAAAGCCCTCAAAAAATGCTTTTTTCAGCAGAAAAGGCTTTACCAGATGCCCCAGAATCGGCTTAGGGGGGGGTACTGCTACCTATGCCTTTCTTGGGAAATTGATGAAAAATTAAACGAAGTTAAAAGGCTCTACGTTGAAATTTAAGAGTGGTCCGGGAAGGAAATGCTGATACCAAAATACAGCAATATATCAAAGTCGAGGTTAAGTACCTGTGATGAGAGGCTCCAGAGGGTATTCAACGAGGTTATAAAAGGTTTCGATTGTATTATCCTTGTGGGCTACCGCAATCAGGAAGACCAGGACAGGGCTTTCGCTCAGGGGAAAAGCAAGGTGAAATTTCCAAATGGCAAACACAACAAACAACCATCCGAGGCTGTTGATGCTTCTCCATTCCCTGTAATCTGGCCTGATAGGAATAAAGACCCCAAAAGATATGTCAAGACTGTGGCGAGGTTTTATCTCTTTGCTGGTTATGTCATAGCCACAGCGCGGCAGATGGGGATACATATCAGATGGGGAGGAGATTGGGATGGAGACTTTGACATCTTTGATCAGACTTTTGACGATTTATGCCATTTTGAATTAAAGGAAGGATAAAGGAGAAGGAGGGGATACATTATGAGCTTGCTCAATAAAGACGAAGCCCTTTGGCTTCCGAGAAGGTCGATAAGGGCGATACTGTCAATTCTGCTCGTAGGCTGCCTGGTCGCTCTGTCGTTTGTTTTGGTGAGCACAGAGATAAGTCCGAAAAATGAAAAATTCCTTGCTGAGATAATCGGGGCAATTATTATGCTCGTCGGTATCGTTGTGAGAGATTATTTCAAAGAGGGTGAGGTGAAGAAATAATGGTGATTAACTGGCTACAACTTATTCCTATTTTACCTGCAATTTTGCAGACGCTCGGTGTCCTTCCTCAGACAGGCACGGGTACGGGATTGCCGCAACAGGTTAATCCTCTGCTCATTCACACACTCATTATCCTTTACAGGCAGAATACAGACGCAGAATCGAGGCAGATACTACTATCAATGATTCAACTGCTCAGCTACGGGAACACGAAGGTTATCGAGCAGATCATTGATTCAATGAAGGAATCGCAGGAACAGATAAAAAAGCTGGAGGAGATGCTCGAAGGGAAGAAGGGAAGTTTCTTATCGAAATGAAGGTTTGCGTTATTTCAGATCTGCACCTGGGCGACGGCACAGCGAAAGATGATTTCTATGCCGACACAGAGCTTCTTGGCCTTTGTCGCAGGATAGATAGGGAGGACGACGGTTTTCTTCTTATACTGGGAGATTGGATTGAGGGGCTACAGTGCACATGGTATGAGATATACCGAGCGCATAAGACAGTAATAGATGTAATTCTTGAACTGTCTCATAAAGATAAGGCTATCGTCATAAAGGGCAACCACGATCCTGATAATCTCAGCGAGCTGCTTGGTATCCCTGTCTACGATGCGTATATTGTGAAAGATATTCTGTTCATGCATGGGCATCAATTCGACATATTTAATAGCCGGTACAAATTCATCGGCAACGCTGTCGCAAAGATAGGCGGTGTGCTGGAGAAAGTTATACACAGGGATCTTGACGCCTGGTTCAGCAATCTCGCAGATAAGTTGAGGGGTGTAGGCAGATATAGTCAGTCAACTTTTTACGAAGAAAAGGCTCTCGATCTCATTCATAAAGTACGCGGGATCAACAAGCTCGTAATTGGTCATACGCATAAATATTACGAGATATATATCCCAGGCGATAATGCTTACTGCAACACAGGGACATGGACCGGAGACAGAAGAGACGTATTAAGGATCAATATATGAATATCATCAGACATCTCGACATCGGCGTTCTGAAAGGGAAGTGGTGGAATCCTCTCACATGGTTGATATCCTGGAGATCTCTTTCACCATATACTCACTGCGTTATCTTCAAAAACTCCCTGGGTGATATTTTCGACCCTACGATTGGAGGGATACTCGATGAGCATATCTCGAAATACTCAGGACACGAGATTGTACTGCTGCGGCATGTCCTGGTCGATCAGGTATATGCAGGAGATCATATGCAGTGGCTTCGTGAAAAGCAGCGCACTTGTAAAGGATATGACTACTTGGCCTGGCTTGGTTTTGCGACAGGCATAAAGGAACTCGAAGATGAAAACAGATGGTTCTGTTCGGAGCTGCCCTATTGGCAGTGGCAGGACCTACCTGATAAGAATTTTCATATAACAAATGAAGACCTAACTTTCCCTTACCCGTCAACTCTTGTTAACAACCCGATGCTGCAAATTACATTTAAAGGTAAAGCCGGAGATTTATACAGATGATCGATATCAAGCTTTTTGAAGAGAAAATTCTTGAGGCGCTGGGAGAGATTGCAGACCTTGCACATGCAGACAGCTATCAGGGCAATATCGAACAAATCCTTGAAGAGAACATCATCCCGATGCCTGCGGCTCTTACTGTCTATGGAGGTGCGTCTCCTGAGGCACAGGTGAATCAGAACGACGTGAAATCGAAAGTGAAGGTCAACTTCTCAATATTCGTGATCGGTCTTCATTTGGGCAGCAGTTCAGAGGCATCTTCCGACGTGAGGGCTATACTCAAAAAAGTGCGTGAAAAGCTAAACGGGCTGAGATATGAAAAGCGAGTGCTGTTATGGGTCGGCGAATCACTCGAGATCATCCTGGACACAGGCGTCTGCGCTTATGAGCAGACATATGAATATATGGATTATTTAGTCCAATAAAAAGGAGGTAAAAGGTAATGGGCGTAGAATCTTATACCATAGGCAGGGGCAAGCTGCTTTTCAAGGCGGATGGTTACAGTGAACCGGGTTTCGAGGACCTCGGCAACTGCCCGGACTTTAAGATAACCGTCGCAACCGAGAAAAAGGAGCATATAAGTTCGCGTGAGGGTCTTCAGAAAAAAGACCTTGAGGTTGTTGTAAAGCAGACCGCGACCGGCGCGTTCACCCTCGATGAGCCGAACATCGAAAACATCAAGAGATTTATCATGTCCGATTCAGGCAGCTCGAATGAACAGACGTCAGGCAATGATGCCTCATCCCAGGACTTCACGGCTGACCTCGACCGCTGGATTGACCTCGGCAAGAAGAACCTTACGTCAGTTGTTGTGAAAGACTCAACAGAGACTACCACGTATGTCGAGGGGACCGACTATGTGCTGGATAAGGATGCCGGCCTGCTGATGGCACTGAGCACTGGTAGCATAACCGACGCGGAGGCATTGAAGGTCACAAGAACATGGGGCGCTGCGACAATCCAGCAGGCCAATGCTGCAAAGGCCACCACGGTAAAAGGACATGTCTGGTTTGTCGGCAATCCCGCTTCCGGCCGCAAGCTGGAGGTAAAAGGGTATGTATCGCTTATTCCCGCTGGAGACATATCACTTATCGGAGACGACTGGATGGAGTTCGGGTTCAACATGGAATTCCTTGACCATGCAAGCTACGACGGTCTGTACGAAGTAATTGACCGAGGGTATGTAACATAATGCCTGATGAGATAAAGAAGCTTCTTCCCGGCAAACGCATTACTCTCAGCACGAAGGAACGGGTCGAAATCAGGCCCGTTCCTTTCGGCAGGCTGCCCGAGTTCATGGAGTCTGTGTCACAGCTCTTTTCAAAGCTTGTGTCAACAGGGCTTAAGCTCGAAGAAATCGAGGACTGGAAAGTTACCCTTGAGGTCGCATCTGAAGAGACGATCAGGATTATGGCGTTCGTGCTCGACAGGCCCCGTGAGTGGTTCGACGCTATCGATATAGCAGACGGTCTGGAGATACTGAATATCATCATCGAGCAGAACCTCAACGAACGCGCAAAAAAAAATCTCCGAAATCTTCTAAACATATTGAGTTCACTCTTGCAGACACAATTCAAACCCTTGTCAGCGCCGGGCACAGCTTCCAGGACATCAAAGGATACACAATCGGGCAAATCAGACTCTTCGGCGAAAGCGCACTCAAACTCAAAAGATTAGACCTGCAAAATCTCATGTGGGCAATGCATATCTCAGCTCAGGGCAGCAGCAAAGACGTGAGAAAACATCTCGATTCTCTTCAGCCGGTGAAAGAGAAAGGGATAGAAGATTTTATACAAAAAAGCAAAAAGCTAAAGAAACATGGCATCTGAAATCGTTGAATTGATCCTCAGAGCGAAGGACCTCGCAAGCGAGTCTGTTAACCGCCTCCGTGGAGGAATGGAAAACCTCAGGGATGCGTCAAAACAGTACAATGCGACACTCGACCGCCTGCGCGGATCCGCAGACGAATTCAAAAACACCATGCTGAAGATCGGCGCCGTAGTCGGCGTAGCGGGTTTAGCGCGTTCGTTCGTAGATATCAGCGCATCCGCTGAGAAAACCAAACTCATGCTTGCCGGCCTCATGGGATCCACAGAAAAAGCAGCTGAGGCTTTCGACTGGCTCCTGCAAGTCTCGACACAGGCTCCGTTCAACATTAATGCGATGAAAGACGCATTCGTGAAACTCCAGGTGGCCGGGCTTGATCCGATGAGAGGCTCACTGGAAACATTGATGGACGCTATTTCAGCCTTCGGGGGATCCAACCAAGACCTCCAAAATGCTTCAGTCGCAATTCAGCAAATGGCAGGTAAGGGAGTCATCTCGATGGAAGAACTGAGACAACAGCTCGGCGAGCGGATCCCTACTGCAATGAAGGCAATGGCAGAAGGACTCGGCATGAGCATGGAGGAGCTGGTAAAGGCCATCGAAAGCGGCAACATCTCGGCCACGGAGGGCCTCAATGCCATGATGGGCAAGCTCAAGGAATGGTACGGCGGCACGGGCGTTGAGATGATGAATTCATGGAACGGGCTGATTTCAAACCTCCAGGTTGCCTGGGAAAAGTTTGTTTTAATGCTCGGGGAGACAGGCATTTTCGACAGGCTTAAAACCACGATTGAAGGGCTTTTAAAAAAGATCGAGGAAATGAAAAAAACCGGCGAGCTCCAGTCCTGGGGTGACAGGATTTCTACCGTTGTAAATACTGTAATTTCAGTGGTTACAACTCTCGCAGGCGTCATCGGAGAACTGCTTGATACCTTCGGCCCTTTCCTGCCTGCTCTCATTCAATCAATTGTATATCTAAAGGTATTCCAAATTGCGGTCATGGGCCCCATTGGTATGATCGCCGGGCTTGTTGCCCAAATGTTCGCCCTCAGGGATGCGATCGTAAAATTAATACCGAAGTTAATAGATTTAAAGACCTCAATGATATCTACCGCAACTTCCGCCGGTGCTTTAAAGATCGCTATCGGCATCGGGCTTGTGGGCGCTGCGATCGCAGCGGGTTATGCAATCGGGAAGTTAATCGATTATCTTATCTGGGGGAAAAAAAGACAGGAGGAATTTGCAGAAGCGGCTGAAAGAACGGCTCAGGCCCAGCAGGAACAAGCGCGAAACGAAGCTGAGCTCGAGCAGAGGCTTACCGCACTCGGATTCACGACCGGCAGCGTCGAGCAGAAATGGAAGGCTTTCAACAAAGCGGTTGAAGAAGGCGTAATCGTCTGGGATGAGCAGGAACAAGCGTACAGGCGTGTAGAAAAAGCTACCGAAGACCAGAAAAAGACGTATGAGGAACTTATAGCGGCTGTAAAAGTCGGCTCCGAGCAGTTCATGAAAATCATGAAGCTCGAGGCGGACACCCTCAAGGCCACAATCGATTACGAAATAGCCCTTGAAGAACAGAAATACAAGCAGGGCCAGACCTCGCTCGATCAATATCTGACGTTCCGTGAGAGACGCTCGGAAGACTACGTGAACCGCATTATCTACCTGAAGGGGATTGAACTCGAGGAGCTGAAGAAAGAGCCTGAGGCGAACCTCGACAAGATAAAGGCAATCGAGGAGGAAATAAAGCAGCTCAAGCTGCAATCCGCACAGGAACAAATCAGCATCCGCCAGGAACTCTCCGAGGGGCTTAAAGAGGAATACCAGAAAGACTTCGACAACTGGAAAAAGCTCCAGGAGCTCAGGCTCGGCACACTGAGGAGCAACCTCGACCTTCAGGATGCGATCGAGCAGGCTGCGGTCCAGCGCGGAGAGATGAGAGAAGAGGAGTACCTCGAGCGCAAGCTTCAGCGCATCAGGAAGGCATACGAAGAAGAAATCCGTATTGCCGAAGAGGCCGTAAGCAGGATCTCCGCTGCAAACGCAAAGAAAGAGCAGCTTTCGGAAGAGGACATCATAGCTTACGAGGAAGCGGTTGCTCATAAGGAGCAACTCCAAAACGAATATAAAAAGGCCGTCATACAGTCAGAGCAGGAGATCGCAGAGGCAAAGGTCAAGATAACAAAGGAAGCAGCGGAGAAAACGGTCGAGGCTGTAAAAGAAGAACAGAAAGCGGTCTTTGCGATAACCACGGATACGCTCAATGCCTATATCGATTACGTCGACAACAGGAGGCAACGTCTCCAGGACGCTGTCAAGGGCATGCTGACAGACACCTGGGAGGATGTAAAGCAATACTTCGGGGGATGGAAAGAAGCTGCCGCCACAACAGCCCGGGATGTGCAGGAGCAGATAGACCAGTTCATGAAGAACACAACATATGCAAGCTACGAAACCTTCTGGAACGCAACTCTGTACGGGCGCAGGATGCTCGAGATGGTGGGAACGAGCATCTATGAGTGGTCTGAAAGGGTGACAGGCTATATCAATTACGTCAAGGGGCTTTTGCAGTCATTGAGGGAATACATAGACGGACTCAGGGTCCAGCTAATGCAGATCAGGGGCGACAGGCTCGGTGAGCTCGAAATGTGGTACGAGCAGGAAAGGAAACAGCTCGAGGAAAAATATGCCAACGAGCTGAAGAACACGAAGGAATACTACCAGGCCATGAACCTTCTTGACGAGCTCTACAAGGAAAAGAAAAAGAAGGTTCTCGAAGAGATGGAAAGGGAGGAAGACGCATATATAGAAAGAAGGGAAGAAAAGGGCAAGCGGGGAGGCGGAGCGGGAGGTATTGTGGAAACCATAAAGGGACTCTTCCCCGAGCTGACGGGAATGACGATGCCGGGCATGGGAACTGCGGGCGAGGTGGAAGTGAAGGTTTCAAGGGAATTGAAGCTGGATTCCATCTTCGAGATCAAGACGTTCGATATCGAGACAACGGACAGGTACATCCGTGACGTGTTTTATCCTCGATTCGAGCAATATTTAAAACTCAAGGGGATAGAGTTATGAGCGGTCAACAGGCATACATATATCAGAAAAACAACAAAATCCCTGATGCGGCGATCTCTGCAAGCGTTTCCCCGTCAGCGAAGCCGCCGCTTGTTTATCCTATAAGCAAAAAGGGTAACGGCAATATCAGTTTTTACGGCCAGTATGACGGCTCGGTTGATGCGAGATACCTTCTCAGGATTCTCGATACATCGCTCGAGGTGCCTATTGTCTCAGCGCCTGTATTCCGCGGCGCCGGCACAGGGAAAATGAGCGGGGTGTCTGTTTCAGGCCTTCAGGCACAGAAGATAAACGTCCTATGCCTTTCCACAGGCACGGATACGACAAAGGCAGAGGTAGAGATAGAAGGTCTGCGTTTCCGCTCAAAACTGGAAGGGTCCGGAGGTAATGCCATCTACATCATCATAGACGACTCAATGCTGCAGTTCACGCTGTCTGATTACTCGACAATCAAGGACCTTAAAGTAGGCGATACAGCTCTCGAGGGACAGGAATGGGACTTCGACACGAAGGTTATACAGGGCGATATCATTCCGGCAGACGCCCACAGGGTTTCATTCGGTCAGGATGAGCTGCATATCTATACCCAGTACAAGAAATTTGAAACCGGCCGGTGGAAATACTACTTCATACCTGAAATCAGGTATGAGGTGAAAGCCGGGTCCGGCGTTTACTTTGTCACCGGCGGCAGGAAAATAACCGTTACTGACGGGGTGACCACGGAAGAATACCTGGGCGTTGTTTCGATTGCAGATTTCTGGCAGAAGGTGAAAGATTCCTCGAATCTAATAGAGCCTGTTGATTCCTCGATAGACACCTCAAGGCACTACGCAAGCCCTGCGGTTAGGGAATTTGCGACAAAGACGGACGCATACTTCCTGCCGCCCTACAGGAGCGAGAAATCATCTGAATACGCAGGGGAGCTCTCAGGAGTATGGGTCAATAATAATGCAAAGACGGAGCTTGTCGAGATCAAGTGCATCGACAACAGCTACCTGGGAGCGGAGGTATGGACTGTCAAGGGCAGCAGCTCGGGCGATTTGGGGGAGGCCCAGACCGGCCTTGCTGCAAATCTCGGCCATATGGGCTTTACAATCCCGCAGAAGTTCCCTGAGGACTGGGACATAAAGATCAAGGAAGACTGGAGCCATGAAGTTGTATATGCCTCACGCGACCAGAATGTGACGCCTCCGGCAATATGCTTTGCCATGAAACTCGGGATCAATTCGGTACCCCAGCAACTGGAGATCGAATACAAGAAAAAACCGCCGTCTTGCGTATGTCCGCCGGTGAGGTTTTCAGATAGATGTTTAGGGCTTGAAGAGGAAGGAGGTGAGATGGGAATGGCATACACTGTACCCGATCTGGTCTACTGGACAGAGGTTATCTTTGATATCAAGATCGAACAGGCAGCGAACTCCGAGTCGTCTGAAGGCAGGCCCGGTACTTCTAACTACCCGTGGAATACTTTGCTGAATACGGCTAAGTCGGCATCGAGAGAATACCTTTCTAATTTCAAAACGCTTGCCCAGAGGATTATGGCATTGCCTGAGGATGATACCGCTACGCTTGAAAGCATAGTTTCCCAGTACAAGCAGCTCGTTGATTCGTTCAGTTTCGGTTCTTTGTCTTCTTATTACGACTCTGAGGCCGATACGCGGTATTACCGATTTGATGAAGTGACATACAGCACATCGCTCTATCAGTCTGTGACCGAAGCCGTGCTTACATACGAGAAGACCTATGGCGTAAAAAAAAATAGTGTCACGAAAGGGTCGTCTTGTTACATCGAAGGCCAGACAGGAGACTATTACTGGGAGGTTCGTGGCAGCAAGGCTTATCTGCCTGCTTTTACCGATACTCCTTATTACTCGACTGTCGTTTCGGGTGAAGAATACGTCGACACGAAGGAGTTTGCCTTCCTTATCTCGACTCCATGCGGAGGTGCGCTTAAAGAGGGCGATACCATAATAGTCACAATCGGAGGGAGTGAGCTTCAGAGGACGTACCAGATAGGCGATATTACTTATCTCCCGACGATCGCAAAGCAGAACCTATATCTCTCGGGCGGAGTTGACGGAGACGATACATATGTGTGGGGAGTCAAGGGGGAGATAAATTCATTCCCGGATTACTTGCTTAACCGCAATAATCCGGAGAGCTATGTGGACCCGAATCTCTCGTTCATTATTGAAGACGGGATAATCCCCTTCCAGGTGGGAGACGTTTTCGAGTTTGCAGTCGAGGGAGGTCACTGGATATGGAAGAAAGACGGCGGCTCCTGGTCCTCTGCTAAGCAGATCTCCGATCAATTACAGGCATTCGATTCAAACCTCCAGATTCGTTTCGAGTTCGGAGTGAACCCGTCTTTCGTACAAAATGACGAATGGGAGATCCTCTGCGTTCAGGAAAACCGTGCGTCCAATCTTGCTGTGCCCTGGGCACAGAGATATAAAGGCACAGGGAACATAGTTTTTGCCTTTGCCTCTCAGGTGACGATAGACTGTCTGGTTATCGACCTGCACGATCTTACGGGCACGATAACCTTCCAGGCATCGAACGAGTCCGATTTCAGTATTCTCGAACACGATGAGGTAATAACCGTTACGGACCTCATATGCAAGCTCTATCTTGGAACAGAAATTACAGCTCAATATTACCGCCTGCTCATAAGCGGCGAGCACCAGGTCGGATATGTTTTTTTGGGCAGCGTCATGCAGCTCAGCCTGGATGCAGACTCGGTCAGGCCTCTCAGGAGATACCAACTGGCACACCAGGAATCCAAAGAGCCGTTCAGTCTCTACAGCCACCTCAAGAGGGGCTTCACGGTCGAATACAGTTCTTTCATTCAAAATGCAGACTTTGTGAAGCTCGATGAGATGATTGATTATCTCAAGAGCAATAACGATATGCCGTTTTATTTCCTTGCAAATGTCAATTATCCTGACAAGCTCTGCATCAGGGCCCGCATTGATACGGACAACATAGAACCGGGAAGCGATATAGACCTGAACGCACCCGAGGACAAAAGGATTTACAGCCTCACGCTCCCGGTTGTCGGAGTGAGGTAAATGCTGAAAGTCAATCTCGACAGTTTTAAGGCAATCGAACAGGGGGTGAAACCCCTGTATAAAGTTATCGTCTATTTCATGGAACCAGAGACATACACGCAGGACGATTATCTTATTGATGTCAGGGGGCTGAATACGAGCATGTCAGAGGGTCGCTATGAGATCGCAAACACGACGATCACGCTGAAAAACAGGGAATATTATATTTCGAGGCTGCTTGCAAAAGAGCTTCCGAACAACAAGCTCGTTGAAGTATATATGACAATAGCAGAACAGGACGTCCTTGTTTTTCGTGGGGTTGTATCAAATAACTGGCAGTTAACGCCTGAAATATTAACAATGAGCATAAACGCATAGGAGGTTTATATGGCTGAAATATACACAGTAAAAGGCTTTGACGGGACAGGATGGAATATCGATATAGCCGAATCGAACAAGATCGCTCAGTGCGGCGCAAGCTTCGGGGACAAGATATCGGTCGGGGGGTTTCAGGGTTCGACTCACAAGACGGACAGCGGCATGACGACCGACCTGTGCACTCCCGACCACATGAGAAACTGCAAATACGTTTCTAAAACCCAGGTAAAGCTCATGGACAACGACCCCGTGACGCTTGACCCTGCGTATGTGGCGCAGAACGACTGCACGGAGAGGAGATCCTATCAGGACGACGCTCAAAATACGATACTGAGCAATATCATATTCTTTTTCTATGACGGCGTTAACCCTGCCAATCCGCCAACGGGCGTGACAGCCTGCGCTTTTGAGCGGACAGCATCGGCAATCAATAAAGACAGGTTATCGGACACTCCAGGCGACGGCGGGGCATGGGACAGCTCGAAAGGGATAGGGGGAAACGCAAACGCATTGAAATGCTCTGATCAGGCATCATCGTCAATACATTATTTTTACCTGGGCGTTTCCCTTTCCCCTACATCGAAGGGACTCAAAACCGCTGTCAGGTCGAGGCTGGAGTTCGATGTTTCATAAGGTCACTCTCGATAGCTGGCATGCGAGACTCAGGTGCGGGAAGGAGATCTCGGGGAGACAGCACGGCCCTTTCCGTAATGTAAAGGATCGCCGGGACATCATTGACCTCTGGGTTGAAACCAGGGCCGGCACGGTCCATGCGGTAAAAGAAAGGGGCAGGATGGATGGCGTTAAGGGATTTGATTTTTATGTCCGTGTGTCGGTGGAAGATAAAGGCATAGTCGAAAAGAAGTGGAAGCTCGTCACTCTTTACGAGAAACATAAAATAATCAAATACGTCCTTCCGGACGGAAGGAATTGGATAGAAAAGGAGGTTTTGTAATGGCTATACAAGCGTCAGACTTGAAGGAATACAAGTCCACGGTTGAGGACGATACCGATAGCTGCGGAGGGGCAATTTCTGCTAACGAGATAACAAGCGGACAGGACAACAACCTTTTCCCGGACATCACCGGTGAGGAGGCAGAAAGCGGGGTCACAAAGCACAGGAAAGCGTTCCGGAAAAACACAAATGCTACTGATGCATGGTATGCGGTAAAGACGTGGATCACACAGCAGCCTACCAACTGCGCGCTTCACGTTGCCCTGGGGCTTGACCATGCGGACGACATCAAAGGGAAGCTTTCTGAGCTTATGGCTTTTTCTGCAGCTGCTCTGGTAGCCCTGGTAAGCGATGGTGCTGACACGAGAAATGTAGATATCGTCGGGGAAGATTCAAGCGGCGACAGGATATCCGAGACGGTTGCCCTTAACGGCACAAATGAGGTCCTTTCGACAAACACATATTCAAAGGTCTATATGGTCAGCGTCCAGAGCCTTGACGCATCCAGGACGGTGACGATAAAGGAAGGTTCCGGTGGTACCACTCGCGGCACGATCGGAACGAACGGGAAGCTCTGCACGTGTTTCAGAACCGGTACGGATATAGATGCGAAGGACGAAGGGTTCAGGCAGGGCGATATAGCTGCCGGCAATAACTTCGGGTTGTGGTATAAGCTTGTTGTCCCTGCATCCGCCGGCTCTGTGCAGGCCAACACCTGCAAGACGAAATCCGAAGGAGACACAGCGTAATTTTTTGGAGGTAATAGAATGGCTTGGAAAGAAACAGTAGAAAAATCGTGTGCTGATAGAGCGGCTGCCTTAACAGAGTTGTTTGCTCAATTGGTTGCCATGGGCTGGACACTCCATGACAACATGGACGCATCAAATTATCGAGTCTACAAGTCCAATGGAGAGAATTCAGACAGGCTCTATGAATACATTAAGATAGACTGGGCTACCGCAAACTATATCAAAGCTGTTGCTTATTTGGGCTGGAATGCAACTGCACACACTGGAAGTGCTGGAGGTTATGCAAATTATTCTTTCAGTCTTCAAACGTCTGAAACTGGATTTCTTTTATGGATATACGGAAACAAAGACTTGGTGTTTGTTAGGACAAAAATAAGCACCACGTATTATATAAGCTATTTTGGGCATTTTCCGAAGAGAGGGAGCTCAGTTGTCGCCAATGTTACCAGCGATACCGGTTCAGGCTCAAGTGTTACGATAAATGTTTCCACAACTGATGGTTTTGAAGTAGGTAAAAATTATCAAATCGTTGGTCTGGATGCTGCTACTGGATTGGTCGGCTACAGGTATCAGGTTCAGGTAACAGCAATAGGAAGCGGCACGCTGACTCTTGACAGTCTGGACACTTCTTTGAAGGGAAATTATACCCAGATAGGAGTTATCCCCTCAACATTTGGTTCTTGCAACAACACTTATTTTTGCCCGACTTGTCCTTGGCCACAAGAAGGTAGTGGTAATGTTGCATCGTACCAATATTGTCCTTCTACTTATAGTCAGTTTGTAAATCCTGCAAATGCAGACCCAGATACCAGACGAAATGATATGTATTTGCTCTCCCCTTGGTATATGCAAAATGGTTCTTTCCAAGATGGCTTACCCTTTTATTGTGATGAATTTATTCTTGCTGTAGGTACTTTGACGCCTGGTGATGTAGTTGGGGTAACAGAGAGGGACTCTGGGACAGCAGAATCCGGTGGTACGAACACACTCACAGATACAGACAAGTCATGGACACCAGATGCATGGATAGGGAAAACTGTTGTCATAAAAACGGGAACAGGTGCTGGTCAGGTAAGGAAGATTACGGACAACGATGCTACATCACTTACGGTGTCCCCAAACTGGGCAACTACACCGAGCTCGGATTCAGCATATGTCATTGTTGATGAAGCATACCGAGTTGCATTACTTACAGCCTCAAATTACTTAGCTTTTAGGGAGGGATATGCATAGATGGCATATATGGAAGGACATAAACTTACAGATGACATCGCCTCTTCCACGGTAGTGTCTGCGGTGAAATTTGCTGATTTTATAATTAATGATTTTCATTCAGACGTGAATGCCGTGTCATATGCAGGAGAGGCGTTTATTCCAGAATTATTCCAGGATATGGTCATAACCTTCAAGGAATAAATGGCATATGTCAAAGGTATAATCCTTCAGATCTCTGAAGCCGGTGCGGGGACTGTCTCGAAAGAGACGGAATACCTGTTTGACATCCGTGGTCTTATATCCAGAGAGACTTCCTACCTTTTTGATATACGCAGTCCGATATCCAGGGAAACGTCTTATCTTTTCGACCTATATAACACTGTATCCAAGGAAACTTCATATCTTTTCGATATCAGGGGTTTTATTTCAAAAGAGATGGTTTACAAGTTCGATCTTGGCTTCGTTCCCGTTGGAATCGAAACCTCATATCCTTTTGACCTGTTCAATTCAATAGCGAAAGAGACAAGTTACGCATTCGATATCTATAATGCTGTAGCCCGGGAAACAGCCTATATTTTCGATATCGCATTACCGGCGAAGGAGACCTCTTACGTCTTCGATCTATTGAACCTCGTCAGCAGGGAGACGTCGTATCCCTTTATGCTCCGGAACCTTGCCCCTCCGAAAGAAACAGAATACCTTTTTGACATTTTCAAGGGCTCCGAGCGGATATATGTTGTCGACGGCAAAACTCCCTTTGAAAGAGATTACGTTATTCATGGATATGACGGCGATAGCATCGAGCGTTATTACCTCATTCACGGCGTTGATGAATCTTACGGAGAGAAAGATTATATCCTTGAAGGGAAACAGCTTCTTGACAGGGACTATATCATTTCAGGAAGACCCCAGTCGGAGCGTGGTTACATACTCAATGCCTATGAAATCCTGCCGGCCGGAAGGACCAGAAGGCTCATGCTTCTCGATACGCTAAACCTGAGGACCACATCAGTATACAAAACCCCCAGGGACATATCCGTGCTTAAAATCTGCTACGGAGACCTGACAGGAAGCAGGGTGTCGTGTACCCCTCTTGACAAGGACGGAAAGATATTCCATGTGAGCGATAAACCAATGCAGATTATCTCGAAGGTTTTTGTTGAGGATGAGCCAAAGACCTACGGTTTCAGGGCTTATGCGGCATATCAGGATGAGACAGGCCATTCGATAGCTTGCGTTGTGTTCGACAACCCGCAGTACGACAAAAGAGTTTCCATCTCCGGCAAGGGAGCGATAAACCTTGAAACAGGAGATCTGATAGAAAACCCGGCCGATTTCATAAAGGATGTATTCCTGAACATTCAAGGGTATTGCGTGACTTCTATAGACCTTGCTGAGATCTCGCGGTTCTATGCCGACTGCTTGAGGGAGGACATTAAAGTTGCCGATGTGCTCGATGAGATCAAAACGATTAAAAGTTTCCTGGATGATCTTGCAATGAATATCCATGCGCACTGGGTGCTCAGCGATGGGAAAAGCGTAATGAGGTTGAGATGGCTGTAGCTGAAAGGGACTATATACTTGACGGCGCGACTCCTGTTGAGCGTGATTATATTGTCCATGGGCTTGACGGAGCGGAATCGGAGAGGTTTTATGTTTTGCGGGGCTTTGTTCAATCTTACGGCGAGCGTGACTACATCCTTGAAGGGAAGCCCGGGTTCGAGAGAGATTATATCCTTGACACAAAGGCCCTAATAGAACGCCAGTACGTCCTCGATGCGGAGGACCCGGCTCAAATATTTATCAGGTATGCTTTCAGGGAAGAGGAAATAGAGAATTTCATAATTACCTCAGGTCAGCTTGTTAACGAGGTCACAATCCGCTATGGGTATGATTTTGCTGAGGGCAAGTATAAATCGGCGCTCACAAAACATAATCCTCTTTCTAAGCTTGTATACGGAGAGGCAAGGAAGTCATTCGACCTGAAGATGATACAGAAAGCCCGTCAGGCAGAGAAGATAGCGGATGCTATTCTTATGACATCCTCAATACCCGAGATCTTATGCTCGTTCAAACATGACCTGCGGAGCCTTTACGTTGAAGTGGGCGATGTCGTGAGCATCTCACACCTTGCAGGCCTCGGGGAAAACGGATATCAAAACGCGCTCGGATTGGTGTCCAGAAAGAATCTGAATGGAATCGAGATAGATTACCAGTTGTCGATGAAATCGACCGGCAAGCTATACATGTCAGAGCTCCTCACGCTTACCCAGACTTCGGATGCCGGCACGGGCGGAGTTACGATTACATACGAGCATGGGGTGGCGACGATAACGATATACGCCGACGTGCAGGGATATCCGCCTGTTGAGGGCGCCGAGGTCACAATATCCGGGGTCAAGAAAATAACAGATGTCAAAGGCCAGGTCAGGTTCAACCTTGAGCCGGGAACATATACGGCGGGCATAACAGCATCGGGCTATGAAGATGCAGAGGTGACCTTCACTGTATGAGTTATAGGTTTGGGCTGACGAAATTACCCGAAAAAGCGAACGAAGAGGTCTATCTTAAGAGCATATTCGCATTGAAGCCCAAGAAAATTGAAGTCGAAGAGGAAGAAATTGTTGTACCGCCCGCAGAGGTACCTTCCTGTCTGTATGTGAAATCTGAATTTGTGGGCAAGAATGAGTTAACCCTTGACCCAACGTCGGCAGAAAGCCTGTTTTATAATGCAACCATAGGCAAGGTGGTCCTCGTTTACAGCGGTGGCATTGTATCTCACTTTGACCCCGGTACCGGCGCTGTTACCTCGTATCCTACCGTTCAGAATAAGCCCGCAGGGTATCCAAACCTCGGTCTTAACGCTTACCAGGCAGTTATGATAGGCGATCATCTTTATCATTATGAAAAATACTGGACTGGATCGGTGTATGAGTATCTGCTTGTAAAGCGTGACTTATATAATAATTATGTCGCTCATGCAAAAATTGAGTCTTTTACAGGGGCCCCTCATGCTATGAACGTAGCCCACTCTACTGATGGCGAGTACATATGGCTTTTTACTGCTGTCTCGTCTAATCAGCCCCATTCAACGTGGCTGCGCAAATATACCACTGGTTTTGAGTTTGTGAGCGAAAAGGAGTACACCGATTTTTATTTCATTAACCGGGCTGGACTGCATGCGTCATATCAGAAGGACTATATTTATTTAATGGCGGATTATAAATTATACGCTCTTGATTATGGCACCCAGGACATTCTTTTTACTAACGAGAATGTTGGTTTTTATTACCTGCCGCATTTTGTGAGAATCAATGACTGTCTGGTTTTTGAGGAATATAATGGTGAAAAGGTCTATTTTTTGTCGCCTTCGCTCGAGTTTTTAAAACTTGGAGGAGCCGACTGTATTGAATGGATGTATCTGTATACGGATCCGGAGACAACGATCGACATGCTGGTCAAGGATCCGGCCCAGCCTATCAATTTTGTTCGTGTGCCCGGTGACCCGGCTTCAGTTTTTGTTGTTTCAGATGAGAATTCGTTCTATATCATTCGCAAATGGAGTGTTAATTTTGTCCCGTGTAGCGGGAAAGTGTGGAACGAATATCCTGCTCCGACAGAGTGCCCGTGAGAGACATTATTTTTACTTGGCGGACAGTAGCCTTGGGAGACATTACCTCCCAAAACCCTGTGCTGAAACACAGGACGGGATAACCCGATACCATCCGCACCCTGCGCTCAGGGCGGATAAAGTGTATCAGGTATATCCCTTAAAAAACAAGGGAGGTACGTCTCTATGAACAGCTTTCTAAGTTGGATGGGTGGCAAATCCTTATTGACCAAAAAAATCATTCCCAAAATACCAAAACATACCTGTTATTGTGAAGTATTTGCCGGTGCAGCCTGGCTACTCTTCAAAAAAGAGGAGTCCAAGGTGGAGATAATCAATGATATCAATGTTGACCTTGTGAACTTATACCGGGTAGTGAAACATCACTTGGATGAATTTATCCGATATTTTCGCTGGATATTAATATCACGTGACGAATTTGAACGCTTTAAGATCGAAACATCAGAGAGTTTAACAGACATACAGAGGGCTGTAAGGTTCTATTATTTACTGAAAAATGGATTCGCAAGTAGAATTGTTAATCCAGCATTTTCAATATCCACGGTAAGACGGTCCAACTTGAACCTTATGAGAATAGAGGAAGAGCTTTCCGCTGCTCATGTAAGGCTGGCACGTGTTTATATCGAGAATCTACCTTACAAACAACTTATTGAACGCTTTGACAGATCTCATACTTTTTTCTATCTTGACCCACCTTACTATGGTTGTGAAAACTATTATGGGAACGACGTGTTTATCCGGAAGGATTTTGACGAATTAAATGCAATTCTTAAAAGGATAAAGGGTAAGTTTATTTTGTCTATTAATAACAGAAGAGAGACGCGGGAGATCTTCCGCTCATTTAATATTGAAGAGGTAGGTACCACATACAGTACAGGTGGCGCTCATAAAAAGAAACATGTCACCGAGCTCCTCATAACGAACTTTTAAGGGTGATTTTAAAGAGCACTAAAAGGTATAAAATTGCCTTGAAATGAGCCTTATTGACAAAATCTGTCACTTTTTTTCCCAAACCTCGTGTTACTTTTTCCCAAACCTCGTGTTAAGTTATAAATTTCTTTATATATGTATATCTTATTGAACATGCAATGTTTCTTTACAGATCAAATTTTGTTTCACCCAATCTTAACGGGTGATTATTTCATATTTCATCCACATCCCTTCTTTAATTACTAAGACATTTGTCAAGACCACGGGGAATACGCTCGCTACCCATTTAATTATAATTACTCAGCGTCATCATATATTCTGTCGGATTTATGAGCATATATTTCTATTTACGCATATTTCCGGTCTTGACAAACATTCTGTTATCCTTAAGAATAAAGCCATCGATCCTGCCTTTCCGGAATAAATTTAGCGAGTCTGCCGTTCTTTTAAATAATTTGAAGCCGGACTTTTCAAGGATACCTTTTCCTGAAAAGGTTCGACTTTTTATTTTTTTTATGGGGAGGTGACAGATATGTAAAGCCGGATACCAAACATCAATTGCCGGGAAACGATTCCATTGTTAATAACGAACGCCCGGAAATCAATGAACAGAAAAGCCGGGAATAACTAAGGAGACATATGGATTCACAAAAAACAAAGATAGATAATAATATCAAAAATAACATGTTAGACAAACCTGAAAAAAATAAAACCAAGGAACAATGCCCCAGGGAGAACAAGGACTGTGAAAACTGCGACATATTATCCTGTCCGGAAGAAAAAACATAAGGACAGATGTCCTCGTTGCTACCTGTTGACCAATAATGCAATTGACTGTTTAACAGGAAGCACAGGAAGCAGGTTCGCCACCGGTAAATGTTGGTTTTGGGTATAGGGATATGACTTGATTTCAGAAGCAAAATCACGGGTAACCTCCCGCACACGGCGGGTCGCCGGGGCGACGGGGAGATCGGAGTCGAAGCGTAGATCTCAGCTATAAATTGTGAAATAACACTGAAGTGAGATAAAGGTCTGAACATAAAATGAGTTAGTTTATTTTGATTCGGAAATCGGGTCATATCCCTTCTCCGAAAGGATGTCCCTCGGAACCTGTGGAATAAGTTTTTCTACTCCACATGGGAGTCCTCCTCGGGCGGATAAAAATGAGCGAAAATATGGTATCCCTCCCTGTCCTGAAACTGCCTTCCACGTTAAACCAGTTACCTGCACCCTTATCTGTACCACAAACGTTTGCCATGGGTAATGACAACAGGCAACAGAACAAGAAAGGCCACTAACCCTACAGCCACAAAGAACTTAAGAGAAAACGCATCTTCCGGAGAGCGCAACGTTCCTAGTTCCTGTCCTGCAAATGTGTAAACTACAGACAAGGGGAGCATACTCAGTGCCGTTGTGAGGATAAATTTTCTCGTTGACATCTTTGTCATGCCAGATAGATAATTCACAAGGAAAAAAGGTAATAACGGGACTATCCTTAAGAAAATCAGGTAATTATGCCCGTGTCTTTCTATCTCCTGGTTGAATATCATCAGCTCTTTTGCATATCTATGCTGTATCCGGTTGCCAAGGAGATACCGGGCTGACAGGAATGCGATCGTCGCTCCAATAGTTGACCCTATATTTACATATATCGTTCCCATAACAACGCCGAACAGGTAACCGCCTGCAATTGTAGAAACAATAGCCCCGGGGACAAAAAAAGCAGTAGAAATATAAAAAAGGATGAACACCGCTACAGATTCGATGTAATGGTCATGAACTAATTGCTTCAATACATCGCTGTTCTTCTTCAGTTCTTCGAAGGTAATATAATTTTTCAAGGATAGCCATACGGCGAAGCATATCACAAGAAAGAAAATAACTGTAAGAACTTCTTTGCTTTTACCCTTTCTATCTTTTCCCATCATTCAGACATGGTCATTTGACACTAATACAGTTTGTTTATAGTATAAAATTAAACAGGTAGCGAGCGTATTCCCCGTGGTCTTGCCAAGGGTGTTTTCGCCACGGCAAATCCGCCTGAGTGCGGAAGCAAGCAAATATTATAATAGAAATTCCTTACATTAATCCCGAAAAAATTCGGGACTGTGGTCTTGCCACAGGGAATCTTTAATGCATAAAGTATCGACTGGTATGAATTCGTTCTTTTAAAAGAAATTTGTAAGGAGAAGTCACCCGGGTCAATTTAACCCTTGTTTCTTGGAATAAGACGCCGATACGGTTATGGGACTTTCTTAAGCAATTTTTTACTGCGTAAATTATGACAAGGCTCACTTTCATGACATACAATGTTCACAGTTGTGTCGGCAAAAACGGAAAGGCGTCCTCATCTTCCATTGCAGAGGTCATTGCACATTACAGTCCCGATATCGTCGCTCTCCAGGAACTCGATATCGGGCTTATCAGGTCAGGCCGGATTGACCAGGCACAGTTGATCGCAAAAGAACTGAAAATGGATTTCCATTTCCACCCTTCGCTCAGGATTGAGAAAGGTCAGTACGGGAATGCAATCCTGAGCAGGCACCCTATGCGTTTGGTAAAGGCAGGGGAGCTCCCTACCCTCCCGGGGAGACGCGTCCTCGAAAAAAGAGGGGCTTTATGGGCGGAGGTAATATACGACGGCCATAGAATCCAGGTACTTAACACCCACCTGGGCCTCAACCGCAAAGAACGTTCCGCCCAGGTAAATGCCCTCCTCGGACAACAATGGCTGCAGCACCCCGCATGTCGACCACCGATAATTTTCTGCGGTGATCTTAATGCATCACCGTTATCTAAAGTTTACCGTAGATTACGGATCCTTCTTCGTGATGCACGGCATCACGTGCAGGACAAATGCTCACGGAAGACATGGCCGAGCTGGTTCCCCGTTGTACGGCTCGACTATATCTTTACAAGCGCTGATATCAAGGCGACACAGGTTCTTGCCCCCCGCACACCACTTACACGCGTTGCATCCGACCATCTTCCCCTCATTGCAAGACTCCATATCTCAGCCGCTGGAGAGTATACTGATGATATTGAAACCGGGACATAACTGCCAGGGCATATATGAGGTACATGAGACCGGCCTCATAGTGGACGGAGCTGACTACTACAGGGCTTTTTTCCATGCTGCAAAAAAAGCTAGGCGCTATATCCTCATAGCGGGATGGCAATTCGACAGTGACGTTGCTCTCCTGAGAGGGGAGGAAGGAAGGCAGGCAGGGACCGATGTGAGGTTCCTCCCTTTCCTGAACGCACTTTGCGAGGGGAATCCGGAACTTGAAATCTATATCCTCGCATGGGATTTCAGCGTCATTTTTGCACTCGACAGGGAATGGTTCCAAAAATGGATATTCAACTGGACAACAAATAAGAGGCTCCGGTTCCGTTTCGACAGCGGCCATGCAGTCGGAGCAAGTCATCACCAGAAATTCGTTGTCATTGACGGGCGTATTGCCTTTGTCGGGGGTCTTGACATATGCTCGAACCGATGGGATGACCGCCGGCACCTGCAAGAGAACCCTTACAGGAAAAATCCGGATGGAAATTTTTACGAGCCTTACCATGACCTTCAGTCCTATAATATTGGACCCGCTGCATTGCAACTCGCCGAGTTGTTCAGGCTACGCTGGCTGTTTTCAGGGGGTAGCGAACTCTCCCTTGCAACGGTAAATGAAGGTATGCGAATTGAAATAAAAAACGGCCTGCCGATCTCGCATGACCGTATTGCAATAAGCCGTACGCAGGGGAAAACCCTCGTCCCTGTACAGGATTCAATACATGAAATACGCCATCTTTATATGGATGCTATCAATGCCGCAGAAAACCTCATTTATGTCGAAAACCAGTATTTAAGCTCACAGGCCGTTTTCAAGGCTCTGTCTGACAGGATGAGAGAAAAGAACCGTACCAGGCTGAATATTGTCATCATTCTTCCCAAAAAGCCGCATGCTTTCATTGAAGAACTATCCCTGGGGATTATACAGGCAAAAATGCTCCACTCTCTCAAAAAAATCGCCTCCGGAGAAGGGCATGCACTCGGAATATACTATACACTTGCAGAGCAAGGATATTTAAAAAAAGAGCCGACCTATATCCATGCAAAGCTCCTTTTAGTCGACGACCGTTTTTTAAGCATCGGTTCTGCAAATACGACTAACAGGAGCATGGGTCTGGATACCGAACTGAATGTATCATGGGAAGCCGGGGACCCGTCTGATAAAGACACTATTGATTCGATCAGGAACATACGCGTCAGTCTTCTTGCAGAACATACGGGACTCACTGCGCCGGACAACAGGGACACCCTGGGGGGCATGGAAGGTCTTGTCGGGTTCCTCGACCGGATTGCAGGCCAGGAAACGGGCCGTCTGTGTCACCACACCATGGAGACAATACTGGGAGACGCCGAAAAACTGAAAGCTCTCAAACTCGACGATTTTTCCATTGATCCTGAAAAGCCCATCGTCGAAGAAAATATTTTTGAAATTATGGAAAAAGATACGACCGGGATATTTTCCAAAGGGATTGATCTCCTGAACAGATGGCTAATGAGCAAAATACCATCAAAGGATTGAAGGGAGAAAAGCATTTTATTCTTACCGGTTTCCCTGTCGGGGTTGCTTTGGCTTAACAGAGTTGAAGCAGGAGATACCGGACAGTCAGCCGGATCGTGATCATTGCAGATGTCCTGTATTTTTTTATGCGAAACGGATATCATTACTGTATGAGCAGGGTGCTTATTGTTTTTCTTATGACATGTTTTTTTGTCCCCTGTGTTGCCTGTTCTCAAACAGTGGGGGGTAAGCCGCAAACAGTCGAAGATGTTTTCCTCCCCGAGGGAGATAATGTCCGCGTTGAGATATGGGTAAAGAATCTGAAGGTTCCCTGGTCGCTTGTTTTCCTGCCTGACGGGAGGGCGCTTGTGAGTGAAAGGGGAGGAAAAATAAGAATAATACAAAACGGGAAAGTTCTCACAAAACCATATGCAGAGATCGAGGTAGAAGCCAGAGGTGAAGGCGGGCTCATGGGACTCGCCCTTCATCCCATGTTCGAGGATAAACCCTACGTTTACGCAATGCATACGTATAAACTGGGAAGCGAAGTGGCCAACAGGGTTATACGACTTAGAGACAATGGGGAAGAAGGCGTGTTTGACAAGGTGATCATAAACGGCATTCCCGGGGGAAGAAACCATAACGGCGGCAGGATATCTTTCGGACCTGACGGTATGCTGTATATTACCGCCGGTGAAATTTTTCATGCAGAGCTTGCTCAGGATATAAATTCACTAGGGGGCAAGATTCTGCGGGTAACCCCTGAAGGCGGAATACCAAAAGACAATCCTTTCAAAGATTCACCGGTCTATTCGTACGGCCACAGGAACCCCCAGGGGATTGACTGGCAGCCAGCCACGGGCAAGTTATTTGAATCCGAACACGGGCCGTCGGGGGAGTTTTCCCGGTTCGCGCACGATGAGATAAACATAATTATAAAAGGCGGCAATTACGGCTGGCCCGCGGTCATAGGTGCGCCGGGCAAGAAGCCCTATATAGACCCGTTGATAGTCTGGAAAGACGCGACCCCTCCGTCAGGCATGACTTTTTACAGCGGAGACCTGCTCGGACACCTCAAGGGGGACTTGTTCGTCGCGACACTCCGGAGTGAGGCATTGATACGGATCGGCTTTAAGCCGGGGAGCAGTGACATCAGTAAAATAGAGAGGTGGTTTGCCGGCGATTCCGGCACGGGGAAATACGGCAGGATACGTGATGTAGTACAGGGACCGGAGGGTGCTCTCTATTTTCTTACAAACAATACGGACGGCAGGGGATCACCACGTCCCGATGATGACAAGATATACCGTATTGTCCCGAAAAATTAATTTCGGCTAAATAATCATTTTATGACACCCGGCAAAGAGGTGTGATGATAAATAACCATGAAGGTTCTGCCTGGTAAGCCATACCCGCTCGGTGCAACCTGGAACGGAAAGGGAGTTAATTTTGCCCTTTTTTCTGAGAATGCACAAAAAGTGGAACTCTGCCTTTTTGAACCTGACGGCTACAAGGATGCCGGCCATATTAATATCAGGGAATATACTGACAGGGTATGGCATATATTTCTCTCCGGGATAAAACCCGGCCAGCTTTACGGATACCGTATCGACGGAGACTTTGAGCCGGAAGCAGGACACCGGTTCAATCCTAACAAGCTTCTCATCGATCCGTATGCAAAAGCCATAGCCGGTACCATACAGTGGAGCGATGCACTTTTCGGCTATACAATCGGACACGATGATGCTGATCTTTCCAAAGATAATGCCGACAGCGCGGATTATTTACCGAAGTGCGTAGTTGTCGATCCGGCTTTTGACTGGGAAGGAGACACTCTCCCCAGAATCCCCTGGCACAAGACTATTATCTATGAACTGCACGTCAAGGGATTTACCGCCGGACATCCTGATGTCCCGGACGGGCAACGGGGTACATATGCCGGGCTGTCGGCCCCCCCTGTGATAGATTACCTCGGTTCCCTCGGGATAACAGCGATTGAACTGATGCCCATACATCACTTTGTGGCAGACCGTCACCTGGTCGACCGCGGCCTTACCAATTACTGGGGTTATAATTCCATAGGGTTCTTTGCCCCGGATGCACGGTATGCAAGCTCAGGCTTATCCGGACAGCAGGTTGCAGAATTCAAAAACATGGTCAAAGCATTTCACCGTGCAGGCATAGAGGTCATCCTCGATGTTGTCTACAACCACACTGCCGAGGGCAACCACCTGGGTCCCACACTCTGTTTCAGGGGAATCGATAATGCCAGCTATTATCGCCTTGTTGCCGATAGCCCCCGCTATTACATGGATTATACTGGAACCGGCAATACCCTTAATATGATGCACCCCCGGGTGCTCCAGCTAATAATGGACAGCCTGCGGTACTGGGTACTTGAGATGCATATCGACGGTTTCAGATTTGACCTCGCAGCTGCACTTGCGCGAGAACTCCACGAGGTGGACAAACTGGGAGCGTTCTTCGACATCATACATCAGGACCCCGTACTGTCACAGGTCAAATTGATCGCCGAGCCCTGGGATCTCGGAGAGGGCGGTTATCAGGTCGGGAATTTTCCGGTCCTCTGGGCAGAGTGGAACGGCAGGTACCGTGACACTGTGCGACGTTTCTGGAGGGGCGACGAAGAGCAGGTGGGTGATCTGGCATACAGGCTGACAGGGAGCAGTGACCTGTACGAACATGGAGGGAGACGGCCATATGCCAGCATTAATTTCGTGACCTGCCATGACGGTTTCACACTGCATGACCTTGTAAGTTATAACGAAAAACACAATGATGCCAATGGCGAAGAAAACCGTGACGGCACAGACGATAACCTGAGCTGGAATTGCGGATATGAAGGTCCGACCGAAAACGCCGGGGTCCTGGAATTACGCGGGCGCCAGAAGAGAAATTTCCTGGCAACCCTCCTCTTGTCGCAGGGAGTGCCCATGCTCCTGGGAGGCGACGAAACCGGGAGGACCCAGCAGGGTAACAATAACGCGTATTGTCAGGACAACGAGATATCGTGGATGGACTGGGATATCGGTCAGTCAGGCAGGGAATTACTTGATTTCACACGTTCCGTAATCAAGATCTTCAGGCAGCATCCGGTGCTGCGGCGCAGGCACTTCTTTCAGGGAAGGAAGATACGCGGTTCAGAGATTAAGGATCTTACATGGTTCCGGCCTGACGGCAGGGAAATGGGCGAAGAGGACTGGAATAATCCGGGCACACGGTGTTTCGGAATTCGCCTCGCCGGTGATGCTATTGACGAAATCGATGAGCAGGGGAACCGCATTCTGGATGATACGCTGCTGATTCTCTTAAATGCCCACGATGAACCTGTCCCCTTTATTATTCCTCCCGATCAGCAGAAAAAAGAATGGGAATTACTTCTCGATACGAGGGAATCCGAATGGCGTAAGAAATCATTACCGGCGGGGGAACATTACAGCATGGAAGCAAGATCGCTCGTCCTGTTACGCCTGCCTGCAAAGCTAGAGACATAATTTGTATTATTACATTTACAGCACAAAAGATTTCATAACAAGGCGTTTGATAATATAATTTGATAATCTAAATGAAGAAACTAATAAGATCTGTCCTTAACAGGACATTAAAAATAATACCTCTGTCAATAAAGAATATATTTTTTCGTAAACATAATAAGAAAGATTTACGTCCGGATTTCATAAAAGAAAAGACATTTTCCGCTATTCCGGATGAGTTTAGAAATCTTTTCATTCTTACCCCCCTCGAAGATATTCAATGGTTTATAGGCCGGGAAGAAGAATTAATAGAATTTACAAGCGCCATTCAGCCTTTCTCTGAAGGAAAGTCAGTATCGATTAGCCTTACAGGTGAAAGGGGTATCGGTAAAACAAGCTTTCTCCATGTTCATAAATCCTTGTTTCAGGACACTGAATGGGTCTATATACCGATAAGCAGGAGAGAAGATCATTATCAGGGTTTAAAAGACATCTTTCAAAATTCAGAGCCTCAGGCTTTCGAAGGCGGATTCGAGGAACATGTTTTAAAAACAGAGAGAAAAACGGTATTAATCCTGGATAATTGCCAGAATCTGTTTCTGCGCGTAGTCGGAGGTTTTGAATGCCTGAAGGAACTTCTTCACCTTATAGATTCTACCGGAAAGAACATCCTCTGGCTTTTGTCTTTTAATAATTACGCATGGGATTACCTCAATTATGTGTTGAACATACATAGCTACTTTAAAAAGGGTCTTACCTTAAAAGCACTTACCGGGGAGGAGATTGAGTCACTTATCATGAAAAGGCTGGACGGACACGATTTCAGAATTAATTTTCTATCCGAGGAAGAAATGCTGGATACAGAAAAGGAGGAAGAGTACCGTAGCAAATTTTTTTCTTCCCTTGCAGACTTGTCCGGAGGGAACCCATACATAGCAATCTCGTACTGGTTAAACAGTTTAAAGTTTAATCCGGAAAGAAACTCCTTTTTCGTTTTCCAGCCAAGTAAATCTGAAATCAACATTCCAAAAGAATACGACACAGTCTTTTTCCTGGTTCTCAGGGCCTTTCTCGAACACGGGAGCCTTACCTTCACTCAACTGACGTCGGTCATAAATAAAGAACCCTTTTTGATCCGTTCAATTCTAGATGAAATAATCAGTGACAATATTGTCGTCATCGAAAGTAATGAGTTGTATACCCTCAATCCGTTTTATTTAAGGGTAGTATCAGGTACTCTCAAGAAACGGAAAATGATACCGTGATTTTTAACTGCCTCAGCATTAAATGGAGACGTAACAATGGATGAAAAAATACAAATATTAGAAAAGATAGAGTTTCCCATCCTGGAGATCATTCTTATCCTGGTCGCTACCTATACAGGAATCAGGATCTTTTCTTTTGTTTATCTTAAGATCTCCGAATACTTTATTCAGTACCGATTCAAACTCAAGAAGCTGCTCCCCATCATAAAGCTTGTTGTATGGATCATTGTTTTATATGTCATCTTTGTTTACGAGATGAAGATACGGGGGGAGGCACTCCTGGCCCTTTCAGGTGCCGTAGGAATCGCTGCAGGGTTTGCCCTGAGGGATGTTGCGAGTAATATCATTGCCGGCATAAGCATCGCTTTCGACAAACCGTTTTATGTCGGGGATAAGCTGAGGGTGAAGGAGTTCTATGGTGAGGTTATCGATATCGGGCTCCGGTCTACATTGATAAAGACACCCGGTGATAGCATCATATCCATTCCGAATCTGGTCTTTCTTAATACCCCCTCTGTCAGCGGAAACTACGGAGAAAGCCACATGATGGTACTTATAAACTTTTACCTCGACCATACGGTTGATCTTGAACTGGTAAAACAAACATTGAGAGAGGTTGTGGCGACATCGGGTTACCTTTACATAAAAGAGCCGATTTCGATCATCACAGAAGAACTTGAGTATTCTACAAAAATAACTGCCAAGGCTTATGTATTTGATGAACGATATGAATTCGATTTCCTCACCGATGTAACAGAAAGGGCAAAAAAAGAATTTAGAAGATTCTCTGTCGAATATCCAAGGTTATTGGCCAAATAGCAGTCTAGTATTAAGTATTATTTTCTTGTTCCGGCACGTTTTGCCGGAGATTCAGATCCATACGATAGCTTTATTTTGCAAAACGTTATGAAACCGACGACAATTGGGGAGATTATTTGTTTGAGCACGTAATTTTCGGTATCACCGGTGTGATCGCCCTCGGCATCATTGCCGAGTGGACAGCATGGCGCCTGCAATTGCCGTCCATCCTGTTTCTTCTAGTTATTGGATATATTGCAGGGCCTTTAACGGGATTCATCAATCCAGATGAACTTTTCGGCAATCTGCTATTACCCATAATCTCCGTATCTGTTGCCATTATTTTATTTGAAGGCGGCCTTGCACTCAGACTTTCGGAACTCCGCGAAATCGGGAACGTGGTGCGAAATTTAACCACGATCGGGGTTGCGGTAACCTGGCTGCTCAGCGCATTGCTGGCACATTACCTTCTCGAGCTCAACTGGGTACTTTCACTCCTTGCCGGGGCTATTCTCGTTGTTACAGGCCCAACCGTCATCGGCCCTCTGTTAAGGCATATCCGTCCCGCCGGACGCGTCGGGAATATTATCAAATGGGAAGGGATCATGAACGATCCTATCGGCGCACTGCTATCGGTATTGATATTCCAGGCCGTCCTTGTCGGTTCAATAGAAGAAGCCACACTGGTACTATTCATAAGTATTCTTAAGACTTTCTTCTTCGCCGGCATACTTGCTGTTCTTGGGGCCTTGCTGCTGGCATTTCTCTTTAGAAAGCGCCTAACGCCGGACTTTCTTCAAGAGGAAATGACATTGGTCATGGTATTGATCGTATTCGTGTTGTCCAATTATTTCCAGGCCGAGGCCGGTCTGTTTGCGGTTACAATTATGGGCATCACCCTGGCAAATCAGAAAAGAATGAATATAAAGCATATAGCGGAATTCAAAGAGAACCTGCGGGTCCTAATAATTTCAGGCCTGTTCATTATTTTAGGGGCTCATCTAAGTCCGGGTGATTTCGGCCGTCTTGATATCAGAAGTCTCGTTTTCCTCGGAGCCCTCATTTTTCTCGTCCGTCCGGCAGCAGTATTCCTATCTACCATAAAATCGGGACTGGACTGGAAGGAACGGATTTTTATAATCTTTATGGCACCACGCGGTATTGTGGCAGCGGCAGTTTCAGCTGTTTTTGCATTACAGCTATCTCAAGCAGGGATACCCCAGACAGAATATATCGTCCCATTAATCTTCATGGTAATTATTGGCACGGTCGTTTTCTACGGGGTTACGGCTCCGTGTATTGCCCGCTGGATGAAAATTGCTGAGACGAATCCCCAGGGCGTCCTGATTTTCGGTGCTCATTCATGGGCGAGAGCTATTGCAAAGGCCCTCCAGGAACAGAACATTAAAACATTGTTGATCGACTCAAACAGGTTCAATGAATACAATGCGCGGCTCGAGGGTTTAAAGACGTTTTATGGAAGGGCGTTATCTGAGCGCATAGTAAACGAGATGGATTTGAGCGGCATCGGACGTCTTGTGGCACTGACCGATAACGACGAATCAAACTCTCTGGCATCTCTTTATTTTTCTGATATATTCGGAAGATCCGAAGTGTATCAGCTTTCCCCTGAGATTATCGAAAGTAAAGAAGAAGAGGAGTTCTGTCCCCGGCATTTGAGGGGACGCTTCCTGTTTGGAAAAGGCGTTAATTTTCATGTTCTTTCAGACCGGTTTGCTTCAGGTGCAGTGGTAAAAGCAACAAAACTAACCGATGATTTCAATTTTGAGACATTTCAGAATCTTTATGGAAAATCCGCAATACCTCTTTTCCTCATCGGCAAGATGGATAAATTGACTGTATTTACAGCTTATAATCCACCCGAACCAAAGCTGGGACAGACACTCATCAGCATAGTCGATCCAATTGAAGAAAAGAAAAAAATACCGTAACAACCTTTATGAACACAGGGTTTCAGATGCCTATTGAGAACATGGATTCCAGGTCGTGACGGGAATATACCCTGAATGCAATAAGTGTCTCCGATTTGATGATACCATCGACCTGGAGTATGTCTTTCGTTACAAGGTCTGCGATTGATTCATTGTTTTTTACCCGTATAACCGCCACAAGATCATACTGGCCGGCAACAGAATAAACCTCACTTATACCGGCGGTGCCGGAAAGTCTTTCCGCAACATCGTTGATTTTATTACGGTCTACATTTAGAAGAACTACCGCGGTAACCATGTTTTTTCTCCTTTTCTTTATTAATATGTTTAATGATACCTATGAGGTCAGATTAACGAAAAGCAAACTAAAACAGCATATATTCCGCCTGTTACAAACGCTATTTCTACATATTAAACCTAAAAAGACCTGTTGTCAAAAGTCATTTCTGTGACAGAAAATCCAGGATCCGCCATTCTTGGTTCGATGTTTTGATGTAAAATATTTAATTAACGAAATACATTGGGTTAAGGAGGGATACTTGACGTGAAAAAACTTACCGCATATTTTTTCAGAGGACTTTTGTTCCTTACACCTATCGTAGTTACCATTTATGTTTTATACTTCATTTTTTCAGAAATTGATAAAATCTTCGGGTTCAACATACCCGGACTTGGCTTCATGTTTACACTGGTGCTGGTAACGTTCATAGGGTTCCTTGTCTCTACTTTTCTTGCAAGGGGCGTGGCAAATGTTATCGACAACCTTTTCACACGCATGCCGGTGGTAAAGATGATCTATTCATCTATCAAGGACCTCGTGAACGCCTTTGTGGGTGAAAAAAAGCGTTTCGACAGACCAGTGCTCGTAGCCATTTTCCCGGGTAGCTCTTTCCAGATCATGGGATTTATTACCAGGGATAGCCTAGAAAGCATCGGGATGGGGGAGAGCATTGCAGTCTATATACCCCAATCTTACAATTTTGCAGGCAATGTAGTAGTTGTCCCTAAAGACCAGGTTACGCCGGTAGCAATCGAAAGCGGCAGGGTCATGGCATTCATCGTATCGGGAGGGGTGTCAGGGTTATAAGATTCTCAGGAATTTGCCCAAAATCCGGACAAAAGCGCTTTAAAGGCGATTAAGTCTCCATAATTTCCTCTAGCTTGACCTGCCCGGCATTTTATACTATTGAAGTTTTGAGAATTTGCTGTTATCTTAATTAAGATTTAATCATAAAAAGCGCACTTTTTTTGTAATAATTTTTTCCCAGTAATACTGCAAAAATCGAACTCTCAGAAAGTATTTTTTCTGAGAGTTCGATTTTTGTTTTATGTGTATCAGAAATATATGCAGAAAATACCGTAGACCATAAAAGAAATCATTACATAAGTTATCAGCAATAAGGTTACTAACATGGCTACACACGAGCACAAAGAACTCCCACAGAAATCTTATCGTATAATCCTTCAACAGGAAATTAATGCGGGGCTGGCCGAACTGAAGAGACCAGCGCGAGGTCTGTTCCTTTCAAGTCTGTCCGCCGGGCTTGACATAGGATTCAGTCTCCTTCTCATGGCTACCATGCTTACAGCAGTCGAGGGCATATTCAGCAAGCCCGTGATCCACATCCTTCTCTCTTTAATGTACAGCATTGGTTTTATCCTCGTAATTCTAGGGAGGTCGGAATTGTTCACCGAACATACAGCCTTGGCGGTTTTGCCTGTGCTCAACCGCAAAGCCTCGATTGCTGAACTGTCGCGTATCTGGATCCTCGTTTTCACAGGGAATATAACGGGGGCAACGATCTTCTCTTTTCTCGTTTCATGGATCGGTCCGGCACTCGGGATTATAGAACCGTGGGCGCTTTCCGAAATTGCACACGGCCTGCTGGATCATGCCTGGTGGATAATCTTTATAAGCGGTGTGATCGCCGGATGGCTCATGGGTGAACTGGCCTGGCTCCTCGGTGCAGGACGAGATACGATCAGCCAGGTTTTCTTTGTCACCCTTGTAACTTCTGCAATCGGTTTTCTCGGTCTTCATCATTCTATCGCTGGAACCGTAGAAATGCTGTGTGGTGTGATTACTTCCAACAACCTCGGCTTTATTGACTTCTTACGGTTCCTTCTACCGGCAACAACCGGGAATGCCTTCGGAGGGGTCATTTTCGTGGCACTCATCAAATATGGGCATGCCATTCAAACAAGTGAAAAGAGCTGACCGTATGGCAACCGAATACGGCTTTTTTACCATTATTGCATTTCTATGGATAAGTGGATCGTACATATGCCATCTGGCGGATAAATCATGCCCTTCGGGTCATCCCTGTTTTGACGGTCATCCTCCTTTTTGCCAAAGGATCCAGTGTTGCAACTATCCTGCCTCTTTCACAAATGCTCACTTTCCCCGTACCTTCAGAGACTACCACGGATATTGCGTTCGTTGCCCTGGTTATGCCGAGAGCTGCCCTGTGTCTTGAACCCAGGCCTCTGAAAATTTTTGAGCGGGATCCGCCTGCATGGAGTATTCTACCGGCAGCCTTGACGATCCCTTGCGCAGAGACGACAATCGCTCCGTCCAGGATTGCGAATTCCTTGAGACTTTCAACGACCTCGGGTGATGTTATCATTTTCTCCCTGTTCAGATACCCCCTGAAAGGGTTGAAAACCGCCTGGTGTGATTTTTTCATCACGTTTTTTTCATCTCCGACAGTAAAGATTGTACCGACGGGTTTCCCTTCACGACCGAAGGTACCGATGTCAAGGGCAATATCAATAACCGTCATGGTCGCATAAAAAGCCTTATGTTTGATAAATGAGCGTATCTCGAAGGGGAACTCTTCGTTCCATGTATGCGCAAGGTCATGGATTGTGATAGTATCAAGCCGGCTTTTCCCTGCCGGTCCAACAACGCATATAACCCTGCTGTCTTGGCTGATAATACCCTTCAGGACACCCCGTAGAAGGGCATACTTAATCCGGGATAATCTTGTCTGGTTTCCGGTCCGGATCGTGATGATTTTATTTTTATAGTCTTTCAGACCTGTTTTTGATACATCAAGCGTTTCGGGGATAACGAGGATTAAAACCTGTTTCCGGGGAATTTCTGATCTGAGGAGCCATTGGACCTCCTTCAGGGTCTCAATAAAGACGAAGAGTTTCTGGCTTTCTGTTTCCCTTGCAAGGTTCAGGGCATTATTAATGATCCTTATCCATTTATCCTCCATATGCGCTTATATAATTATATATCATTACCCCGTCATCCAGACAGACTATCCCGGCGCAGTCCTGTTATATCATGAGCAAGACTTAACAAAGCCAAAAGGCAGTTCATCTCATGCCCCGTCATTACCTTCCAATGCAGCAATCTTTTCAAGGCGCCGTTTAAACCGCTCAGCCCCCTTGAACCGCGCATTCAGAAACGTCTGGACAAGATCCCATGCGAGTGCATGTCCTATGACGCGACCGCCAATGCACATGACATTCATATCGTCATCCTCTACCCCTTGGTGGGCAGAGAAGGGGTCTGTTATGAGCGCCGCTCTCACACCTGGTATCTTGTTGGCTGCAATACAGGCACCTACTCCACTCCCGCAGACGGCAAGGCCCCTGTTGACTTCTCCATTAGCAACAGCACGGGACATGGGCACCACAAAATCCGGGTAGTCATCTTCCGCTACAAACTCGCGGGCACCGAAGTCTACCACATCATAGCCTGCTTCCTTGATACTCGTCATCAGTTTTATTTTAAGCTCCAGTCCGCCATGATCAGCTGCGATGCCAATGCGTATCATCTTTTTCCCCTTTCTTCTTGGTTGAAAACGTGCTCTCCGGGTACAGGCTCCTTTCTCACGCTTATCGTTCAGTTTTCATATATATCAAACATAAAACATGACCTGCGCACTTACTGTATAAACCTATAGCTCGACTCAAAAGAATTAAACAGATCAAGATGCTGCTCTATAAGCCTTGTCAGTAAAAAATTCTTTCTTACTGTTTCTTTTGCCTTCCTTCCCAATTTATCCCTCAACTTCTCGTTCTTAATAAGTTGCACGATCCGTTCTGCCGCATCTGTAACAGACGATACAAGGAATCCATTGACTCCGTTCTTTATCTGATATCGGATGCCACCGACATCCCCCCCTATTACCGCCGCCCCCTTCCACATGGCTTCGGCCACCGTAAGACCAAACCCTTCCCGGATCGACTTCTGCAAAACAACAGTTGCGTAGCTCTGGAGGGCGTTCACCAGCGCAGTGTCCTGGTGGCTGATGACGATGATCCTTTCTTCCTGTGCATCCATGAGGGATTCATAGACCTGTTTCCCTTCCGGATCATCCAAAGCCATGTTCCCTAAGAGCACAAGAGTACAGTCCACCTTATTTCTAGCAAGCTTGAATGCCTTGATCACGCCTTCCGGGTCCTTCCATTTGTCAAATCGTGAAACCTGTACCACCAGGGGCAAGTCTGTCGGAATATGGTAGTGCCTGAGTCTTTCATGAATCTCTCTTTCGCTCAGCTCTTTGTTTTTTATCGAGAAAGGATTGATCGCAGGAAGAAAAAATAACTGTGGTGTTTTCAGGTTTTGTTCGTAGTCTTTGAGAGTCAGAATCGCTGCATCGTATTGCTCAATGAACTGACTTAGATAGTCCCATAATTCTTTATCGGGACTGGTAAGGTCTACGTGGCAGCGCCATATCCAGGGCCCTTTCCTCCTGTAATGATTTATCATGGGGAGAGGCTGGGGGTCATTGACAATCACCATGTCGTGATCCAGGTGGTTCCTGATCGCATTCTCAAAAATAACCTCTTCGTATATCTGCATCTTCCTTTTCGTAAGGTTGATTTTCCCGCCCTGCAGGGCATTATGCATTTTCTTTGTAATACTGAAGAAGTCGGGTGACCCCTGGATAACTCTCCATCCGGTCTTGATGCCGAGACTATTGAGCAGGAGAGTCAACGAACTTAATAATTCGGCTACTCCCCCGCCGTAGTATGTAGAGTTCAGATGAACTACGTGCAGGTCTTTTACCTTCTCTGCCTTCTTCAGAATTTTTTCCACTTTTTTTGCGCCGATAAATGGCTCATAATCTTCGACTTTCACGATCTTGTCTTTCATTTTCATTAATGCGTTCTCCTCTATTTTTCCATTCAAGCAGATAAATACGTTATTTTTTGCAGATCAGCTCTTTAAAAATTTCGCATCTTCTTCAGGTATTGAGGGATTGATATTTATCCCTGAGCCTATCTCGAAACCTGCCCGGGTCATGAGCCTGGGTAATATCTGAATGTACCAATGGAGCTGGGGTTCTTTAGCCCTGTATTGAGCGCACGTATTAATAATGTAATTGTAATCCGGATCATTCAGTCTCCTGTGGAGCCTTTCCAGAACTGTCTTCAAGGCAGAAGCGAGGTTTGTCTTTTCCGTATCGGATATATCCCGGAAATCCGCCTTGTGTTTAACAGGCATAATCCATATTTCAAAGGGGACCTCTGCTGCATAAGGGACAAACGCGATGAAGGACTTGTTTTCGTATATTATCCTTTTGGCATGCCGTGTTTCATATTCCAGGATATCGCAGAAAACGCAACGGCCCCATTCGTCGAAGTAATGGAGTGCCTCGTCTTCACGCCATCTTACGTGATGGGGAACCATCCCGGTTACAATAATCTGCGAATGTGGGTGGACAAGCGATGTTCCGGCCCGCACACCATGGTTACGGAATATGATAACCATCATGTTCTCATGCCTTCTTATGAGGTCTGTATAACGCTTATGATACATCTCGATAATTAAACCGGCTTCTTTCACGGACATCTGCCCTATCTGCCTGTTATGAACCGGTGTCTCGATAACGACCTCATGGTGTCCGTACCCCTTCATAGCTACATAAATTCCAGTGGTAACCCTCTTTAGGTCGCCGTGCGGCGTCAAGGCAGGAAATTTGTTGGGGACCACCCTGACCTGCCATTCTTTATTAATGTCACTTATTTCTGCTGTAACCGTAGGGAGCATTCGTTCATTACCTGGACAGAATGGGCATCTTGTATCATGGACCGGGAATTCTTTTTCCTGTTTCATCCTCCTGAAATCCGTGGGCCTCTTTCTCCTTGCCGGGGCATAGATTACCCACTGCTTTGTAGCCTTGTTCTGCCGTATTTCGCTTATCTTCATGAAAGGGCCTCCCTTTTGGCACCGGTACCAACTTGCCTGTTTTTTACTCTTTTATCAACCTTCTTATTACCTTCCCCCTCTGTCCTGAGAGATTCGAAGCCGGCTATAATATCGAGTAGTTCGGCGGTTATTGAGTTCTGCCGCTGTTGGCGGTAGAGGGTATTCAGTTCTTCCAGCCTCTCTTCAATGTTTTTCCCCGCTGCCTGCATGGAGGCGAGCCTTGCTGCATTCTCGCTCGCCATGGATTGAGTGCAGGCCCTGAAAAGGGACACGAATATGTATTGTCGTACCAGAGCAGTGAAGATTGCACGCCGGTCCATGGTAAACATCGGCAAAACATGAGTAGGCCATTTCTTCAGAACGAGGGATTGCAGCCATTCGCGGTTTAGGGGCAAAAGATGAAAAGTCGAAGGCTTGTAAGAAGCGCTTGAAAGCACGGTATGATAAAAAAGGACGATCTGTGAGATCCGTCCGCTTTCCTGCCACTCATTTAATAATACGACTATCTCCTGGACTATGGGGACAATGCCCGGGAGAGAACCGGGGACCGGGAGAACCTGCTCTATCGGATGTCCGTTTTCTTCAAGGATTGCACTGACACGGGAACCTATGCATAACAGGATATTTTGTTTACGTGCTTCTTCACGTCCATACATCTCTTCAAGTGCATAGGAAACTATCTGCTCGTTAAACCCCCCGCAGAGACCCTGGTCAGACCCGAAGACGACAGCGCATGTTCCTTTATGTCCTTCGGCTGTTTTCGGGAAAACCCCGGTCTTCCCTCCCCGGAGAACGACCTGGAGCCCGAGTTCCACTGCGCGGTAATAATCTGAAATAGATTCAACCGCTTTTTCATATTGACGGATACTGACCGCTGACAGGGTCTTCATTGTCCTGACGATGGCATGCAGGTCATCCGCACTCTGAATCTTCTTTCTTAAAGACTCAATCGTCTGCATCCGAAGCCCCCTCTTCCCCGATGCCGATTGCTTCCCTGGCAAAAGTTATGATCTCGTATCTGTCCTCATCACTCAGCTTTTCGCCGTTTTCAATTTTTGTACAAATATCGCACAGGCGCTCAGAAACTGCTTTACGGATTTTCGATTCAGCTCCGGAAATTTTATCGATAGGCAGATCATCAAAAAGACCTTCTGTTACGGCAAGTAACACGGCGATCTGTTCGGAAACCGGAAGTGGTTGATACTGGGATTGCTTGAGAACTTCGCGGACACGACGGCCTCTTTCGAGTGCCTTACGTGTTGATTCATCAAGCCTCGTACTGAAACGGGCAAACTTCTCCAGTTCCTCAAACTGCGAGTAAGATAACCGTAAGTCTCCGGCAACTGCACGGTATGAAGGGAATTGTGTCTTCCCCCCTACCCTTGATACGGATCTTCCTACTTCCACAGCAGGCAAAAGGCCTTTCTGGAAAAGATCCGGCGATACGTATATCTGACCGTCTGTGATAGAGATCAGGTTTGTCGGGATATATGCTGAGACGTTTTGTGCCTCTGTTTCAATGATGGGCAGCGCCGTTAATGAACCTCCCCCGAGGTCTTCTTTCAGGTGGGTTGACCGCTCGAGGAGCCGTGAGTGGATATAGAATATATCGCCGGGATATGCTTCTCTTCCGGGCGGCCTCCTGAGCAGCAGGGACAGTTCCCTATAAGCCCGGGCATGACGTGTCAGGTCATCGTAAACAATGAGGACGTCCTGCCCCTGTTCCATGAAATACTCTGCCATGGTTGTCGCAGCATATGGAGCAATGAATTTCATGCCCGGAGGGTCTTCACCGGAAGCAACTACCACTGTTGTATAATCTGCTGCATTATGCTTCCGGAAATCCGCCAATAATTTTGCAACCGAAGAGCTCCGCTGTCCGATTGAACAATATATGCAGAGCACATCCTTGTCCTTCTGGTTTATTATAGTGTCCGCAGCGATGGCTGTTTTCCCGGTCTGCCGGTCTCCGAGAATGAGTTCTCTTTGCCCCCTTCCGATGGGAATGAGCGCGTCTATCACCTTAATCCCTGTCTGAAGAGGGGATGTTACCGGTGAACGGTCCATAATTGCGGGTGCCTCTTCCTCTATGGGCCGGCGTTTTTTAGTGTGAATCGGGCCAAGTCCATCCAGCGGACGTCCAACTGCATCTATAACACGTCCGCGGAGCTCGTTGCCTACAGGGACATCAATGACCCGCTCAGTACGTCTAACTGTACTACCTGCCTTTAATCCTTTGCTTTCATCAAGCAATATAATGCCGACTTCTTCCGGATCGAGATTGAAAACCATTCCGAGGACTCCCCCGGAGAAACGAATAAGCTCCTCTGATTTAACGCCTGATAGACCCTGCACACGAGCAATGCCGCGACCCACGTAGCTGACCGTTCCTACCTCGCTGCTTTTGAGGACAGGCTTTATTTCGTTTAAAACTCCGTTAAAGACGGTAAAAGTATCGTCGATTAGCTCTTGTAGCTCGCTTCTCTTCTCCATAATTTCCTAAACTCCCGGGGCCATCTTTTCTTCTTTCAAAAATTCCGTTTCTGTATTTACACCTACCTCCTGCCTTGCCCATGCTGATTTATAAAAGGTCATTGAACCATCTTTGCAAATTTATCCTCATCTATGATTTTTACCTTATGCTTTCTTGCCTCTTCGAGTTTGCTGCCCGGGTTCTTTCCGACAACAACAAAGTCTGTCTCTCCGCTCACGCCCGATGTAGCCCTTCCCCCCAGATCTTCTACCGTTCTCCTGGCCTCTTCACGGTTATAGTTTTTTAATGAACCGGTAAAGACAAATGTCTTTCCTTCTAAAGAAGATTTCTTCCGTGCGGGGATATCCTCCACTTTAATCCCGGCCTCGAAAAGCCTTTTCAGAATTCGCTTGTTTTCTTTCTGTTTAAAAAAATGTTCCACGCTTGATGCTATCTCCGGCCCGATTTCACCTATGGTTCTTAAATCATCCACTCCGGCGTTCTGAATTGCCCTGAGGCTCCTGTATTTCCTTGCGAGGACACGGGCCACGTGCCGGCCAACATGGCGTATGCCCAGTGCATAAAGGAAGCGGTCAAGCCGTGACTTTCGTGCGTTCTGTATCGCTTCGTAAAGATCTCCTGCAGATATTTCTGCAAAACCATCCAGCTCCAGGATGTCATCCACCGAGAGTTTGTAAAGGTCTGCAACATTCCTTATCATGCCCCTTTCCACGAGCTGCTTAACTGTCTTTTCACCGAGGTGCTCGATATCCATGGCCTGCCGAGATGCATAGTGTAAAATACTTCCTATAAGCTGGGCAGGGCAGGAAAGTCCGGCTGAACAGAAATAATAAGCCCCTTCCCTGAATATCCGGGAGCCGCACGAAGGGCAGGTTTTTGGCATTGTAAACTTTTTCTTTCTCTTCTTACCCGGTTCTTTCACACGCTCCCTGACCTCAGGTATCACATCACCTGCCCTCATGAGACGCACCTTGTCGCCGGCACGTATATCTTTCTTATGGACTTCCTCCTCATTGTGCAGTGTTGCCCTGCTTACAGTAACGCCACCCACATCAACCGGGTCCAGGAGTGCTACCGGCGTCAGCATCCCTGTTCTTCCCACCTGGACCGCAATCCCGTCTACCCTTGTGACCTCCTCTTTCGGAGGGAACTTCCATGCAAGAGCCCAGCGCGGGCTTCGTTCCCTGATTCCCAATTTCTTCCTGAGACCATAATCGTCCGTCTTGATAACAATACCGTCGATCTCATAGTCGAGGGATTCACGTTTGTCGTTTACTTTCTTGTAATAGCTCTTTATATCTTTCACTGATGATACCTTTTTATTGAGTGCTACTGTCTTTAAACCCCAGGTATTGAACTGCCTCAGAGTTTCCCAGTGCGAGTAGAACTCATTTCCCTCCATTCCGAGAACCTCGTAGAAGAAAATATCCATGGGTTTGCCGGCTACCTTCTTTGAATCCAGTTGTCTCATGATCCCTGCCGCTGCATTCCTCGGATTTGCAAAAGGCTCTTCCCCGTTTTCTATCCTTCGCCGGTTCAACTGCTGGAATCCCTTCTTCGGCATGAAGACCTCACCCCTGACGGACAAAAAAGAAGGTCTCGCACCGTCTCCCATAAGTCTCAGGGGAAGGGCTCCTATCGTCTTCATGTTTTCTGATATGTCCTCTCCGTTGTCACCGTCTCCTCTTGTTGCACCATATTCAAACTCACCTTTTTTGTAGACGACCTCTACGGAAAAACCGTCGAATTTTGGCTCGAGTACATACCCGGTTCTTTTGTCTGTGTTCTCACGAACGAATGCATCGAAGCTTTCGATTTCCTTTTCTTCGAGCGTGGCATTAAGACTTAACATGGGAGCAGCATGTTTTCTCTTTCTTAACCTGTCGACAGGGAGGGCTCCGACCCGTCGTGTCGGAGAAATATCAGACCGTAATTCAGGGAAGGCGCTTTCAAGTTCTTCAAGGCGATGGAAAAGCTTATCGTATGCAGCATCGGATATGACAGGCCTGTTCTTCACATAGTATAGATAATCATGATAATCTATGCCTTCACGGAGTGCTTCCACCTCTTCACGGGCCTCTTTTTCGGACATCTTTCCGATGTCTTTGAATTTTGTATCCGGACGTTCCCTGAAATCCATACCCATCCGTCCTCACTTCCTCTTTAAAAGATTCCTGAGTTCTTTCCATCTCCTTGTATTTAGTACATCTCCTGGTTCGAGCCAGCCCCTCCTAGCCTGCCCCAAGCCGAACTTCATGTAGTCGAGGTCCCTGACGCTGTGGGCATCGGTGGATATGGCAACTTTTACACCTATATCTTTTGCCATCCTGCAATGAATGTCTGTCAGGTCAAGCCTGTCAGGGTGGGCATTCAACTCAAGGAAGCATCCCCTCTCGGAGGCTTCACGCATTATACGTTCAATATCAATATCATATGGTTGCCGTTCGTTGATTAACCTTCCCGTCGGATGTGCGAGAATGTGAAAATAGGGGTTGTCCATTGCCCGGACTATACGCTCGGTCTGCCTGTTTATGGAAAGATTGAACTTATAATGCACTGAACAGATAACCACATCCAGTTCTTTGAGAATGGTGTCAGCGAGGTCAAGGGAACCGTTGTCGAGTATGTCCACCTCTATACCTTTTAAAACGGTTATGCCTTTCAGTTTCCCATTAAGACGGTCGATTTCTTTAATCTGGCGTGCGAGGGCCTTTTCGTCCAGCCCGTGCACCATCTTCAAGCGTTTGGAATGTTCGGTTATGGCAATATATTCGTATCCACGTTCCTTTGCTGCCTCTGCCATCTCCCGGAGGCTCGAATGCCCGTCAGTCAATTTCGTATGCGAGTGGAGGTCGCCACGGATATCTTTCAACGTAACAAGCACGGGGAGTTTATTATCCTGAGCTGCCTGTATCTCACCTCTGTTCTCTCTCAACTCGGGGGCGATATAAGGAAGACCTACCTGCTCATAAACTTCCGCCTCGGTCTTTCCTGCAACACGTTTTTTCCCTTTGAATACGCCGTATTCGTTTACCTTGAGTTTCTTCTTACGGGCTATTTTCCTTACAGCGATACCATGTGATTTTGAACCTGTAAAGTACTGGAGTGCAGCCCCGTAACATACCGCAGGTACTGCCCTGAGATCCACCCGGAGTCCTGAACCGAGTATTACGGACGAACGGGTCTTCCCCTTCGAGACAACCTTTTTTACCTCTTCGTAGCTCGAAAAACGCTCCATGATTTTTGAACCTTTTTTATGGCTAACAAGAATATCCAGGTCTCCCACAGTCTCTTTCCTGCGCCGGTAACTACCTGCAACTTCGATATCTTTTACCCCTTTTGTCTGCTTCAAATAGTGCAAAAAAGTCTCTGCGATCTCATCGGCCGTTGATATTTTGATCCGCTTTTTCTCCTCTACGGCCATCTTTTTTATCTCTTCAATTATGCCCTGTTCTGTTTTCCTGCCAAAACCCGGGAGCTTGCGTAATTCTTTCTTTTCAGCAGCCTCTTTGAGGTCTTCCAGGGATTTAACCTTTAATTTTTGATAGATGGTACTGACCATCCTTGGTCCTATCCCTTGAATTTTCATCAGTTCGCTCAGTCCCGCGGGTGTTTCGCGCTTGAGTTTCTCCAATAAAGGAAGTTTACCGGTCTTTACGATCTTTTCTATTTTTCCCGCAAGGTCCTTACCGATCCCTGAAAGTTTTGAAAGGTCTTCACCGCTGTTAATCATCTCCTCTACACGCTGCGATAAACCTCCTATCGTACGCGCAGCATTCCTGTAGGCACGAACCCTGAATTGGTTCTCACCCCTGATCTCCAGGAGATCTGCTACCAGGCTTAATCGATCAGCAATATCTACATTATGAACAGGCATAACTAACCATAAATCACCGGACCTTCGTACGTATATTGGACATGACATTCTTGAATTCAAGCATGCTTACCTGGAGATCACCTGCAAGTTTCTCCCAGGTTTCATCATCCGCTGACTTTATCTCTTCCACTTTCTGCCTGATCACCCTGTATTTTTCTTCAAGTCTTTCAATTTCCTGGAGGTAGTTATTCTCTGCCATGATCTTCAATTCCTTCATCTGGATATCCCATTCCTTCATTTGAGCCAGAACATTTTCCATATATTTTTCTCTCAATCCCATATCGTCCCCCGCTTAAGAAATCATTTGCATGCTCAACCCTTCAGGGTTTTCTCCCAAACAGCCTTAACCCGGTTATCCATCTCCTCCTGGTCAGTGGTAAAACTGTTCAGCCCTGCAAGGTTCATAAGGGAATCCAGGCCTATAGATTTACCGGCTAGTGCATCCCGCCAGTTGTCGAGTTTAGGGATCTTGCCTTCGTCTTTGCTGGTCGCGATCTGCGATTCGTTCCACCGCACCAATACATCCCCGCAGCCGTAGTCTTTAAAAAAAGAGACAAGATCATCCGGGGTAAAATCTTCCAGTTTCTCTTTGTCTATGGCATCCATGCAGGCTACCAGCTTTTCATCGATATCCCAGAGCGTATCAATCCTTATGCCTTCAGGGTCGGTTTCCTTATCCAGTCCCGGGATATATTCCTCGTTGCTCATGTCCTTTATCTCGTCAGGGTCACCGACTTCGGAAAGGAATTCTTTCGCCACTTTCGGAGGCATGGTCATGACATCTATCCCGGCCAGGTCTTTAACCTGTTGCCCGGCACGGAAACTGGCCCCGATTTGGCGGGAGGCAGTCTTGCCGGCCTCCCTCAATTGCTTAACCGCTTTCTGAGAAGCCAGGACTGCCTTTTCCCCGACATAGTTCCCGTTGCCGAGCCGGTTTTCCATGATAAAGCTGTTGAGACGGCCAAGGAAGACATTCACGTATGCCGGCCTCCCTATTCGTGCTATGACGTAATTCTCACGTGCCGAGAAACCAAGCGTATGGTTGACAGGTATGCCCTGCCCCGACAATCTCCTTGTGGCCAGAAGACCGGCGGGAGTGAACGGGATTTTAATAATGAACCGCTCGGGACAGACTGCATGAAAGCGCTTTGCATATTCAACAGCCAGGTCTGCATCGTGAGCAAGGATGGTATGTTCCTCCACCGATACATAGGCATTGAACGCATCGACCAGCCTTAGACCATGCCAGGCATTGAGGATAAAGGCCATCTCCAGGACCTTCTGCCGCTCGCCCAGGGAAGGATATCCTGAGAGGAGGCCAACTGCTTTTGAAACCAATGAATCGTACTGGCCTGTCTGGACCTCTTTGTTGAGCAGGGTATTATTCACCGTGACAGCGGAGAATTCATCCGTCCATAACTGCCCTATATCATCGATATTCCCCGTATCCAGCCAAAGTTCTGTGCCTAAATCCCTGAGCCGGCGCCAGACAGGATCGGTTTTAACACCCTCCCTCCCCTTGTCCGGGCTTAATGAAAAACTACTGGTGATAAAATGATGGATGTCTTTATGAAGTTCTGATTCAAGCTTTACCTGTGCCATATGGACTCCTTTTTTTCTCCTTTCAAGGAAATTGCCTTAACCAAAAAACTGCATTTATCGGAGGCAATGTTGTCTGAAAGGTCTTTTGCCCCGACAAAAGTCGGGATTGAAATCAAAAAGACTTTGAAGGCGGCTTTCCCCCCGGTTCAATATTCAATTGCATTTATCGGGTTAACAATCATTTCAGGTTTTTTCTACGTCACGGATTTCTCCACCTCTGATATATGTTTGATCACCTGCATAACGCTGTCAGGGTTCAGCGAGATTGAATCGATTTTTTCCCTGACCAGGAACTCCGCAAAATCCGGATAATCACTTGGTCCCTGTCCGCAAATGCCGACCTTTGTCCCGGTCTTATGTGCTGACACCATCAGGTTGTGAATCATTCTCTTCACTGCTTCGTTCCGTTCGTCAAAGAGCCCCGAAAGATCTTCCGAATCGCGGTCCACGCCCAATGTCAGCTGGGTGAGATCGTTAGAGCCTATCGAAAAGCCGTCAAAACGCCCTGCGAACTCTTCTGCCAGAATAACATTCGACGGTATTTCAACCATGACATATACCTGAAGCCCGTTTTCTCCCCTCCTGAGGCCGTTTTCAGCAAGGACATCGAGAACCCTGTCAGCCTCTTCGAGTGTCCTGCAAAAGGGGATCATGACAATGACATTGGTAAATCCCATATCTTCCCGGACCCGTTTGACCGCCTTGCATTCCAGTCCGAAACCCTCCCTGTACCGTTCGCTGTAATACCTCGATGCCCCCCTGAAACCGAGCATCGGGTTTTCCTCTTTAGGCTCAAAATCCTTGCCCCCTATGAGGTTCGCATACTCGTTCGTCTTGAAGTCACTCATACGTACGATGACGGGATGCGGATACTGGGAAGCTGAAATCTTCGCAATCCCGCGTGCAAGGTGTTCGATGAAATATTCTTTTTTGTCCTCATAACCCCGGGTAAGTTCCTCGATATCCCTGCGTGCCTTTTTGTCTTTTACTTCATCAAAACGGACAAGTGCCATCGGGTGTACTTTAATTATGTTGTTGATGATAAATTCCATCCTCGCCAGTCCTATACCCCTGGCAGGCAACCGCCACCAATTGAATGCAGCCGCCGGGCTTGCAATATTCATCATGATCCTCGTCCGCGTCTCGGGGAAGTCACCTGTATCCACTTCAGATGTCTCGAATTCAAGGATACCTTTATATATATAACCCCGGTCTCCCTCGGCACATGAGAGGGTGATCTCCTGCCCGTCAGTGAGAACCTGCGTGGCATTCTCCGTACCGACAACAGCAGGCAGGCCCAGCTCCCTGCTCACTATAGCTGCATGGGAGGTACGGCCGCCGTGATCTGTAACAATCCCTTTGGCTTTCTTCATGATGGGGACCCAGTCAGGGTCGGTCATCCCTGTTACGAGAATTGACCCTTCCTTAAAACGGCCTATATCTCGTGCGCTCTCGATGATAATCGCCTTGCCGGCCACGATCGCATTGCCGATAGAAAGCCCTGTCAGCAACCGTTCACCCTGTCCTTTCAGCTTGTACGTCTTTACCTGTGAAGCTTTCTTCCTTGCCTGGACTGTCTCAGGCCTGGCCTGTACGATAAAAAGTTCGCCTGTCTGACCGTCTTTTGCCCATTCTATATCCATGGGCCTGGCGTAATGGTCCTCGATGGCTGACGCCCACCCGGCGAGTTTTATGATCTCATCGTCCCCAAGGACAAAGGCATTTCTTTCATCTCTCTTCGTGGGGACATTCTTTGTTGAAGCCCTGCCTTTTTTAGCATATACCATCTTTTTTTCTTTCGTTCCCGCGTTCTTTTCGATGATCGGCTTAAAGTTATCTTTCCCCAGGAGTGGTTTAAAAACCCTGTATTCATCAGGTGTGACTGTTCCCTGCACAACGTTTTCCCCAAGTCCCCATGCTCCGTTTATGATAACCACGTCGGGGAAACCGGTCTCCGTATCAATGGTAAAGAGGACGCCGGCACATCCTTTGTCGGAACGGACCATCTTCTGCACCCCGATCGAAAGCGCAACTCCCATGTGGTCGAACCCATGGTTTTTCCTGTAGCTGATCGCCCTGTCTGTAAAAAGAGATGCATAGCACTTCCTGCAGGCATCCAGCAGCTCTTCCTCGCCCCTCACGTTCAGGAAAGTCTCCTGCTGACCTGCAAAACTGGCTTCCGGCAAATCCTCTGCCGTTGCACTACTCCTTACGGCAACATCCACATTTTTTGAATTGTAGCGTTTCGAAAGATCTGTGTAAGCCTTTCTGATAGCCCGGGCGATGTCATCGGGGAACTCTGATTTGAGAAAAAGCTGCCGTATGGACTTCCCTGCCTTTGCGAGCGACGATTCATCACGTTCTATATTTCCTAGCAGGTTCCTTATATCCCCCGTAAGATTATTTTCTTCAAGGAATGACCAATATGCCTCCGATGTCGTCGCAAATCCGTCCGGGACCCTTACACCTTTCTCTTTTAAAGAGCGCACCATCTCTCCCAGAGAGGCATTTTTCCCCCCCACCAGCGATACGTCATCGGAATTTATTTCCTCGAACCAGCGGATATATGTAGTTTGATTCTCCATATTCCCTCCTTAATCTGACTTCTCGATCATTTTCTTTAATCTCAATGCGTCCTTTGCTGCATACCCCGCTTCATCGTTATCGAAATAGCAATAAACCTCTTTCCCCTGCCCCGACCACGTTGAAAATGCCCCTGCCCAGCCGGCAAGCACCGCCGTTCCGTATTGTCCACGGTATGGTTCCCCGGGACCGTGGAGACGCAAATAAACGAAGTCGGCTGTTATCCTTTTCGGTGAAAGCTGCCCGTTAAAATCATATATACAGAAAGCCATACCATATTCTTCCAGCATGTCGTAGATTTCGGGTATAAACCAGCTCTTGTCCCTGAACTCAAAAACACATTTATATTTCCTGGGCAGCACGTCGAGGAACGTATGGAACCTTTCAGTATTGCAGTGCCAACGGGGCGGCAACTGAAAAAGTACAGGTCCCAGTTTCTCTCCCAAAATATCCGCCCTCTCTAAAAAAAGTGACGTGGACTTCCGGGGGTCTCTCAGTTTTTTCATATGGGTGATATAGCGACTGGCCTTTACTGAAAAAATAAAGCCTTCCGGCACAGTAGTACGCCAGTGCGTAAAAGTCTTTTCATCAGGCAACTGGTAGAACGTATTGTTTAACTCGACAGTACGAAAGGTTTTTGCATAAAAATCCAGGAAATCCCGCCCGGGCAAACCTGCCGGGTAGAAAGACCCCTCCCAGTGCTTGTATTGCCACCCCGAAGTTCCTATATGTATGATTGACTTTCGCTTAACCAGCATCTTCTTATCTATTCATCAGGTTGTATAGCGGAGGGTCCGCTTTTATACGAAAGCGTGGACGGGACCTTCGCCTTTTCCGGTCTGCCTTTTTTTAATTCCTCCCTTACAAATTTCTGTTTCGATAGCCTTGCGGATAGATCTCTTGTCAGGGCTTTCAGGTCTTTGATGACCGATAATGTCTTTTTCTCTATTTTTTTATTTGCCGTCATATTTATGTGTATCCTTCCGCTCGTTTTCGCCATATCCATGTCCGTACCCTGTCAGCACCCGAGGTATCCCGGAGCCTCAATCCCAGTATCTCAGGAAACCATAATACTGATGCAGTTTCACCTCATATGCCCTCTCTATAGGTAACGATTCATCGTATTCAGGGGAATTCATCACCGTATCCTTCATGAGACTTATAACCACCCCGGCTCCGTCCCTATCAATCTCCTGTATCACCTTTGGGAAAATCAGGACCTTCCTGCCGGACGTACGTTCTCCCAAATCGATTTCTATATACCTGATAATCCAGACCGCATCATCGATAATAAAGTCATGGACATGCCCGGCTCCACCATCCGGAGCCTCTATCCGGTACCCGACGGTTTCTTCAGTGTTGATAAGATGCGAACCGGCGATACTTTCTTCCTCCTCGCCGTTATGAACATGAAGATGGAGTTGTATACTGTTTAACGGATTCTTGTCATATGGGGGCCATCCGTAATACCTGTAGAGCTCCAGTTGTTGCTTTCGGGTAACCGGTCTTTCCAGATCAACGGGCGGGCTCTCCTGTATCTTCTGTCTGGACAGTGTCAGGGGGAATTCTTTGTGTTCAGGATCCGGGATCCCGAAAGAAAATGGTGCAATAAGTACCTTTTTTGCGCTCCCTGTCCCAGCCACCGGCATCTCTGCTATCGAATATCGTATAAGCCATGTCTTATCGTCAAAAAGAAAACCGGATAAACTTGCGATGCTGCCATCAATGGTAATTACTTTGTAACCTGTCATGTCTTTTATACTTCTCAACATCGAAATCCTTTAACCTCCCTTTAATGAGAAATGATACGGACGACCAATATAATCATATGGTCCAGTTTCGTATTCTTGGTTGAGCGGCTCTGATATCCGAGCAGTTCTTTTAAACCTCCGGGCACTCCCGTTTCCCTTTTTATTGTTTCGCCGTTCTTAGACATGTGAAGGAACACCCCCGACAACATTCCTGGGGTTACCATTAATAAATGCCACAATATTGGCAATTGTTGTGTCCAGGATGCGCTGTATCGCCTCACGTGTAAAGAACGCGCTGTGAGGTGTTATGTACACATTCTTCATGCGCAGCAGAACATGACCGCTTAACAGATCTTCCAGGTTATGCTTCTTCTGGAAAATTTTTCTGGCAATCTCAGCTTCTTCCCTTATAACGGGCTCTTCGGGTAGGACATCCAGTCCCGCCGCTGCCACCTTCCCCTCTGTAAGCGCACGGAGCAAAGCCCGGGTGTCTACAATTGTTCCCCGGGCGGTATTGATCAATATGACGCCGTCTTTCATTTTCTCGAATTCCTCGCTAGATACAAGATTACGTGTCGCATCATTTTCCGGGACGTGCAGCGTGATGATATCGGAGGCCGACAGGAGTTCATCCATATTGACATACCTGAAATCCAACCTGAAGGAGAGTTGCTTATTTTCCTTTACATCGTATGCAAGGACATCCATACCGAACCCCCTTGCTATTTCTATGACACGTTCCCCTATATTTCCGGTACCGACAACGCCCAGTGTTTTTCCACTCAGGTCAAATCCCTTGAGCCCTTTCAAAGAAAAATCGCCCCTGCGGGTCCGGTTAACAGCTTCCGTAATGTTGTGGCTTATCGTGAGCAGAAGCCCAAAAACATGCTCTGCAACCGTATTCTCACCGTATGCAGGAACATTGCAGACTGTTATATCATGAGCATCACAATATCCGATATCGATGTGATCGTATCCTGTTGAGCGTGTAGCGATCATCTTCAGGTTATTGAATTTTTTCAATACATCAGCACTCAGTCTCGAATGGATAAATGTTGATATAATCTCGGCATCTGCGTGCTGGACAGCATTGACCGTGTCAAGCTCCTGCTCCAGCAATGCAATTTCATGTTCAGCATTCAGGTTCATGCATTCTTTGCACTCCCATGGTTCAATTTCGAAAAAAGCAATCTTCATTATTCACCTCCCGTACAGGCATACGATCTCTTTTATGATTCAGAAATATCCTTTTTAACTGCTCTCTTTTAATCAACAAATGTGCCAACGCACCATCTCGCAATTTTCAAGAAAAATAAGAACTTAACAGGGATTTATTTTTTGAAAGGGGTGCAACCTAATCAATGTAATTTAAAACAATATGCTAAGAGACAAAGAGCAATACTTGTAATAATGCACTGTTTACAAACATGCAAAAGTTGTTTACAGAGCAAATATTGTTTCACCCTTTTGTAACCGCAGCCCCAGGGGGACCGTGCCCTGATACTATCTTTTCCACATCGGCCTCAAACCTAGAAACGTGTGTTTTTCAGCGTGCCGAGATAAAAATGATCTCTGTTGTTTCGAATCTCCACATCGCATCTGGCATTTATCTTGCAGATGAAAGCAATTTAAATACGCAATCATTCAGTGACCTGTATTAATTAAAACTGTTATTGCGGACTGAGTATACTGCCCGGGAAGATTCGCCGGTGCGGAAAGCAATCTAAAAGGGGTGAAATGGATGCGCAAACGAATAATCAATCAGAATATTGACGAGATCATACCACCCGATACCAGGAACTGGTTGGACGTTGAGCACGTAGCTCAAGTTGACATCACGTCCGAGGACCCTGCACATCCCATTGAAGCAGCATTAACAGCCGGTGCGGGCTGGAAGGCAGCACAGCCTGGCGAACAGGTAATCCGCCTCCTTTTCGATGAACCGCAGAGTCTCAAACATATCCACCTGGAGTTTGACGAGGAAAGAATGAATCGTACGCACGAGTTCGTGCTGCGCTGTTCGGTGGATGGGGGGCGGTCTTACAAAGAGCTTGTCCGCCAGCAATATACATTCAGCCCGCCGGGCACGACCCGGGAGGTAGAAGACTATGTCGTCGATCTCCACGGCGTTACGATACTTGAACTATGGATTTTGCCTGACACAAGCAAAGGAAACGCCATCGCTTCACTGACCAGGCTGCAAATTGCATAACCCGGCGCTTTTTCCCGGGTCGCGGGTAATCGCCATAAAAACATGGGAGTATCGATTAAAACATGAAAGCTTATCGCTTGGGGAAATCAATTATCCTGCCTCATGTCCGCTACGTAAGGAACGGGAACAGAAGGGCCATGATGTTTCATGCACTGGTAATAAAGAAAAACGGGAAACACTTGACCGTGGGCTGTGACAATATGGATGAGGCAGGTTTTTGCCAGGGGCATGAAATGAGCAGGAAAGAATTTATAAAGAGATATTGCAATAATGAGGATTTACCTGTAAAAAAGAGCCGGGGGATAAAAACCGATACCGGAGAATGTTACGAGGTTGAATTTTGAGATTCTGGAATAATGAGGTATTTACAAATATTGAGGGGGTATTGGAGGTCTTTTAAACCCTGTTAAGTTGTTCGCATGCAAATGTGACTTACATTCCATGTTACAGGCAGGGATACAACCCGTATTATCAGTAAAGTATACTTAATAGCAGGGAAGATGAAATATTACCTGGAGAGTTCTAATGAATGACACCATTAACTGGTATCAGCTGGGTTTTCCAGAAGTAAAGACAAAACTGGGTACCACGGAAACGGGGCTTCCAGATCATGAAATCGAGGAGCGCATCAAGCAGTACGGACCGAACAAGCTGGCGGAAGAGGAGAAGATCAGCAAGCTTCAAATCCTTCTCCACCAGTTCAAGAGTCCTCTGATATACATACTCATGATTGCCGCCGTGGTAACCGCCTTCCTCGGCGAATATATCGACATGGGAGTAATTCTAGCCGTGGTCATCCTGAATGCTGCAATCGGATACTTTCAGGAATACAAAGCTGAAGAAAGTGTCAGGTCACTCAAGAAAATGGTTGTCCCAAAGGCACGGGTGATAAGGGGAGGCAAAGAAAAAGAAATACACAGCGAAAACCTTGTTCCGGGAGATGTTGTGCTCCTTGCATCCGGGGTAAGAGTTCCGGCCGATCTGAGGCTCTTCTCTGCAATCGAGCTCAAGGTAGATGAGGCAATGCTTACCGGGGAATCGATCCCGGCCGCTAAAACGATTTCGCCGATAAAGGAGGGAGGACTAACCCCCGGAGACCAGAGAAACATGGCGTTCATGGGAACTATCGTGGTGAGCGGAAGGGCAAAGGGTATCGTAGTTGAAACAGGCAGCAGGACAGTACTGGGAAGCATTGCCGAGGAGGTCCGGGAAATCGGGAGCGTGGAAGCGCCTCTCCAGGCTAAGATAAACCACTTTGCAAAATCCATCGGTTTTATCGTTCTTGGCGCATCTGTAATGCTTTTCCTCGGTGGTATTTTCGTTGGTGTATCTATCAAGGAAATGTTCATGACTGCTGTCGCAGCCGCTGTCGCGACAATACCAGAAGGGCTTCCGGTTGTTGTTACGATAGCTATGGCCATCGGAGTAGCAAGAATGGCCAGACAGAATGCGGTTATCAGAAAACTTCCTGCCGTAGAGACCCTCGGAAGCACCACTGTCATAGGCTCTGATAAAACAGGGACGCTTACAAAGAACGAAATGACGGTCAAAATGCTGTACGACGGGGACCATATTTACGAATTCACCGGAAGCGGGTATGACCCCCACGGGGAAGTGCTCCACGAAGGCATGCCTGTCGATGTAAACGAAATGATCTACCTTCAGCATACGCTGCGGATAGGCCTGCTCTGCAATGAATCAAATTTATATGAGGAAGAAGGGCAGTACAAAATAGACGGAGACCCTACCGAAGGAGCTCTCATCGTGGCAGCGATAAAAGCAGGCCTTATGCCGGAACAGGAAAAAGAGAGATACCGCCAGAAAGCGATCATACCTTTTGAATCGGAACGCGGGTATATGGCAACGCTACACTCTTACGAAGGAAAGAAGCTCATCTTCGTTAAAGGCGCCCCTGAAAAGGTGCTGGATATGTGCGTAAGCAATATGCGGGGCGAAGAACTCAACAAGAAAGAACTCCTGCATGTCGCAGACAATTTTGCAACGGAGGGTCTCAGGGTTCTCGCCTTTGCCTGGAAAGATGCTCCGGACGATTTTGAGGAACTTACCTGCAAAGAGATTGAACAGTGTGAACATGCCTCGGGACTTGTGTTCGCAGGCTTTGAAGCGATGATCGATCCCCCGAGACCCGAAGTGATTGAGGCGATTGAAAACTGTAAAAAGGCAGGCATCAGGGTCGTGATGATCACCGGGGACCATGCAATTACAGCCAAGGCAATTGCAAGAAAACTCGGCATTGCCGGCACAGATTCTGAAGTGCTCACCGGAAAGGAACTGGAGGCTTTGAGCGATTCAGAACTTTTCGGAAAGGTGACCACCGTATCAGTGTTCGCAAGGGTCTCTCCTCAGCACAAGCTGAGGATAACCCAGCAATTGAAAAAACAGGGCCACATCATAGCAGTTACAGGAGACGGTGTAAATGATGCGCCTGCACTCAAGGAAGCACATATCGGCATTGCAATGGGGAGGAGCGGTACCGATGTTGCTAAAGAGGCGTCGGACATGGTTCTTACAGACGATAATTTCGCCAGCATCTTCAATGCCGTGAAGGAAGGAAGAATCGTATTCGATAATATAAGGAAGGTGACGTTCTTCCTGATACCGACGGGAATCGCTGCCATTCTGTCGATTTTAGGCACTGTTTTCATGGGGATTCCGATACCCTATGTGCCTGCCCAGCTTCTCTGGATCAACCTTGTTACGAACGGCCTTCAGGATGTCGCCCTTGCCTTCGAACCCGGGGAAAAAGGCATCATCAAAAGGCCGCCGAGACCTCCGGAGGAAGGTATCATGTCAAGGCTCCTCATCCAGAGGACTATCCTTGTCAGTATCCTCATATCTGCCGGGGTGATCTTCAATTTCATGAACGCACTGCAGGAAGGCGACTCCATCGAGAAGGCGCGGACCGTGGCGGTTACCACGATGGTATTTTTCCAGTTTTTCCAGGCCTGGAATTCACGCTCCGAATATGAATCTATTTTCAGGATAAATCCATTCAGCAATCTTTTCCTCTTTTACAGCATGCTGGCAGCTTTACTGGCCCAGCTTTCGTTTATATATGTGCCCGCACTCCAGTGGGTATTCAGGACAGAGCCGATTTCCATGCACGAATGGATCCGGATAACAGCTGTTGCATTCTCGGTCATCATCGCAGTTGAAACAGACAAATGGCTTAGGAGAAGAAGGAAGGCATCGCCTAACCCCTCCATCCTCCCCTTAGCTTAAGGGGATGTGGGGTTATTAAAAATCGGTATCAATGCTTTTTTTCAATAAAAGGCTTGATGTCAAGGACAGGGGTTCCATCAATCATATCCAGCCCCTTAACGTGAACGGTATTGCCGGCAACTTTCGTCACCTCCAGTATCGACATGCCGATAGGATTCGGCCTGACCGGAGAGCATATGCTGAAAACCCCTAGTTTTTCTTGCCGATGTGGCGGAACCTGGATAAGGTGTTCTTCAGTAAAAGGGGGACTTTTGTGGAAATAGAAGATTACTACTATGTTTTGCCCTGCCTTGATATCTTTAAGCCCGGGTTTATACTTTTCTTCAATGACGATAACTCCTTCCTTGTCAGAAATACTCCAATGACGTGGGATATCCCTGACGTCTGTCTTTACAAAACCTATCGGGCTAATATCCATTTTCAAAAAATCGCATGCAAGAATGAATATCTAAATGTAATATCTTTTGCGGGGAGACAATCATAAAGATACGGGAAAGCATAATTTAAATTTTAACACCAAGTTCCCCTATTTTCCACATGGACGCTCCTTTTCCCTCAACACAAAAACTGCATTTATCGGAGGCAATGTTGTCTGAAAAGTCTTTTGTCCCGACAAAAGTCGGGATTGAAATTAAAAGACTTTGAGGGCGATTTTGCCTCCGATTTAATAATCAATTGCAGTTTTCGGGTTAACTGACTTTTTCGGTAAAGATCTGGATTCCCTCCAATGCCACAACAACCCCGCTTTTGCATTCATACCAATATCATAGATCAGTACATCAATAGAGCAGTACATCAATTCGTTTCAGCTGCAACTACCGTATTATTAATCACCTACGAGGAACTGAGCATAAATTATATTTTACAGTGATAAATCTTGCAGCTATTAAATGTGTTCTCTTTCAATTGCGCTTTCAAACCTTTTTTCAAATGCCTTTTCAATCTCTTCTTCAAGAGTCTTCAGATAGTCGTCCAGATTCCACCCTATGATATTTCCGTCTGTTTTCAGTTCAATGCCGCAAATGAGAACGGGTGATATATCATATGTAACCTCTGCACCGCCTCCCAGTGCATTATGTATCTCCCGGGTGACCTCCTTCCTGTCACCTGTCTTGATTTCAAATGCGCTCGTTATAAGAAGGCCTTTCCCGGATTCCTCCAGCGATTTCTTGATTTTCTCTCTCTCATTCCTGTCAAGATCCTTTATATGCCGGATAAAGACATGTATCACTCTTTGCTCGAGTTCAGCATCTGAAAGATCTGAAAGGGCTTTCCTGGCTACTGAGCAGACCTGTTCTCCTGCCCGTTTGCGCAATTCCTGGAGGAAAGAGTTTTTTTCCTCTCTAACTGCCTCGTACCATTTCGTCCTGAGTTCATCAGCTTCCTGTCGATATTCTTTGAGGAACTCTTTTTTTTCTGCTTCAGCCTCCTCCCTGGATTTTCTGAACATCTCTTCACGCTTTTCATCAAACTCCCTGTTCTTGCGGCGATACGACTCCATCTCCTCTTCAGCCTCGGCTCTCTTCTGCTGGGCCTCGTCAAGCCTGGATGCAATCTCTTCCTCCCGCTTGTTCATTGCATTGATTATAGGGCCGTAGAGAAACCGTTTCAGGAGGTACACGAGGACGAGAAAATTCAGTATCTGTGCTCCAACGGTAAACCAGTCGATTAGCATGAACTAACCTCCAGCCTTCTTCACGACATAATCCCAGAAAGGATTCGCGAATATAAGTATCATAGATACTACAAAGCAATAAATAGCTGTAGATTCTATCATCGCCAGACTTACGAAAAGGGTTCTCGTAATGGTGCCGGCTTCATCAGGCTGTTGAGCTATGGAGCTCAATGCCTGTGCCGCAGCACGGCCCTCTCCCAGTGCAGGGCCGATTGCGCCTATACCTATTGTCAGTCCCGCCGATATGATTGATGCCATACCAATAAGGCTGATACTATCCATGGTCTTTACCTCCTTTCTATCTTTTTTGTATTTCCTCTTCCTTTTCTATCTGTGCACGGGTTGCTGAAGCTATATAAACCATTGCAAGGACAGCGAAAATATACGCCTGTATCATTCCGGTCAGAAGTCCCAGCGCCTGCATTACAATAGGGAACAGCAATGGTGTTATTGAGAGGAGAATCCCGGCAATCATTGTTCCGCTCATGATGTTTCCAAAAAGACGGACTGCAAGTGCAATAGTCCGGGAAAGTTCCCCCATCACGTTAAAAGGGAGCATGAATACCGTAGGCCTGATGTAATGTTTCAAATACCCTATTACACCCCGTTCTGCAATTCCGTAGGCAGGGACTGCGATAAATACACATATTGCCAATGCAGCCGTTGTTGACAGGGAACCGGTCGGTGGCTGGTAGCCGGGCACGATAGTCAGCAGGTTCGAAACACCGATAAAAAGGAACAATGTCCCGACGAACGGGAGATACGGACCGGGTTCCTGCCTGCTTATCGCCTTAATCTGATCATTCATCCCCTTTACAAGGACTTCGAGCATGTTCTGCCAGCGCGATAACGATGTCCCTGTAGAAAGACTCCTCGTGACAAGCATGGACGTTACAACAATGAGCACCATCACGCCCCACGTGAATACAATTGTTGCGTTCACGGGGAAGGGACCTAATTTTAAGATCACGATGCTGTCCGGGCTTATTTGCAAGTCTCTAACCTCCCCCCGGCAATTCCCCCAACCCCTTTTTTGGTTGGAACAGTTTCACGAAAACGAACCGTACCGTAAGAAACCCGGCTAAGCATGCAATTAAATTTTCCCACCTTCCGTCCATGACCAGAAAAAAACCTGCCGCTGTGATCGCCATGCGCAGAAAATAACTTGCCATAATAAAAAGCGATGGTTTCTTCACTGAGGAAACATGTTTTATCGTAAACCACAGACTTGTGTAATTTAATATGCCAAGCCCGGTTCCAACAATAAATGATGCTGCAATGTCCATGATAACTCCTCTTATGATGCTGCTTCCTGTGGCCAAAGCCTTAACAGGTATTGCAAAATGAGCGGTGCAAGAAGACAAGTCACTATAGATACCATTACGATTGCTGAAAATATCTGGGCCGGAACTGCCCAGTCACCCATTTTACGTCCCTGTTGCATGATCAACATGGCAATCTCTGCCCTCGGGACCATGCTGACACTGATCAGTACTGCACCTGTCCACCCGGTTGTGTACAAAGCCGGCAGACCGTTCCCTACGAGTTTTCCAATGATAGCTACAAGTAACAGGACAAACCCCGGCATTGCTGCCCCTGTCAATGAATTTGGATCTATCATCAGGCCAATGCCTATAAAGAAGAAAGGGGCAAAGAACTCATAGAGTGAATTAAATGATGCATCGATTTTTACCGATTTTGGGTCCCTGCTAAACAGCAAACCGGCGAACAGTGCACCCACGGCGACGGAAAAACCGAGTAATTCTGCTATCGCTGCGATAATGAAACCAACACCTGCGACCATTAGCATCGGGTCCGGTGCGGGCTTCATCCTGCTGAAAAACTTCATCATTGGTTTTTCTGCATACCTTGAGAATACAATGCAGAAAATGCCGAATATGACGGCCTTCGCACAGAGAAGAACCGCCGTTTTCCCTAATACGGGAAATAAGGAAGCCTGGTATCCTCCCTTGAGAAGAGGTGCTATGCTGAAGAGTATCGTCATCAAAACTACGGCTGAGATGTCATCCATCTCAGCTATGTCAATCAAGAGTTCTCCCTTTGGGGACTTAATCGCATGGGCTTCACGCCATGCGCTTATTGATATTCCCACACTCGTTGCCGTCATGGCTGTCCCTATGAAGATGCTCGGGATAATGTCCACGTTCATCATATAATAAGCTGCAACAAATCCTGCTATCCCGCTGAAAACGATGTTCCCGGCCCAGATAATGCTTGCCGGCCGGAGCTGCCTTATGAGCCCCTTGAGATTGCTTTCGAGTCCGACCCTGAAGAGGAGGACGATAATTCCCAGCTGTGCAAGGAACTCATAGACTTCCAGGATTTCTTCTGACAGGATATTCAGAAAGGTGCCTGTTAAGTTCAAAATGAAGCCGAGAAAAATAAACCCTATAATAGGAGGGAAGTTTATTTTCCGGCACAGATGTCTCAAGGTTATGGCGATAACGATAGTAGCGCCAACCAGGAGAACCTCAAATGTCACTTCTTTAAATACAAGCATGTCAAGCCCTGATCAACATTGATCCTGATAATGATCGTATAATGACCGCAGCAAGACCACCGGGAAACGCCGTGGACCATTTACGAAGAAAGGTCATTTTCACTTTCTCCCTTCTCTATCTCTTTTCTCTCTTTTGAAACCCAGTACCAGGCATTGAAACAACCCAGTATGACCCCTATAAAAAGAAGCATGAGCGTCCAGGAAAAACGGCCGGGCCATTTCGTGTCGATCCATATCCCGATTAATATGCCGATAATTGTCGGGATCGCTACCGACCATCCCACAATCCCGAACATACCGAGCCCAAACCATACACTCCTTTTGTCTTTTTGCCGTCTCGCCCTGATCTTACGTTTTTCTTTTTTCCCCACTTCTTCGGCAAATCTCTCGCTGTTCTCGCCCGTTTTTTTCCCCTGCAGGTTATTCATTTCCGCGTTCCCCGATCTCGATAAACCGTTTTACGAAATTGGCTTCGAGCCTGGCGACAGCTGAGCGTGCTGATTTCTGCCTTTCATCAAGAGCGCTGAACTGTTTCGCCACAGTCTGCTGCAGCTTCCCGAGATCGGCTCCAGCCACAGCGCTCCTTGTCGAAACCATCACGTCCGGACCACATTTGATAAGCACACCCTCGTTGATGGCGATTAATTCTTCCTTCCCTTCCGATTCAAAATAGAGGATGCCCGGTGCAAGTGCGGCCACAAAATCTACATGCCGGGGCTTGATGCAGAAAGAACCGTTCTCAGCCTCAGCCACTACCTTGTCAACAGTCTTATTGACAAGAACTTCCGTAGGAAGCATCACTTTAAGCCTCATGAATTTTCACCCATTCTTTCGTATTCTGTTAACCGGCCTTACTTTTGTTCCTTTTTCTTTTTTCCCTCCTCTCTGCCCCTACTCTCCTTCTTTCACTTTTTCTCTTTTTTCTTTTCAGCTTCGTCTGCCCTTCCTATCATGTAGAGTGTATTTTCAGGAAAATCAAAAAAATCATCGTTCAGGATACGTTCACAACCCTCAATGGCGTCCTCCAGGCTCACTGAGCGTCCTTTGATCCCTGTAAACTGTTCGGTCGTAAAAAATGGCTGCGTCAGGAAACGCTCCAGACGCCTTGCACGGTTCACGATACCCCTGTCTTCCTGGGAGAGCTCTTCTAGTCCAAGCATTGCAATTATATCTTTCAGTTCCTCATAATTTGCCAGTGTCTTCCGTATCTCCTGAGCAATACTGTAGTGTTTTTTGCCGACGACATGCGGCATAAGCATTTTTGACCCTGAATGGAGCGGATCGATTGCGGGATAGAGACCTTCGCTAGCCTTCTTCCTCGATAATACGATCGAGGCCGAAAGATGGGTGAACGTATGAACTGCCGAGGGGTCGGTGAAATCGTCGGCAGGGACATAGACAGCCTGTACAGAAGTTATTGCTCCTGTTTTTGTATTACATATCCTCTCTTCAAGCTCGGACAGTTCAGTCCCGAGCGTCGGCTGGTATCCGACACGGGACGGCAGCTGACCCAGCAGCCCCGATACTTCGGCCCCTGCCTGAATGAAGCGGAAAATATTGTCTATCAGGAGCAGTACATCCTGTTTTGCATCATCACGGAAGTACTCCGCCATCGTCAGGGCTGCATGCCCGACGCGGAACCGTGCTCCCGGTGGCTCATTCATCTGCCCAAAGACCATCACTGTGTTATCAAGAACACCTGCTGTTTTAATTTCGCGATATAACTCCTCTGCCTCACGGCATCGTTCCCCGATGCCGCAGAAGAGACTGATTCCTTCATATATGCCCACCATGTTATGTATGATTTCAGTAATAAGAACGGTCTTTCCAACACCTGCGCCTCCGAAAAGTCCTGCTTTTCCGCCTCTCTCAAGGGGAGAGAGGATATCAATCGCTTTAATGCCCGTTGTGAAAATTTCTGAACTAGCAGAGCGTTTTACCAGAGGTACCGGAGACTGATGAATCGATCGCCATTCCACATCTTCTATTATGTCCCCCCCGTCTATTGTTTCGCCGAAAACATTAAACATCCTGCCCACCAGATGTTTCCCAACAGGTACCCTGATGGTATGCCCCGTATCTACTACAACCGAACCGCGGGACAATCCCCGAGTCGGTGTCAAAGCGATTCCCCTGATTTCCATCGAGTTCAGGTGCGTGAGCACTTCTATGACTATTTCCCCATTTTCTCCTGACCGCAGTTCGCTGTTAATGGAAGGCAACCTGTGAGGGAACCTGGCGTCTATTACGCTTCCCCGGATCGATAAGATAGAACCGCTGTTTACTTGATCGTTATTATTTCTCTTTTCACTGCTTTCCATGAACAAACCTTTTAAAATTCGGCATGGTAAACCCCGGCCCGATTGTTTCTCAGTTATTATATGTTTACTTTTATCTGCTTCTTTATTGCCTTTTCGGACTTCGGCAGCTTTATTTCCATGACGCCGTCCCTGAAGCCAGGGTTTTAATTTTTCAGAAAATCTTTATTTATCGTAAGTCCGCATTGTCATAAGAAAAATTTCTCTATGCTACGTTAACTATCACAAAAAACATACCAATGCTTGATCAGAATAATATTGAATAATTTCAAGAGGTTAGCCGGATGATGCGATTTCAAAGGGTTGAAACAAAATAAATGAGGTTTAGGGGATAAAGGACATATAAGTGCACATTTTCTTAATACTGCTCAATTTATCTCTTTTGTAAAGTTTATTTACATTGCAAAAAATGTTTCACCCTTTCAGACAGCCCACAAATATTCATTTTCTTTTTAATCTTCTATTCAGTGCCTGGCGGGTTATCCCGAGCATTGATGCAGCAATCCCCTGATTACCTTCTGACATCTCCAGTGCTTTTGATATGAGATATTGTTCCATCTCCTTGAAAGTCGGGAAATGACCGAACGTCTCCAATAAACAGCCTCCGTCTTCCTCGTATAACGATTCGCCTGCGGGGATGCCGAGGGGCTGCTTTTTTATGGCTTCCATAAAACTCTCCATGGACAGCATACGGACGTTATGGCGGGTTACAGCGTCGGTCACCATGGCCTGGAGTTCCCTTACATTGCCCGGGAAACGGTAAGTCGAAAGAAGGGTAAACAACTCGGACGGTATGTAAGGCTTTTTCTTTTTCAGTAAATGACAGGCCTTTTCAAGGAAATGGTTAAAAAGCAGTGGTATATCCCCCTTTCTTTCGCGAAGCGGAGGAACATGCAGGTGGTGTGTCCTGAGACGGTAATAAAGGTCAACGCGAAACTTCCCTTCAAAAATAAGCCTTTCAATGTCCTGGTTCGTAGCAACAATAACCCTCGCACTGTTCTTCAGGGGCTCATCCGACCCTAGAGGATAATATTCCCCGTCCTGCAATAACCTTAGAAGCTTCGTCTGGGTATTGTGGCTCATGTCCCCTATCTCGTCAAGAAAAAGCGTGCCGTCAGATGCCTTGACTATCATGCCCTGACGTTCATAGTCCGCTCCCGTATACGCCCCCCTTTTATGGCCGAAAAGTGTATCTGAAATAACAGAATCGTCCAGACCCGCAATGTTAACAGCCACAAAATCACCCCTGAGGCTGCTTATGTCATGTATGGCCCTGGCAATCAGTTCCTTCCCTACCCCCGTCTCTCCGGTTATCAATACCGGCTCATGCGTCTGGGCTATCGCTTCAACGTATTGAAAGATCGCAAACATCTTCCTGCTCTGCGTAATGATCGATGAAAATGCTGCCTTGTCCCTTAGCTTCCCGGTAAGGAGAGTATAGCGCAGCGCGTTTACTTCCTTCCGGAGAGCGTTCATCTCCATCGTCCTCCTTACCGCGGAAATAAACCGGTCGCGCTCTGGAGGCTTTGTTAGATAATCGCATGCGCCGATCTTCATGCAGGTAACTGCCGTCTCTGCTTCATCAATGCTTGTAACGATAACAACCGGTACCTGGGGAAATTTATATTTCAAGCTTTTCAGCAAATCAATGCCCGAGATATGAGGGAATTTGATATCCATGAGGACCATTGAAACAATTTTGGTTTGCAGTATGCTCATTAACTCACGATCGTTTTGAACAACAAGAAAATCCTTCAAATTTGCATCATTCAGCAAAGATGTCACAATGTTTTCTGTTTCCTTGTCGTGCAAAAAAATCAATATGTGGCATGTGTTTTTCATATTGAGATGTAATAAAACCCCTTTTATCTTTCAATAAATTATAAATTAATAAAGGGTAAAATAAAACTGCGGCAATAAAGAGTAATTTTTCTGCGTTGGTTAATGCGGGGAATAAAGGAAGATTTCAGAATATAAGTTTCTCTTGTCTGACACGAAAAAAATGGCTTTGGATTTCTTTTCCGGTTCCGTAAAGCCTGCCCCTCTTCTTTTCCCGTTCAGTTTTTAAACATTCTTCTCATTGTCTTTTTAATCTTCTATTCAGTGCCTGGCGGGTTATCCCGAGCATTGATGCAGCAATCCCCTGATTGTTTTCAGATACTTTCAAAGCCTCTGAAATCAAAAACTGGTCGATCTCTTTCAAAGTAGGGAAACGACCAAAGGTTTCCAGCAAATCGTTCCCGTTATGATGAAATGATTTATTGCTCGCCTGGACAACAGGGGACTGCTTTTTTATGGCTTCCATAAAACTCTCCATGGACAGCATACGGACGTTATGGCGGGTTACAGCGTCGGTCACCATGGCCTGGAGTTCCCTTACATTGCCCGGGAAATGGTAAGTCGAAAGAAGGGTAAACAACTCGGACGGTATGTAAGGCTTTTTCTTTTTCAGTAAATGACAGGCCTTTTCAAGGAAATGGTTAAAAAGCAGTGGTATATCCCCCTTTCTTTCGCGAAGCGGAGGAACATGCAGGTGGTGTGTCCTGAGACGGTAATAAAGGTCAACGCGAAACTTCCCTTCAAAAATAAGCCTTTCAATGTCCTGGTTCGTAGCAACAATAACCCTCGCACTGTTCTTCAGGGGCTCATCCGACCCTAGAGGATAATATTCCCCGTCCTGCAATAACCTTAGAAGCTTCGTCTGGGTATTGTGGCTCATGTCCCCTATCTCGTCAAGAAAAAGCGTGCCGTCAGATGCCTTGACTATCATGCCCTGACGTTCATAGTCCGCTCCCGTATACGCCCCCCTTTTATGGCCGAAAAGTGTATCTGAAATAACAGAATCGTCCAGACCCGCAATGTTAACAGCCACAAAATCACCCCTGAGGCTGCTTATGTCATGTATGGCCCTGGCAATCAGTTCCTTCCCTACCCCCGTCTCTCCGGTTATCAATACCGGCTCATGCGTCTGGGCTATCGCTTCAACGTATTGAAAGATCGCAAACATCTTCCTGCTCTGCGTAATGATCGATGAAAATGCTGCCTTGTCCCTTAGCTTCCCGGTAAGGAGAGTATAGCGCAGCGCGTTTACTTCCTTCCGGAGAGCGTTCATCTCCATCGTCCTCCTTATCGCGGAAATAAACCGGTCGCGCTCTGGAGGCTTTGTTAGATAATCGCATGCGCCGATCTTCATGCAGGTAACTGCCGTCTCCAAATCCTGGTCATCTGTTATTATCATTACAGGAACGTGCGGAAATTTGTATTTTGTGCTTTTCAGTAAATCTATGCCCTGGATATGGGGTAATTTGATATCCATGAGGACCATCTCAATAATCCTGCTCTGCATATTTTCAAGTAATTGGCGGTCATCATCGATCAAAACGAAATCGTCTAATCCCTCATTTCCGAGAAATGCCGCAATCGTATTACGGGTTTTTTTGTCGGGAAAATAGACGAGTATCGGACATTTATTGTTCATTGCCCTCCCTACGGAAGAAATAAGCCCTGTTTCTACGAGAGGCAGGTCCTTGCTTCACAGGCTGAACATAAAAATATCTTCCACTTTTTAACGGTGGACAATCTCCCGACCCCCGCAGAAACGTTCGATATATGAGTTTTGCTCTTCTGTCTTTTTGAAAAAAGGACAGAACCTGTGTCTCTTCGTATTACAATATTCTTCTATTTCGAACCGGCTCGGATAATACGCTCTTGTACCAGCCTTGCAGGAAAATAAATATATCCCCTTCCAAAAAGGGCATGCATGAATGTCAACAGTTTCCTCCAAAGATCTCTTGTTGTAATTCATAAATCTTTTCCTTCCTGAGCGTCTTCCTGTAACATTCCAGGTTTACCGAAGATTATCTGAGACAATCGGCTCTCCACAAGCAGTCGACCTGGGTACACTCCCCGGAGTAAGCGGTGCCGAAACAGTCAAAGTTGCCCTCTGCCCGCTGTATGGATCTAATCAATTCATCTTTCCTTACCCTTCCGGTTTTCAGGCCTTTCTGTTTTGCGATCTTCCTTACGTCTTCCATTGTCATTGCTGACTCCTTTCCCTGTTTGCATCCTGTAATTACTTGCGATAGGTACTGAAAACATAATCATGCTGTTCCTGCGACTCATGACAGTCAAAACAGTCAGTCTTAGGGTTACTGACAACACGCTCCGCGGTATCTCCTTTGAACCCTTCGAATCCCCAGCCACCGGTATGGGTGAATTTACGTGAATCCTTTTCCATGACCCCGACGACCTTTCGCTGTCCCTCAACAATTGCGTTGTTGTCTCTCTTTGCTTCGAGAAGGTCAAAGATCAAAACAGACCCGTCAGGAAATGCTGTCCCCTTCTTCATTGCTCCCAAAGCCCTTTTGTTTGCATAGATATGGTGTATCCCTCCGAATGAATCATGCAGGGGATGACCCTTTTCAATGACCATCGACTTGACGTGCGTCCATTGCCTGTATCCCTCCGGGTATGCAACCCGATACGTCTCAACCTCCGCTGATATACCTATATGTGCAATAAAGATACCTGTGACAATAAAGGCAACCAGGATGGCAAATACGTTCTTTTTCATAATGACAACCTCCCCTTTGCAATAAACTATTGGCTCAACCGCAAACCTGAATTATTCAGGAAATTTTTTGTCAATCAGAACAGATGCAGTATTGGAGCGGCTTTACAGAGTGTTCGATGCCTTAAGGCGAAGAACACTCTGCACCTCGGACCCAGTGGAATAAGTCTTTCTATTCCACTGGGAGTCCTCCCCAGGCGGATAAAAATGAGCGATGGTACTGCTCTGTTCTGCACTCATATACTTTATGAATAAACTTGGCTAAATAGACTTGCTGACTACATTGTTTTCATGTGACACAATATTCAGTGTCCTGTGTCTTTCAAGGATTTCATCAGCCAGTTTATCGAGCATTGAAAAATCATCTCCCTTCGGATGTCCTTTGACTATCACAGGCTCAATAAAATCTGCCTTGACATTCGTCATCATACCCTTGATGTGTTCCAGCATCCTTCCACCCCATCCGTATGACCCGATGACGGAGACATGCTTCAATTTCGGCCTCAAGGCATTGACGAGAAATATTGCATTGGCAGCATACGGATGAGGTCCTATCAGCATTGTGGGGCATGCAATAACGAGCGTTGCAGCGTCCACGAGGGCCATCGCAAGCTCTCCGATATCCGTCCTCGTAAGGTTGAACGGCTTCACCGTGATGTCTCTCTTCATCAATGCACCGGTAAGGTAGTGAACCAATGCAGCAGTACTTCCGTGCATTGAAACATATGGAATGAGCACTTCGTTCTTGACCTCGTCCGAGATCCATTCCCTGTAAGCTCCCATGATAAACTGTGGGTTCTGGTATAAAGGCCCGTGGCTTGGTGCAATTATCTCGACACCAAGATTTTGTATTGTATCCAGATATCTTCCAAAACTCGACCTGAACGGCATCATGATCTCTGCATAGTAACGTTTTGCAGATTCATAAACTTTTGCCTCATCTTTAACAAAGAGATCACTTGTCGCGAGGTGTGAACCCAGGAAATCGCAGGTGAATAATATCCTGTCTTCTTTCGCATATGTAAACATTGTTTCGGGCCAGTGCACCCATGGAGCCTTCACGAATTCGAGCGTCTTACTTCCCAAGGACAGGGTCTCCCTGTCATTCTTTATCATAAACTTTTCCTCCGGTATAAGTAGCAGGTCAACGAGCATGTCTTTGCATTTCGGATTGGTAACAACCTGCGCATCCGGATAGAGTTCGAGAAAGCGCGGCAGTGTTCCCGAATGGTCCTGCTCGGCGTGGTTGGCAATAACATAGTCGATACTTGTTACGTTTAGCTCCTTTAGGTTTTCAAACAGCTCCCGGCTTTTGGTAGGATCAACAGTATCTATCAATGCAACTCCTTCATCTCCCCTGACCAGGTACGAATTATAACTGGTTCCGTCAGGGAGAGGGATAAGCTCATCGAATAATCTCCTGTCCCAGTCTACTGCCCCGACTGAATAAATATCCTGCTTTATTTTTCTTGTTGCCATAGTCCTCTCTTCTTTTTCATAGAAACTTTATCGTTGAACGGTTCCGTCGTTCAGGTCCGGCATAGGCTTGACCCTTTTCCCTTCTTACCGGGTCTTTCCCCACAGTTACCCATCCTCCTGAACGGCGGAACTTCCTTACCATTCCCAGTGAAATGAGCTTGTCGAGCTGAAAGGGTTTCACCTCCTTTTCCTGCCCGTCATGTAATACTACCTTAATGTCCACGGGTACCACCCACTGCGTATACTCTATCAACCGGCCTGGATTCCTGAACAGCCATCGGTACACTCATGTGCTTTATGGCTTTTACGATAAGTGAGAGCACCGCCCTCCTGTCAGAAGCGGATATGCCTGCAAGCTCGGAACATATACGGAATCCATCCCCGAGGAAAAAGGCAAAGGAACCTCTCCTTTCATGTCTGCTCTCATCCCATAAATCCTCAATCGACTGGAGTATGATGGCCTCTGAAATGTTTTTTATTGAGCGCCTGCTCGTTTTTAATGAGTCCGGAGAGTTTTTCCTGGAAAGAATGCCTTTATTCACTTTTCTATTTCCCCTTATCATTCCCCTTGCGGATTTTCTGTTCCCCGGCGATTTCATATATATTTTATTTTTGACCCGTGGAAAAATATATCAGTAATGTTCTGATTCTGTTGTAAGCACATTTCCTACGTTTATCCCGGTACCTTCTTCTGATTCTAACCTTTATTATTCACGAGTTTCCTCTTCAATCAGAGCAGATGCTGTATCGGAGCGGCTTTACAGAGTGTTTGAAGCCTTCAGGCGAAAAACACTCTGTACCTCGGACCCTGTGCAATAAGTTTTTCTATTCCACAGGGGAGTCCTCCCCAGGCGGATAAAAATGAGCGATGATACTGCATCTGCTCTGCGAGTCAGCACTACATGAATAATCTGGGCTGATATCCTATTCGGACATCAGCCGCTTGTGTTCGGTCTTCAGTCTGTGCCTGTATACATTTTCACACCTGTCCAGGCAACGGGGATCGTTTCCGCAATGCTCTGTGCAGACCCTGTATTCCCCAAGCACATGCTTTCTGATGTTTTCCCAATCCTGTTTTTTATCTTCAGGTATGCTGTATTCCTGCCGGCCGTTTGGTTCACTGACCTGTTGCCCTTCTGCCCGGATGAAAAAGAAAAACATAACAGAAGTGCAAAAGATAAAAAATGACAGAAGAAGAAATAATTTATTCGACATGGTCTCTCACCTTTCCTTCTGCGCTTTTACTTTACAGTCGTCTGTTCTGATTCAGAACCCTCGATCCCCGATACGGTAATAGCCCCGGGGTTACCACCCACCCGGTTGAGAGAGATCGTCCATTTCAGCTTCCTTTTGTCCCACTTCATCGAACCGTATCCCACCAGCTCCAGATTTGCATTTTTCCCGAGATCACTTGTTGCTTCAACACTGAGGGAGTCTTTCCTGGCTGCATATGTCGCACTGAGGATGTCTATTGTAAGGTCGTAGCCGTTACAGTCCTGGTCAACGCCGTCATATTTCACTTCCTGAGCATCCGGATGAACCGATGCGTTGCTATCATCACAATCCTGTGCTGTTCCGCATACTGCCTCAAGATAGTATCCGTCATTGTCTCCGTCTGTACACATAACCGGGGCATTGACCAGGTTATATGCCCCCATGACATCTATCAACCCGTAGCCGTAACTATTATCAGGTCCGGCTGTCCCCAGGTCGAGCGCTGACTGTTTTAAGGCAGTTTCAAGTTCTGATACGGCCAGGTCCGGGAGAGCGCCGAGGAGCAGTGCCATCGAGCCGGCGACATGAGGCGCGGAAAACGATGTGCCGGATACATACGCGTAGGAGTTAGGGATTACCCCCCCGAAGGTAAGGTCTGACGTCTTAATATTGACTCCGGGTGCAACGGTTTCCGGATAGACAGCTCCATCACAAGTGGAAGGCCCGCGGCCGCTGAAGCCCGCAATCGAAAAAGCATCATCGATTGCACCGACTGCAAGGCTTTCAGGATAGTTAGCCGGGCTTATGCTTGTTGAAGGGCCGGGCCCCGTGTTACCGGCAGCGAAGACGACTGCGATTTCGGCCGCCTTCAGGGCCTGTATATCATCCTGGAACTCAAGGACACATTCGTTGACATAATCTTTTAACCCCCAGGAATTGTTCACGACATCAGGTGAATCATCGGTGCCAGGATTTCCGTCGGGGTCCAGGAGCCATTGAAATCCCTGATGGATTCCGCTGAAATATGCGACACCGGCATCATTGAATATCTTGACTGCAATCCATTGTGCATCCGGTGCCATGCCGATCGAGGTGCCGCCGTTATCTCCTCCTACCATGATACCCATGGTCTGGGTGCCGTGACCGTCAGAATCATAGGGAGTAGCGTGTTCGCCGTTCGGGTCGTACCAGCTATTGCTCCCGCCTCTCCATTTGTTCAGGAGATCGGGGTGGTTAACATCCACACCTGTATCCATGCCTGCAACAACAGCACCTGCACCTGTGTGGCCCAGATTCCAGAGATCGAAAGCTCCTGTGGCGCTTATGTTCCACTCCGGTACTGATGACACACCCGTCTCTGATACAGGGGCCTTCAGGGTATCGTCAAGCCCGATGCTCCCGACAAGGGGCATTTCGGCCAATTCACGTATAACATCCGGCGGTGCGGTAACTGCCATCCCGTTTATCAACCACAGAGTAACGATTCTCGGAACACCTTTTGCTTTCAGGAAAGCCTGCACCGGCATCTGTGTAACTTCTGCCTTGCTCTTGAGAGCCCTTATTATCATCGCGCGCAGAAGGCCCTTGTCCTGATTTTTGAATTGTGTCAGGTCCACTTTATCCTTGAGTGTGACGATGACAGGGATATCATCTTCGGGCGCAGCCTCCTGGAGCACCTGCTCCAGCCCGGTCTCTATAATATTTGCATGGGATGTAAATCCTGTCATGCAAATGAAAAGCAGACCGGTAAAAATTACAAGCATATATTTTGAAAGTTTGAAAGTTTTCATCCCAGCCTCCTTAGTTATTTATATCTATCTCAATTCACAGTGAGATTCTCCGCCCTGAAATCTCCGATCACCACCGTGACTTTGTTTCCCTGCTTTATATACTTGCCCGGATTGGCAAATATGATGAAATATTTACGGCCTGCCTGCGGCGGATTAGCTGTTCGCAAAGGACCGACCTTCGGCGGGCTTGGAACAATAAATTTAGCACCGGTCGCCTGTTCAATTATATAAGGCTTCTCACTGCGGTCGGAAAGGGCCTTTGCCTTTTCCGGGTCTGTGACGCGATAGCGGAAATCCAGCATGTATCCCCCGGCCGACAGCCTTATCCCCTCAATCCGTACGCCCCATTGTTCCTCGATCTGCTCAAGATCAGCCTTTGATGTCTCTCCGTGATGATCTTTGGAGACACTTGCACACCCTGTGAAAAAAGAAATCCATAGGATCGCAAGCCATATACTCATTGAAATTATTTCTAAAGGTAATCCTGCATGTTCGTCTCTCATGGAAATCTCTCATGTGTAAGGCCGGGCAAATGCCCGGCCTTTATCTTTTTACTTAACCCTAATTACCGTCACGGTTACGGTTGCAACATTGGAAGTAGCTCCATCGTTATCATTCACCGTATAGGTAAAAGTAACCGTTCCCGCATAGTTCTTCCTTGGATCGAAGGTGACCGTCCCGTTATAATGATTAACCACGGTTCCGTTTTTGCCGGGCTGTGTCACGATAGCAACTGTCGTAGGATCGATCGTCCCGTCAGGGTCGCTGTCATTTGCCACAACATTGATTATGACAGGTGTGTTGACTGTAGTAGATGCGCTGTCGTCTGCCGCAACCGGCTGGATATTAACATCCGGGTTAACCGTTACAGTCACTGTTGCCGCATTGCTGTCAGCAGTTCCGTCGTTGGCTGTATAAGTGAAGGTATCCGTCCCGGTAAAGCCAGCATCCGGTGTGTAAGTAACCGTGTCGTCGGGGTTAATGACGACCGAGCCGTTTGTGCCCTGGGTCACGGAACTTACTGTGAGCAGATCGCCGTCCACGTCGGTATCATTCGCAAGAACGTCTATGGTAACAGCCGTTGCCTCAAGTGTTGCAGCACCGTCATCTGCCGCTGCCGGCACATCGTTTACAGGATTGACTGTTATCGTTACAGTGGCAACGTTACTATACAGGACTCCGTCAGTGCACCTGTACGTGAAAATGTCCGTCCCGTTGAAGTTCAGATTTGGGGTGTAGGTAAATGAGCCGTCAGGGTTCAGGACGAGTGCACCGTTTGTCGTGCTTGTATTCAAGACGGCAGTGCCTGTCTCACCAGCGAGTACTCCCGGAGCCGCTATATTCAGGACAGAATCCTCATCGACCGCAAATGCATCGTCTGAAGCAACCAGCCCGCTTGCCGAAACAGCAAGATAAGCGACCATTCCGCCCGGGGAATGACTCCTGTCATAAACCGGGTAATAACCTTCTGATGGCACTGTCCATATCGCATCCATTGTCTTCCCTGCCGGGAGAAGTACTGAATACTGGCTCCTCGGATGGGGATAGAGGTTACCGTCTTCGGCTATGACGCTTATATACTGGTCATTGAATGAAGGGACATGCGTTTTCAGGCCCATGTTGAGAAAGCGGACGAGCACCTGCTCGCCTGCGGTTATAGGATGGTCCGCAATAGCTGTTGCACCAGGATTAGGCTGCTCACCGTTCACGAGAAAGTGCACTGGTTTGTAATTCATCGGCTGTGCTACAGCCGGCGGGTCATGCAGCGCAGGGTCCACCTCGCTGTAGAACAACATCACCTCGTTGTTATGGCTGATACCCGGATAGGCTGAACCGCTTATATCTGCAACCTTAAGGGCGCCGTATAAACCCATGTGTACCTGTAAACCCGGGTGGCTGCCGCTGTGGTAAATATATGTGCCAGGCTTGAGGTTGCTCCAGGTGTAGCTCACTGTTCCACCCACTGATGCCTGGCCTGTAAATGAAGTGATCCTCTGCCGCCCCAGAGAGTCGGTTATCGTCCCCTGGGGTATACCGCCGGATACCAACGGACTTGCCTGTCCCGGGATTACGACAGAAACGGCCTCGGAACCGGGAGGCAGACAATTCAAAAGGGTGATAGTCAGTGTTGTGTCGCCTGCAGGGACACTAAGTACCGGTACGTCCCACAATACTGGTCCGGCAGGACATGAAGTCGCTTCGACGAACCCCCACATTGGGATCGGGGTACCTCCGGGCGGTGTCCACTCCGCCTCTACTGCTGCCAGGTTAAACGTTGCAGCAAAGGAGGGGGCTGCCATTAAGGCCACGGCTGCCAGCAACAACAGAATTTTTGTGATCTTTTTTATGCATTTCGAGTAAATCATTTTCTTCCCTCCTTTCCTAATGCATTATCATCGTCCCGGGCGGCTCGATTATGATCATCGTCATCATGCCGCCGGGAAATATATCGTAGTTAGTCATTTCTTTTTCAGTGTGGGAATGCCACATGTAAACAAAGCCTGCATTCGGGTTCATACCGCCTTCACCCGGCGGCAGCGCACCCATCGTGCCCAGGAACGGACTTCCACTGTAGAAACCCCCAAAAGTCAGATCCAGGTCATGCGGAAGGATAACAGGGAATGGCTTGCCGTGATCAGGACAGTATTCCTTTGTTACAGGGTCATATCCCGGAGATGCCGGATTCGGGTCTGTTACAGGTATGCCGTTGCAGGTATGTTCGTATTCAGGCCCGGTTCCGTAGATGTCCCATCCAAGGTCTTTCCCTGTCCACTCGAATATCGCATCCACTGTCTCCCCCGGCACGGCCTGAACTGTGAATAGCTCGTAGCTCAGGTCCGGACCTGCTCCAGGCAAACTTTCGAGGAGCCTGCCGTCTTTCGCAATTATTCGCGCATGGTTACCGTGGTAATGGAATGGATGCATGTCCCTGCCGGCATCGATTATCCGCATCAGCAGCTTGTCACCGGGGTGCATCATGGGCATGCAATTATAGGGCTGTGCCGGCAGCCATGCTGCATGGGCTTCATGCATTGTGTCAGGTGCATTCCTCCCGTTGATAAACCAGTAGTTCGGGAAATAGTCGGAAAGGTAATCGGTGCCCTCCAATGCTGCAACCCCCTGGAATTCAACCACCTCGTGAATCCTGGGGTCCATCTCGCTGAGGAGGAAGAGATATTCCCGGTCAAACATTGTTGCAGGGTGGTCATACGCGTAATGATCTCCCATGTTTGGACGCACTATTATTGCGCCTATCAGGCCCATCTCAACCTGGAGCTCGGGCCAGGTGCCGCTGTGATACAGATAGGTTCCCGGATGTGCGGCAGTAAATTCATACCTTACTGTCCCTCCTAAAGCCGCTGCTTCCCGGGTTAGCAGACCCGGGGCACCTCCGGTTGCCGTTACCTGATGTCCGGGGAACAGAATGGAGACATTATCAGACAGATTGTTCGTCAAGTCGATGATGACAGTATCTCCCTGATTGACGATCAGCACCGGGCCAGGGTACTGAACAACCCCTCCGGCAAGAGCATATCCCCAGAAATATACGCTGTTTCCGTCCGGCGTGCTGATATAACCGTCACCTGTCTCCAGGCTGACAGGCACTCCGCTTGTAACCGGAACGCCCTCGACCATGGCATATGCCTGTGCAGTAATCATCAGCAGTAGCATGGCTGCGAAGACAACAGGGACTTTAATGTATTTAGGTAGCATTTTCATCGCAGTCCTCCTTAATTAATGATGATTTCGGTCATCATGCCGCCGAAATCCTCTTCGTTATTGCTCAGGTAATTCATATTCGTTGTGTAAAGGAAATAGGTCCCCGGCGTAACTCCCGTTGTGTCAAGAATCACATCGACTGCCTCTCCCCCGCCCAATGTCACGGAGTTCGTCGTGTAATAGAGATCCTTTCCATCAGGTCCGCGCAACAACCTGGCATTCCTACCAACGACTTTCATCGGGATACCCAGTGAAGCCAGTGTATAAAACCTGGTCACATTCAGATTGGAAATGCGGAGCAGGACCTTCTGTCCGGCAACCGCCTCAATAAGCGAACTCACATTCTGCGAATTCTTGCCGCCGTTCAAAGGATCTCCCGCGTCACACAGATATTCATAACCTGCGGCGCAGACAGGCGGCGGAAGTGACCCGGGATTCACTGTGTCGGGATAACCCCTTCCGTTTAACATCGGGTAGTTGTCCCTCATCAGAGCGAAAGGCAGCGGCTGAACCGTCCAGCTCGCTTCGTGGAAATCCGAGTCGAAAGACCCGATCTGGACAGGGTAGTCAACGTCATAATATGTTGATCCGTCTCCGTCATTGTAGGCATACGTGAAACCGCTCTGGTGAACGAACCCGTTCAGGTCTGTCCCGTTCGGCAGGTTGTTCTGTGCCGGAAGCACATAGAGGTTACCCAGCATGCCCATCTGCATATGCTCCGTCGCTTCGACATGGCAGTGATACATGTAAGTGCCGGGCTCTACGACCTTGTAATAATAGGTCAGGGTGGCCCCCATGTTGATGGATATCGACGCATCAGGGACCCCGTCAAAGATCGAAGCGGCCTGGGGGAAACCATGCCAGTGCACTGTATGGGGGTCGAAAAGGTCCGGTCTTATCATCATCCCGACGTTCGTAAGGTTTAAATAAAAATCTGTCCCCTCCTCAACAACAATCGTAGGTGCAGGGAATTCGCCGGCAAGCATGCCTTCCATCATCACCATTTCGGGAGGCATTCCCGTGACGTCCGCAAAACCGAACATATACATCGGCCTTCCGTCAGACATGGTGACGAATCCGTCCCCGGCTGCCAGGTGCATGCACCTGATGTTCCTGCATTCCGGCTTGTTAGGGGTATCCACGACAGCATCTCCGTCTTTATCACAAGGACACTGGACGAAGACTTCTGCCCGCACATCGAATAGCCCGGCCAGAATAAGAGGGACTGTCAGAAGCACGATTAACAATGTTTTCATCTTGATATTCATATCTCACCTCTTTCAATAACTGCCCGCCGGTCTCCCGGCGGGCGGATTCATAAATTATTTATGGCCAATACTCATCAGCGCCGATATCTACGCCTCCGTTAGGTCTTACCTCGTCATCATAGTCGAGTGTAAGTTCCGGAATTCCGCTTACCATCCAACCGCTGGACACAGCAGAAGATCCGGATTGAATATGGTAATCGCTTGCGCCGAGTGTAAGGGGACCGTATCTCACCTTTATGTAATTACCTCCTTCGTCAAAGGCGATGGCCGGCTGGAGCGCTGTTGTAGGCTCTCCTGGAAGCACGGTCTGTCCGCGTCCGCCATTCTCATAACCCAAGAAGAACTGCGGGTCTCCGCTGACGTTAGTCGGGCCGTATCCGGCAGTACTTGTCAAGAGGCAGTACTCGGGATTCAAGTTTCCGGCAACCAGCACCTCCAGATCCCGGATAAACGGAGTTGCAGGCTCGATAAGGTATTGTGTCGGGGTCACAGTGTCATCGATCCTGAAATAAAATGAGCGGTTGTTCCATATAATGTCGTCAACTAACTGAGGGTCGGAGAAATCAGGCTCTGCCGCAGGCAGGACTGCCAAAATGGCATCACTGTGCGGCCTGGAGACTATACCGGCAGGCTGAGCGTTAGACTGGTTCGGGATACCAGGTGTGAATGCACCTGATGCTGTTGCAGTGCTTTCGTTGTATGCTATCGTGTTATGGATAATCCTCACCCTCACGCTGTCCTGCAGAGAGATTCCGCCGCCGGCCACTCCCGCAACGTTGTTAACGATCATGTTGTTGAAGATGTCAACGGAATACCATTTGTAATTTTTGTTTTCAGACTTTGTTGTATCCTCTCCGTTAACATGACTGAGCCGTATGCCCGCACCGTCACCTGCGGCAGCGTAGTTGCCCTGTATGAGATTGCCGATCACCTTAACAGAACCGGAACCGGGGCTGAGTGCCAGCGGGTCAAGGGCTGCAAGCGGTGCATGTCCGCCTATGAACAGGCCTCCGCCTGAAACAGTCATTCCCTGGTTGAAGCTTTCATTGAAGATGATGGCGTTTTTCGCTATCAGGCCGTTTTCACTAAGACCCAGATGGCCTATGCCGCCGCCGTCACCGAGTGTGAAGTTCCCGCATATGTAATTGGACGTGACTTGATAGTTGTCAGAACCAGTGCATACCGAAACACCTCCGCCAGCCCCGCCGAGACCGCCGTTTCTGGATACATAGTTGTTATGTACCAGCACGTAGTCGTTGTCTGCATCCTGGTGGAGGATATTGTTGCCCTGCTCGACAATGAGCTCCGGATGTCCGATACGGATGCCGCCGCCGTAAAAACCGCTGTTGCTCACTACCCTGTTATTGCTGATCTCGAGGTAGTCGGTGAATCCGTTGGCCACAATCCCGCCGCCTGTGTCAGCTCCTGTGATTGTGAACCCGTCTATCCTGGAACCTCTGTTCCTGTTCTGATTAAAGCTGCTCGGGCCGTTTCTCCTTGCCAGCACGAGCACACCTGCTCCTTCTTCCGTAAAGAGGGCGGCTGGCTCAATGCCTCCGAATATGGCTTCCTGACCGTCAAGGAGGTCAACTGCTCCGGAGGTCACGAGTCCTTCAACCTTCTGCCTCCAGAGGGCCAACTTCTCGGTCGGCACTTTCACGGCCCTAATGACAGAACCTTCACCCCATCCCTGGAGCTGGACAGGCTTCCACATTATGACCAGCTCATCGTATGTGCCGGGTCCTACCAGGATAAGGTCATTATTACCGGCAGCATCGATTGCATCCTGTATCTTCTGTCCGGCAGAAACAGCTATCACACCTGCTCCCTGCCTCAGTCCGACCTGTACTGTCACACCGTTAACAGAAGATTTATTCGTATCGTCACGTGTTACTACCAATTGCCCTGTTACAGTTCCCGGAGCGACTGTTCCCGTTATTTCGGTATTGCCCCATGTAACGCCTGTAAGGGCCACGTTATCAATCTTCACGGTACCGCCGGTTCCGAACCCATAATCGCGGCATATGGTCGCAGGTTGAAGTCCGCCTACACCGTCATACTCCGGATTCGGCACTGCGACCTGGTCAAGTGCAGCACATGGTCCGACTGTGTCCGTCAGGGCAGTTATTACTATCTGCTGTCCCGTTGCAGGAACATAAGGACCGCCTCCCACTCCGTTTCCGGCCGCTGAGACACTCTTAATCCTTGGTGTTCCGTCCGCATATTCGCAATCGAGCGGATACTGGTCAGGACCCGCAAAGGCAGCGACAGGGATTACCGGGGTATCAAGATAGGTCGTAACACCAGGCATATACTGGAACGTGTAGCAGAAAGTGCTGTACATCGGATTAAAGTATGGATCCGGAATAAAGTTCCCAAGGGGATCTGTTGTGCCCGGGCTGTTCATACAAGTGATGAGCATATTTGGAGAAGCCCCGCTTGGCATCCCGATATTCATCGTATATGTCGATGGTACGAGGACATTGTACCGGCCGAATTCATCCGAATAAGTCCGGCCGATCTCCCTTCCCGTCCAGTCATGTACCGAGACCGGCAGCCACGGTGGGGCATATTTCTCTCCGAACTGCGGAGAGTTCGGATCGAATTCGTTTGCCGTATCGTCAAGAATAAATCCTACAATATGGGCTGCAACAGGCACCTCAGTGAAGAGATAGAAATCTGCCGCAGCATTCTGTCCGTTGCTGAGATTTACGAACTTGCGGTCGCACAGATTAAGTGTATCTCCAGCTAAGGGTGCCGGTACTCCCGGGAAAAGGCTTAACTCAGCCTGTACGATATAAGGAGTCCCTACACACTGTGGAGGCAGGAGCAGAAGACTCGGCTGGTATTCATCTCCAAAGTCAACGTTTTTGTCTTCGGACTTTACTATTTTGTAACCTGCCGGAGGTACGACTTCGACAACATATTGACCGGCAGGAAGAGGAACTTCAACTGCGCCTGCGGTTCCAAACGGAACAGGCAGGCCCGAGACTGAATCTACAAAATAAGAATCAAATGCATATCCTCCGTCAAAAACACCCGGACGCACCTGGTTCCAGTTGCGCATGCCGTCATAGCATTTCCCGCCCATATAAAAAGGATCAAGTGGGTCACCCGGGCATCCGGCTGGAAGCGAATCATCCCAGCTGTCTGTAGTGGTGGTATTAAGCAGCACAGTTCCAGTGCTGTCATAAAGGTTCACAGTAACTCTCGGTATTCCCGGTTCCCATGGTTCAGCAGCGGCCATCTCCGGGTCGTTTTCCGCCCTTGTAGTGGCATAGTAAACGATTCCTGAAATGCCTCCGTTTTCTCCGGGGTCATATGCCTTCTTTCCCCAGATCATCACGCTGGTCTGGCCGAGGAATCCCTGGAATGCCTGCGTGAGCACAGGGCCGGTTTCAGTCCTGTAAGGGAGAACCGGTGGGCCCCATGTACCGTCCTGGTCCTGCGGATTCAACTGACCGCCAAACGTCCACGGATCTAAAGCATCGATCGCCCCGCCGGCATCAACGACAGTTGTGACACCAGTGGCTTTGAATCTTAAAAAATCTACCTCAGCCACCAGCCAGCTGAAGAATGGGAATACCTCGTCGAAGGGCACAAACCCCTCGGTATCGGTTGGGAAAGACTGGTAGAGTGTGCCATCCCTCCAGCGAAGGTTTATGGCCTGCTCCGGCATCCCCTCTTCGCCTGCTTCTATGTCCCAGACGCCGTTTCCATCGGTCGGATCAACAACACCGTTTCCGTTGTCATCACTAAATACCCAGTGTTCCAACCTTGTAAACCACTGGAATACAGGCACCTCCCCGAGGTTGCAGCTTCCGCTCGGGGTACTGCATGAACCGTCCAGGTTCACAGTGACACCGTGAAAGGCGATCAGGAGGTCTAGGTTGTTATCCCAGACCACGAGCTGGTAATTCCCGGGCGGGACATTATTGATTGCAAATGCACCGTCGGAACTGGCCTGGGCATATATCATTCTCCCTGTTCCCACTGAAAGGTCATTCAGCCCGATCCACGGCGTGGTATGGCTAAACGGAGCGCCGTTATAGAATGCATAGTCAGGCGGTCTCGACAGGTGCAGGTTTACCACCTGCCCTGATATCGTGCTGCCCCCGGTGAGTGCTGTTGCATCTTCAGTAGGCCTGACAAAGCCGACAAATACATGCCAGCCGGGAGGTCCGAACTCCTGGAAAAATGGGGGTTCATTCGCCTTGACCCATGCATCGATTACTTTTGTACCCTCAATTGTGGTGGTCTGCTGCCAGTCGGGACTAACCCAGTTATTTGATCCCGGAGGATCCTCGACAGCATTCGGTGGCACAACTATTACACCGTATTTTCCCGGCACCAGGTTCTTTATGTTGGCATAGCCATTTTCATCGGTGATGATGTCTCCTAGAGGCATGCCGAAAGCGTCAAGCATCACTGTGCCGCCTGCATGGCCGTATCTTCCGCCCGGCTCCTCCAGGATAATCTTGAAGCCAGCCAGTCCCTGTTCTTCGGGAAGATCAGGTGCGTTATTAAGGGGCTGGTCGTCCTCGAATACGAAGATGCTGATTTGCGCCGTAGGTATAGGGAGTTGATTAACGTATACAGTGACCTCTGCTGCTCCAGGCGCAACCTGTGCACCTCCGTTTGAATAACCTGCATCAGGCAGAACCGAGATATAGTAATGTGTGAGCGGAGCAAGCGCAGGCAAGGGAACCGTCTCGTCGCCCTCAGCTATAACCGGCATATAGCTCGCGTGAAAACTGAGAGCCAGCGTATTCGGATCCTGGACCCCCGGCAACACATGATAAGTCCGGTCTTCCTCGATCAACCATCGGTATTCTGTCACGGGCGTCATAGTGCCGTCCTTATTGACCCCTGTCACATTTACGGTCAGCGCCTGGGCTGATGCAGATATGCACAGGGAGATCAAAAAGACGGCGACGATCAAATACCAGCTTTTAAGCAGGTGATCGCAAATTAACCTGTTTTTACTGTGATTTTTCATTTCTCCTCCTTTCGATAAAATCGGGAAATTTTTTGGAACTAAGATTTTGATCTTTACACCCCCCCTTTCACCAAAAAAGCCGGTCCTGGAATTTCCATCGACCGGCCTTCTAGAAGCTCAAAAATAGTTCTGTCCTGCTTATTCCTTAATTTAATTAGCGCGAAATTTTCTGCTCCCACCCCTTTCATTTTTTATTCACCCTGCCGCATCTCATTCATTTGATATGACCGGCAATAGTCACCATATAAGTCCATTTTCAGGAGAAACGGACATTTCTTGTAATTCCTGTTCTTGCAGTATTCTCCAACCTGGAAGGGACTGGGGAAATATACTTCGTCGCCTGCCTTGCAGGAAAAAAGAAGCCATTTAACAAGATGCGGGCATTTCATGATGATACTCTCTCGTTCATTCTCTATTTTTTACCAAAAAGGGACAGCATATTGTATCCGCATATTTCCCATTTGCCTGTAGGCAAAGGTCTGTTTATTTTGTCGGTATTGTTTGTACAACATCGCGCCAGATTTTGAATCTCTGACCCTGTCTCTCTCCTCACTAAGTTCCGGCTTGTCTGCTGCGAAACAGATGCCCGACAGGAGCAGTATAATACCGACAACAGTCAACACTGCATCTTTCATTTCGATCCTCTTGAATGGCAAACAGCACGCCGGATATTTCATATGCAGGTTTTTCATATCCTTTATTATCTCAGCGATATCTGTACGTCCGATATTACCACCGGTGTTTTGGCAGACTGATCATAGAATCCAAAGAATCGGTCTGTAAGGCCGGTCCCGTCCTGCCTCATGTCCTCTGCAAAAGAATAAGAAACAGGCTGATAAAGTAAATCAGCGGTCACTGTAAGTGGCCTGCGTTTGCCGGACACATTGCCGTCCCGAGACCGGTATCCTGTACCTGATGGCAAAGTGTACAGGAAACGCCGTCCATAGCCGCCGCGTGCAAATAATGGTTCGCGTCGAGAAAGCCGCCATCCAGAACGCCCACTGCTGAGCCGTCTGTGATGGCCTGATATCTCGCCATTCCCATATGGCAGCGGCTGCATTTCTCTTCGATAACAGGCTGAAGACTGAGGTTGCGGCTCACCTCTGAACTTATTTTCGCCTGCCACAAAGGATCTTTTGCAGCGTTTGCCATCATCGTAGACCTCCAGTGGGAATCTATCGACACATCATTCCCCGCGCTGTCGGTCAGCGAGCTGTGACAAAATGCGCAGACCCCTGAGCCCGAGAAATCATCGGTTTCAAATGTGGTCAGGGTCGTACCGGACATATTGCCGCCGCCTCCGCCGCCAGGGCCTGGGCCAGGGCCATGACCCATTCCTGCATAAGCGCTGTAACTGAGAAATACAACAATGAGTGCCGGCAGTAATAAACCTTTAAGTAAAAGCCCGTTTAATTGAGTTTTCATAATTATCCTCCTACCACGTTCCGGACAGAAACAGTCCTTCTTTCTGTCCGGGATCTTGCTTATTTTTTATGGTTCTTTCATGAAAAAGTTGAAAATCATAAGGGACTGGATTCCCGCTGGAGTTTATCCCGTACTTGATACGGGACGGGAATGACGGAACTGCCTATAAAAAGTGTCATTCCCCGACTTGCTTGCCCGCCATCCTTTTGGAGGGATCGGGGAATCCAGAAGCCTTTTCAACTAAAATACGAAAGACATTTTTTTATTGCTGATACCCGTCCGAAAGTGTCTTAAGGAACGCCGTGATTTCGTCTCCGTCCATCATGAAATTGAACGGCTGCATCACTATGCGGTTCATGTCCAATTCGGGTACCGGGAACATATTAGGGTTGGGGGTCATTCCACCACCCATGCCTCCGCCGCTTCCCATATTATCCATGGTGGCACGCCAGGCGTAAAAATGAATGATGCCCTCCATGCCATCGAGAGACTTGAAGAACCCGTTGTGCCCGTAAGCCTTGACGAATTCCGGGTAAGGCCTCAGGTCTGCATTCCGTAAAGAGGGCGTTTTATGCTTTCCCAGTTCGGTTTCGTAAACCTCCGGCGGATAGCCGGCATTCTTAAGGAAGTCTCCCAGTCCGTAATCCACCCAGTCTGCACCGTCAGGGTTCCACTTCTCGGGCATGTAGTAAAACGGGTTTTCCGGGTTCCTGGGTATGCCGAGGTTGTGGTAACTGAAGTCCGTGAACAGAGGATAACCTGCCGAACCCTCTGACAATGTATGACATGAGGCGCAGTCGGCCCGGCTGGGGTCGTTGAAGATAGCCAAACCCTTGAGCTCCTCATCGGTCAGTCCCAGGCCCCTGTAGTATTCCCAGCGGGCCGGATTATCCTCAGGCGCCAACATATCACCGCCTGAACCCATGCCTCCGCCCGGACCCATACCACTGCCCGGACCCATGCCTCCTCCAGGACCCATGCCTCCTCCAGGACCCATGCCTCCTCCAGGACCCATGCCTCCGGGGATGCCTGCGGCCGTGATGAGGGTGACGTCCTTGCCAACTGCCTTGGCATTATCCCAGAACAGGTCAAACCTGGATGTAAAGGGATTGACCTCAGGGCTTCTTTCATATGCCGCGATAGATCGGGCTATCCTCTCGTATGCACCTGCCGGGTCTTTAGCGCAGCTGAGAGAGCCCGGACCCCATACCTCTTCAAAAAGCTGCGAGTAATCAGAATTTGCGACCCTGATGCATACCAGGCGCTCATTGGGCATATTCATTTCCAGGGGATTCAGGAAAGGGCCTTTTGCCTGCTCTGCCAAAGGGTCTCCGAGTGTCCAGCCAGTGGCGCGGCCGTCCCAGAACATTCCGCCGATCCACGAGCCGGTACCTTCATCGTAATTTTCATCATACCAAAGTAAAGGGCTGTCGCCTGCATAAGCCGCGGCAGGGGGCTTGCGGTTGCCGAAGCGGCTCGGCACAGCACCAGGCTCAACCGCACCGTGGGCATTTATTTCGGAATCAGGGCCGGTGAACCCCACTTCCGGATCGTGGCAGTCGGCACACGACTGTGTGCCGTTCATCGAAAGATTCATGTCAAAGAATAATGCCTTGCCGAGCTCTATCTTTTTCAGCTCAGCTTCGTCTAATTCTGCATGAACTGCATACGAAAAACCGATCAGAAAAACAACTAACGATAAACAACCTGCCAAATTTTTCATAAACGAGTTTTTCATTTCTCCCCTCCTTTTCTAATAAATAGATTAATCAGCAATCCCTTTCACTAAAAAAGCCGGTGCTGGATTCTCATCACACCGGCTTTCGTGAAGCTCAAAAATATTTCTGCCTATTCCTTATTAATTATAGGCACAAATTTTTCTGCTTCCCTCCTTTCATATTTCATTCATCGTACCGCACCGGATACATTTGATATAACCGGCAATTTTACCTTCTCCGTTTGCCTTTGCAAGAAGCTTGTTGCATTTACTGCACCGGAACTCTCCCGTCTTGGTTGCCATGTCCTGTTCATATCCGGATGACCCCCGTGCATCATGTACCTGTTTAGGGTAGCGAAATCCTGTTCCTCTCCCCTCAGGTCCTGTTGGCCGCTCTCCCTGGGATTTCCGGATAGTAAAACTGAACGAAGTCCCTTTCCCGTGAATTCTTTCCGCCCAGATGCTCCCTCCTTGCAGTTCAACAAACTGTTTCACGACATACAGTCCTAAACCTGTACCTCCCCTATTTTTACGAACATGATAAAACGGGTTAAAACTGTAAGAAACGGACATATGGGGGATACCGTTTCCCCCATCCATTATTTGAATGAGCACATCATCATCCCTGTCAGTGACGGAAACAGTTATTGTACCGCCGGGAATTGTATGCCTCTGTATGTTGTCCAGAAGGTTTCGTACAATACGGGTCACCATCATTACATCGGCATAGACTTTATACACGGGATTCGCAGATTCAAATGAAACAGTCATGCCTTTTTGTTCGGCTTCAATATTTATGGTACTTACAATTTTCGATATCATTTCAACGATATCGAACGTTCTGAAATCAGGGACAGGACGTCCTTTTCTCATCCTGAGAATATCGAACAAATGCATGAGCAGGGAATCTATCTCTTCATGGTTACATTGAATGATTTCAAGGCACTCCTTCTGCTTTTCCGTTAGGGGTCCTGCCTTGTTCGAAAGAAACCTTGAAAGAAAACCTCTCGAGGTCGCCAGAGGGGTCTTCATATCGTGGAGAAACATATAAAATACTTCGTCCTGTTGAATATCGCGGGAATCATGTCTGTCTTTTGCCCGTTCCCTTGTAAGTCCCTTGCTGTTTCCGGGTTCTTTCGGGTTTTCTGTACAGGCATTACGTGAACCAGGCGCATGCATTCTCTCTCTTATCCCCCTGGCTATAATCATTTTACTGGCCCATGTAACGTCTGGCCAGACTGTCTTCGCAGGAATGATTGAAATATTTTTCTCCGTTCATAATGGCCTTTATAGCGCCGACAAGCTGGTCGGCCATTTTATCTTTCCTGACATAACCGTCTGCACCATCTAACAACGCGCTCCTCTCATATATGTCTTCAAAATATGTGCTCAGTATCAGGACAGGGAAAAAAGGTTTTTTTCTTTTAATCTCTCTTAGGATGTCAAACCCGCTTCTCCCCGATATCACGGTGTCAAGGACAATGATGTCGAAATCTCCGTTATCAATGACAGCACATATATCCCACGGGGCCATGACTTCTCCAGCCACAATCATGTCGGACGTTCCCGCAACAAGCCTCTTTATTATCTCGCGAAAAAGAGCGTAATCATCAGCTACAAGGATCCTCGTCTTCCTGGCCGTTTTCTTCACGTTTTCTGCCGGCATGTCTCTCAACTGTCTCACCGGGAAACCTTATCTGTTCCCTGGAACAACCCGTGCCCTGCTTTCAGTCCATGAAAGAAGTCGTCCGTTCCTATTAGAAACGGGCATTTTCTATAATTCCCGCTCTTGCAGTATTCCACGAGCTGAAAGGGACTGGGGAAATAGACATCATCACCTGCCTTGCAGTAAGAAAGCAGCAATTTTGTAAGATGCGGACATTCCATGCTGACACCCGGTTCTTTCATTCTCTATTTTTTATCAAAATGCGATAGAACAATGTATCCGCAGAGTTCCTATTTCCCTGTAGGTAAACGTCTCTTTATTCTGTCGGTATTGTTTGTACAGACCTTGACACCCCCCGTCTTCTCTGTTAACCTTCAATCATGAAACGTGACCAGGCTTACATGTGCAGGCTTTGCGGTGAATTGGCCCGGGCATATGATCTCGAGGCGACACTGAACATCCTGGCGCGAAACATAAGGAAGATTATGGGCGTAAAAGGGTCAACAATAAGAATCCTCGACGAAAAAAATCAGACCCTTGAGATAATGGCCCAGGATGGCTTAAGTAAAGCATATTTGAGTAAAGGTCCCGTAATTCTGAAAAAACACCCCATCGACCAAAAAGTCCTTAAAGGAAAGACTGTCAGTACGAAGGATATAACAAGAGACCCCCATGTCCTTTACGTAAGGGAGGCAAAAAAAGAAGGGATAAAATCCGTCCTCAGTGTGCCTCTTGTTTCACATAAGAGGACTATCGGTGTTGTCAGGGTGTATACGTCACAACCTCATGATTTTTCAAAAGAAGAGATCGAGCGGCTGAAAATGCTGGCATCCTTTGGAGGTATCATCGTAGACAGGGCGAGGATATGGAATGAAATGCGCGCCCTTATCAGGATATCTCAGTCAATAAGCTCCACACTTTCTCTTGATTCCGTATTGCAGATGATCGTGGAAAATGCCATCAAGATTCTGGGGGTCAAAGCTGCATCGATATTGCTTCTCGATGAAGAGAGGAAGATACTGAAAGTAAAGGTTGCACATGGACTGACTGCCTCTTACAAGGATGGGGGGTCGGTGCCTGCGGAAAAAAGCAGGCTGGACAGGGAATGTCTCACCTGCAAGATAGTACATGTAAAAGATGTCAGGAAAGACAAGAGACTGCCATACAGGGAAGAGCTCGTCCGGCAGGGTGTCGTGTCCATGCTGTCCCTTCCCCTTACAGTAAGGGGGTCTTCAATAGGGATACTGAAAATCTTTACCTCGGTCCCATATACGTTCAATGAGTCAGAGAAAGATTTCCTTTCAGCACTTGCATGTCAGGGCGCTATAGCGATCGAGAACGCACGTCTTTTCGAACATATAAAAAGTGAATATAAGGAACTTGCAAAGGATGTCTGGAAATGGTATGACTGGGGGAAACACTTTCCGAAAATCTAAAAGGCTTGTCCCGAAAGATACGTTCTTTCGCCGTCTCAATTCCCTCAGAAAGAAATATAAGCTCATAGGCCCTGTCAGGTCCGGCGACCAGACAATCTTCAGGGAACTCCATTCACCGGCAGAACTTTTCATGGAATACAGGACGACCATGCTTTCTCCCGGAAAACTCTTTATATACAGGCCGGAAGAAGAACTGTTCAGATTCCTCAATAATAAGGAGATGGAGATCGAAGAGATCCCCCCCGCGTCTGAAAAGCAGATAATTATCGGGGTTCACCCCTGCGATACCAATGCAATACTGTATCTCGACAGGACATTCATGGGCATGTACAGGGACCCCTATTATGAAGCCAGGCGGAAAAATACGGTGATCGTATCCCTCAATTGCTTGCAGGTCTCTGAAAACTGCTTTTGTTCTTCAGTCGGAGCCGGGCCTTTCCTGAAAGCAGTAAGCGGATACGACCTCCTCCTGACGGACTTCGGGGAAAGATATCTCATGGAGATACAAAGCAAAAGGGCAGAAAGGCTTTTCGATATTCAAGGGAGGCAGGCCCACAAGAGAGACCTGGAATTAAAAAATGAGATGGAAAAATCCGTGCTGAAGACATTTACAAAGAAAATAGATGTTGAGGGGCTCGGGGATCTCTTCCTGCGGAATATGGACCACCCTGTGTGGCAGCGTACAGCGGAAGAAAGGTGCCTTTCATGCTCCAACTGCGTCCTCGTCTGTCCTACTTGCTTCTGTTATGACCTGGTTGACGAGAGTTCAATGGACCTAAAGACGACAAGACGCTTCCGGCAACTTGACGCATGCCAGGACATAAGGTTTGCCGAGGTGCACGGGGGAAATTTCAGGCAGAGGAGGGCAGCACGCTTAAGACAATTTGTCACCCATAAACTGAACCAGACCTCCCAGTATGGCGTTTACGGGACAGTCGGCTGCGGGAGGTGTATTACATGGTGTCCGACAGACATAGATCTTACGGAGATGGCGAAAGAGATACGCCGGAGCGAAAAATATTCATAAACAGGTTCAGCATGACAGACAAAGGAACAATGACAGGTTACCATAGTTTGTCATCCTGGGCTTGTCTCAGGATCTCGTCGTTGAATAGGGAAGATGCTGTTTTCCTACGGCGAATCCGCAGTGGCGGAAAACAGGTTCAGCATGACAGACAAAGGAACAATGACAGGTTACCATAGTTTGTCATCCTGAGCTTGTCTCAGGATCTCGTCGTTGAATAGGGGATGCTTGAAACAGACCCCGAACTTCATTCGGGACAAGGTTAAGCATAACTAATTATAAGACCTTAAAATGAACAGACTTAAGCCGGTAAGGGCACGCATAAAGGGTATAAAAAAAGAAGCGCTTGAAGTGAAGACATATACACTGGAGGCTGAAAAGCCCCCACTTTCTGCCCGTCCGGGGCAGTTCAACATGGTCGGTTTCCCCGGGGTAGGTGAAGCGCCTATATCATTCAGCGGCCTTGTCAGGGAAAACTGTTTTAAACATACAATCAGGTCGGCAGGACGCGCGACAGGATATATTGATAAATTGAAAGAAGGGGACGAACTTTTTGTCAGGGGCCCTTACGGAAAGGGATGGCCCTTACGCATGGCCGAAGGGAAAATAGTCCTCCTGATAGCCGGAGGAGTAGGGATAGCTCCTTTAAGGCCGGTCATCCACGGGATACTGGAAAAGAGGGAACTATTCGATACCGCATACCTTATCTACGGCGCCAGGAATGAAAACCATATGCTTTTTACCGATGAGTTCGATTCATGGAGAAAAAAGATCCTCGTTTTACTTACTGCGGATGAACCCGTAAGGCCCCGTCCCGGAACACAAATGAGGAAAGCAGGGGCCAGACAGCGGTTGAAATGTCATATCGGGCTTGTAACAGAGATGCTCGACAAAGTGGAAATAGACCCCGGACGTACAATCGCTTTTGTCTGTGGTCCCGAAATCATGATGCGTTTCGTTTGCAGGGGCCTCCTGTTGATGGGTGTTGATTCATCGAGCATCCGTGTCTCCCTTGAAAGAAGGATGAAATGCGGCATTGCCCACTGCGGTCACTGCCAGCATTACGGCCTGTTTGTCTGTAAGGACGGCCCCGTATTTTCCTATAATCAGGTAAAGGGGTTGCCGGACGGCCTGTTATAGTAACTGTATTGAGGAGATTACATGAAAAAACCGAGACTGGGTTTCTTTAAATATTCCTGCTGCGCAGGCTGTGAATTCCAGGTAATGTATTTCCAGAAACACGTCCTGGAAACGTTGAAAAACTTCGAGTTTGTATTTGCACGGATGCTGATGCGGGGGGGTACCCCTCACGGACCATTCGACATTGCGCTTGTTGAGGGTACAATAACCGAGGCTTGGCAGGCCGATGAACTGAAAAAAATACGCGAGAACAGCACCTATCTTTTCGCAATAGGTTCATGTGCGGTAGACGGGGGCATCCCTGCCATAAAGTCTACGTTGCCGGAACTCGCGGCAGAAAGCAGGGTTTATAGAGACATCTCAACAATACACTCGATACGTCCGCACGCAGTAGATGCATATGTGAAGGTTGACGGCTATATCAGGGGATGTCCGCCGGGTGAAAGGGACCTGTATGAGGCACTGTCATCGGTCCTTCTGAATAAAAAGCCTGATTTTATCCATTACAGCGTGTGTGTCGAATGCAAGTTAAAAGGGAACATCTGCGTCCTGGTGGCTTACGGTATGCCCTGCATGGGTCCCGTAACAAACGCAGGTTGTGGTGCGCTCTGTCCATCCATGAACAGGGCGTGCTATGCATGTTTCGGCCCCATGAAACAGGCAAACGCACCTGCACTGGCAAGGAAGTTTAAGCTGATGGGTTTATCCGATGAGGATATAAAAAGAAAATTCACCGAGTTCGGAGCAGACACCCTTGAGTTCAGGAGGGCGGTGGACATCCTTGAAGATTAACATCAATTATATTGCACGCGTTGAAGGCGAAAGCTCGGTCTGGTTCGAGATAAAGGACGGAAAACTCAGGAGTCTCAAGCTGAATATCTGGGAACCGCCCCGTTTCTTCGAAGGGTTTCTCGTGGGCAGGAAATACGATGAGGTACCGGACATCGTATCGAGGATATGCGGCATATGTCCTGTATCTCACATGACAACTTCGATCATTGCACTCGAAAATGCCATGGGCTTTCACCCTTCCGAGGAGATAAAGAAACTGCGCAAGATTATGGCCATGAGCCAGATCGCCGCCAGCCACATAGTGCATCTCTATGTTCTTGCCCTCCCGGATTACCACGGGAAAGACATGGTCGTGGGCCTCGACAGGGATATATCAAGGCTCATCAGGCTCAAGGAGGCCGTGAACAACGTTACCGGTCTGATAGGAGGTCGTCCACTCCACCCCGTTGCGATGATAGCAGGGGGGTTTACCAAAGTTCCTACAAGAGAAGAGGCAGGCAGGCTTATCAAACAACTAAAGGGTGTCAGGGGTGATGCAATCCAAACTGCAAAAATGATAGCCGAACTGGATTACCCCGGTCTTGAGACAGACGCAGAATTTTTAGCTATTAAAAGTCAAAACGGATATGCAATAAATGAAGGGACCATTGTCACGGGCTCCGGACTGGAAACGGGATTGGAAGAATATCACAGTTACTTCTCTGAAGAGCAGGTCCCCTATGCAAACGCAAAAAGAACGGTATTAAAAGGAAAGAAGCCGGTTATGGTCGGCGCTCTCGCAAGGCTTAACATCAAGCATGGTGAACTCCACCCCGAGGCCAGGAAAGCGGCAGAAATGGCCGGATTCAAAACAGGAGACGCCAACCCTTTCCATAACAACATCGCACAGGCTGTCGAGATCGTGCATTGCATATGGGAATGCATAGAGCTCCTTGAAACGTTTTCCGACAAAAGTGCATTCATGAAAATAGAAGCAAAGGAAGGCAGCGGATCTGCAATGACCGAGGCACCGCGCGGGTTGCTCCTCCATCAGTATGAACTGAACAGGAGGGGGTTAGTCGAGAAGGCGAACATCATTACGCCGACAGCATACAATTTTCTCAGCCTTGAAGAGTCCCTGAAAAAGCTGGTCCGGGAAAACATGGACAAGCCGGAAGACCAATTAAAACTCTTATGTGAAATGCTTGTAAGGGCTTATGACCCATGCTTTTCCTGTTCCGTGCATTAAATGGATATGCCTTGTCATCCTGGGCTTGTCTCAGGATCTCGCCGTTGAAACATGAACCAGGAGAGATGCTGTTCTCCTACGGCGAACCCCCCAGGCGGAAAACAGGTTCAGCATGACAGACAAAGAAACAATGACAGGTTACCATAGTTTGTCATCCTGAGCTTGTCTCAGGATCTCGCCGTTTTCTCTCATTAAAAGACAAGGTCAGAATGACAGACTTCAGGAGTCTCTATGTGTCATCCTGATATCAGACCTTTAAGTTATGTTTATGTACGTAATTGGTCAGGTCAGCGTTAGTATTCAGTCCCATCTTTTCGAGGATACGGGTCCTGTATGTGCTTACCGTCTTGACACTTAAATATAATTTCCCGGCTATCTCTTTGCGGGTTTTTCCGGAAGCAATCATGAGCATCACCTGGTACTCGCGGTCGGAAAGTGTCTCGTGGGGCAGCTGCTCAACATCACGGTCCATGGATACAAGCAGTGTATCCGAGAAGGATTCGCTGATGTATTTCCCCCCTTTCAATACCTTCTGTATCGCCTTTATCAACTCTTCCGGTATGCTTTCTTTAGTCAGATAACCCGATGCACCTGATTTCAGGGCGCGGAGCGCAAACTGTTCCTCCGGGAACATGCTTAACATAAGGACAGGGATTTTCGGTTTCTCTGACTTTATTTCCCGCAATATCTCAAGTCCGTCTTTGCCTGGCATGGCAATGTCCAGGAGTACAAGATTGTACTCGTCTTTCCGCACCCTTTCCATGACCTCAAAGCTGTCGGCGGCTTCATGCGCAACAACCTTGTCAGGAAATTCCGAAAGGATGTGTTTCACACCTTTTCTGACAACCGCATGGTCATCTGCTATGAGTATCCTGATCATTCCCTGCCTCCTTTGATTCCAACGGTAGTTTTACCGTTACCGTAGTTCCCCTGTTCATGATACCTTTTATCTCTATCTTCCCCCCGATGTACTGGACACGCTCCCTCATTCCCATTAGGCCGAATGAATGGTGGTCGTGGAGTTTCTCTTCGGTAATCCCCTTGCCGTTATCCACAACATCCAGCACGAGGAACCCGTCCTCTTCTTTCAGGTTCACGCTGATTTTAGTTGCCTCTGCATGCCGTATGACATTTACAAGTGCCTCCTGGCAGATCCGGAAAACAGCGGTAGACAGATCCTTGTCGAACTTGGGGTCCTTTACATCGATCGATATATCCCATGCTATCCCTGCACGATTCCCGAACTCTTTAACCTGCCATTCGATCGCTGCACTTAAACCGAGATGGTCAAGGACTGACGGCCTCAGTTCCGAGGAAATCCTCCTGACAGTCTGTACAGTAGAATCGATAAGCTCCAGGTCCTCCCTCAGTCTGGCCTGCACCTGTTCCGGTCCCGGAGGCATATTTTTTATAAGGGATGAGAGGTCGACCTTCAGCCCTGTCAGTACAGCCCCGAATTCGTCGTGTATCTGACGTGCAAACTGTGTCCTCTCCTGTTCCCATATGGACTGGAAGTGGGCAAAATGTTCCCGCAACTGTTCCCGTGAGTTTCTCAGTTCTTCTTCGGTATCAAATCTGAAGATCGCCTCCCCGATCAGGACACTTATTGTTTCGAGAAATTCTATGGTGCTGCGGGTCAGCATATCTTTCCGCTCGTCAGCCAGATGGATAAGCCCGATTGTCCGGTTCTGGTAACGGATCGGTATGAGTGAAATGGAAAGGAATCCCGCACGTATGCAATTGCCCCTGAAACGCGCAAGCTCCTGCTCAGTGAGACTGCCTGCGAACTCAAGAGAGTTATTGATCCAGAAAGAGCCGTTTGGAGTCAGGACCGGTCTGTCCTGGGACTCGTACTGACCGGTAAAAGCCCTGACGCATGCGCACATATCCTTATCCAGTGAAAGACTGTTTTCGAGTCTCATAAAATCCGCACTGAAACCGTTATAAGATTCGTAGGAGATGCTACGGCCATTCATTATCCTTATCCCGACACAACGGCAATGGCACCACTGGTGGATATACTGTATTACCGAATCAAGATATCCCTTCCTTGACTGTTTTTTTGAGAATAATTCCAGAAGTCCGGTAACGAACCTGTTCCTGGACTCTGTTTCCTTTCTTTCGGTAACATCGTAGGCTAAGACCTGGATGTTGCCGTCTTCGAGCATCCTAGCGCTTGCTTCCACATCAATTAGCGAGCCGTCTTTTCGATAGACCTTCCTTTCCTCGCGCACCGCCTCACCCGCAAACAGGCGGTCGAGCGGCAGTGGTCTGGCGGCAAGGTCTTCGGAGGGGATTAGGGTCTTGATGTTCGCTCCCAAAAGTTCCTCCTTGCTGTAACCGGACATCTCGCAGATTGCGGGGTTGACGTCCAAAATATTAAGCCACTTGTCGAGGACTGCGATCCCGTCTGCTGCCTGCTCGATTAATGAACGGTATTTCCCCTCGCTCTCGCGGAGCTTTTCTTCAGCTCTTTTGCGCTCGGTTATGTCAATACCCATCTCCATGATGAGCGGTGAACCGTCGACATCAGTGAACGGATGGTCGGAGATTTCGTAGCTCCGGCCGTCAGGGCCTGCCCATTCCCAGTGATGCGGCGCCATTGTTTTCAGGACCTTGTATGTTTCGCAATTCTCACATGGCTCTGTGCGTTCAAACAAAAACTCAAAGCAACGCCTGCCGCGGTCATCTCCGAACCGCTCACGGAAAAAACGGTTGGCAAACGCCACGTGATAATCCGGAGTCAACAGTATCACGTAAGCCGGCAGCGCCTCCATGACATCGTATAACCGCTGCCTCTCGACTTTTAAAGCATCCTCTGCAAGCTTTTTCCGGGTGACATCGTTCAGTGAGAAGACCAGGTATTTCACGTCTCCGTAATCATTCAATAAGGGAGTCAGGACCCAGTCCCAGTATGTTATTCCCCGTTCAGGCTGATCAGGGAAAACAAAAGGTTTTGCAATTGCCTGGTACGGAACTTTTGATGCGACCACCCGTCTGAAAACCGCCTCGTTTTCCTCATCGGGGTAATATTCAAAATGGTTGTGACCGTAAAAATCAGACGTGTTTCTGGCGCATACTTTTGCATACGCTTCATTTACTCTTATGAAATTGAAATCCCTGTCAAGGAGAACCAGGGGTGTAATGGTGTTTTTGAAGATAGAGTCAAGGATATCGGACTGTTCTTTCACGATATTTTCCGAAATCCTGCGCTTCAGGCGTATATCTGCGTCACGCAGCTCTCTTTCAACTGCCGGGACGAGCCTCTTCAGTTTGCCTTTAATTATATAATCATGAGCACCGGCCCTCATTGCCTCCACGGCAACATCCTCTCCGATGTTTCCCGAAACAATAATAAACGGCAGGTCGATCCCTTTCTCCTTGAGAATTTGCAAGGCAGCAGGTCCGCTGAAATCGGGCAAAACGTAATCGGCGATAATCAGGTCCCACTGCTCTTTATCGAGGGCTGCCCTCATCGATTCAGAGGTCTCAACGCGCTCGAATGTAATATCGTATCCACCCTTCCGGAGCTCCCTTATCAAGAAAATGGTATCGTCTTCCGAATCTTCTACTATCAATACACGCAGCCTTCTCAATGCGGATTGCGGATTGCGGATTGCGGAATCATTTTTAAATGCGGAATTCTGATTTCGGAATTCGGAATGATCTGGATTCATCTGCTATTTTCTACTTCCCCTTCTGGCAGTTTTTATGGATGAAACTGTCATTGCCAATAACTCATCCGCTTCATCTTTTAGTGGATCAATCTTATCCCCGGAAAGTATTCTCGCTTCGCTTAGCAATTCCATCCAATATATAGATTCATCTGCTTCTTCTTCGACTATTCCCATTTTAGCAATAAAATCCGCTGCTGAACGAGCCCTGCAAGCTGCTCTATAGTTAGCCCCTACCGAAGTGCCGGCTCGCAGTAATTGTCTTCCAATTGTTCCAGCAGTTAATGTCTTAGGTAATGTTTCAACTAATCGTATCACTTCAATGGCAAATCTCTTCGTCCTCGCCTTAAGATCAGAGTTTAAATTCTGAATATTTTTAAGTTGTTCACCCCGCATTCCGCACTCCGCATTCCGTATTCGTTTCAGGGTGCTTCGTTCAAAACAAGCCAATATAACCCCAGTTGCTGCACTGCTTCAACGAACTGCTCGAAGTTCACGGGTTTCCGGATATAGCTGTTCGCTCCGAGCTTATAACTTTCCACCCTGTCCTTGTCCTCCTTCGATGTGGTCAGGACGACTACCGGAAGTAGCCTGGTCTTCTCATTCGAACGTATGAGTTTCAGGACCTCAAGTCCGTCCATTTTCGGCATCTTAAGATCGAGAAGGATCACCTGCGGGTTCATATTAGTGTCACGACCGGCGAATTTACCCCTGCCTAAAAGGTAGTCCATGGCCTCGACCCCGTCCCATGCCACATCCACGGTATTTGCAATCCTGTTTTTTTCAAGCGCCCTCAAGGTCAGCTTTACGTCATCCGGGTTGTCCTCTACCAAAAGAATATGCCTATTTCCCATATCTATTCATCTCCTTATATATTTTAACAATCTTATATTCGTCTCACCACCCCGGCCTCTGGCCACCCCTCCTTGGTAAAGAGGGGATTAAGGGGTGGTTTGTATAAAAAAATTTCTCCTTATTACTTCTAAAACCCCCTCCGTATTCTCAAATACATCTTTATTTTCAAAACGCACCACCTTGATATTATGCATCTTTAAATATTCTGTCCTCTCCACGTCATATTCAAAGCCTCCATCTGTATAATGTACAACTCCGTCAAGCTCTATACAAAGTCTTTCAGAAGGACAGTAAAAATCAAGGATATACGGTCCGATACTATGCTGTCGTCTAAATTTTCTATTTTCAAGCTGACTGTTTTTCAAAAGCGACCATAATTTAGCTTCGGCCGGCGTTAGACTGTTTCTCAGCTTTTTCCTGTTTTCTTTCAAATTTTTTATATTATGAATCTTTTCCGACATTTCTTTAAAAGCTTCCCTCCTTAAATAGGCCTAGAGTTTTTATTACCAAGCTCCCCTCCTCAACAAGCCTGGAGTTTTTATCCCCCAAAGCTCCCCTCCTTGGGTAAGGAGGGGATTAAGGGGTGGTTTGCCATAAATATTATTCCCTCACCACCCCGGCTTTCAGCCACCCCTCCTCAAACCGGAGGGGAATTTTTTATTTTAATGTAAAATAGACTGTTGTTCCCTCGTCCAACTTCCCATGTATCCATACACGGCCCCCGTGACGTTCTATTATTCGTTTCACGGTAGCAAGCCCGATTCCGGTTCCCGGAAATTCTTTGATCTTGTGAAGCCTCTGGAAAGGTTTGAATAGCTTATCCGAATACGACATATCGAAACCGATGCCGTTGTCCCTGACGAAATATACAATTTCGGATTTACCCATTTCGGATTGAGGAGTGCGGATCGCGGAATTTATTTCATTCCAAATTCCGAATTCCGCATTCCGCATTTGAAAGTTTCCAAACTCTATCACAGCCTTTTCACGAACTCCCGTAAACTTCCACGCATTCTCGAGAAGATTCTCAAGTACTATCTCCAGTAAACGGCCGTCACCTGATGCAACTAAATCCCCGGCCAGAACAAATTCCGCCTGCCGTTCAGGCAGGGATGAACGCAGTTCATCAGCTATCTTTCTGGCAATATTGCTAAGATTTACCTTCTCATGTTTTATTGCGGCCCTTGAAACCATGGACAGTTTCAACAGATCGTCTATCAAATCACCCATACGCTGGGTAGCGGCACGCACCCGCTCAAGATAGTCCCTGCCTTCCGCATCCAGCTTGTCCGCATAATCCTCCAGGAGCGCAAGACTGAAACCATCTATGCTTCGAAGGGGCGCCCGCAAGTCGTGGGACACGGAATAACTGAAGGCATCCAGTTCCTTGTTCGCAGCTTCGAGTTGCACTACTTTATCCCGCAAATCTTTATTCAATTCCCTGATTTCTTCTTCCGATTTTTTTCGTTCGGTAATATCCTGGCAGAGCAATACCGCTCCGACCTGCTGGTTGTTTATACGCAGCGGTGCATTTGAGCAGAGCACGTGAATCGGTGTGCCATCCTTCCTGAAAAATAAATCCTCGTAGTTCCGAACAGTCTCTCCAAACCCATGGATTCTTGCCAAGGGACATTCGCTTGAGGGGAAGGAACGACCGTTAGGATAACAGTGGTGAATCAGATCATGCAAAACTTGCCCCTTCATTTCATCAAATGAAAATCCAAAGACTCTAAGAGCCTCTGGATTGACAAACATGAGTCGCCCATCTGCATCCATCACGAAGATCGAGATGGCTGCCGTATCGGTAATATTCTTGGTAAATTCAGACTGATACCGTAGTGCTTCCTCAGCCTGCTTGCGCTCTGTGATGTCATGCACCATTCCAATAGACCGGATAATCTGGCCGGAGCTATCCCTGAAGTTTTCGCACTTCTCATGGACCCAGCGAATCTCGCCTGTGTCCTTCCGCACAACCCGGTGCTCGATTTCGTATGAGTCTTTTCCTTCCCGGACTGAACCTGAATATGCCGCATCCACTGCCGCGCGGTCCCCTGGATATACCATTTCGAGGAAGGCTTCATAGGTAGCGCCGAATTCCTGCGGCTGCAAGCCGAAGATCCGGTAGACTTCATCAGACCAGGTCAACTCATTTTTTATCGTATCCAGTTCCCAACTCCCAAGACGGGCAATCTCCTGCGAACGTGCAAGCCTCCTCTCGCTCTCGCGCAGCGCTTCCTCAGCCTGCTTGCGCTCAATTATTTCCTGTTGCAGCGCAACATTTGATGCTGCCAGTTCAGAGGTGCGGTCTTCTACTTTCTTTTCGAGTTCATCGTATGCTTTCCGGAGTTCTTCTCTCGAACGACTCTTTTGAACATAACCCCACATCCCGCTTAGGAGCAGCATAACCTGCCGCTCGTCTGACCTGTCGTATTCCAATGCCTTGTTTCCTACACCGGCAATGGTCACGATTTTCTCGCCCTCAAAAAAAGGTACCACCATAAATCTTTCGATAGAGACATGACCGGAAGGGATCCCTTTCTTCCGGGGATGGGGTTTCCTGTAGTCGTTTACAAACAAGGTCTTGCGTCCTCTGATAGCATCCGCCCATATGCCGGCATCAACAACAGGCCAGTGCACCGGGTTGCCTACTACATTGCACTCCTTTACAACCTCTTTTGAAACGGCATGAAGGGTATAAACAGATTCGTCCTCATTCAGGAACCCTACGAAACCAATCTTACTGCGGGTCAGTGCAATTGCATGTTCGAGGGTAAAGCCGGTAATTTTATCCAGGGGTGCTTCGCTGATCTGACTCAATTGTAAGAGTGCGTCTAACCGGGCCTCCTCCAATCTAAGGGACTGCTCAACACGCACGCGTTCTTCGATTTCTGCCCTCAACCGCTCATTTGCCTTCAAAAGTTCGGCTGTCCTTTCTTTAACACGCATTTCCAGCTTATCGTGAGACTTTTGAAGCGCATCTTCCATGTGCTTGCGTTCGCTGATATCTATAAAGGTCACGGCAAAATATCCCCTATGCGGGCTGAAGGCTGAAACCGAAAACCATTTCCTAAGTACTTCCGAATAATTTTCAAAGCGTACATGTTTCCCGGTCAATGCGACTTTACCATATCTGCCTATCCAGTCTGCGGGGTCTTTCTCTATTCCGGGAAGGATTTCCGTAACCCTTCTGCCGGTTATTTTCCTCCCTTTAAGGCCGGTAAGTCTCTCGAATGCCTTATTGACCTCGAGAAAGATGTAATCGCATGGCTTCCCTTTGGCATCAAGCACCACCCTGTGAAAGGCCATACCCTCGGACATATTATTGAAAATGGATTGCAGCTTTTCCTCGCTCCTTTTCAATGTATCCTTAGCTATCCGTGCCTCAGAACTCTCGATGACCTCCCATCTGCCGGCGTTCCTGAGGAGTGCAAACCTGTGTCTCTTTACGACATCCATAAGACCTGTTGCGTCGAACTTTTCACGGGGGTATGCAAAGAGTGCTATCGCATCATAACTGCTTATTACATCTGTGCCGTAGGAGACATAGGATTTGCCGCCTTTCTTTTCATTGAAAGCATTGCATGCGAGCCTGATTCCTTCAAAGCCTCTCAAGACAGACTTGTCAAGACTAGAAATAATGGCCCTGCCGGACTTTCCGCCCCTGGAGTACCACCGGTCGGAAGAAATTAAATCAACCTGCCCTTTCTTTTCATATCTCTCAAAATTGGGCATGGCTTTTTTTAAGGCTGCCTTTGCATTCTCTGAGTCAACCGGGTTAAAAGTGACCCATACGCATAACTCATTGTTCTGAAGCCCTGCCTTGAAATAAGGGACAAGGATGTCAAGCAGGTCTTTCTTGGTCTTGTAGAACTGGCAGAAGTGACTGCCCCAGGGAAGATCGCCGACTAAAGGGATGCCTGATTTACGTTTGCCTATGTTCATATTAGTCATATCATTAACTCTCTTATATACTACTCCGGCCACCCAGCTCCCATCCTTAACAGGCCGGGACTTTCTTACCCTAAGCTCCCCTCCTTAAATAAGCCTAGAGTTTTTATCCCAAGGCTCCCCTCCTTAACATGGCAGGGAACTCTTACCCTAAGCTCCCCTCCTTGGGTAAGGAGGGGATTAAGGGGTGGTTGTTACAAATATTATTCCCTCACCACCCCGGCTTTCAGCCACCCCTCCTCAAACCGGAGGGGAGTTTTTTTTATTCCCATGCTCCCAGTTCCCCTACTTAAACCAGATGGGAATTTTTTATCTCCAACCTCAGCTCCCATCCTTAACAGGCCGGGACTTTCTTACCCTAAGCTCCCCTCCTTAAATAAGCCTAGAGTTTTTATCCCAAGGCTCCCCTCCTTGGGTAAGGAGGGGATTAAGGGGTGGTTGTTACAAATATTATTCCCTCACCACCCCGGCTTTCAGCCACCCCTCCTTAAACCGGAGGGGAGTTTTTAGCTGAAGCCAGGGTTGCTGATAACCTGCCACTCGCCGTCTTTCATGGCAAGGGCAAACTCGTGGTTCTTGACAACATCTACTATCTCTGCCACGCCGCATTTCCTGAGCGAGTAAGTGCATATTGCAAGCATCCTGTATCTGCCTATAACACTGTTTACCGCAGCTTCATAGTCTGTAAATGCCTTCCAGTCTTTCTTTTCTATCCAGAAAGTGTTGCCTGTCAGCCTTAAGCCGTCGAAGCCTTTGTTTAATGCGCTACGAAGCCTGTCCACCCAACCTTTCAGCACCCTTTTTTCCTCGAAGTTCCCGCCCAGCGTATACCATTGATTATAAGGTATGATTTCTATCTGCCCACTCCTGACATAATCTTCAAAACGGGGCACAGCCTTTTTCATAGCCTTTTTTGCATCCTCTACGCTTAAGGGCTCTGAAGTAACCCACATGCAGAACTCGTTGTTTTCCAATCCTGCCTTGAAATAAGGGACAAGGATGTCAAGTAGGTCTTTCTTGGTCTTGTAGAACTGGCAGAAATGGGTACCCCACGGCACATCTCCGATTAAGGCTATCCCTGTATTCCTTTTCTTTGATGTCTTATTTCTCATGTTCTTAAGTCTCCAGTTTATATTTTAATGCTCCCCTCCTTGGGTAAGGAGGGGATTAAGGGGTGGTTTGCTACAAATATTATTCCCTCACCACCCCGGCTTTCAGCCACCCCTCCTAAAACCGGAGGGGAGTTTTTTATTCCGCATTCCGTAAATCCGAATTCCTCAATGTTTTTATTTTAACGTGAAATAAAAAGTAGCACCTTTTTCCGGTTCGCTCTCGACCCAGATATTCCCGCCGTGCTTGTTTATAATCTTCCGGACAGTAGCCAATCCTATTCCCAATCCGGGGAATTCAGCTTCCCGATGGAGTCTCCTGAAGGGGATAAATAGCTTATCGGCAAATTCCATTTTAAAGCCTGCGCCGTCGTCCCTGACGAAATATACAATTGCGGATTGCGGATTGCGAATTGCGGAATCACCCTCACCCTCTCCCTCTCCCGTCTTTCCAAACTCTATTTTTGCTGATTTATGTTTAGATGTAAATTTCCATGAATTGTCTATAAGATTTCTAAGGACAATCTCAAGCATATCCATGTCTCCCTGGACCCTCATTCCTCTGGTGATAACGAACTCGACCTCGCGGTCAGGCTCGTTCTGCCTGAGTTCATTGGCAATCGCCTCGGCAATCAAGCTAAGGTCCACTGGCTTGCTTATAATGTCCCTGCCCGTCAATCTGGCCATATCCAGCATGGCGTCGATGAGCTGGGACATCCTTTCACCGCCGGCAATTATGCGTTTAAGGAAATCCTTTCCTTCATCATCAAGCCTATCGTTATAATCATCAAATACCGCTTTGGCAAAGCCCTGTATGCTCCTGAGGGGAGCTTTAAGATCATGAGAGACAGTGTATGAAAATGCTTCAAGATCTCTGTTTAATATTTCAAGTTCTATGTTCCTCTTTGCAAGATCTTCACGGCTTTTTTTCAATTCCTCCTCGGCCTTCTTGTGCTCGGTGATATCACGGACAACGGAAACGGATCCGATAATATTGCCGTATCCATCCTTGACAGGAGCGGAAGACACCTGGCGATATCGCAGTTCGCCGCTTGATGGAGTACGGACTATTTCCTCCTCGTTGGTTACAACTTCCCCCCTCAAGGCGCGAAGCGGCGGCGCTTCCTCAGTGGGGCGAGGGGTACCATCAGGACGCATTATTTCCAAGCTGGCAGCGAACTCCTCCACATTAATGACATCTTCCGCGCCGATAATAAACCTACGAAGAGCTGCCGGATTGATCAATGTGAAACGATTCTGCGTATCGGCATACCAGATCTCGTCCCGGATGCTGGCCACCAGGGTTGATAACTTGTCTTTCTCTGCCCGAACCTCTTCAAGCAGCCGCTTCCTGTCTTCTTCTAACTGCTTCCTGCCGGTAATATCCTCGAAAACCACAGCGAAATAGCCTTTTTGTGCGGAGTATACCGAGACTGAAAACCATTTATGCAGAAGCTGTGAATAATTTTCGAACTTCGCATCCTCACCAGTCAATGCGACTTTACCATAGATTCCGATCCAGCCTACCGGATCATTCTCTATCCCCGGGAGGACTTCTGAAACCCGTTTCCCTATGACGTCCTCTTTCTTAAGTCCTGTCAGTTCCTCAAAGGCATCGTTTACTTCGAGGAAGATATAGTCAACCGGGTTCCCTTCGCCGTCAAGAACGATTTGATGATAGGCGAATCCTTCGATCATATTCTTGAACAGGGAGCGATATCTATATTCGCTTTCCCTTAGAACCTGTGCTATACGCATGCGCTCGGCGATTTCCTGCCGTAATTTTTCGCTCGTCTCATCGGCCAGACGCCGGGCCTCGATTGCATCTTCCATCACATTAAGGGCAGCCCGGCGAGAGTTGCGGAGGTCATCCTCCTGGGCTTTGAGTTTATCACGCGAGATCCTGATTTCTTCGCTTCTTGCAACAAGCTCCTTCATCATCCTGAGATCGCTCAAATCCGTTACGATCATGCAGAGGCGTTCTGCATCATCTGCTTGAAAGGAATTCACGGATATATTTACCGGCACAACCTTTTCTTTACCCGTCTTTAGAACACTCTCGATACCACGTCTTTCCGGACCAGCCCCGGATATCAGGTCCGAAACGGACTGCCGCAAATCGTCAGGCACAAAATCCAGAAAAGACATACCTGTTATATCTCCAATGGGGACATTTACAATCCCGGAGAAGCGGCGATTGCAATGAAGAATAATCGCTCCGGGTGTCAGCGTTACTGCACCTTCGTTCATCGCCTCGAAGAAAAGCCTGTAGGGATATTCGGCTCCTTTAAGTGTATAAATTTGGTCGCCGGCAGGGGACGAACAGACGACTGCATCTACTTCACCTTTCCTGATCGCACGGAGTGTTTCTTCGGCTTCGTCAAGCCGCAGCCTGAGGTCCTCGATTTCGAAGAGGACTTCTTTTCTTGACTTCCCCTTCTGTTTCATTTCCTTTCCTTCAGGTCGAGACCAAGGAGGATGCGCTGGGTGTCTGACATATCGCCGATGAATTTGCGGAGCGGGAGAGGCAGTTTCTTGATCAGAGTTGGAGCTGCGATTATCTGTTCGTCTTTTGAAAGGACAGGATTCTTGTATATGTCGATGATCTCCATTTCGTAGCGGCCTTCCAGGTATTGATCGCATATTTTCCGGATGTTCAAGATAGCCCTGGAAGACCTCGGCGTCATGCCGGTTACGTAAAGTTTAAGGACATATCTCTTATCTTCCGTTCCCTTCACCGTCCCCTTCGTCACTGCCCCAGGATCTTTCTTCATCGCCTTCATTCCTTATATTTCCTGTCTAATGGGAATAAGGTCGAGTCCGACAAGCACGCGATCGGTATCTGACAGATCCCCTATTATCTTTCTGACAGGTACCGGCAGTTTCCTGACAAGGGTAGGGAGCGCCAGTATCTGGTCACCCTTTGCTAATTGCGGGCTCTGCAGGAGATCGATGAGTTCAATTTTATATCTGCCTTCCAGATGCTCCTCACAGATTTTCTCCAGGTTCGCAATGGCTGTGAGCGATTTAGGTGTCTGTCCTGCAACATAAAGCCTGAGGTTCCAGACCTCATTTCCTCCGGTAGATGATCTTTTTACATGCCTTTTCTTTGCCAAAGTTTTTTTCGTCTTCATCATTCTCTCCATATTCCATATAATGACTGATTGACCCGGCCACTTGATAATAACCACATCCATTTCCCCTCCCTTAGGTTGTGGGGAGGTCATAATGACAGAAAATGTCCTTTATACTTAACCATAAACCTTCTAGTTCCCATACATACCCTGCAATCTGATACCCTTATTCGTTATGCGAAATTCCTTCACCTGGTTGGAATGTGCCATGCCCCTTGACTTCAAGATGTACATGACCTTCCTGCGCTCGCCGCCGGTCTCCATGTCACGCAGAAGAATCCATGTATCCATGATTGATGAAACCCAGACCTCGGACTGCTCCAGCGGTCCCCCGCCGTGGTTTAGACTCGCGCATAAAAGTGTAATGCCCTGCGACTTAAGGAAATCGAGGAGCCGTACAAGCATGCTCTGGATTTCAGGGCCCGATCCCAAAGACGTAAAGCTCGAGATGGGATCAAATACAGCCACCTCCGGCTTGATTTCATTCACAAGACCATGGATAGACATGAGGTGCATTTCAAGTCCATGCAGGGTAGGTCTCGTGCTATTAATATACAAAAGGTTTTTTTTCAAACATTTTTCGAGGTCTATACCGATGGAACGCCCGTTTCTGATAATCTGGTCCTTCGATTCCTCGAAGGAAATATAAAGGCACTTTTCGCCCTGCTTGCATGTCTGATCTGCAAGATGCATTGCCACGCTCGTTTTCCCGGTACCGGCAGTGCCCGATACAAGGATACTGCTTCCGCGATAGAAACCTTTGCCGCCCAGCATTTCATCCAGGCCGAGGATGCCGGTCGACATACGTCTGGTCGAAGCAGGGTGGTCCAGAAAGACCGATGTGATCGGGATGACAGAAATGCCCTGCCTGTCGATAAGAAAGGGGTATTCATTAGTGCCGTGCATTGAACCCCGGTATTTCACGACCCGTATTCGCCGCGTCGATATCTGGTTTATAATGCGATGGTCGAGAACGACGACGCAGTCTGCCACATATTCTTCTATCCCGTGACGTGAGAGCATACCATCGCCCTGTTCGGCGGTTACGACCGCAGTGATGCCTTGCTCCTTGAGCCATCTGAAAAGCCTCCTCAGCTCTGCACGCAGGATGTCCTGGTTCCGGAGTCCCGAAAAAAGTGATTCGATCGTGTCAAGGACGACCCTCTTTGCGCCTATGGACTTGATAGCGTGGCCAATACGTATAAACAGACCTTCGAGATCGTACTCGCCTGTCTCATCGATCTCTGACGGCTCTATGTATACATAGTCTATAAACAGTTTCTTCTTTTTTGTCAGTTCAGACAGGTTGAAACCCAGTGACGATACGTTTTTAGCAAGATCCTCTGCGTTTTCCTCGAAGCAAACTAAGACGCCTGGCTCGTTATACCGCTCAGCGCCCCTTACAAGAAACTCTACTGCAAAGAGGGTCTTACCGCATCCTGCGCCTCCGCAGACGAGCGTAGGTCGTCCCTTCGGGAGTCCGCCTTCGGTAATTTCGTCAAATCCCTGGATACCTGTTGGCGATTTCTCAAGGGTTCCTCTTAATCTCTTCCGCATAGCCATCTCCTTCCAAGACTATATTCATCGTCTTTATACGAATTCCTTCTTGTAAATGTTGAATCTTATCTTCTGTTGTGCTGAACCTGTCCTGAATTTAGTTCAGGATCTGTTTCAGCATCTTACCTCTTTATCATCTCCCTTGACAGGAAGACGATAAAGGGGAGGTTGTCTTCCTTTCAGGAAACCTCACCTCTCAAAAGAGGAAACTTTTCCGTAATCCGCGTTCATTTTTTTTCTTCTCCCGAAATACCGTATTGGCTTCCCCCTTCGTTTTTCTCAAAATCGAGAGGATAGCGCAACTCATCGCCTAATCTGGCACGAAGATCATTCACCTCTTTCTTCAACTCTATCATGCGAAGCTCGCGACCTACCATAATACTATTGAAGCGCCTCAGTTCATCGTGGCTCTGCCGCAGAGCCTCTTCTGTTTTTTTACGCTCGGTTATATCGAGAATAACGCCGATCAGTCCGCCCAGGCCTGATTCATCAGGAAATGCTTCCTTAAAAAATATGACATCATGTATTGTGCCGTCTGCATACTTTACAGATGATTCATAAATTTGCCTGCCCTTTCTTTCAAATAGTTCTTTATCTCTCTTTTCGTATATTTCGGCAAGTTCCTTTGGTGCAACATCATAAACAGTCTTTCCGACTATCTGATCTTTTTCGAGGCCTAAATACTCCTGGAAGGCAGTATTGCATCCCTGGTAGATGCCCTTTGAATCTTTATAAAAAACAGGGGCAGGTATGGCATCCATCAGTTTCTGTAAAAAAAGAGACTGCCTCCTTAATTCCTCCTCCGCCCTTTTTCGCTCGGTGATGTCCATAACCGCACACAAAAGACCACATACCTTCCCCTGCCTATCAAGCTCGGGCACATATGCTACATGTACCCATTTCTTCCCAATCGGCATGTACGGGATTTCCTGCTCAAACTCTACGCCCTTCCCTCCAAGTACTGAATGGATATAGCCCTCAATGCTTTTATAGGCTTCTTTTCCAAGGACTTCCCAGACATGCCTGCCTAAAATTTCTTCCCTTGTCATTTGGTAGCGCCTGGCATAACTTTCATTGACAAATTTATAATGCATGTCCCGATCGCATTCTGCGATGGCAACCGGTGCGGCATCGATGACAAACTGGAAGTGCTGGCGGCTCTGCCGCAATATCTCTTCCAATCGTATCTTGCCTGTAATATCTATTACTGCCATCCTGAATGAACTGTATTCCTTCCCGCCGTCTTCTACCGGAACAGCCTCAAGCCGGGCATGGAAGATGTCCTCCTTCGCCTTCATTTTTATTTCACATATCTGCTTGGCGCCCGTTTCAAAGACACTTTTCAAGTATGCAAAAAATGCTCCCCGCTCATCTTCTCCGACATGAAGGGCAAAAGGCCTGCCCACTAGGTCACGCCTGCCTATACCGAGCATCTGCGCTGCCGTCAGGTTGGCTTCAAGGACAAGGCCGTGTTGGTCGAGTGTCAGGTAGCCGACCGGGGCAAAGTCGAAGAGTTGGACATATTTGTCCCCTGATTCTTCAAGCGCCTTCTGTGCAAGTTTGAGCTGATCGTTCTGGATCTCAAGTTCGGTCTGGTAGCCCCTTAATTCCTCTACAAGCTTCATGATATCGTCGGCATCTATTCTCGTAGCCAGATCTGCTTCCTCACCCGCCCGGGCCTGTTTTGATTTGAGCGCTTTCTCTGCAATCTTCCTTAAACGGCTTTTGTCCATTGCGATGAATTTACCGATCATTGGTTTGATGGTTGTGGCAGCTTGAGATGTCGTCTTGAATACTGCTTCAGATTTTTTCTTTAACTTATTTTTTGCTTTTGTCTTTGCTTTTGTTTCAGTCTTAGTATCAGTTTCAGTTTTTATGCCTGTCTTTTTTTCAACCCCAACCTTAGCCTTAACCTTTACTTTTTCTTTTTGTTTACCTTTTATCTGTTTCTTAATTGCCATAACTGCTCCTTAAAGCTTGCCCTCTGTCGTCACTTTCGTCATTCCGGCAGTCCACTTTTCTGTCATTCCGGCGGTCAGTAAGCCGGAATCCAGGAATCATTTATAAAAACTCTGGATTCCCGTTTGCACGGGAATAACAGAAAAAACCATCGCCCCTTTAGATTCCAGTTCCCCGATCAGGTCGGGGACAAGTTCCACGGGAATGATAAAAAATGAGAATTCACCTATTAACTGAATAGCTATAAACCATGAGCCATGAGCTTATTTCTCAGTTACATCTTCAATCGCCAGCAATATCAGCTGCCCGCCTTCGTCATAGACAACCTGTCTGGCATTAAGAAGCATCTTCCTGTACCCTATTAAGGGAAACTCGTGCTCCACAGTGTAATTATCAAAACTCGTCTTTTCCGGAAGGATTTTCTCGAGGAGTTCTCTCAAATCCGGGATATCCCACTGTCTGTTCCCCAGTTTGTATATCAGACTGCCTTCTGTTTCATCCTTTCTCATTTGGAAGATTCTATAAAATGATCTGTTTGCCGAGATTATGCGCAATTCTTTATCAAGAATAACCAGCGGCTCCCTCACAGTATTCAAGATGCCTTCAGCATAAAGCCTGGCGCTTTTCTCAGCCCTCAGATTTACAATCTCGGATATATTAATAAAGGTAAGTACAACGCCGTCTATAATGTTACCGGTAGTCCTGACCATCCATCCTTTCAGCATTTCCGGCTGCAACACGGGTTTGATAATAAGGTTGATGTTCTGCACCTCGCCGTCAATTCTGATATGGATATTCTTAATGACAATGTCCCGTTTCTGTTTCTGAGATTCAGATCAAGCAAAGGCAACGCAAGCTCGAAACCCCTGTGAAAAGCCCCGAGTTCTTCTTTACGCCTGTAGATCTTCCACTGCCTGTCAACAGGAGTAAAGAGGTCTGCAAATTCACCTACGGTCTCCGAGTTCCCCAGGAAAAGATACCCTTCTCTTGTAAGTGCGTATTGAAAGACAGGCAACACCTTTTTCTGGAGTTTGGGATTCATATATATGAGAAGGTTCCTGCAGCATATGAGATCGAGCTTTGAAAAGGGCGGGTCTTTGATTACGTTCTGCAAGGAGAAGACGATCATCTCCCTGATCTCTTTCTTGATCTTATACATATTCTTCTCTTTTATAAAAAAGCGTTTCAGCCGTTCAGGAGAAACGTCAACCGATATACTCTCAGGGAAAATGCCTGCACGTGCCTTCTCGATGGCATCGGGGTCTATGTCAGTTGCAAAAATCTGGATATTGTGATTCTTGATGCGTTCATCCATATATTCCTTGAAAAGAATGGCGATCGAATAGGCTTCCTCACCTGTGGAGCAGCCGACAACCCAGACACGCACGGGCTGGTCAGTTGTCTTGCCGGCGAGCATGTTCGGGATAATCTCCTTTTTGAGCGCTTCGAATGCCTCGGTGTCCCTGAAAAATTTTGTGACGCTGATCAGGAATTCCTTAAACAGGGCTCGCACCTCTTCCGGATTTTTCTGGAGAAAACTGACATATTCCTTTATCTCTTCGATATCCTGTATGAACATCCTCTTCTCTATCCTGCGGTTGATTGTACTCTGTTTGTAATCCGAAAAATCATGTCCTGTATACTGGCGGACAAGGACAAATATTTTGTTGATATAGTCAGGCGCGATGGCGGGAATCGCTTTATACCGGATTCTGTCCATCTTCAGGGATTGTTGCGCATATTTGAGCAGATCATCCGGCATTTTTTCCGGAGGAAGGATCAGGTCTGCCATACCTGTTGCTACCGCGCTCCTCGGCATCCCGTCATAGGTCGTAGTATCAGGGTCCTGGACTATCACGAAACCGACTTCTGCCTTGACTGCCTGAAGCCCCAGTGTCCCCTCGGTGCCAGTTCCGGAAAGAATGACACATATCGCCTTTTCCTTCTGGTCTTCTGCCAGTGACCTGAAAAAAACATCAATAGGATGCCGGATACCCTTTGCAATGAAAGGTTCCATGAGGAGGAGGGTTCTGTCTTTCAGTACGATGTCCTTGTTCGGAGGGATGATGTAGATCGTGTTTGGCTTCACTTTCATACCGTCCTCAACCTGGTAGACCTGCATCTTTGTATACTTTTTGAGCAGGTCCGGCATAAAGCTCTTATGAGAAGGAGCAAGATGGGGCACGAGGACAAATGCCATGCCGCAGTCAGCCGGCATATTCGAGAAAAACTGTTCGAAAGCCTCGAGTCCTCCGGCAGATGCGCCTATGCCGACAACCGGAAAATTATTTTCAGGAATAGACTTGTCATCTCTCGGGGCAGAAGTTACAGGCTTTGATCTTGTTTTTTTGTTCTTAAATTTGACTTTGTCTTTCTTGTTTTTTTCTTTTTGTTTTCCGGCAGGCATGGCTCTTTTCCCTTAGGGATTTAATGGGTTATGCATATTTTTAAAGAAAAATTAATAAAAATTCTATATTTGATTTTGACCAGATATTTAATTCCCGCCATTCAGTCATTCAGTTATTATGGTTTTCAGCCTGGCCAAGATCATGATAGTAAGCATATCACACTATCTTATCTTTTTCATCTAATAATGACCCGCCCGTCTTTCCCTCCTACTTAGTCTAAGAGGAGGATTTTCTAATCGGATCCTTCCATATATAAGGAGGGGTCAGGAGAGGTTTTATGGACAGTCTGTCATGCACCTGTTTTCCGTCTGGCGGATTCGCCCTAGGAGAACAGCATCTCTCATGATTCATGCTTCAACGGCGAGATCCTGAGACAAGCCCAGGATGACAAACGATGGTAATCTGTCATTGTTTCTTTGTCTGTCATGCTGAATTCATTTTTCACCTCGGCGAATCCGCCCGGGCGCGGACAGCATCTCGTCTTTTAGCAGGCCTTAACGACGAGATTCCGGATCACGTCCGGAATGACAAGTCAAGACATAATAATAACAAACCATCCATGTTAGGCTTTTTTCAATAGGCTGTAAATTTATGACGGGGTTATGGGATAAGTAATCCGAGGTGGCAAGACTTCCTGCTTCTTCCTGCTTCGCTTCGAAATGACAAATTGACAGAAATATATATATTTTAACAGCAAACTTCAGGTTGTGCTCCTTACACTCAGGCTAAGTCCTGTGGCTACTATGATGAGACTATATCAACGGCACCTGTGTACTAATAAAACCTACAGGATTTGTATGAATGTTCTCACAAGAAAATAGGAAATACGCCTATTTTATTCTTTTTCTTACTCGATTATAGTTATCGAAAATAGAAAAACATTCTCAAAAGGAGGTGATTTTATGGCAAAGGGTAAAACAAGGGAATCAAAAGCCGTAACACAGGCTGAGCCTTCAAAGGTCCTTGCCCCTTTTCAGGAGATGGAGCGCTGGTTCGAGGATTTCTTCAGGAGGCCGTTCGGCACGTCGTGGTGGCCAAGGTTAAGGAGACCGGAACTGGAGGAATTCTCACCATCGATCGACATCTTTACTGAAAACGACGATGTGGTTGTTAAGGCGGAGCTTCCGGGGATGAAGAAAGATGACATCGATGTGAGCATTACCGACCATACGATGCGTATTTCCGGCGAGAAGAAACGCGAGGAAAAGATTGAAAAGAAGGACTATTACTGGGAAGAGAGTTCTTACGGTTCGTTTGTACGCAGTTTCCAGCTCCCGGCCGAGGTGGAGACAGACAAGGCATCAGCTAAATTCAAGGATGGAGTGCTCGAGATAAAAATCCCGAAAACAGAGGAGGCCAAGAAAAAAGAAAAGAAGGTTGCAGTCGAGTAACATGTTTTTCCCCGGAAGAACTTCGTTACTTTCGTATCGTCGGATAAACAATAAAAAGAGGAGGTAATACATGGTACAGGCAGCTACAAAAATAACAGAGGAGAAACTGCTTCATCTTATCGAGGACTGGTATAAGCTTGAGGACCAGACCATTGCTTTTGCAGAGGATCTGAAAAAGAAATCGGACAACCCGTTCGTAAAGGTGATCATGGAGATCATCAAACATGATTCCCAAAAGCACAAGATAATGCAGCAGTTCGTCATCGATGCGCTTACCAAGGAGGCAATACACCTGTCACCAGAGGAGCTCATCCCGCTCTCAGACGTCCTGGAAAAACATATCCAGGCCGAAGCTAAGTCAATGGGCATGGCCCATGCATGTTCCACTGAAAGCAGAAACTACTTCGTGGACTTTATCGTATCGGCGCTTACCGATGATGAAATCAAGCACCATAATATGCTCAAGACGCTCGATCACATCAAGAGCGCTGTATATCCTTACGGCCAGACCAGGGAAGAGCGCATGGGCGGAGCACGGCCGTAGCGTCAGGCTCCGCGACCGTTTCCTGATGGGAAACACAATTATAAATGCGAAAGGAGGGAAGCACATGGGTTACACACAGGTTGCATTGGAAGATAAATTGCTGGACATGTATCCGGAAATAAGGGACAAGAAAATATCTCCGCATATAAGCTTTGACGAGGGTAAAGATGCATGGATGGTCAAGCTTATCAAGGACGGCAAAGAAAAAACCGTCTGTCTGGAGAAAGAAGATGCCGATGCCTGCATGGACAACAAGTATTGCGAGACTTTTGGCTCGGAGTTGAAGAAGGCACTGGCTGAATTCTAGCCATGTCATCAAATGCCACAGGTTCCCTGCGAAAGGGAGTGAGATACTCCCTTTCGTCATCATAATTGTACAGGAGGTTTTTTTATGGCACGTTCGGGTAAGTACGGAAATGTCCCGATTCCAAAAATTGGCGAGGACGAACCGGTCTTCATACTGAGGGCCCAGGACTTACTCGCAGCACCTGCTATCGAAATGTACAGGCTTCTGCTTGAATCGCACGGCTCACCTATGGTCAAGGAAGTTGCCCAGGAGGTTCAGATATTCAAACACTGGCCCGGTTCGAAAAAGATGCCTGATTAATTAAATAATATACACGAGAGCACGCATCAGTTTAAAAATGTTTTGCGGTGATAAAGACTATCATCTGTCTAAAGCTGGAATGATCTTAAGTCTTCTTCAAAAGAGATCCGGGTGGAAGACGGTGAATAAATAAAATTAAAGGCGAGGTTGACAAAATGAGATATTTTGACGAAATAGCAAAGAAAGCCCAGGAATTATCCGGGAAAAACGGCAAGACTGAAAACAATCATCTTGACATCTGGCTTGAGGCTGAAAGGATTATCATGGCCGGACAGGAAGGACCGGAGGCTGAAGAGCACGTGGAGAAAAAAGAAACGATAAAACGCTCATGGCTCTTGCTCTGAAAAAAAATCTACCGGAATTGTCCGGAATAATTACCGTGCCGGATGGAAAAGTATCCCCGGTATTATTATCGCCTTTTCCGGGATAACAAAGAGCATAGCATACGGTGGGGGGAAAGATGGAGAGAAAGGGCATCATTACCATTCATGGAAATCCGCTTACACTTACAGGCACAGATGTGCAGGTTGGAGATAGTGCGCCTTCGTTTACCGTCATTGACAGGGACCTAAAGGAAGTAAGCCTAAGCGAATTTGCAGGCAAGATAAAGATCCTGAGCGTAACACCCTCTCTCGATACCCCGGTCTGTGAGGTGCAGGCACGGAGGTTCAATGAAGAAGCAACAGCGTTGTCGGACGATATAGTCATACTCAACATCAGCATGGACCTGCCCTTCGCTATCGCACGGTTCTGCACGGCCGCAGGCATAGACAGGGTAAAGGTGTTTTCGGACCACCGCGATGCTTCTTTCGGGAATGCATACGGTGTTTTGATCAAGGAACTGCGACTTCTTGCACGCTCGATATTCATCATAGATAAAGGCGATGTCATCAGGTATAAAGAGATTGTCAGGGAAGTCACAGACCTCCCGGACTTTCAGTCAGCCATTGATGTGGCCAGGAAAGTCTCCTGATGAACAGGTTTGAATTTTATAAGCAGTAAAAGGGGGTGATCATCCATAATGAAAACGAGAAAGTCGGCTACTTTGACAGTGCTCGTTGATCTCAAGGTAGGCGAAAAGGCTGATCTCAAGAATATCATCGAGCGCCTTGAGTGCAGCTGCAAAGACATGAGCGGAGAGGATGTCGAAATCGTAAATGTAGAAATCTTGGACAGGAAATTCCTCCTGGAAGCAGAGGATGACGATTAGTAAATTTATTCATTAACCCGAAAAGTGCAATTGATTATTGAACCGGAGGCAAAGCCGCCTTCAAAGTCTTTTGATTTCAATCCCCACTTTTGTCGGGACAAAAGACTTTCAGACAACATCTGCCTCCGATAAATGCAGTTTTTGGGTTAAAAAGAAAGGAGAAAAACATTATGAAAGGGAAAGAGCTTAAGAAGATACTCACGGGACTCAGCCTTGCCACACTTCTGGCAGGTTCAGGCGCAATCAGTATTGGATATGTCGATGCACAAGGCGGTTGAGCGGGCAGCAAGGGTGCCGCGGCCGGCACCGAAGGCAAACAAGAATCAGTTGAAACAAAGCAGCAAGAGCGGAGCAAGGCAGTATTAGGGGATATTGAACGGGGGAAGATGCTTTTTAATGATCCGGCGCTTGGCGGAAGCACGAATGACAAGAGCTGCGGTTCTTGTCACCCGGACGGGAAAGGGCTTGAGAAAGCCTCTGGGAATATAGCGGAGGCTGTAAACCGTTGTATCAAGAACCCGCTTGCAGGTAAGGGCCTGGACATGGACTCTCAGGAAATGAAAGACATTGTTGCGTATATAAAATCATTGAAAAAATAAATAAGGGAGGAGATGCGTCATGAAGAAATTCGGTGAGGTATTCCAGTCGGCTGATTGGAAGCAGGAAAAGCATGTCCCTCTTATCGAGTGTTCGGATTCGGTAAAAAGCGGAGAGAAATTAGACATAAAAGTTACCATAGGTAAAGAAATCTCCCATCCGAACACAACGGAACACCATATAAGGTGGATACAGGTATATTTCCATCCCAAGGGCGGCAAGTTCACCTATCAGCTAGCACACTGCGGATTCACGGCACATGGTGAGGCAGTCGAGGGCCCCAATAAAGGCCCTGCATATACTGATCACTCAGCCACAATTACGGTTAAGCTTAACCAGCCGGGAACAATCTATGCCCTCAGTTTATGCAACATACACGGACTCTGGGAAAACAGCAAGGAAATCGCTGTCACATAAAAACAAAAGGAGGATCCCATGCCGACAATTGAAGTAGACGGTAAAAAGATTGAATTAACGGAAGACGGCTACCTTGCAAACTTTGACGACTGGAACGAAAAGGTAGCCTGTGCCATAGCAGACAGGGAAGGGGTGAGCAAGACGTGTCCCCTGACCGAAGAGAAGATGGACATAATAAGGTATATGAGGGAATATTACAAAAAGTTCTACGCGTTTCCCATACCACGCTTCATATGTAAGAATGTCCATCAGCCGAAAGAATGCACGTACGAGGAATTCCCGGACCCAATAGTAGCGTGGAAGATAGCAGGACTCCCCGACCTTATGCCGGAGGTATATGCCACGATATCGAAATTGCGTGTATAGCAGGCATATCTCCCGTGGTCTTGCCGCGGGGAGCTATCCTGGTTTCTTTTAAAGGAGGTAAGCATGGGTTACACACAGGTTGCACTGGAAGAAAAGATATTCGAGATGTATCCGGAGATAAGAGAACACGGTATCTCGGTAAGCCTGACTTTCGATCAGACTAAAAATGCATATATTGTAAAGTTCAAAAAAGACAACCACGAACTGACCACGCATCTCGAGAAAAAAGATGCAGATGACTGCATGGATAATGTCAAATGCGTATATCTCGGCGTCCAGATAGGCCAGTTTATCAAGAATTTTGAATCAGCTTGATAACCGGCCTCGGTGCCGAAACGGGACCCTGTGGAATAAGCTTCTCTATTCCACAGGGTGGAATAAGTATTTCTAAACCTCTTTGAGGAGGTATACGTGGATAAGGGTAAATTACCAAAAACTACCGGGATATCAGATATTACAGGGAAAGTCGTCAGGGTAAGACATGCAAACGAATATGATATGGACTTTATTGAGGAAATGCTCAAAAAGCATAACCTCGATACAGACGATCTGCATTATACCCAGTTCGTGATAGCTACTGAAAACGGAACACCTATCGGCTTTGGAAGACTGAAAAAGACAGGGGATGTATATGAAATTGCCTGCGTTATTGTTCACGAGGAAAAAAGGGGGCAGGGGATAGGCTCCCTGATCGTTAAGCATTTGATAGATTATTCACCTTTAGACATCGTATATGTTGTTACTGACGAAGTCGATTATTACAAAAAGCTGGGATTCGTTGAAGTGCAAACGAAAGTCAAGGAGCTCGAGAATGCGCTTATACGTGCTTGCAATGTTAGTGCTAAAAACCCGGTTATCATGTCCTACGAAAAAACAAAAGATTGAACCTTAAAAGTATACTTGACTTGATCTATAAACCGGAGGCAGGTTTGAAAGTAATACAGGGAGTGATATTATGTCCTCCCTATTTCATAAATGAGAATCGGTTCTTCCGGGAACTGTGTAGAGAACAATTAATAAACAGTCACCCCCCTGACGGGGAATAATAATCTAATTCCCTCCCCCTTGACGGGGGAGGGTAAGGGTGGGGGTGATTAAAACCCATTGCATAAGACAGCGATTTGTTTTGAAAATCGTTTAGTCATAGAAATTGATGGCGGAATATACGGGCTGTAGGGGTGAAATAAATATTGCATTGTCAACAAATTTTTACAAAAGTGATAAATTGAGCAATATTAAGAAAATATGTATTAAGATGTCTTTTAATTTCTAAACCTCCTTTATTTTGTTGCAACCCTTTTTAATTAAACTGCATTGTTAAGCTGTTGTTTTTTATACAAATCACATTATTCACGTATTGGTATACTTTTTGTGATCATAGATAAATATAGAATTTGCGGATAAAAATAGGAGATTTATAAATTTCTATTATGGATCGATAAAATATATCTAATATTAAGTTCAGCATATACATTAAAAAAAAGGACCGTAGCTGAACTCAGAAATGAAAGGAGACATAAATGACACGGGTTGCTATCAATGGAATGGGAAGGATAGGCAGGGCAGCATTTAAAATCTTGAACAATACACCGCAACTTGAGCTTATTGCTGTTAATGACCTAATCCCGCCCGAAGGGCTTGAATATTTGCTGAAATACGATACCGTCTACCGCAGGTATGGCAAAGACGTCAAAAGTGAAGGGGGTCACCTGGAAGTCAACGGGAAGAAATGCATGGTATTCGGGAAAAAAGACCCTTCAAAGCTCCCATGGAAAGACTTGAAAATTGATATCATTTTTGAATGCACGGGCATATTTACCAATAAGGAAGGTTTGAAAAAACACATTAAGGCTGGGGCAAAAAGGGTTATCCTGTCTGCCCCTACGAAAAGCAAAGATGTCGTCACCATAGTACACGGTGTAAACGAACCGGAACCATCAACCCGGGTTCTGTCATGTGCAAGTTGTACGACCAATTGCATCACCCCTGTCATTGAAATTTTGGGTAGAAGGATAGGAGTGAAGAAGGCAGTGATGACGACCATACATGCATATACCGGAACACAAAAGATAGTAGACGGATTCAGCAAAAAACCGCGGAGAGGAAGGGCAGGGGCAGCTAATTTTGTCCCAACGTCAACAGGTGCTGCAAAAGCAACGACCAAGGTGCTTCCTGAATACTCCGGAAAGTTTGACGGGGTTGCAGTGCGAGGTCCGATTCCCACGGGGTCGCTGGCGGATATGGTTTTTCTAATGGAAAGAAGGACAACGAGAGAAGAGGTGAACGATATCTTCAGACAGGAGTCCGAAAGCAAGCGGTACAAGGGCATAGTAGGAGTTGCAGAGGACCCGGTCGTTTCTTCGGACATTATTCAGGACCCGCGAGCATCTATCGTTGACATTGGCATGACCAAGGTGATAGACGGGGACCTCGTCAAGGTCATGAGCTGGTATGACAATGAATGGGGCTATGCAAGCCAGATGATAAGAGAGGCTGTACGAATGGCCGGAGAAAATAAACCCTTTGACGGGTAAAACAGTACCATATTTCCAATGTAATAAAAAAAAGAATTTCTTCGAGAGGAGGGAATACTCATGCTAGAAAGAATAGAGAAATTGCTTGGCGAAGAAGCAAAGTCGCTCCTGGAATATTCCTGCAAAGGGATATCAAAGGATAATCTGAACCTTCCTGGCCCGGATTTTATTGAGCGGGTACTAATGATGTCGGACCGTGAAATTACCGTACTCAGGAACCTGAGATGGATGTTCAATACGGGACGGCTTGCAGGACGGGGGTATCTTTCCATACTCCCGGTAGATCAGGGTATCGAACATTCCGGAGCTTCTGCATTTTCACCTAACCCGGAATATTTTGATCCCGCTAGGATTGTTGAACTTGCATTAGAGGGCGGGTGTAATGCAGTCGCTTCCACGGTAGGCGTCCTCGGTGCCGTTGCCCGAAGGTATGCGCATCGCATCCCTTTCATCGTCAAGGTAAATCATAATGAACTCCTTTCCTATCCAAACTCATACGATCAGGTAGTCTTCACAAGCGTTGAGAGGGCGTTCGACATGGGCGCAGTCGGAATCGGGGCAACGATCTATTTCGGGTCGCAGGAATCGAGGAGACAGATCGTGGAAATCTCCGAGATTTTTCAGAGGGCCCATGAACTCGGCATGTTCACGGTACTTTGGTGTTACCTCAGGAACGCTGAATTCAAGAAAGACAAGAATTATCAGGTCGCCGCAGATCTGACAGGCCAGGCCAACCACCTCGGTGTTACAATCCAGGCCGACATCGTAAAGCAGAAACAGCCGGAATGTAACGGTGGATTTAAGGCTGTCAAGTTTGGGAAGACCGATGACAGGTTGTATAAGGAACTTGCACCTGACCATCCTATCGAGTGGACGCGCTGGCAGGTGGTCAACTGTTACATGGGCCGGACAGGGCTGATCAACTCGGGCGGGGCATCGGTCGGGAAGGACGATATGGCACAGGCAGTGCGCACGGCCGTCATCAACAAGAGGGCGGGCGGCATGGGGCTTATCACAGGAAGGAAGTCATTCCAGAAACCCATGAAACAGGGGATAGAACTGCTCAACGCAGTCCAGGATGTCTATATCAGCGAGGATATCACGATTGCCTGAGGTACTTTCATGGTGAGGCAACTGAAGCATGAAGGATATCTTTATTATCCTAAGGAGAGGTGGAAATCCGGGCTGGCATTAACAATAACATATAGTGCATACGAGCAGGAAAGTTTCTCTCCCTGTTCCAGCACAACTGAAGGAAGGAGGCATAATGGCTCTGTCAGTAAAATACGGACAACTTACTATCCCTAAAATCAATGAAGGAGAACCTGTCTTCATTCTCCGTGCACAGGACAAACTCGCAGAGGCGGCAATCCAGATGTATAAAGCGTTAGCTGCCTCTCATAGTTCTGATGTTACAAGGGATATTGAAAAAGTCATTGAAGCGTTTCAGCAATGGAAAGGCCACAAAAAAATACCGGATTGATAACAGATATCTTCGGTAAGAGATAGGAGGTTATTACATGCAATACGAGACATTTCTTGGTCAGGTGCAAAACAGGGCAAAAATGTCCTCTCTGCAGGATGCAGTCAGAGCAACACGCGTGGTGTTGGAAACACTATCACGCCGTATAGTTCCGGGGGAGGCAAAAGATTTATCAGCACAACTGCCTTCGGAAATCGGGAGGTTCCTAGTATCAAGCGATACAGTCGAGAAGTTTTCACTCGAGGAATTTTTTGAAAGGATAAGCCGCGAAGAGAACGTTGATCTGCCGGTCGCCTTATATCATGCGCGGGTTGTGATGGAAGTCCTTCAGGAAGCGGTCTCCCCTTCAGAGATCCTAGACATCCGCCAACAGCTGCCTGACGAATGGCAGGCGCTTTTTGAAGCGGGCAGCAAAGGGAAAATGCCGACAACATAAAAAGGAGGCCAGAGATGGTAAGGGCAAAATATGGAGACACTGTCAAAGTCCATTATACCGGCATTTTAGACGATGGGGCATTGTTTGGGACAACAGCAGGCAAGACGCCCTTGCAATTTACCATAGGAAAAGGGAGATTCCTTCACGGATTTGAAGATGCGATCGTGGACATGTACGTGGGTGAACATAAGGTAACAACAATACCGATGGAAAAAGCCTTTGGACCGCGAAGAGAAGAAAATATCCTGGTTGTGAAGCGTGAAAATTTTCCTGAACATCTGGAAGTCGAGCCAGGCCAGCAGCTAAAAGTTCCGGGAGAGGAAGGTCAGAGTGCTATTATCACTGTGGTCGATGTCTCGGAATCTGCTGTAACATTGGATACTAACCACCCCTTGACGGGCAGGGACCTCATTTTTTCTATAGAACTTGTGGATATCATGTGATTGTCCTTCATACAGCGTGCTTATCCGCAGTTTTGCTGCGAAATCTTCAATTTCATGGAAAAATCACTATGCTAATATTTCAATGGAATTCTTATAGGAAGATGAGCATTTAAAAATGAAAACATAACAAAAACAGGAGGAACGATCATGAAAAAGAAATATCTCTTTGTCTTGCTTACATCATTCATCATGGTAGCGGTCTGCGCTCTTGTAAACTTCACCCAAGGACAAGAACAAGGGCAGGCAAACTTATTCACCGTAGAGCAACTGGTGGTAGCCCGGGACGTCGAGAACAGACAGCCCATAGGTATTTCAGGGACATTTCAGGCAACTACAGAGAGGGTTTACTGTTTTCTCGAAGCAACGGACATTAAAGAAGACACAACGGTATCTTTTCATTGGTATTTCGGAGGCAAAGAAATTCATTCCTATGACCTGCCGCTGAAAAAAGGCGATAGATGGCGCACTTTTGTCTATAAGAACCTCTACGGACAAAAGGGGGCATGGGAGGTAGCATTGAAAGATTCTTCCGGGAAAACAATAGAGACCGTCTCTTTTATCGTGGAATGAATACCTATTGAAACCTGCGTGAGGCCAAATTCTACCTCTTTAGATTATTGCTGCCTGCCGCAACCCCTCAAAAATCAGGCATCTGCAGGCGGCAGCTAATGTATAACGGCTTTCCGTCAATAAAAAAGGGGCTGCATCCCTGCAAACCCCTGTTTTGTCTGGTGGCGGGGCCTGGATTTGAACCAGGGACCTTCGGGTTATGAGCCCGACGAGCTACCGGACTGCTCCACCCCGCGATATTTTTTAAAAATAACTTATTCATGTTCCATTTGTCAAACCATGCTCATTCCCGCATGTTCATTATAGTATTTAAGACCTTATATATGGCACTGTCTTCATTAACTCACTCGGGACGGTTGTATGGTATTATAATAGCTGCAGGAATCCATGCATGATGGACTTACTCCGGCACCTACGATGGCAGGATATTGTTGATATCGTTTTGATGTCTGTAATACTCTACCGTCTTCTTCTTATCATCAAGGGCACACGGGCTGTTCATATGCTCATCGGACTGGGTGTCCTTGTATTTGCATCGCTGTTTTCGAGTTATTTTGAACTCTATACAGTAGACTGGCTCATACAGAGCTTCTGGGCACAACTCGTTCTCGCAATCATCATAATCTTTCAGCCCGAGATAAGAAGGGCACTTGCCCAGATGGGAGAGACGCAACTATTCCATACATTCACCTCCGCCGAAGAACTTAAATCCCTGGAGGAAATTGTCAGGGCATCTGTATCTCTTGCGAACAGGAAAATAGGCGCCCTGATCGCCATAGAGCGCAACACGAGCCTGAAAGATTTCATTGAAATAGGTACCCAACTCGATGCAAAGGTATCTAAAGAAGTCCTCTTGAGCATATTCCATCCGACTTCTCCGATACACGACGGGGCCGTTGTCATAAGAGGGAACAGGATCATTGCTGCCGGATGTTTCCTGCCCATAACAACCAGCCCTGAGCTGAGCAAATCGATGGGGACAAGACATCGCGCCGGACTGGGTCTGACAGAAGATACCGATGCTGTTGTTATCATTGTATCAGAAGAAACAGGGTTTATATCAATGGCGATGAACGGAAAAATTGAAACCCACCTTGATATGGGAACGCTTCGTGATATATTGACCGACCTGTTTACGTCAAAGAAGGCGAAGAAATGAAAAAACTTCTTTTTAAAAATTTCGGCCTCAAGCTGGCCTCGGTCATCCTAGCTGTCATTTTGTGGATCATTGCGAGTTCCAGGGGCCAGTCAGAGATGTTCATAGACGTACCGCTTGAGTTCATGAACATGCCATCGAGGCTTGAGATGATCGACTGTTCCGATAAAACAATAAGTGTCAACATCAAGGGACCTGAAAAGTTAATCAAGAACATTAAGCCGTCGGACATCCGGGCGTCCGTCAACCTCAGTAAAGCAAAAAAGGGAGAGAGCACTTATTATTTATCAAAAGATAATATCAGGCTTCCCCGTTCGATCAGCCTCCTGAACATAAGCCCTTCCAGTATTACAATAACAACTGAAGAGACGGTAACGAAGACTGTACGTGTCATACCTGTTGTAACCGGAGTCCCCGAGCACGGCTATAGCCTCCAGGCGACCTCGGTCGAGCCAAAAGATATTGAAATAGAAGGCTTACAATCTGAAGTAGGAAAAATAAAGAATATAAAAACAGAACCACTCGATATAACAGGGGCAAAGGTAACCTTTTCGCAGGAATTAAAGCTCGACCTGCGAGGCAAGAATATAAGGGCCAAACCAAACAGCGCTACCGTGACAGTCTTAATAAGCGAAGGAGGGGGATAAATGGGTCTTTTTGGAACTGACGGAGTTCGAGGCACGGTCAACAAGCACCCCATGACCCCTGAAACCGTTTTGAGAATAGGCATGGCCATAGCTTCGATCTTAAGGGAAAAATACGTCCGGAACATGATCTTAATAGGGAAGGACACAAGGCTGTCAGGCTATATGATAGAGAGCGCTCTCACTTCAGGCATCTGTTCAATGGGGATGAATGTTACCCTGGTAGGCCCCCTTCCTACCCCGGGGATTGCATTCCTTACGAGGACACTTCGCCTGGATGCTGGTATCGTTATCTCGGCATCCCATAACCCTTTTGAAGATAACGGCATCAAGTTCTTTTCATCCAAAGGGTTCAAACTCCCTGATGAGATTGAACATAAGATCGAGGAACTCGTCCGTGACAGCATGCTTTCAAAGAAAAGGAAGCATGGCCCGGATATCGGCAAGGCATACCGGCTGGATGATGCAACAGGGCGCTACATAGAATATATCAAATCAACATTACCCAAGGGCATGACGTTTGAAGGTTTGAAGATCGTTATCGATTGCGCTAACGGCGCAGCCTACAAGACAACACCGTGGCTCCTGCGTGAACTTGGGGCTGATGTCATCTCAATGAACGACAGACCGGACGGTGTCAATATTAATGCCGGCTGCGGCTCACTCCATGTTGAAGGTCTGAAGCGGAATGTCAGGCTTCACAAGGCTGATGTCGGGATCGCACACGACGGCGATGCAGACAGGACGATCTTCTGTGACGAAAATGGGACCATAGTTGACGGTGACAGGGTAATGGGAATGTGCGCACTGGAAATGAAAAACAGGGGAGTTTTGAAAAAGAACACCCTGGTGTCAACAGTTATGAGCAACTATGGTCTCGAGAAATTTCTCGAGAGGAACGGGATAAAACTTGTAAGGACACAGGTCGGGGACAGATATGTAGTAGAGAAAATGACAGGGGAAGGATTCAATCTCGGAGGAGAACAGTCAGGACATATTATCTTTTTAGACCACAACACTACAGGAGACGGCCCCCTTACAGCCGTTCAGGTCCTTAATATCATGAAGACGAAGGACGCTCCATTATCAAAACTATCTTCTTACATCAAACTCTATCCCCAGATACTGACAAACGTTGTGCTCAAACATAAGTGCCATATGAAAAAGATGCAGGAAATTGAACAAGTCGCAAGACATGCAGAAAAAAAACTCGCTGACAGGGGACGAATCCTTGTCAGGCCGTCCGGGACAGAGCCTAAGATACGAATTATGGTTGAGGGAAAAGATCCTAAACTGACAAAAAGAATCAGTGCAGATATTACAAAAATGGTAAAAAAAGTTATAGGTGAAAATTGATAAGCCACAGGTGAGAGAAATTCTTTTTATTCGTAGACAACTTCTAAATTCGGGAAAAGGATTTTTAACATTATAAATCCTGCAACCTATAACGTATAACCCTCCTTAACCCGAAAACTGCAATTGATTATTAAATCGGAGGCAAAATCGCCTTCAAAGTCTTTCAATTTCAATCCCGACTTTTGTCGGGACAAAATACTTTTCAGACAACCCGGCCCCCCAATAAATTCTGTATTGCATAGATTTAGTGAAGAATATTATATTCGAGCGGCTTTACATTCTTTCGCAGAAAGAATGTTCCTCGGACCCTCTGGAATAAGTTTTTCTATTCCATAGGGCCTCATCGCAATTTGTATAAAAAAATAAACAAGATCTGTTCACAGATTACATAACAGTTTCTCACAAGTCTTTGCTATTATCTCATGTTGTTCCTTTGATATTAACATGCAAAACTGCATCTCATTTATCGCAGGTGTTGTTATTTTTTATGCATTTCGGTATTTCCCTTTTCTTGCACTAATGTTTGAACTCTTGTCATGTATCATATTCGGTCTTAAGAAAAAATTCCCTGTCATGGCCATCCTCCTTGCCGGGACAGCCTTTGCTTTCATACGTTATGAACCAATCCAGGATATTCCTTATATCCGGGATATCATATCTTTTCAAGGTGTCTTTCAAACATATCCCACAAAGACCGAGAGTGGCATGTTCAAGCAGTCTCTACTCATATATGCTGCGGAGAATTCAAGAACTGCCGAGAAACTGGAGATGCTCGCCGGAAGGAATATCGTGATCTTGTCTGACCGGGGGTTTTATCCGGGGACTTACTGCACTGGTACAGCACGGTTGCTTAAGAAAAACATAAGGCTAAATCCGGGAGCAAGGAATACCTATGATCAATTAGCAATACTGCTGGACATTACGCATGTAAAAGCCGGGGGAACAACGCTCAACTCATTTATACAGAATACCCGTTACAGGCTACACAGGTTTATCGATGCAAACTTCAGCAAGGATTCGGGGTTGCTCCTCAAGGCCGTAACACTCAATCAGAAAGCCGAGATAGATTATGAGTTCAGGAACGCATTCAATACGACAGGCCTTGCACATATCCTCAGTATCTCAGGGACGCACTTCGGCTTTTTTTCCATGTTCTTATTCGGTTTATTCAGTCTTGTCATAAAGGCTTTACCCTACAGACTATTACAGAGATTAACCGTTTTTATGAGCCCTTCGCAGGCTGCTGCCGTTCTCTGCCTCCCGTTCATGCTCTCATACCTCGCCCTCTCAGGAGCAAGCATACCGGCAGTAAGGTCATTCATCATGATTAACCTCTTCATGATAGGACTGATTATCGGCAGAAAGGCATTCTGGCTTACGTCCCTCTCATTTGCAGCAGTCTTTTTAATCCTCTGGGACCCGGAGACAATCTTTAGTCTTACGTTTCAATTATCGTTCATCGCGGTATTGTCTATCGGCCTTTCAATCGGCCATATCAGACATGAAGAAAAAGGGGACAAAAAGTATGCTAGATACGTAAAGCATGTGCTTGTTATCACTGCGGCGGCGTCTGTCGGGACAGCACCGCTTGTTGCATATAACTTTCATTACCTTTCGCTCATAGCACCTGTAGCAAATATTATCGTTGCCCCTCTCGTCGGCTTTATACTCATCCCGCTCTCCGTCTTCTCTTCCTTTTTCTTTCTCACGACGGGTCATTTTATGTTGACCCCGGTCGTGTCCGGATTGACAAATCTCATTGTTTTCCTGGTAACATGGCTCTCCCGTATCCCTTTTGCAGATATCAAGGTCCCTTCATTCCCGCCAATTATCCTGCTTCTTTTCTATGCAGGCTTTATATGTTATTTTCTTTTTCAGAAAAATAGATATGCCATAATTATTCCTTTCATTCCTCTCCTCATATATCTAGCGCTTTCGGCGGCAGAAAGAGACGCTTACAGCATTACCTATCTTGATGTCGGGCAGGGAGATTCTTCAGTCATCGAACTTCCCGACGGCAAAACCATGGTCATTGATACTGGGAAAACAGGCCGGGAAACCGCTGCGTTCCTATCATATAGTGGCAAAACAGTGATCGATGCCCTTATACTCACACATGTACATCCTGACCATACAGGTGGATTACTTTATATCACAAAAAGGTTTAAGGTTAAAGAATTATGGACTCCTGAACGACTGATCATCCCGGGGACACTCCTTAACATAAAGCAGCGCCCGCTTTCAAGGGGGGACATGGTTGAAGGGAGCGGGTATCATGTGTATGTATTCCATCCATACCATGAATTTTATACCATGGACGGCAATGAATACGTTGTAATGAATAATGACTCCCTTGTTTTAAAATTCATGATACACGATGCATCATTCCTCTTCACCGGGGATATAGAGAAGGAAGCGGAAACAGACATCTTGCACCTCGGCACATGGTTGAAGAGCAATGTCCTGAAGGTCCCCCATCACGGGGGAAAGTCTTCCTCCGACAGGCATTTTATTAACGAGGTCAGACCTGACATGGCAATAATCAGCGTCGGACGCGATAATTCATTTGGTCATCCTCACGATGAAATGATCCATGCCCTCTCGGGGGCACGGATATTCAGGACAGACACTGACGGCGCTATTATAATAAAAAACTCGCCGAAAGGTCTTTCCTGTAAAACAGGGAGGGAATTCATGTTTACGACTGCGCGTTCCCTTACAGACGAGATGAAAAACATCAAGAGGCTTTTCGGGAGATGGTGATTAAATCGTAAAATACATGGATAATAACAATCTAAGCTCCCCTCCCCCTTGACGGTAAATGCAGTACCTCATAGATTTAGGGAGGGATATTATATTCGAGCGGTTTACCTTCCGCACCCAGCGGATCGCCGGGGCGACGAGGAGATTGGAGTCGAAGCGGAGATCTCAGCTGTGAATTGTGCAATAACACTGAAGTGAGATAAAGGTTTGAACATAAAAAGAGTTATTTTATTTTGATTCGGAAATCGGGTCATATCCCTTCTCCGGAAGAACCAACTAACTATATTTTCACTTCACCTTTATACAAAGGAACCCTGCCCCTTCAACAGGGCCATCGACTGCCTTCTCAAACACCAGTCCGTGGTCTGGATGCTGCAACAGTGTGCTTTTCACATCTGAAATGACAAGACCGGCCTGCCCGAGCATTTTTTCTACATCTCCAAGCGAATAAAATCTTGCCATTGAATAGACGGGATGACCGTGCTTCTTTTTCTCCTCGTACAGCATGCCCCACGACGAATTTCTAGCGATAAAGCCTATGACGCCGGCTCCGTTACTCTTTAAAACCCTCCTTATCTCTCTGAGGACGGCAAGAGGGTCTTGCACAAAGCACAGGGTAAACATTATGAAAACAGAGCCAAACGTCTCATCACGGAAAGGGAGCAGTTCACCGGCAGCCTGCACAACCCTGACCCCTCTCCTTCGGGCATATTTTAATGCATTCAGTGCCGGGTCGATACCGATTGCCCCCGGAAACCATTGCGCAAATCTTCCCGTTCCGACGCCAACTTCAAGGACCGGAGTCAGGCAATCCCCTGCGAGAGATCTCAGGCAGTACAATTCACTTTCATAAAGTGGTTTGCCTTTCTCAGAGTCATACCATGAATCATACTCTTCTGTAATAAGGTCGAATACTTCTGTCATTGGTTTAGTTTAGCTCGCATTAACTATAAGTTTTAGGGAGGGATATTGTATTTGAGCGGATTCTTTTGCCGATATTCAGATACATACTGTGATAATAAAGAGGCAAAAGCCCTCGGACCTGTGGAGTAAACCGTACCACTTCGCAGGGAGTCCTCCTCGGGCGGATAAAAACGAGCGAAAATATTATGTCCCTCCCTATTTTTCAAGCGCCTCTATAAGTTTTATGAATGAACAATCTGGATCAGATGCCGTATGCCTTGTAGCATGTTTTGCATACGCCGGGCACCGGATTTTTCTTCAATGCCTCTTTTGCCATGATTTCCGCCTCTCTCAACCTATTCGTACTCGTCATGTCAATCCCAATATTGCCGTATACATCGCCCAGCACGTCCAGCCGCCTGCTATACAATCCCCTGAAGTCCTGGTAATCATTCTTTTCCCAGATTTCCATGAAGTCATCTTTCCTGACATTCCCGAAACAGACCTTCTGTATCTCAAACTGTTCACCGCAAAAAACCCTCTGTATTAAGCCCTGTTTTGCCATATTAAGGTAAACACATGGAGCTATGCACCCGTCATGTGACATAAAGATGATCCTTAGAGGATTCATTTCGCACATGACAACCTCTTCCATTTCAAGCGGATAAACCCTTAAAGGCACCTTGTTCTTTCTTGCCTCTTTCTCGGATCTCTCGATAACTTTTTTAAAGTTTTCGTTTGCTTCCGTGCAGGAAAATAATCTCATTTCATCCTGAACAGTTGCCGGCGCATAGTCGAGATTCGTTGCTACAAGCTCGTCAGCATTCACATCTTTCAACAGATATACGGTGTCCGGAAGTTCCTCATAATTTAATTTTGTCATTAAAAAAGAGAGTACTATTTTCGGCTTACTTGACCCCGTCTCTGCCTTTAAAGCAGCCAGGCCTTTTATGTTCTCAACGAATTTCCCGAAGTCCGAACCGCGCCGTATGCGTTCATGCGTTTCCTTTGTTGCTCCCGCTATGGAAACAGCAACGGTATCGATGCCTTCTTTAATAAGTCTCCCTGAAATATCCGCAGTAAGATTTACCCCGCTCGTAGTTAGGCTTACCGAGCAATTTTTTCCCTTTGCAATGCGAATCATTTCGAAGATATCAGGATTGAGAAGGGGCTCTCCCCATCCCTGGAGATGGACATTTTCCACACGGTCAAAATACTCGCTGATTTTCCTATATGTTGAGAGGGGCATGTCTCCCGACTCCCATTCACGGGAAAAGGCTGTCCGGGGACACATGACACAGTGTAGTTGACAACGGGAGGTTGGCTCTATCTGGAAGGCAAGGAAAGGCCTTGTTTTAGTCCTGATCTTTTCAAGGTATTTGCCTATCCACTTCAATTGTTTTATCTCTTGTATGACTTGTCGCCGTATGTGTGCATGAGTACAGACCGTTCAAAGCACTATTATTTTAAAGAACGCATATCGATGATTTTTCCTACTCCCACGTTTATATACTTTTCACGGTAGGTCTTCCTGAATAGTTCTCTCGCGTTCTCCCCCGTGCAATGGCAGGGGCCGACATAAAGCACGCCTAATTTCTTAAGGTCTGAAACGATACGTTCCAGTTCTTCCCCTGTCTTGTGCCCCAGGTGATACCCTCCCGTCACAAACAGCACCCCGTCCTTAGAGATTTCCTTTGCCTTTTTGACGATCTTCACTATGCCGGGGTGCGCGCATCCGGTTATCACGACCAGTCCCCTGTCTGTCTTGACAAGCAAGGCCTGCTCTTTCACTATAGTTCCCAGTTCGCCTGTAGAATAAATATCCTTGCATATCTCGACCGGCTTCTGAACTTCAACAATATGTGTGCCGTAGCGCCTGATATCTCTCTTAAAATCTCCGGGAAACGATTTTGGCAGAAAAACCGTAACATCAGGATTCTTTTCAAGGAACCCTGTCAATCCCCCCACATGGTCTCCGTGAATATGGGAAAGAACAACCATATCGATTTCATCCGGACTTATTCCCAGCTTCCTCATATTTGCCAATAGCACTGCCCCGTCACCCCCGGTGTCAAACAAAACAGACTTCCCGGCTCCCCGTACGAGACAGGAGAAGCCCCAAGCTGTCTCCAATCCCTTCTGATAAGCATTATTGTCATAAATGACTGTGATGCTCATATCTTTATTGTGTGCAATGAAGATAGTTTCAGACCCGGAATTCATGGCAGAGTGCTTTCTTATGTTCTCATGGTACGGCGTTGAAACAGCACTAAATACAACTGCCGTGCCCAAAGACAGGCCCAGATGCATGATACATATTATTATTGTTATCCGTGTACCTGACTTCATAATCCACTCCCTTAGCTTGAGCACAGTAGATAATCTTTTTATCTCGTGGCGCGGGAAAGGGTTCATATATTCTGCATTTGTGTCCCGTATCATTTTAAGGGATGAACTTCAGCTGGTCTCTGCGGTCCGCAGAGACCCCGGGTATTTCAAGAACCGGATTCCGCATCAAGCCCAGAATGGGAGTATAGAATTGCAAATGCCTGTCAGGAAAATATACTGGTGCTCTTGCTCTTCCTGCTCAATAGGTTATTCCGCCCAGGATATTGCTCCAACAGGGCATGAATCAATCGCCTCCTGACAATTACAGGTGTTACAGGCATCCTGGTTTTTCACACGGGCCTTGCCGTCATCACCCAGCTCAAAAACCTCCGGGCACAGCTCAACGCATGTCTCGCACCCTTCGCAGAGGTCTGTGTCAATAACTATTTTTTTGGCCATCTTTATCTCCTCCTCTTATATTGCCACGCAAGGGAAAGTCTTATGGGTATCTTCGATCTCTCCGGTTCCCCTGCATCTCTTCCTGCAACCGACAGTGCATGCCGGAGCATAACATAGATTAACCATTACCGAAGTCTACATCTTGTCTTTCGGAAGGGTAAAACTGAATGTGCTTCCCTTTCCCGGTAAACTCTTTACCCATATCTTTCCGCCATGTGCGTCTATGATCGTTTTTGCTATAGAAAGGCCGAGTCCGGAGCCCCTCGTATCCCTGCTCACCCGGTAGAAGGCATCAAAGATATACGGCAGATGTTCCTCCGCAATTCCTATCCCATCATCACGCACCTCGATAAGCACTTCGAGATTCCAGTCGCTGAGTTTCACTCTCACAACTGAATCGCTTATGGAGTATTTCACTGCATTATCAAGCAGGTTCGCAATAACACGCTCTATCATTTTTCCGTCTGCATTGATTACAGGGATAAAGTTCTCAGGATAGTCGTAGGAGATCCGGATTTTCTTTTTATCCGCGCCTCCTCTGGCTATCTCTATCTGGCGGATAACGGCATCCTCTATGTTAAAGGCACTCTTCAATGGTTTGTATTCCTTTGCCTCAAACCGGGAAAATTCAAGGAAATCGCTTATTAATTCGTCTACTTTTGTTAGTGCATCCTTAATCGTACCCAGATAATTGAGCTGCATCTCATTGAGTTCCCCTGCTTTCCCTAAAATCAACCTGGACAAAAAACCCTCCGCGGTTATGACGGGGTTTTTCATGTCATGTGCAAACATGGGGAGAATATTCTTCCGTTCCCTCTCCAGTTTCTTCATCTTCGTAATATCCCTGAAGAGTTCAATCCCTCCGACGAAATTCTGATTCTGATCAAAAAGCGGCGAAATCGAAGCCGTGATCGTGATAAACTCACCGCTTTTCTGCTTGATGTTGGTCTCCACAGCTACTGTCTGCCGTTTTTTCTGGAGGGCGTATTGAAACAAGGGGCAGGCTTCCCTTTCGGATGTGCCGTGGAGGATTTCCAGATGGGATTGTCCCAAGACTTCACTCTTCAGATAACCCGTTATCACCTCAGCCTGGGTGTTAAAATCAACGATGACCCCTTCCTGGTCAACAAGGGTCAAACCGATCGGCAGACTATTTTTAATTATCTCGTATATCTCGCATTCTTCTATTTTCATGGTCCTATGGAAGAATCACCGGTCTTCCCCTCCTGTCTTATTTAATAGAATACGTATAATATTTTTTCCTCTCGTGCTTTTTTTCTGCAAGGGTATGCTCTGCCTTCAATGTCCCTATTATGCTTTCGGCATTCTTCTCTGATATCCCCAGGACACCGGCTATGTCGGTGACTGTTAACGGACGTCTCTTTGTCATTTCAATAATAGAACCCCTGATATCCTTATCTCCGGCGGACCGCTTTTTATGAAATTCCGAAATTACCTCACAATTCGCATCCAGGTAGTTTTTTATAGAGACCATTTCAGCAGCACTGAGCGGTTCAGCGTATCTCTCAGAGGGAGGCCTGATGACCGTATTGAGGTAAACCTTGTCAGGGCTTATCCGGGTCAGTGCCTCTTTCATTTGCGACAGCTCTTGCCTGTCGTCGTTGAACCCCTTTACGAGCATTACCTCAAGCCACAGGCGTCCCTTATAAACAGATCTGAACTCTTTCATGCCTTTCATGATAGATTGTATGTTTAAAGAATAATGCGGTCTGTTTATCCTCCTGAACATCTCCTGGGACACGGCATCGAGGGAAGGAATGACTACCTGTGCCTCCATCAGGTCCTTTTGTACATCCTCCCTGTAGAGCAGCGTGCCGTTTGTAAGTACAGCAACTGGGATAGATGTTATCTTCCTGACCTCATGTATCAATCCCCCGATGTCGGAATTGAGCGTAGGCTCTCCGGAACCGGAGAACGTTATAAAATCTATCTCTTTCCCGGACGATACTGCTTCCCTTATCTCCCCGATGATTCCGGCGCACGAGGCGAAAGATTTTCTCTTCACACGCTTGTGCTTCGTCCTGCCGAGCTGACAATAGATACAGTCAAGGGTGCAGAATTTATACGGGACAATATCAACACCCAGAGAAAACCCTAATCTCCTCGAAGGCACGGGGCCATAAATATAGTTCATTTCAAGAGACCCTGGACGGCTTTCATGTCACTTAACTTTCTCCCACAAACGGGCAATCTCGCTAACTATCCCGTCTTTACAATACTCAACGAGCGGGATTCCTTTCACGATTGACTTGCTTACCTCCTGAGAAAACGGCAGCCTTGCCAAAACCTCTATGCCCTTGTCATCACATATGCGGTTTATCATGTCACTGTTCTTTATATTTAGGTCGTATTTGTTAATGACAACTTTTGTTGGGATATCAAAATGTTTCGACACACTGGTAATCCTCTCCATATCGTGGATCCCCGAAAGCGTTGGTTCTGTGACAATCAGGGCAAGGTCAACATTCGCCAGGGAAGCAATGACGGGGCAACCGATTCCCGGGGGACCATCTATTATGACGTAATCCTTGTGAGTCTCATCTGCTATCCGCTTGGCTTCCTGTCTTACCAGTGACACCAGCTTGCCGGAGTTTTCCTCTGCTATACCCAGTCTTGCATGGACCATCGGTCCATATCTTGTTTCGGATATAAACCAGTCTCCCGAGATATTTTCTTCCATGGTTATGGCCCCGGCAGGACAGACCAGGCTGCATACCGTACATCCTTCACAAGATACAGGGTCTATCTGGAAGTCTTCGCTTATTGCATCAAAACGGCAGACACGCAAGCATTCACCGCATTCCTCACAGAGTTTCCTATCGAGCTTTGCGGTCACCCCGCTCCTGAATTCATGTCGCTCCTTGATTTCGGGTTTCAGGAGAAGGTGCAAATCCGCGGCATCAACGTCGCAGTCAGCCATGACCTTGTTTTGCGACAATACTGCAAATGATGCCGTTAATACTGTTTTACCCGTACCACCTTTCCCGCTGATAATAACAATCTGTTTCATTTTAATTTCCTCTGAAGCCATCCAATGTTCACACTTTCTTTAGGATGAAAAGCGGGGACATATGGCTTTATATCCAACAAGGGGGTCCCCTCCAGAACATCAATGCCTTCTATAAATAAGATATTTTTCTTTCTCTTTAATAATTTCACCACAGACATGCCTATCCTGTTCGGCCTCCTCGGTGCCCTCGTCGCAAATAACCCCCGAAGTTTGTCATCCAGATATGGCTTTACCTTTAAGCTGTATCCCCTGGTTTTATGAAACTGGTATATAAGTATTATGTGAGAGAAGCCGTCGACATCTTCCAGGCCCTCCTCATATTGCCTGAATACCTCAATTTCACCGCGTGCGTTTGACCTGGAGGGTTGAATCGGCGTATCTTCCCTGCGTTTAAACGGTGTATGGATTATTCCTATAGGTTTAACTTCCACGGACACCACTTATCTCTTTTTTATTGACAATGTCAACAATAAGGCTGAACATGTCCCGAAACGCTTTCCCGTATTCCTTTTTCTCGTTGACAAAAGGGATACCCTGTGAATATAAAAAGGCGATTTCTCTATCAAAGGGAATTCTCATCAGTATAGGAATAGCGTTATCCCTGCAATAGGCGTCTACCTTCTCATCACCGATATCCGAGCGGTTCACTACAACGCCGAAAGGGATCTGCAATTTCCGCAGTACCTCGACGGCCAGCGTCAGGTCGTGTAGACCGAACGGGGTCGGCTCGGTGACCAATATGCAGAAGTCGCTCCCCTTCACGGCAGCAATGACAGGACACGAAGTCCCCGGAGGGGCATCGAGTATGGCCGTCCGTGCAGGATCAATGTGCTTCTTGACATGTTTTATTAAAGGGGGCGACATTATTTCCCCGATATTTAGCCTGCCGTGAACAAACCGGACAGTACCTGAGTCTCCTTTTTCAACAACACCGATCTCTTTATCGACCTCCCTGATCGCTTTTTCAGGACAGAAGAGGCTGCATCCGCCGCATCCGTGACAGAGGCTGGGGAACAGCAAAATGCTACCCGGGCCCTTTTCATCCCGGGGTAAAACTGCAATTGCATGGTATGCGCACACGTCCCGGCATTTACCGCAGTATGTACACTTTGACTCGTCTACCTCGGGAATCAGGACTGTTGATTTTATTTTTTCTTTTATGACAGGGTTAAGAAACAGGTGGGCATTCGGCTCCTCTACGTCACAGTCCAGTAACTGGACATTATCGAGCGCTAATGCAAGGTTGACTGCAACGGTTGTCTTGCCCGTCCCGCCTTTACCGCTTGCAACAGAAATAATCACCGGTTATATCCTCCTAGATTTTCTATTTGTAAACCATAGCTGTTCAAAAAAACCTTGACCTCCAAATTGGACATACCCCTCTTTAGCAAAGAGGGGAGTTAGGGGAGATTTTATGATTAATGAATCGTAACATTTATTCTTAAAATCCCCCTTTATCCCCCTTTTCCAAAGGGGGAAATATTTATAGAAATATAACAATACATCACTAAAACTCCTTTTTTAATCCTACAAACTCCTGCAGTGACCTAACGTTTGTTTTTCTTATGTCAATATCGGCACTCGAAAAAACATATGAAGGCCCTTTACCCTCAAAATCTTCCTTGATATAGAGGATATCAACGCTGCGGTCTACAAGTAACTCCGCAAGCTTTATGCCCTTACCCTTCTCCATCTTCAGGAAAGGATTGCTTATCAAATCCTGAATTGTCTTCGATCCGTCCTTAAGCCTTTCATCCCAGATGGCTATAAAAGGAGCCCCTCCGAAATGCTCCGAAATCTCACCCTCCTTATTGTTCAGCGGCACTGCGTATCTCAGGAAATCCTTCTCTTCGGGCTCGTAATGAATGATGATCCTCTCTACAAACGGGACCTCTTTCCGGATCGCTTCTTCGATATCATTTGCTATATTATGCGCTTCCTTTAATCTCTTTACGTTAAGCCTTATATTAAGATGTACAAAAATAAAGCTGCCGGAATTCCTAGCAATGAGCGAGTTGATCGATTTAACCGCCCTAAAACCGTAAACGATCTCTTTCATTTTTTCTATGGTATTAGAATCAACAGACGCATCGAGAAGGCTCTTCAGTGAATCCCGTACGATCTCGTATCCTGCCACCACGATAAACCCTATGACGATGATTGATGCTATTTTATCGGCATGAGGGTATACCGCTGACCCTGCAAGCCCTGCTATGACGACAATTATGGGGGCAATATCCGTCATCCAGTTTTGAGCATCAGCGAGAAGGCTGGGAGAGTTCAATTCGAGAGCCTTTTTCTTTTCATACCGCGCAAAAAGAAATATCGGTATTGTCATGGCGGCAAGAGAGAATACCGAAATGTTGATGTTCTTTATTTCCTTCACCTCGGTAAAAAGGGTATTCTTCCCTATTTCGTAAGCTACAAGGAATATGAAGAAAGCCGAAATAATTGCAGCCACATTCTCGACCTTGTAGAGCCCCCACGGGAAAGACGGAGATTTCTTCCTAGAGATCGTTATCCCTGCGAGCACAGTAAGGCTTCCTATTACATCGGTAAGGCTATGGACCATTTCAGCCAAGAGCGCCGTACTCCCCGTTAATACGGCCAACCCTCCCTTCGCACAGACGAGACCGCCGTTGAGGAGCGTCGAATAAACAGCGAGTCTTTTACCTTTATCCACAACATATCCCCTGCAACGAAATCTCCCCTTTTCCCGTCACTTGTCACAAGGTCTCACGTCACACGGAGTAGACTTTCCGCAGCATGTCTGCTCCTTTCCGCACCTCGTGCCCTTCGTGTAATCCATGCTGTTCGAACCCGAGCCTTTTACAATGAACCCGCTCCCGCCTGTGATAATCCTTTTAGACCCGGACCCGCACTTGGGACATGATAAGTCACGGTTAGAGTTCATTGAATGAGTAACCTCGAACACAGACCCGCAACGCTCACATTTGTATTCATATGTCGGCATAATCGCTCCTTGGAGTCCCCTGCGGTCAGACCACCGGCACCGCACTTAGATTAGGTGCGGGGTCAACGCAGGGAAAACTTTCTTATTTGTATCTTGTAACCCGTTGCAAAAAAAAACGGGATTACTTCTCACTGTACCTTTAATCTCTTGTCCGGAAGATTCAAAAGCGGCTGTATAACCACATCAAATGACTTTGCTGTTTCTGAGTCGCGGTATGACTGCAGGTAAGGGATACCGCTATCTCCCGTTTCCACTATTTTCGGTTCGAGGGGTATCCTCCCAAGGAACGGCACTCCCATCTCCGATGCCATCTGTAATCCTCCGCCGCTCTTAAATATATCCACGGTCTTACCGCAATACGGACAAACAAACCCGCTCATATTCTCAACGACACCTATAATAGGGAGTTTTACCTGCCGGCAGAATGTTATAGCCTTCCGAACGTCTATAAGTGCTACATCCTGCGGTGTAGTGACAATGACAGCGCCGTCGGCATCTTCCATAAGCTGTATGACAGAAAGTAATTCATCACCTGTGCCGGGTGGCGAATCAATTACGAGGTAGTCCATCTCACCCCATTTCACATCGCTCAGGAACTCCCTGATGAGTTTGTGTTTCAAAGGACCCCTCCAGATAACCGCATCGTTCTGGCTCCTGAGTATAAAACCGACAGACATAACTCTTAAATTATCCGTGTATACTATTGGAGCGAGTCCTGTCTCGAAGCCTCTCAGTGTTTCCTTTTCGAGTCCTAACATCTTCGGGATACTCGGTCCGTGAATATCGACATCCATCAGACCAACTTTTTGTCCCTTTAACGAAAGGGCTATGGCAATATTTGTAGCGATCGTACTTTTTCCAACACCCCCCTTGCCGGACAGAACGACAAGCTTGTGCTTTATCCTGCTTATATTATCCTGAAGTGCAAGCCTTTCCCTTATTTCTGCTATCTCTTCCTTCGTGGGAAGTTTCTTCATAGTGGTACTCTTTGCGTTCTGGTTTTCAGTATCCTTGCTCATTACCTGATCAATACCTCCTTATTGTGCGTGAGTTCTTCAATATTTTCATAAAACCTTAATGCTGACATTGCCATGCAAACTCCTGAAGGCATGGTGCAGTTTCCTGTTTCATCCTGTTTCAATGCGTTTTCCGGGACTGTCAATCCTGCCAGTACGGCATAGATATTTGAAAAGAGTCTCCTCATCTCATCAGGAATTACCCTGTTCCTGTTAATTGACTTCTCGAGAGATAAAAATCTCTCCTTGGCCGTCTCGATACTGTCTGCAAACGAGACACACTTGCTGCACAGAGGCTCATCTTGAAGATATGACAAGATGCCAAAAACATAACTCATGCTCCTTAGCCTGTTTATCTCTTTTTCGACTGAATCTGTGCCGGACATCTATTCCCTGACCATTTCTGCACCGCATTTCGGGCATGCAATAGAATAGCAGGGGACTCCTGCCTGATGGGAAACCTTTTCTCCACAACTCGGACATATGCAATAGCCGGAAGGTCCTGCACCCGGACGGTTTCCACCCATGATACCTCTTCCTCTGCCTTGACCTCTGCCTTGACCTCTGCCCTGACCTCTGCCTTGACCTCCGCCCTGACCTCTGCCTTGACTTCTGCCCTGACCTCTGCCTTGACCTCCGCCCTGACCTCTGCCTTGACCTCCGCCCTGACCTCTACCCTGACCTGAACCTTGACCTCTCGCCATATATATCACCTCCTTGACATGCCAAATTTTGAGCCTGTTGTTGGCGCCTGTGTCAGCCTGAGGGTACCTTTTTTATATTTCTCCACTGCCTCCCTTACACTGCCTGATGCACCGGTAATGATTTCAATCCCGGCTGCTCTGAGTGTCTGGAATGCATTCGGCCCCACATTTCCTGTGATAACAGCCCTGACATTCTTTTCAGCCATAAGCTGCCCTGACTGAATACCTGCTCCTCCCATAGAACCGATATTCGGATTCTGAACGGCTTCATATTCCAGTGTATCCTTGTCTATGATAAGAAAATACTGGCACCTGCCAAACCGCGGATCAACCTGTGCATCCAGCGTGGGCCCCTGCGAACTTACACAAATTTTCATCGATCCACCTTTCTCCGTCTTCGCATGTTCATGCTCACATTTATCATCATGCTCTTCGTGAGGATGATCGCATACCTCTTTTTCTACACCATACCCCTTACCAGAACCTGGCTTACACAGGCTCTCACCACCTTCCAGTGTTCCCTGCCTAAGTTTCTCTATCACATCATGTATTTTTCCGCTTGCACCGAGAATTGTCTGTATACCTTCTTCTGCAAAAAAACCACGGGCACGCATTCCCATACCACCGGCAACGATACACGAAACCCCCCTCTGATGCAAAAACCTGGGGATAAAACCCGGCTGATGCCCTGGATTTTCTATAACTTCTTTATTCTTAACTTCACCGTTCTCAATGTCTACAATAGTGAAATGGGGACATCTCCCGAAGTGTGCCGACACAAAACCACCGTCTGTTGAAATAGCTACACGCATAATCCTGGACTCACCTCCTATTTTTCATTTTATGGGAGAGAATAGAGAATCCGATACGCCTATTCTCCCCCGCCTTTCGTTATTCACCCTGTGTTGCCCGGGATTTTTCCAGAGCGCTCATACGGTTCTGTATGTCATTCAATTGCTGCCTGAGAAAATCTGCTTCGTCTCTCAGGATTTCCATTTCTTCTTCAGTCGTATATCTCGGGACCTGACGTGAAAAACCATAGCCACCTCTTCCCCAACCCGGGACACCGGTAGCCCAGTACCAGTTCCTCCAGCCGCGACCTCTGCCTAACCCTGGGCCTCCTCTTCCTCTGCCGAAACTACCAAGGCCTCTTCCCGGAACAGGGTTCATATAACCGGGCCCTGAAAAACCACTACAGTAACCCGCTCCTCTTCCTGTCCTAGGTCCTAGTCCCTGGGGACCTGTTCTGTCTCCAAATGGCATCTTCCATCACCTCCTTTCTTTAAAGTAATTGATAACCATTTTCAAATTATGATAAAAATCTATTTTTTGTTCTTGCACTTATCGCATAACCCATAAAACTGGATAAGGTGATTGGTAATTTTAAAATTATACTTTTTTGCAAGTCCCTTCTCTGTTTTTTTCAGCAGGTCTATTTCCTCATCAATGAAATCCGTATAGTCTACAATCCTTCCGCAATCGGTGCATACGAGATGATGGTGGTGACCGATGCTCTTGGGGCCCTCGGAAAGCTCATACCTTGCTCTCCGGTCACCGAAATCAAATTTACAAACCAATCCCATCTGGATAAGCAGTTCAAGGGTACGATAAACCGTCGTGAGCCCGATCGCGGGATACCCCTTGTGCACCGCGTGATATATTTCTTCAGCACTCAAATGCTTGGACGTTTTACTTAAAACGTCAAGAATAACCTGACGTGGTACCGTTAAACGGTAACCGCACCCCCTGAATTTACCGTGTAACCAGGGAGGCCCTGTTCCATCTCTCCATGGCATTGATATTCTCTCCTGTACCGTATCTATTCTTTAATAATATATATGACTGAAATTAAGCCCTTTTTATTTACCCCGGCTTTATTATTGATAATGATTATCATTATTAATAACATACAGCCGCGGTTTTGTCAAGACCGTAATCACCCCGCGTTATGACAAGATGAACAACGGGAAAAAAGAAAAAATAACTCTTGTACGTGCGTGTCAAGGAATCGTATCTACAGATGCGAATTTCGGTTCATGAAGTGGAATCAATATGTCGGCCATCGCCTTTACCTTGAGCACTATATCATATGCCTCGTAAGCATTGACGAGCGTCCCGGGTGGAATCACTTCCATCTCCAGGGCCTTCATCGAGAGGGGAGGATCAAAGTTCTCCATTATCACACAGAATCCCGTTATAACAGCTTTCCCTGCATCTGTATCTATGAGCACGGTCAGCCCGCCCTTTGTATGCGCAGGCGTATGAACAACACTTATGCCGGGAAGGATCTCCTGATCACCTGTTACTTTTATAATCTGTCCGTTTTTTTCTATATCCAGGATATAATCTTCCATGTACCGGAAATCAAGCGGGTGTTGATTATGTATCTGTTCCAGCTCTTTTTCATGTATGTAAAAAGTCGCATTTTCACATTTACAATCATTTTCACAGTGGTCATTGTGCAGATGTGTGTGAATAACAATGTCTATATCCCTGGGTGAAAGACCCCACCGGTCCAGTCCTTCCTCGAATTTATATATCTTCCCGCCGATGGCATTTTCCCTCTCCTTCGAGAGCAACGGCGCCATTTCTCCGGTATCAACGAGTATCTTCTTATTCCCTCCTTCTATGTACCAGCAGTAAATAGGGATCACATAAGGTTTCCCGTAGTCGTACTGATAGGTCATCATGCCTTTATCAAAGGCCTTCGTTCCCATTACTATAGGGTGTATCTTGTAGTGATTATTCTTAACCATAATGTATGAATTCCTATGTTTTTAAGATTTGGCGTTTTATAGGAAAAATTTACAAACCTGTTACGCCAGCAACTCTTCTTTCAATCTCTCTATGCCTATCCTCTTCACAAACGGTCTGAGCCTTTTTTCTTCGGGAAGGGCATTCTTCTTGTAATAATCGATTATTTTCCCAACCAGTTGAACTACATCCTCGGTCTTCACCATATCATCCAGGACATCTCCTGTCAATGCCGGCCAGGAGCCACGTCCTCCCAAAAGGATGCTGAAACCTTTTTCTTCAGCACCTATTGCAGAAATCGGGCAGTTCTGTATACACCGTCCGCAATTTCTGCATTTATTAAAATTAAATACAGGCTTTTTATCTTCATTCATAGTAATGGCCTTCATTAAACACATCTCTGCACATTTCCCGCAACCGTCACATTTTTCCAGATCCGCTCTGGGCTTTGCCCTTCCTATGATCCCTATATCATCAAGCTGGGGACGTGTGCAAGGAAAGGCACAACCGGCTATGTTTATCTTCACAGCTCCCGGGAGGGGCATTTCTCCATACTCCCTATCCAGTTCCCTGGCTATCCCGATCGTGTCATGAACACAATTCTTATACCTTCCTCCGGTACAGGCAACAATGTTTCTTACCCTTAAACCTGCGGAGCCACCTTTGAGTCCCACCTTTTCCAGTTTCTCTAATGCATCTTCAATATATAGCTCCTTGATTTCCGGAAGGAGTACTTCCTGCCTGTGTGTAAGATGTACCTCGCCACAACCCCAATCCGCGGCAATATCTTTCAGGGTATCAAGTTGGGCCGAATCCAGCATGCCGCCACAGGTGCGCACCTTGATTTCAAACTTTCCATCCCTTTTTGTTAAATACGGCCTGTTCTTCAATACGCTTTTTTCTGTCATAGTACCAGTCCTTATTGATAATGGTTTTCATTATTAATTTAACCGGTTTTATCATTTTTGTCAACCATATAATTTAAAAGATTCCTGAATTCAAAAAGGAAAGGGTGTTTCTCTATCGGCCGGCTTATAACATTTATACGCCGGGAGAGCGATATCCTTCAATTCCTGAAGGCACAGGTATTTATATATTCAATCCCGATTATAGAAACCGGAACCATACCCACTGTCGCATGCTCAATGCGACAGGTTTAAATGGATAGCGAGCGTATTCCCCGTGGTCTTGCCGCAGGGAGTCTTCAATTGCAGGCGGTATAATCTTTCCCTTCACCTGCCACAGGAAACCGGTCCTTCAATACCTATCGGTTCTATACCTGAAATGCACAGGGGTAACGCACGAAGATTTTTCTAAAACCTACGTAACTTCCTTCCCTGCGTCCGGCCCCGGGCTGGTTATATAAATGGAATTTATTTTAACAATAACTATTCCTTTAGGTGTCAGGTCGGGCTTTTCAGCCTTCACCATTTTAACGCCTTCCTCAAACAGGCTACCGGATGTCTCAATTCTTGCCTGTCCCTTGAATTGATACCCCTTTCTTGGTTTAACATCCCAATCCCAGACTGTGAGTGCTACCAGGGGATTCTGCTTTATATTTTCCAATGTCTTTTTCATAAAGATGTCTACAAACATAATCTCATCATCCGACAGTATTTTAGTAAAATGAATGGTAACCACGTTGGGTATTCCATCTTTCGTAGCGGTGGCAAATGCCCACCCCCTAGTCTTTTCTATTACTTCCTTCATTTCCTGGGTAATCTTTGCCATAATGACCTCCGATCTTTTTTCAAAGAGATTTTACCTGATGATAAAAAAATTTCCAATAACAAATTTGCCGCCTGCCCAATTTGCAGGTTTTAAAAGATTTTTATCTTTGAGGCATTTAACCTCAAAAGGCAATGTTCATTTTAAGGGATGGTCTTCATCTGTGCCACTGACCATCCGTGGAGCGGAAGCAATATGTCCGCCATTTCCTTTACTTTTAGACCACTTTCATAAGAGTCAATGATACTTACATGAACACCCGGTGGAATAGGAGGTGCATTTTCAGGAAAATTTTTCTCATTGCAGCACCAACCGACTATAATTGCCTTCCCTTTCGCTGTATTTATGGCGACAGACTGAGTGCCCGGGGTGTGACTGGGAGTAAGCAAAACACTGATACCTTCTACGATTTCCTGATCCCCTTCGATAGTAACAATATTACAGCCCTCCAGGAGCTCCGGAAAGAAACGCCGTTCAATAGGGTGAGGATTTTTCAGTGCTTCGTATTCTGCTTTTTGTATATAGACTTTTGCATTTTCACATTTTTTGTCATTTTCGCAATGATCATTATGCAGATGGGTATGGATAATAATGTCTATATCCCGTGGTTTAAGGCCCACCTTTGACAATGCCTGTTCGAACTCCAATATTTCTACCCCGTATTTTTCACTTATCCCGTTCATTGCTTCCGGCGGAAGGACAAATGTCTCAAACCCGGTATCTATTAATATATTCTTATCCCCTCCTTCGATATAAAATACCATGCTAGGTATATGAATCCTCTGCCCGTACCAGCGCATGTAAGTCAAAACACCCTGGTCCAGCTCATTCGCCCCTACGACAAAGGGATGAATTATATATTCACGCATCACTTCCTCCTATATCTTAAATTCTTTGTTTGAGATGATCTAAAATTATAACATTAATTTTTATCAGCTATTGTCTATAATAGGTTTTTTTACGATCAATTTCAATATATTTTTGCCAGAAAACCTGCAAAACAGATTTATAAAAATATCATTTATGTTATATAATATTAGTTGTTTTAATTCAAAATTCCTAAAATAAATAATCTGAAAAATTAATTTTCAGGAGGTTAAAATGGAATTATCAGATGTTATGCCCGTCGAAAAACTCAAACAGTTGGCTGATGACATCCATACACTTTTCGGTTTTAACGGCACAGTATATTTTAAGGACAACAACATACTCGTAAAATCAGACGGATGGGCAAACGAGATATGTCCTGCTATAAAAGCCGGGGATTCACGGATCGTTTGTGCGACAGCCCAGAAAAGATCGTCCCAAAAAGCCCTGGAAGAAAAAGTCCCTGTTATAGAGGAATGCGACGTGGGTTTTATAAAATTTGTTATACCTGTTTTCGTCGATAACGAGTTCGCAGGTACGCTAGGAGGGTGTGGCTGCCTGGCGGAAGGTTCAGAGGTAGATGACTTTTATATAAGCAAGCTTCTCAATATAGAAGAAAAAGAGGTCAAGGCCCTATTACCTACCATAAAACGCATTTCCAAAGAAAAAATGGCAGAAGCTGTACGTTATGTTCAGGAAAAAGTAAGGGAGTCTATAGAGAGCCGTAAAAAGTAATATTTCACCTCCGGTCTACAACCGATTGCATTTCCCGGGTTTACGCTGAGGGAAACCGGAGGGATACTATATCCTCCCATTCCCTGCCCGCTTACGATTTTTTAACCCTAAAACTGCATTTATCGGAGGCAATGTTGTATGAAAAGTCTTCTGTCCCGGGATTGAAATTAAAAGACTTTGAAGGCGATTTTGCCTCCGATTTAATAATCAATTGCATTTTTCGGGTTAAAGTTCAGCTAGCGATTGGTTCTTCCGGAGAAGGGATATGACCCGATTTCCGAATCAAAATAAACTAACTCTTTTATATTCAAACCTTAATCTCACTTCAGTATTATTTCACAATTCACAGCTGAGATCTCCGCTTCGACTCCGATATCCTCGTCTCCCCGGCGACCCGCTCGGTGCGGAAGCGAGCGAATGGAAAGAATAAAAATTCCTTTACATTAAGACTCCATGCGGTCTTGTCGCAGGGAGTCTAAAATTGAAGACTCCCTGTGATTAAAATCACAGGGAGTCTTCAGGTAACTATTAGCTCGCTCAGCCCGCGGCATGACCAGGGGCTTATGCTCTCTATACTAAGTTAATGCGACGATTCATAATCCGGGTGATCATACATAATGGCCATGCGATTTACAATAAAACGATAGGCAACGACAAGCATGGCAACAACTCCTATGCTCAGGGCAAACTCGCTCCATTTCGGAACGTATTTCATGGAAGCCGGGAAAGTCCAGTTATAGGCAATAACGGACACATTGAGCCGATTCAAGATAACGCCGAGCACTGCTATGAGGCCAGCGAATCTCGTCAGTGAAGCATTTTTATTTCTCGCAGCAGATACAAAGAGAAAGGCCGGGAAGAGTACGAAACCGAAAATCTCCACCATGTACCAGTAGCCATACGGCGTTAGAAGGTAATGGAATGTCTCGTTATGACCGATATCGTAAATTTTCAGTATGAAGTAGACGAACAGGCCTGATGCAGCAGCCTTGCCTAGCCCGATGACCTGCATGTCAAATTTATGATGATCCAGATGTTCGAGCTGGTGCTTAAACACCCGATGTGAAATTGCACTTTCAACGATCACCATGCCAATCCCTGCAACAATCGCTGATAAAAGGAAAAACACGGGCAAAAGCATTGAATACCAGAGCGGGTGAAGTTTACCGGGCATAAGAAGATACAAGCCACCAAGTGCAGACTGGTGACCGCCGGCGATTATCACCCCGAAGATCGTTGCCCAGATAGCCAGTTTTGTAAAAAATTCGCGGACTTTCCTCAGACCTAACCATTCAAACAGTGCAGGGCCCCACTCGATGAGGCAGATGTTTATATAAAGAAAGAAATGCCAGCCGATCAGGAATAGGACAGATGTGAACCCCCATGACCATCCCAGGAGGTAAGGGATGCGGTAATAACGGCCCAGGTCGAACAGAAGCGCAAAGACTGCGAAGATATACCCGAGCAGGCTGGATAAAATAGCCGGCCTTACAAAATGATGGTATTCCTTCATCCCGAAAAGATGAACTGCCGTACCGAGGGTAAGCCCGGGAGCTGCAAGGGCAATGCCGACGAGTATATCAAACCCGATCCAAAACCCCCAGCCATAGTTGTCCGAAAGATTAGTTGCAGGGCCAAGTCCGAAAAAGAGCCTGTAGATCATCACTGCAACTCCAAGCCCGATTAGAAGCCCAAAAATCAAATTTGGGAAGGTAAAAAGACTGATTATATAATCTCTCGGGGGCTTCCCAAGGAGTATCTTTTCTCTGAACCAGGAATTTTCTCCGAACCAGGAATTAGTGTTTTCCGCCATGTCCTTCTCCCTTCTCGCCTGATGTTTCATGGCCCGATTTCTTGCGGGCCTTTGAGATCGCATAATAGGCCCCAAAGACAAGGGGCCAGGCACCTACTATTTCAAACATTTTTACCATCATAAGATATCCCTTGCTCAACTGAGGGATAGGTGTCTTTCCGATATCTGTCTTGAAACCTATCTGATCAAATGGAACCGGGGACAAATAAAGCCAGTCCGTTCCCCCGACTTCATGCTCCCCGTAAATGTGGTTGACATATTTTCCTGGGTTGTTTTTTATCTTTTCATGTGCCAGATAAAGCAGGTCTTCCCGTTTTCCAAATTGCATCACACCCGCGGGGCAGATCTCGACGCATGCAGGGACACCCCCCTCTTTTGTAATCCTGTCGTAGCACATTGTGCATTTGGTGATCTGTGGATTGAGAGCGTCATGATACTCATAAGCAGGGACGTCAAAAGGACAGGCAAGCATGCAATAGCGGCATCCTATACATACATGAGGATTGTAGAGGACGTTTCCCTTATCTGCTTTTCTGTAAGCATCGACAAAGCACGATGACAAACAACCGGGGTCCTCGCAATGCATGCACTGTCTCTTTACATAGATATAACCGCCGTCTTTAGGGTTCTTGAAGCGGTTCACCACTGTAAAGTTCCCCGCATGCATTCTCCTTACTTTATTAAAAACAGATTCCGCCTCGTTTACAGATGCCTCAAACTCCTCTATAGGCCGGTTGGGGTTTTTATTCCATTCGTTGCAGGCCCACTCACACCTCCGGCATCCGATACAAAGGGAGACATCTACGAGAACACCGTACCGTTCATCACTTATACCTGCCTCATGTCTCTCCTCCCATATCTTCCAATTCCTTGCGTTGGCAGTATTGCCTGTAGAGAGCTCCGAAGGGGTTTTTTCACCCGCAATGGCAGGAACACCGCTACCGATTATTGTAGCACCGGCGATCGCTGCGGTCCGCTTAAAGAAGTCCCTTCTGCTAATATCCATAGATCGGCCTCCGTGTGATAATTATCTTTCCGTGCTTAAAATATAATAGAAAAATATAAATACAATCATAGCCATGACTGCTACGAAGTATTCATAGCCATGTGCTGAAAACAATTGCTCGAAGATATACATCTAACCCTCCTTCTACCTTAACGGGGTTTCGCTTTTTACAAGTTCCGGTATTTTGTATACCGGCCGCATATCTTTTTCTTCGTGACATTCTTTACATTTAGTAGGCTTTTCAAGCTTCATGCTCTTATGGCACCCCATGCATTGCGTATGATATGCAGCTATGAGCCTGGGCCTGTTCGGTTTCAGCGGGTCAAATTTGACGGAATGGCAATTCCTGCAGTACGGTGGCTCATCCTTCTTGGCCTCGGCTTCAGCGCGGCTCTGATGATGGCATCCTTCACAGATTGTCTGCAGCTTAGCATGGAAGTATGTCCCCATCTCGCTGTCATTGGAAGTCTTGACGAATCTTTCGATAATCTTCATATGAGGAAATTTAGAAGGTTTGTATTCGTTTTCCAGGAACTTTATCTCTACCTCTTTCTTGACTTTTTCCGTATCAAGACCGGCAACAGACAGCTTTTGCGGTGTAGGAACACCTTCCTTTTTTCCGGTATGACAAAGTGCACAGGCCTCTTTCTTCGGGTCCTTCGTTGCCAAATCTATAGGCTTGATGAAAACGTGGCACCCGGCACACTCCTTGTCTGCCTTCTTGGTATTATGGCAACCTGCACAGCTCTTTTCAGAAAACACATGATGATAGGCATTGGCAGTATTTACCCAATCTCCGTCAGCAGTTCCTGCCAAAGTATGGCATTTCTTACATGCATTCAGTGTTTCGTGGTGGCATCCCCTGCATGTCTTCTGATTCTTCTCATGCGACTTGTGATCAAAAGACACCCCCTTCATTTTTGCATCTTTTATATCGATGAAGGGCTTTTCCGGTTGTGCACGATCCGGCCTGGGTACCTTCTCAAGCTCGGCAACTGTCTTATACTTCCCTGTATGGCACTGTGCACATTCGATCGGTCCTGCTTCATTCTCCTCTTTGTCAGCCTGGTAGCTGACACCCTCTTTCAGCGTATAATACAGATGGCAGTTCATACACCTGATATGCGAAACTTTCTGTATTGAAAGATCCTCTTTCTTTGTCACCCGTGTCTCGACAGCCAGCACTGGACCTCTTTTCACGCCAAGGTCATGGCAGTAGTAGCACGATTCTTCAGTCCCTTTCTCATAAACCAAATCTCCGTCATTATACGAGTGGTGGCAGAGGTCACATGTATCCTTGATATCCTTTTCCTTTTCCTGGAGTCTCTTGTCATGGGTGTCATGAACCTTAAAGTCAAATTCAACGACCGGATATTTGATTTCTACATATCTAAGGTTTTCGACATGACAATCTCCACAGACAACGGGGCCGGCTTTCTTTTTCTCTTGCGCTTTTTCTTTGTGACAATTGATACACTCGTCATGGTAGGCATGCATTACAGAGTCTTTGTCCTTCTTGTCACCTTTTTTCGGGAATTCAAACAACATCAGGTTCTTTTCCTGATCAACGGGATGGCACGTATCGCATCCTTCCCCTTCTTTTTTCCCTTCCTTCTTTAATGCCTCGGTATGCTTTTTGTGATCAAAAATCACCTGAGGCCGTTCCAGGTCACCGAAAATTTCAGTATGGGCTATGGCGATTCTATCCTCAGGCTTCGTCCAAACAACCTTTTTAACGACCTCTTCATGCGCTGTGGGATCTTCCAGAGAATAAAGATTTTTTATTCCATAGACAACTATCGCTAGAAAAACTAAAATTACCAGTAAGGCTCTTACGAAATCTCTGTTCATGTCTTCTTCCTTATCGGTTTTTTAATCTGTCTTTTCTACATGTTTCATATGTTCCGGGATTTCCATTGTCTCCATGAATATTTCGCTGAAATATTTCACGTGCGCACCGAGCTTATAATACTTGATTATATCTTCCAGTCCGCTATGACAGTTATGACACGGCGATATCACGATTGAAGCACCGGTTGCCTTGATCTGCTCTGCCTTTACCCGGTTACTTATCACCCGTTTCTTTGTCCAGGGCGGACCGGTATTAATAACACCACCCCCTGCATTACAGCAAAAATTATATTCTCTGTTGGGGTTCATCTCTCTAACATCCTCGCAGAGGGCATTCGCTACATAACGGGACATCTCGTGGAGGCCCCGGCCCCTTATTACATTGCATGGGTCATGCAATGTGACCGGCTTTTTGTACTTTTGAGCGATCTTTATCCTCCCGTCACGCAAAAGCTCGTAATAAAATTGTATCGCATGTATGACTGGTATGGGGGGCATCTTCAGGCCCAGCCACCTGTTTCCCATATCATATATGGAACGGAATGCATGCCCGCATTCACCCATTACAATCTTTTTTACCTTGAGCCTCATGGCTGCCTCAAAATGTGCCCTCTTTACGCGCCCCATGATCTCATGGTCTCCTGAATACATGGCCATATCGCTGTTGTCCCATCCATCAAAAGAAGGATATGTATAGTCGATACCTGCCACCTCCATAATTTTTGCTGCGTAACCCATTAAATGGGCCTGGAATTTAGGCTCGGGTCCAATGACAGAATACATGACATCTGCCCCCTCTTTATCAATAGGGACATAAGGGTTCTCCAAATCCAGCCTGACCTCCTCTTCCTGCCACTGCAGAGTGTCAATCCAGTCATCCTGCTTTACCCACATCTGGTTCATGGTTACAGCATGGCTGTGGGCTGTATCCTGCAGGTAAAGGGGAGTTACGCCGAGCAGGTGACATATGCGCCTGACGCACAGCATAATGTAAGCCATATCAATACCGAAAGGACAATACATGCTGCACCTTTTGCACAGGTTGCACTCAGTGTAAGCGATCTCCGCTGCCCTTTTTATAAACTCCGGCGTTACGCGTCCCTTGTTCTTCAGAATAGGCCACATCGTTTGCTTCACTTTTGCTACAGGAGCAAATGAAGGCTCACGATCGTTTGATACATAATGATGACAAGCCTCAGAGCATAATCCGCAATGGACACAGGTATCCACATAAGCCCTTAAACGGCCGACGCCCATAACGGCTAAGGCCTTGTTTATGACCTTTTCTATCTTTTCAGGGGTTAGTTTTTTAATACCCTCATCCAGGCCCGCATCAACTATCTTCCCCCATTTCGCTTCTGATTTTTTTGCACCTATTGCCATAATAAATCCTCCATGGATGCTGCTATAATTTTGCTAACCTGAGATTTATTACATTTATTAATAGTCCTTGACATGCCGCACCATACCGAATTCAGAACCGGTATATGCTCTGGTTAAACCTGAAAATAACATATGGGCCAACCTGGTAAAAGGAATTGCAATTAACATAATCTCTCCGAAAATGATATGCAAGACTACCATAGCCTTGTAGGGAAGAAGTAATTCGTGATATGCGAGAAATCCTGTAAAAAAAGGGAAAAATGCTATGGCAAGGATAAGGAAATCGGAGGGATATGTAACGAATCTGACTTCCGGAGCGATAATCCTTCTGAAAAAGAAAAACAAACAACCAAAAATTACTATCAGTGTCATTATATCAGCTATCCACTCCGGGAGGGTCCACCAGCTGATCCCCCAGGATTCCCGCCATAGGATATTGTGTGAAAGAAGGAATATAGGAGTAAGGATAAGACAGACATGGAAAAGATATGTAGTTATAGTAACTACAGGGTGTTTTCTCCAGTTCCTGCTGCCAAAAGGAACAAGCCAGTGAAAGATAGACCGCAGACTGTACTTTAAACTCATATAGGGCAATACTACCTTCTCCTTTTTTGCCATGACTATCATTGAGTAGATTCTATAAATGCTCCCTCCAATAAAAACGAGGAAAGCAAGCCATACTAAAGGTCCTCTTACGAAATCGTATACTGTCTGGCTCATGAGAAATTCAAGCATTTCTTACCCCTTTTTTTAAATTTCACCCAATGGGACTAACCGGCGGTAATATTTTCCACCGTCTATACATTTTATTAAGAGTTTCTCTCCGTCAGGGCTGAAGATGGGACTCCAGAGTGAGTCAAACCACTGCTTTCCTGACTTTCCATTGACTACAACGCAATATTTTTTATTCTTTTCAGCCTTTGCTATAACGGTATCGCCGCCTGGGCTAAAAACAGGTTCCCACACCATATCGAAATCCTCTATCCACGGTGTGCCGTCTACCGCAACCGTCCACCTGTCATTTCCCGGGACGTTATGGATGGCAGATCCCATATGAAAGGGTTCCCGGGACTCTTTAACAAGGGCAGCTACTCTTCTGCTGTCAGGACTAAACACAGGAGATGTGACCGCATCACTGAATGTTTTTGTCCATGGGGTCCCGTCCACTGCTACCGTCCATTTGCCAAATTCAGGGGCGACAACAGCAGCTATCCGCTCACCGTCAGGACTAAACTTATGGTTCCATACCTCCACAAAATTGTTCCATATCGGCCGATCATCCATTGCCAGAGTCCAACCGGCCCCTGTCTTTACGGGGGCGATGACATGATTGGTTCCCGGTTTAAACCTCGGCTCCCATACACAGTTGTAAACTGTATCCCAGGGCTTTCCATCCACAGCGATTGTGTAGTCATAAAGATTTAACCTTACTTCTGCTGCTACATGATTGCTGTCAGGGCTAAAAGCAAAACCCCATACATTTATGAAAATATTGTCCCAGGCAGTACCGTCGACTGCTATCGTATAGACTCCTTTCTGAAAAGTAAATATATCCCCTTCCTTTATCCTTTGGGTCAGTACAATAGATGCAGTCTTCATGCTGTCAGGGCTGATTGCCTGATCTCTTATTTCCACAAACAAGTTTTCCCAGTTTTTGCCGTTAAGGACTATACCGTAGTCATCTCCCGTCTTTGCATTCACTGCAAAACCTTTTCCATCCGGGGTCAGATTAAGATTCCATAAATAATCATATTTCGCTTCAGAGATCTCATGATCAACAGCTATTGCCCATTCGAAGTTACTGAATACCAAAGATATCAGTTGATTGTCAGTATTGAATTTAAGCGAATATAACCTTTCGAAAGTCTCCTCCAGCAAATCGCCATTTACACACGTAGTAAAGCGCCCTCTTTCGGGTTGAACTATAGCTGCTATTTTTTCACCGTCATCAGAGGGGACCAATGCCCTGACATCGACAAATTTCTTTTCCCAGTCACTTATATCTGCGACTAATTTTTCTTTCGTCTCCCAATCCCATTGAACTGATTCTTTCATAATTTTTCCCTTATACCATTAATGTTTCTAAATTTTTTTAATAAAACTTCACGAAAAACACCTTTTCTTCAAAAAGGTAGCTTTCATTTTTCAGAAAAGGGTTTTTCTTTTTTTACTGGTTAGCAAAATTATCATAGTTTCCTGAAAAAGTCAATAGCTTTTTTCTGACTTGTCAAGCCAATTTAGAAATGTCCTATTGTTACCAAAATAGAAATGTCCTGCCTTACGCGCTACGGGACATTTATCTTGGAAGGTTAACCAGAAAAATGCAATTGATTATTGAACCGGGGGCAGGATTGCCCTTAAAGTCTTTTGATTGAAGACTCCCTGCAAGACCGAATTCTATTAACTTTGTTTGTGCCGTCTATTTTAATAACCCCACCTTTACCTCCCCTTAACTTAAGGGGAGGATGGAGGGGTTATCAAAAGGAAGAACAAAAACGCAGTCCATCTGGACAGGGTGTTGCTGCAAAATACTTTTCAGTCAACCCGGCCTCAGGTAATGCAGTTACCGTATACGTTCAGGGAGGGATATTACATTCGAGCGGCTTTACATTCTTTCTGAGAAAGGATGTACCTCGGATCCTGTGGAGTAAGTCTTACTACTCCACAGGGGAGTCCTCCTCAGGCGGATAAAAATGAGCGAAAATATAGTATCCCTCCCTGTATTACTTTATTTTTTAGTATGAACCTAAAAAAATTGTAGAACCGGAGGTCGGATACTAATTAAAGTTTATTGAAATTCTTTACGGCAAAGGTTCTTATTGTAAATTATTACAGACTCATTCTCCGGCTTTCAATGATTCAGGGATTACCATGGTATTAACCAGCAACTCATCGAAAAACATATTCTTTACTCCCAGTTTCCAGTATTTTATTATATCCTTAATGCCGGTGCTGCAGTTATGGCACGGGGTAATGACAATCTTTGCACCTGTCTTCTTGATCTGTTCAGCCTTTACCCTGTTTCCCTTAGCCTTGTGAGCAGCCCAGTTGGAAATTGCAGCAAGCCCGCCACCCGCATTGCAGCAATAATTGTGCTCACGGTTCGGCTTCATGTCCCTGAAATCTTCACAGGTTGCATTGACGATATATCTGAATTTCTCCGCTGCTCCTGCCCTGCGTATAATGTTACACGGGTCCTGGAGCGTGACCGGTTCTTTGATCTTTTTTGCCGGGTCTATCTGTAGTCTTCCGGTTTTCAAAAGCCTGTAATAATATTCACCGGTCTGTATCACTTCAAACGGCAGGTCTTTGTATCCTAACATCGGCGGTGCCACAAAACTTGTGGCAAAACGTGGGTGGCCTCATTCGGTCAGCATCATCGTTTTTATTCGCAATCGTGCTGCATTATCATATAGCCCCCTGACAATCCTCTGCATGGTCACGAAGTCACGCATAAACATTGACATGCTGCTGCTGTCCCATGTATCCCGCCCAGGTACTGTCCAGTTCACACCGGCAACCATCATAATCTTCGCTGTACGCTCTATATGGTAGGGTCCTGTCTTTGGCTCGGCACCGAGGGGTAACCACATAACCTCTGCTCCCTCTTTGTCAATTGGAATCTGAAGATCCCTATAATCGGCGCCGACCTCCTCTTCCTGCCACTGTATGGAATCAAGCCAGTCATTCTGGGAAAGCCAGACCTGATTCAGTGTAGCCATATGGGCTTCAGCCTGGTCAAACTGGCGCTGGGGCATAACACCAAGAAGAAAACATATACGGCGGACCAGCCCTATGATGAACGTTATGTCCAATCCGTACGGGCAGTACATACTGCAGCGATGGCAGATATTGCATTCAGTGAATACAATACGGGCACATTGCTTTATGAATTCTGCATCGACCTTCCCATCCCGTTTGATCATCTCCCACATGGTCATCCTCATTTTAGCTACCGGTGCATAGGTCGGATCTTTATCGTTGGACAGGTACCACTGACAAGCCTCGGCGCAAAGTCCGCAATGGATGCAGGTGTCCATGACTACTTTTATCCTTGCCGAAAGAGTACCGATGACAGACTTTACTGTTTTTTCTATCTTTTCAGGCGTGAGTAATTTTATAGACTCATCAAGACCCACATCGGGGTTGGGTTCCCTCACATATTCCTTGAATTCCCTGCTTACAATTTTATCGTTGCTTGCGACTTTGACAGCCATTATTGTCCTCCTCTATTGAAAAAACTTACCAATCTCTTGTCCCCCAGTTTGCAAATTGAGACCCCATAAAAGTCCGCGTTAAAAAGAAATAAAACATGTGAAACAGCCTCGTAAAAGGAATCGTGATTAACATAAGCTCCCCAAAAAGGATATGGAGAATTACCATGGTCTTATGAGGAAGCATTAGCTGGTGATATGCGAGAAAACCGGTAAGAAACGGCAGTAACGAGACAATGAGTATCAGATAATCTGAATCAAAGGTAACGAATCTCACTTCCGGGGCAAAGACCCTTCTCAGGAAAAAGAAAATACAACAAAAAATTACTATAAGAGTCATTATGTCTGCTATCCATTCCGGGAGGGTCCACCAGCTGATCCCCCAGGATTCGCGCCATAGGATATTATGTGAAAGCAGGAAAATGGGGGTAAAAACAAGACAGATGTGGAAAAGGAATGTTACTATGGTAATCACAGGCCTCCTTCTCCAGTTTACGGAATAAAAGGGGATAGCCCAATGCAAAATGGACCGGAGAGCGGATTTGATGTTTATAAAAGGTATGATTGTCTTATCTTTTTTTACTAAATCCAGGAAATTTTTAATCCTATAGATACTACCACCGATAAATATAATGAATGAGATGTAAACAAGGGGTCCTCTTACGAAATTATACAGTGTTGGGTCTTTAAAAAAGTCCATGTTTCGCTCCCTTAATCATATTTCGTTTACCGGAACCAGCCGGCGATAATATTTGCCTCCATCGATACATCGTACCAGGAGTTTTTCACCATCAGGACTGAAAACCGGGTCCCAGAGCCATTCGTAACCCCGCTTGCCGATTTTCCCATCGATAACAATAAAATATTGGCCATTTCTCTCTGCCCTTGCTGCTATCTTATCTCCCTGAGGGTTGATAACCGGATCCCATACGTTATCGAAAGCGTCCATCCATGGAGAGCCATCCACGGCAATAGTCCACCTGTCGTTATGCTTTACAGCTGCTGCAACTCTACGGCCGTCGGCACTGAAAACAGGTGTCAAAATCATCTGGCTGAATACTGCATTCCACGGTGTGCCATCGACTGCTACCGTCCATTTTCCGACATCCACGGCAACAACAGCGGCTAATTTCTGACCGTCATGGGAAAATCCCTGCCTCCAGACCTGTGTGAAATTTCCCCATACCGGAGTCCCGTTCATCGCTAGTGTCCAGCCTTTGGGGGTTTGAACCGGTGCAAATACATCAGCAGTGCCGGGCTTGAAGACCGGCTCCCATACAGCGCCGTACACTTTTTCCCATGGGATTCCGTCCTTTGCAATCGTGTATTGGGACATGTCCGTCATGACAACTGCTGCCAAGTGGTTGCTGTCGTCACTAAAGACAGCTCCCCAGAGCGTTAAAAAAGTTGTATCCCACGGCGTACCGTCTACTGCAAGTGTCCATATTTTTTTAAGAAATCCGAAGATGTCCAGATCTGGCTTCGGTTTTATCTGTACACAGGATGCAGTCCTTTTTCCGTCAGGACTGAGCGCAAGATCCCTCACCTCGGGGAATGAATTCTCCCAGAGTTTACCGTTCAGACAAACTCCGCTAGTCTGTGTCGCCCCGATTCTTACATTGACAGCAATATCCTTCCCATCAGGGGTCACAGCGGGGTTCCATACATAATCGAACTTTTCCTCCCATATCTCATGGTCAACAGCAACTGACCAGTCGTAATTCGCGTAGACAAGAGACAGGAGTTTGTTCTCAGGAGTAAATTTAAGAGAGTACATCCGGTCAAACGTTTCTTCCCAAATCTCTCCGTTGACACAGGTGGAGTATTTCTTCTCCGGATTTTTGACTTTACATGCTATTTTTTCGCCATCGCCACTGACAACAATTTCCTGGACAGAAACAAATTTGTTTTTCCAGTCATTTATATCAGCGATGCATTTTTCCCTCGTATCCCAATCCCAATTTTTCAGATCATTCATTGTTAGATATCCTTCATTAAAAATTATTAAAAAAGGCTTCCAATCTTACGGACATATATCTTCAGAAGTATATATGCCATCAATTGCCATACTGACGATCTAAATTTACGAAAGCAATTTTTCGTTTTTTTATTATCAAAATAATAAATTAAAAAGTCAATATAATTTATAATTTATTATATTAATTAAAACTCTATTTATTACGTATAGTTATAATTAAAATTTTATATTCAGCTATATACTTCCAACGCTTTTTCAAATAAATTTGACAGGGTTCTTCATGCTAACACAATTAGCTTTATCCCTAAATTTTTATGCAGATTTTTTCTGTCTATACCCGATACTTTAATTATCTATTTTTTATCAAAACGCGACAGCACAAGGTATCCGCAGAGTTCCTATTTTCCTGTAAGCAGATGTCTCTTTATTCTGTCGGTAATTTTTGTACAGACATCGCTCCTGCCATGCCGCCTCTCTTTTGTAATTTTAAATCTTAGGCAGGCGAAGAGAAATATCCCTCTTAATCACGAATGATGCGGAAGGAGCAAAAATTAGCCTGATGGGCCAAGACTTTTATTACATTAATTTTTTCAAACTATGTGAAGAAATTAATATAGTATGCGGAAATTCTCTTTGCTGAATATCAGGCAGACGTCACCAAATATACAGAGTTTTACGATTACTTTACTTCGTTCAATTCTTTAAAGGAATTTCCTGTTTCTGAAGGAAGACGACACAGTCTTTACAGCCTTTGCCGGACGTGTGGCTGCATATCATCTGGTTAAGTTCCCAACAAGGCTTGTTCCTCTCTTTGTATGCAAGGCAGTTGCTGTCTCTCTTTTCCTGGCAACCGGTAATCTCCCAGCAAGGAGCATAGTCAAGGAGTTTCTTTATCCCCTCTATGCTGATCTTCTTTTTATGTATTATCTCCCGGATGCAGAAAAGCCATTTGATATCATTTTCAGAATACAATCTGTTCTTGTTTTTGCGGAAAGGCTTGATAAGGCCATGTTTTTCATAAAGGCGCAATGTCTGGTTTGTTGTCCCCAGTAATTCGGATACGACTCCTATGGTATAAAGAGGCATCTCATTTTTCCCCTGGAAAAAATCCGGTTTCCTTTTCTGGTTCATCATAACCCCATAACGTACATTTTTTATATTATTAGCCATTATAAGAAGAATTTGCAAGTGATATGATAAAGAGAATTTGTAAGTGATTGATATTGCTTGACCTTTTCCGTATCCTGTGCGATTATCTTACAAAGGGTATCCCGTTTCTTTTTATTATTATTACTGAGGAGAGCTTAAACTTGCCCTTTGAATTAGCGACGGACAAATTCTTCCTCTATTAGGCATAGATAGCGATGGTAAAATAGTATTGTATTTTATACCAATTTAGGGTAGGATTATGCACATGTTTTTATTGAGAGTATTAATGATTCAGGAAATTAAAACAGCACGACCCCATGACCTTTAAGGGAACAATTAGGGAACTTGAAGGATTAACAATAAATTTACTTGAGGAGGTCAAAAATGTTTGAGAGAGTTTTGACAGCAACAGACATGTTGGACTACTGCAACCCCGTAGTGGTTACTGCCCTTGAAATCGCAAAACAAAATCAAGGGAAACTTTTCGTCATGCATGTGCTGGAACCTTCTTATTTTCATGAATGCGGCCCATTGGAGAGTGTCAAAGACTTCAAGACGGGTAAAGAGACTGCTGCAAGCAAAGAGTACAAAGAGGCAGTGAAAAAGGCACTTGATGAAAAATGTGCAGGTGCCCTGAAACCTTACGGTAATTACCAGATTGATATATCTTACGGGAAGCCCAGCATAGAGATACGAAGATGGGCTAGCAAGATCGAGTCAGATTTGATCGTGCTTGGCCCCCATGCAGGAAAGGCTGAAGAAGAGACAGAATTGATCGGACTCCCCATCGGTAACACTGCTGAGGATGTAATTTCACATACAACCTCACCCGTGATGATCGTTAATCGTCCGGTTCCTAAAGAAAGGCTGAATTTCAAAAAGATACTTGTCTGTGTCGATTTTTCCAAATCTTGCAAATATGCCTGCCAGTTTGCGGAAAAATTAGCTCAAAAATATGGCTCAAAGCTTTTTTTCTTTCACATGTCTTCAGATAGCGATGTTCGGAAAGAGACCGCAAGCCTTAAAGAAAGCATGAAAGATTTTTGCAAGATACCGGAGGGGATAGAGTGCGAGTTGACTAGCCGGGGAGGTACTATGCCTCATGCGGAGATTCTCAAATATGCCCAAGAGCTGGACACTGATCTCATTGTCATGGGATCCCGTACGAAAGAGGCTGATAAGCGGGTATATGTCGGAAGTGCTGTTGACCGTGTAAGCGCTGAGGGGCCTTGTCCCGTGGTTGTCGTTACCCATCCCGACGCGTTAGCTAAGTTGCGGTAGTTATTTATCGAAAGACAGTATATTTTACACGAAAAGTGCAATCGGATTAGTTGAACCGGCGACAAGGAACGCATCACAGCATGAACAGGGAGTTGCTCCAAAATACTTTTCAGACAACCCGGCCTCCGGTAAATTCGCTATGCATATATTTAGGGAGGGATATTATATTCGAGCGGCTTTACATCCTTTCGGAGAAAGAATGTACCTCGGACCCTGTGGAGTAAGTCTTACTACTCCACAGGGCGGGAAATGCCTCCGGTAAATGCAATTGCGGGGTTAAAAGCCTGTCCCTGAGGGCTATAAACAGGGATATTGCCGGAATGACAGCTAACTTTTGTTTATGGACAGACGCTAAATAGTCTTGACAATATAATAAAATATGGATAAGGTAAGTAGTCTCCTGACGCGTATGATTTGTCATATGCATCGTTTGGTATTGCATATATTTTTTCCAGTTGCATTTTGTTATATATTTCATAAATATCTGCGGAATGAAGGGAGGTGATTTCAGTGAAGCATATCATGGTTTTCTTAGGGACCGTATTGTTTGCGTTGGCCCTTTTTTCAACATCATTTGCAGAATGGCAGTGGACTTACGTGCAAAAGGCATCACAGTTCCTGCAAATTACAGGAGAGGTTAAGGCTATCGATAAAAATGCCATGGCAATAACCGTAGCAAAAAAGATAAAGGACAAGGCAATTGAAGCGGTCACCACTATCGACGAAAAGACGAAAATCACGATGGATGAACAGAACAGAAGCTTTCATGATATTAAAGCGGGCGATACCGTGATCGTTAAATATTCAAAGGTTAACGGAAAGAATATTGCGAAGAGCATCATCATCGAGGCACCGGTTACCGAAACCGGGGAGAAGGCTGAATAGCGCAGAAATAATAATTTTCTTATGAATAGGGCACTATACCAATAGTGTCCTTTTTTTTCTGAGAGCATGACGCTCGTTATTTCTGAATGAGACAGTTACATAAACAATGCATCTAAATATAAAGAAAGTTCAGAACAAAGGCTTTACATATGGATTTACCTACAAGTACCGAAATCACTTAAAGTAACCTCTTTTGTCATTATCCGGCTTGACCGGATAATCCAGAAAATTTCCTCTGGATTGCCCGATCTCGATACGAGTCTTCGCTGAGAGTCGCTCCGACAAGTCGGGCAATGACGATTTTTTACTATTTCACGCAACATTTAGGTGTATACCAAAAAAAACTTACTCATAAAAAAATCTATACATGAGGACTATGCATAAGAAGCATGTGCAGGCCGGGCTTGATATTTTCGAGAAAAACTGGCCCAAAACATTAAAGGGTTCGCGTGTGGGGCTCCTTGCGCACCCTGCATCTATAAACAGACGGTTCGAACACGCAGTCGATATTTTGAACAGGTCCGGCAAGCTTACATTGAAAGCCATCTTTGGGCCTCAACATGGAATACACGGTGAAACACAGGACAATATGATCGAATGGGAGAGTTTTGCCGACCCTCGTACAGGTATTCCCGTATTCAGCCTCTATGGCTATACGAGGAAGCCGGAGCCCGCCATGCTCAAAGATATAGACGCCCTCGCCATAGATGTCCAGGATGTAGGTTCTCGCTATTACACATTTATATGGACAATGGATCTCTGCATGCAGGCATGTCAGGAGATGAAAAAAGCAATAGTAGTCCTGGACCGACCAAACCCAATCGGAGGACATATAACAGAAGGACCTGTTTTAGAAACGGCTTATGCATCTTTTGTCGGACTGCGCGCACTGCCCATACGTCACGGAATGACAATTGGAGAAATAGGGACTTATTTTTGCAATGAATTTTATCCTTCATTGGATTTTCACGTTATTCACATGAACGGCTGGAGACGGAAGATGTGGTTCGACGATACCGGGCTGCCGTGGGTAATGCCCTCCCCCAATATGCCGACTTTGGACACTGCTACAGTTTATCCCGGCCTGTGCCTTCTTGAAGGCACTAATATCAGCGAAGGGAGAGGGACTACCCGTCCGTTTGAGATATGCGGTGCTCCCTTTATAGAACCGACATTAATGGTTAAACATCTTAATGCACTCAAGCTCCCGGGCGTTTTATTCAGGCCATTGTTTTTTCGGCCTACATTTCAAAAACATGCCGGTCATCTCTGCGGGGGAGCCCAGATACATATTATTAATAGGAAACGGTTCAAACCGTTCAAGACCGGGGTAGCCATTATCAAAACCATATATGGCCTATATCCCCGTCAGTTTTCCTGGAAACAGCCCCCCTATGAATATGAATGGGGAAAAATGCCGATCGATATCCTCGCCGGGACAGACAGGCTCAGGAAGGACATAGAAAAAGGGACGGGCCTAAGGCAGATGGAAGCATGGTGGGAGGAACAGAGCGTAGATTTTAATAAAAAGTTCAGGAAGAGGTATTTGCTGTACAGATGAAAACAATAAACGTCTTTATCCTTGCCGCAGGCTATGGCGAAAGGCTCAGGCCGATCACAGACCATATACCAAAGCCTCTCCTCCCTGTTCTTGGAAAGCCCGTTCTAGAGATAATTCTTGAAAGGATATCAAATCTCCCTCTGAATAAAATAGGGATAAACCTCCACTATCATAAAAAAGCCATAGGGGACCTAGTTGCACAGTCCGGATTAACCGACAAAATCGAGCTCTTTCCCGAAGAGTCAATCCTGGGGACCGGAGGAGCACTGAAGAATGCTTATGCGTTGTTGCGTGAAGGTATATTTCTTGTGCACAATGCGGATATCCTCTCGGATATCGACCTTGAAAGTATTATCGAAGCACATCTTTCTTCGGAAAACCTTGCGACACTTGCTGTGCATGATTATCCGGAATTCAACAATCTGGCCTTTGATGAGAGAGGTCTTCTCCTGGGTGCCGGCAAAAAAAATATTTTTCAATCACAGGTGGCAAAATGGCTGGCCTTTACAGGGATTGCTGTTTACTCTCCGGATTTCCTTTCCTTTATTCCCCAGGGTGCTTCTGGTGTAGTAAATGCGTGGCTAAACGCCATATCAAAAGGTAACAAGATAGGGATATGCAATGTAACGGGATGCCACTGGAGCGATATAGGGACACCTCGTTCATATGCAAGGGCTGTAATCAATAAACTCAGGGAAGAAGGGGAAACGCTCCATATCCATCCAACGGTAGACACATGTGACCGGGCTGAACTCGGAGGTTATGTGGCTATAGAAAGGGGGAATATGCTTAGTAAAGGCATGTTTCTCAGAAATTGCATTGTCCTTCCGGGTTCGCTCATTGAGGGAGAAGCCGGGTTTTTTGAAAATTGTATAATATGCCCCGGTTTTACAATAAACGTCGACGAGTCAGACCTTTTAGGACCTTCAGAAATACCGGGAGCACTTCTCATTGGCACAGGCGGTTCAGACAGGAAATATTTCAGAATAAAAAGGGAAAGGGAATCAGATGTTTTTATGCAATGCACTGTTCAAGACCCGGATTTTCAGCGTCATATAGAATATACAAATTTCTTCAGGGAACACGATGTTCCCGTACCCGAATTAATAGAAGCTGATTTTGTAAAAAAGACTGCACTATTCGAAGACCTCGGAGACCTGTCTCTCTACAGCTGGCTGAAATGCAAGAGGAGCACGGCAGATGTGGAACGCATGTATAAACTGGTCCTGGATATGCTGATCTCAGTACACACAGTAGCATATCTTCATGTCAAAACATGTCCCTTGCTTCATAAAAGGACCTTTGATTACGAACACCTCAAATGGGAAACGAGCTATTTTGTTGAAAACTTTGTCGAAGGACTCATGAACATAAGCACAGACAACCTGCCAACTCTCCATGACGAATTCCACAGGCTGGCATTATTAGTTGATTCTTTTCCCAAAACCATCGTTCACAGGGATTTTCAGTCGCAAAATATCATGATAAAAAAGGGGTACATACCCAGATTGCTCGATTACCAGGGTGCAAGAATTGGTCCGCCTGCATATGATGTCGCTTCAATTCTTTGGGACCCCTACTACCGTCTTGATGATGCCTTGAGGGAAAATCTCATTGATTATTATATTTCCAGAATAGAAACAACCCCTCCCTCCCCAAATTTCCATGACACGTTGCTGCCATGCCGGCTCCAGCGCCACATGCAGGCACTCGGGGCATATGGCTTCTTATCCCTTAAAAAGGGGAAGTGCTATTTTCTAAAACATGTGCCTGAAGGGCTAAGACTTTTGAGGGAAGACGCATCGCTTTCGAGGGAAACATATCCGGTTCTTTACGGCCTTGTTATGAAATTATCCGGTACCCGGCTACCAATGATATGAACTTAAGCTGTTGCTTAGGGTAATCCTGACTCCGGTTTTACAACCATATTTTTTTAGGTTTACACTAAGAAAAAAAGGGAGGGATATCATATCCCTCCCTAACAATGTATTCTGTATTCGGAAACTTCATTCACTTGAAGCAATCGTGCTCCGGTTATACAATCAAATGCAATTTTGGGCAACAAATTTTTGAATAATAGGGCTAAATCTTTACGACCAGTACAGGGCATGGCGCATGGCCGATAACACGCTCGGTAACGCTCCCCATTAGGAGCCTTTTAAGACCTGTGCGGCCATGGCTTCCCATGATTATGACATCTGCCTTCTGCTTCTCAGCGGCATCAACGATGCTTTTATATGCATCTCCCTCTTTCACCATACCCTCAGACTTGATTCCTTCTGATAATGCTTTGTCCTTTACATTATCTACCATACCTTTTGCCTTTTTGACGAGGTCATCAAGTGCGCCTGGTGCACGTGCTATAAACTCGTCCGTCACATCAACTACAGAGATAACGTTTAACTGACTGCCATAAGACTTTGCAAAATCAATGGCCTTACCGGTCGCAGCTGCGCTGTACTGAGAGCCGTCTGTAGCGAACAGGATACTTTTCCAGCCGATGGAAGTGCCCTCCGGAACTACAAGTACATCCCTCCGGCTGTGGCCGATAACCCTTGCAGTAACACTGCCAACAAGGGCCCTTTCAAGTCCCGACATCCCCCTTCTCCCCATAACAATCACATCGAAATTTTCTGCATCGGCAAGGTCAACGATCCTCTCGTATATTTCACCTTCTTCGCATACGGTTTTTACCAAGACCCCTTCTTTCTTTGCCATATCCTCAGCCTCGGAGAGGGCAACCTTACAGGGTTTTTCCACTGCATCCTGGACATTACTTATCCAGGTCGCTCCAAGGTCACCCTCATAGTGGGGGACTACCGACACAACGGTCACCCGGCACTTCTCATCCGCAGCGAACTTGAAGGCTTCTCTTAATGCATGCCTGCTTGATTCAGAGCCATCTATAGCGACAAGTATTTTCCTGAAGTTCCCCATATGAATTACACCAACCTTACGTTATTTGTTCTAATGCTGCCTGTCTCTCAAGCTCACGCTCTTCACGGCGACCCTTGAACATCGCCTTGAGAATGATAAATGCTCCGAGAAGCAGTGCAAACGCCATGATACCAAAACTTGTGTTACTCAGTATCTTGACAGTGGTCTCGCTCATAGTCCCTATCACACCTAACTTCGAAAGGTATACAGGGATCATGAGCGCCCTGCTGAAAAGTACCGTTACCATTATAACACCCATGACGAACTTTATCATATACGGCTTCACATATGTCGTACCCATGGCTCCCAGCTGGATACCGAAGAGAGAGCCTGCCAGAATAATCGCAGTCAAACGGAAATCAACGAATCCGTGGAGTGCATATTTGAATGAACCGCCGAGACCCATGACAAATGCAACAACGAGTTCCGTGGCAGAGGCCATAAGACCCGGGGCACCAAGTACGTACATCATCGAGGGGACCCCGATAAAGCCGCCAACCGCAATAGTAGCAGCCAGCATACCGGTAGCAAACCCCAGAGGTATAATAAAGAGAACAGATACCTTTGCCTTTAGGCTTTTGAAATATATCATGGTTCCCGGTATATGAATGGACTGCACCCATCTGGCTATCTTTGATACCTTCTCTTCCTTGTCTGAGCTGCCAGATCTGTAAGTTTTTACTGCATCACGCAGAACAAAAGTACCAACGGTTGCAAGTATGACGACAAAAGCTACGCTGACATACAGGTTGGAACCTGCATCACCGTATGCCATTTTTATTTTCTCCTGGATCGTAGCTCCATATAGGACCCCTGCTTCTGCGAAGACGCCGAAAATTATGCCCAGCTTGATATCTACCTGGCCGTATTTCGCACGCTTTATTGCACCGACAAGAGCCTTCGGGAACTTGTGGCACATATTGCTCGCAACCGCGACAAGGCCCGGGACACCAAGGCTCATCATGCCCGGGGTCAGGACAAATGCACCTCCTGATCCAATAAAGCCACTGACAAGTCCTCCGACAAATCCAACGGCAAAAAGGTACAAAATATTAATATAATTAAGGTCAATGAACTTTAATACCTCATGAGCGACATCATGCATATCTTATTCCTCCTATTTCCTTATACTTTTGCTCTCAAGCGTGTGCGTGGTTGCGGGCGCTCTCTCCTGTCAGGACGTCCGACCTCGGGTGTCTTTCTGACAACGGCACCCTTCTTCGCTTCAATACCTAAAACGGTCCAGAAATAACTGGTGAAATTACCATGTAAAAAAGATAAGGCAAACGCTCCTGCAATCGGCAAGGCAGCATACAATGCACCTTTCGTAAAATACATGGTAATGAGACCCTGGTACATCAAGACCGCGCCGTAGGTTACTGCTGAAAAAATCCCGAAGATAACCAGTTTACCAACCGGCTTCTTCTTGGACTTGCTATAATCTGCAGCCATATTCATCCTCCTTATTAAATATTCTTTCATTTAAGTCTTTGCTAATTCTGAAACCAGGACAACCGGACACATCAATCTTTCCCACTCCTGCAGTGCAAGTTTCCGATCCCGGCCTGAACAAACCTCTACCTCATCTGAATCGATCACTACAAACTCTATATCCTTTTCCTTTTCTATAAACCTTTTAACCTCCTCTTTCAAAGATTTTTCACACCGCGTAACCTGATACTCTATCCCTTTCATTTTCAGCTCTTTCAGGTATTCTTCCAGAAAGGACTTCTCCTGGCTGTCCCTTGCAAGATACAGGATCTCTATCCCTGCTCCTATGCGTTTGCCAGTATTCACTGCATATCTGGCTGCTTTCATGTCCGTCTCCCTGCCTGTCAGAACCAGCAATACCTTTTTCCTTTCATGCAGCATCCTCTTAGCGGTCTCAAATTCTCCGGCCTCTGCGAAAGCAGCAGCAGACATTATTTCCTGAAACTGTTTCATTATCTCTTTTATATGCACGCTTTTAAAAATCCTCCCAACGCACGATTCCCGTAGATACTCTTCAGTGTTTCACCGGCTTTTCGAACTTCCTTACCTCAAACGTGATACGATTGAAGACGCCATTGACAAGGCACTTACAGATAACGGTACCCCGGCCTGATCAGCACCTTATCAATGGAATGGTCAACTGCATTCTCAATACGGTTATCTTCCTATCCCGGGTGCCCGTATTTCTTTTCTCGGCCTGCTGCTCGGTGTTAACCTGTCTGTTTTCTGCGGTCTCCTGTCTTCCCTCAGAATTTCCCTGGCTGTCTCGACCTCCCCAGCTTCTGCGAATGCAGCTGCTACAAAAATCCTGTCCAGTTTTTTTATCAATGCTTTCATCTCCCTACATCTCCTTTCTGTACTTTCCAATTAAATCAATTTTCGTGCCAAAGAAAATTATCCATATAGATCAGGAGGATATGACTATTTCCGGATAATCCTGTAAATCCAGAAAGGTTTCATAATGCAACATAAGGCAGATTGTAAGGTGTTCAGTTATGTCTTGATCCCTGGTTATTCGCCGTATAGAGCCTTTTTTGAATGTTCGTTGCATACAAGAGGGCTAATGTTTCAGATTGCAACAAATAAGGCGCGCGCCCTGGGAACCGGCATGGAATCTGTTTGATTAATCTCATGCAAACTGTTATATTTAAAAACCTTAGCAATACCTAAATCCGGCGATAAGGGTGTTAGAGCAGGCCCTTCGCTTTTGTCATTCCGAATGGAGTGAGGAATCTTGGCTTGAGAAAAAAATTGCAACTCCCGAAAGATCACTGGAATCGCAACGATTGTTTTGATGCAACCATAAAAAGCAGAAAGGTTCTTTTTAATCGTTGAGCCTCTTTAAGAAATCGGATGACAAAGAGCATCTTGCTACCATAGAAGATTACCGGCAGAGAATTGCCTCTGCAAATATGCCGTCTAATGTCCGGCAGATCGCCGAGAGGGAGCTCGAAATGCTCTCCAAAACAAACCCTGCCGCTGCCGAATACACAATCGGCCTGACATACATCGAGTATCTCGTCAGCCTTCCATGGAATAAAAAGACCCCGGACAATCTTGACCTTGAGCGTGCCGAGAGAATTTTGAACGAGAGGCATTACGGGTTACGAGAGGTCAAGGAGAGGATCATCGAGCACCTAGCTGTAAAGATACTGGTAATGAACAGAAAGCCAACTATACTTATAGTTGATGACGAGGAGATAGCCAGAAAAAACCTGCAACACATTTTAAGCAAGGAGGACTATGTAATAGCTACCGCAAGAAGCGGTACGGAAGCTATCAAGATACTCGATTCCTGTGCATTCGACGTTGTCCTGACTGACATTAAGATGGAAAAGGTTAACGGTTTCGAGGTCCTTGAGAAGACAAAGAGCAAGTACGCGGACACACAGGTGATCATGATAACCGGCTTTTCGGCAGTTGACTCTGCCATAGAAACCATAAAGAAAGGCGCTTTCCATTATATTGCGAAACCATTTAAGCTCGATGAGGTGCGTTCCGTCGTCAAACAGGCGATTGAGAAAAAGCTTTCCACTGTATCTGCAAAAGGCTCGGTCCTCTGTTTTTCGGGCCCTCCGGGTACAGGGAAAACCTCTCTCGGCAGATCTATCGCAGAAGCACTCGGCAGGAAGTTCGCCAGGATCTCCCTGGGAGGTATGAAAGACGAGGCCGAAATCAGGGGAC
>Ga0209270_1000116_pt1 | contig 204597 bp, 173 predicted proteins | sample MTBAKSrepl1MetaG_FD_187456 | JGI IMG/M metagenome (GOLD analysis project Ga0209270, IMG submission 187456) | Enrichment culture microbial communities from Arthur Kill intertidal strait, New Jersey, USA, that are MTBE-degrading - MTBE-AKS1... | ecosystem: Environmental > Aquatic > Marine >...
TACATCGTGAACCACGTGGGCAAGAAGGGCGCCGAATGAGCCGAAGAAAGAGCGCAAACCCCGAAGAGCTGGTGGAAAAGCTCCTGAGCGGTGACCGCCGGGCCGCGGCTCGCCTCATTACCATCATGGATCATCAGGCCCACCTCCACGAAACCCGCAAGATCGACGAGGTTCGAAACAAGCGCATCGAACAGGAACTCGGTCTGGTGTTCAAGGACGAGGTCGAGAAGGTGGTTTTTGCGGGAATCAAGGGGACAGGGAAAAAGAGGGAATACATCGAAGCCATCCGGGCCGGAAAAAGCGATCCCTATTCCGTGGTGAAAGAAGTCCTGAGTAAATATCTGGTCTCAAGGAAATGATATGCTTCCGGCAACCATCAACTTGCAGTCACCCGGTCCGTTTTAGCCCGACTTGTTGAGGCCCACACACATTTGGTAAACAAGTTCCCCAATCTCTTTGGTTCGCCGTCTGAAATCCTCGCGGCTAAATCCATCGTTCCATTTAGAAGAGCCCAATTCATCAGAGACAATCAAAAGTGCTGAGAACCCTACCGACCGATAAATCGACACCCTTATCAGAGCGGAAATTTCCATCTCAACGGCGAGGATTCCTTTTCTTCCGTATTCCTCCGTCTTCCTCCGCGTTTCTCTGTAAATCGCATCCGTTGTCCAGACCTGACCGCTCGCCCAGCGAAACCCGGCCTTTGAAAGGCTTGCCTGAAGAAGTCTATTCATGCTCGGACTCGTTTGGCACTTTTTGGGGGACACAGGGTAATGCATAGAGGTCCCCTCCTCCGATACTGCTGTAATAGGGATAATCAGATCGCCGATTTTAAGTTCCGGCTGCAAGGAACCACACCAACCCAGAAACCAGATTCTCTTGGCGCCCAATGCCACCAATTTTTCCATAACCATGACTGCATGCGGAGCACCAAGCGCCGGGCCAGCCAACGTCACAGGGGGAGACCCTTTCCTTCTCGCCAGGAAAAGCCTAAACGGACTAAGGAGGCGTAACTCCGATTGTTTGGCCTTGCTAAGTTCAATAGCGGATTCAAGGTCCGACGGAATCGCGAAAATGATTCCGTCGGGGCCAATTATCGGTTCATCATCAACCCTTGCCGGCTCGATCAAAACGTCATCGAGTTTAGGAAGTATTCGCCCTTCCAAAGGTTCGCTTCTTTCCATCATTTGAGGTCCACTTAAATGCACAAAATCAAAGAATGCATTATGCGAATTCGTAGCGCTTAACTTGCTGGTCAATCCATTCCTAAATATCTTTTCTGGACCTCTTCATCTTCAAGTAAAACGTCGCACTTGCCGCTCAAGGTTAAAGACCCCTTTTCAAGAACGTACCCGATCTTGGCCATTTTCAATGCCATAAGAGCATTCTGCTCCACCAGAAACATGGTTACTCCCTTCCGATTTATCTCCCTCAGTGTTTCGAAAATGCTTTTAACGACCATAGGAGCCAAACCCAGGGAGGGTTCGTCAAGCAGCATAAGAGATGGATTGCTCATCAAAGCTCTACTGATAGCGAGCATCTGCTGCTCTCCACCGCTTAGCGACTTGGACTTCTGCTTTCGTCTTTGAGCAAGGACAGGAAAAAGCCCAAAAACCAAATCGAGATCTTTTTGGATCTCCCTCTTCTCTCTTCTAAGAAAAGCCCCCATCTCCAAGTTTTCGAGAACACTCATATCTCCGAAAACCTCTCTCCCCTCCGGGACCATACTCACCCCTGACTTGATAATTTTGTGGGTGGGCAAACCGGTGATATCTTGATCCTTCAGAGTGATCTTCCCCTGACTCGCGCGGACCCAACCGACAATCGTTTTTAGTGCTGTACTCTTACCGGCGCCGTTCGCTCCAATAATCGTGGTGATCTCCCCCTCGTCCACTTGTAGACTTATCCCGTTCAGGGCACGAATTTTTCCATAATGAGTTTGGACGCCTTGCAATGACAGCACGGCTATTCTCCGGTTCCCAGGTAGGCTTCGATCACTTGTGGACTTTTCTGAATCTCCAAAGGTGTTCCTTCCCCGATTTTCTTCCCGAAATTCAGCACCAAAATGCGGTCGCAAATCCCCATGACCACCCGCATGTCATGCTCGATAAGGAAAATAGTCTTGCCCTTTGATCGAATCTTTTCAATCAGCCCCATGAGAGCCTTGGTTTCCTGCGGATTCATGCCCGCGGCAGGTTCATCAAGGAGGAGCAGTTTAGGCTCTGTGGACAAAGCTCGGGCAATTTCAAGCCTTCTCTGTTCTCCGTAAGCAAGGCTGCTAGCTCGAAATTCCGCATGGTCGGTCAAGCCGACAAAGGCCAGAACCTCTAGAGCGTTATCCGCAATTTTTTTCTCCTCTTTTTTCAGTCTCGATGTTCGAAATGCAGCATGAATTATCCCGCACCGAGTTCTGCAATTCTGCCCAACCATCACGTTCTGAAGGACCGTCATATCGTGGAATAATCTTATGTTTTGAAACGTCCTTGCTATCCCTCGCCGGGTAATATTGAAGGCTTTTTCCTTCGTAATATTTTTCCCTTCAAACAGGATCATTCCTTGAGTGACAAAATCCATGCCGGTCACCACATTAAAAAGGGTCGTCTTTCCTGCGCCGTTGGGACCAATTAGCCCGAATATCTCTCCATCCCTTATGGAAAGGTCAAGCCGGTCAATAGCCCGGATCCCCCCAAAAGCCTTGCTCACAGATCTCGCTTCCAGGACCGCTGGCATATTCAATAACTTCCTCTTTGAGTAAATGGAACTCCTCGAATTTGCCACTTCCGAAAGGAAGTCGAGAGATCTTGAGCCCTTTCGGTTTAATCAAACTGCTCGGAAAAGGCGGCCTTCTTTAATGGCGGCTATTGGTCGAAACTCCACTTTCCCAATGATTCCCTGGGGTCGCATCAAAATCACAAAAACCAGTAGCATCCCATAGATAATTTGTCGATAAACTGAAAGGCTCCCGGTTACGCCTGCCAGCCTAAGCAGTTCCGGCATAACGATGAGCACTGCGGCGCCTAGAATAGATCCCGTGATACTTCCCATTCCTCCTAACACCGCCATGCAAAGTATGATAATTGTCTCCATCACGCTAAAAGAGCTTGGGTCAATATATCCGGTGTAGCTGGCGAAAAGGCCGCCTGCTATGCCAGCGTAGAACGACCCAAGAGCAACTGAAAGAATCTTGACCCTCAGAGTATTCACGCCCATGGCCAGTGCCGCTGCTTCGTTGTCACGAATCGCTTTGAAAGCCCTTCCAACTCTTGATCCTGCGATATTATTCATCACCACACATAAAATAAACACAAAGGCCCAAACCAGGATACAAAAGGAAAGACGGGAGTCGAAAAAGTACCCGAAGACATGAGGTCTTGGTATTCCGGGAAGCCCCATCGGTCCACGCGTAAGGTTTTCCCAGTTCAGGAAAACCTGTTGAATGATAACGACAAAGCCTAACGTCGCGATGCAGAAGTAATCGCCACCCAGACGCATGGTGCAAAGGCCCAAAATCCATCCCATGAAACCGGCAATGAATGCGGCAGCGACGATTCCTACCCAAAAGGGAATCCCCATTCTTAGGGCTAACAAAGCTGTTGTATACGCGCCGATCCCATAAAACGCCGCTTGTGCTATCCCAAAAAGTCCCGTGTATCCCAAGATGATGTTCTGACCCATAGTCAGAATCGCATATATCCCGATTAAGATCAGTAGATGAGCGACATATGCTTCCATAACGGATGTTTCCCCTAGACCTTTTCTCTCTCAGCCTTCCCCAAGATTCCTTCCTGTCTAAACAAAAGGAGAAAAATTAAAACAAAAAACGCGATTCCTTGTTTGAAACCCGTTGAAATATACCCGGCCCCTAAATTCTCCAAAATCCCTATCAGCATCCCGCCTATCATGGCTCCCCTTATGTTTCCTATTCCACCCAGGACCGCGGCGGTAAATGCAACCAGTCCCGGCATAAAGCCCATCGTTGGATAGACCGCATTGTAATAAAGTCCTATCATGAAACCGCCAATGCCTGCAATCCCCGAGCCTATCGCGAAAACCAAGGAGATAACGGTGTCCAAGTTAATCCCCATTAGGGAGGCCACTTGCTTATTTATCTTTGCCGCCCTCATAGCTTTTCCCATCCTTGTATGATTCACATAAAAGTCAAGACCAACCATAATAGTCAGAGAAAGCACAAGGATGTATACCTGAAGATTGTCGACGATGACTCCCCTGATTTCATACACGTTCCTCTGCAACACTGCAGGAAGAGGGAAGGGCCTCGGATCTGTACCGAAAATAGCGGCAGCCAGATTCTGAACGAAAATAGAAACACCAATGGCGGTTATTAGGGGACCAAGTCTTGAGGCGTACCTGAGTGGCCGGTATGCCGCCTTTTCGATCATTACTCCCAAGAATGACACCAATGCCACGGTTGCTAGAAGGGATGGTAAGAAGGGCAGCCCGAGTTTCGTCATCAGGAACCAGCCGATAAAGGCGCCCGCCATATAGATTTCGCCGTGAGCGAAATTTATGAACATCAGAATTCCGTAAACCATGGTATAACCAAGGGCGATTAGAGCATAGACACTCCCCACTGTGATACCGTTAACCATCTGCTGAAGAAATTCATTCATGGGTCATTCCGGGTAGTAATTCGGCTCCCTGCTTAGCAGCAAGGAGCCGAAAGACATGCTACTTCATGAACTTCTTGAACGCGTAGCCATTATTTTCAACGCGAAATATGGCAAAAGGCTTGATCACTCCGCCGTTCGGCATCATCGAAATTGATCCTGTGGCGCCGGGGAAATCTTTCAGTGTTAGGAGTCCCTCGCGGATTTGCATCGGGTCTGACCCCTTCCGTCTCATCGCTTCGATGAGTGCGATCATTCCGTCGTAACCCTGGGCGGCGAAAAACCTGGGTTTTTCACCGGCAAACTTTTTCTTGAAGGCGCTTATGAATTTCTGCGTCGTCGCATCGGGAGAATCCTCCCAGAAGGGCGGCGCGGTCACCCACATGCCTTCCATATCTTTTCCTCCGCGCTCCAAATTCTTTGGGTCCTTTGAACCCTCGACGCCAATGATCACAACATTCAATTTCAGTAAATTAGCCTGTTTTAGAATGTCAGGAGTTTCCGAGGTGGATACGATGTAGAGTCCATCCACTTTGCTGCCCTTAATCTTAGTCAACTGGGTCCTGAAATCCTGGTCCTGCGGATTGAACTTGGTCGCGGTAGAAACGGTAAGGCCGAGACCCTCAGCCGCTTTTGTAAAAGCGTCCGACAACCCTTTCCCGTAATCTGAATTTTCAAAAAGGGTCGCCATTTTTTTCAATCCCAGTTCCTTGGCTAGTTTTGCTCCCACGATTCCCTGGTCTGCATCGCTCGGACAGGTTCGAAAAACGCCCTTACTTGCATCAGGCACATCCGGATGCGTCGAAACAGGCGCCATCATCACCGCTTTGGCTTTTTCCACCAGAGGCTTTGTAGCGAGGACGGACCCACTTCTTGCCGGCCCCAACAGAATTCTGATTTTGTCCACCTCAAGGAGTTTAGCAACGGCGCTATTTGCCTCTTTCGGGTCGCTCTTGCTGTCCTCCACGTGGATGATAACCTCCTCTCCTTTTATGCCCCCTGATGACTTAGCCTCATCCAGCGCGATCTGTACACCCTGGTGCATGGCCTCCCCTACAAAGGCGATGCCTCCTGTCATCGGAAGGACACACCCAACCTTGATCCCTGCCAACCCATGGCTTGATAGTGCAAACCATGCCCCCACCGCAAAGACAAAGAGCAAAAAAACCTTTTTCATCGTGTTCTCCTCCCTTTTCGGTAAATTATCTGCTTTCAACAACGAAGATCGGTCTTAAACGCTCACCTCCTTTCTCTCTCTCAGACCTGCCTAGAGGAAAGTCACTATTTCCGCGCTCGCACTCTTACCGCAAAATCAACTCCTACATGCTGCAACATGTTCGCGGGGCTGACCCAGTGCGAATATTTCCAGAATCGATACCGACCCAAATCCGTTTTATCTCTCCTATCTTCCTTATTCTTTCTTCCGCGATCCTGTCGGCCGACTCAGCCGTAGTGATTCCTTCTTTTTTCGCCCTGCGAACCACCTCAATCGTTTGGTCATAGATCCTTGAAACCTTTTCAAGTACCCTTTCCTTCACCACCACACCCAAAACCTCCTCCTGGCAGTGAATCAAGCCACCGGAGTTGACGAGGTAATCCGGCCCGTAAAGGATGCCGCGTTGCTGCAACACCGAAGCGTGACGGGGCTCTGCAAGAACATTGTTCGCACTCCCTGCAATACCCTTGCACTTGAACTTTTGTACAGTCTCATCATTGACAACAGATCCGAAGGCGCACGGAGAGAACATGTCACAATCCACGCCGTAAATGTCATCGGGAGCGACAATTTCGGCATTGAATTCCCGAACCGCAACGTTCAGAGCTTCCTTTGATAAGTCGGAAGCAATAATTTTTGCTCCTTCCTCATAGCAGTACTTCGCCACGAAATACCCGACATTGCCGACACCTTGAATTGCGATTCTCCTGTCCTTAAGGGAATCAGTCCCAAAAGTCTCATTTAAGAGAGCTTTGAGACCTGCTTTTACTCCGTAGGCTGTCGCAAAGGATGGGTCTCCCGGACCACCGGCCTTCTCGTTAAGACATGACACAAACGGAGTTTCCTGCGCGATGACAGCCATATCATGGGAGTTCGTGCCGATATCTTGGCCTGCGATGTACTTACCGCCCAGAGAGTGGATGAACCGGCCCATCGCTCTCAGAAGGGCCTCAGTCTTTTGCGCCTTTGGATCGCCGATAATCACTGACTTCCCGCCTCCAAGGTTCACCCCGCTAATCGCAGCCTTGTACGTCATACCTCGAGCCAGCCTTAATACGTCATCAAGTGCAGCATCCTCGGATGGAAAAGGCCACATCCTCACTCCCCCCAAAGCTGGCCCCAGGGTCGTATCGTGAATGGCGATGATCGCCTTCAGACCGGTCGAGTTATCATTGCAAAAAACAACTTGTTGATAATTGTATTTGCCGATTCGCGAAAATACCTCCATCTTCCCCTCCTTCTATTAGGTTTGAATTCCCTTGTCAGTTCGCATTCGAATCATGTCATCACTGAAAGCACCTAGATGTAGTTGCTCCACAATTCGAGCCGCATGCTTCATTTTCCGATCATCAAAATGAGGAAAACTTCAATCTTGATCGGTCCCCTGCTCCAATCCCAAAGGGAACACCTCTATTCTTCCTTCGTCAGCGTTGACCTTGACCAAGTCACCAGTAGCAATCCTTGCCAAATCGTCCTCGGATAACGAGTCGACCACGGGTATTTCTCCGAGTAACGATCCGATGGTGGTTAGAATTTCGGAATTCTGACAGACCATAGCCTTAGGCCCGGTCTTCTTCTTCCCCATACGAAAAATAGTATATGCCCCACCAGTGCTGCCCTTGCCAAAAGGAAAGATCAGTATCTTTCCTGACACGCTCACCCCTTCGAGCTCATGACCTGATTCAGTAATGATCCCTGTTTCCGCGTCAATGCCCAGATTAAAAACAATGGCATCTCTTGTAACCAAAGCCTTTCCTTCCGCTTTTCCACCTGAAATGGTTCTTCCCCTCATACTAAAGGACTTCATCTTTCAATCTCCCACCCATTTCCCCAGAACTGCCGATTCGACGACTTCACCGACACTCCCCAATCTCGTTCTAAACCCATTGAACACGTGAGAATAAAAGGCCTGCTTGACGGAATCCGTTGTAACGCTCCGAATTCCAAGCTTCTTAACGGGAGCACAGACGCTGCATATGTCCGCTGTCACGTGGCCGCCTGACCTCCGGATCTCCTGCGAAAGTCCCATTCTATCGGCCAGAGCCCTTATCGGTGCTGATGTTTGAACCCACATCACCACGTTCTTTGATATTTTTCTTCCACGAAGGGCCAAAACGATTTGTTCAAGTTGTTCAATCGAATTGTGGGGGCATCCTAACGCGACAAAATCCACGTCCGACCCGGGCGCATCGTTGAACCTCTCATAGATCAAGTCCAGGTCTTTCTTCGTAATCCTGATGACCTCCTGGGGTCTCCTTCCTCCAAATGCAACATCTCTCGTCGGCGCTTCAGGGGTAACACCCGGCACATGGTACATGCCCACGGCGCCGGATGTTCCCATCCCGGTTCCAAGAGAAAGAAGATCAAGGACCCTTGGTTTTTCCGCGAGCCCTTCGAAAACAGGCACTCTGCTCCCAACTCTTTCACCCGCAACATATCCCAGGACACAATAGTCGTGGATCCCTTCGAGTTCCGCTTCTACCTTCACCAACACCTCGCCCAAACGGTTTTCCGCCAGATGATAGCTGTACAAAGGGGTCCTCCCTGCGAGAGCCGCCATGAGCGCACTCAACCCAGCCTCTCTGCTGGTTCGAGCCCCCACCACCGCATTGATGAAGGGTATTGTCGCAGAATCCGACCAGCACACATGCTCGCCAAAGCGTGGCAGATTTCCTCCGAAATAAGGAACACATGAATAGAGGCCCACACAACCGATGGATTCGAACACATGGTTCAGTCTGAGCTGCTCCTTGAAATCTTCTTTTGAAAAGCCCAGCTCGGAATATCGTTCGCGGTCCAAGCCAACGCTGTTTAGTGTAACAAAAGGGCTGATTTTCACTCCTTCCGCAACCAACGTTTCCAGAAACTCAATGCTCGTCTCGTTATGCTCCTTGTCAATGTTTCCGTCGATATGCCCCGAAGAGAATTTTGCCAGGCCTTCCGCCCCGTAAATCTCTCCAAGTCTGACAATAATATCCATAGCTTTCTGAACGGAGAAGCCCTTGCCCCCATCCAGCATCATTTTTTCTTCGTCAGTGAGACGCACGCTGTCCCCCTCTCCATTTCCCTATTTTCGATACAAACCTAACCAACTTCTTCTCCCGGTATCTAAATCAGGATCGCGCCCCTTTTCCAGCCTCGTTTTCGATTGCCCCAGCCGTCTAAATCAAGTGTGCCTCCCACACCTCTCGAGTTCACAAAAGGCGCTCGGAATTCCTCGGCACTCAACGCATCCCTGATCACATCGTGCTAGGAAGCCATGTGGCAAGACCTGGAAAGATCATGAAAAGTGCAAGCGCAATGCTCTCAACAATTACATACGGTAGAGCCCCCCGCATGATCTCTTCTAGAGTCAATTCTTCCATGACACTCTTCATAGCGTAAAGATTGAGTCCTACCGGCGGGGTTATGACGGCCATTTCTATGTTCAATACCAGGATGACGCCATACCAGAGTGGGTCGAACCCCAAAGCAACGATCGTTGGCAAGACCACTGGTGTCGTCACGATGATTAAAGAGGCACCGTCAATAAACATGCCCAGACCGACGAAGAGCACCATGATCACGACTATAACCAAGATAGGGCTGAGATTAAAAGAAATGATCCATTCACTGAGTTTCAATGGAATTCGAACAAGGTTCAAGTATTGGGTAAAAGCAAAAGCGGCCGCAAGGATGATCAGGATCATTCCGCTCACTCTGGTTGTGTGACTGACTATCGTTCCAAATCCCTTTGTATTTAACCTCCTTTTTGCGGCAGTCACTACAAGGGCACCCACCGCTCCTATGGCACCCGCCTCGGTAGGGGTGGCAATCCCCGAATATATGGTTCCCAAGACCCCAAGGAGCAGAACGACCACAGGCCAAAGCCTCCAAAGTCGCAGAAAGACATCTTTTGATTCGACCTTTTCCTTCTGCTTGGGGGCAAGTCCTGGCTCCAAGACAACTCTTCCCACAACATAGACTGCCATGATCACACAAAGAACAACACCAGGCAGAATTCCGGCTATGAACAGTTTTCCGACAGACACGCCTGATATAGCACCGTAAATAATGAACGAAATGCTAGGCGGGATCAGTAAAGCTAATGCCCCTGAGGCCGCAACGGCCCCGGCGGCCAGAGACCGGTCATAGCCCCTCTTGATCATCTCGGGCACCGCAACGACTCCGATAGCCGCCACCCCGGCGATACTGACTCCACACATCGCTCCAAAAATGGCGCAGGCGATAATACTCGCTACCGCCAACCCACCCGGAATCCTGCACAGGACCCTCTCCAGCCAAGCGTAAATCTCCGCTCCGATTCCACTCTCCCGAAGCGTATCGCCCATTAAGATATACAAAGGCACCGCAACAAGGAGAAAACTTTCCAGTTGCCCCATCATTGAAGCCGGTAACTGAAAAAGGCCCTGCGTCCCTCGAACCATGTACATACCAGTGACACTTGCCGCACCCAAAGCGAGAAATATCGGCGCTCCTAAAATTACAAGGAAAAGCAACGTCAAGATCACTACGATAGCGCTAGTGTCGACCTGCATGATCAGCTCCTTTGCTTCCGCGTATCAAGGAGTAGGTGAAGCCCGTAAACAACGCCGCAGACCCCAACAGCATGAACAAGTAGAGGAGCCAAAGCGGGGTACCAAGAATGGATGGCTCTCCCATCTTGAGGACATAACTAAGACGCAAATTTTTTGCCGTCTCCCATATGAGCAGCGCTGAAAACACCAGCCCTACCAGGCAAATTATTCCTTCTCTTGCCCTATCCACCTTTGGATATCGCGAACAATACCTTTTAGAAATCAGATCAAAAGTGATGTGTGATTTTTTTCTCCAAAGCTCCGCAGCAGGAAAAAAGCAAAGGGGGACCAATGTAACAGAAGTGACTTCCTCAGCCCAATGAAGCGGACTGTTCAACACATACCGCATGATGACGTTGACAAAAACGATCGTTAGAATTCCCAGAACGCCAATGGACCCCAGAAGGTAAAGGCCCTCGAAGACCCACTCGTGAGCTTTCCTTTTCCTTTTCGTTTCCATATCCTTTCCGCACCCCGTTTCTTCCGCTCACCTCACGGGCATTAATCTGCCGTAGCACAAAGCACGCTATTCAACGCACGTGCTCCAAACAAACATGACCACATTTGTACAAGTCCTTTTATATCTCGACCGCCTAAGTTCAAATCTGCATGTAGGAATGCGACCTCATTGATAACCATGGCGTGATTACGAAGCCATCCACCACCCGTCTACGACGATGATTCGTATTGGAAAACCGACGCAATCACACCATGCCTCGTGGTCGCCCTTTTAACTAGTACCCAAGGGGAGTCCGACTAAGTTCCAGCAGTTTTTCTCCCCACTGTTTATCGACGGTCGTCAGCCACTGTTGCTGGATAGGGAGCGTCGCTTCCCTGAACTGTTTCATATTTTCCCCGGATACACTTACGACCTTCATCTGCTTCGTGATCTTTGGCATCAAATCTGACTTGACTACCCTCAGAGCGTTATTAAGGTAGTGATAATCATACTCCGTTACTGCAACTTCCACGATTTTTCGCACTTCCTCCGGCCATTTATCGATGGTTTTATTTAGCGCGTAAATCTGGTATCCCCATGAGCCTATTCTCGGCTTCATTAGAATCAGATAGTCCAGAACTTCCGTGAGGTTCCGAGCTACGAGGGTACCAATGTGCGTTACTACACCGTCGACAGTACCCCTTTGCAGCGCCTCATACAACTCCCCCGAGGAAAGAAAAGTTGGAGATGCACCACACGCCTTCATGGCTTCGGAATCGGGTTTTCCTGTCCCGCGAATCACCATACCCTTTAGATCTTCCACACTTTGTACTGCCTTTTTCTTTGTGCCCATGACCAATCCGGGCAAGATGCCCGGCGCCATCACCCTAACCCCATATTTCCTTCCCATTTCCTTGTTGACATGGCTAAGAACTTCACCGCCGATCGCCCAGCGTTCCTTCGCATCAAAATCATCTTCAAAGAGAAAGGGCAGTGAAAGGCCACCCAATTCAGGCCAACTCCCTGTTGTATGGGTGCTGGTGTGAAAGATCAGATCGCATGATCCATTAATGAGCGCCGGCACCAGTTCTCTCACTTTGAAGAGCGTTTCCGAGTGATAGAACTCCGCCTTCACTTTTCCCTGGCCCAATTCATTGATTCTGTCGATAAAACGCTGTGCCACCGGAAACAGCTCCTCATACTGTGGTGTAAGGTGTGCGGCGATCGTAAGCTTAATGGGGTTGTCCGCACCGCTTGCGCCATTAGCCCCCATCATCAGCGTCGTGCCAAAAGCAAAAATAAACATTAAACCAAACCATCTTTTCATTCTATTTACCTCCCTCTTGAATTTGTCCTTCTGACCAAAACTTCATTCTTTCACTTCTTGAGCGACCGAAAGGCGAACCTCTTTACCTTTCTGTCGTACTGCGTCGCGAGTGTGCTCCCGACGGGGCTCCTTCATACTATGCCTTTTCTTCCCGAATACCTCTTTTCAATAAAATCCCCAGGCATGTACTTGTTTTCCAAGGCCCTAACCTTCTCAATATTCACAACTTCAGCAAACTCAGAGAAATCCAACAGCCTGTCCATGTACCCTTTACAGGAGCCGTCCGCTTTCAACCTGCCTAATACGTCGAGCATGCCTTTGGCTGCTGCATATAAAGCGGTCAACCCAAAGAAAACTACCTTGAATCCCATTTTCTCAGCATCCTTGACTGAAACGAGAGGCGTTCTCCCCCCTTCAATGAGATTCAGCGCCAGCGGAGCTCCAGTTTTTTCGACCGCCCTTTTTACCTGCTCTACGTCTTCATACGCTTCAATGAAAGCCAAATCCGCGCCCGCATCATGGCAAAGATTCACTCTTTCGATGGCATCGTCCAGTCCATGCACCGCCAAAGCATCGGTCCTTGCCATCAAAACAAACTGGGAGTCTTCTTCATTTCTTGCATCGGATGCCGCTCTTATTTTGCCCACGAATTCTTCGGTTGAAATAACATCTTTTCCAAACATATGCCCGCAACGTTTGGGCCATACTTGATCTTCTATAAACATCCCGGCAGCCCCGGCCCAGATATATTCCTTGACAGTTCTATACACATTGATTGCATTGCCGTATCCGGTATCCCCATCGGCAAGCACAGGAATCTGAACCGCCCTTGCAACATACCGAACTCGGTCACACATCTCCCGAAAATTCACAAGGCCTACATCGGGTTGGGCCAGTAAGCTTGCCGCCGTTCCATACCCTGTGTGAACCGACGCTTCAAACCCTGACATCTCGATTATCCGGGCGCTTAACGCGTCGTACGCCCCAGGCATCACGATAATTCCAGGTTTGTGAAGCAGTTCCCTCAATTTTTGGCTTGTTTTCATGTTGCTCCCCTTTCAAAAAATCTCGAATTCAGTTTCTGTTGACGTATTCCTCCTTTGCTTCCAGAACGACCGACTGAACCACATCACCAACAGTTGCTGGGATTTCTCAACACATAGCAAAACCCCATTTGCCGAGCGTCCGCTCTAAAATCTACTTGACACGGGATTAGAAACCCTTATCTTTCCTTTCCACTTTTTACGTCTCCATCAGATTGACGAAAACCTTGTGTATTGAGCGATCAATTGTAATCTCTGCCTTTATTCCTCCCATATAATCGCATGGGAGTTGCAGATACGGTCAGCAATCAGGGAATGACAGATGGTGCTTTTGATATTTGATGACGAGGACATGCTTGAAAAAGTCATCCTCTCCGTCGAACCAAGTTGAACAGCTAAAGAAAGGTAGGCTTTTTGTTTCTTTTAGCTGAGGTATTCCCCCAAAGGAGTACCTCCCATTCCTTCTGCATGTATTTTTGGATTTTTAAATCCCATTCGACGATCATGTTTTACGCGCTTCGGAGACCGTGGCAATTTCCTAAGCATCCCAATTTTGATATTCTCCGCCGGTGCTTTTCCGACATAAAGTCGACAGAAGATGGCTTTGAACCGGAGGCTTGAGCAAACCACATATAACGGGGGATTAGGCCAACAACCGGAGTTTTGCTTTTTCAACACCGATGTACCTCACAGAAAAAACAATTCGGGTCTGATGCAAGCTGCCTTGATGGAGGGCGTAAAACTTGAAAGCCAGCCCATGGTGGGCCTTCTGAAGTCAGCCGTTGCTTCTTTTTGAAGCCTGATCGAGGCATTTCCAGACTCCCAAAGCCTTCGTGTCGATCAAAGCCTTCTTCTGAAAAAATATCGTGTCAAATGCGGAATTTTTGTTTTGCGAACGGTGCCACACTTAAAATCACTTGTCAAGGTCCATTTTTGTAACAATACTCCTGGATCAATACTTCATCTCACCTCGACGTTCAATTAATTTCAGTGACGCTGACCGCATCTTGATCACAAACCTCGACGCACGTCTCGCATCCAATACATTCATCCATGTTGACTGGAACTGACTTTTCATTTTTCATTTCGAGTACATTTGCAGGGCAGTTGTCCACGCATTCTTCGCAGCCGATACATACTTCCTCATTAACATGGACTTTAAAGGCTCTTTTTTTCCTTGTAGCCCTCACCGAATCTTTCGCTTCCATCTCTTGCCTCCTTACTCTCGCATTTCCTGCACGGGATTCCCTCTTTCACCGGTACATGCATTACAGGAAGTCCATCTGTCGCCAGCATCGTTTAATCTTTAAATGGATTTTTCCTGCCTTGTCCGAGGTTGGCCTCGTGTCTTATTCGCTTCACCTCGGAAATTGCATTCGCCTTTGCGATCCTAGCCCTATTCTCGGCAATCGATGATGGAATTTGAGCATCCTCGACATGTATATGGACCCACGCTGTATTATAGATTAACAACACTCTTATTCGGTTGCTTCAAACCTTGTGCAAGACCGGATATTGAGCTAACCGTCATCCCATGAAGCTATTCACGAGATAAATTTTGCGTTGGAGGCGAGGCACCATGTATTGAATGTCGGTGTTCTACAAGTTTCCGAGTTAGCAATACCCAAATTTTTCAGTTGTACCCTTCAGCGCCGTCCAGGCGCCTTTCTACTGCTTGGGTATGAGTCAGAGCATCTCCATGGCCGCCGTCGTATGGAAACAGTGCTTTGCATCAGGGGGGATGTACACGACGTCTCCCTGCCTAAGAGCGACTGTTTTGCCGTCCACCTCAACCAAGCCCTCACCGCTAATGATGTAGACCTCATGCTCATAGGGGTGGCTGTGGCTTGGGCTCTGGGCCTGGGGTTCAAAACTAACGACTCGCATAAAGAAATTGGGGGCTTGATCCTTTTCACCTATAACCCATCTCAGGTTGATTCCCTTTGCCCCAGCTTCGGTTACCTCTACAGTTTCTTCATCCAAGTAGTTGATGTGTTTCATGGCTCCTCCCTATTCACTTGCCGCCATCGCGACTCTAATTGCTTGTCGTGTGCTCGAGGGCCTTGACGATCATGGTCAGCGCCTGGTTGAAAGGGGCGGAAATCCCTAATTGCTTCGCCTCCTCGACGATCGCTCCGCTGATAAAGTCGATCTCGGTCTTTCTGCCCTTTAAGAAATCCTGCGCCATCGAGTTGAAGCTGGCTGCATTTTTCTCTGCCAGGCCATAGGCAGCCTGCACCATATCAGGATAAATCAGCCTTATCCCCTTCTTGTCTGCAACGCAAAGCGCCTCCTCGACCACGCGTCTCATCAGCAGCCTGGAAGGCTCGTTATCTATGAGTTTTTCGCACTTTGCTCTAAGGATAGTGCCGAGGGGGTTGATAGCGATGTTCAATATGAGTTTTGTCCAAACCAGCCCTGAAATATTGTCGGAGGGATGCGCATTGAATCCGGCTTTGGTGAATAGAGCGACAATCTTCCTCACACGGTCTGTACTATCCCCGTTGAGTTCTCCCACATAGACATTTCCATTGGCAGTATGTTTCACCCTCCCAGGTGCCACTATCGTGGCGGCAGCATCGGTTGTTCCTGCGAGAACCTTGCCAGTACCGAATGCCTTTTCAAGAATTTCCACGTTTCCCAGGCCGTTCTGCAGGGTCAAAGCAATGGTATGTTCGCTCCCGATCTTCTTCGCCTCGGCGACCGCTTGCTCCGTGTCGTAGGACTTAACAAAGACAATAATAAGCTCAGGGGTTCCGATATCCTCTATGCGCAAGGTGGCGTTGACGGGGACACGTCTTTCGCCACCAATGCCTTCAATGAGCAGACCATCCTCTCTGATCTTTTCAATGTGCTCCTTATTGATATCATAAAGATACACGTCGGCCCCTGCCTCTTGGAGCAGACCTCCGGTCATGCAACCCATTCCACCTGCACCAAGAATTGCAATTTTCACGTCGTCTCCATGAGCTTGTTGGACTCCCTCACCTGGCCAACTCCAGGAAACTATGCCTGATGCAGGAGTCAGCTTGTTCCGCGCTGTTGTCTCTGGTGAGTAGAGGATAAGCCTACGCCGCCGCGGCCTGCTTTCTTCCCTCGGTCTCCTTCTGTAACTGGCGATAGCGCATTGCCTCGGCAATAATCGAGGGCATCCCGCACAGGTAGCAGTCATTCGGAAGTGCAGCCGAGTCAAAGATGCCGCAGTTGTGCTTGAGGCGGATATCGGCGATCTTCAAGCCGGTCTCAACAAACCACTCCGCATAGGGCGCTCGAAACCTGTTGTACCTCGTACCCTCAACAGGGCTCCAGACCAGTGGAATGCTTCCGATGCCGTTCTCCGACATCCACTCCACCCCCTCCATCAGGCTCTCTTCAGGCTCCATGAATCCGGTGACAAAGTGGGTGCTCACCCGTCCTGGACCGTACACGTCCACGGCATGCTTAAGGGCCTTGAGCCAGTGGTCCCTTCCCTGAACCTTTGATTTTCCGGGACAGTACTTGGAAAAAAGGGTCGGATCCCAAATCTCCAAATTGTAAGCCACAGAGAACACTCCCAGCTTCTTGTGTTCCTCTATGCTCTTGAGATCTTTGTCCTCGGGAGCGGTGCGGATCACGTTCACTGGGATATCGTCCCGCTCGAGGCCTTCTTGCATAGCACGGACCACTTCCAGAACCATCTTGTCCTCCCGGTCGACAATCTCGCCGCTCTTCTTCTTGTAGCGGTTCATATACCCACCGGTCAGCAGGATGTGCCGCACGCAGCCCTCGTCGAAGGCCGCCTTGGTCGTTTTCTTGACCTGGTCAAAGGTACGCTTGGAGATCTGAAGGTCATCTTTGGTCCAGCCGATATTGGGCACGATGTTGCAAAAGCGACACCCCTGATCGTTCGCCCAGTACATGCAGAAAGGAGCATAGTTCATCACGAGACAGTCCTGTCCTCTCTTAGGGGCGATCCGGCGCATGATGACCCCTTCCGAGGCCTCCATGCTGTAATACTTAGGCCGCGGAATATGCCGCGCCTCGATGACGAACTTGCCGTCCCGCTTGAGCACCATCTGCCCGTCCTCGACCGCACATAGCCAACGGGAGTCCTTGTTCTCTCTGACCTGCACGATGGTGTCCATGGGGAGAAGCAACTCCTCCGGAAGATAGTAGCGATGCTCGCCGATGTTCCAGTCGAACAGCCACCGGGATTGCTCTCGGTACACATCGCATACTCCTTCCAATGCTGATTCGTCGAACCTGACGCCGTCCGCCAGGAGGCTTGCCTTCACCCACATCTCATGTTCCAGACCTTTAGCGGTGGGTTTGAGTGAAGGCTTCACAAGGGGAGCCTTGGGGTCATTCTCCCAGTATTTGGACTTGTACCAGTCCTCGTATCGTTGATAGATGTCCCCGAACAGCTCAAACGCCTCCCTGCGTTGAAGTCCGTCAGAATTAGCACGGTCGATCATTGGCCTGTAGCTTGGTTTTGCTGTTTTTGCCATACCTTTTACCTCCCTTTAGATCGAAGAAAGTGTGTGATGAATGAGGTTGCAAAAGATGAGGATGATCTTGTCCATTTGCTTCCACCGAAGATCTTCACCTTCCTTTTGCTCAAGATCCAAATTTTTCCCATCTCTCATCGACAGAACGTTGCACAATCTGGATTTGTTCGTCCGTGAGACTCTTGAACCTACCTTGGAGAGCCATATAGTCCTTGACGGGCCTGTACCTGGATGGTCGATAGGTCAGTTTGAGTGATCCATGCTCCACTTCGTAAAGCGGCCAGGAACGAGTCTCGACCGCCAGGCGAGCGACTTCTACCGTTTTGCTTTCGGGGAACCGCCATCCTGGAGGACAGGGGGAATGAACATGAACATACTTGAACCCAGGACCCAGATCCCTAGCCTTTTCCATTTTCTTGAAAAAATCCTCCGGGAAAGCGATAGACGCGGTGGCTATATAGGGAACATCATGGGCGGCCATAATTTTGGGCAAATCCTTTTTGTTCTCGATTTTGCCTTTCAATGTTGATGTTGTCCAGCTAAATTGGGGTGTCGAACTGCTGCGCTGGATACCCGTGTTCATATATGCCTCATTATCAAAGCAGAAGAAAATCCCGTCATCATTTCTCTCGGCAGCCCCGGAAAGGCTAGCCATGCCTATATCCGCTGCGGAACCGTCCCCAGCAATAGCGATGACATTGATTTTCCTGTCCGGGCTGATACGCCCCTTTCTTTTCAAGACTCTTATCGCTGCACTGATCCCCGATATTCCTGCCGGAGAGGGAGCCATCGCGATGTACAGACATGGAATTCCAAGTGAGTGAGGATAAACCATGGACGGCAGCGCCATGCAACTTGCAGACATGCTCGCGATCGTATCTTTGCCGAGAGCCTTCGTAATCCACCTGAGCATGATTGCACCTGAGCAGCCGGCGCAAAGCGGGTGTCCTGGATAGAAGAATTCTTCTTTGGGGAGGCCATCTGCAAATGCTCTCATGATAAGCCCCTCACTTGGTACCAACGAATGCGATCGCTGATCGTCTCTTCGTGTCTTTGCTTGAAAGCGGTTAAAGCAATATCTCTAATATCATAAAAAGTCACATCCCTCCCTCCTAGGCCAAGAATATAATTGACCACATGGGGGTTGCTCGCTCCGCTAAGACACCTTGAAAGTTCCGTGTAGACAATTCCTCCGGCCCCAACAGAAACGTCTCTTTCCAGAACGGCAACTATCTTAACGCTGGATAGGATCTTTCGGAGATCCTGGTCTGGGAAAGGTCTCACCGATCTTAACTTTATTAAGCCTATTGGCATGCCTTTATCAGCTCTCAAATGCTTTACCACTGCTCGGGCTGTCGAGGCCATGCTTCCCAGGGTCAGCAGAGCCATTTCCGCCCCCTCCATCATTTCCGCGGAATAAAGCCCACCATATTTTCTCCCGAAACTTTCGGCGAAAATGCCGTCGACTTCTTGTATGACTTCCTTTGCCCGATCCATCGCCACCTGTTGTTGATATCGATACTCGGTATAATAGGAATCGTCCATGACGATTTGACCGACAGACATGGGCCTGTCGGGGTCTAGAACGACATGAGCTGGGACGTAGGTAGGTAGAAAATCGTCGACTTTTTTCTGGTCGAGCAGCTCCACCGGTTCCATGTAGTGCGATACGATGATCCCTTCGAAGCAGATAGCTACCGGCAAGAGAACCCTCCTATCTTCTGCAATCCGGAAGGCCTGAACCACCATATCCTGTGCTTCCTGAGCATTCTCTACGTATATTTGAATCCATCCCGTATCCCTCTGATCAAGCGAGTCACTAAGATCCGGCCAGATGGAATTCGGAGCCCCTAATGCTCTATTGACAAGGACCATGACGATAGGAAGTCTCAGCCCAGATGCAACAAATAAATTCTCATGCATGTAAACTAGGCCTTGTGCAGAAGTCGCCGTGAAGCTCCGCGCCCCTGTCGCTTGTGCTGCTATGGCAACTGCTAAGGCAGAATGCTCAGATTCTACGGGAACGAACTCCGCATCCAGTTCGCCGCTTTCGGTGAACTCGGCTATTTTTTCCATGATGTGAGTTTGCGGGGTGATAGGATAGACGGGGGCAACTTCAATCCGCGCAAGCTTGGCCCCGTATGCGGCGGCATAGTTTCCGGTCAGCATCTTCCAAGTTCCCACAACTACACCTCTCCCTCTGTTTCAATGATGATGGCCGAGGCAGGGCACTCATTGTGGCAAATGCCGCAGCCCTTGCAGTAATCATAATTGATTGCATAATGCCCTGTCGAGGAATCTAACTGGACTGCACCATCCGGACAGAACATATAGCAGTTCCCGCACAGCTTACAGTTTCCGCAACTGAGACACCTTTCAGCCTCGACAACGGCGGTTTCCAGGTCAAGCCCTTTGTTGATTTCTTCGAAGTTATTCATTCGCCTATGGATTGAGAGCTCGATTGGTTTGTGGGGCGGCAACTCATGACTATATGCGAGATTTAGGTCCTCAAAATGGACCCTTGCTTGGGGCTCCCCCAAGGTAGATTTTGACAACCCCATGTGCTCTCGAATCGTTTTGGCCAGCAAACCCTTATTTTGAAGGTCTTGAAGGTTGTCGCCCTTCATGAAATGATCCATGGCAATGGCAGCCCTTTTTGCCGAACCGATCGCCTCCGCAATGTTCCGCGCTTGATCTATCGTATCTCCACCGGCAAAGACCTTGTCGTAGCTTGTCTGTCCCCATTCGGTAACGCTGAGCAAACCCTTTTCGCATTCAAACCCATCAGGCAGATAGGAAAGATCCGGCATCTCACCGGTAGCCATAATAATTTGATTGGCTTCAAATGTCGCTTTTTCTCCATTCCTGGGGACTATCCTGGACCGGCCCAGTTGATCAACCCCTTCTATTTCCATCTTGTTGCATATCAGTAGCAGTCTTCCCCTTTCAAAATTCTGGATAAGAGCAGGAGAAAGGAGAAACTCAAACCGAACCCCTTCCGCTTGCGCAGCGTTGACTTCTTCGGCATAAGCAGGCATCTCGTCGCGAGTCCTTCTGTAGATCACGAGTGGGGAGAGGCCCAGCCGAACAAGTGTTCGAGCGACATCGATAGCTACATTACCACCTCCGACAACGACGACTTCTTTCCCGGGGCAGGCTTCCTTCCGGACATTAGATCTGGCAAGAAATTCCAAGCCTTGACAGACCCCTTCGTTTTCGATCCCGGGGATATCTGGAGGCTGCGTCTTTTGGGCACCATGAGCCAAAAAAACGGCATCGAAAGAGAGTAACTCTGAAAACGGTAAGTCCTCTCCAACCCGGCATTCCGTCTTGACGTCGACACCTAAGGCTAAAATCCGGCTGATTTCCTTATTCAAAACATAACGAGGCAGCCGGTATGGCGGGATACCGACATTCGGTATTCCGCCCAACTCCCTTCGAGCCTCAAATATGCTGACTCTGTGCCCCATGGTGCGCAGAAAGTATGCGCATGCAAGCCCCGCCGGACCTGAGCCAACAATAGCGACATTGCCACCGCTCTTCTCTTTGGCGGGAGACATCAAGGGCTTATCAGTGAATGCCTCAGCAATGGCCCTCTCGACTGAATGGATCGAAACTGACCCATCATACTGATGCCGGTTGCAGGAATCCTCACAAGGATGATAGCAGACTCTGCCGCAGACGCCTGGAAACGGGTTCTCAAGAATAATGACCCGCCACGCTTTATCCAAATTTCCTTCGGCCGCCTCTCTAACGAACCTTTGCACCCAGTTTCCTGCCGGACAGGATTCCTGGCAGGGGGGGATCTTCTCCCCAATCCTGGGTCTCATATAACGCCATAAGCCTGTCTTTCTACCCTCAGGGCGCCCGATCGCAGTAGCGCCGATCGGCAATTCCCTATAGGTGCAAAGATTCCGACTATCTGGACCTAGCACTTTTTGCTCGCTCACCTTATTTCCCTAACCCTCGCAAACCCCATCCTGGCAGCTTCTGCATTCAACGCCAGTTTTTCCTCAGGGAAGAAATCCGAAAGAGCTTTCAAGACAAACTCCAGGGAAGGATCACTTCCTATCCTGCTATAGGCTCCTAGAATCACAATATTGGTGATGGGAATCGGTGTCTTTCCGTAGATTCGATGGGCAATGCTCGAAGCATCCACAGCAAACACCTTTTTCCCCTTCACATCTTTAGGTAGTTCCTTGTTATCGGGAGAGTTAACAAGAATAACCCCTTCTGTTTTTAGATCGGCCACTGGATTCATCATCTTGAAAAGCGTAAGATCCATGACGATCACTTCATCCGGGGAATACACCTTGCTGCGGTCATGAATAGGCTCATGATTCAGCCTGACATAGGCAATTACAGGGGCGCCTCTCCTTTCTGCCCCATACTGCGGAAAGGTCTGCGCCCATTGTCCCTGCAGGAAGGCTGCGGTAGCCAAGATCTGAGAAGCCATGACCGCCCCTTGACCACCTCGACCGAATATCTTTATCTCCTTCATGAGGATCTTCCCTTATGGAGCTTGAAGGCTGAAATCTCACGGTTAAGCTTGATGTTCTCATCCACGGCCGAGCAGATTTTGGTCTGATCTTTGCTGAGCAGCGCTTTGTAAATCTCCGAATTTGTAGCGCAAAGTTTCTTCACAATGTCCTTATTTATAATCTCCAAAACTCTTTTGTAGTGGGCCAGGATGAAATCAGAAAATGCCGACCAGATCATGTAAAAGACGGGATTCTGAGTAGCCAGTGCCATCGATTTATGAAATTCAATCGCCTTTTCAAGGTATATGCCAACATCCCCGGTACTCGATTCCATTTCTCCCAGTAAGGTCGCCATTTCTTTCAACTGCCTTTTCGTCGCCCGTTTTGCAGCCAACAGCGCGAGTCGCCTTTCAAAGGCATCACGAAATTCAGTCAAATTTTGAATACTTACCCTCTTGGTTTCGATCATCCAGCCCAACTGGTCTTTTACCGACTCCATGTGAGGGTCCAGGGCAGACTTATTTACGATGGTTCCTTTCTGCCCGGTATTGACTTCAATTAAACCCATCTGCGCCAGAGCTCGGATCGCTTCCCTGATTGTAGGGCGGCCCACATTAAACATCTTGGCGAGATCTCTTTCAGATGGAAGTTTATCCGAGGGTTTCAATTTACCCTGGATAATCAGGCCTTTTATCTGCCCTACGATTTCTTCATAAAGCCTTATTTTCTTAACGGGTTTGACGATACAACTGTCCATTGCTTGACTTTCAGCTTTTGGTGTTGAAGATCTTCTGTCGGATGGTATGACCATTATCCCACGTAGTCAAGAAAAAAATCTCTTTGGGCATCGGTGCCACATGAACATCTTCAGCACCACCATAAAGCCCTGAGTGTTTCTGCGGCACTGCATCCCTTTACACTACCCCTTCCCTTTTCCAATAAAAAGGGCCTCAAAAACGAGGCCCCGTTTGCTGCGTCACTTGTTCCGGTCTTGTTACTCTACCGCGAAAATCCTACTCTATTTTTCTCCTGGAGCGGTCGAGAGCAAAGATTCCCGATGTGATTTCATTGATTTGCAGTGTCTTTCCTTTTCGTATCTGGACATAGACTCCTCAGCTCAAGACTGCTTTTCCTTAGAAAAGAAGATAAAGTATATAACACCGACTCGCCTTCCGATGGCGAGTGAAAAGTATCCGTCAAATGCTTATAGTCCTTTTCCTTGCGCGAGCGTTCACATCTCAATGCGCTGGACCCAACCATGAGGGTCCTCCTTCTCCCCGTACTGAATGGCTATGATCTCGTTGTAGAGCTTAAGAGAGAGCTCCCCTATCTTACCGCCTGCTACGATGTGATCCTTCCCCTTGTAAGTGATTTGGCCCACCGGGGAAATCACTGCCGCCGTTCCAGTACCGAATGCCTCTCTGAGTTTCCCTTGGCTGGAAGCCTCTATGATTTCGTCGATTGAAAGCGGCCTCTCTGAGGTCTTCAGTCCCCAATCTCTCGCTATCCTTAAAGCCGAATCCCTTGTAATCCCAGCAAGAATGCTCCCAGAGAGCGCAGGGGTAATAATTTCGTCATCAATCACAAAAAACATATTCATAGCCCCTACTTCTTCAACAAATCGGTGTTTTAGAGCATCAAGCCATAGCACTTGGTCGAAGCCATTTTCTTTGGCATTCTTCGCAGCTAATAGACTCGCCGCATAATTCCCTGCCGTCTTCACTTCTCCGGTTCCACCCGGAGCCGCGCGAATATAGAAATCTTCAACATGGATCTTTATGGGTTTCAACCCGCCTTTATAATAGGCGCCCACGGGACCGACAATGATATAAAACAAATACCTGCACGCAGGGCGCACCCCAAGATGAGGTTCTGTAGCAATCATTGTGGGTCTCATATATAGCGACGTCCCAAGGCTCCTCGGCACCCATTCACGATCCAGTAGGATTAGGCGTTTTAACCCATCCATAACAAGGTCAATGTCCACCTCAGGCATGCAAACCCTGGCTGCAGAACGGTTCAGTCTTTTGAAATTGTCCGTGGGACGGAACAAAAAGAGGCCATTTTTGCCTCGGTAAGTTTTTAGGCCTTCAAAGACCTCCTGTCCATAGTGCAGGGCTATGGCAGCCGGGTTGATGCTCAATTCTCGATACGGTTCGATACGAGGATTGAGCCATCCCTTTCCTTCTTCGTAATCCATCAGGAACATGTGGTCCGTGAAGATGTCTCCGAAACCGAGTTTGGACTCGTCCGTGGGTTTCTTTTTCATCTGCTCCGGTTTGGCCGGTGTCACCTTGATTTCCATGACTCTGCTTCCTCCCTTTCTTGACTAGCGGTAATCTTTTTGTTTACCACAGTCATTTTTGCCAGACAATCAAATATTTAATCTACCAGGCCCGGCAGCCAGAGCACGACCTGAGGCCAGGCGACGATGACGGCCATGGCCACGATTTCAATCAGGATGAAGGGGGCCGCCGCGTAGCAGATCTCCTTGATGGACAGCTCGGGGGCGACCCCTTTGACGACAAACAGAAGCATGCCGAAGGGGGGGGTTATGAAGCCGGTTTCGAAATTGATGAGCATGAGGACCCCGAACCACACAGGATCGAATCCCAGCATCTTCACGATGGGCATGAAAATGGGCATGCAGATCATCATGATCGAAATGGTTTCCATGAAGGTGCCCATGGCAAAGACGATGAGCTGCATTCCGATCACAATAGCCAGGGGCGGCACATTCAAATTCTCCACGACGCCCAGAAGTCCCTGGGTCGCGCCCGTGAAGGCCAGCAGGCTGCTGAACGTGTTGGAAGCGGCGATGATCATGAAGACCATAATCGAAATGTCCAGGGTCCCCGTGATGGAAGCCTTGACCATTTTCCAGGTCAGCCGCCCGTAAACAGCCGTGACCAGGAACGTGGCGAGAGCCCCTGTCGAAGCGGCTTCCGTGGGGGTTGCAATCCCAAGGAGCATGAGTCCGAGAACCATGAAGATGATGAATCCCAGGGGGAGCACATACTTGATCAGCCCCGTGATCTTTTGTCGAAAGGATGCCCTTGCCACGTCGTAGCGAGGGGCCAGGGAGGGATCCAGCCAGCACCGTAGGACGACATAAGCGGCAATCAACACCCCCAGAAGCAGGCCGGGCATGACCCCGCCCACCAGGATCTTTGCCACGGAAATGTGCCCGATGCTTGCCAGCACCACGGCAAGGGAAGAAGGCGGGATGAGCATGGCCAGGCCTCCCACCCCGATAATGGGGCCCACGGCCATGGACGATTTGTACCCCCGTCGTCGCATTTCAGGAAGGAGCACCGTTCCCAGCATGGCCGTGTTGGCCAAAGTGGAGCCGCTCAGAGCGGCAAACAGGACGCCTGTGCCTGCAGCGAGCAGGCTCAAACGCCCCGGAAGGCGGCCCAGCCATTTATCCACGACCTCGATGGTGTTGTTGGCGATACCCGAGTGGAACATCAACTCGCCCATGAGAATGAACAGGGGAATGGGCGTCAGGGTGAAGGTGGACAGGGAGGAAAAGATCTGGAGCGTCATCTGCTGAAGTCCCATGGGACCCATGAAGATGAGGGCTCCTACAAGGTTGATCAGGAGGAAGCCGAAGGCGATGGGGAATCCCGAGGCCAGCACCACCAGCAAGCCGAGGATGAAGAAACCCAGAACGGCCCACCATTCCATGATCAGCCATTCCTCCCTTCGGCGATCGTTCCCGGCCCTCCGGTGGGCGATTCGGACGCAGACTTCCGGGTTTCGCCCTCCTGCGTCACCTCCCTGGTTCTCCCCAAAGAGGCCGCCAGGTTGCGGAAAAACTGGGCGGTGAGGACAAGAAAACCCACGGGGATCACAATCAGCACGAGGTACTTGGGCATGTCCACGGCCTGGACGTCCGTCACGCCGCGCTGAAAAAGATTCAGGGTCATGAGAGAACTGTACCAGCAGAGAACCCCGCACACGCCCATCCCCAGGAGGCTGTGGACCACCTCCGCAGTTTTCCTCCCGCCCGTCCCCAGGCGTGCCGTAATGATATCCACGGCCACGTGTTTTCGCCTGCTGAGAACCCACGCCGATCCCAGAAACGTCATCCAGAGCAGCGAGTACTCGTTGAACTGGACCGTCCAGACCGGGCTTTGAAAGCCCAGTGCGCGTGTGAAGATGCTGTAGCTGATGGAAAAGGTGATGAAGAGGAGGAGGAGACCTGCGAGCACCGCCATCCCCGCCAATATCCTGTCCAGGATCCTGCTCAGTGCTTCGAGTCGCAAATACGGTGTCGTATCCCGCATGCTTAGACCTGCCAAAAAGCTCCCTCAGCACTGAGTCCTGAGGGAATGAATTCGTCACCGAATTTATGCCTCGATGGACTCAGCAAGTCCGCCTCCCCGATGGTATGAATGGTCTCATAATAGTATTAACATCTATTGCCTCCCCGTTTTTGTAGGAGCCCCGCCCCAAGGCGGGACGACAGGATCGCGACCGGCCCGTCCTCCGCAGTAGCAACTGCTACGGAGGATGGAGAGGTCGCTCCTACACAGAGATGACATGCCGGCAAAAACGGAGCCTCAATACTATTTCGAGACGGTTAATAAAAGATCAATGGTCGATGATCAATGGTCGATGATCAACGGCTACGGCTTGCTCACCATTTCTTTCAACTTGGGCCCGTTGACCGGGGATTTCTCGATGATGACATCCCACAAGGACGAATAGGCTGCGTCGGTAAATTGCTTTGCCTCGGCCGGCGGAAGCTCGATGTATTGGATCCCCATCTTCTTGAGGGCTTCCTTTTCTTTCTTGATCAGGTCCGTCGCGCGCTGTTTGGCAAACCGCGCCGCCTCGTCTTCCGCCTCGATCAGGAGTTTCTGGAGCTCGCCGGGAATCTCATCCCACTTTTTCTTGTTCACCACAACCACGTTGGCCCCATTGTAAACACCGGGTTGAACGACATGCTTCGTCACCTTCTCCCATCCCCAGTCCCTGATCAGGCCTGCAGGCCACATGAAACCGTCCACCACCCCGCGCTCCAGGGCGGTATAGACTTCCGTGGGAGGAATGACCACGGGCTGGGCTCCCAGTTTCTTCAGAAAACCGATGAGCGTCGGGCTGCATCGGATTTTCATGCCCTTGATGTTCTCGATCCCCTTGACGGGTTTTGTAAGATAAAGCGTGAAAGGCAGGTTGTGACCCAGTCTTCCGAGATAGACGCAATTGACCTTGTCCTGATGGATCTTGTCCAGGAGGGCGTTCACACCCTTGGCCCGTTCCTCCCAGCCGTCAAGCATGGACACACTCAGCGCATTAACCTCCGGTACCGCCGAAACGTAATACCCGTCGGTCGTGAAAACCATGTCCACCACGCCCATCCGGGCGGCCTCAACCTGCTCCTGGTTGGGGATGACTTCGGGTCCCCCGGCATACTGGATCTCGAGCTGACCCGCGTATTTCTGGGCCACTCGATCCTTTACGATCTCCTGAAATTTCATGAAGTTGCCCACTTCCCACACGGACTTCGGCCATGCGGTGACCGCTTTGATGGTGACTTTCTTCGCCTCGGCCATGGAGGCCAGGGACAACACGATCGCTCCAACCAAAAGAATTCTCAGCACCCGTGACATAGAACCCTCCTTTTTTCTAAGCTTGATGAATTTAGAAAGACATCCTCTTCCGTATCTCCTCGGTGCCACGGACAAGCTTTTATCCGCCTCTGGCGGATGCCTTGTCTGTGCCATCCGTCGTTGCTTTTGAACCCTGAACACTCCTGAATCCCCCCAAGCCCCCCTTTTCTAAAGGGGGGCGAGAAGGGATTTCAACACACCTTCTCGGCCTTCTTCTTCAGCCCCTCCCAGGTCCTGTCCGCCTCCGCTTGAATGGACTGAATGTCTTCCGGCCTCAGGTGCCGATACCTGCCTTGAAGCGACAGGTAGGTTTCCACGGGCAACCCTCTGGACCGGTAGTTGATCACGTAATCCAAACCCCCGAAGACTTCATACAGGGGGAAGATGTTCGTTTCCACCGCAGCGGCAGCCGCCTTGGGAGAAAGATGCTCCGCCATTTTCCAGCCCGTGGGACAGGGTGACAAAAGGTGGAGAAACCGTGTTCCCCGCACCTGCTTCGCGCTTTTCACCTTGGCCATGAGATCATCCGGAAATCCGATGCACGCCGTGGCCGCATAGGGGATTCGATGAGCGGCCATGATCTCCATGATCTGTTTCTTGCGCCGCGTGTTCCCGGTCGGCGACGTGCCGGTCCAGGCGTAGCGGGGAGTCGAGGAGCTGACCTGGATCCCCGTATTCATGTAAGCCTCGTTGTCCATGCACACGTAAATGAAGTCCTCGTTCCTGTCCGCGGCCCCGGACAGTGACTGGAGGCCTATGTCAAAAGTGCCGCCGTCCCCTGCAAAGGCGAGCACCGGAATGTCGTCCTTGCCCTGAATCTTCAAGGCCTGGGCGATCCCGGCCGCCGTAGGTGCGGCGATCTCGAAAGCGGAGTGAAACGTGGGCACGTTGAGTGCGGCATGAGGATAGGGACCGGATATCACGGCCACGCAGGAGGGCACCACGACCACCACGGCCCGGTTCCCTAGGGCCTGGAGCACCATGCGCATGCCTATGGCATGGCCGCATCCCGGACACGCGGCGTGGCCCGGCCGCAGCACCTCGGGCGGACGAGAATGAGCCTTTGCGATCATGTCCTTTCCTCCGTCATCCAGATAGGCTCGTCCAGGGCCCGTTCTCTCGCCAAGGCATCCAGCACGACCTGTTCTATCAGATCGCAGTCCACATTGGTGCCCCCGATCCCCGCAAGATACCCCTGCACCTGATGGGCCCGGTCGGAGTTCACCAGGGCGGCCTTCAACTCGGAACAGAAGATGCCCTCCCGCCCCAGGGAAAGGTTCCGCTCCAGAACGGCGATCCTGGGCACCGGCTCCAGGATCTTCCGCAAAAGCTTCGTCGGAAAGGGCCTGAAGACGCGAATCTTGACAAGACCCACCCTGACTCCCTTATCGCGAAGCCTGGCCAGGGCGACCCGGGCCGTGGAGGTGATGGTGGCGGTGGTCACCAGGGCCAGTTCCGCGTCGTCCAGGCCGACGGTTTCGATCAGGCCGTATTTCCTGCCGAAGTGCTCCCCGAAATCCCTGTCCACCTCTTCGGTCACGTCCAGCGCATGGGCCATGGCCTCATGGCTCAGGCGTCTGTATCCCTCGAACTGCACCTGCGACACCACGGGGGCGATATACGCGGGATTGTCCACATCAAAACGCCTCGGGATCTGAACCGCGGGAAGGAATCGGTCCACCGGCTCCGGCTCAGGCACTTCGACAGGCTCCATGAAATGGGAGATGAAATTGGCCTCCAGCACCACCATGCAGGGGAGCAGCACCTTCTCTGCGATGCGGAAGGCCTGGATGACCGAGTCCAGGGCCTCCTGGTTGTCTTCACAGTAGATCTGAATCCAGCCCGTGTCACGCTGGGCGAGGCTGTCCGTCTGATCGCTCCAGAAGGCCCATGGCACGGCCAGGGTCCGGTTCACACACGCCATCACCACGGGCGCCCTGCAGCCTGAGGCAAAGTGGAGCATCTCGTGCATCAGGGCAAGACCCTGAGAGGACGTGGCGGTGAACGTCCTGGCTCCGGCCAGGGAAGCGGAAAGGCAGGCGGCCATGGCCGAATGCTCCGACTCGGTTCGCATCATGACACCGCCCAGTTCACCGGCCGCCTCCCAGTCGGACAGTTTTTCGTAGATGGGCGTCTGGGGGGTGATGGGATAGGCCGCAACGATCTGGGTCCGGCAAAGCCGCACGGCTTCGGCCACGGCGTGGTTTCCTGTGATGAATTTCTTCATGTCCCTTTACCCATGGTCATGACCCCTCGAGGACAGACCGCCGCACAGACAGCACACCCCTTACAGTATGACTCATCAGGCCTGTAGGCCGCGCACGTCTCGTCGGGAGCCAGGAGGGACACCTCCGGACAGTAAAGAAAGCACCGGTCGCATCCGGTGCATGTGCCGCAGAAAAAGCAGCGGCCGGCCTGCTGAACCGCTTCACGGGGATTGAGGGGTAAATCGACTTCCTGAAAGACCTTGCTCCGTTCCGCCGGGCTGAGCCGGTTGAGAGACGATCGTGGCTGCAAGTCCAGGAACAGGGGTTCGAGGTCTTGGAATCGAACCACGGACTTCGAATCCCAACCCTCGCGGCCATGGAAAAGGGCGTGGATCGAAAAGCCCGGCCCAGCCCCCAGAAGGGCTTTCTGCTCCGCGTTTCGGAGGGGCAGTCCCCTGGTGTAAAGATGGATGGACAGGGCGGCCCGCTTCCCGGCTGCGACGGCCTCCACCACGGATCGAGGGCCTGTGACAAAATCTCCTCCTGAGAAAACCCCTTCCCATGCCCTAGCATGCGTGACCGCATCGAACTCCATGGAGCCCTTTTCCGCAAGCGGGACCCCGTTGAAAGGCGTGATGTCCGGGGCCTGCCCGATGGCCAGGATGACCCAGTCTGCATCGAGGTTCAGCAACTCGCTCTCCTCATAGGAGGGCCGGAACCGTCCCTGGGCGTCGAACAGGGCCGTGCATTTGGCGAATTCGACGGCCCTCACGCTTTTCCGCTTCTCAAGAATTCGTTTCGGCCCCCAGCCATTATGAAAGACGATGCCTTCTTCGAGTGCGTCGTCCCGTTCCCTTTCATGGGCCGGCATGTCGTCTCTTTGTTCGAGGCAGACCAGTTCCACCTTCCCCGCACCGAGCCTGCATGCGCTTCTGGCCGCATCGACGGCCACGTTTCCTCCGCCGATGACCACGACCCTGCCGGGCAATTCAGAGAGTTCCGACCTTCGAACCTTGTCCAGGAAATCGAGGCCCAAAAGCACCCCCTCCAGATCCATGCCAGGCATCTCAACGCTCAGGCTGCGCTGGGCACCCGAGGCAAGGAAAACGGCCGAAGACTCTGCGCGAAGGCCCTCCAGCGCTTTGGCTCCGATCTTTTCTCCTGTGCGGATCTCGATATCCAGGGAGCGAATCCGCTCCAGGTCTTTCTCGAGGACCCCCTGCGGCAGACGGTACAGAGGAATGCCGTAACGCAGTAGCCCGCCCGGTTCTTCCCGGCTTTCAATGAGGCTCACCGGGTGCCCCATCCTGGCCAGGTGGTAGGCCGCGGAGAGGCCCGCAGGGCCTGACCCTATCACCGCGACAGGATGCTTCCCGCCGGCGTCCGTCAACCGAACCGGCCATGCCTTTCCGTAATCCGCCGCCGCCCTTTCCAGGCTCCGGATATGAACGGAGCCGTCCCACTCTCCCCGATTGCACTCCCTTTCGCAGGGGTGGTAGCAGACGCTCCCGCACACACCCGGCAAAGGGCTTTCCTCCAGGAAGGAGCCCAGAGCCCTGTCGAAGTCGCCCTGAGCCGCAGCCCACAGGGCCGCGGGGATGTTGTTCCCTGCCGGGCACGCAACCCGGCAGGGCGAGGTCTTTTCCCTGTGCTCCGGACGGTGCTCGCTCCACGTGCCTGTCTTGAACACGGCCGTGCTCGACCGGGAGACGGGGATGATTTTTTCTGGATCGAGGCAATCCGGAAGCGCCATGTCATCCCCTCCCCTCAATGAGAGTCACTTGATCGTATCCTTCTTCTACCGCTCTGGCGTTTTCCTCTTTTTTCGCAGGCACCATGGCCGTCACGGCTTCGATCACCTTTTCAACGGCCAGGCCTTCGAACAGGCGACAGTAAGCGCCGAGGATCGTGGTGTTGATCACGTGGCCGAGGCCCAGCTCTTCCGCAATGGACGATGCATCAACCAATCCCAGGGTAAAGCCCGACAGTCTCTCGGCGGTCTCGGATGGCTTCGACGTGTTGACGAGGATCCTCGTACCCGGAACGACCTGCCTGCGGATCTCATCGGGATCAACCAGGGACGAGTCAAAGACGAGAACTTGATTGGGGTTCTTGATTTCACATTTCAACAGGATTTTCCCCTGATCCACACGAAGAAAGCTCACCACCGGAGCGCCTCTTCTTTCACCTCCGAACAGGGAATAGCACTGGGGGTACATGCCCGCCTTGAAATAGGCGAGCCCCAGCATCTGGGAGGCCATCACCACCCCCTGCCCCCCTCGTCCCTGGAACTTGATTTCTTTCATCATGCCCGTTGTCATTGGTCAGGTGTCCGTGGTCCGTCGCGGGTTTCGGATACCGTCATTGCGAGGCGCGGAGCGCCGCGGCAATCTCATTGGTCACTACTTAGTTGTCCCTTGTCACCAGTTTGACGCGTTCGTAAACGCTCATAACCTGGAGGCGGTCACCCCCTCCCATGAAAATCCCCCTCGATCCCCCTTTAATAAAGGGGGAGGACAAAAAGGAGAGGGACAAGTTCCCCCCTTTGAAAAAGTGGGGCCAGGGGGGATTTTCACGGTAAAAAGTACAAAACGCCTTATTTCGTCATTCCCCGGCTTGACCGGGGAATCCAGGAAAATCCAGCAGACGGCTAGGCTTCGGTGGACAGGTCGGAGCGGCAAGCCCGGTCCGGATATCGGACGCAGGAGCTTCCTCCTACAGGTGGGCCGTCCTGTCCTTCGCTCCCTGCTCCACCTGTCCTCCGTAGCCTCTTGACAGCCATAGCTTCAACGGCGGCGGTTGGCGGAGGAGGATGCTCCCTGCTCCGTGCTCCCTGCTCCGTGCTCCCTGCTCCGTGCTCCATGCTCCCCGCTCCTCATCTCACCTCCGCGATCACATTTCCCCCCGAGGGAAGAACCGCCACATCCGCCCTGGGCATTTCCCGGGCCAGTGCATCCACCGCTTCCTGGACGGTCGAAGCATAGGTGTATTTCATCATGGCCACCTGCTCCGGAGAGAGCCCCTCGGTCACATGGTAAACCTTGAATTTTTCCGCATAATCCTTGAAGTAGACGACCTGCATGATGTAGGAAATCCCGAAAGCCTTCAGGTGCTCGGGAATGTCGCCGTCTCGAAGTCTTCGGTGAAAGTCGGCCGCACTCTCCGAGCTTGCCATTTCCTTGACCAGGGGCATGATCGGGCCGGCCTCTTTCTGCGGGGCCACCCAGACGATGGCCCCTCCTTTTCGCGTGCAAAAGCTCGCCATGGTTAGCGCCTTGGTCGCCTGCACCCCGTACTCCATGGGAAAAGCCGAGGTGATGGTGACATCGGCGAGCCTGGGAAGCGGGACGAGGTATAGGGATTCCGCGTACCGGGATGCTTCACGGTGTTCCGCGACCGGATCCCCTGCAAAGGCCCGGATGATTTGCTTTTTCTCGTTCATGATGAGATCCACCTTGAAGGCCGTCCTGGAAATCCGTCCCGCGTCCACGATTTCCTCGTAGAAGAAATTCCCGTCCAGCACATTCACCCTGCTGCTTGGATGCCTCATCCACGTAAAGTGATGGTCGGCCACGGCCCGGTAGGAACACACGCCCGGCATCACCAGCTTGAATGACCCCCCGTACCCGGCAATGGGATGGGGCATGCATTCCCCCACGCCGATAATGAGATCCGCGAAAGCCACATGCCGGTTGATTTCAACGAGCGTGCCCCTGTGGGTCCTGCCGATGATGACATTGTCTTTGGCATGAGGGTCGTGGCAGAACAGGCGGCCCTCGAGTCTCGAGTACGCCTCCTGCCCGACTTTGGTTTTCAATTGTTCCAGAGACAGCATGGCATGCGTTCCAAGGGCGCACACGGCCTTGATTCGCTCATCCGGAATGCCTGCCCGATTGAGACGGTTCATGATCTCGGGAAGCACGAGGTGGGCGGGTGTCGGCCTCTGCAAATCGTCGAAGAGCAGCACGACCTCCATGCCGGCGCGGCCAAGTTCCTCGATCTTCGTCGATCCTATGGGATGGTCGAGAGCTCGTCGGATTTCTGCGACAGGATCATCAACGACAGGCGCCGGAGGGCGATCCTGACCCGAAATGACATTCCATCCTTCGGGAAGATCGAAGGTTATTTTCCTGTCCTCATAATTTACGTAAGCGTTCACGCCTGCTGTCTCCATGGTCAATGAAATCTGCTGGGGCAGGTTTCCGTGAAATGATCACATCACATCCTTGTCGCTCACTTCGATGGCCCGGTCGATTTCAGCCTTGAGCTGAGGCGGCAGCCCTGGAATGTCTACGTTGAGAAAGCCGCGCACAATGGTGGAGGTGGCCTCTTCTTCGCTCAGGCCTCTGGACATGAGGTAGAAAATCTCTTCCTGGGCGATCTTTCCCACCGCCGCCTCGTGGGACATCTCCACACCGTCCGCGTGACCTTCGAGCTCCGGAATGGCATGGATGAGTCCTCCCTTGAGAAGCAAACCTTTGCATTCCAGGTGGGCCTTGATCTCGGCGACTTCTCCGATCAAGTGCCCCCGGGCGATGATCTTGCCGCCGTTGCTGATCGTGCGGGCCACGATCTCGGCCTTGTTCCCCGGCCTCTTCAGGAAGATCCGGCCCCCTAAATCGTACTCGGAGCCCGGGCTGCCCATGATGATGCTGTAAAAGCGCGCCACCGCGTCGTCGCCTACGAGATGGGTGGTGGGGTACATCTGGAGGGACTTCACGGGCTTCATGCAGATGTAGTTGTTTAGAAAAAGCCCTCCTTCTTCCACCCTGGCCACGGACCTCGGCCTCACGTACATGTCCTCGGCCCAGTTGTGGATCATGGTGAAGCTCAGCTTCGCGTTCTTTTTGACGAAGAACTCGGAGATGCCCACGTGAATGCCTTTCTTCATGTGGGGCGAGGTCGAGCACCCCGTGATGATGTGGAGCTCCGATCCTTCTTCCGCGATGATGATGTTGTGGACGTTCTGTTGCAAACCTTCTTTGTCGATGTAAAGGCAGGCCTGCACAGGGTAGATGGATTTACTTCCGGGAAGGGCGCGGATCACGTACCCGTCGTGAAGCCCCAGTTCCGCGGCGGCCGTGTATTTGTCCGCGTCCACAGGAACCAGCTTCCAGTAGTACTCACCGATCCAGTCCTTTTTCAAGGCCTCCCGGATGGGAAGCACTTCGATCCCTTCCTGCCGGCTGTGGCAGTGGATGACGGAGGTATCCTTTTGAAAGAAGGTACCCCCGCGGTCCTTCTTCGTTACGTCGAGACCGGCCATGATGAGCCGTTTTTGTTCCTCCGCTGGAAGTTCGCAGAGCTCTTCGTCGGCCAGGTAGGCGTGGGGGACCGGCGCGGGATCAAATTCCTCCAGGTTGACATCCATGCCGATCAACGCTTTTTTCTGAACGGCCTTCTGGGCTCTTTCCCTCAGGTCCTCTATGCCATGCATTTTACACACTCCTCGTACCCGGTTTTGCTGATGCAGCTCAAGATCTCCCTCGGATTGCTGACGCAGCTCAGTCTCCCGTCAAAGAGAACCTGCCCCTTGTCGGCGGCTACATAGTCCAGGATGTACCCGGTGTGGGTGATGATGAGTCCCATCTTGGTTCGTTCCATTTTTTGCTGCATCTTTGATTTTGCCTCATCGACAGAATTCCAGTCCTTTTGCAAAAGCTTTGCAATGGTTTTGCCCACAAGGTGGATGTTCTCCATGTCCACCCCTGACTCGGGTTCGTCAAAAAGCATGAGGTCCGCATTCTGGGCCATCAGTTGCAGGAGTTCAGATCGCTTGATCTCGCCGCCTGAAAATCCCGCGTTCACATCCCGATCGAGAAAGTCAACAAAGTTGACCCGCCGGGCAAGGCTCCCTGCATCGGCCACCCCTCCTGCACAGAGGTTGACCATTTGGCGGGTTTTCAGCCCATGAATGGTCGGTGGGCGCTGGTAGGACATACCGATGCCCAGCTTTGCGCGCTCGTTGATGGGCATATGCGTAATGTCTTGCCCTTTGAAAGACATCTTCCCTTCCAGCACCCTGTACTGGGGGTAGCCCATGATAGTCATGAGCAAAGACGTCTTCCCCGACCCGTTGGGTCCGAACAGGACGTGGGTTTCTCCGGGCTTGATCTCCAGGTCGATGTGCTGCAGAATGACCTTGTCGCCGAGCCCCACCTTCAAGTCTTCGATGACTAACATCGTGTTTCTCCTTTTCCTTTCATCCTCTTTGATTCCGTCTCCTGTCTCCCTTGGCCCGCCGAAGCCGTGAGCTTGTCAAAAGGCGAAGGCGGGTGTCTTCTGCCTCCCATCATCTGATCACCTGTTTTTGATCACTTTAGGCACTTTGGCGCACTTTAGGCATTCCAGGCACTGCCCTCAGGCCAGATACGGCGACCACTGTTCGGCCGTGTCCCGGATATAGCCCGGCTTCACGCCCTTTACGATACGGTTGTGCCCCGGCAACAGGATGTCCACATCCAGTTCTGCAAGTCTCATCAGGGATCGGCTGAGCGCCGATCCGTCCGCGCCGTGAAGGTCAAAGCGGCCGATGGCATAATCCGAATACACCGTATCCCCGGGGATGAGCACTTTCTGTTCCGACTGGTAAAGGGCTATGCTGCCGGCCGAGTGTCCTGGAATGTGAAGGACCTCCCATGACATGCCGCCGATTTCCAGGGTCTCTCCCCCTCGCAGCTTCTTTGTCACATCGAATTTGAAGGCCCCCGGCTTCAGGTTGTATTGCGACATGCACATGCTGCGAAACATGTCCATCCCATAAACGCCTCGCTCGTCACCCTTTTCCAGAGGCGCCGCTTCTGTTTCGTGGACCCAGAGTTCCGCGTGGGGAACCTGCTCCATGATTTTCTTGAGGCACCCGATGTGATCGAGGTGGGTGTGGGTCATGATAATCCTTCGAATGTCATGGAGGTCGATCCCGAGCTTACGAATGGCCCCGACCTTGTATTCCCCTTTTCCCATCAAACCCGCATCGATCATGGATAGATCCTTGGAACCTGGAATCCCGATGACATAGACATGAGAATCCGGTATAAACTCATCCTCTCCCGGAATGTAGTAGACGCCTCGGCTGACTTCGCTCATATTTCGTATCTCCTGGGAGTGGACTTTGAAAAAATCTCCCCTTTTTTGCGCAGCTTCAAGAACGTATAACATTCAGCCGCCCGTTTCAAGGGCCAAAGCGGTTTTCTTAAAGCCGGAAAGGAGTTTAACATGGACAAAGCGCCACTGGTTAAAATCATCAGGAAAAGGCTGGCCCTGGACGACGAGGAGTTCAAAGTCATCGGTGAAAACCCGAAATACCGGCGCCTTTTTGAAAACGCCCTTAAGGCATCGAAATACAGGCTGGTGGCGGAAGTGATCGAGTCAAAGGGCTGCCACTCCGGCCATGTAAAAGGGCAGAAAATCATCTTCGATTCTTCGGGGAATCTCCTCAGCCGCGAAGCGCCCGAGAGGGTTTGCGCTTTTCTCATGCCTAACCTCGTGTTGATCATCAATGCTTTTTTCGAGAACCTCATGAACGGGAGGGACCCCAACGAGATCATGTTCAACAGAACGGGCTGCTTCGATGTCGGGCATGCGTGCGGCGGCTGGGGCCACGTGGTGCTGGAGGTGCGCGCCGAACCTCGGGATTGACAAATATCAAAACCATGATAAAATTGTGATAAAAAAAGGAGGCGGGTATCCATGCCGGTGATCAGACCCATATCCGATTTGAGAAACCGGGCCAACGAAATCTCCGACTTGTGTCACAAAGATGACCAGCCGGTCTTCATTACGAAGAACGGAAAAGGAGACCTTGTCGTCATGAGCCAGGGTTATTATGAGCGTCTCGAACATCTTCTCGGTATTTATCAGAAACTTGGGGAGTCCGAAGCGGTCGACGCCGGTGGAGAGCGAGGAATAACCCATCGCGAAATGATCAGGCGACTCAGGGCAAAAATCGCGTGAGCAAGCGTTACAGGATCCGATATCTCAGTACGGCCGAAAAAGATCTGTTGGAGATTTTTGAATATATCCTCAGAGATAACCCCGGCGCAGCCTTGAATCAGCTTGAAAGATTCGATCGAACCATCGGACATCTGGCTTCGAATCCCTTGCTGGGTTCCCTTCCCAATGATGAGAGGCTCCGAAGACTCGGCTACCGAATCCTTGTCGTGGACAAGTACCTCGTATTTTACGTCATAAGAGGAATGGTCGTTCAGATCCGCCGAATACTCCACGGCGCACGGAAATATGGGTTCCTGCTTTGACCGCCAGCTTCGGCGCCTGCCGGCGAAGCCCGATGAGAAGCCCTTTTTGATCAAGGAGTTTTGATGATGACAGAAGACGGCATGCACTACGAAGGGATGTGTATTCGGCCTCCGAGCGAAGCCTACAGCATCCTCCTCCAGGTAACCCTGGGCTGCAGCCACAACAAGTGCAGCTTTTGCGGGACTTACAAGGACAAGCGATTCACCATCAAGGATGACAAAATCATCCTGAGCGACATTCTTTTTGCGGCCAAATACATGAAGCGACAGGACAAGGTCTTCCTCATGGACGGGGATGCCCTCATCATCCCGCAAAAGCGCCTCATGTGGATCATCGACAGGATCAACGAGCACCTCCCCTGGGTGAAAAGAATCGGGGCTTATGCCAACGCCAAGAGCATCAAGATGAAAACCCATGAAGAACTGGCAGAACTGCGCAGGAACAAGCTGGGAATTCTCTACTACGGCGTCGAGACAGGCGATGATGAGCTGCGAAAGAAAATCAACAAGGGCTCTGATGCCAAGACCTGTATTGAAATGGGCAGGAAGGTGAAAGAAGCGGGCATCAAGCTGTCTGTCACCGTGCTGCTCGGCATTGCAGGCAAGGAGAAATCGTTGCAGCATGCCAAGGCCACGGGTGAACTGCTGAGCGCCATGGATCCCGATTTCGTGGGTGCTCTCACCGTCATGCTGATCCCGGGGACGCCGCTCTACACGGAGTTCACCGACGGCGCCTTCCAGTTGCCTGATCAGAGAGGGCTTCTTGTCGAGTTGAGGGAGATGATCCGCCACACCAACCTGAGCCGGGGCCTGTTTTACTCCAACCACGCTTCGAACTATCTGCCCGTCAAGGCAAGGCTTCCCAACGGCAAGCAGGATGCGCTTGATCTGATTGATCGGGCCCTTCAAGGGGATGTGGGCCTCAGGCCCGAATGGATGAGAGCACTGTAGGGCGGAAACATTGATCATTGAACATTGCTCATTTATCATTGTTGAGTCATCGTGGTTGATGCTTTCGTAAACGCTCATGACCGACGTATTGGCCGCCCCCGCGCATCAAAATCCCCCTTGATCCCCCTTTAAGAAAGGGGGAGGACGAAGGATAGGAGGAAGCTTTCCCCCCTTTGAAAAAGGGGGGCCAGGGGGGATTTTCACGGTAAAAAGTCTCAGACCCTTATTGCGATCGAAGCAATCCGACCTCGTTCATGAATGATTTTTTTCTAAGAAAAAGAATCCATCGCTTCTTCGGCAACGGCAAGGTCGAAGAGCTTGGCGATGACATCATCCGGGAATCCCTCCTGATGATCCGCCTCGATGACCACGACTTCATTCAGGCGGTATGCACCCCTTACCAGATCGAGGAATTCGTCATCGGTTTTCTGAGAACCCGCGGCCTCATCGACAGCCTTGAGGACATTGATTCACTCGATGTCGGCGGGAACACCGCCTCCGTCATCAGGACCTCGCCTCTCCGGGGCTCCTTGCCCCAACTTGGTGTGCTCGAAACCACGGGAACCAGGAACGTCGGCATGGAGGGATTTGTATGCAAGAGGGAGAGGCTGTCTGCAGGCCGAGGCTTCTCGTCAGAGGTTCTCATGAAAGGCATGGAGGAACTCTCCCGCATGCCCCTTTATGTGAAAAGCGGCGGGACCCACTGCGCCATCCTTTTTTCGCGGCAAGGAAATGCCCTCGCTTCGGCGGAAGACATCGGGAGGCATAATGCGGTGGACAAGACCATAGGCGGAGGGATGAGAAAGAACGTCGTCTTTTCAGACACATGGCTTGCCGTGTCCGGCCGCCTTCCTGCCGATATGGTGCTAAAGCCTTTGCTGGTCGGCATTCCCCTTATCGCCTCTGTTTCCGCTCCCACCTCCGGGGGCGTTGAACTGGGGGAACGCTCGGGGCTCACCGTCGTTGGTTTTGTCAGAGGGGGCCGACTCAACTGCTACTCCCACCCTGAACGGATCATTGCTTGAGACAAATTTTTTCTTGCTTGCAGAAGGTAGCGTACTTATATTGGCTCATACTTGTAAGCCATTCGACACGCGCAGAATAGATCCGGCGAAGAAATTCTCGGGAAGAAACACTGCAGTCTAGGAATTCAGTCCTGCCTTGTTTCATTGCATGAGAGTTTTTCAAATCTGTGCTTTCCTTGAAGGCTTTCTTCTGCACCAAAACAAATCTATCCGGAGAGGGACTTATGCTGCATCGGCGCACGATCGCCATGGTCGCCCTATGGTTCGCGCTTGGTCTATGGGCGCCTATCATGTTTGACAAGGCGGCCTATGGCCGTCACGTTGGGCTCTTCGAATTTCTTACCCAAAGCGTTCGCCTCTGCGAAGACGATGTAAAAGCGCTCAAGGCCGGATCAGCCGTGGTGATGGAGATCCCTTCATCGCCCAAGAATGAGCTTTTCCTCTTCGGCGCCGTGAGGGTCGATGCGCCTCTCCATGCCTTTCTGGCCGATCACCGGAACCCGCTATTTTTCGAAGCGGAAATGGTTCAAGCCTGGGGCCAGTTTTCCGACACCCCCAGGGAAGAAGACCTCAGGGACCTCACATGGCCCGAAGAGGATCTGGAGGCTCTTCCCCAGTGCCGGCCGGGAGACTGCAAGATCAAGCTTCCGCCCGATTATCTTGACCAATTGCAGCCATACCTGGGCGACAAGACCCTGTTCGCGGACAAGGTTAACGCTCTGCTGCGACGAACGCTCACCGATTACCTCAACAGCTATCGACGCCACGGCAATGCGGCTCTCATGGATTACAGAGACAAAGAACAATCAGTGAGCGTCGCAGAGGAGTTCGCCGGCATCCTGGAGAACTTTGCTTCTTTGAACGTCTACACCCCCGGCCTGGAGACCTACCTCAAGGACTTCCCCAATAACCGTCCGTCAAAAACGAGAGATCGGTTCATCTGGGCAAAGGTCCTCTTAGGCGGCAAAGCCAAGCGTCCGATCATTCTCCTTTACCACTTGGTCACCTATCAATTGCCGGGAAGCATCGATACGGTCGTTGCCTTAAAACAGATCTATGCCTCGCACTATTACGAGGCAGCTTTGGGCCTCACGCTCATGGTCGCCGACCCGGAAAACGATTCCCGATTCTACCTGCTTCACTTTGATCGCGGCCGGATCGACGTGCTCCGCTATATTCCGGGTTTTCTCTCCAACGGGTTCAAGGGAAGTACGTGCCTTGTCCTGACCCGGCGTCTCGAAGAGATCAGGGCGCACATCAATCGCCTTGAATGACAGGCCCCGGCGGCTTGCACTTCGGCTTCCTCATTCCTATATTGCTATTCGAGGCTCAGCGTTTTTATCGAAGTCATTCTTGATGCATTCGTAAACGCTCATGACCATTACAAGGGTCGCCCCCGCCCATTAAAATCCCCCTCGATCCCCCTTTGTTAAAGGGGGAGGAAGAGGGATAGTTTGTAAAGGGGGATGACGAAGGAAAGGAGCAAACTTCCCCCCTTTGAAAAAGGGGGCCAGGGGGGATTTTAACGGCAAAAAGTCTCAGACCGTCATTGCGAGGCGCGAAGCGCCGTGGCAATCTCTAGGATATCCGGCAAGATACGAGATTGCTTCCACCCTCCGCAGTAGCCCCCGTCCTCCGCAGTAGCACTGCTACGGAGGATGGATGCTACGGAGGACGGGTCGCAGAGTTTATCCTGAGCCTGTCGAAGGGCTCGGAATGACCAAGTCACTGTTTTCGGACTTTCTACGAGATCGTCATCATTTAAGGAGGGAGAAAATGAAGGTATTGATCGTTTTCTATTCCATGTACGGGCACATCTACCGGATGGCTGAAGCGGTGGCCGAAGGGGCCAGGGAGGTGAAGGGAGCGGAGGTTTTGCTTCGCCGTGTCCCCGAGACCCTTCCAGAGAGCGTCCTGGCAAAGATGGGGGCGCTTGAGCCGCAAAAAACCATGGCTCACATCCCTGTATGCACGGTGGAAGAACTCCCTTCGGCCGATGCCGTCATTTTCGGCACGCCGACCCGGTTCGGAAACATGTGCGGCCAGATGCGTCAATTTCTCGATGCCACCGGTCAACTTTGGGCCAAGGGAGCACTCGTAGGCAAGGTTGGGAGTGTCTTCGCCAGTTCCGCGACGCAGCATGGAGGCCAGGAATCCACGATTCTCACCTTTCACGTCACCCTGCTCCACCAGGGAATGGTCGTCGTGGGCCTGCCCTACACCTTTCAAGGGCAAATGCGAATCGATGAGATCACCGGCGGTTCCCCTTACGGCGCTTCCACCATTGCCGGTGGGGACGGCAAAAGGATGCCCAGCGAGAACGAGCTCGCCGCGGCGAGATACCAGGGCAAGCATGTTGCAGCCATCGCCGCCAAGCTCGCTGCTTAGAGAAGAATCTGCTTGCAACGCTCGCCTATTTGCCGATGGGTCCTAATCCTCTTCCAGGACCTCCATCAGCATTTTCTCGAGTTTGTCCTCGGCGTGCTCGTCCGCATACCGGGGTCTTTCCACGTCAGGGTAAAGGCCGAAGAGCCCTTTCATGATCACCTCGGCGTGGGGAGGACAGCCGGGCAGGTGTGTTCCCATCCCTGCATGGTGCTGCTGGCATATGCCCATGAAGACATTCGTCTCCGACCGGTCTGGTTCCACGTCTGTATCAGGCCCCAGGAAGACGTTCACCCTTTTCTCGAAGGGTCGATCGATCAGGAGCCTTTCCGGATTTTTCGGATCCGGACGCCTGAGTTTGTGGAGGACATAGTGCAGATAGCCTCTGCACCCACCGCAGGCGCGGCCGTCATGGACCGCAAACTTTTCCCCGCCGCGCACATCGACCTCCGCCTCTTTGAAGGCGTCCCTCACCTCTTCCACAGAGGCGCCGAGGACCTGAATCTTCTCCGGTTCGATGGGCCCCAGTCCCTGCATGTAGGCGACCATGACCGGGGGTGAGAACACAGGATCGAATCCCATGATCCTCATGGTGGTGGCATCAACGGCCACGGGATTGGTTCCGCCGATCAGCAGATTCATGGTCTTCGGCGATCCATAGACCGGTCCGAAATCTTCCTGGGCCGTGAGGCCGTCCACGATCACGAGTTTCGGCTTCACGAGGTAGTGGATATTGACCAGGTTTTGCCAGAGCCCGAAAAAATGGCTCATGTATTTCTCGAGGGGAGGAATGGCACCCTGCAGATTCTTGATGCTCAAAGAGACCAAAGCGGCAAAATGGGTCTTCATGACCGGAAGGTTGATGACGACATCGGCCTGCTCCAGGGTGAGGGGAATCTCTCGAGAGAGCATCCTTTTGCCCATGGGGACCGTTTTCCTGATCAGGCGGTCTGTGTTGAGGTCCACGAGCGCAACCCTTTTGGGATCCATTTCCGTCAAACGGTCGTACCCGTAATGGGCAAAGAGCTTTTCCGTCTCGGCCCGGTTGATGGACGCGCCTTCTGCCACCGTCACCTTGCCTGCCACCGGAAGCAGCACTTCGATCAAGGCCCTGACAAGCCCCACGTCCGTCACCACGCCGCCCTGGTAAGCACCTTCCCTGAGGCCGTGATCCGCCACCACATTGGGCTTGATGACCACGCTCTGGCCCTTTTTTACAAATTTTTCCATTCCCCCGAGTGAACGAAAGACTTGCATGAGAGAAGCCTTGAGGTCTTCGGGGCTCCTTGTGGCCGGGACCTTTTCGACCACCACCTTCTCGACGTGGGGGTAGGGTTTAGCGGGCCGCTTGCCCTTGATCTTTCGGAGATATACCGCGATGCTCAAATCCATTTTAACGAGGACCGAACCAGCTTTGGTAAGACGGCGCGTGGGTCGAAAGCCGTACTCGATCATCCATCGGTATTTTTCGCTGTCTTCCTCCAGGATTTCGGCGGAGACGAGGCTCTCCTGATTGATGAGGGCATCCACGATGGCCTCTTCCAGCCCCTTCCCTGCCGGCTCATTGGTTCTGACCATGATCTCTTCCATGGTGCTGCCTTCGGGCCTGTACACGACCCATCCCACCGGCCCGGATTCCCTTTTCGCCTCGAAGAGAACGATGCCGCTGTCGCCCTCCCACTCCCGCAGTCTGCGCGCTGCGTAGCGGCCCTCAGCATCAGCAAATCGGTAATAGCCGGTCAGACGCTCTGCGAACTCCTTTGAAAAGGCTCCTTTTCCCAGTGTGACACCCTGTGACATAGCTCCTCCTGGTGGTGATCATCATGTTCCAGTAAATTAAGATCTCTATGTGAATGTCAAGTTTGAATGCAAAAACCCGCCCGGGCCCTGGGCCCGGCGGGTTTTTGAGTTCAAAACAGTCGGGTTTTACGCCGCCTTGCAGACATCTTCCGCCTTGTAGATCCTGCAAAGCAAAGACTTCATTTCCGTATAGCCTGTAACGGGATCGCGAGGCTCCAGCTCGGTCAGTTCATTCGCGTTTGCATTGGCCCATCCATGAGGAATGCTGAGGATCCCGGGAATCAAATCTTCCGTGGTCCGAGCCTTGATATGGATCTTTCCCTTGACCGTTTCAACCGTCATCAGATCGCCGTCGGAGATGCCGTACTTTTGAGCCGTCTCCGGATGGATCTCCCCGAGGGGCTCCGGCACACTCTTCTCCAAGGTCGGGACACCCCTGAATTGGGAGTGGGTGTATTCGGGAATCCGGCTGCCGGTCGTCAGGATCACCGGATATTTGCTGTAGAGTTCCGGAGAGCTGATCGGGCTCTTGCTCGGCTCCACGTGATGGGGGATGGGATCATAGCCGTTTTCTGCAAGCGTCTCCGAGTAGAGTTCGATCTTCCCTGAAGGGGTTTTGTACCTGCCCTGGATGTATTTTTTCTCGGCATAAAAGGTCCCTTCGGGATGCTCTTTGGTCAGTTGTTCCCGGTTCAAGCCGCTGGGGCCCAGGAAGAAATCGATGATCTCCTCTTCCGTCTTCCAGGGGAAGAACTCACCATATCCCATTCTTTTCCCAAGCTCCGTCCAGATTTTCCAATCCGGCCAGCTTTCGCCGACAGGCTTGATCACCTGTTTTCGAACCATGGCGTAGGGAATGCAGTTCGTAACACCATAGACATATCCGACACCGCTCTTTTCAAGAAATGAACAGGCGGGAACCACGATGTCCGCCAGTTTGGCCGTGTCCGTCATAAACAGCTCCGAGACCATCATGAAATCCAGAGCCTTCATCGCCTCCCGGATTCGGGCTGAGTCCGGAAGGGTCACGGCAGGGTTGCCGCCGGTGCAGATCAGGCCCTTGATGGGATAGGGTTCCCCCTTTAAAACCGCGTCGGCAAAAAGCATCTGCTGCCCGTAGGGAGATGTCCGTCCCCAGAATCGCCGGAACAGGGGATGCTCCCTGGTACCGATGGGGTCGCTGATCTCGGTGACCCTGAGGTCGCCCAGACGGATGAAGGGGATGGAGACCCATCCCCCGGGGATGTCCACGTTTCCCGTCACCGCCTGCATGATGGAATGGATGCGGTTTCCCTGGAAACCATTGATGTGCTGGTCGATGGAGCAGGTCCCGGGGACGATCGAGGCCGGTTTTGTGGTGGCGAAGATGCGGGCGATCTTGACAATATCCCCGGCAGGGACCCACGTGATCTCCGAAACCTTCTGAGGCGGATACTGTTTGACATGCTCTCTCAGCTTGTCGAAACCCATGGTGAATTTTTCGACGAACGCCTTGTCCTCGAGTCCTTCGGAAATGATCACGTTCAGCATCCCAAGACAGAGAGCGGTGTCCGTTCCCGGCCGTATCTTGATATGGATTCCCTTGTCCGCCAGGGGGATGCGTTTGGGATCGACCACGATCACCTGTTCTATCGTGCCTTCATCGATGGCTTCGTAGATCTTGGCAGCCAGGGTGACCTTGGAGTTGTCCATGTTCGTGCCGAAGACGAGGATACATTTTGAATTCCAGGGTTCTTCAATCGGATAACCGCCGAACGTCATCTGCCGTGCCATAATGCGGGAACGGAAACAATTGCCTTCCACCGACAAGAGGTTCGGCGTGCCGTAGACGCCTCGAAAACGCTGGGCAAAGGCCGCGAGCTCAATATTCTCCGTCCCCAATGAGCCGGTATAGACGGCAAGGGCCCTGGCGCCGTATTTGTCCTTGATCTCCTGTAGCTTTTTCGCGGTCGTGTCCAGGGCTTCATCCCAGGAGATCCTCTCCCAGCCGCCATCGGCCTTTTTCATCGGGTATTGAAGCCTGTCCGGTGAATAGACCCATTCAGGGAGCGCGACGCCTCTGGGGCAAAGAACCCCCTCGCTGATGGGGTGTTCCTTCATTCCTTGGACCTTGACCAGTTTGCCGTCTTCAACAATGGCTTCGATACCGCAACTGTTGATGCACAGGATGCAGTCAGATTTGATGACTTCCCGGGCCATGACTTACCCTCCTTTCAGACTTTCAGATTGATCGTCATTGAGCGCTCCCCCACAAACGTCCCCGGCTTGGATCGCCCACGGTGGCACCGGCACGTGCTTGCCCTATGTGTTAATCCCGATCCCTTGGGCTTTGAAATCCCAATATAAACCCTTCTTCGCCCAAATGCGAGGGGTTTCGAGAATTCCGGTCAGGCGCACAAACGTCGGTTTTCGGCTTTCCGCAAAAGACGTCGAGAACAAGAGATGGGGAGCTAAATAGTTTCATTATTTGAAACTGACTTTCACCTTGAGCTTTATCATTCCCTTCTGACTCTTGTCAAGGGAGAAATATGAGAGGCGTTTACAGTTTTTTCTTTTGACATATTTGGAAGAGTCCCCTACATTCCAAAAAGGAAATCCGGTTTCATGATGTGAAATAATTCTTTTGCTGGAGGAGTCATGGACTTCTTGAACACCCTTTCGGTTTCTCAGGTTCTGGAAAGAGCCGCGGCTCTTGCCCCTGACAAGACCGCCGTGGTGGATGGGGATCGAAGAAAAACATACCGGGAAGTGAACGAAATGGCCGACTCCCTTGCCGCGGCCCTTTCCGAGCGGGGATTCAGCAAAGGCGACAGGGTCGCAATCTACATGAAGAATTCTCTTGAACTCGTGGTGGCCTTCTACGGTCTTCAAAAAATCGGCGCCGTCGTTGCTTGGGTCAGTCCCAGCTATCGTCGCTCGGAAGCGGAGTTCATCCTGAAGAACTCCCAATCGAAAGCCGTGTTCATCTTCCAGGAATGGGAAAGACATGATTACCTCGGCTCCATCCGGGAAATAAGGCCGGGGCTCGCCGGGCTCACCTCTATTTTCGTGGTGGGAGAAGCGGAGGGAGAGGGGGTTGAGGCTTTTGATGAACTCCTAAAAGGAACCCCTCAAAGGGACTTCACCCCTCCTTCTTTGAATGGGGGAGAGGACCTCTCCATGCTCATATACACGTCCGGAACCACAGGAAAACCCAAAGGCGCCATGGTCACCCAGACCCAGGTCGTGAAAGCGGGCTGGCAGTACTCCCTGGGCGTCGGTGCTGGACCTGAAGACGTTTTCATCGGCTTCCTGCCCATGAGCCATTCCTATGGTTGCGGAGCCGTTCTGATTCAGCCCTTCCTGCTTGTTTCCACAATGGTCCTCATGGAAAAGTTCGAGGCCAAGGCCGCGTTCAAGCTCATTGAGAAAGAAGGGATCACCATTCAGAACGCCGCGCCCGCCCATTACATCATGGAACTCGGTCACCCGGAAAGAAACACCTATCATCTGGACTCCCTGAGAGCCGGCCTGATCGCAGGCCAAACCGCACCCGAGGGGCTCATCACCAGGGTGGAAAAAGAGATGGGCGCCTACATCACCTCCTTCTGGGGCGCCTCGGAAGTCGGACCCGGCGTGGGACTCATGAACCCCTACCCCTCGCCCCTTGAGATTCGGGAGAAGTACGTCGGCCTCCCCATTGCGGGAACCCAGGTTAGAATCGTAGATCCCGAATCCCGGAAAGAGCTCCCGGATGGAGAAATCGGCGAACTCACCCTTTCGGGATGGCACGTCATGAAGGGCTACTGGAACAACCCCCAGGAAACGGAAAAGCAGATCGTGGACGGATGGCTGTTTATGGGCGATCTTGCATCCCGGGAAAAAGACGGTTACGTGAGGATCTACGGCCGCACAAAGGATCTCATCAACCGAGGCGGGTTCAAGATCTATGCCCACGAACTCGAATCCCATATTCAGGAACACCCCAAGGTGGATCAGGTCTGCGTGGTGGCTACACCGAACCCCGTGCTCGGCGAGAGCATTTGCGCCTGTGTCATCCCCGCACCCGATGAAACATTGACGCTGTCCGAGCTCAGGGCTTTGCTCAAAGACAAAATCGCCCCGTACAAGCTCCCGGACGAACTGTGCATCTTCGGTGATTTCCCGCGCCTCTCCGGAGGGGTCAAGATCAACAAGTTCGGCAAAGGCGGCCTCGTCGAACTGGCTCAAAAGGATGAGAACCGGCAAAAGCACCGGCTCTAGATTTTCTCCGTGCCTCTGTGGTGAATCCCGGTCTTTTGTCCGGTTTTCCATTGACATCAAGGTGAACCTCCAGTAGTTGTTAAGGAAATAGAACCCCATGACGCCCCCTGGGACCACAAACCGTCGATATCGAGTCCAGTCCGTGGATAGAGCGTTGGATATTCTTGATTGCTTTTCTTTTCAGACCAGAGAAATGAATCTCTCCGATGTGGTCAGGAAAACCGGGTTGAACAAGACCACCGCGAAGCGCTTGGTCTCGAATCTGGCGGACCGGGGCTTTCTCCAGCAGAATCCTGCCACCAAACACTACCAACTGGGGATGCGGCTTTTTGAACTGGGCGGCATTGTCTTTTCCTCTTTTTCCCTTCGTCATGCGGCGGCTTATCCCATGAATCGACTGCAAAACGAGACGGGCGCGACCGTGCTCCTGGGCACGATGATGGATGACGAGCTTGTCTATGTGGACAAACGGGAAGGCAGAGGAATGATCCGCATCTCCTCGGACATTGGGTGGAGAAGGCCGCTCCACTACGGCATGCTCGGAATGGTCTTGATGGCCAGTCTCGACCCAAAAGAGGTGAGAAGAATCCTGAAGAAGACCCCCTTGCGAGCGCACACGCCTTTCTCGATTACCGATGAAGACGCTTTCAGCCTGAGGCTGGAAAAGATTCGCAAACAGGGATACATCGTGGAGCATCAGGAGGCGGTGGAGGGAGTCGTCGGGGTCGCCGCTCCGATCAGAGATTACTCCCGTAAGGTCATCGCCGCCCTGGGGATCGCCGTGACCCTTGGAAAAAACCACGTGCAAAAGGAACTCGATCACCTGGTCGAGCGGGTCACAAAGACCTGTGACGACATATCGCATGGTCTGGGGTATCTGAGGATATGACATAGGCTCCTCCCGGGCGGATGAGCACGGGCTCGGAGTCTTGACGAGGCTGATGGTTGATCCACGCGACAAAAACCCTTAGGCAAGAAGGAGGTATTGAGCTATGAGAACCTGGAAACACTTGTTGATCATGGGATGCTTCTGTTTGCTTTTCATCCTCACTCTCATCCCTGTCCACGGGGCATACGCCGCGGATCCGGTTGTTCAACTGAAGTTCGCCAATTATTTCCCTCCTCCGGCACCGCAGTCCAAGATCTGTGAAGACTTCATTGCGGCACTGGAGAAGCGAACCGGCGGCACGGTCAAAGTTCAGTTCTTTGCCGGCGGATCCCTGCTCAAGGCGCCGGCCATGTTTCAGGGGGTGACCACGGGCATTGCCGACATCGGGTACTCCCATGTGGAATACACCCCGGGGAGAATGCCGGTGACCGAAACGGTGGGCCTGCCTCTCGGGTATCCCAGCGGCTGGGTCTCCAACCAGGTGGCCAATGACTTTGTGCATCAATTCAAGCTGCCGGAATGGAAGGACGTGGAAATCCTCTGGATGCACGCCAGCACCCCCAACGTCATGATCACCAAGAAGCCCGTCCGCACCCTGGAGGACATGAAGGGTTTGACCCTCCGGGCACCGGGGCGAATCGGCGACACCATCAAGGCTCTGGGGGCTACGCCCGCTCCCACACCCGTCATGGAAACCTATGATGCCATGTCCAAAGGCGTGATCGACGGCACGTACACACCCTTTGAGACCCTGAAGACGTTCCGCTTTGGCGAGGTGGCCAAGTACACCACCGCGAGTTGGCAGGTGGGCAATGTCTATCCTTTCTATGTGGTGATGAACAAGAACAGCTACAAGAAGCTGAGCCCGGGCCAAAAGAAGATCTTCGATCAGCTCTGCGGAGAGTTCAAGGAACGAGCAGCCCTGATGTGGAATGCCGTGGACTTCGACGGATTGGAGTTTGCGCTCCAGCAGAAAGTCGAAATCATCGAACTCACCCCCGAGCAGGTCACGAGGTGGGTAGATGCGACCAAACCGGTCCTGGATGATTATGTGAAGAAGATGGTCTCATCCGGCTATTCCGAATCGGAAGTGAAAGGTTGGCTGAGCTACATCCAAGACCGCATCAAATACTGGACGGCCAAGCAGATTGAATTGCACATCAAATCTCCTACCGGCCCGAAAGGGATGACCCCTTAGCCCGTAGCCGCTTCACCCTTCCCCTGTCTTTCCATGGAGCAGGGGAAGGGTGGAGCCCCATGGGCAGGTCCCGGGGCATCTGCAATGCGGCGTAACCCGCCGAAGCTCAAGTCCTCCTTTCCACCCGTCGCTGCTGAAGCTGCGGCGGTCACGAGGCTTCCTGCGAAGGCGGGTGAATGCATACGAGTCCAAGAAAACGAAGAAAGGTGAACGGCAGCCCTCCATGAGTGTTCTTTCCGGCACGGAGCAATTCAATCGCCATGTAATTATGTGGCTTGAGGCGGTGGGAGTTATCGCGATTCTCACCATGATGGTCATCACCTGCGTCGACGTCATGGGAGCCAAGATTCTTCTCCTTCCCGTCCTGGGCGCCATCGACATCGTGATGCTCGCCCAGCTTGTCGCCATCTCTTTTGGGACGGCTTCGGCTTTGATCCTCGGGAGACATGTCACCGTGGAGTTCTTTGTCATGTTTCTCCCGCCGAGGCTTCAGGCGGCCGTGGAAGTCCTGGTGAACCTCCTGGGCCTTCTTCTCTTCGTGATCATCACATGGCGGCTTATCATCTACGGCTATTACATGCAAACAGGAGGTGAAGTGAGCCCAACGGCCCGCATCCCCCTTTACCTCTTTGCGTACGGGATCGCCTTTGCCAGCATTCCCGTCTGTCTGACCTTTCTGCTTGAAGGATTTAAATCCCTCACCCGGGTGATGAAAAAATGAACGGTATTACGACGGGTATTGTTGGAATCGGATTTCTTCTCCTCCTCTTTCTCCTGAGGTTTCCGGTCGCATTTTCCATGGCGCTTGTCGGATTCGCCGGGTTCGCCTACCTGACCGGCCTGGAGCCTGCCTTCAGCCTGCTCGCCCAGGATATTTTTGAAACCTTCTCGTCCTATCCTCTCTCCGTGATTCCCATGTTCATCCTCATGGGGACCTTCGCTTTTGCCTCCGGAATCAGCCGCAGACTCTATGATACGGCCTACGCCTGGGTGGGCCACTTTCGCGGAGGCCTGACCATTGCCACGGTTCTCGCCTGTGCCGGATTTGCCGCGATCTGCGGGTCAACGGCGGCCACAGCCGCCACCATGGGCCAGATTGCCCTGCCCGAAATGAAAAAGTACAAGTACGACAACAAACTCGCCACGGGGACGGTGGCGGCTGCAGGAACCCTGGGGATTCTCATTCCGCCCAGCACCATTTTTATTGTTTACGGCATCATGACCGAGGGGTCCATCGGAAAGCTTTTCATTGCCGGTGTTCTGCCCGGTGCCATCCTGACCTTTTTCTTTGTTTTGACCGTCGGGTACCTCTGCGTGCGCCACCCCGAGCTCGGCCCTCCGGGAACTCCGACCACGTTGGCAAAAAAGCTCCGGGCCTTTTCGGGCATTGTCGAGGCGGTCGTTTTGTTCTTCATGACCATCGGCGGCCTGTTTCTCGGCTGGTTCAGCCCCACCCAGGCCGGTGCGATCGGGGCCGGCGGAGCCCTGCTCATCGGACTGGGCCGGCGTCAACTGACCTGGGCCGGTTTCCTCGATGCGTGCAAGGAAGGGCTGCGGACCTCCTGCATGGTTCTTTTCATCATCACCGGGGCCACGGTTTTCGGCCACTTCATGGCCGTATCCACCATCCCTTTTGTCCTGGCGGAGTGGGTTGGAAATCTTCCCATCCCCATCATGGGCATCATGGGCGTGATCATCTTCATCTATTTCATCGGGGGCTTCTTCATGGATTCCATGGCCCTCGTGGTCGTGACCATTCCCATTTTCTTTCCCCTGGTGATGGAGCTCGGCTTCGACCCCATATGGTTCGGCGTCATCATTGTGCTGGTCGCTGAAATGGGCGTCATCACACCGCCTGTGGGAGTGAACGTTTTCGTGATCAAGGGGATTGCTCCGGACATTCCTCTTCACACGATCTTCAGGGGGATATTTCCCTTCCTTTACGGGCTGATCCTCCTTACGATTCTTCTCATGGCTTTCCCCCAGATCGCCACGTACCTGCCGAGCCTCATCTCCTATTAGCAGGCAGGCCGCTCAAGAAAGGCCGATCGCATAGGCGCCCGCGGCAGTAGGCTGCCAATGGGTGACGGAGTAACGCATGGAGCGAATGCGCATTTCAAAAAGGAACCGTTACTACAACAAGAAACTGGAGACGCTCCCTGTCGAAGAAATCAGGGCCCTACAGTCGGCAAGGACCAAGGATACCCTGGAAAGGGTCTATGCGAAGAGCCCCTTCTACCGGGAGCTTTTTGACAGGGCGAAAGTCAAGCCGGAGGATTTCAAGCAACTCGAAGACATTGCGCGATTTCCTTTTATAGGCAAACAAGATCTTGTCAGAGACCAGCAGGAAAACCCTCCCTTCGGAAATCGCGTTTGCGCTGCCAAGGATCAAATCCGGCGAATTAATGTGACCAGCGGCTCTTCCGGGATGGGTCAAGAGATCCACTGCCATGAAGAGGCCTCCATTCACGCTGCCAACGCTTCCACGGCCGCCCACTTTGCAGCCATAGGGCTGGAAAAGGGGGATGTATCCGGTCTTCTCTATCCTCTTGGCACCATGACAGGCGGCATGCTTTCCTATGAAGGCCTTCGCCTGCTCGGTGCGACGCCGCTGCCTCTGGCCGTCTTCAATACCCAACAGAGAATCGACATGATGCGGCGCTTTCAGGTTCGCCACATGCTCACCACCCCGGCCTACCTTACCCGGATGACTTCCATCCTGCTGGAGCAGGGCGCGGATCCCAGGAAGGATTTCCCGAACCTGAAGGGAATCACCCTTTCCACAGAGCCTTTCTCTGTTGCCTGGGCCGTCCGGATGGAAGAAATCTGGGGAACCCCGCTTCACGACATCTACGGCTCTACCCAGGTGAATCTCAACTATGCAATCACCTGCAAGTACGGGGTAGTTCCCGACGGCCGGTACGGGTGGTATCATCTTGCAGACCACTATGCCCTCGTCGAAGTTCTTGACAAAGAAACCGACCGCCCGGTACAGCCCGGAGAATGGGGAGAGCCGGTGATCACCACGTTTGCGCGGGAAGCCATGCCCCTGGTTCGTTTCAGGTCCAACGACCGCGTCAGGCTGCTTCCGCCGGATCTTTGCGACTGCGGTAGAACGTCAAGGGCCTTGTGGGAAGTCGGGACGATTTCCAGGTATGACGACATGATGAAAATCAAGGCGACCAATGTGTGGCCCCAGGCTGTCGACCAGGCCGTGTTTTCTTTTGCCGAGATCGACGAGTACAACGGCAGGGTTTTTATCACGGACGACGGCGTCGAGGTGGCCAAAGTGAGCGTGGAATTCAAGAACCTGCCTGTCGACGGGGAGCACAAAAAATCTATCCTCAGGAAACTCAGTGAAAAAATCAAGGAAACCACCCAGGTGACCATGGCGGTTGAAGAAGTTCCCTCCGGGACTCTTCCCAGATTTGAATACAAGGTGAGGCGCTGGACGGATGAGAGAATCCAAGGCCTGGAAAGGGTCAAATACCTGGAAAAATAGCCGTGATTTTAGCGCCTGCGCAAAAATAACTTTTCATCTTACCAAAGAGAGCCGTTCATGCTCAGGTATCGAAGCATGAACGGAAAGGAATGAACCATGGAAACCAAGAGAGTCATCTGCATGCAGTGCCACAATGCCTGCAGGCTCGCAGCAGGCGTTGAGGGCGACCGCCTCATCTCGGTGGAACCCGATGAGACCTTTCCGGGAACACGATCCTCTTACCCGATCACGAAGGGTTGCCCGCGGCGCCGAAACGTCATCGACTATTTCTATCACCCGGGCCGCTTGAACTATCCTCTCAAGCGCATCAAGGGCCGGGGGGACAACGAGTGGCAGCAGATTTCCTGGGACGATGCCTTTGCCGAGATCGGCGAGAGAATCAAGCAAATCACCGACCGGTTCGGCCCCGAGGCCATGGCTACGACGAGCGGGACCGGACGAACCCATGACGAGATCAGGCAGCGATTCTTCAACCTGCTCGGGTCTCCGAATCACACGGGCGCCGGCCAGATATGCTATGGCCCCTTTTGCGTGATGAGCAACGTGCTTTTCGGGTGGCGCCTTTTTCCCGTGGTTCGCGACAACACAAAGTGCATCCTGCTGTGGGGAGGCGGCGGCCCGCGATACTGGGATGTGTTCTGGAAATCCGCGGTCAATGCCCGGCAGGAAAAGGGGGCGAAGATCATCGTCATCGATCCGCGGGGGATCGATTCGACCAAACACGCCGATCTGTGGCTGCAAAACCGGCCCGGGACGGACTGCGCCCTGGCCATGGCCATGATCAACCATATCATCGAAAAGGACCTTTACAACAAGGCCTTTGTGGATGCCTGGTGCCATGGTTTCTCCGACCTGAAGCAAAGGGCCGCTCAATACCCCGCCGGGAAGGTTGCAGAGATCACCTGGGTTCCGGAGGACAAGATCCGGCAGGCCGCGCAGTGGTATGCAACCCTCACCCCCGGTGTGACCAACCATGGGATGGGAATCGAGCATCTGCACAATGCCGTTGAAACCCTCCACGCCCACTTCATCCTTTCAGCCTTGTGCGGCAACGTCGATGAAAAAGGCGGAGACATTTTCACCACCCCTTATTCCGGAATCGTCCACGAGCAGGAAATCGCGGCCCATGACAGGCTCTCCGATTCCCAGGTGAACAAAACTCTCGGGATCGATCGATTCCGTCTCATGTCGCGGAAAGGCTTCGACCTCGTTCAAAGCCACCTTCAAAGAGTCTACGGCAACGAGGCCTTTGCCAGGACCTCCTACGAAGCGTTCGCCCATGGCCCGTCCCTGTACCGCGCCATTCTCACCGGAAAGCCTTACCCGGTAAGAGGCATGATTACCCTGTCCAGCAACCCCATGGTCACGGTCCCCAATACCAGGCTGGTTTATGAGGCGCTCAAGAGCCTCGATCTTTATGTGGTGGCGGATTTTTTCATGACCCCGAGCGCCCAGCTTGCGGACTATGTCCTGCCTGCCACCACGTACCTCGAGAGGCCTTGGATCTGGGCCTACTCGGGGATCGTGGGAAGCGAGCGCGCCATGCCGAAAACGTTGGAAGGCCGATACGACAGGCGGGATGACTACGACATCTGGCGGGGATTGGGATTGGAGTTGGGGCAGGAGGCGGACTGGCCCTGGGAATCCCTGGAGGATCTTTATGACTACAGGCTGAAGCCCGCCGGCCTGACCTTTAGGGAGTTCATGGACCGCGGGGGGTTTCTCTCCTCTCCGAAGGAGAACCGCCGTTATCAGAAAAGCGGATTTGCCACCTCCACGGGCAAGATCGAGCTTTCCTCCAAAACCCTTGAGGCTCTTGGTTACGATCCGTTGCCGCGATACGACGAACCCCATGAATCCCCGGTAAGCCGGCCCGATTCGGCCGCCCACTTCCCTCTCATTCTCATCACCGGAGGCCGCCACCTTCCCTATTACCATTCGGAGCATCGCCAGGTGGCGTCCATGAGAAAGATGCATCCCGATCCCCTGGTACAGATCCATCCGGATACGGCCGCCGGGCTGGGAATTGAGGATGGAGACTGGATCTGGATTGAATCCCCTCGCGGAAGAATCAAGCAGAAATGCCGGATCTTCGAAGGCATTGACCAGAGGGTGGTCCACGCGCAGCACGGGTGGTGGTACCCTGAGAAAGAAGGAGCGGAGCCCTCTCTTCACGGTGTCTGGGAATCGAACGTGAATGTCCTCATCGACGACGATCCGGACATCTGCAACCCCATCAGCGGCGGCTGGCCCCTGCGCACCCTCCTTTGCAGAGTGTACAAGGCGTGAACAGCAACAGCCCATGGACTAAGGACTACGGACGCACAAAGTTCAGAAGTTCCTTTTAGGCACTTTTGACGAAGTCCCTGTCGCAGATCCTGAGGTTCTCGAAGGAAGCCCAGTCGGAGGGGCACTTCTCACAAATGCCGGGGCCAGGCGCCTGTCTTATACATGTCGCCCTGGTAGATCTTGTACTTGGCCACGAAAAAGGAAACGATCATGGCAATAATCGGCGCCATAAAGAGCGCCAGAGAAAAAAGCAGCATGAGTTCGTTCTGAAACATCTTGACCCGGCTCATGGGCATGGCCAGGCGAAGGACTTTGCCCTTCTCTTGAACCAAAACCGCCCCGTAGAACATTTCCATCTTGAGGGTGTCGCTGAATCGCACGGCGAAACCCGTATTTCCCGTGAGTGCGGACTGGACTTCCGACCTGTCCAGACGGCTCTGCCCGACCGCATCTTTCTCTTCCGAGTCTGCCAGGACTCTTCCGTCCCCTCCGATCACCGTCATGCGCACCCGGGCTATTGGACAATAGGTTTTGCAAAACCCTTTCAGAATGTCTTGATCCTCCGTATCCGGCATGACCTTTCCCAAAACCTGAGCCAGGGTGGTGACATCGTCCTGGAGGTGTTCATAGAGTTTATTTTTGAGCCGGTCCTCCAGAATGAATCCCATGAGGGTCATCCCGGCAACCAGCAAAACCGTGTAGAGGAGGTAAAGTTTCCATATGCGGCTCATTCTCACCATGGCAGCCTCCTTTTAAGCCAGTAGCTTGATGAAAAAGTAGGCAAGCAAGCCCCCGGAGATGGGCGTCATGATCCAACCGATGCTGATTCTTTTCAGAATTTTGAAACTCACGGTTTGGACGTCTCCCACCAACCCGACACCCACCACCGCCCCGACCACGGCCTGAGAAGAGGACACGGGCACGCCGATTTGAGTGAAAAAATGCAGCGTGAGCGCTTCAGCAAGCACGACGACCAGCGCGGAAAAGGGATCCAGAGGAACAATGCCCTTGCCGATGGTCATCATGACTCCCTTGCTGTAAGTGAGCACCCCGACCGCAATGCTCAACCCTCCTATGAGAGCCGCGGTTTGCGGTGTCATCGTTCCTGATCCCACGTACACCCCGGTGACGTTGGCTACGTTGTTGGACCCTAGCGTGTAGGCGCCGTAGCATCCTACTACAAGGATCCCGGTAGCGTATAAGAAGTTCCTGCGGGTGAGGCTCTTGACGGTTCTGTCCAGGAGATAGCCCAGCGCACGGTGCAATAGATAGCCGGCGACGATCCCGCAAATAGGCGTGAAGACCCAGCAGGCTACGACCTTGTAGAGTTTGGAGAAATCGGCAGACCCGGAGATAAGCCCCGCGCCGATGACAGCCCCGATGATGGCCTGGGAGGTAGAAGCGGGAATGGCAAGAAGTGTCAGGATGGTCATGGTTATGGCTGCGGAAAGGGCACAGAAGAAGGCTTCCACGGGCAGGATGCGAGAGAGCTCACCCACGATCTCCATGCACTTTGGGCCTTCCATGACAGCGCCCAGGGTCACGAAAAGAGCCGTGAGCCATATGGCGGTCCGGTACCGGACGATCCCTGTGGTGACCCCGGTGCCGAAGATGTTGGCGGAGTCATTGGCGCCCAGGCTCCACCCCAGGAACAGTCCGCTCAGGATCTTCCACATATCTCAGCCCGTGACCACGCCATCACGCCATGACTCCGTCTTCATCGCGTGCTGACATTGATAATCTGCAGATGATCGCTGGCGTCTTCAATGATGTCGCTGATCATCGTGAGATTGGTAAGAAAATCGGACAACGCCTTCCCTGCCCAGAAGTTCTCGATCGGCACCTGCGCCACTTCTTTGACCAGGTTGAGCTTGATGTCGTCGATTTTCTTCTCGAAAATCCTGACTGCGAGCGTTTTTTCCCGAAGGTCCTCTCCCTTCAGCATGGCGTCGAAGGAAATCAAGAGCATGTCGCACATTCTGAAATTCAGCAGGGCCACCCTGATGCTTTCGTCTCTCAATGGCTCTGGAATGTCGTTCTCCACGCAGTAAAACGCCGTCTCCTTGAGGAGATCAAAGACCTCGTCCACGATTTCCACGAATTTGCACAAATCGGGGCGCAGGTAGGGAAGGAAAGCGCCCTCGTAGATGTGGGATATCACTTCTCGCCTGACCGAGTCTGCTTCGCGCTCCAGTTCAACGACTTCCCACATGAGGTTTCGGTCTTGCTTCTCGAGAGAGGTGATGAAGGTGTCACAAGCGGTGCAGAGGAGTTCAATATGCCTCTTAATGTCCTCGATAACGTACCGCTCCTTTTTGCCGTGGGATAGGATCTTATCAAGAAACATGGTTTCCTCTCGCTCTCAGTACGAGTTCGGCAGCCATCACGTCGAGCAAAGAAATCAGACCGACGATTTTTCCTTCGTCGCAGACAAAAAGCCTCGCGATGTTTGATCTTTCCATGGTTGTAGCCGCATCCTCGAAATCCATCTCCTTGTCGATGCAGGCGATAGGCTTCGATGCGATCTCGGCCACCTTGATCTTCTTCGGGTTGATGCCCTTGGCAAGCACTCTGAACACGATGTCCCTGGAGGTGAGGACCCCGTAATCGGTCTCTTTTCCCGCAAACCTCACCACGACCGAACGGATTCTCCGATCGACCATCTGCTCGACCGCATCGTAAACCGACTTGTTTGAATCGATGAATTCAATCTTCTTGGTCATAAACTCATGGACTTTCATGGCTTGCACCCCCCTGCCCCGGTCTTTGCGGCCTTCACTTCACCTCCCCGGCTCCTGGACCTTCCGGACCCCATGGTCCCGCCTGAGCCGCATAGGGAAGCAAAGGCTCATGGAGAAGAAACTGATTTCCCTGATGATTCAAGTTGAATTCTACCAAATCCCGGGGGCCACGGTCAAACTTTTACCGTGGGCGGAGGCGACGCTTGCAAGCGTCATGGGCGTTTACAAATTTACCGGTTTCGGATTCGTCAAAAAATGTTGGATTTTTGTTAGAAAAAAAGTCCTGATTCTGATATCGATTGTAGCCGAACATTCCCATGGAGGGCTGATACAACAGGAAATGGAACTCCTCTTAGGCTCAGGCACTGACTCCATCATCCTCATCCTTGCAACCATGCTGGGCTTCTACATGGCGGCCAACATAGGCGCCAACGATCTGGCCAACGCCATGGGCACGTCGGTGGGGTCCGGGGCCCTGACCATGAGGAAGGCCGTCATTGCCTCCGTCATTTTCAACCTCTCCGGCGCGATTCTTGCCGGAGGCCACGTAACCAACACGATTCGCAAGGGAATGGTGGACCCCTCCCTCCTGGCAGGATCACCGGAAAGACTTCTTTTGGGCATGTTCGCCGCCCTGCTTGCCGCAGGGATCTGGGTACATGTAGCGACCCATTTCGGCCTGCCCGTGTCTACGACCCATTCCATCGTAGGCGCCGTGGTGGGATTCGGGATCCTGGCCGTCGGAATCCACGCTGTTTCGTGGTGGAAAATCGTGGCTATTGTATTGAGCTGGGTGATCTCGCCCGTTGCCGGCGCCATCTGCAGCGGCGCCATTTACTTCCTGATACAGAAAAAGATTCTCGACGCCCCTTCTCCCTATGCGACAACTCAGGCCTATGCACCATGGCTCTTGACGCTCGTCTTCGTCGTCATCCTGCTTTCCATGATCGTCAAGGGCCTGAAGAATATCCATGTGCCTTTTTATCAGGCACTCCTCTTAATCCTGCCGTTGGCCGTTCTTGCCGGTTTTGCCGGGAAGGCCGTCCTTTCCCGCCTCGGGGGGGAAGGGTGCCGGTGGATAAAGGGAAATGAAGAGGAAAAAGTGGAGTGTGTTTTCGCCTATCTGCAGATCATGACCGCATGCTATGTTGCCTTTGCCCACGGCTCCAATGATGTGGCGAATGCCGTCGGCCCCATGGCGGCCATTTACGCCGTGGTCAAGACGAAGACCGTAGCGCCTGAGGTGGAGGTCCCCATCTGGATGCTTGCCCTCGGAGGAGCGGCTATCGGAGGAGGCCTTTTCCTGTTCGGCGCTCGAGTCATGGCAACGATCGGCAAGAATATCACCGAGATCACACCGGTCAGGGGATTCTGCGCCGAGTTCGGCGCCGCGACCACCATTCTTGTTTGTTCCAAGCTTGGGATGCCCGTCTCCACGACTCACGTGCTCGTAGGCGCGGTCGTGGGGGTGGGTTTCATGAGAGGCATGGGCGTGCTCGATTTGAGGGTGATCAGGAATATCGCATCCTCCTGGCTGATCACGCTGCCTTTTACCGTCATTCTCTCCATGATTTTCTATGGAGTACTCGTCAAACTTTTGCTTTGAAGGGAGATGGCCTATGCGCAGCACTTTCATGCATCTTTTTTACGAGTCCCCTTTTGAGAATTTGAAAAAGCACGCCGACAAGGTGCGCGAGTGCGCCACGATGTTTCATAAGGCGATCGCCTGCCACATAGACCGGAGGTGCGAGGAATTCGACAACCTCACAGACCTGGTCGCGCAAATCGAATCCGAGGCGGACTCCATCAAGCGCAACATCCGGGGTCATATGCCTCGAGGGATCTGGATGCCCGTGGAGAAATTCGCTTTTTTCATGTACCTGAAAGAGCAGGACAACGTCATCGATGCGGTGGAAGAGGCGCTTTACTGGCTTTCATACAGACCGGAAGGGGTCGAGGAAGAAATAGGAGACGAACTGATTTACCTCGTCGAAACCGTTATCCCGGCCATCGAAAAGCTCTCTCCCATGGTGGAGCTTTCGACCCAGTATTTCAAAAGGAGGTACGAAAAGAAACGGGAGGAAATCAAGTCCATTATCCGGGACATCCGGCAGCATGAACACGAAGCGGATTTCGTCGAGAGGGAGTTGAAGCACAAGATCTTTTCGACCATGAAAGATCCCATTCAAATCTACCACTCGATCCGTTTGGTGGAGACCATCGGATCCACGGCCGATCACGCCCAGAACGCCGCGGACATGATGAGGGCCATGATTGCAAGGTAGGTAGGTTGCCTGTTACTCGTTGCCTTTCGCCGGGGGTCTGAACCACCACTCGGCCAAGCTGTATTCAGCCTTCCTTCTCCTGTATTCTCAATTCTGTATTCTTCTCATAGACCATAATGATCAAACCCGGGCAGGCGGAGGCTGTTTTCAAGGCGGCGGAGAAAAAAGCTCGCCACCGAGGTGAGCATGAGGTAGATAAACCCGACGATGAAGAAAATCTCCGTATATTTGAAGGTCTCCGATGCAATGACCTTGCCCTCCCCCGTCAGTTCGATGCAGGTGATCATGTACGCCAGAGAAGAGTATTTGATCAGGTAGATGAGCTCGTTCCCGCACCCGGGCAAAGCGCGACGGAACGCTTGGGGAAAGATGATGTGCGTGATCATCCCGAACGTGGTAAAGCCGATGGCCTGGGCCGCCAGCCTCTGCCCTCTCTTGATGGAATGGAAGGCGCCCCTCACGTATTCCGAATGGTAGGCGCCGCTGCAAAGGGCAAACCCGACCACCGCCGCCACGTAGGGGCTCAAATAGATCCCGATGTGGGGAAGCCCGAAATACCAGATGAATAATTGAACCACCAGAGGGAAGCCGCGGAAGATGACCACGTAAACGTTGGTAACGGCCTTGACCCACCGATTCCCGTAGACCCTCAGTGCACCTACCAGCACCCCGATCGCCAGGCCGCACACCCCGGACGGAATGATGAGGAGGAGGCTGATCTTCAGCCCTCTCATTAGCGACGGCAGCACGTCCTGCTGTATGAAAATCAGTTCATCCATTAATAGAGAGATGTAAGCTTCGCACAAAACTCCCTGGTCCTTGCGCATTCCGCCTGAGAGAGAATTTTTGCCGGCGGCCCTGCCTCCACAATGACCCCGTCTTCCATGAAGATAATCTCGCTTGCCAGATCACTTGCAAATCCAATCTGGTGGGTCGCAATGATCATCGTCATGCCCTCCTCGCCCAGAGCCCGGATCACCGCCAGAACCTCGGAGATCAGTTCGGGATCCAGCGCCGATGTGGGTTCGTCCAGCAGCATCACCCTGGGATCCATGGCCAGGGCCCGGGCGATGGAAACACGCTGTTTCTGCCCCCCTGAGAGCTGGGCCGGGTATTTGGCGATGTGATCCTTGAGACCTACCCGATCGAGTTCCGCCACGGCCCTTTCCCGGGCCTCCTGCTTGTTCATCTTCTTGACCCGCACGAGTCCGATTTCCACGTTGCCCAGGGCGGTGAGATGGTCGAAGAGGTTGAAGTCCTGGAAGATCATTCCCACTTTCTGCCGATACTCGTGAAGCTCCTTTTTCTTCGTGTGCAGGATTTCGCGACCTTCGAGCCATATACGCCCATGGTCCGGCGTGACGAGGACGTTGATGCACTGGAGCAGCGTGCTCTTGCCTGCGCCTGAGGGCCCGATGAGCACCTTGATTTCTCCGTGCTTCACGGAAAGAGACGCGTCTTTCAGCACTTCCTTCTGACCGTATTTTTTTGCGAGATTCTCGACCCTCAGAACATCATTGACTCGATCCATGGAAAATCGCTTCCTATCTTGAATAGCCCGGGATCCTCACCTTTTCCTCCAGAAGCCGGAGGCTCTTGGTTCCCAGGTATGTTAAAATCAGAAAAATGACCCCTGCCGTGAAGTACAGGGGCAGGTGCTGGTAGGTTCGTGAGGCGACGAAGTGCGCCCTTGCCATCACCTCGGCAACCCCGAGCGCATAGGCCACCGCTGAATCCTTCAGCACGATGGAGTACTCGTTGGACCAGCCCGGAATCGAAAGTCGCAACGCCTGGGGCAGAATCACAAACAAGACCGCCCGGGCATCACTCATTCCGAGCGCTCTCGCCGCCTTGAACTGGCCTTCAGGCAAAGAAAGGATGCCGGCCCTGAATATCTGCGACTGGTAAGCTGCGCTGATCAGACCAAGAATAATGACCGCGGCCGTAAACGCCGAGATGTTGATCCCCAATAGCGTGAAGAGCCCGAAGTAAAATAGGAAAAGGAGGACCAGCAGGGGAACCCCGCGAAAAAACCACACGTAAAGGCCGACAACGGCCCGGACGGCCTTGTTTCCGTAAACCTGCCCGACCGCGAGAAAAACGCCAAGGATCAGTCCCAGGAGCAATGCCCCCAAAACCAGGGCAATGGTCACCAGGGCCCCCTGAAGAAGATAGGGCAGTGCGTCCCTTATGGCGATCAGGTATTCAGTCATTTCCCAAAGAAGAATACGGAATACAGAAGACAGAATTCAGAATTAAAACTAAGAAGGCATCAGGCGCACGTCCTGATGCCTTCTCAAAAGACTCAGTCGGCAAAACCTAAGTTTACATCAGTGGAGATCATATTTCTTCTTCAGCTCTTCCCAGTACGGGGAAGCCATCAGCTTCTTGAGGCCTGCGTTGATCTTGTTCAAAAGCTCCGTGTCCGCTTTTCGCACGGCGTAGCCGAAATCCTCGTCGGCCATGCCGAATCTTCCCGCAATCTTGACCGGCTTTTTCTTCACCGCATCTTTGGCCGGCGCGTCATCCATGGCGGCCGCCACGATCCTGCCGTTCACCACGTCTTCCACCGCCAGGGGGGCCGAATCATAGTAAACGAGGCTGAAGTTCTTTCCGCCTTTCTTGATGAGGTTTTCTTCGATCCACTTGGCCTCCGTGGTCCCTCTCTGAACGCCTACTTTGTTGCCTTTGTCCAGAAGCTGCTCCACGGTCATTTTCGAATCCTTGGGCGCCACGAGCACCTGCTGGATCTTCCAGTAGGGAATCGTGAAATTCACCTGCTCTCTTCTTTTCTCGGTGATACTCATGCCGGAAGCGATAATGTCAATCTTCTTGGCATTGAGGCTGGGAATAATCCCGTCCCAGTCCATGGGCTGGTGCTTTACCTTGAACCCCTGGTCTTTGGCGATCCAGTCCAGGGACTTCACGTCAAAACCGTCAGGATTGCCGTTCTTGTCCACGTACGCAAAAGGCGGAAAGTTGGCATCAATCCCGTTGATGTAAACCTTTTCCGCGGCCACCGCTCCTGCAACCACGCCAAAGGCCAGGAGCGAAAAGACCAAAACCCCGCACCACATCCTTTTTGTCCCCATACTCTCTTTCTCCTTTCATTCCTTTTCCGGTCTGAATGACGCGCCCCTCCCTAATGGGGCGGAGCGAGTATAGGACAAATGACGGGCCCTGTCAAAACCAAATCTCAGCCCTGCCCTACACCCCTTCGAAGCTGCGTCGTATGCACCCGTGCGACCCTTTTTGTCATTTCGACCCCGGCAAAAGCCGGGGGAGAAATCCTAAAGATCCCCTGTCCAATCCTGTGGCGGTATTCTGGATGACACGACCTGTCAGATTTCTCGGCTTGCGCCTCGAAATGACATTCCGACATGGCCTCTCGGGTTAGGGGAAGGTTCACCGCATATGGGCAGGAAACCCGCCCCTGGATGAAGCTGCGCTGACCAGGGGCGGGCCGAAGGTTTGATTGGCTGGTGATGAAACTTCCCGATCCCCCCTTATAAAAGGGGGATCGGGGGGATTAGTTTGGATAGAATCGAATCTGAAGAAGTTTTACGCCCTGGTTTTCCAGAGTCCACAGGTAGTCCACGAGAGCCCCGATGTTGAAAACCCATGTGTCTGTGTATGAGGCACAGAAAAGCGTCGTTGCCGCATAGCCATCAGGGCAGAGGCCTCCATCAAGCATTTCCGTGAACTGGTCAGGAATGAGGTCGCCGTCCGTGTCCATGCCGCACACGGATGTCGAGGTTAAGCCATCGGCCTCGGTGGCTGAACACACCAAGCCCGACCACTCGAAGAGCCGGGTAATATCCAGGGCCTTGGATTTGCCTTTGCTTCTATAAATGTAACCATCGGAAGTGTCAAAGCCTGTAGCGGTCAGGTTTCCCAGGAAAACGAGCCCCTGCCCGGTTTCATCCTGGACCACAGTGAGCTGTGGTGAGGTCGAGATTCTCCGATCGTCGCCCGGCTTTGCGAGAGCCCTGGCATACACCCGATAGCCTGCGTCGTTCTTTGGAAGCTGAAGGACTGCCTGGGAACCGTCCGTGGCGCAGGGATCCAGAACCTGGAGACTCTGGAGTGCCTCGAACTCGGCTCCTTTGCCCGATTGCATCACGATCTCGATGCCCTCACCACTCTCTGGCACGAAGATCACGTTGCCGTAGACCGGCACCTCTTCACACACGTCTCCATCATCGCAAATTTCAACAACTTGGCCCAGGTCCCCATCGCCACTGTTGTCTTCAACAACCTTCAGAGCGTATTCCTGCTCCGGGCACACGAAACCGTCCTTTTTGCCGATGATGTTCAGGTTGTGATGGGGACCGCTCGGAAATCCGTTCGAGATGCCGATGGTTTTGTCAGGTTTCCCCGCAAAGGATGAGCCCGCCAAAACCAACATCGTCCACAGGATCAATACAGCACAGGTCATGATCTTTTTCATTTTTCCTACCTCCCTTATTTTCTCCGTCATTCTTGGGATCTCTTTCGAGAAAGTTGGAATGCGACTCTCTTTGCACCTCCTTCCCAATGCGTGACTTGGACCTGTTGCCGCTGATCGCCTTCGGCAGCCCTGCGAGAGTTGCGGCCAGAGGAATTGCATTGACTTCGGCAGCCCGGCTGTCGTGTCCCTGCGTTCCGGGATGTAGACCCGTGGCTTTGCGTCACCGCCTTTCGACGGTTTTGCCTTTTCGGTCCCTGCATTGATGTTTGATCGATTCAGCATGAACCATGCCAGTGCGCGACGATGTAGGCTAATCCCTTACTGTCTATGGGTTTTTACAGTTCAGGCGGGAACGGGTGAAACAGCACTTGGGATTGAAGGGTGTGATCTTTTGATTGCTTCATGTATCTTTTGCTTCAAAGTCTGAGGTTGACGGTCTCGCAAAAAGTCCGACACCGTCATTGCGAGGCGCGAAGCGCCGTGGCAATCTCTCGGAAATCCGGAAAGATACGAGATTGCTTCGCTTCGCTCGCAATGACAAATGGGCCGATTTTCGACTTTTTACGAATTCATCAAGGTTCAATTTCCTATAAACTTACGATGGCGGCTCCTTCTAAAATTCTTCCTTCCCCAACCGACGGCCTTCCAAAAAAAACACGGCCTTCCAAAAGGGAACCTTTTATTCCTGGAGGCCTTTAACAAGCGGAACAGCGGATTCCTCTATCCAACATCTTTCAGCAAATCATAGGGTTGCATACAGAGAAGGGGATCCAAACCTGCTTGCGCACCCTTTGCCTTACGCGGAATGAGAATCGCCGGTTCTCATGGGTTTTCAACACGAAAGAGGAAGAGCTTATCCTTCTAAGTTGGCTGGACAGTATATGCACTCTGGTTTCACCTTGTTGAAGAAACCTCGAAAAGGGCCGAATACATTGCCTTCCCGCCTTATCGGAAACTGCTTCACCCTTGCTCTTTGCCGGATCATGGCCACAATCGATTTTCCTTTTTCTCGCTTCGGTATAGCTCTTGCTTAACTTGGATGATGATCTCTCAATTCCCCCTCCCGCTGAAGAGGCTGTGCCATGATTTGGGGGACTCTGTTTTCTGTCATTTCCAAAGGAGGAATGCCATGTCGTGGAAGTTCTGGGAAAAGAAAGAGGAAGGCTCGCAGGAGAAACTGCCTGGCCCCAAAGATATTCCCTATCCAGTGGGCCGGCATCTGGTTGTAGACCTGGGGCAGGATCCGGACTGGGTTTGGCAACTCAAGGGCGTATTGCTTCCCAAAGAAGGAAGCAGAGACGTATTTCATGTCAGGATCTTCAGCGCCAACGACGCCGCCATGAAAAAGGTCAGTGTCAAGAACTACCGTTCTCTGGACGAACACCAGGAGCTGATTCTTTTCCAGGGATGGTTCGACAAGAAGACCATGCAGGCCGAGGTGCAGGCTCCGTCACAGACAAGGCCCCGGGCCGCCTGAGGTTATCGAGGGCCGTGCGCCTTGCGCCGTGCACCGTCTACATTTGCCGGAACAGGTGCATGTAGCGACTGCTCACCGTGAGGGTTTCGCTGCGGTCTTTGAGCCTCACTACTCCCTTGCCTGTCAGGGATCGGCTGACCCTGGCGATGGACCGCACGTTGACGATGGTGCCTCGATGAATTTGCCAGAACTTCTCGGGATCCAACTGCTGCGCGAGTTCCTTGAACGGTTTCCGGATCAGAGACTCCCCTTCCCTGGTGATGACCGTGGTGTATTTATCTCCGGCCTTGAAGTAGATCACCTCATCGACGTGGATCAATCGCACCGCGTCACCTTGCTGCACGCGAAGGTATTGCAGGCGCTGTGATGCCTCCTCGCCCGAAAGACGGACCATGAGGCGTTGAAGAATTTCAGTTGGAACAGGTGCACCGGTCTCCAATGCCTGCCTGAGCCGCTTAACCGTCCTTTCGAGCCTTTCCCGGGACACGGGTTTGAGCAGGTAATCCACCGCCTCCTTCTCGAAGGCTTCCACCGCATACTCGTCATAGGCGGTCACGAAAACGACTCGGCAGCCGCCGGGAATCTTCGCGGCCACCTCCATGCCTGTCAATCCCGGCATCTTGATGTCCAAAAACGCGACGTGGGGCCGGTGCCGCTCGATGAGATCCAGGGCCTCTCGGCCGTTTTTCGCTTCTCCACAGATGACGAGTTCGGGCCACACTTCGGCGAGTCTCGCGGCCAGGAATTGCCTCAAGGGTGCCTCGTCATCGGCAATGACGGCCTTCACGTCATTCATGGGGAATCTCCATGATCGCCTTCAAACCCGATGGCTGATTGTCCTCCAAGATCAGGCGTCCATTTCCATGAAAGAGAGGTTCTGGGAGCGCTCCCTGATGTAAAAGGAGCCGTGCCGCAGGTATCCGCCGGTGGCATTGGCGTAATAGAAGGCCGAAAGCTTGGAGGGCGGCAGCCCGTAGTAGCCCCAGAGGGAGGAGAGCACGCTTTGGACTTCCGGGTTCTTCACGTGGTCATTCAGGAAATCCGCGAGGGTCTTGTTCCGGATGTTCCACATCTTTCGGTACTGGACAGGAAAAAGGAGCTTGATGAATTTCCCCCCTTTTTCGTGGAGCTGCTCCACCACGGTGACCGGAACACCCTGTTTTGCGAGGTATGCCCCGCAGCAGAGGCCGCCCAGACCGGCGCCGATGACCACGACAGGGTAGTTCTTCTTAGGCCCCATTTTGGCGGCAAGAGCGTTGATCTTTGCCAAGTCGAGGGCCACGACGAGGCCTGTCATGGCTGCAACAGACATAAATGATCGTCGAGTCATGCTTCGTGTTTTCATCATCATTCTCCTTTCACTGCTCACCCTGCCTTGGTTCCTGTAATGAGCAGGCCCATGGCTTTCTTTTCCACACGAAAACCACCCGGAAGGCACTCACGCAGAAGGGCCTCTATCTCTTCTACAAGATAGGAGGCCGCGATGGACGACCTGAGGCCCGGCCAGACGGCCGCGCCGTAAACTTCAATGATTCCCCACCATTCGTTTGCCGGCAGCATGATCAGCCTCCTTGATCTTGATCTTTTGGTTCAGTCTGCAAGCATTTTCATTCCCGTGCAACAGGGATGCGACGAAGTGAGGATTCCGTGGGGTGAATTGCGCTATAGGGGGGTGGAAACGATATCCACAATTTGGTGCTGCTTTCCATCATGCCACAGGGCGATTGGATCGCGGGAGCCTCGTCCTGCTCCGGTCCTGAAGCAGATAGAACATTTCGTTCGTACTCCCAGGCAACCCCAACCCCTCATCGCCGATGGCATGGGATGCCATATCAATGAGCACGTGAAGAAGGTCAAGGAATGCCTGTCTTTCTATCCTCTCAATCCGGTGATCCTGTCAAAAAAAGATCTAGATTTGCCTCTTCAATGACTTGCCGATATTCCAGGCCTTCCCTGCGTGTTCCCCCACCAGCCAGTAGTTGTTGTCCGGCATGGTGAGCATGAAGGGATTGATCTTTTTGATGTCGGGTTTGCCGTCGGTCAGGACCCGTTCCTCCGCAAAGGCTTCCATGATTTCGCCGACATAAAGCGTGTTCGCAGGAAGCTTGACGGCCTGGTAGACTTTGCATGCCATGCAAAGGGGGCATTCCCTGATCAGCGGCGCCCCTGGCAGGTCGCCGTAAAACACATCGAAAAGCGTTGACTTGTCCGTTTTTCCCCCTGTGACCAGGCCGCAGTAATCGGTTTTCTCCATCAAGTCTGAACCGGGGATGTTTACGCTGAAAGCGCCGTTCTCGTCGATTCCTCTGTTCGTGTAGTGGGACCCGATGGCGATGCCGATCATGGGGGGCCTGGAGTTCACCCTTGAAACCCATCCCACGGCCATGAAATTCGGTTTTCCACCAACCACCGAGCCCGCCAATACCATGGGCATGGGGTAGACGAACGCATTGTTGTCAATCTTGATCTTTTCCATTTCTTTCGCTCCTTTCATCAAGTTGCCTGATTTGCGAGAACTCCCCACATTGTCATTGCGAGCGCCCCCGGCTCAACCCGGGGGCGCGTGGCAATCTCCTTAGGACTCATGACCATCAGTCCCCCCAACTCGCCCAGTCCAACCCGATTCGACCGCTACCCCCCTTCGCTCAGAGACTCGTCCGGCGCAATGTCATGCTCCGTTTTTGCAACCGGAGCCGAAAGGTAGATTTCACGGTAAATGGTGAGGAAAGCCATGCCCAGAGAAAGGATGATGGGACCTAGAAAGATACCCAGGACCCCATAGACCTTGAGCCCCCCAAGGATGGTGAAAAAGAGGAGAAAGACAGGGATTTTCATGCTCTCGCCGATGAGGAGAGGCTTAATAAAATTGTCTATCGTGCTGATGACCAGGAGGCCGTAAAGACCTAGCCCGATTCCCTTCAGGAACTCCTCTTGAATGATCAGCCAGATTGCGGCGGGAATCCACACCGAAGCGGCGCCGAGGAAAGGGATGAAGGAATTGATCGCCGAGAGAAGCCCCAGCAGGATGGGAACCGGCAGGCCGACCACGGTAAATCCCGCTCCTGCGAGAATCCCCTGAACCAGGGCCGTGACGAACATGCTTCGCACAACGGCCGTGACCGTTTTCGAAAAAGCACCCACGGCTCGCTCCTGATACGGGCGCTCCAGCGGCAGAAGTCCGATGAGGAAACGCGCGTACCTTGGTCCATCCCGAAAAAAGAAGAAAACGGCGACCATCACAAAGAGCAAATGCAAACCGAAGATGGCCAGATTCTTGAAGATCAATGAAACCCTTTCGCCGATGATCTTCGGCACGTCCTTGAGTCCCGAGGAAATGCCGTTCCACAGAAGGGCCTCGGTCTGTTCGGGCTGAATGCCCCATCGCTCGAGATAGGGCTGGAGGCCCGAATTGCGAATCCTCTGAGCGAGGAGGAGTCCTTTTTCCGAAAAGGACATCTTGGAAAGGGCACGATAAGCGTCCTTGGCTTCCTGCCCCAGGTTTATGAGAATGAAAGAGCCTGGAAGCACGAGGGAAATGAAAATGAGCGAGGTCAGAATGAACGCGGCCAGCCCTCCTCTGCCTCTCAGCAGGTTCTTCAGCCTGGTGAAGACAGGGTAAAGCGTGAGGGCAAAGATCAGCGCCCACATGAAATCTTCCCAGAATGGCCTGAGAACGCTGAAGACCAGCCAGAGCAGCGTCACCAGTATTAGGATGAAGGCCGCAGCAAAAAGATTCTCCCTGGTAAACAGCCTGAATGAGGCCCGCATAGCACCCCTCGACGTAAGAATTTTCAAATCTTATCACGCCGGAAATCAAATTTCCACGGTCATAGCACTCTTGCCTCTTTAGGCCTCTCTGAACCGGTTGAGCTTGTAGTAGATGCCGCCCAGGGCCATCAGTTCCTCGTGCGTCCCCTGTTCCCGGATCCGGCCGTGGTGCATGACCAGGATGCGATCCGCACTTCGGATCGTGGAAAGCCTGTGGGCCACCACGAGGGTCGTCCGTCTTTTGGCCATCGTAAAGATCGCCTCCTGGATGAGGTGCTCCGTTTCCGGGTCCACGCTCGATGTCGCTTCATCCAGGATGAGCACCCTGGGATCATAGGCCAGAGCCCGGGCAAAGGAAAGCAGTTGCCGCTCCCCGGCCGAAAGGTTCGATCCTTCCTCCCCGAGTTCCTGTTCAAGGCCCTTTGGGAGCTTTTCAATGAAGGCGGCGGCGTTGGCGTCCCTGACCGCCTTTTCCAGGTTTGCAGGGATTATCCCGTCTTCACCCAGAAGGATGTTATCCCTCACCGTCCCGGAAAAGATGAAGACATCCTGCATGACCAGTCCGATCTGCGATCGAAGGTCTCTTTTCGACCACTGCCGGAGGTCGATCCCGTCGAGCAGGATTTTTCCCTGCAGCGGATCATGGAAGCGCTCGATCAGGTTGACCACCGTGCTCTTGCCGGCGCCTGTGGCGCCCACGACGGCGACCATTTCGCCGGGTCTGATTTCGAAAGAAACATCGCTGAGCACGGGATGGTCCTTCTCATAGGCAAAGTCGACTCCCGTGAAGCAAATTTCCCCGCGCACCTCGCCGGGCTTCACCGGTTCGCCCGGCTCGGGGATTTCTTCCTGGTGGTCCATGAACTCGACGATCCGCTCCGTGGAGGCCATGGCCGACTGCATGATGTTGTACTTCTCTGCAATGTCCCGGATAGGCCTGAAGAACATCTGGATGTAGCTGATGAAGGCCACCAGAGAGCCGAGGGAGAGCTCCTCGCCGATGACCTCTCTTCCTCCATACCAAATCAGCAGGGCGACGGCGAAAGACGAAAAGAGATCCATGACGGGCATGAAGACGGCGAAAACGCGAATCTGTTTCATGCCTGCCAGATAGTTTTCATGATTGATCTGTGCAAAGCTTCGCGCCTGGAATTCCTCGGTGGCGAAAAGCTGGATGATGCGCATGCCCGTGATCCGCTCCTGGACAAAGACGTTGATCTTGGCCACCTTGGCCCTCAGTTCGCGGAAAGCTTCCCTGGCCAGGGAGCTGAACAGCAAGGTCAGCCCGAAGATAAAGGGAAGGAGGGTGAAGCAGATGAGCGCGAGCTTCCAGTTGAGATAGAGCAGCACGACAAGGATGCCGGCGAGGATGAAAACGTCCTTGAACACGGTGATCATCACCGACTTGAACATTTCGTTCAGGTTCTCGATGTCGTTGGTCACCCGCGTCACGAGTCGCCCCACAGGATGCCGATCAAAGAAGCTTACGGCCTGAGACTCAATTTTCTCAAAAAGCTGGAGCCGGATATCGTGCATGATCCTCTGGCCGATCAGCTCCATGAGATAGTATTCCCCGTATCCGAGCCAGAACGAAAAGAAGAGAAACGCAAGCAGGACAAGGGCCACCAAGCCCAGGCCGTGCAAGTCTTCGGCCCGGACTTTTGCGATCGTCTTTGGGGCCAGCCGCTTCAGGGAGTCGACCGGGAGAGCGATGGAACGGTCATCCAGGCGGTAGGCCTGTCGCGTGATGGCATCGTTGAGTTCCCCTGCCGGCTCCGCAGAAATCCTGTAAAACGCCTCTTCAGAGAGAATGCGCTTGTTTTTCTGTTCGTAGACAAACCGGGGATCCAGTTTCTTCAACTGCTCCTGGGCCATAAACCCGGAGGCCCCGTCTTGGGTCCTTTTGAGCTTCGGACCCAGGGTTCGCGTAAGGGTCTCTCTCGCATCCCGGTCCATCCGGGACAGATCCACCCTGTACCAGGTCCCGAGGATGTAACGGTCTATGGCGATTTTGGACAGATAGGGGAGGGCGAGATCCAGAAGGGTGATCAGCATGGTCAGGACAAGAGCCAGCATGATGATATTCTTGTAAGGGAAAGCATAATGAATCAGTCTTCCGAGAAGCCTGTAATCATAAGCCTTCCCGAGCTTTCCCTCTTCCATGTATCCGTATTCGCCGTACATCTTCAGCCTAAGCTCACGCACCTTGCAGTTCGGTCACGCATGCCATTCCTCGCCCTATGCGATCGGCTTAAATTCTAAATTCGAAGCACGAAATCCGAAACAACTCAGAAATCCCAAATCTCCAATGACCAAAACACCCGCCGTAGCCAAGCCCTTTGTTTCATGACTTTGAATTTCAGTCATTTGAAATTGTCTCGAATTTCGAGATTCGGATTTCGAAATTATGGTGTTTCAAGTTCTTGTGCCAGCACCTGTCTTTCGTACAATCTGCGGTACTCGCGCCCCCCGGCAATCAGCGCTTCATGGTCGCCCCTTTCCACGACCACACCGCCGTCGAGAACCACGATCATGTCCGCCCGGCTGATCGTCGAAACACGGTGAGAGACGAGCAGATTCGTCTTCCCTTTTCTGGACGCCAGAATGCCGTTCAAAATCCTCTCTTCCGTGCGCGTGTCCACCATGGATAAAGCGTCATCGAGGATGAGGATGTCCGGATCGGTGAGGATGGCCCGCGCAATGCTCAGCCGCTGCCTCTGTCCGCCCGAGAGGGTGATGCCCCGCTCCCCGAGCAGGCTGTCCATTCCCCGGTCAAGGGCGGCAACCTCGTCCCAGAGCTGGGCTGTTTTGAGTGCCTGAATGACAGCGTCCTCCGCGATGCCTGCCCTCCCGAAAAGCACGTTGTTCCTGATCGTGTCCGAGAAAATGAACACCTCCTGGGTCACGTAGCCGATGCTTTTCCTGAGCACCTTCAGAGGAATGTCCCGGATGTCCGTGCCGTCGATAAAGACGGTCCCCCCCGGGGCCTCGTACAGCCGGGGAATGATGTGGAGAAGGGTCGTTTTCCCTGAACCGACTTTGCCCACAAAGGCCACGGTGCTGCCCGCTCCGATGGTGAGATCGAGATCTTTGAGGCTTGCCCTTTCCTCTCCGGGATGAGTCAGTGTGAGCCCCCTGATCACAATCTCTCCCTGGATTCCCCGGATGTCGGCCGTGGGGCCGACATCCCTGATGTCGGGCACTTCCGAAAAGATCCGGTTGAGCCTTCGCATGGAAGCCGATCCCCTCTGAATCAGGTTGGTGACCCACCCGATAGCCATCATGGGCCAGGTGAGAAGGTTCAGGTAGCTGATAAACGCGACGAAATCACCGGTGGAAATGGTGCCGAGGATGGTGAGCCGGCCTCCCACAAAGATGAGGATGGCCAGACCGAGACTCGTGAAAATCATCATCATAGGAGAGAAGAGCCCGATCGTCTTTGCAAGCTGCATGTTTTGGGAAATATACCTGTCCCCTTCCGCTTTCACTCTTCCGTAAGCCCACCCCTCTTTGGTGTAGGCTTTCACCACGCGAATCCCCGCAAAGGCTTCACGGACTCTTTCGGTGAGATCCGAGAACGTGGCCTGCACGCTTTCGTAGCCTGACGACATCCGCCGGGTCAGGATTCTGGTGAAATAAATCAGGATAGGGGCGGGAAGGATGGATATGAAGGTCAGAAAGGGGCTGATGTAGAGCATGAACCCGATGGCCGATACGCCCAGCACGATGCCGTCCGTGAGGGCCACCAGGCCCATTCCCGTGGCCATGCGGATCGAGTTGATGTCGTTGATCGCTCTTGCCATAAGATCGCCGGTCTTGGTCCTGCGGTAGAAAGACAGGGACAGAGTCTGAAGGTGGCTGTAGAGGCGGTTCCTGATTCCTTCTTCGATCTTCCTCGAGATGCCGAAGATGCAGTGGCGCCACACGTACCGCAGGACCGCCATGACAAAGGCAATCCCCATGATCATGGCCCCGTCTCGCAGCAGGCTTTCAGGGCTGGCCGTCCGGGCGGTGAGGCCGTCGATCGCGTTTCTGATGATCAGAGGGATCAGGAGCTGGAGCAAGTCCACGACGAGGAGGCCTGCCAGCCCGATCACCAGCGCAGTCCGGTGCCTGACCAGGTACTCCTTGAGAGGGAGGAAATTCCTGACCGTCTCTCTGAATGTCACGCGGGGTTTCTGCATAGAGGAAGTGATACTGAAACTGATACAGGGGTGTCAACAGATTCCCGTTGCAGGCCTCCGGCCGCAACCCCCATGAAATCTGGTGAACCAGATTTGATGAACTCGTAAACGCTCATGACACGAAGAAATTGTCGCCCCGCGCATGAGAATCCCCCCTGGCCCCCCTTTTTCAAAGGGGGGAAGTTTCCTCCTATCCCTCTTCCTCCCCCTTTAACAAAGGGGGATCGAGGGGGATTTTTACGGTAAAAAGTCACCAAAGTCGTCACCCCGGCACAAGCCGGGGTCCAGAAGATCTTGTCTTTCCTGGATTCCGGCCCGTTCGACAAGCTCAGGGTCCCGAGCCTGTCGAGGGACTTTCGCCGGAATGACAGAAAAGGGCCTCTTTCGACTTTTTGCCAGTCCATCAGATTTAGACCTCTGAGGGAATCCTTTTCTTAGATGATCTCCCTTGAACCCGTTCGGAGTTTGTGGTATCTGTGCCGTTGCCCTTGGCGGTTCCTCGGAAATCCCCCCTGCCCCCTTTAGTAAAGGGGGGAAACCGCGTTTTACTCCCGTGAATCTCCCCCTTTGAAAAAGGGGGATCGAGGGGGATTTTGATGTCCGCGGAAGGCAGTTGTGTGGGGTAATCAATGTTCGCGAACATATCAACGATAACTGGAGGTAAACTATGGATCTGCCCAGAAAGCTTGGAATAGGAATTGTCATGCTCATCCCGACCTTCATAGGAAGCGGGGCGCTTTACGCAATCTTCCACAGCCTGATCCCGCCGGTCATATGGGTGATCATCATGGCTTTGGCGTATCGGGCGATTCTCGCCGGCAAGCTCAACACGCTCCTCGGTTCGAGGGCTTGATTCCTTGACATCGAAAGCGAGAGATCTAAGTTAGACCTATAGCGGGTTCTTTCCCGTAATGGTTTCAGGGTCCTTTGCCGGATGGAGGAGGTGTCAAAAATGGAAGATCGGAACGACAAAGACGAAAAAGATAAGAAAGGCAAGCCCATGCCTTTCTGCACCACGGCGCCGAGTCCGGAGCACGCCAGGGCCGATGAGGACGACGAGCCCTGCGACGACGGACGCTCAGGCGAGTAGTTTTTTGATGATTTTTGCTTGACTTCCCTTCTGCTTTTTTCTAAAAATACTCCTCAAAAGGTTCGGGTGCCCGCTTGGGCTCAATAGGGAACCCCGTGCAATTCGGGGACGGTCCCGCCGCTGTAACCTCTGCCTTTTCTTGTTGAAAAGGAAACCCTTTCAGCCGTTGCGCGCCACTGTTCTTCCGAATGGGAAGGTCGCTGAAAGGGGGAGGAAGTCAGAAGACCTGCCTGGACTTTGCGGAGCTGCCTTCGCGGACTAAGGCTTTTCCAGGATCTTGAGGATAAAAAAGGGAAATCCCCGGATCGATCAAGCATCGGTCCGGGGATTTTTTTTGGGAGGGTCGAAATGCATCTTTATTGGCGCATCAAGGAAGAGCTTTGGTACCTGGGGGAGGATTTGGTGTTCCTGGATCCTCGCTTTATCAGGGAGTACAGGCGCTGGGCAGAGAGAAACCTTCGAGATCGTGACGCGAACTTCACGAACTGAGAAGGTGAGATAAACCATTTCTTTGGCTCTCGGAAAGGAGAAACCCCATGAGAAAATGGATTGGCGCCTCTACGGCTGTTATCGCAATGCTCTTGCCCGGCGTGCTATTTGCCGAAGAAGCGCAGAAAGATTCCGGCTCCGGCGTTGTGATGGAGGAAGTGGTGGTGACGGGAACACGATTCGAGGAGAGGGTCGAGCGAATTCCCGCCAACATCACGGTGATCGGCGAGGAGGAAATCAGGAACTCCAATGCCAGAACGATTCCGGAACTGCTGAGAAGCGAAGAGGGCGTCGTTGTCAGGGATATTCTCGGCACGGGAAAGACCGCCCAGGTGGATCTCCGCGGCTTCGGGGAGTCGGCACCCTATAATGTCCTTGTCATGGTGGACGGCCGGCGGGTCAATGAGATCGACCTGAGCGGTGTCGACTGGACGCAGATTCCTGTCGGGAACATAGAAAGGATTGAAATTCTGAGGGGTGCGGGCAGCGTGCTTTACGGCGACAACGCCGTGGGAGGTGTGATCAACATCATTACCAAGATCCCTTCTCAAGAGTTCGCCTTCTCGGCCGGGACCACCTTCGGAAGCTACAGCTATAATGCCGATCGCTTTTCCGTCAGCGGAGGCCAGGGGAAGTTCACAGGCTCGCTGTTCGGCAGTTACGAGGCCACAAACGGTTACCGGGACAACAACGAGTACCGGGCCAAGGACCTGGGCGGAAAGATCCTCTTCGATGCAACAGACTCCCTGGTTTTCAACCTGAGCGGCTCACTCCATTCCGACGACTACGGGTTGCCCGGTCCCCTTCCAAAAGACATTCTGGAATCCGACCGGCGGAAATCCCTGGATCCGTCAGATGAGGCCGAAACCGATGATTCCTATTTGAAGTTGGGTGTTGACATGGACATGGAGACTTATGGGAATTTCGCGGCCGACCTCTCATACAGGGAACGGGACAGCAAAAGTGACTTCCCCGATCCCCTTTTCCCTTATGTGCTGGACAGCACGGTCGAAACCTGGGCCCTCACTCCGCGACACGCTTGGCGGACGGAAATCTCAGGTCATGCGAACACCCTCATCGCAGGCCTCGACTTTTACAGGTCGGACCAGGATTTGAAGACTTACTCCGGCTTTCTTTCATCTGCGACCACCCTGACCGGGGTTGCCGATATCTCCAGGGACTCTTTCGGCCTCTATCTAAACGACGAGTTTTCCATCACCGAGTCTTTGATCCTTTCCATGGGTGCAAGGTATGAAAAGGTGGAATACGATCTGCATCAAAGGGATCTGAGCGCTTTTCCCCTCGCGCCCCTGGATGAAACCATCAAAGACAGCGAACCCGCTTACCTGGCGGGGCTCACCTGGCTTTACGACGCGCAATCCTCTCTTTTCGCCAGAGTCAACCGGAGCTTCCGGTTTCCTCTCACCGACGAGCTGGTCCTCTTCGACTATGTTGCAGGAAGAATTCGCGTGAATTCCGAACTCGAACCCCAGACCGGCGATCACTACGAGGTGGGTATCAGGCACGAGTTCTCACCCCTGATCCAGGCGAACCTGACCCTTTTTCGCGCGGACATGAATGACGAGATTTTCTACAATCGACTGACCTTTACGAACGAAAACTACGATCAGACGCTTCATCAGGGCGTGGAAGTCGGAGGCCGGGCCGATCTTTTCACATACTTGACTCTTTTTGGAAACTACACCTACGAGAGGGCGACCTTCGAAGGGGGCCCTTTTGACGGCAAGGACATTCCCGCCGTGCCGAGAAACAAGTTCAATGTGGGCTTCCGGCTGCACGACATCGTTCCGGGCCTTGTTTTTTCCGCTGTTTACAACTACATTGGATCGAGCTATCTCATCAGCGATCAGGCCAACCAGTTTGAGCGGCTCGGAAGCTATTACACCATCGATGTCCGGCTTTCTTATGCCTGGAAGCGGATCAACGCTTTTGTCGGGGTGAACAACTTGACGGACTCTACGTATTCCGAATACGGTGTGGTCGGGGGCTTCACGCTCACTCCCTTCTACTACCCTGCACCGGAGAGAAACTGGGTGGCAGGGATCGAAGTGAAATTTTAGAGGACTTTTTTCATGGCTGAAGTCACGCTGATCACGGGAGGAGCGAGAAGCGGAAAGAGTGCCCATGCCCTGGAGCTGGCACGCAAAAGATATTCTCGAAGAGCACTCATTGCTACCGCCGTCGCCCTGGACGAGGAAATGAAAGAACGGATTCTTCGTCACCAAAAAGAAAGAGGGGATGCCTTTCGCACCATCGAGGAGCCGCTTCGCCTTGCCGAGGCGATCTCTTCGTGTGCGGGGCAAATCGACGTCGCTGTGGTAGACTGCCTGACTGTGTGGCTGGGCAACCTGTACCATCATGCTGATGAGGGCGGACTTTCTATCGAGGACCACGTGGAGCGCTTTCTCGCTGTTCTTGACCGCCCTCCCTGTGACCTCATCCTTGTGACCAACGAGGTGGGTTGGGGCATTGTCCCTGAAAACCGTCTCGCTCGCGTCTTCAGGGACAGGGCCGGCGTGCTCAATCGCCGGGTGGCGCAAAAAGCCCGGCACGTTTACCTGCTCTGCTGCGGGATTTCCCTTGCGCTGAAAGGAGAACCCTCTCATGGATAAGGACCGCTTTACGGTTCCACCCTATGAAAACGAGGCCCTCCGAAGATCGGTTGCAGATCGCCTGGACCGCCTGACAAAGCCGCCCGGCAGCCTGGGCCGCCTCGAAGAGCTGGCTCTTCGGTTCTGCCTTTGCAGGGGAAGCAAAGACGGGGAGATTTCCCGCATGAGCGTCTATACCTTTGCCGGCGACCATGGGATCACGGATGAAAGAATCACGCCTTACCCAAGCGACGTCACCTACCAAATGGTTTTGAACATGGTCAAGGGCGGGGCCGCGGTCACGGTCATGTGCAAAAAGGCCGGAATCGATTGCCTGGTTGTGGACATGGGCGTGAAGGCGGCCTTTCAGACGATGCCGGGCCTCTTGATAAGAAAGGTTGCCCCCGGCACCAGAAATTTCCTCAAAGAACCGGCCATGAGCCTTGAGGAGTGCGAAAAGGCAATCGAAATAGGCATGGACCTTGCCGGGCAGTCAAAGGCGGATCTCATCGGCATCGGAGAAATGGGAATCGGGAACACCTCATCGGCCGCGGCTCTGTACAGTCTCATCCTCGACGCGGATCCCGAGGAGACGGTGGGACCCGGGACGGGCTCATCCGGCCCTCTCCTCGAGAAGAAAAAACACGTGATCAGGGAAGCCTTGTTGCTCCACAGACGGGCATGGAACAAATCCCCGCTGGACGCGCTTCGCCGCGTCGGGGGCTTTGAGATCGCGGCATTGACCGGGATGATTTTCGGCGCGGCTAGACGGCGTATTCCCGTGGCCGTGGACGGTTTCGTGGCCGGTGCGGCCGCGCTCGTCGCCATGCGCATTGAACCCGGCGTGCGGCCCTACCTCTTTTTCTCCCACGCTTCTGCTGAGAAGTATCACGGGACCTTTCTTGAAAAGGAGGGGATTCGCCCCATCTTGTCCCTTGACATGCGTCTGGGAGAGGGAACAGGATCAGTGCTGGCCATGCAGGTCATCGCACAGGCCATGGAGTGCTATGGCCGCATGGCGACCTTTGAATCGGCCGGGGTGTCGTCTACCCATGTTGCGTGACGTGCTCACAGCTTTCAGGACCCTGACGATCCTTCCTTTGCCCGGCAAGGACACGACCGATTTCTCACGGACCCTCTTCTTTTTTCCTCTGGTAGGCGCTTTCCTGGGTCTGATCGTCGTGGGCATTCAAGCGGGAGCCGCAAGGGTCGGATTCGACCAGTCCGGCATCCTCGCAGCCCTGTGCGTCGTTCTTGTCACGTGGATCACGGGAGGCCTGCACGTGGACGGCCTCGGCGACGTGGCCGACGCCTTTGGGGCCCGCAAGGCAAAAGAGCGGACCCTTGAAATTCTGAAAGATCCCCGGATGGGTTCATTCGGTGTGACCGCGATCGTCCTCGGCCTTCTCATCAAGGTTTTCTGCTGGCAATTCTTCTTTGTGCAGGGGCAGGCCACGGCGATACTCTGGAGTCTCGTTTTTGCCCGTTCCATGCAAGGCCTGTTCATCGCGTTTGTCCCAAATGCCCGTCCCGGCAGCATTGCGGGGGTATTCAGGGTTGAAAACCCACTCGGCAAGGGCATGGTGGTTTTTTCCTTTCTGCTGACAGGAGCCGTCGCGGCATTTTCAGCGTCACTTCCGGCGGCCCTGGTTTTTGCATGTTCGTCGCTGCTCGTCACGACGCTCTTCGGCCTCTACTGCATGAGAAAGATCGGCGGGATTACGGGGGATTGTGTGGGAGCGGCCAATGAACTGGCGGAAATCAGCGTATTGCTGGGTGGGATAACCGTGATCTAAAAATGACGGCATCGTAAACGCTCATAACCTGGAGGCGGTCACCCCCTCCCATGAAAATCCCCCTCGATCCCCCTTTAATAAAGGGGGAGGACAAAAAGGAGAGGAGCAAGTTCCCCCCTTTGAAAAAGGGGGGCCAGGGGGGATTCTCATGCGCGGGGACGACGCTTGCAAGTGTCATGAGCGTTTACGAGTGCATCAAGAATGGAGCATTGAAGGAACGGAGCCACAGAAGCATGACGGCGGGAGGTTTTGGAGTTTTGCGAGGAAATCACAGACTGCGGCTTTTTTTGGTAGTCATCGTCCTCGTGATGATCCTCCGGCCAGGCGCGGCGCCCTGTGCCACGTTCGAGGATGCCCTCGGCCGGGAGGTCGTGATCCCAAGGTCGCCCATGCGGATCGTTCCGCTTGCGCCCAGCCTCACGGAGATCCTTTACTACCTCGGCCTCGGAGATCGCGTCGTGGGTGTAACCAACCACTGCAATTATCCCCCTGAGGCGGCCCTCAAACCAAAGGTGGGGAGTTATATCAACCTCAATGTCGAAAGGATTGTCAGCCTGGCGCCCGACCTTGTCATCGGGACCGTGGACGGAAACGAAAAGATCGTGGTCGAGATCCTCGAGCACGCAGGCATCCCGGTCTACGTGGTGAATCCCCGAAACGTCCGAGAGGCCGTCGAAACGATCAACCGGTTGGGTGACGTGTGCGCTTTAGGAGAAAAAGGGAAATCCTTGGCTCAAGCCTTGGCGGTGCGGGTGGACCGTGTCGTTGAGAAGACGGACGGCCTCAAAAAACCGCTTGTTTTCCTCCAGATCCACCTTCACCCCATCATGAGCATCAACCGGCAGACCATTCATCATGACCTGATCCGTCTCGCAGGCGGTAAAAACATGACCGCCGGGGAACCGATCACGTACCCGCGCATCAGCATCGAGGAAATCATCCGGAGAAGGCCCGAGATCATTCTCATCTCTTCGATGGAAAGAGGCGGCAGGTTTGAGAAGGCAAGGGAGGACTGGCTCAAATGGACGATCATCCCTGCCGTAAAAAATGGCAGGGTGCATTTGATCGACTCGGATCTCATTGACCGGCCGGCGCCCAGGGTCGTGGATGGGCTTGAAACCATGGCCGGGCTCATTCACCCGGAGATCGAGTGGGCGAGTAAGCAGTAATCAGTGATCAGTGGGCGTAAGAATGAAAAAACCTCTAACCCTTTCCAGGGTAATCCGGGTTTCCGTCACCCTTTGTCTCTGCCTGCTCATCGTCGCGACGGCCTCGTTGTTCATGGGGACGGCGGAGATCTCCTTGTCGAAACTCGTCGGGCTCGTGACAGGGACTTTATCGCCGGAAGATCCTGCAAAACTGATCCTGCTCAGGATTCGGCTGCCCCGCATTGCCCTCGCGGCCATGGTCGGTTTCAGCCTCTCCCTGGGCGGTGTGGTTTTTCAGGCGCTCCTGCGAAACCCCCTGGCCGACCCCTTTATCTTGGGCGTGTCGAGCGGCGCTGCTTTCGGCGCCATCCTGGGAATTTTTCTCGGTTTCACCTTCACCCTCGGGGTCCCTTCCCTGTCTTTTGCAGGAGCCCTTCTCACCGTGTATCTCGTCCTGGCGATCGGCTCCCGGAGAATGGGGATGGAATCCTCATCCATTCTTCTCACCGGCGTTATCATCAATGCTTTTTTCACGGCGATCATCATGTTTTTTATCTCCACTTCGGGAGACAGCAGGCTTCATGCCATGCTTTACTGGCTCTACGGCGACCTTTCCCAGAGCCGCATCGGGCCCCTCGCCCTGCTTGCTCCTGTTGTGGCCGTGGCATCCGCGGTTCTCTTCGGCTACGCAAAAGACCTGAACCTTCTCACCGCCGGCGAAGAAACCGCCTTCCAGATGGGCGTTGATGTGGAAAAAACGAAAAGGATTTGCTTGCTCACCGTATCCCTCATGATCGGTTTGACGGTGTCCCTCTCGGGACTTATCGGCTTCGTGGGGCTCATCCTTCCTCACCTCGCACGGATGGCCCTGGGCTCCGATCACCGCCTCCTGATCCCCGCGGCCTCCTTAGGCGGAGCCATTTTCCTGATTGCCGCCGACACCCTGGCCAGGACCATCCTTTCACCGAGCGAATTGCCCGTCGGGGTCATCACGGCCTTCATGGGAGCGCCTTTTTTCATTTTCTTGCTCAAGACAAGGGGGAGTCAGTGGAGCCGATCCTGATTCTCAAGAAGGTCAGTTTCCGGTACGAGGATTCCTGGATTCTGAAGGACATCGACCTGCGGACCTGTGAAGGAGAAATCCTGGGTGTGTTGGGTCCGAACGGTTCCGGCAAGAGCACCCTGCTCAGGGTGATGGATGGATCCCTGCATCCCCAGCAGGGAGAGGTCCTTCTCGGGAAGAGGCCTCTCGCTTCCTTGTCCAGGATCGACGTGGCGAGGCAAATCGCCATGGTCGCCCAGGAGAACTATTTCAGGTTCGCCTTCTCGGTGATCGAGGTCGTCCTCATGGGGCGCTTCCCCCATCTCAAAAGACTCCAGTTCGAAGGCGAAAGGGACGTGGAGATCGCTTTAAACGCCCTCAGGGCCACCAGCACGCTTCATCTCGCACAGCGATCCATTCATGAGATATCCGGTGGTGAAAAGCAGCGGGTGCTCCTCGCAAGAACCCTTGCCCAGGAGCCCAGGGCGGTTCTCCTGGATGAGCCCACATCCTTTCTGGATTTGAAACACAAGAGGGAGGTTTTCCGACTTATCTCCTCCCTGAGCGGGGAAAGAAAGCTCTGTGTCGTGCTCGTGTCTCATGACATCGACCTGATCGCCCGGTACTCTCACCGCATTGTGATGATGAAGGACGGCGTCATCCTGCACCTGGGCTCCCCTGAGGAGGTTCTCTCCCCGGAAAACATCGAGGCGGTGTATGAATGTCCGGTCCTGGTGGACACCAACCCGGTCACCGGAAAGCCGAGGGTCAGCCTGGGCGGTTAACCACTCGGGAATGGCAAAGGACCAACTGGACCTCCTTCCGGTCATTGCGAGCGACTGGAAGGAGCGAAGCAATCTCGGTGCTTAGGAAGCGACGACGTCGCGTTGTATGAAATCACCGTAAACGCTCATGACCTGCGGGGCGTCACCCCCGCGCATGAAATCCCCCTCGATCCCCCTTTACAAAAGGGGGAGGTCTAATCATGAGCAGAAGCTTTCCCCCCTTTGAAAAAGGGGGGCAAGGGGGATTTTCACGGTAAAAAGTGAGGTCATTTTATGATCGACCTATTCGTCAAAGGCGGGCCGGTGATGTACCCTCTCCTGGCTTGTTCTATCCTTGCTCTGACCGTGATCATCGAGCGGGCTGCTTTCTGGTTCAGAGAGGACATGCGCCGGAACCAGGCTCTGGTGGACCGTGTGCTGGAACTCTGTCGTCTCGGGAACTGGGACGAGGTGCGAACACAGGTCAAGGGGTCAAGGGACTACGTGGTCCGTATCCTGATAAGCGGGATTCTTCACCGGGAATTTTCCATGGGCAAAGCCATGGAAACCGCGGCGAGTGACGAAATCCAGAGGATGCGCCGTTACCTCATCATCCTGGACACCATGATCACCATCGCTCCCCTGCTCGGCATTTTCGGCACGGTCACGGGGATCATCACTTCCTTTGAACTTCTCGGTACCGGCGGCATACAGAATCCTCAAGCCGTCACCGCGGGAATCGCCCAGGCCCTCATCACAACCGCTGCAGGGCTCGCCATCGCCATCCCCTCGGTCTTCGCCTACAACCATTTTAACGCCAGGGCGGAAAAAGCAGCCCTCACCATCGAAAAATACGCCACAAGCCTGGAAATCGTCTACGAAAAGCTCACGCAGGAGTCATTCAACCCGGGGGGGACAAAATCATGAAAGTCAACCTTCAGGGGGTCCGGAAGGCCCGGATCGAAATGCTTCCGCTCATCGACATGGTCTTTCTGGTGCTCGTGTTCTTCATCTACGGCATGCTTTCCATGGCTGTTCACCGAGGCCTGCCGGTGATGCTGCCCACCTCGTCTACGGCACCGGTCGAGAAAGATCTCGTCCTTTCCGTCACGGTTCGCTCGGACGGAAGCATCTTTCTCGACGAGACCGAGGCGGCCCTCGAAGAACTCCCCTCCCTGCTGATGCAACGAAGCGGGGAAAACAAGGAAGCGGGTGTCCTGCTCTTTGCAGACCGCGACCTTCCTTACCAGAGGCTTTTTGGTGTTCTCGATCAGATTCGTAAGGCGGGCCTGACCCGTGTTTCCCTTCAGGCAGAGGCTGAGGCCGGGAATTGAAAAGGCTTTTCTTTGCAGCGATCGTGGCCGTGGGCATCCATGCACTTCTACTGGCCGTAAAGATGGAATGGGGCAAGGGTGAGATTTTGCCCCCGCCCTCCCCAATGGTCCTTTCCCTTTCCTACAAAACCCCGGAAGTCATGCAAACCCCATCGCCCGAGCCCATCGAGGAGCCCTCGCAGAAGGCCGATCTGCCTGCTCAGGCCAAACCCGAGGAGCCCCAAAAAAGCCCGGTCCCAAAACCCGAATCTCTTCCCCAGAAGAAAAGGCCTCCCCGCAAGGTGCCTGACCAAAGGGTCTTACCAGAAATCCCTTCACCACCGCCAAGGGTCGAGCCCCATGCAGCCCTGGACGAACCTCCAACGGTCGAGGCGCAAGCCCCCTCGCCTCCCGCTTCAGCCACAGAACACTCCTCGGCCATCCCCGACTCCCGGGCCCTGGCTGCAAAGCCGAACCTGGAAGCGAAGAAGGCTCCGGCAAAAGAAGCCGTGCCCCTGTATCTGAAGAATCCGCCTCCCGTATATCCTTCTGTGGCCAGGCGCAGGGGTTATGAGGGAATGGTTGTTCTGGACGTGCTTGTCGATCGTGAAGGCAGGGTCAGAGATCTAAGCGTCTCCCAATCGAGCGGGCACGGCGTCCTCGACAGGGCTGCCATGCAGGCGGTGAGAGGATGGTTATTCGAGCCTGCCACGGCCGGCGACGAAACCATGGACATGTGGGTAAAAGTACCTTTGACCTTCCGCTTGAAATAGGAGGGATGATCACGCTTTCTTCCTGAAAAAGCCTCTTAATCCCTTGAACTTGCCTTTTCTCTTCAAGGCGGGCAGGAGCATGTCGCAGTTCATTCGGACCATCGCGGCAGGGGCGAAAAGGCCCATGACAATGATGAGGTAACCGAGCTCCGTCCGCCGGATGTAGAGCCTCATATTTTCAAAAACCAGATCCGCCTCTCTGGTTCCCTGCATGGCTTTGAACAGCCTTCCCCAGACCCCGCTTTTTTCCGCGTCTCTCGTGAACACGCCCGAATCTTCCTGATAAATCACTTCTCCTGCAAAAGAGATAAGCGATACGCCTTGGACGTCTTCGATTTCCAGGATTTGACGGAAAAGCGCTTTCATCATTTTTACCTTGAAGAAATCTGACAGACCGGATTTCTTTATGCCTCGCTCAGCGTTTCCATGAGCCTGTCCCTGGGACACTTGGGGTTGACGGAGATCACGGTCGGTCTTTCGCCCGGCAGGATGATGAAATCAGAGGCCGCCTCTTGATCCACGTAACCGGCTTTGAATTCCCCTGCCTTGATGAACGTGGCCACCCTCCGGAACTCCTGGATCAGGCCTTCCCATGCTTCATCCTCGTAGATATCCTCCACGCCGGCCCCTTCTGCGAAGTGCGTTGACAGGATTTGCTTCACCCTCTCCGGGGAAAGGGTTTTGTCCTTGACGGCCCCCTTCTGTTCCCCCTTTTCCTTTGCCGGCAGGGCTTCCTTGCGGGAGCGCCTCTCATCCTTACGCCGCATGGCCTCGAGAAGGATCGCCTGCAGATCCCGGTGAATCCTTTTCTCCTTTTGCTGGCACGAATTCTGGATGCTCAGGCTGACTTGCTCCCACGAGAAGATCTCGTAGGCTGCTTCCTCACCCCGAAGCCCGTCGGCTCTCGCATCCAGCAGTTCCCCTTGCCGAAAGAAAAGAATTCCCAGTTCGCCTGAGCCCTTTGAGACAAGCCGGATGGTGCAGGTTTTTTCTTCCATTTCCACCAACTGCAGGAACATCCCCGAAGAGATGCTGTGCAGGGTTCCGCCATCGGCTTCCCGTCTCAAGGTCGTGACGATTCTCTCCGCCAGGGCATTGATCATGAAAGGTTTTGAAATGTAACCGACCGCTCCCTTTTCCCAGGCCGATCGTTCCATTTCCGGAGTGCTGTACCCTGTCATGATGATGACGGGGACCTCCGGATAGTGCTCCATGATGTAGGCCAGAAGTGAAAAGCCGTCCATCCTCGGCATCTTGAGATCGGTCACCACAATGGATACCGTGTTTTCCTTGAGTTGATCGACCGCATCGAGGCCGTCTACCGCGGTGAGCACGGAGAAGGTCTCATCGTAGCGCTTCAAACCTTCCTGCACCATATTCAACATTTCCATATCGTCGTCAACGACGAGCACTTTCCTGATCATGACCTACCCGTTCCCCTAACCCGTCTTGTCGATATCCACGATCCTTACCCCTGCTACGTAATCCATGGATTCATATTTCTTGATGTTTCCAATTTTTCTCGCAAGCTCGTAAATCCTTTCGACCTGAAGGTGGATTCGCACGATTTTATCATACAGCGGGTCATCAGGCGATAAGGCGGAGAGAACCTCGGTGGTCGTGTTCCGGATGACGGTCAGCGGCTGATTGAGCCGATGTGCAACGCCGCCGGCCATTTCAAGGATGCCGATGAATTTCTCTTTGGAGAGTTGTTCTTTTTGGTACTTGATTCTCTCGGTCACGTTGCGGGCTACGAGATGAATGCGGTCGGACATCCCGTTTCTTTCGTCCACATACGCATAAAACTCCAGGTGCTTTTCTTTACCCTTCCTGTCCATGATCGTGAGGATCCCCTCTTCTTTTCCCGTTTTAGCGACGATGGATAGAAAGGTGGAGAAAAGATCCCTGAATCTCGGCACCACATGCTCGACAATGGGCTTTCCGACCAAATCCTCGGCCTTGAAACCCAGGAGTTCCGCACCGGCTTCGTTGATTTCAAGGATATCCCCTTTGTGATCCAGGAAAGCGACAAAATCGCTGAGCACCTCGGCCTTTCTCTCGGAGCGCTGAACGCGCTTTCCCGCCTCCCCGGTCACGGCTTGTATCACGCCGTCCAGGTAAACCAATTCACCGCTCGGATCGATCACGGCCTGCTCCGTCACGTTGCACCAGATCGTTTTGCCGTCACGCCGCCTGAAGGCAAGGGGGACATCCTGCACGCGGCCCTGCCGAATCACTGCGTCCACCAGGAAAATTCGGTCTTGAGCGTTTTGATATAAATCCGTAACGGCCGTGTCGACCAACTCACTGAAGACCCTGAACCCGAGCAGCTCCGCAAAGGCGTTGTTGCAGTAAAGGACCTGCCCGTCCAGGCTTTCGCGAAAGACCGGGACAGGCAGGGTGTTGATGAAGTCGGCAAACCATTTTGCCGTCTTTTCAGGGAACACTTCAGCCGGCGTCAGCGTCATCAGAGGATTCCCCGTTCTTAGGGTTTCACACCCAGGAGGAGCAACTTTCTGCTGTGTTTCTTGAACCAGTTGTCCATCACCGCCTTGAGTTCAGACTGGATGCCGTTTTCTTCGGCCAGGCTCTTCACCGATGCGAGAAGCCCTTGAGCGAGCTGGGTTTCGCCGGCATCGCCTGTGAAGCGGATCCTGTGATTCGTGTATTCCAATTCACCGGCAAACGGGTCGAGAAAGGGGTAGGTTTCAGCCAAATCAAGAAATTTCTTCTTGAGAAGGGTCCTGAATTCTCCCTTCGCCGCCTTGTTGGAACGGAAGAGGCTCTCCACGCTGGCCAGCAACTCTTCCATGGACTCAAGCATATTCTGCGGGGGGGCTTTGGCCGTGTTTTTCGTGCTCTCGGCATTGTCGGCTGTGATTTTCCTGACATGAAAGACGGCGCCCTTCTCCTTTGCCATTCGAATGATCGAATCCCGGCTTTCCTTTGACCGATCCAGTTTGCTCCTGTCCCAGGAGTACGACCCTCCCAGAACTCGACCGTTTTTGAAGAAGACAAATGCGCCGTCATCGGAGGAAATTACAGAAATCTCGATGTACCCCGAGAGGCTCTCTGAGGCCATTTTCCGCATCAGCCCCTCGAGGTCCGTGAACTCCGTGCTCAGGTTCTCGTAGACCCTTTTTGCCGAAAGAATGCTCGTCCAAAAGTAGATCTGTTCGGCCTGGATCTCGTAAACGCCGATGGTGTAGTTGTCCGACTGCGTGGAATGGATGAGACGCTCCACGGCTCTTTTCCCATGAAGCGTCTCTTCCCTGCTCTCGTAGACGCCTTCGAGAAGTCCGTCCTTGTCGAAAAAAACGGCCCCCTCCGCAGCACTCGACTTGAAATAAACGGCGCCCGACTCGAGTTGCCCCTGGTAGTGCTCGAGCAATTTCGGGGGGTCGAGGTAGTAGCTGTTCAGGTTTTCTATAACCGGCTCTTCCCTGGGAAAAACAACCATTGCGTCACGTCCATCCTTATGCACCCTGAATTCAAAATGAAATCTGCCTGAGCAGATTTCATGACTGATCACCCTTCGACTTCGCTCCCTTCGACATGCTCAGGGCCTTCGGCTGATCACCCTTCGACTACGCTCAGGGCCTTCGGCTGATCACTGATTACTGATCACTGACTTACCGTCTTCGTCTCAGTCTCTCAATGGAAAGTCGTATGCTCTCCTGCATGCGGCTGATGGAATCTGCCAGGTCTCCGATCTCATCCCTCGACTTGACCTTGATCTCTGCATCCATCTCACCGACGCTGATTCTCTCCGCCACATTCGTGAGCGACCTGATTCTGCTCGTCAATTTTTGGCCATAAAGAAGAACGATGATGCCTACCAGCAGGAGCGTTGCACCCACGATCATGAAAACCGTGTTTCTCGTTTGCCTGGTCATCTCGTTGGCCCGGTTCTCCACGTCTTTCACGGGCCTTGTGAATTCCTCCAGGTAGGTCGTTGCCGCAACATAGTAGGGCGTTCCTTTGGCCGGCGCGCAGACCATGTACTTCTGACTTAATGATCCGTCCTTTTCCTGCCACGTGTAATAGCCCCTGGATTCTTTGCCGTCTTTCCCGGCGCTGAACACTTTCCAGAAACTGTCGAAGGCCTTTTGCCCCATGGGCTTGTTGAGAGAGCTCATATCGATTCCGATGATTTTCGGATTGACGTGGGCCCAGTTTCGCCAGATCCCGCTGTCATCGGGAACGGCATGCAGGGCGGTATATCCTGTGAGCCCCACTTTCTGGACCGCGATCTTCTGGAACTCCTGGTCCGTCGCAAAATCCTGCCTTCGCAGGTTGGGGTGGCTCAGCAGGTACAGCCTTACCTGCTCGGCAACAGACCGGGCTTTTTCAGCAATGATCTGCTGACCCAGTTGCTCCACCACGTCCGTGCTCTTCTTTGTGATCAGGCTGGAGAGGTCTTGCAGGGCCCACCAGTAGAAAAATCCTGCCCCGATCATGAGCGCAATGGGGATGAAGAAGAAAAGGAGGAAGATCTTGGGCCTCAACCCCATGCCTTTCTTTTTCTTCGGCACGGCCACCGCTTCTTTGGGTTTAGCTTCTTTTCTCGGGGGCTCGGGAGCAGCTTCCGCTCTGGGCGGAGGGGACGGCGGTTCGGCCGGTCTGACAGGAGGCCGCTTTTCAACGGGCCTGGATTCGGGCTTGGAAATATGCATGACACTCCCGCACGCCTTGCACTTGGCCGTCATTCCCGCTGCTTTTATTTTCGAAGGATCGATCTGATACTTCTTTCCGCACTCTTCGCAAATGACAATCATTTCTCTACCCCCAACACGACTGTATTATGTCCCATGAATAACTTTCCCAAAACCCTGAGGGTCCTGCTGAGAAGCTTGTGGGCCGTGCCACTAATATCCCTTCTCCTTGATCATGGCCACCATGGTCTGGGTGAAGACCACCCGCCTGTCTTCGCGCTTGATCTCCCTGCCGATCAACTCCACGAGCTCCGCCGCTCTCTGACTCGGAAATCGAAAAAGATCATGACCCAGATCGGCGGCCGCATCTTCGATCACGATTTCGGCCAGGGGGCCGATGGCGAGCGACAGCGCTTTCCGGAGGGTGCTGATAAATTCGCTGTCCAGCACGGAGACCGCACTGGTCACGGGCTCGATGAGCTTCAGCCGAAGCAGCTTGATGACCGCCTCCCTGACGGCGCTCATCTTTTGCCCCGTCTTCTTGGCCACGGCCGCGAGATTCTTCTTTCCGTCAAGCTCCATGAAGGTTGCCAGCATCTGAGGGTCGAATGACACTTCTCCCGCATCCTGGCGCATCACTCGCCTGAAGACGAAAGTGGAAATGTCTCCTGCTCTCAAGTCGGGTTGTTTGGCTTCAACCATTTTCCGAACTCCCTTTTCGCACACGGATGCCCGTCTTCAGCAGTGCGGCTCCACCGTGCATGGAAAAGGCGCATCCTTCTGGGACGTCTTACCGGGACTCTCTCCACAGCTTAATCTCGGCCCGAAGCGCCCTGAATTCCGCCCTGATGACCTCTTTGATTTCCTCCAGGGCATAGACAAAAAGCTCATGAGACGGCATTTTCCCTGTGTCGGGCAAAGGCTTTTCCATATCCGGGCTGCCGGTTTCGATCCGGGGAATCGTCGCGGCCTCCGTCATCTCCTCCTTAACCTCCTCCTCCTTCTGCTCCTGCTTTTCCCCCTTTTTCCGCCGTATGACGTCCTCTTTCAATCGCTTGAATTTCTCCACTTCCTGCAGGAGGATTTTTTCCCTTTCTTTCCGATTCATCCGTTCCGACAGGGCGACCTTCTCGAGGCCGTTGTAAACCGAAATCAGGAGACTCGTGGCACCCGGATGGGACTTGCCTTTCCTGGCTTTGATGTATCTTGCAATCGCGTTGAGAAGGCGGAGAAAGGCGAGGATGAGCTTGTCGTCCTTGTAAAAGTCATCGAGTGTCTTCAGCTCGTCGATGAGGCTTTCCAGGGAATCGTCGGTGATCTCCCATTCAACGGAAAGCAGGACGGCTTTCAACGCCTTCAGCGGATGATCTCCAACCCCCCCGAGTCTGTCCATGGACTCCGAGGGTTCCTCGTCTTCGTGGAAAAGGTAGTCGAGGCGGCTCTCCACTTCTGATTTCAAATCTTCCGTCACCGTTGCACCCCCCTACATGAGATCCCTTCGCAGGGAATCGATGGTCAAGACGATGATCTTTTTCATGGTTTGCACCACGTTCGGCCCCTTGAGCGCGCTTGCCCCAAAGGAGGGCGCCCTCAGCCTGGTGTTGAGGTCTCTTTCCATAGTATCCACGGACAGGAGGGGGATCCCCTCTTCCTGCAGATCCCTCTTGTTGTACTGGAGGACCACAGGGACATCAAAAAGGCTTTTATTGTAGGAGGCCAGATTGTCGGCCAGGTTTTTCAGCGACAGAACATTCTCTTTGCGTCTCACGGCCAGGGAATCGGCCACGAACACAATGCCGTCCACGCCTCTGAGAACGAGCTTCCTGGTCGCATCGTACTTCACTTGCCCCGGCACCGTGTAAAGCTGGATCCGAATGTCAAAGCCCTTGATCTTGCCGATCTCGATAGGCAGAAAATCAAAAAAAAGCGTCCTGTCCCCGTGGGTTTTGATCGTGACCATCTCTGTCTTGATTCGTTCGTGGAACTTTCTGTAGATATATTCGAGGTTGGTGGTTTTGCCCCCTCTTCCCGGACCGTAATAGACAATCTTCGCCTGCACCTCTCCTTTTTTCAGGTTGATGATGGCCATACGAAAAAACTCCGAACCGGACGATCTCCTACAGTCAGAAAAAAGGAGAAATCAGGAGCCTAGGATTGCGACAATTTTTTCCGTGGCCTCGGCCACTTTGAGTCGAAGGAATCCCAAGGAAAGCTCTTTGCCGAAAATGGTGATGAGAAGAAAGTCGCTTGTCACTTTGCTGAAATGAATGCTCTCCTTTTTGCCCCGGTGAAAAAGAAGCGAAAATTCTTCCTCACCGATGAGCTTTGCCATGGTGCTGACCGCTCCGAAATTGCCTGCCGCTAAAGCCGCCAGGGAGTAAATGTCGTGCTCCCCAGGACCGGTTTCTTTGCTGGCGACAATGTTGCCTGCCATGTCAATAAGGAACACGGAATGCACCCCAAGGTCCATGAGGTCCCGCTCCAGAATGTCTTCTATGGCAGTGAGCTGCTCTTTATCGAAGACGTAGTGCAAATTCCCTCCTATTTGAATTTTGTGATGCCTTTTCACGTCGGCCGCCCCGCAATTTTAGGCACACGAAAACCGAGCATGCCGCTTTCCACCTGTTATCCCTTGCTATTTCTGAACAAGGGGAAAAGGAAATTCCGTTTGTTTCGTTGATATAATTTGCTCAAAACTGTAACATAATTTCACTTTTTGTGTCAACGTTAATACACTTGGACTCCTGGCCGCTCAGGGCACAACTTCACGTCACTCACCACAGACCCACACACACTTTTCGATCAGCCGATCCGGCCGATCGAAAAACTGGGTGAGCCCATCAACCGCTTTTAACCGTTTGCTCTTCACTGATCACTGTTCACTGATTACTGATCACTGATTTTCACCTCGCCCACGGCCACCAGGTACAGGAGCCTGGAGCCCTCGTTCAGCCCCAGCAATGCTCTTGCCTCTTCGTCATAGAGGGCGCCGATGCCGCAGCAGCCGAGCCCCAGGGCCGTCGCCGCAATGTAGAGCCTCTGCCCCAGCCTCCCTGCCGTCATCATGGCATAGCGGTACCCTCTCGGGCCCCAGGTTCGATCCACGAGGTCGAGGTCGGCAAGAAAAAGGAAGTGAACCCCTGCGTTGCCGAGCCAGGCTTGATCCAGGCAGATTTGAGCCATCCTGCCGATGTGCTCGCCGGGCACGATCATCCCCGTGGCCTGTTTTTTCCTGTCCAGCAGGTAGAACCCGGGCTCCATCCCTTCCACCCGGCCGGTCAGAAAGCCCAAGGAAACAGATCCCTCGTAGGGGGTCCAGCCCATGGACGAGACACCCTTCAGAAGTTCAGCCATGGCGTCCTTCCGGATAGGCCTCTTCACGAAATTGCGCCTGGAGCGCCGCATGAAGACGCAGTCAGGGTAATTCATAATCTCAGGCCAAGGTTGATTGGTTTTCAAAGAAGTCCAGGTTATGGGAGTGAGTCCAAGTTCATGGACCATCCCCTTTTCAGTACAAACTCTCTGCTCCATGCTCTCCGCTCTATGCTTGCCCGCCTCGTGGATTTCTCTGATGGCGGGGTAGTCCACTTCTCTTGCCGAAACACGGCTCGCCTTTGCAACCGACTCGGGTAGCTTCGGGCTTTCCTTTTTTTTCAGCTCAGGCGCAGCATCCCGGCCGGACAGGGAAACAAGGGCAAGGGCGGCTTCCCTTTTTTCATCGAGTCCGAGGAGGTCGTTCACCTCATGGTCATCAAAATCGTACGAAACTTGGCAAGAAAGACCAAGGGCCCTCAGGGCCAGCAGCAGGTTCTCTTCCACGTGCCCCGTATCCAGAAGGTGATAGCGGTAAGCCCGGGACCGGTATTTCCAGGCGCTCCGGAAAAAAATAGCCGTGAAAAAGAAAGTCATCATAGAAGCCCCGAAGTCTCCGGTTCGAAGGGCAACGAGACCATGGTGCTGGACAGCATAGTGATAGATGCCGCTCCGGAGGTTTTCCACATCACGCACAGCGATGTAGAGCTCCGTGGGGTAGAGCGCGCCGGCCGAGGCGGCACTCCGGAAATGAAAATCCCCATCCTGATGTCTGGCTTTTGCCGTGAAGGTACAGGTCAAGAGAAGGAGCTTTGAGAGGGTCGCAACGTCCATCCCTGACACGCGGACTTCAGGCCTCTCCCCTGCGAGCAATTTGGCAAAATTGTGCAGTGGAAGCTCCACGTCGCGAGGCAAAAGGACCGGTTCCCTGCCTTCGTAGGTCTTGAAGACGCCCGGCTGGTTGGCCCAGTCCATGAAATGCCCGCCCATGCGATCTCTGTCGTAGCTCGTCTCCCGGTGGTAGTCCATGCAGTTCTTGATCATGAAAACCTCCCATGTGATCCTTTCCTTTTTAGCAATTCCAGAGTCCAAAAACAACTTTCCATCAACATGAACCCTGTTGTTGCAAAAGAGCATCGCTATGAAAACCCGAAAAGCAGATCCACCAGGCTTCTCCGGCTATAAATGAGATCGCCCGAGGAGCAAACCATTTGTTGATTCAAGAAGTTCACGATCATCTTGGTTCTTGCGCTTCGCGTGAAGTGTTATCGGCGATCTCGATGCTAATCGGAATGCAACAATAGGGTGAACCTCGATGCCGCCGGCCTCGAGCATGCCCTTCACCTGGAAGACCGAAACCAGGCCGTCCTTGTGGCGAGAAGGCGTCTCGGCCGGGGAGAAAAAAGCGAGCCGGTATTCTTGAAGAGGGTACATGGGACACGGCGCAAGGGGATGGGAAATCATGCCTTTCGGATCTCATAATAATTGATTGACAAGTCAATCAATCCATGTCATGAAGTCTGCGTGGCGGATTTCATGACATGAAAAAGAACCCCGTAGACTCCAGGAGAATCAAAGAGAGTGCCATCCTCGAGGCGGCCCTTCGGGTCATCAAGAAAAAAGGGTTTCATAAGGCCAGGATGGGAGACATCGCCCGGGAAGCCGGGATCTCCTATGGGCTCGTGTACCACTATTTCAAGACCAAGGAAGACCTCCTGGAGACCATTCTGGGGCGGTGGTGGGACGGCCTTTTCGGCCTGATGGCGGAAACCCGCGCAGCCGGCGAGAACGTCCCGGAGAAGTTGAGACGCATCATCCTCTTTCTGCTGGACTCCTATCAGCACCATCCCAACCTGGTGAACATTTTTATCACGGAGATCTCCAGGTCCACAGCCAACCTGACCCGCAAAAGGCTGGAACGGTTCAAGGGCTTCATGGCCCTTACCGAAGAGGTCATCGTCGAGGGGCAAACCAAGGGCGTGCTCCGGGACGACTTTAAAGCCCGCTACCTGACCTATATCTTCCTGGGGTCCTTGGAGGCCTTTGTTTCCGCCATGGTTCTCGTGAACCAGAAAATCAAGGGGGACGGACAAAAGGAAAAAATCGCCGAGAGTATCCTGGAGGTCTTCCTGAACGGGGCGAGAAACAAGAAAAAAGCGAAACGCCCGGGAGCGTGACATCTTAGCGAGGCATCAAGCATGGGGGTGTCGTAAGAAGTCCTCCAGGCCGTCACTCCCGCGCAGGCGGGAGTCCAGAAGGGCTTGAAAGGACTGGATTCCCGCCTGCGCGGGAATGACAAAAAAGAGCGGTTTTCGACTTTTTGCGAGTTCATCAAGCATGGGGCTCTATGGAATTCTCTTTCACTGAAGAGCAGCTCATGTTCAAGGAACAGGTCATCCGGTTCGCCAGGAACGAAATCGTTCCCAGGTGCCAGGAGCATGACATTCGGGGAGAGTTTGACTTTCAGTCTTTCCGAAAGCTGGGCGAATTCGGCATCCTCGGGCTCCATTTCCCCGGCGAACTGGGTGGAAGTGATGCCGACGTGGTCACCACCGTCCTGGCAGGGGAGGCCCTGGGTGAGGCGGGCGTGGACGGAGGACTGACCCTCGCTTACGGCGCCCACACCTTTCTCTGTGCGGATACGATCTTCACCCACGGCTCGGAAGCGCAGAAAAACAAATACGTTCCTAAACTCGCCTCCGGTGAATGGATAGGGTGCATGGGGCTCACCGAGCCGAACGCAGGCTCCGATGTCGCCTCGATCACCACCCGGGCCCAAAGAAAGGGCGATACCTACGTCCTCAACGGCAACAAGATGTTCATCACCAACGGCCCGGTCGCCGACGTGGCCGTCGTCTATGCCAAGACGGGCAAAGACCTGAAACACGCGGGCGTTTCCGCGTTTGTCGTGGAAAAGGGAACCCCAGGCTTTTCAGCCGGAAAGAACCTGATCAAGATGGGGGTGAGAAGCTCCCACACTTCCGAACTCGTCTTCGAAGATTGCGAGATCCCGGCAGAAAACCTCATCGGTCAGGAAGGCGCAGGATTTCTCATGGCCATGCGGACCGTGGAATGGGACAGGAGCGCGCTCCTCGCTCCCTTTGTCGGGGGCATGACCTATGTGCTGGAAAAATGCCTGAATTACGCCCGGGAGCGTCACCAGTTCGGCAGGCCCATCGGCCAGTTCCAGGCCATCAAGCATAAGCTGGCCGACATCAAAATCTTTATCGAAGCCGCCAGGAGCCTCTGCTACCGCATCGCGTGGTGCAAGGACCAGGGAAGACCGCTCAACTTTCTGGAGGCCGCGGTGGCCAAGCTCTTTGTGGGAGACTGGAGCCTCGGGCCGGCCAACGATGCGGTGGTCCTCCACGGCGGATACGGCTACTGCCACGAATACGAAGTGGAAAGGTACTTCAGGGACAGCCGCCTTGCCCCCATCGGCGGCGGCACGTCCGAGATCCAGAAACGAGTCATCGCAAAGCTTCTGTAGCATGATGAAATCTGCAAGGCAGATTTCATAAAGGTATCGATATGAACTTCGACTATCCCGCAAACCAGGAGATTTTTCGCACCAAGCTCAAAGAGCTTTTTGATCCGGCCGAGAGAGCGGCCTTGACCATGGCGGCCGGCCTTGATCCTGAGAGCTTGCGGGCCCTGCTTCTCCGGGCCATGAAAAAACTGGGAGAAGCAGGCTACCCGGTTAGGGATCTGGAGAGCGGAAAAAACAGCCCGGACCTCCTGGCGGTTCAAGAAGTCCTTGCCGCCGAGGACCCTTCCCTGTTTCTGGCCGCGGAAGCGAGCATCAGGGTTTTCGGTCGCCTCGTGGCTGTCTACGGCACCGCTGATCAGAAACATGAAATGCTTCCTGCCCTCAGGGACGGCCGCCTCCTTGGCGCGGTGGGCCTCACGGAAACAGGCATGAGCCTTGCGGCTAACCCTATTCTTACGAAGGGCACGAAAGAAGAAGACGGGTTCAGGGTTTCAGGGACCAAGGGCCACGTACTGAACGCCCCGGCGGCCGACCTTATCGCCGTCGCAGGGGAGAACGACACCGGCCCGGCCTTCTTTATTGTCCCCAATCCGTCTGAAGGGCTTTTCATCGGAGAGCGGATGCCCACCCTCGGCTACGACGGGGCGGTCATCTCGCCCCTCACTCTGCGCGGCTGCCTTGTGCCGTCCCGGTCCGTGCTCGGCCCTTTCCCGGGACGGCAGGTCTTCGAGGCTGTCCGCACCTGGGAAGACGAGATCCTCACGGCTGCGAGCCTGGGCCTGATGCAGAGCGCCTTTGACGCGGCTACGCAGTACGCCAAGGCTCACCGGAGCGGCGGCAAGCCCATCATCGCTTACCAGGAGGTGTCCTTCAAGCTCGCCGAGATGCTCACGCTCCTCCAGACCGGCCGCCTGCTCGCCTACAGGGCGGCCTGGATGTCGGAAACGCAGAACAGGGAGGCTGCGGTTCTTGCCCGGTGCGCCAAGGTTTTCTGCACCGAGGCCGCGGAGAAAGTGACGAGCAGTGCCCTCCAGGTTCTGGGGCAACAGGGTTTCGTGCGGGGAAATCCCGCCGAAGAGGGATACCGCGACGCCAAGTACCTCCAGATCGCGGGAACCTCTTCGGAGATTTCGCGCATCACCATCGGGGATCTCCTTTTGGGGGGACGTTGACATGCAGGTCATTGAAACAAGGATCGACCCATCCGGTGCCGAATACCGGGAAAACTATCAGGTCATGGAAGAGCGGGTGTCCCTTCTCCGAAAAGAAATGGAAAAGGCCGTCAACGAACGCTCGGACAAGGCAAGAGCGCGACTGGCCGAACAGAAGAAGCTGCCTGTGCGAAAACGCCTGGAGCTTCTGCTGGACCGAAACACCCCTTTCCTCGAAATCGCGCCCCTGGCAGCCAGAGACATGTATGACGGCAAAGTCCACGGGGCCGGAATCGTAAGCGGCATCGGCGTGGTCGAGGGCCGCGAGGTCATCGTCCACGCCAATGATTCCATGATCAAGGGCGGAACCATCTATCCCATGGGCGTCAAGAAGGGCTTGCGAACCCAGGCCGTTGCCATGGAAAATCGCCTTCCCCTCATCTACCTTGTCGACTCGGGCGGCGCCTATCTCCCTCTTCAATCCGAGATCTTCCCTGACGCGGACGACGGAGGCCGCATCTTCTACAACCAGGCGGTGCTGTCCAAGATGGGAATTCCCCAGGTCTGCGGGGTCATGGGCCTTTGCACCGCAGGTGCCGCATACATCCCTGCCATGAGCGACGAGGTCGTGCACGTGAAGGGAACGGGAGCGATCTTTCTGGGCGGGCCTCCCCTGGTGCGGGCGGCCACGGGAGAGGAGGTCACGGCCGATCAGTTGGGAGGGGCGGACGTGCACTGCCGGCAGTCCGGGGTCTCCGACTACCTTGCAGAGGACGACGCCCACTGTATCGAGATCATCCGTCAGGTCGTCAGAAACCTGCCCCCTGCCGTAAAAGTAGACGTCGGCATGCGCGAACCGAAACCTCCCCTCTATGACCCGAAGGAAATCTACGGCATTGTGCCCAAGAGCCTCATGGTGCCCTACGATGTGCGCGAAGTCATTGCCAGGATGGTGGATGGGAGCGAGTTCCTCGAATTCAAGGCCCTTTACGGCCCCACCCTCGTTTGCGGCTGGGCTTACATCCACGGTTACCCTGTCGGCATCCTGGGAAACAACGGCGTTCTTTTCTCGGACAGCTCCCTCAAGGCCACCCAGTTCATTCAGCTTTGCGACAAGCGGGGCATTCCTCTCCTCTTTCTTCAAAACATCAACGGATACATCATCGGCAGGGAGTATGAAAGGATCGGCATCACCAAGGACGGCCACAAGATGGTCAATGCCGTGGCCACGGCCACGGTGCCCAAGTTCACGGTCATTATCGGGGCCTCCTTCGGAGCGGGCAACTACGGCATGTGCGGCAGGGCTTATGGTCCCCGATTCCTGTGGATGTGGCCCAATGCCCAGATCGGCGTCATGGGAGGCGAGCAGGCGGCCCATGTCATGATCACCGTGAAAAACGACCAACTGGCCAGGGAAGGGCAAGCCCCCCTTCCCCAAGAACTGGTCCGCCAGATCGAGGAGCCCATTGTGGCCGCGGCGGAAAAGGAAGGGAATGCCTACTATTCCACGGCCAACCTGTGGGATGACGGCATTCTCGATCCTGCGAAGACCAGGGACGTGCTCGGCCTGGCCATCTCGGCCGCCCTGAACGCACCCCTGAGAAGCGATGTGTATGGCTACGGCACATTCAGAATGTAGGATTCACCACATTAGATCTCCTCTCTGTGTCCTCTGTGCCTCTGTGGTGAAAAACGGTGAAACGAAGATGTTCAAGAAAGTACTGATTGCCAACCGGGGGGAAATCGCCCTGCGCATTATCAGAACCTGTCAGGAAATGGGGATTGTCGCGGTCGCCGCCTATTCCGAGGCCGACGCCCTCAGCCTGCACGTCCTGGAGGCGGATGAAGCCGTGTTCCTTGGCGAGTCCGAGCCGTCCGAGAGTTACCTCAACATCGAAAAGCTCGTGGCCGCCGCAAAGAGCACCGGCGCCGAGGCCGTCCACCCCGGCTACGGTTTCCTTGCCGAAAACCCGGATTTTGCCCAAGCCTGCGAAGTCTCCGGTCTGACCTTCATCGGTCCTCCTTCGAAGGTCATCCGCGATCTGGGCAGCAAGACTGTGGCCCGCAGGATCATGACCTCTGCCGGCGTGCCGGTCATCCCCGGCATGCTCGATGCCGGCACGGATATGGACGATCTCTTCAGGGAGGCCGAGCGCATCGGGTACCCGGTTCTGGTCAAGGCCGTAGCCGGCGGAGGCGGAAAGGGCATGCGGATCGTATCGAGGCAGGAGGATTTCAAAGAAGCCTGCCTTTCGGCTATGAGCGAAGCTGAAAAGGCTTTCGGAAACGGGGCCGTCTACCTCGAGAAGCGCCTGGAATCCCCCCGCCACGTGGAGTTCCAGATTCTCGCCGATTACCAGGGACACGTGGTGCATCTCTTTGAAAGGGAGTGTTCGATCCAGCGGCGACATCAGAAGATCATCGAGGAAACCCCCTCCCCGGCCTTGACCCCTTCCCTGCGCGAAGCCATGGGCAGGGCGGCCGTCTCCGCGGCCAAAGCATCGGGATACGTCAATGCGGGAACCGTCGAATTCCTGCTCGACCCCTCAGGCCGATTCTATTTCCTCGAGGTGAACACCCGCCTGCAGGTGGAGCACCCGATCACGGAAATGACGACCGGCCTGGACCTCGTGAGGCAGCAAATGCAGATCGCGGCGGGCAGTCCCTTGACCTTCACGCAGGAACAGGTCGTGCCGAGAGGCCACGCCCTGGAATGCCGCATCTACGCCGAAGACCCGGAGAACCGCTTTTTCCCGTCCCCGGGGCTCGTGCTCCTGCACCGCGAACCTTCAGGCCCCGGCGTAAGGAACGACTGCGGCATCTATGAAGGGTTCCGAATCCCTGTCGAGTACGACCCGATTATCAGCAAGCTGGTGGTGTGGGCCGGTGACCGGGAGGCCGCAATCAGGCGCATGATCAGGGCTCTCGAACATTACGCGGTTGCGGGCGTTCGCACGACCATTCCCTTCCTCATCGATGTGCTCAACTCGCCGGAGTTCGTGCAGGGCGGAACCCACACCGGCTTTATCGATCGCCACTTCGCCCGGTGGACTCAGAACAAGGAGGACGCCGATCTGGCGCGATTCGCCTATGTCATCGATGAACTCTCTTCTCCCGGCAAAGCCGCCGCGGGACTGAGAGCTGCCGGCCTACCCGCGCCCTGGCAAACGCTTGGGGGATGGAGCCTATGAAATACCGTCTCAACGTGGGCGATGAGATCCCTGATCTCCAGGTGCTCAAGTCCGAGAATCCCGGCCTTCTGCGGTTCATTGCGAGCGACAGAGAACACGACGTATCCTTCAAGGTTCTCGGCGCGAACCACTATCAGCTCACGGTGAACGGCAAGAGCACCGAGGCCTTCGTGGTTTCGGATCATCAGGGAAAGCACGTGGTCATCAAAGGCCGTTCCTTCTTTGTCCAGGATGCGGATAAACTCCCGCAGCGCCGCGCAGGAACGGGCAGGACCGAAGATTTCCCCGGGGACGTCACGCCCCCCATGCCGGCCGTGGTGGTCAGGATCATGGTGAAAGAAGGGGACCGGGTCAAGAAGGGCCAGGGCCTCGTGGTGGTGACGGCCATGAAGATGGAAACCACGCTCGCAGCTCCAAGGGACGGCCGGGTAAAAAAAATCAACACATCCCTCCAGGCCAAGGTGGCGCCGGGAGATATCCTGGTTGAAATCGAGGAGGAGACCCATGACTGACGACCTGCTTTGCGAAATCAGGGGGAACACCGCCCTCCTGACCATTCACCGGGAGTCGAGGAGAAATGCCATCAACCAGGAGATGATCACCGCCTTCCTGACCCACCTCGACAGGCTGGATCAGGATCCCGAAGTCCGAGCCGTGTGCGTCACCGGTGCAGGAGACAAAGCCTTTTGCTCCGGCGCGGACCTCGCGGGCACCCTGTCAGGACAGGACAGGCTGGCCGGTCCCAGGAACTATGCGGCCCTTCTGAAAAGAATGGCCGCCTTCGGAAAGCCCCTGGTTGCAAGGGTCAACGGCTCATGCCTTGCCGGCGGACTGGGGCTGATGCTCTCCTGCGACATCGTGATCGCCCGCGACGACGCGTCGTTCTTCACCCCTGAGGTCAACGTGGGGATCTTTCCCATGATGGTGGGTGCCTTGCTCTACCGCCACATGGGACGAAAAAAAGCTGTGGACATGGTCCTCACGGGAAGGAGAATCACCGCTGCCGAGGCGGAGCGGCTGGGCCTCATCACCCGGGCCGTGGAACCTGAACGACTCGATCAGGAAGTGAACGAAACGCTTCGGATTCTCACGTCCAAGAGCCCCGTCGGCATGCGGATCGGCAAGGAAGCCTTCAGGGTCATGAGCGACATGCCTTTTGACGAAGCGGTGGATTACCTGTGTGAAGCCCTGTGCAGGGTCATCGCCACGGAGGATGCCCAGGAGGGCATGAAGGCTTTCCTGGAAAAGCGGGAACCCGTGTTCAAGGGCAAATGAAGGGGAGAGCGAGTTATGGGACAGGCTCTTGACGGCAGTTGAGCCCCGAAGGGGCGTTGTATGAAATTTGACCTGTCAAATTTCATGTAGGCACAAGGAGGCGCCATGGCATCATTCTGGATTACCGAGAACCACAATTATGAGCGGCCTTGCATGATCACCTGCGCCCTTTCGGGGGTCGTCGCGAACCGGGATCAGTGCCCCGGCATTCCTTACAAGCCCGAGGAGTACGGGGCGGAAGCCAGGCGTGCCTACGAGGCTGGAGCGGCCGTGGTTCACATTCACGCGCGCAAGCCCGACGGGTCGCCCAGCTATGATGTGGAGGATTACCGCAACATCTACGATGCGGTCACAGCGGCCTGCCCGGTGATCATCAATTTCTCCACCGGCGCCGTGGGCATCCCGGTGGAGAGAAAGATCGCGCCGGTCCGGGACATCAAGCCGGCCGTTGCAGCCCTCAACATGGGCTCCATGAACTACGCCAAGTATCATGAAAAAAAGAAGTCCTTTGTCTTCGACTTTGTTTTCGCCAATCCTTTTGCCGAGATCGTGCCCCTGGTCAAAGCCATGCAGGAAAGCGGCGTAAAACCAGAGATGGAGTGTTTTGATTCCGGGCACATCGGGAACTGCTTTCCCCTGATCGACATGGGGCTTCTCGATCCCCCCTACCAGTTCAGCCTGATCATGGGCGTTCAGGGAGGCATGCCTCCCACCGCGGATAACCTGTGTCACCAGGTGCGCATTCTCCCGCCCCGGAGCGACTGGGAGGTGATCGGCATCAGCCACGATCAGTGGCGCATGGTGGCTGCGGCGATTGCCCTCGGCGGGAATGTGAGGGTCGGGTTTGAAGACAACTTCTATGTGTCGCCCGGCGTCATGGCCGGGTCCAACGGCGAGCTCGTGGAAAAGGCGGCACGCATGGTGAGGGACCAGGGCCGCGAGGTGGCTACCGCCGAGGAGTGCAGGGATCGGCTGGGACTCAAGCACAGGTAGATGGAGGGTGAGGTGCATTATGAGCCTTGAATTGGGTAAGAGTTACGACGACCTGATCATCGGCGAAGAGGCCAGCTTCTCCAAGACGATTACAGAAACTGACGTGTATCTCTTTGCCGGCATCAGCGGCGACTTCAATCCCGTGCACGTGAACGAAGAATACGCCAGGCAGACCCCGTTCAAGACCCGGATCGCGCACGGGGCCCTCCCCCAATCCCTTATCGCACCTGTCCTGGGCATGAAGCTGCCGGGGCCTGGAACCATTGTGGTGGAAATTCGCTGCCGGTTCAAAGCGCCGACCTACTTCGGCGACACCATCACCGCAAAAGCCATCGTGTCTGAAAAAATCCCCGAAAAAAGGCGGGTGACAATGACGCTTGTGTGGACCAACCAGCGCGGGGAAACCGTTGCCGAAGGCGAGGCCCTTGTCATTCCGCCCAAGGGACACTGTTCTTCACCGGCCGGAGGGCAATAGGCCATTTTACGCCAGACAATCGCAGGAATAACCTTTCACCTTAATTCCGAAAACCTAAGTCATGGAAGGAGGACAAGATGAAAATGCATAAAATCATGGCCAAAACCCTGCTGATGAATCTCATAGTTGCAACCGTCCTGCTTTGGGCGATTCCGACGCTTTGCGCGGCTGACGAGATTTATCAGCCTCGATTTTCGTATCACTGGTTCCCTGAACATCAATCGGCGAAGATGTCGGAACTGTTTGTTAAGGAGTGCAAAACAGCGACCAAGGGCCGGTTGGATATCCAGGTTTTTCCTTCCGGTCAACTTTTCGGTGTGAGCCAAATCGTCCCAGCTATCGCTCAAGGCAGCGTCGAGATCGGCGGTGTTGTCGATGTCGTCTACATGAGGATGGACAAAGATTTTTATCTCATGGGATTTGCTCGTTTCTTCAACAGCTTTCAACAAAAAAGGGATTTCTGGCTCAAAAACCCCGAAGGCCGCAAAGCCTGGGACAGGTTGGAGCAAAAATTGGGGGTCAAAAATATTTGCTACATCCCGATCGGTCCGGCTATCTTTGCTTCCGTCGACAGGCCTCTGGTAGACCTGGCAAGCTTCAAGGGACTTAGGGCACGGACTCTCTTACCCACTGAAAAACCCACCATGCAGGCATTAGGCGTGAATTACGTGTCGGTGAACACGCCTGAGGTTTATACCGCTCTCCAACAAGGGTTGATTAATATGATCTGCACAGTTCCCGATGCTCTCAAAGCTTATGCGTGGTGGGATTTTATTAAATATGTTCAGATCCCTTATTATTTGTATTCGGATGCGTACATCACCGTTAACACCCGATGGTGGGATTCCTTGCCCCAAGATATCCGTGATATCGTCTTAAACGAGGTCGTCCCGAAAGTATCAAGAATAGCTACCGACGAAATCATGAAAATTTCAAAGGAGACTCTGGATGAATTTGTGGAAAAGCACGGGGGCCACGTTTCCGTCCTTTCAGGAAGTGAACTTCAAAAGTTTGTTGATCTCGAACGGAATAATGTCCATCCCTCGTTAGCCAAGAACCTGGATCCGGAATTTTACCGAGCCGCCAAGAAATATGTGGGTCTTGAATAGGTGGGTATTTCAGACAGGGCAGGTTCTATGGAAAATGCATTGAAGAATTATCAAAAGATCATGCATTTCCTGCATAAGGGAATCCTGACAATGGGCGCCTTGATCATGGGATTGACCGTCTGTTCCATAGCGTTGGAGGCCTTTGGCCGATATCTTGTCGGATCGAGCAGAGCTTTCATGGTTGAAATTCCCCGTCTCTTGATACCGTTACTGGTCTTCCCCATGATGGGTGTCCTCATGAGACTAGACAAGCATATCAAAGTGGATGTGTTTTCCGCGAAATTGACCGGCGCCAAAAAATCGCTCCTGATCATTCTCGCCTATTCAGTTGTCCTCGCAGTGTCCGTCCAGTTTTTTCTCTCAGGAATCAGCGCGGTTGGCTTCTTCTACAGCATGGGCCTCGAGACTCACACTGAGATCATTTTCCCCGTCTGGGTGACCTACTTGCCTTTCCCGGCGGGGTTTGGCTTGTTGATCCTTTTCGTGTGGGAGTTGCTCTGTCAGGAACTATTTTCACTCATCCGTCTGATTAGCAAGGAAAGACCATGATCTATCTGGCAGTAGGTTTGGGCTTTATTGCGCTTGCCATTTCAGTGCCTGTTTTTCTCGTATTTGCCTTGTCGGGCGGTATGGTCGTGATCAACGTTTTGAATCTGCCCTGGAGCTTGATTACTCAGGTAACCTTTGACTCGATCACCAAATATATCCTTCTGGCCGTACCGCTTTTCATGTTTTCGGGCGTGGTCATGGTGGAGGGAGGGGTTGCCAGACGTCTGGTTGACGTTTTCCTTGCGGCCGTTGGACACTGGCGTGGAGGTCTAGGTATAGCCATGGTTTTGACCATGGGATTTTTCGGAGCGGTTTCCGGGTCTATTTTAGCTGCCATTGTAGCCATCGGTACCATCATGATTCCACTCATGGTTGAAAAAGGTTATTCGCGGTCTTTTGCCGCCGCGCTGGCAGCTTGTTCCGGTTTTCTGGACGTACTCATCCCGCCCAGCAACGGTGCCATCATTTATTGCGCGATTACGGGCGAACGAGTTGATAAGGCTTTTGCCGCTGGAATTGTGCCGGGGCTCTTGTATACCGGGTTGCTTATTATCGTGGTGACCTGGAAGTGCCGGCACATGAATAAGGAAAAGCCGGCCGGTTTCAGAAAGTTCTTCCGTTGTCTTTACGCGGCCACTCCAGCTTTGCTGATGCCGATCATCATTCTGGGAGGAATCTACAGCGGTCTCACTACTGCAACCGAATCTGCTGCTGTGGCAGGTATCTGGGCCGTGTTGGTCGGATTCTTCATATATCGGGAATTGACCCTCAAAAAGCTATGGTCTGCGTTAATCACCACGGCAGTGACCACATCCATGATCTTTGCCGTCATTGCAACTGCTTCTTTTCTTTCCATCGCCATCACCTATACCCGATTTCCCCACAGGCTCATCAACGAAGTACTTAACGTCGGGGTTACACCTGCGTTCTTCCTCATTGCTCTATCGGTCGTGCTCCTCATTCTAGGAACCATCATAGAAGCCGTACCCGTCATGTATCTGACCATTCCGATCTGCGCACCCATCGCAGTGGCGCTCGGTGTAGATTTGCTTCACCTGATGATTGTTTTCACCGCCTTTATCGGCCTCGGTTTGCTCACCCCCCCTGTATGTGTCGGCGCCTATACGGCCGCAGCAATTGCGGAAGATTCGGCGCATAACGTATTGAGAGCCATATTCCCCCTGTTCTTTCTAGTAGGAGCCTTTTACGGATTCATTTTGATATTTTTTCCGAAAATAACCACTTGGCTTCCGGGTTTTATCTGAGGTTGAAGAGTGATGAGAGATCGAGAATTAACTTTGTTCCGAACCAGGCTTGAGTTTCCTTATAGGGTTTGCCTTGTGAAAGCCTAGTCTTGGAATGTGAACCTTAAGGAGGATAATGCAGATGATAATCGATTTTCGGATAAGTCCACCCCTGGCGAGCACCGGGGGTTTGCCCCCGAGGCGAGCGCCTTACCAGAGCCTATATGGCTTTAGCGATGAATTTGTTAAAGAGTACACCTCAATAATACCGGAGCAACTGGTTCTGATGCTTGACCAAGCCGGGATCGATAAGGTTGTGATTCCGGCAGAAGATAATGAATCGACTTTTGGCACTAAAATACCCAATGAAAAACTGGCCGAGTTCTGCCAACGTGCCCCAAAACGCTTGATTGGGCTGGCCGGAGTAGACCCCCATAAAGGAATGACCGCGGTACGCGAATTGGAGCATGCCGTTAAAGGGCTGGGCTTGGCAGGATTGAATCTTCCTCCGTTTCTACAAAGATTGTATCCAACGGATCGCAGATACTATCCATTATACGCTAAATGCATTGAACTGGATGTTCCGGTAGTCCTACATGTAGGGATTAACTTCTTTCAGGAAGCCACCATGAAGCACAGTCACCCCATGCATCTGGATGAAGTGGCCACCGATTTCCCTGAGTTGAAGATCGTAGCGACACATGGGGGATGGCCTTGGGTGGCAGAAATGATGGCTGTGGCATGGAAACATCCCAATGTTTATATCGACATCGCGAGCCAGAATCCGAAATATCTGGGAATGCCGACAATGGGATGGGGCCCCTTGCTACAATTAGGAAATACCCTGTTACAGGACAGAGTGTTATTCGCCACTCGATTTCCCATGCTCTCCTATGATCGTGTTCTCGAGGAGTTTCGTCAATTGCCTTTGAAAGATGACGTCAAAGAGAAATGGTTGTGGAAAAATGCTGTCAACCTATTAAGGCTTGAAGTTTGAATCGGTAAACGACGGATAGAAGAAAATGAAACTGTTATCTAAGGTGCTCGAAACCGTAACCCTAAAATATGGCGACCGGATTCTGTTCGACTCTTTAGAGAAGCGGTTGACTTTTAACCATTTTTATGAACGCGCCCGGTGTCTTGGATATGCTCTGCTTGACCTGGGCGTGAAAAAAGGAGACCGGATAGCCATATTGGCCGAGAATTCCATAGATTACCTGGCCTATCACTTTGCATGCAGCATGATTGGCGCCATACTGCTCCCGCTGAATATTCGACACACTTCACAAGAAATGGCCTGGATGATTAACGACGCCCAATGTTCCGTCCTGATCGTTGATAGCAATCTTTGCACTCACCTGTATCAGTTGATCTCCAATTGCCCTTGCATTCACCATACCATCGGCATCGGCAACGTTGAAGGAACTTCCCATTTAACAGACCATCTAGCTGCGGAGAGGCCCACTTCAACCATCTTCCCCTCCATTTCCCCTGATGACCCACTGCTGTTGATCTATACCAGTGGAACGACTGGAAGACCCAAGGGAGCGCTGCAAACGAATGAAGCCGTCTGCATTATAGATGAGCTAACCGCAGAAGAATGGGGGGCGACCGAAAATGATATTTATCTTGCCTTCATGCCCTTTTTTCATCAGGCTGGTCTTATCCGAGCCAGAGCCACCATGCTCAAGGGCGGTAAGGTTATCGTTGCAGGGAAACTTAGCTGGGATCAGGTTTTTGCATGCCTGATTGAGAAAAATGTGACCATTGCAGTTCTTCCTTATCCCTATAATGAACATTTTGCCGAGTATGTAGAACGAAAGAAGGAGAGGGTGAAGCATTTAAGGTTAACGATCGGGCTGGGTGGTGTTGGAACCCTACCAGCAGAGCATACCAAGCGGTTTTGCAGAAAATTCGGTTGTGAGTTCATGGGCGTCTATGGGCAAACCGAAACCAGCGGACCGGTTGCGTATGTCTCTGGAGATGACTGGATTAAGAATCCTTTCACCTGTGGTAAACCCAGAAAAGGGATGGAGGTGGCTATCTGGGATGAGAACAACGCCCCTCTGCCCCTTGGGGTGATCGGCGAAATAATGGTGCGCAGTAAAACCACTATTCCTGGCTACTGGGCAAACGATGAGGCGAACAGCGCTTTGTATACCGATGGCTGGCTCCACACTGGCGATCTGGGAAGATTCGACGAACATGGCTTCCTTTATTTTGTAGATCGCAAAAAAGAGCTTGTGAAAACAGGTGGAGAAAACGTTTACCCCAAAGAAGTTGAGGAGGTATTGCTACAACACCCATCCATTCGAGATATTGTGGTCATGGGTCTTCCGGATCCCGATGGTTGGGGCGAAATCGTCACTGCTGTGGCAGTGCCTGAGAAAGGATTAAACCTGACCTTGGAGGAAATCCAAGCCTTCTGCAAGGGCAAAATAGCTGGGTACAAGATACCGAAGGTTTTGAAAACGATGGATAGCCTACCAAAAAATATTACCGGAAAAGTCAATAAGTTTGAATTGAGAGAGAAATTCACTGCTAAGTCTTTTTAATCTATAAAACAGAATCGAGAAGCCCGGGTTCGGGATGATCTCTCGAAGGAAAGGCTCCGCTCCGTGGACGGCCTCCAGGAATACTTCAGCGAAACACACCATAGCATTCGCGAGAAGGTCCGTACATTCGTGGATAGGGAGCTCCGACCCTTTGTAGAGGGATGGGAGGACAAGGGGCAATTTCCCAGGGAACTTTACCGCAAGGCTGGGGAAGCCGGTATTCTCGGCATCAGTTACCCGGAAGCTTGGGGCGGCTCAGGAGGTGATCTTTTCAGCAAGATCGCCTGCGTTGAGGAGTTGATGCGATGCGGATCCGCCGGGGTTGTTGCCGGTCTCGGTTCCCTGGACATCGCCGTTCCGCCCATCCTTTCCTCAGGCACGGAGGAACAGAAAACACGGTTCGTAGCCCCTGTCCTGAAAGGCGACCGAATCGCCGCCCTGGGCATCACGGAACCGGGAGCGGGTTCCCATGTGGCAGGCATCAGCACCACGGCAAAGAGGGAGGGAGGGTGCTACCGGGTGGATGGAGGAAAGATCTACATCACGAGCGGGTGCAGGGCCGATCAGCTCACCTGCGCTGTGAGAACAGGAGGCGAAGGGTACAAGGGAATCAGCCTCCTTGTTATCGAATCGTCCACACCGGGTTATTCCGTGTCAAAGCCTTTGGACAAAATGGGGTGGCGAGCTTCGGATACAGCCCAAATCTTCCTGGATGGATGCAGGGTGCCTGTCGAAAACCTGATCGACACGGAGGGGCAAGGCTTTTACATAATCATGGAAAACTTCCAGAGCGAGAGGCTCCAGCTTGCCGTGATGGCCAACATGACGGCCCGCCTCGCCCTAGAGGCGTCCCTGAACCTCGTGAGGGAAAGGGAATCCCTGGGCCGCTCCGGCCGGCCTCCCCAGTGGCTCCGCGAAAAGCTGGCCGACATGGCCACCCTGCTCGAGGCGAGCACTGAATTCGTGTACCGCGTCGCAGCCCGGATCAATGCCGGCGTAAACCAGGTCAAGGAAATCTCCATGGCCAAGAATTTCGCCTGCACCGTGAGCGACAAAGTCACGGCAGAGGCCCTGGAGATCCATGGACACCAGGGCGCCCTGGCCGGGACCCTTGTGGAAAGGCTCTTTCGCGACAACCGCATTCTTTCCATAGGCGGCGGCACCCAGGAAATCATGAAGGAAGTTATATGGAAGTGTTTAGGAAATCTGCTACCGCAGATTTCCTTGGGGGAAATTGATTGACCTGTCAATCAGCGGCGAATATAATGCGAAATCATTTTTGCGAACTCTCCTTTTTTTGTCCCAACGACAGTCTTTCTTGTGAAGGTGTGATATTCCGCGCCGACCTTCGGTGTGCGGGTGAACATGTACTTTAGCCTGCCTTTTGCTTTGCGGGATCCGGGGTTCATTACACCCCGCTCTGGCCTTAACCTTTTCTTCAATCAAGGAGGGAGCTATGAGAAAGACATCGTTTTGGACCTGCATCCTGATTCTTCTTGCCTTTACCCTGCCGCTCAACGCTTTTGCGCAAGGTAGCGTCGCGGGAGTGACGGACACGGAAGTCGTGGTCGGGTGGACTACGCCCCTCTCGGGCCCGGCCGCCCTCTGGGGTGTCACGGGCATGGGCGGAGCCGCTTATGCTGAATACATCAATTCCCAGGGCGGCATCCACGGCCGAAAGATCAAAGTTCTTCTCAAGGATGATGGATACAATCCAACCCGTGCCATGACCAACCTCCAGGAAATGAAAGGCAATGTCTTTGCTATCTGTGGGCTTTTGGGAACAGCGGTACTGAACGCGGCCAAGGACTATTGCCCGGAAAACAAGGTTCCCCTGATCACGGCCTACGGGGACGTGCGCATCTGGGCACGGCAACCCAAGGATAAGCTGCACTACATTTTCATCGCCTACCCGGACTACGAAGACGAGGCCGAATACATCACGAACTATGCCATGAACAGCCTCGGATCCAAGAAGATCGCCCTCTTTTACCAGAACGACGACTACGGCAAGATGGCCATGGCGGGCGTCGAGAAAGCCTTGAAGGCCATGCCCGGCAAGGCGAAACTTGTCGCCGCCGTGCCTTACGAGGTCACGGAAAGGGCTCTGGGAACCCACGCGCTGAAAATGAAGGAATCGGGCGCTGACACGGCCATTCTCTATCCCACCCCGTCCCACGGCGCCCTCATCTTGAAGGAGATGGCCAAGGTCGATTACCGCCCCAAAGCCCTCACCACCTTCACCCTCGGTGATCCCATCATGTACAAGGTCGCCGGAGACGTATGGGAGGGCACGTACATCGCTCTGCCCGGAAACTCAGGCATACCCGGCTCCGAGCCTGAAGCGGACCGGGTGACGGACATCCTGAAGAAAATGGACCCGAAGATCGAAGGCAAGGAATACCTGGCCCTCTTCGGCGCCGTGTCCATGATGCACCTGGTGGAAGGGTTGAAAAACGCGGGCCGGAACCTCACGCCCGAATCCATGGTCAAGGGAATGGAAAAGATAAAAAACTGGAAACCTGAGGGCTTGGGCGCTCCCGTGACCTACGGACCTGACCGCAGGCACGGCAACAATGCCTCCCGCATGGGCCAGGCCAAGGGCGGAAAGCACGTGCCCCTCGTGCCATTCACCACTCACAAGGCGCACTTCTAGGCGCGGGGTCCAGGATCGTATAGGGTTGGGGCTGAGGAAATGCAGGTAAGCAGTAGGAAGTAGCGAGTGTGCAGCGCAAAATACTGCCTACTGCTTACTGCATACTTCATACTCGCAGGCATGAAGACCACACTTCGCGGCTTATAACACATAAGTCGATGAAAAAATGGAGGCTGGAGCAAAAGGCTAGACCCTATGGCTCTATTGCAGATCAGCGCACTCGCGATTGCTTTCGGGGGAATCCAGGCCCTGGCAGGGGTCGACCTCGCGGTGGAAGAAGAAGAGATCCTCGCCGTCATCGGGCCGAACGGCTCGGGAAAGACGACCCTCTTCAACTGCATCTCCAACGTCTATCACCCCGATGAAGGGGATGTCCGCTTCAGGGGAGAGAGCCTTAAGGGGCTCTCTCCCGACAAGGTGGCCCAAAGAGGTATTGCCAGGACGTTCCAGAATCTCCGTCTCTTTCTCCACATGACCACCCTGGACAACCTGCTTCTGGGAAGACACGTGAAGTTTCGAAGAAATACTCTCCATGCCTTTCTGCGCATCCGTTCTGAAGAGCTGCGCCAGCGCAGGCCGGTGGAGGAAATCATCGAGTTCCTGGATCTCCAGGCATACAGGTTGGCCAGGGTAGCGGATTGTCCCTATGGCGTTCAGAAGCGAATTGAAATGGGTAGGGCTCTCGCCATCGAACCCAGGCTCCTGCTCCTCGACGAACCGATCGCGGGACTGACCTCCGAAGAAAAGGAGGAAACCGCTTATCGCATCACGGAAATCCGGGGAAGATACAAGACAGCCGTCCTCCTCGTGGAGCACGACCTCAGGATCGCATCAAGGCTTGCGGACCGGATGGTCGCCCTGGACTACGGCCTGAAGATCGCCCAGGGCAGTCCCGAGGAAGTTCAGAGGTCGCCGGAGGTGATCAAGGCCTACCTGGGCGACGAGTGAGGGTTTCTGATGACCCTGCTGAAGATCACGAGCATTGAAACCCTTTACTACGACCGCATCTACGCGCTTCGCGGATTGTCCCTCGAAGTGAAGGAAAAGGAAGTTTTTGCAGTCCTTGGGCCGAACGGCGCGGGAAAGACAACCCTGCTCAAGACCATCGCAGGACTCCTCAAAGACCAGCCGAAGAAAGGAGTCATCGAATTTCAGGGAAAACCCATCCAGCGCCTGGCCCCCGAAAAGATCTCGTCCCTCGGGATCGTCTATGTCCCCGAAGACCGCGGCCTGTTCCGGGAACTCACGCTCAAGGAGAACCTCGACCTTGGCTGCTGGGGCCGTAAAGACAAGGCAATCCGGGATGATCTGGACTACGTCTTTCAGCTCTTCCCTATTCTCAAGACCCGTGCCGGCCAGCAGGCCGAGACCCTTTCAGGGGGGGAGCAGCAGATGCTGGCCGTTGCCCGGGCCATGCTGCGCCGTCCCAATCTCCTCATGCTCGACGAACCGACCCTCGGTCTCGCCCCCAGGGTGGCTCGCCACGTGTACGACGCCCTCAACAAGATCAGCCTCGCAGGAACCACCATCCTGCTGGTGGAGCAGAATGCGAAGCTGGCCTTGGGGATCGCCCATTTCGGCTACATCATGGAATCGGGCCGCATCGTTCTCGAAGGCACAGCCTCCAGTCTCCAGGAAAACGAGGATGTGAGGGAGCTTTACCTCGGCATCGGCAAGGAGAGCGTCTCGCCCAAAGGGTGGAGGCTCTACAAGAAAAGGAGGACCTGGTGATGGAAAGACGGCCTCCCAGCTTTCCGGCCCTCTTCTTTCAGCAGGTGGAAGCTCAAAAGGATCGCATCGCTCTCAGGCGCAAGGAATACGGGATCTGGAATCGCATCACCTGGAAAGAATACGGCCGGATGGTGCAGGAAGCAGCGGCAGGGCTGCTCGATGCCGGCATCGAGCGAGGGGACCGGGTTGCTATCCTTGGTGACAACCGGCCGGAATGGCTCATCTGCCACCTCGCCGCTATGGCCGTCGGCTGCGTCACCTGCGGCGTGTATGCCACATCGGCGCCGGATCAGATCGCTTACGTCGTCGGCCATTCCGATGCCCGCATCCTCTTTGTAGAGAACGAGGAGCAGGTGGACAAGGTCCTCCAGATCCTGCCCCAAGTGGATCTGTGCAAGGTGGTGGTGTGGGATCCGAAAGGCCTCTGGGGGTTTTCTCACGAGGCGATCATCTTTTTCGACGAGTTCATGGACCGGGGAAGGCACTACCTCGAAGCGCACCCAGGATGCGTGTTCGATCGCATGGAGGCCATCGAGCCCCGGGACACGGCCATGATGATCTACACGTCCGGCACCACAGGACGGCCCAAGGGGGCCATGATCACGCACCAAAACATCCTGAGCATCACCGATTCCTTCATGGCCGCCGTGCCTTTTAGCGACAAGGACGAAATGCTCTCCTACCTTCCCCTTGCCCACATTTACGAGAACCTGATCTCCCTGTTCCAGGCCGTCAAGGGCGGCGGCACCGTCAATTTTGTTGAAAGCATGGACACCTTGTCCCTTAATCTCAGGGAGGTTTCACCCACGGTGTTCGCGAGCGTGCCCCGGATCTGGGAAAAGATGGCTTCCCTTGTGGAGATCAGGATGTCCGACTCCACGCTTCTTAAAAAAATTCTTTACCGCCTCGCCGTGCTCGCGGGACTGCGCTACGTGAGGACAAGGAACGACGGCCGGGCAAGCCTCCTGTGGAGTCTCCTCTACTGGCCCTCTTACTGGCTGGTCCTCTGCCACCTCAAGCGGCAGTTGGGCCTGGAGCGGGTGAGGTACGCCGTGTGTGCCGCGGCCCCGGCCTCCCCCGACCTTTTCGAGTATTTCAATGCCCTGGGCGTGCCTCTCAGGGAGGGCTACGGCCAGACCGAGTCTACCGGCGTCATCGCCCTTCAGCGCATCGACCGGCCCAGGTGGGGTTTCGTTGGAGAACCCATTCCCGACGTGGAGGTGAAGATCGCTGAAGACGGCGAGATCCTGGCCCGGGGACCCGGGGTCTTCAAAGGGTACTACAAGGATCCGGAGCTTACGGCCGAGACCATTGTAGGCGGGTGGCTCCACACGGGCGACGTGGGAACCGTGGAGAACGGTTTCATCAAGATCCTGGACAGGAAAAAGGACATCATCATCACGGCAGGCGGCAAGAACATCACCCCGGCCTTCATCGAGAACAAGCTCAAATTCAGCCCCTACATTCAGGACGCGGTGGTCATTGGAGACGGAAGGCGGTATCTCATTGCCCTCATCCTCATTGATGAAGACAACGTCACGAAGTTTGCGCAAGACAACCGCATCCCCTTCACGACCTTTGCCGATCTGACCCAGAATCCGCAGATCAGAAAGCTCATCGAGAATGAGGTCGCCAAGGTGAACAAGACCCTTTCGAAGGTTGAGAGCATCAAGAAGTTCGAGCTCCTGCCCAGGCGGTTTTACGAGGAAGACGGCGACGTGACGCCCACCAAGAAAGTCAAACGTCGATTTCTGGAAAAGCGTTACGCGGACGTGATCCAGCGCATGTATAAGGGATAGGCCGGCATGGATCTCATCGAAACCTACAAAGAGGAACTGCAGCTCATCCGGAAGCCCTGGACCGGGGTGTGGGTCGGCATCTTCCTCCTCTTTCTGCTGGTCCTTCCCTGGTATGCACCCCAGCACATAACTTATGTATCAACCATCATCTTCATTTACTGCATCGGGGTCCAGGGCCAGAATCTCCTCATCGGGTACACGGGCCAGATATCTTTCGGCCAGGCCGGGTTCCTGGCCATCGGCGCCTTCACCTTCGGCCACCTCAGCCGCATGGGAATCCCGTGGCCTCTGGGGCTCGTGGGCGCCGGGCTCGCAGCCGGGTTTTTCGGCCTGCTGGTCGGGTTCCCTTCCCTCAGGCTGAAAGGTCCCTATCTTGCCGTCGCCACCATGGGCTTCGGAATTGCCGTGTACCAGGTTTTTGTCAACTCGGAGCTTCTCTCCGGGGGCCGCATGGGGCTTTCCGTTCAGAAGCTCCAGCCCCTGCTGGGGCTTTCGTCCATCGTTTTCAATTACTATTTCAATTTCCTGATCGCTTTGATCTTCACCCTGGCAAGTTACAACATTATCTCCTCCTACATGGGACGGGCCTTCATCGCCATCCGCGACAACGACATCGCGGCCGAGGTGCTGGGAGTCAACCTGACCCGCTACAAGCTCCTTTCCTTTGCCGTCAGCTCCTTTTACACCGGCGTGCAGGGGGGGCTATTCGGCCTTTTCATGGGCTACCTGGAGCCCAACATGTTTACCTTCATGGAGGCCATTACGCTCTTCGTGGCCGTGATCATCGGCGGGCTGGCGTCCGTCGAGGGTTCCATCATGGGCGCCGCTTTCGTGATCCTCGTGCCCCAGGTATTCAGTGCGTACAGGGAAATGGTGCCCGTTGTGTACGGCGTGACCATCCTGATCGTGCTGATCTTTGAACCCCTTGGACTCTACGGCCGGTGGTTCAAGATGAGGCTCTACTTTCGCAACTGGCCGTTTCGCTAGGAGACCCGGGCATGATTCCCCGACCTCCTTGAGTTTCATTAACCTGTAGGAGCAACCTCCCGGTTGCGACCCGTTCGGGACCAGGAGGTCCCTCCTACACCCAGGGTATCTCAGGCCGCAGGAGTTAGATGTCCTGTAGGAGCAACCTCCCGCCTTTCCATCATCCGTAGCAGGCTACTGCGGAGGACGGGCGCCCCTTCGACATGCTCAGGGCTACGGCGAGGCAGGCCCGGTTGCGATCCTTTCGGGACCAGGAGGTCCCTCCTACATCCTGGGGTTACTCACAGGTTGCACGATTCAAATGTCCGGGTAGGAGCAACCTCCCGGTTGCGATGATCATTAGGAGCGAGAATGACTAAGTTCTTTCAGTACGTAATTTCAGGCCTGTCCACGGGCAGCATCTATGCGCTCGTGGCACTGGGCCTTGCCCTCATTTACCGGTCCACCCGGATCCTCAACTTCGCCCACGGCGACATAACCACGGCAGGCACCTTTGTGGCCTTCGCCCTCATGGGGCTCAATCTGCACTACGGCCCTGCATTCATCCTGGCCCTCCTCTTCGGCTCTCTCCTGGCCATGGCCTTCTACTTCGCCGTCCTGGTGCCTGCCCAGCGCCGCGACGCCACCCAGCTCGGGCAGATCATCTTGACCCTCGGATTAGGATTGATCCTTCAGGGGCTGACCGCTTATTTCGGGGGCACAGACACCAAGTCTTTTCCGTTCCCTCTCTCCGATTCCAAGGTTTACAGGCTCGGCGGCGTGGTCATCAGCCAGTTGAGTTTGGGAACACTCATCGCCGGTCTTCTCGTTTGCGTCGCCTTTTACCTGCTGGTGCAGAAAACCCGTCTCGGCCTGGCCATGCGCGCCACCTCCGAGAATCTCCCTGCGGCCCAGACCATGGGCATCCCAACGAGGCGGATCCTGGCCTTCAGTTGGGGAGTGGCCGCGATCCTGGGCGTGCTGGCCGGCCTTTTTCTCGCCCCGGCCCTGCTCCTGGACCCCTTCTTCATGCTCGAGCCCTTTCTCAAGGGGTTTGCCGCGGCCATCCTCGGCGGGTTGAACAGTCTGCCCGGCGCCATCGTGGGAGGCCTCATCCTGGGCGTCACCGAGAGCCTGGCAGGCGGCTATGTGTCCATCGCCTTCAAGAACACCTTCGCCTTCCTGATCATCATCCTGGTCCTCCTCGTCCGGCCCGAAGGCCTCCTGGGCAAAGAGTTCAAGGAGCGGATCTGAAGACAGTTTTTGCCCCGTGTCCCGTTCCCCGTGCCCCGTCTATTTTTCTCTTCTTGATTCCTTTGAACGCTTCGTATATCATGCCGCAAATTTTCCAAATGGAGGGTGTCCATGGCAGACAAAGTCCTTATCGCAACAGAAAAACCCTTTGCCGAATCGGCAAGGAACCAGATGGTCAAGATGTTTCAGGAGGCCGGGCTCCAACCCGTGGTGCTCGAAAAATACACGGACCCCAAAGATCTCCTCGCCGCGGTTTCCGATGCATCCGCCATGGTCATCCGGAGCGACAAGGTAACCAGGGACGTGCTCGAGGCCGGGAAAAACCTCAAACTCGTGGTCCGGGCGGGCGCCGGATACGACAACGTCGACTGCGCCTCGGCCAAAGACCGTAAGGTCATTGTCGAGAACACCCCCGGTCAGAATGCCAACGCCGTGGCGGAACTGACCATGGGCATGATGATCATGATCGCGAGGGCCAAGTACAGCGGCAAGTCCGGCACGGAACTGAAAGGGAAAAAGCTGGGCGTCCACGCCCTTGGCAACATCGGCAAGATCGTGGCATCCCTGGGAAGAGCATTCGGCATGGAGGTCTGCGCCTTTGATCCTTTCCTGGACCAGTGCATTTTCGATGACTGCTGCGTGGGGTGCATCACCAAGATCGAGGACCTCTATTCCTCCTGCGACTACGTCTCGGTCCACATCCCGGCAACTCCCGAGACCGTCAAATCCATCAACTATGCCCTCCTCTCGAAAATGAAAAAAGGGGCCGCCCTCATCAACACGGCCCGGGCTGAGATCATCCACGAAGAAGAGCTCCTCAAGATCATGGAGGACAGGCCCGACCTCAAGTATGCCTCCGACATCGCGCCCAAGAACGCGGCGGCCTTTATGGAGAAGTTCGCGGACCGCATCTTCTTCACCCCAAAGAAGATGGGCGCCCAGACCGCGGAAGCCAACACGAACGCCGGCCTGGCCGCGGCTCAGCAAATCATCGCCTACCTGAAAGAAGGCAAAGTCCTGAACCAGGTCAACCCGTAACCGCCGCAGAATATCGTTACCGTTTGTGGGGCACTGACGCCGCAGGTATGTATATCGAGGCTGTCATTGCCCCATACGCCGGCTACAGCGTCTGGAGATGCGTGACGGCATTTCCCATGTGACCCTCAACCGGGAAAGCTTACTTGAAAAGAGTCAAAAGGATCAGAGCATGAGCAAACTGCCGAAGAAAATCAGGAATGACATCAACAAAGAAGCCACTGACTGGGATTGCCACCGAGACCACAGTGGAACAATTACTAGAGCTGGCAGAGCCTTTTGAAGCGTTTCCACCTCCCAGACAACCTGTATCTCTTCGGATGGACCCCTTGGATCTGGCGATGCTTAGCGTCTTGCTCGCAAAAATGGGCTGCCTCACACCCAGATCATGGCCATGTGGCTCCACGAACGCATTGAACAGGAGAAACGAGAGGGAAACGGTTAAATCTGCTTACGCAAATTTCATGCAACGCCGCCCATTGGGCTTTCACTGCATCTGCGGGTGGCAGTCGGCTGAAATCCTTTTCTGGTGATTTCAGCCGGCGCTTTTCACTTGGCGAGGTCTCTAATTCCAATTCAAATCATGTCTTGAGCCCGGCACCACCGGCCAAAGAGAGGATCTGTCAACATGTAGATACCCTCCTGATCCTGTTCGACGATGTCTTTTGCCTGAAGGGATTTCATGCTCTTCTGGAGGCCCCCCGGCGATAGATTGTGCTTCTTCAGATAATCCATGGCGTAGGGCTTGGCGGTAGGCTCTTTGCTCAGGGCCATCGCCAACTTCTTCTCCCCCATCAAAAGCCCGGCAAAGACGCCTGGCCGAAAAGATCACCACATGCGTGCAGTTAAGGGCATGGCGGTAAGGTCCCCGATCTCCTTCTCCCGGTTGCAGAACTCATGGTCGGGGGAGATGATGCCGAGCAACAAAGGTTTTTCTGTCCCTTCATCCCTTCCTTTCACTTCCATAACATCCTTCCCCTACTTCCCTTCTCTCGCCTTTCTCCGGAGGCTTCCGATCAGGGAGTTAATCATCTTAATCACTTCAAAACAAACTCCATCATATTCAGCAAATGCCTGCTCGGCGATATAGCCCAAATCCCTGCACTTAATGAGCCAGTTTTGAGTCTCTGTTGTAGATCCTCATGAAATCTGCTAACGCACATTTCATACATCGCCCCTTGCGGGGCTTTCACTCCTGCCATCGGCAGGAGTTCTCTAAAATCCGCGCCAGCGGATTTTAGGTCGCAATCCCTTCTTTATCATGTCCTACACAGCAGGGAGCATAGAGCAGGGAGCAGGGAGCCAAACTGCCTTTCATAAGATGCTATAAGCCACTCGCCCCATGCACCGAATTCAATGGTTTGATCGATTCTCAGTCACGACATCCGCTCATCCACATTTCATACAACGCCCCTTATGGGGCTTTCACTCCTGCCAGCGGCAGGAGTTCTCTAAAATCCGCACCAGTGGATTTTAGGTCGCAATCCCTTCTTTATCAGGTCATCAATTCGGATCATCAAGCGGTGGGATCTCATTTTGTCGGGGATAGGTCGCAATCCCTTCTTCATCAGGTCATCGGTTCAGATGGGTGCAGAAGAAGGCCGAGTGGTGGATGCAGAACGTCGCAATCCCTTCTTCATCAGGTCATCGGTTCGGATTCAAGGACGCCATCGGGTACACCTCTGAGGGAAAACCGAAGTCGCAATCCCTTCTTCATCAGGTCATCGGTTCGGATTCTATGATAATAGAATAATGGACTAAAGAGCGGGTGTTAGTCGCAATCCCTTCTTCATCAGGTCATCGGTTCGGATTCCGAATTTATCACGCCGAAGCTACGGTCAAGGACAAGAGTCGCAATCCCTTCTTCATCAGGTCATCGGTTCGGATTGACGCTGAGGCCGATACCTACTACGGGTGTACCCTGAGTCGCAATCCCTTCTTCATCAGGTCATCGGTTCGGATAGGGCTACGGCCCGCGCGGCGAAGCCACACACAAATTCGTCGCAATCCCTTCTTCATCAGGTCATCGGTTCGGATGATACAAAGTAGGAACATATATTGGATAATTAAAAGAAGTCGCAATCCCTTCTTCATCAGGTCATCGGTTCGGATTTTAATATCACATCATCTTATACAACATGTAGAAGATTAGTCGCAATCCCTTCTTCATCAGGTCATCGGTTCGGATGCACAAGCGCATTTACGCCCGGCCAAAGACCCTGGTGGTGTCGCAATCCCTTCTTCATCAGGTCATCGGTTCGGATGGATTTTGCAGTTAACCATTTAAACCATGACAAGGAGGGTCGCAATCCCTTCTTCATCAGGTCATCGGTTCGGATGGAGCACAAGGCACATGTAGCATGGTTTCAAGCCGAAAAGTCGCAATCCCTTCTTCATCAGGTCATCGGTTCGGATTTAATTCTATTGGCAGAGTATGGAGTTTTGGGAGGTAATAGTCGCAATCCCTTCTTCATCAGGTCATCGGTTCGGATTCATCAAGGCATGGCTCCGACGTATGCCAAGGGGGAAGTGGTCGCAATCCCTTCTTCATCAGGTCATCGGTTCGGATAGTACCCCTTTGAAGTGTTCAAAATCATGAAAGTATTTGAGTCAAAATCGGGGATCACCGGGGGGGATCCCCCCGGCCATCCTCGGAGAGAAGAGATCATCCGAAATCGTTTGTCATTACAGCGACATAAAAAACGAGGGTCGTTTTCCGCGCATCCAAGGATATCGAGCACTTACGCCATTTGCGCAGATTTTCCCGAGATCCTCGCAAAAAACCCCTAAGTATTCAATTTTCAAAGAACAACGACGTCTTCATCTTCCCGCACCACGCCCAGACCCGAAATCTGGATATTGCCCGCGCATTTCAAACAGATAGAGTAGTATCGCACACTGTCTTCTTCAGCGTCAATCTGCTTGTCCACCTGCTGCTTCATCTTCAGGTACTGCCGATCATCGATCTCGCACTCGAAAACGCTCTTCTGAACGCGCGCACCGAAATTGAGCAGCGTCTTGGCGATCTTTGCCCGTCGCCTGTCATCCGTAATATCGTAGCTGACTATGACGAACATGATCCATCTACCGAACGGCAAAAGCCACGTATCGGCCTTCGCCTGTCAAGTGTCGCGCGAAAAGCCGGACCTGCTCCAGGCACACATCACGGTAGGAAAGCCTTTGCCCTTTCCGCAGGTACATCACCTTCTGATTCAGGCGGCTTTCAAATTGCACGATGAACTTCTTCATCCCTTCATAGGTCAACAGGATCGGATACCCTTCCTTCGACGGGTGCTCCTCGGCGAAGTCGAAAGCGGCACGCTCCCGTTCCTCAGGCTTGTAGAAGTCCGTCGTTCGGATGACCTTCTTGTTGATCACCGTGAGCACAAGAGGATCCACAAGCACAGGCCTGAACTCCTCCATGAGATCAAGAACGAGAGAAGGTCTGCCGTATTCCACGCCATGAAGGCATCCCATGTAAGGATCCAGGCCGGCCACGTGCACCTGGGTTTGAATCGCGTTGGCGAGCAGCGTGTAGCCGAGGCTCAGCAAAACATTAACAGGGTCCCTAGGAGGTCGCCTGTTCCTCCCTTCAAAGAGAAACCCCGGGACCCTGAGGAGCTTCCCGAAGCAACCGAAGTAGGTTGCCGCGCTCTGGCCCTCCAGGCCCATCAGGCTTTCCATGGACTCGGCCTCAGGCACTTTATGGAGCGTCACCCTGAGCCTGTGCACCGCCTTCGCAACATCAGGCTGGAGGAGGTCCCTGTTGTAGCGCCTGAGCAGCACGCGGCTGTTCCCCAGCTTGCCTTGAATGTAGGCCTTCGCCAGCGAAAGCTTGAAGTCATCATCCTCCATCCTTTTGAACTGGGCGCGCCGGAGTTCGATATTCTTCCCGAACTGGGAGATGAGCCTGCCCCTGTATTTTCCATGGAGGGACATGAAGACCGTGTCGACTCCTTCCTGGAGCAGGTAAGCCACGGCTGCCGGAGATACGGAGATGTTCCCCATGAGCACGACCTGGTCCACTTTGAAGGTGTGGGTCCAGTGGATGACTTGCCCACCCTTTTCAACCACCAGGCGATTGCCCTTCTTGGTCAAATGGGCGCCCTGGTCCGTGACATAGAGGATCGACATGGCTCTATCATCAAAGCTTTCCTTTTGAATTCCTCCCTGCCTGACTCATCTCGAGCGAAAAGGTGACTCCTCCACCATCCCCCTTGATCTGCTTCAGCTCTCCCATGGGTGTTTGCACGGAGTCGACCCCCGCCTCTTCGAAGAAATCCTGTAGCTGCTTCTCGCACTTCGCGGTCCGCAGGGCGATTTCTGCCGCTTCTTTCCTCAACTTCATGTACTCCTGAAGCAGGTTCTGGAAATGAATCGAAGCCACGGTCAGGTCGGGCGCGGCTGCAGGCGATTTGAAAGGCATGGCGTTGACATGAATGAGGGGCGTCGGGTAGAGGTTGAGGCGATCATCGAACTGGCAGGCGCAATCCACGGATGACGTGATGTGGGGGACCCGGCTCAGGATCTTCGGGCAGCTCATGGGGTTCCCCTTGAGCCTCGATTTCAGGAACATGGTCGGATCGGCGTTGCCGCAGCGCTGAAGGAGTTCGTTGACCGCCAGGGCCCCCTGTTCGAGATGCCCCACCGTGTGAACGATCACGAGGGTTTCCTCCTTGGTGATGGTCGCTTCGCGATTGATCTTCTCGGCGATTTTGCCGATGACCGGGCATTTCATCACCAGCATCTGGAACTGCATGTCCCTGTCGATTTCGTAATCCCTGGGTCTTGCCTCGGCATGCAATGAGGGAAAAGCGCCGCTCTTTGCCTCCTCCCACGGGCCGGCCCCTGAAATCTCGAAGGCAGGATGTTGGCTGAAGCGCTGGATCAGGGCATAGATATTGCGCCTCGATGTCCTAACCACGCTTTCGAGAAATTCGAGCTGGACCGGATAGGGCTGCCCGTCCGGCTGGATGAAGACAGCGCGGCGGCCCGTCTTCTTGTGGAACCCGAGAGGGAGCTTGATCAGGCTGCCCAGGCTCCCCGGCTTCAAGGTGCCCTGTTTCGGGAACATCTCCGTCCCCACCTCGGTCGGCGGGGCTTGAAGCATGTTCAGGAGGGTCATCCCAAATCTTCTTGCCACGCCCGCGGGCAAGGGGGAATCGAGAAAAATCCAGCAGTGCCGCCCCTTGAATCCCGAGTCCTCCATGTAGACCGTCACGTCATGAGACGCGCCGAGATCCACGAGCCGGCACGCCGCGCGGTGAACGCCCGCCATGGCCTTTTTCCAAAGGCTCTCGCTGGTAATGGCCCGGTTGAGCAAGGGCTTGGGAAGATCCAGGTCAAAGGCGATGAAATTGACCGTGTTGTCGAGCCGGACAGGATAGACGCCCGCGGTCACATTGCCGAGGATGTGGTTTTCCGCCACCTTCAGGGTGAAGGGTTCGTGCACCGGCGTGTATCCCGTCTCGCCGGTTGGGCTCGCCCAGTGGCGGGCGTAGACTCCCTCCCGGCCCGCAAAAAGACCGCAGAAAGTGACCAGGTGGTGCTGGAGAGGGACGATCTGGTCTCCTGTTTCAGCAGCCGCCTCTTCCCTGACCGGGAAGTCCGGCAGGCTGAGCGATCGAATCAGCCCCCTGAACGTTTCCTCCCCTGTTGTTTCGTATCCCCGCCTGTACACATCAGAGGCCTTTTCATACTCGCCCTGCTCTTCGAAGATCTTGCCGAGTTCCAGGTAGTGTTCCACCGCCGTGGGATCGAGCCTGATGAGGGCAGACCTGCACTGTGCGGCCCTGTCGAGGAGCCCCTGGTCCAGGCAGACCTCGGCGAGGCGCTTGATGCCTTTGAGGTCCGAAGGGTCATCCCTGACCGCCAGGTTCAACTCCTCGAGCACCTGATCGTAAAGGCCCGCTTCTTCGAGGAAGTCGGCCCACTGCAGGTGCAGGTACGCATCCTCGACCGAACCGGTGTCCCGTTCCCTTGCGAGGGTCAGCGCATTGGCCGTTTCGCCGGCATGGAAAAGCTCTCTTGCCCTTGAAAGCAGTTCTTCACTGCCCATGGCTCATCCTCCTTTGGTCGTCCTGCCCATGTCCTTGTAGAAAGCCCTCGGGAAAGCGGCGGCCGGGGGTTCATCCGGCAAGAGGAATACCGCCATCCCTCAGGGGTAAGCCTTTTTCCCGAGCATTCTGATCAGGGTTTCGCAATGACCGGGCTCGACAATGATGTTGATCACCTGCTTTCCTTCTTTGCACCGTATCTCGTATTGAACGTAATGGGTGGCCGAAATGTCTGACTGGCTTTTGTAGTGCAGGCACGTTTCACCCTGGGACCTCCCCACCTCGTGGAATTTTTCGAGCTCCACCTTTTTGACAAAGCTGAACCGGATCACCCGCTCAAGGAGGTCCTTGACTTCCCGGTCCGGGATATCGTTGACGGTGGTAACATTGACGCTCCTCGCTTTGTGCCAGAGGGTCGTTTCCCCGGCTTTCTTGAAGACCCGGCTTTGATCCAGGTTTTCCAGATACTGCTTTTCCGCCTCCAGGAAGGAAAGGTAGAAGGTCTCACCTGCCGCATTGAGACGCAAAGCACCATTCTCCTCATCCTTTTCGAGCAGGAATCGCAGCCCGCTCGGCGCCAAATTCAGAAGACGGTCCGCCTCTTTTTCGGGTACTCCCCTTTCAAAGGCCTCGAAGCGCTCCTTGTAGGGCAGCCAGAAAGGCACATCCAGGCTCAACGGCAAATGGGGCATCGGGACGATCTCGTTGAACGTTTCATAGATGTAGAAGGATTCGATGTGCTGAAGCTGGCTCAGGACCGTGGCATAGGCGATCTCGGCCTTGAAGCCGCCCGTGGCATTCATGATCACGTCGAACTGCTTCCCTTTGTAGCCCTCGATAATCGCGGCCAGGCGGCCGATCAGTCTCCGCAGGCCGTCCATCTTGAAACGGCTTTCCACGTACTTGAGCCCGGAGATCACATCCGCAGCCACCTCGAAACCCTTTTTCTTGAAATAGCTTTCCAGGAAGGGTTTGATCTTTTCCATTTCTTGCGTGTCGGAGAGAATCAGGTGGATGATGTCGATGGGTTTGCCCCTTTTGCCCCTGAAATAGGCGTCGAGCTGAAGGGTCGCGTTGATTTCCGCCGAAAGGCCCGGCTCCGTGCCCTCTTTCATCATCCTTCTGATGAAGAAGTCGATTTCCCTGTCCGCGATTTCGGACAATTTGGCCGGTTTGTCCTTCAGCTCCTTGTTTGTATTGGTCAGAAGAGAAGTACCGACTGTCGTGATCGCAACCATTTTTGCAAGCGCCATTCTGAACCTCCTCGAGTGTCACGGCGACAACAGCCTATCCCGGCGGTTCAAGCTTGCTCACCGAAACCATCACCCACCTTCAACTTCGGCAGCACCATTCGTCTATCATGCAGGTTGAAAGAGCTTCTCCCATCCCTCATAACCTGCGCTCGGGACTCAGCTTCGCAGTGACCCAGGGGAACTGGACTTCATTTGCTTTTTTCTCGAACTCAGGAAACTCGATTTCAATCAGTCCCCGGATCGTCTCCCGCAACCTGTCGAAGGTTTTCCTTGTGACGGGCGAATTGCCATGAGCAAGGATGGATTCGTTTCTTTCTTTGAGCCCACCCCTGAGCTCCCGCAATTCAAAAAAACGGGCGCCTGCAGGGTGCCCCAGTGCGCTCAGGAGCCTGTAGTCCGCTTCAAGCCCTATGGCCACTTTACCGTTTTCACCCCTTTTCCGCTCAAGCTCTCCCTGCATGTTCGGCGGAACCAGCGATATCGCGACATCACCGCTCTTTATCCCGAAGCAATCCTCCAGCAGGTGTTGGGCGAAGTGTTCAGTGGCTCGGTAAAGGCGAGCCACCGCGTCGTCGTACTTGCTTTCAATGCCTCGCCTCAGCGCATTGTTGTAGAGATCTAGAAGAATGGCCAAACCCTTTTCCCTTCCTGTCCCTCGCGCCATTTTCTCAAGACAGTTGCAGGCATGAGGGCCAGGGTGCAGTTCCTTTATACCCGACAAATCCCAATCGACTTTTCCAAAGTCCTTGAGGGCTTTCTCGTGATCAAAGATATCCCACCATCTGTAACCGTTTGCCACCAAATGAAGATTCTCGGCTTTGCAGGCCTGACCGGGCTCAAGTGAGGCCAGATGCATTTGTGCAAGCATTCGCGCCGCTGGATCAAAACGGAAGTGAAGGACCATATCCCAAGCCAATTGCAAATCGTGGAGCGTGAAGATTCTCGATGGGCTGATTGTTATGAACTTCTCCGTGCCCTCCATCACAATGCCATTCTTCCTAGAACCACCTATGTATTTGAGAGATTTGCACTGGTTTGTTATGCCCGACAGGACCGCTCCGCTGCTCATGGCCTTGGTGCCGCTGGTAAAATCAATCTGAATCTCATCGCAAGAATAACCTCTCTCGTGAAGGCTCTCGAAAACCTGGTTGATGTGCTGAAAAACCAACTCAAAATCATCCATATCCGCGAGTTCGCTGATGATAAAGGAAGGCTCTTGAAAATTGGTTTCTCTCACGATGGCTTCCCCATACTTCCTGCTTTCTGAACTCACGATCAGGGCAAGAAAATCGGGGCGACTATCACGAACGGACTTTACCAATGGTTTCACAATATAGGTATCCGGCCTCGTCCCCGTCCCGACCGTCATGATCAAGGCTCTTTTGAGATGCATAGACTGCCATCCTTCTTGAATGTGCTTCCGCTTGCCAAGAGCCGCCCTACCGGGAAGCTCGCCTCAGGTTCACCGCAACTTCCGACGGCCGATTCTTCTTTTTGTCGAAGCCCTTCTCGACAAAAAAGGTCACTTGCAGGCCGGGCCTGACCTCCTGCTTTCTTCCCTGGAAGGCGTTGATATGGAAATAGTAGCTCCTCCCCTCCACCGTATCGACGAATCCCGCCTTGCCGTTTGGCAGAAGCTTGACGACCTTTCCTTCCAGCCTGGGCTTGTCCCCGAACCTGATGCCGTTCCAGGTGTTCCTCAGTTCAGAGTGTATTTTTTTGGCCTCATCGAGGTTCTCCGCCTGAACACCATAAGAATCCATCATGGCTCTGAAGTCATCGGTTAGCTTCCAACCCCGATCCAGCCTGATCCGGCAAATCAGCTCGACGTGCTTCCGGGCATCATCTTCCCGGCCCAAAGACCGAAGGAGGGAGGCCAGCAATTCGTACAGTTTGATCTTCATCTGAATCTCGCCTCGGTCCAGTGCCGCATCAACGGCATAGGCGAGGGCCTCCTTCAGATCACCTTTCGTCTGGTAGACTTCCGCAATTTCCTTTTTGACAAACCACTCGCTCTTGCGTCCAAGGATCTCCTTGAGCAGTGCTATAGCTTCATCCGCCTTACCTGTGTTGTAAAGGGCCTTGGCCATGCGCCTCTTGAGCCATAGATCGTTGCCGAAATGAAAGGCCGGCACCGAGTCAAGGCCGACCCTGCAGAGCGACAGGCATTCTTCGTATTCACCGGTCTGGAGGAGAGCGTCGGTCCGCATGGCGAAGTACTTCTCCTTCGGCGAAGCGAGCTCCCTTTGAATGCCCTTCTCGTCTTCGAAACTGCGGCTTTCCGTGCGCAGCAGATCGGGATTCAGCCTGGCCGTCCATTCCAGGACCATTTCAGGGCGGTAGGGTTCCTCGAAAAGAGCAAGGGTTTTGAAAACTGTGGCCACATAGGGCGAGAACTCGTCTTCCTGTTTGCATAGCTTCAGGACGGCTTCGCTCGCCTTCAGGAAGCGGTCGGGATTCTCCGCCGGCCCTTGCTTGATCTCGGTTTGATAGATACACCAGGCATAAAGATTCCTGATCAGGGAGAAATCAGGTTTGAGCCCATAGGCCTCGCGGCAGATGTCGAGGGCTTTACCATAATCCTTTAGATGATACAGGCATTGGGCATAGCCCCAACCATCCCACTCCTTGCAATCCTGCCGGTAGTTCTTCCACAGGTCCTCGTAAAACGGAAGAGCCCCTTCATATTGCTTTTGCTTTCTAAGGCTGTCGGCCTGCGTTTTGATCTCTTTGAAGGTCATGGCAAATCAATGAGCAAAAGCTCAAGGTAATATGATCATTGCATCCGGCATGGTGGCGGTCTATATGAGTGCGAGCATGATCCATCCGAAAGGCAATGCCGGCACGCCGTCACCCATGTGGCAAAGTGTTCTTGTTGCGCCCATGTCTTTGATCGGCAAGTTCTTTCGCGCGTTCCAACCCTCTCTAAGCTCGTCAACGGAAAGGGATTCAAAGTGGCTGAAGCGGCCGACTCTCAACAGCATCCGGGGGTAATCAACCTGATGCACCACGAGCCTTCCCGTGCTGTCCTGAACCGCCATGGTCTTGTAGATGGCCTGTCTGGTTGGATGACCGTTGCCGGGCCAGAACTTATCCAATTCCGCCTGCAGCCTTTTCCAGTAGAAGGCGTTGCAGGCCTTCACAATGGTCTTCAAATCCAGAACCCGGCCCATGGATTGTTTGACGGCAGGATGGTTCATGGCTTTCTCATCAATATGGAGCCTGACTTGAAACGAGAGACCTTCGCCGTCCGAACGGGATTTCAGGCGCTCGTACCACATCTGAATCTGCTCAGAGCCCTCCTTGTGAGGGTTCCAAGTGAAGGCCCTGCTAATGACCGTTCCCTCTGAAGAGAGCATCATATCTTCTACATCGATCAGGCGAAACACATCGCGGTCGATTTCATCCCTCTCTCTGTCATCTCTCCCCTTAACTATCCTGTTCAGCGCCTTCTGCTCAAGAACTTTGCCCTTATCTTTTTTCTCGGCATCCCTGACGGCACCGTGCACCTGGCTTTTTAGTTCCGGAACCCGATTCGTGAAATGATTGACAACTCCGGTTCTGATCGATCCCTTGAGGCTTGACCCGGGGAGATAAACCTGACCCGAATGTGGGTTTCGCGGCATCATCTGGACGAGAAAACTCCTGCTCGGGTTTTCTGCGTTGCTTTCAAACTCGCGGATGAATTCCCTGGACGCGCCGACCCATCCGAGGGCGTGCCTCTCGGGCTTAGCATGCTCCCCGAAAAATACCTGCAGCGCTTTGAGGTCCACCCTTGCGGAGAGCATCTCGAACTGTTGTCTTGCCGACACGTCCAGGTCGTTCAGAACCTGCGCAGGATTGAATCGCATGAGCCGATCGTTCTTCAGCACGAACTCGCACGGATCGATTTCCCGGCCTGCGCCGACATGAACAGGGGTAAGCGCCTCCGCTTTGAAGATAAAAGTGCTCATGACGTTGCCTCCGTGAAATAAATGGGGAGGTGAAAAGCGTGGTGTCTGATCCCGGAAAGAAGCGGATCATGGTGAACCGCCTCGATCATTCTTCCGAAGGCCCCTGTTCCTTGAGGAGCAAATGTGGCTCCCGGCGCCATCATCAGAATAGGATATTTGAAGGGGCTGAACTTGCCGACCGCCAGGTGCCCTCCCAGTTTTCCGAAATGAGGATGGATTCTGTAGCGGCAGCTTCCCATGTTTTCGGTCAACACGCCGTGGGAGAGACTCATCGCCCGTTTGCCTTTGCCGGGAAAGAGCTTGTTTTCCGCCTCGATCTCGAAACGAAAGACACCCCGGCCGATGCTCGATTTGCGGCCGAAGCCATTGACGCCTATGTAAGTCAACAGGCGTTTTAGAAGATCCAACTTATCAGTTTCGGTAAATACGAAGAACTGCACTTTGCCTTCCTTGGGCGAATAAGCAACATCATCGAGGAAAAAGAGCCCTCCGCTTTCAGGCGTGCGGGAGGTTCTGCGGTCTATCTTGTTCCGGGCCTGCCGAAATGGTTTTACCTTTGGCGGCCCGGCCTCAGACTCGTAGGCGGACAACTGCTCCTGAACCTTTTTCTCACTCATTTCTCCTGAAAGGGCCAGGAAATCCTCCTCGCGAATGTAGGCGATCTTCTTTGTCTTCTTCGCCGCCTCAAGAGCAGGCAGATCTGCGACCTCCCGGCTTCTGGCCATGGGTTTCAACAAGGGCCTGGGCAGAAAGCCGGCCGGCATGGCGCAGGAAACCAGCCAGGGCCGCTCCGACTGCTCTTTCATCCAGTTCATCAAGGCGTCCTCGCCATCGAGATATCGCATGGCCCACGCTAAGTGCCCCCACAGGGTGCCGGAAATCAAGGGCGTGCCGACGGGACTCAGGAACTCTAGTCGGACTCGATAGTATGGCATGTCAGGCAGCCTCTCTTTTCTTCAGGATTTGCTCCGGGTCGAGAGTGTCGAACTCGGCCTGGATATCTTTTCCATTCTGCTTGAGCTCCTTGAACTTGATCCTGCCGTATCCTCTCGAACCCGAACCGCCAAGAGCGTCGGCTTCCAAGAGGCGCATGGCACCCAGGAGCTGTTGAAGATTCGCGCGGTCGGTATCGCCGTTGTCGCCTGTGTCAAAGATCCGGTAGACCATCTGAAAATCGAAAATCGCTCCTGCGGGGACCCGCTCTGTTTTCCGGATTCCTCCATCTGCAGCCTTCCCCCTGATCCGGTCGATGTGGTTTTCGATTTTTTCTTCCGTGAGGGGAAGGCCCGCTTCCACAATGTCTCCCCTCCACTGCTCATTCAGCGTCCCATCCCGGACCAGAAGCCGCGTGGGACCGGCGTCCCAGTTCTTGTTGGCCGTTCCGAATATCCTCAGCACCGGATCCTGAGCCAGTGCTACCGGATCTTCGACGCCTCCGCCTTCCCAAACAGCCCCATTCTTCTTGACCTCAATTCTATTAGTCGCCCACTCCATGAGGCAGCGGATCTTTCCCTTCAATGAAGACCCTGGGATATAAGGCTCGCCTGTGTGGGGGTTCTTCACGACAGGGCTGTCCATCCCGCCTATCTCAATGGCATCCTTGCCTGCCCCGATGTGAAGGCCGGTCAGGACCTCGATCTCTCCTTCCAGCAGGTAGCTTTCTATGAGTCTCATGTTTCCCCCCTAATCCCTTGCATAGAATTTGTGAAAGGCCACCACCGCTTCGAAGATCTTCAGGAACGCCTGAAAATCCTTTAACTCCTTGATGGAGGCTACATGATCGAAAATAAACTTCGTGAATTCCTCCGGTGCGACTTCCCTTTTCTGTGCATACACGGCCTTGGCCTTGAACATGGTGATAAGAGCCTTGTCGCGTTTGAAATTGGCCTCCCGCTCCGCCGCATCGTTGCCCAGGAAGATCTTCCGCTCTATCGCCTTCAGCTCGTCGTAGAAGCGGCGCATCTGAGTTGTCTTCAGTGGCTTGCGCGCCTCGACAAAAGATTGAGCCCATTGTTGCGCCCTTTCATCGAGCAGTCTTTCGTCCAACTGTGTCTTCTCCTTGTCAAGGAAATAGGAGATAGCCGTGCCTTGCGGAAGGGTTCCTCCCGGCCCCCTTCCGCCGCCGCCGCCGGGCGGCCGCCTTTGCTGCTGAGTCTGTCCACCGTATCTTGGGTTCATTTTCTCCTTCTCCTCCTTTCAGGATCGGTTTCGATACAACGCAACCATCAATCCCACGCGCCAGTTGATGATCCCGGCCGAGACTTCCATGGGGTTAAATGCCTCATCAAAGCCCAGCCTCTTGAGCCAGGCCGCCCTTCTTCTCCGGGCATCGTCTTTATCTTCGCCCTTCACATTTCTTGCCAGGTGATAAGCGAGTTTCGCCCGCCATCCTGCTCTCGCAATCATGCCCCGGGAAGCGGCCTCGGCATCTTCAGCAAGACGCAGGAGGCTGTAAATAAACCCGGTGCTCACGGGGTAGTCCTTGTCGTTCATTCGCTGGTGGACCCACTCGGCGTTCTCCAGCATTTCGCTATACTGAGACCAGAGGACTGATCCGCCGCAAACCGCGCTGACTCTGTTGCGCCCGCTGTGCTTTGCTTCATCCAGAAACGCTTCAGCCTCCTGCACCGCACGGTTCACCGGATCATTGGAGCGCATGAGGCAAAGGCCTGCTGAGATCGTAAGGTTCGGGTTCTTGCCGGTGTACAAAGCGAAGGTCTCCTGGATCCTTTTCACAAGGAACAGGGTCTGGAACCAGGGGCCGATCAGAAGCAGGTCATCGCCCCCTGCATACACGACATAAGTATTCGGGAACTCCCGCCGCAAAAGGCCTGGCAGATAACCTGTGAAGTAGAGATCCAACATTCTCGAGAGTTGCACCACACGGGACAAAGAAAACATGCTGGTTTGGGGGGCGTAGCCTCCCTTAGGCTTCCCTTCGAGTCCGTGGCTGAAAACGAATCCGAGGCGGTCCACATCTGCTTTGAGAAGGGCCAAGAAGGGTTTGCCACGATAACTGTCCGAATCTTTATCGTATTCAAGCGCTTCTGCCCCCAAGTGCTCAAAGGTTTTAGGCGTTCCTGCACCCATCTCTTTAGAGATTTCGATCCCCTTATACCTCGTAACGTACAGCTCTTCCTGCGCCGAAAACATGGGCACATGGTTGGCGATGTATCTTTGTGCCCATGGTTCTCCGTTCTCTTGCCCGCCGATTCTTCGCACGGAAACCAGAGAAGGCATTTGGGAAAGAGAGGGCGCTTGGGGTAGGAGAAGGAGCTGCTGCCCAAGGATTTCCGTTGTCTCCTGGAATCTTTCCTCTGAAGACACCCAGCATATGTAGCTGGAATGGGGGAGTTTGCCACCAATGGTGAACTCTGCCTGGCAGGTTTGGCAGCGGCCGTCATCTTCCCCATCGTTCCTAGCGGGCCGGATGCCGCAGGCCGAGCATGCCTGGCCAAAAGGATAATCCACCTTGAGAACCCCCTGCGCGCAGGTTGAAAGGGGCCGTTGCTTTGCCTCATCGAGCACTAGCCCAAGGGAAGCGATAACTTCCTTAAAAGCAGCCGACTGAAAAGATTCTCCTCCGAATGACTCGGTAAGTGCCAGATTGAGAGAAAGGCTTCCTGTGTAGTGCTCGACCATCCAACGGTCGATCTCAGACCTGAGCTGCTGCACGACATCAAGGACTCCTCTGACCTCCGGCACGAGAATCAGAAAGCGGCCCGCCGCCTGCTGCAGAACACAGCAATGAGGAAGACCGAGTGCACGGCCGGCTCTCAGTCCTGCGGCCTCGGCAATGCTTCCGAGCAGAAAAGACCTGGCTCTGAGTATCTTGTTGACGCCTCTGACTCCCTGTCGCCGCAAGGTAAACAGAGTGGACTGAATGCCCGACAAATCGCCTGCCAACAGCCTGAATTTGGATCTTTTTGAATCCTTGATCGCTTCCAGATTATCCAGATCTCCACGATCCTCATGATGGCGGAAAAGGCACGCGGCAATGGCGGAGGATGTCCTAGCGTGATCGTAGAGGGAGATGTCCGGGATATCGATGGTGCTGCTCGGCACGGCCCAGGTGTAGCGCTCAAGCAGCCCCAAGAGCGCCTCTTCGAAAAGATGCGGCGTCAGCCCTGCGGCCGCGACTGTCCTGATGCCTTTGCAAAACCCCTCCCAGAGAAGGGCGTAGAATGAAGGCAACTCTTCGTCCTGGCCCCCTTTTGGCCAAGGCTCGGGAAGAACGGCATGAGGGTCAGAAGGGTCCAAGGGTCCCAGCTTGACGGCGTTCGCACCAGAGTCCCCGAGCTTCTCGGTATCGAGGATCACATGATCAAAAATACATTTCTGCGGTATCTTGCGGAATGCATTCCATCCTTTTTCCCCAGTGTCCGATTCTTCTTGAAAGGGTTTGCGATCCATGCCTGAGGAGTACCGATCGGCAAGAGCCGACATCCACCCCATTGCAGCCTCTCCCCTCGGGCTGTCAGGGAGGTGGTGTGAGGCGGCGAATGTCCGGACCTTTGCAAGGTTGACACCCTGAGGAAACCAAATGCCCTCCCTCTCCATCCAGTCAAAAAAGGCATTCGTCCAGAGCACGTGTTTGTGCGTGTACCCGCCTTTCCCATTAGTCGGACAAAGCACGTTTTCCATATTGACGCTCAGGTGGCCTAGCGTCTGATTGCCACCTCCTGCCCGTTGCATGAATTTTCCGATGTCATGTAAAAGTGCACCGAGAACAACCTCGTCGATAGTGTAACTCATCCTCAGACCTCCTTTTAGAGGCTTGATTAGGCATCTCTTTAGGGTTGCGGCAAGGAGCCTATGGACCTAACACTCTTATTTCTCTACTGACGCGACCGAATCATGCATCGAAATGCCGGGGTGGTGAACCTCACCGTAAATTCTTTCTTGATCATGTTCATTTGGGATTGAACCTCCGTTCTTTACGAACCTACGTTACGTGTGCAGGGGACATGATCTCCAGGTAAATCCCTCCCGACCTCCCTTTACAAAAGGGAGGAGAACCCCCTTACCCCCTGCCTGCGCCGAGGCTTCCGACTTCGCTCTTCGAGCTTGGACGGACAAGTCGGCAGGCAGGTAACCCTCTCCTCCATCCCCCGCAGTGGCTCTGTTACGAAGGACGGGCACCAGGGGGAGAGGGGAATTGGGTCGAGCCTCTCCTAATCCGGGGGAGGAATTGGACGCACTTGCATTAGATCAAATCGAACTTCGGGATTCACGCACTGCAACGTTGCCATGCCGCAAAAGACAAAGGCCCTTTTCCTCCTTCTTTGGAAGAAAAGGGCCTTCAAATTTTCCGAAGATCCCAGCGGGCAACATTCACCTCGCACGTTCAGTTTGAAGCGATCGCCAACTGCTAGTTTTTATGACTCAAGATGGATCATGCATGGATCAGTTTCTGACCCCAGCAAAAAGCTACAGGGTTAATTCCCTGGCGATGATGGCGAGAACCTCTTCCAGTGTGGTTTCTCTTGTAGCGAGAACTCTGCCTTCAACGTGTTTGTGATGAGGAAAAGTTTCAACGTCTGGCCAATGCGGAGCATTGTCCCAACGGCACAATAGCTTTCCTCCGGCATCAACCCAGTGAAAAGAATACTTGCGCTCTCCGTTGGCAAACAAGTACTCTTTAAAAAACATTTTTGAAGCGTTGACGAAAACAATTTCGATTTTTGTTCGATAGGAATCTCCTTCCTGGTCATAGCAGTCGACGCGGAAGCTCTTGACGATGTCCTTGTGCTTCTCAAGGATATTAAGCATGTTCCAGCGCCTGTTTTTGCGTCTTTAACCGCTCCAGGCTTTCTCTTGCATACCTCCAGTCCAGGTAGTCATCGTCATGCTTGAATACTTCCTGATTCTTCAGATTCTCGATGTTCCTCCGAAACTCATCAAAATCCATCTTGTACTTGGTTTCAAATAGTTTGTCCTCAGCCTGGTATTTGTCGATTTTAGCCAGTATCAACAGCAAAGCCTGGTTCTTGACAAATGACTTGAGGTCCTTGAAACCGAGCTGGGCAAGGATAGCTTCTGACGTTTCTACGAAGTGTTGATCCAAAGACATTGCCATCTCCTCTTTGCGGAATCCTGGACATTTCCAGCTCTTTTAACCGGCAATTTTCCATAGCAAGAATATGATTACGTTGACCGCCGAATAGAAGGTATTGTGAGACACATCCGGTCTAAAAGCAAGCCTTTTTGCCCTTCCTTTTCACCTGTGGTGGGCAAACCCATTGTCTGGCGGGCACGGGGGTGTATCAAGGCGCAGAAAAGAAGTCCCTGAAAAAGCTGGCCTGCCCCCATGTGCCCTCCGGGTTCATCAGTAGATTATTTCGATCCTATTTCTGTCCATTTTAATACCGTAGCGCGTATTAGGACGCTTGCCCACGGAAGCAATTTCCAAATCCTTTAGAGCATATGCTCCGAACCGCTTGAGAAGGTCCTGCTTGATCTTCCCCTTGTACATGTTGAAGTTTTCCGCGCTAAGGTTTGTAATCCCTCCTTCGCTCATTTCGTCGATGGGGCGCGTGCCGCACACCTGTTCATAGAGCTTGGTGATTTCGGACTGCTTTTGAAAAACCTGCTGGATGTCCAGGAAGCACTCCGTGCAACTGCTGCATGTCTTGGATTCTTTCCTGCAGTTCTTCTTTTGCATGGCAAAGAAGGCATAGAGAGCCATTCGCGCAGGCATCATTTCAAGTTCAAAGGTTTTGTATACGATCTTGCCTGCGATCAGGTTCACGGTCAGCCGATATGCTTCTTCTTTGATCAGGGAAAGCATGAGCGTGGCAGGGTCCCTTGGCTCTTTGAGAAGGGCCGGAGAAAGCTGGTCGCGGATCGAAACAAAAGGGATGTGAATCAGGTTGATCTCTGCAAATCGTGTGTCCTTGAGAAAGGGCTGGCCCTTCCCATCCCTCAGCTCTATCTTGCTCGACACTCTCGGGGGATAGAAGAAGTTGGGATTGCTCTCAAACTCAGGAGAAACAAGCACATGGTAGAGCCTGTCATGGGGCCGACCGTACATCTGGGCTGCCAGGGTCAGGCAAGAACTCATGGTCTTCCGACCCCCGGCTACTGAAAAAAACACCGAGGTGTCAGGGTCCCGAGTGAAACGAAACGTGACTTCAAGGCATTTGGCGAGGAGCTTCTCGTCGTCCTCTTCGCTGGCAATGTCGGCGATCTCAGTGCCGTTATCGTCCGTGATCACGTGGATGCAGCGGTGGCTGAATTCGATGGAACTTCTCTTGATGCCGTACTCCTCCAGGTATCGAAAGTAGTGGCCGTTTTTCCCCGCGAGCAGTTCGGCGAACATTCTCTCCTTGCCCTGCCTGGTGGTGATCACGTGGACGGCATCGACCTTGCGCCCACTCTGATGAAGGGCATAGAGCGTCTCGGTGATCACTTGGGGGCTCAGGCCTGTCACGGCAAGGAGGATGTTCTTCAATTCACCACCTCAAACTTGATTTGCCCCAATCCAAAAGTGGTCTGCTTCCCAAGATGAGCTTCTTCACAAAACGTGAGCAAAGGCAGGAAGGGTCCCACCTTTCCCGCATAGGTGATGGAGCCTGTCATGCCGCCCATGAGCATTTTCTGCTCCTGTCTGCTGGAATACCGCTGCCAGTCGAACCATTTCAGGCTGGAATCAACGGTTGAAACGTCTTCCGCTTGTCGTACTAGACCCCTGTAGTCCAGGGCAGGTTCACCCTCCCCATAGAAGTTCAAGAGGGAGGAGACCCTTCTCAGCATGGCCCGAACGAGGACATGGAAGGGAAGCTCCGCATGCAGCCGGTTTTGAAATTTCAGGCGCAGGGGTGTAATTAGGGTTAGCTTCATCCGAAGATGATCTGTGGAGTCCGCTCCTTCATCCTGCAGCGTGAGGGAATCCGGCGCGATCGACATCTTCAGTTTCTGATCATGCTCGGAGTAGATCACGCTGCCCTTGCTCTCAACCTTTTCAAGCACGAATTGCCCCCTCTTGCCGTTCACCTTCTTTCCGATGCCGATTTCCCCCATTCGCTCAAGGGCATAAACGAAATAGGGAAGGTTACGGTTGGCTTCCCCGAAGAGGAGAAAGGAAAAATCAAAGGATGAACCCCGGGGGAAAGAAGTCTCTCGACTGAGAGGCGGCTCGATCACGAAAGGGTGAGGACGAGCGGCAATTCGTGCATATTTTTTCTCTCCGGGTTCAGGAAGTGCTTCAAAAGCTAGAGCATAAACGCACCTCTCCCTCAGCAGGCAGTCTTTGCATTCCTGCCTTTTGAGCGCACACACCACGGATTTGAGGGCCCTGCCAAAGACACCGTGGAAGGTGGAGCCCTTGTAATAGGGAAGGACGGCGTCGGCCTGGAACCGGCAGTAGAAGCGGTATTTTCCGAAGAGCATAAGCGGCTTCTCCTATGGATGTTTGTGAAGCTATGTGCTTATCGTATACCCTCTATCAGGATTTGAGGAAGGAATGCAACCTTGCAGCCACAAATCACCCAACGACGTCGATTACCGTCGCGGCCGCAGGCCGGTGGCTATTTCATGAACCGGATGTGCAGGAATCCCAGAGGGCCTGCATGCTCCGGCTTATCGAACCGGACAAGGCCGTTCAAGTAACAAGCTTTTATGGTTTTTACTGTTATCGCGGCAAAAATACTTCATTAACACAGTGATTCGATGAGTCCTCAAATTTTGTTTGACATTTTGCCGCCTTAACGGTAATTTATATAATAAATTCCTTAATCCCCCTGATTCAAAACGACAATAGAGAAGGAAGATGCCGGGATGCCAAAAAAGATGGAGGTCAAGACCGCTGCCCTGATTGGCCGGATCATCCAATTTCACCGAAGAGCCGCCGGGCTTTCGAGAATCGAGCTGGCGGAAATAGCCGGCATCGGGAAAACGGCGGTCTTCGACATGGAAAAAGGAAAGCCGACGATCCGGTTGAACACGTTGCTCAAGGTGCTCGATGCTTTGAACATCACCGTCCATGTTGACAGCCCGTTAATGGCGCGTTTTGAGGATTCGGAAAATGCGAAAAGCTGAAGTGTACGTGCGAGGCGTCCGGGCAGGCCTGATCGAAGAGATTCAACTTCATTCGGCTTATCGTTTCATCTACGATGCGGAGTACTCCGGTCCTCCTGTTTCCCTGACCATGCCCATGGAAAAGAAAGAATATGAGTTCGACCGATTTCCTCCCTTTTTCGAAGGGCTCCTGCCTGAGGGCGACAATCTCGATGCACTTCTTAGTACCTGCAAAATCGATCGGGACGACCTGTTCAGCCAGCTCGTAGTTGTGGGGGCCGACACGGTAGGCGCCGTCACCGTGAAGGAGATCCAATGAACACTTGCCCGATCACCTACGAACTAACTGATGGCAAGTACTCCCTGCGAGGGCTCAGAAAGCTTTCGCCCAGGTTGTCCCACCTTGTCGATCTGCCTTACTCGGCCGAGGAGCAGATCCGTGAGGCTGCAGCCAGGGCTCACAAGATGTCCATCCAAGGGGTTCAGCCCAAGCTCAGCGCAAGACTCGAGGTGGCAAAGCAATGTTTCGAAATCGTTGACATCGGAGGGCTCTACATTCTCAAGCCCCAAAACCCTCGGTATTTTCATCTGCCTGAAAACGAAGACCTTTCCATGCGGCTGGCCGAGACGGTCGGATTGGAGGCGCCCCTCCATGGTCTGGTGTACTCAAAAGACGGGTCCATGAGTTACTTCATCAAGCGTTTTGACCGCGTCGGCAGGAAAGAGAAGCTCGCGGTGGAGGATTTTGCCCAGCTCATGGGCCTTTCCCGGGAGACTAAGTATGATGCATCCATGGAAAGAGTGGCCTCCGTGATCGAGTCCTTTTGCACCTTCCCGGCCGTCGAGAAGATCAAGCTTTTCAGGATGACCCTGGTCAATTTCATTCTCGGCAATGAAGACATGCATCTCAAGAACTTCTCCCTGATCACGAGGCAGGAAAAGATCGAACTCTCCCCGGCCTACGACATCGTGAACACCACCATTGCGCTGAGCCGGCCCCAGGAAGAGATCGCGCTGCCTCTCATGGGGAAAAAGCGAAAGCTGGATCGGTCCGTCCTGGTCGACTACTTCGCCCATGAGCGCCTGGGAATCAACGACCGCATGATTTCAAAAGTGCTTCGAGAGATTGAAAGGTCTGTATCGGCTTGGCCGGCTTTGATCGAACGCAGCTTTCTCAGCCCCGAGCTCAAGATGAAGTATAAGGAACTCGTCAACGAAAGGGCTGGGCGATTCTGGACACGCTAACAGGAGCTGAGGCGCCTTCTCGCTACACCGGCATCTCCAATCTCGAAGATGCCTCCGGGTCGCACAGGAAGGTGGATATTGTGTACACCTATTAAAGCTGGAGTGGGATGAATTCACTTTGGAAAAGAAGGATCGTCCGGCCCGTTGTCGGGTTGCTCAAGCAGGGGGTCACGCCTGAAAAAATTGCCATCGGTCTTGCTCTGGGCATCGTGCTCGGCATCTTTCCCGTCCTGGGCTCGACCACCCTGCTTTGCGCGCTGGCCGCTTTTCTTTTCCGCCTGAACCTTCCCGCCATCCAGATCGTCAACTATCTCGTCTACCCGATCCAGTTGGCGCTCCTGCTTCCCTTTTACCGCGCCGGGGAACGGCTCTTCAATGCCCCCCGGTTTCCCCTGTCCCTGGAGGAAATCCTCGCTTTGATCGAAAAGGACATCTTCGAAGCCGTGGCTTTGCTCTGGAATTCGACGATGTATGCCGTGGCCGCCTGGACGATCATTGCCCCCGCCCTGGTGATCCTTCTCTATTCTCTGTTCAAGCCCGCCTTGCACAAACTGCGCTTCAAGTCCATCCCCGCATGACCCAGGCGGATCAAATCATCGCGGCGACCTGACAAGTCCTCGCCATGCGGCTCTTCACGTCGGACCCGAGACTCCTTCACTACCAGGATTTCGAAACGGTCTGGTGATTCTTTAAAGCGAACAGCGATGAAACACGGCTATTCCATTCCGCTAGGCTGACTGCTACCGCGAGAAACGGAAATCGTCTCGATTGTGCCGATCTCTCCTGATACCGTGACCTTTAGCACATTTTCCAGCAGCTTTTTTCTTTCGCTGAATGGCAGGTCGTAATTGCTTCCCATATCGTTGGGAACCAGGCACAGCCGATCAAAGGTATCGACAAAAAGCAGTCGGTTATTCCTGTCATAGACGAGGATGTGAGTCGGCACGGGTCTTTGCCTATCCATAACCGCAAATGCGAAACCGAATTTGCTCTGAGTCTCTCGCTGCGATGAACCCGCACCACCACCCTGACAAATCGCTTTATGCCCGGGCATGACAAAATATTGCTGATACAAATTTCTTGTATCCCAATGACACAAGGGTTCCGGCATATCGTAGATGCAGTCTCTGCGGGTCACTGTCCTCGGCCGCGAAATTTTCTCCTTATCGAACTTCCTCTTCCAGGAACGGGGATACATCTCCTTGTATTCTTCGCGGATCATTCGGAGAGCAGCCGGGTAATACTCTTTCAGCAGATCATGAAGGTACTTATCCTCAGGGTCCCTATGTTCTTTGAGGTGTTCAGCCATGCGTTCATTGATCTCTCTGTCGAATACCCTCGATACTTTTTCGTCAAGTTCGGAAATGATTTTCTCCCTCCTGATTTTGACGAATCTCTTGTCATTCCTGTGTTCCGGGGCAAGAATCTCTTCGAAGACGACGATCGAGTATAAGGGATGGGAGCCTTGAGACAATTCACTCGCAATGTCATCGTGCCCGTAGTTCGGCGGAAAAGGGTTTCCGGGCCTATACTCCCTCAATCCATTCAGAATACTTCGCAGTTCTTCGGGAACCGTCTTGAAATCTTCGTGCTTGAATTTCATCTGATTTCAACAATTTTACGAACGGCTCTTCTTCTCACGCGGCCAATTCCTCCCTAATTTCCTCTCGCTTGGTCCATAGCACAGGAGTCACGTCATAGTTTCTGAGCGCATCAATTACACCAGGATGGACGGTGTGGTCGGCATCATTAAGAACCGCATAGGCTCGTGAGTCGGATGGACGGACTTCTTTTGTGTCAATCCAGGAAAATGCCAAAGACTGTGCCGTATCCCTACTTGGTCGGTTGATGGTTTGAAGAATACGCTCGGGGAGTTGACGGGATTTTGGAATGACGAAGTCAAAAAGATGGTCATATCCGCTCTTGCCGCTGAACTTGACTCTCGGGGTATACCGTATCTCGTTCAATTCCATCCAAGCGACGACATCCTCGTAGAAAAGGCTTCTAACCATCGGTTCGGCAAGATAAAACAAGTCATTGACCGCCAGCATTGCCTGGATCATATTATGCTTCCTTAGCGGGAAGTTCTCCGACGATGCCTGAACCTCGATGGCATTCTGGTTTAGTTTTACTCCGAATCCTCCGAGAGTCGCCTTCAATAGCGCTTGCCTCTTTGGACTTTCGATCTTGCATCCAGATTGTTGTAAGTCATCGAGAACATAGCCGTCATCAGTTAAAAGATACCCCCCATTCAATCTTCTGGCGTAGATTTGCAGATAATCGTTGTGCCGATCTAGGTAAGGTGTGGTTATCTCGATCCAATCCTCTATTTGGCGTAAGGAGGTCTTGTCCTTCAGCCAAGCAACATATTTTTCGATTAATGTCTGCATTTCTGCGATCATGTGAAGAGCCCTCTCCGAATAAACGGTGGTTCGGCGATGCTGCAGAATTTCATGAAATCCTCAAGAACCTGCCAGTGGTCGGTGGCGTTCGAGAAAGAACTGCTGGGTAGAGGAGTGGCCCATTTATCCCCGTATCCCTCCTGATATAAATGAAGATGCGGGCTTGCTACCTCTGTGCCGTCGGGATTCCTGTGAGGAGCCCCACCGAGATCCAACCGTACAAGGATCACAACATGTCGTGCACGATTCTGATATTTGGTTTTCTTGAGGTCAATCCTTCCGCGGCCAATATCGAGGAAAAACTCCTCTCTCTTGTCCTCTGAGCGCAAAGGGACAGAAATATTTCCTCCAAGAGACGGGTAATCCCACTGCACGTCATTGATACGATATTTCTTCATCGCAATCAATGCATCTGCTTCACTCTGACTGACATTGACATCTGTCATTTAATACCCCCGCGCTGCCATGCTGGTTTTGGAAAATTTTTCTCAGCGGCTTGAGTGGAACCAGCCGGTCCTTGAGCGCTTCGTAGGCGTAGATTGTGAAATACGCAGAGACCACGGAAAGACGCGAACTGTCCCGAATGTGGGGTTTGAGGAATTCGCCGACGCTGCCACAGTAGTGGTTGTCCCGGATGCCAGAACTTTTCGGCGAAGTGGACATGGCCTGCGCACGGGCGCCCAGAGGGCGGGAAGATGTTTAAAAGACTAAAGATCTCGCTTTGGTTGGGATGGATTCTACGAGAAAGCGATTTGAGTGTCAAGAAAACACGCCTCATTTTTCTCTTGACTTCCAGTAAATCTTACAGTATTTTTACGTCACAACTGTAAGTTTTATAGTAAAAGGAGGCTCATGAAACTCACGGAAAAACAGAAAACCTTTCTCGGGTATCTTTCCAGGCACATTGATGAGTGGGGTCAGCCGCCCAGCTTTGAAGAGATCCGCACCCACTTCGGCTTCAGTTCCTACAACACCGTCACCACCTATCTCAAGGCCCTGGAACGGAAAGGGTACATCCGCCTTCCGGAGAGGAAGAATCAGAAGCGGGCCGTGGAGGTGATCAGCCCCGTGGAAACGAAACGCTTCGAGTTCCCCCTCCTGGGCCGGGTGGCTGCCGGGAAACCCATCGAGGCCCTGGAGCTTCCCGATGTGATCGAAATCCCTCCTTCCGTGATCGGCCAGGGAGACCACTTTGTCCTCCAGGTCAAGGGAGATTCCATGGTCGAAGACGGCATCCTGGACGGCGACTTCATCGTGGTCCGGAAGCAGCCCACGGCTCAAAGCGGGGAAACCGTGGTGGCTCTCATCAACGGCGAGGCCACGGTCAAAAGATATTACCCCCGGTTCGATTCCGTGGAACTCCGGCCCGCCCACTCCGGCATGGAACCCATCCTGGTCAGCGAGGGAGACCTCCAGATCCAGGGCAAGGTCGTGGGCGTGATGAGGCATTATAAATAAAGGGGCACGGCGCACGGGGCACGGGACACGGAAAAGCGTAACTCAAGACAACAGTTGGCATAAACCTCACAAATCAGAAACCGCAGGCAGCACATGGAGGGAGGAAAACCATGGGAAAGTTTCAGGATCTCAAAGTTTGGCAGAAGGCGAAAGATCTCGCGGTAGATCTGTACAGGCTCACAGGAGAGGGAGCGTTTGGAAAGGACTGGGGTTTCCGGGACCAGGTCCGGCGAGCCGTCATCGCCATTCCCAGCAACATCGCCCAGGGCGGTGACTCGATCACGGACAGGCAGGCCATCAAATTCTTCTACACGGCAAGGGGATCCTCCGCCGAAGTCCTGAACCAGGCGATCATCGCCCAGGAGATCGGTTACCTGACCCAGGAGCAATTCGATCACATCTCGGAAGCCTGTTCCGGCATTTCCGCCATGTTGACAAAGCTTATTTCTGCCAGAGCAAGCAGATCGACGCACATGAACGGGACACAGGAAAAGCAAGAGCATAACGGGGCACGGCACACGGCGCACGGGACACGGCAAAAGCAAGAGGAAGAGCGAAACACGGCGCACGGTGCAGGAGCAAAAAATAAATAACGTTAAAACAAAAGGCTTTCCGTGTCACGTATCCCGTGCGCCGTGCACCCTCCCCGTGTTCCGTGCCCCATGCGCCGTGCACCGTTCCCCAGGAGCTACCCGCTTTGGACCGGAACATCATACACGTTCACATCCCGGCTTTTCCCATTGCGGTGGCCCGGGTGTCCCGGCCCGAGCTCAGGGGCCGCCCTGTGGCTGTGGCCCCTGTCCACTCGGAGCGGGCCCTCGTCCTCTGTGTTTCCTCGGAAGCCCGAAGAGAGGGCGTTTTCAAGGGCATGCCACTCGGGAAGGCCGTCAAGCTCTGCCCCCGCCTGACCGTGCTCCCCCCGGATCCGGAGCACACACAAAAAGCCGTCCACGTTCTCTCCGGCGTGGCGGCCCGGTACACGCCCCTTTGGGAGCCCTCCCACCCCGGCCACGTCTACCTCGACGTGACAGGCACGAACCGCCTCTGGGGGAAAGCCAAAGACACGGCCGACCGCGTCAGGCGGGACATCAAGGAACACCTCTCCCTTGCAGGAACCGTGGGCGTGGCGAGCAACAAGATGGTCTCTTCCATCGCCTCCCGGGTCATTCGGTCCGAAGGCGTGCTGGATGTAAGTCACGGCAGGGAGTCCTCGTTCATGGCTCCTTTGAAGGTCGATGTTCTGCCCGGCGTAGGTCCGGTGCGCCGCAGGGTTCTCCTGGAAGAACTGAACATCACCCTGGTCCGCCAGGTCGCGGCCCTCGACCTGGGCAGCCTGAGCCTCGTCTTCGGCCGGTTCGCCGGCCTGATCCACCAGAGGGCTTTCGGCATCGACCCCACGCCGGTCTACCCTCCCCGCGCAGAGCCCGTGGTCACCGAGGAGCTGACTCTTCCCCGGGATGAAAACGACGACGCCGTGCTCCTTGGAATCCTCTACGGCCTGGTGGAGCAGTGCTCCCGGAGGCTGCGGCTGCGGGAACTCTATCCCCGCAGGGCAGGGCTTCACTTCCGCTACGCGGACCAGGACGAGGTGATCCGCCACATGCTTCTTCCCCGGCCGAGTGTGTGGGACTTCGACCTTTACGCGCCCCTGGAGAAGCTTTTCCTCAAGGCCTGTCAACGCCGCGTGCGGGTCAGGTTCATGAAGGTGTGGTTCCGGGATTTTGCGCCTCCCCCGGCCCAGCTTTCCCTTTTTGCCTTCGCTCCCCCGGACGAGGAGAAGAAAGCTCACGTCATCGGCGCCCTGGATCGCATCCGGGGAAAGTATGGGGAAGGAACGATCATTTTCGGGAAAACAGCAGGGTATCACCACAGAGGCACAGAGGGCACAGAGAAGAGTTTTTGTTTGTCGGGAGATACCGACAAACAAAAATATCCTGCCCGGAAATCTTTGAATCACAACGGAGACCTATAGCGATGAAGTTCACGAGAAAAGACACACCAAAAGTCATAACATCATGAAGAGTCTATAGCAGCCATCGGCGGACAATACTTGATGTGAATTTGACGGAGGCGCTTTTCGCCTATCGGTATCTCCCGATAGGTGAAAAAAAGCAATTCCCCTCTGTGGCTCTGTGGTGAGCCTTATTCAAGGAGACTGCAATGGATATCAACGATCTCACAGGCCAAATCATAGGGTCGGCGATTGAAGTCCACAAAGCTCTTGGGCCCGGTCTCTTAGAATCAGTCTATGAGGAATGTTTGTGTCACGAATTCAATCTAAGGGAAATTCCTTGTAAGAGACAGCATGCCGTCCCTGTTCAGTATAAAGGCGCTAAGCTGGATTGCGGTTATCGCATAGATATCCTGGTAGATGATCGCGTCATTTTAGAATTGAAGGCGGTTAATTGTCTGGAACCTATTCACGAGGCGCAAGTTTTGACGTACTTGAAGCTGACCGGTCTAAGAGTTGGTTTACTAATCAATTTCAATGTTTCTGTACTGAGAGACGGCCTCAAGCGATTGGTCCTGTGAACCTCCTGGCAGAGGGTCTCTTTTCGCCTGTCGGTATCTCCCGACAGGCGAAAAAAAGAAAATCCCCTCCGTGTCCTCTGTGTCTCTGTGGTGAAATATGCAGTTCGTTCATCTCAATGTTCATTCCCACTACTCTGCCGGATGGGGCATGGGTACGGTGGAAGACCTCTGCCGGGCCGCCAAGGCTCAGGGCATGGACCGCCTTGCCCTCACGGACACGAACGGGCTTTACGGCCTCGTCTACTTCATCGAGGCGGCCAGGGACACGGGCCTTCATCCCATTGTGGGAAGCGAGATCGTCACCGACCACCACCGGGCCATGCTCCTGGTCGCTACCCATGACGGATACGCCAACCTCTGCCGTATCGTCTCCGCACGGCAGTGCGACCAGGGCTTCGACCTCATCAAGTCCCTCAGGGAAATGCGGGAAGGGCTCATGGTCTTCTCCGACGACTTCACCCTCCTCAAGGCCCTCAAAAAAGATGACCTGAAAGACCTCTTCGTAGAGATGTCTCCGGGCTACAACATGGCAGGCTGCTATGCCTTCTCCCGCCGGAGCGGCATCCCTCCCCTTGCCACCAACCGGGTCTACCTGGTCGGCAAGGACCAGTTTCCCCTCCACCGGGTTCTGCGCGCCGTGGCTCTCAACACCAAGCTCTCCCGCCTGACCTACGACGACATCTGCCGGGAGCACAACGTTCTCAATGCACCCCAGGCCATGATCGATCAGTTCCCCCACGCGCCGAGGGCGGTCCTGAACACCCTGGAGGTATCTGAACGGTGCCTCACGGACTGGGACTTCAACCGCATCGTCTTCCCTCGCTTCGACCGGATGACCGACCAGGAAGCCTACGACACGCTCTATCAGGCCACCCTCGAGGGGTGCCGCAGGCGCTACGGGCCCCTGCCCCGGGAGGTGCTGGAGCGGATCGAGTACGAGATGAAAATCATCCGGGAGAAAAACTTCGCCCACTACTTCCTGGTGGTGGCAGACATCACCTCCAAGGCCAAGCGCTCCTGCGGCCGGGGAAGCGCCGCGGCATCCATTGTCGCCTATGCCCTGGGCATCACCCACGTGGACCCTGTCAAGCACCGCCTCTTCTTCGAGCGCTTCCTGAACCCCGGCCGGCTCGATCCTCCTGACATCGACGTGGACTTTGCCTGGGACGAGCGGGAGCAAATCGTGGACTACGTGTTTGCCAAGTACGGCACGCGAAGGGCCGCCATGGTGGCCAACCACAACACCTACGGCGCCCGCTCCGCCATCCGGGAAGTGGCCAAGGTCTTCGGCCTCACCGGACCGGAGATCGGCCGGGTCACCGCCAAGATCGGCTATGGGTGGCACCTGAAAAACATCTGGAAAGAGCTGGCCCTTCATCCCAAGATGAGGGACGTGGAGCTCAAGAAACCCTGGGACGATATTTTGCAGGCCGCGGTTCAGCTGGAAGATCACCTCAACCACTTGTCGGTCCACTGCGGCGGGGTGGTCATCGTGCCTGACGAGATCCGGCGCTACTGCCCTGTGGAGATCTCTGCAGGCGGCCTCCAGGTTCTCCAGTGGGAAAAGGACGCCGTGGAAGACGCAGGGCTCGTGAAGATCGACATCCTGGGCAACCGGAGCCTCGCCGTGATCCGGGACGCCCTGGCCCTGGTGGAAAAAAACTACGGCACAAAGATCGACTATGCGAACTGGGACCCCACGGACGATCCGGAGACCATCGCCATCTTCTACCGGGGCGACACCTTCGGGGTCTTCTACTTTGAAAGCCCCGCCACCCGGCAGGTCCTGAAGAAAGTGAGCTCCGGCTTCACCTTCGAGGAGTACGCGAAGCTGGATCATTTTCAAATCAACGTGGTGGTCACCTCCATCATCCGGCCTGCCTCGAACCAGAGCATCCGGGAGTGGGTGGCAAGGCTTCACGGCGCCCCCTGGGACCCTCCCCACCCTTTTCTCAGGCCGGTCCTGGAAGAGACCCAAGGGGTCATGGTCTTTCAGGAGCAGCTCAGCCAGGCCGCCATGGCCGTGGCCGGGTTCGACGCGGCCGAGGCGGACACGCTGCGCAAGGTGGTGAGCAAGAAGCACAGGGAGAAGAAGCTCCGCGACTTCTACGCACGCTTCGTCAAGGGCGCGACCGAGCGGAGAGTGGAGAAAAAAATCATCGAGGAAGTCTGGGCCATGATCCTGGGCTTCGAAGGCTACAGCTTTTGCAAGCCCCACTCGGCGAGCTACACCATGGTGGCTTACAAGTCCGCCTTTCTCAGGGCCCACTACCCGGCGGAGTTCATGGCTTCGGTCATCTCCAACGGCGGCGGCTACTACTCCGCCTTCGGCTATGTCTCGGAGGCGCGCCGCATGGGACTCACCATCCTGCCGCCCCACATCAACGAAAGCGAGATCAAGTACACGGGAAAGAACAAAGAAATTCGCGTGGGCCTCATGCAGCTCAGGGAACTCTCCCAGGAGGGTATCGAGTTCCTGATCCATGAACGGACCAAGCACGGGCCTTATACGACTCTCGAAGATTTTCTCCTTCGAACCCGTGGCCATGTTCATTTCCAGGATGCGCGGGTTCTCATCAAGGCCGGATGCTTTGACGGCATCGCCCATGGCGGAACCAGGCCCGAGCTCATGTGGCAGGCTCTTCGTTTCTTCGACACCCCTGCATTGCACGCCTCCCTCGACCTCTTCCAGTCCCCCCTCCCTCCCCCCTTTAACAAAGGTGGGTCAGGAGCCTGTCCGACAACTTCCTCACCGCTTAGTCAAAACCGTCATTGCGAGGGAGTGCAACGACCGAAGCAATCTCACAAAAAAATATCTCCCCCCTTTGAAAAAGGGGGGCCGGGGGGGATTTCTCCCTATCCCCGTTCTATCATGCTCAAGCACGAGATCGAAACCCTGGGCTTCCTGCTTTCCATCCACCCCCTCGATCGCTACAGCGACGTCCTGAGGAGCCTGAACCATGTGCCGGCCAAAGATCTTCACAACCATGTGGGAAAGCATGTCACCATGGTGGGATGGATGGTCACGGCTAAGACGGTGCACACCAGGGAGGGGGACCCCATGAAGTTCGTCTCCTTCGAAGACACCACGGGGCTTTACGAGGCCGTCTTCTTCCCCAAAGCGTACCACCGCTTCTGCCACATGTTGAGTGAGATGAGACCCTATCTCCTGAAGGGAAAGGCGGAAGAGGATTTCACGGCCGTCACCCTCACCGTGGACTGGATCCACTTCCTGGACGAACCAGAGAGAAGACCACGGACGGGAAGCGGGACTGGCTCCGCACGACTCCAGACGTGCAGATGAATGGGCCAACGTGCAAGAGTGGAGCAAAAGATGAATCGCGGGGACATTTGGATGATAGACCTTCGTCCAAGGCGATCATTTGGCCCCCAGCATGATGGGGACATTTCTCCCTTGACACACAAGGACGGATTCCCTTACACCCCTGCGATCTGAAGCGAGTTCTTATCATCTCTTCTCATCTAACTTCTCTTCTTTTGCGTTGAAGAAAATCAGGAATTATCCTAGAATTCAATGCGACACGTTGGAAGTATTCTGCCCCCTGAGGGCGTCAATCGGCGCGAGTTTTCCTCTGAAGAGGGATGCGCAGATCCATCGAGGGAAAAGAGAGAAAATTTGCTATGTGGTCAGATCACAAAAGGATTGAGGAAAGAAGTCTTCGACTTCACAAGGAAATTGCCCGCCGTTTGCAGGAAGATCCTCACCTTCTCCAAATAGCAAAGGGAAATCTCATCCGCTGGATAGCGCGAGACGGCGAAACCCCTGTTTGGAGAGAGTGGAGCGAGATCCTCAAGGGACCGTTGAGCCAGGTTCTTGGTGTATTGCTTTCGCCGGATGAACGAGGAGCGCGGTTAAGGCAGTCCAGTCCCTTCTGCGGCATTCTCAGCCCCAAAGAAAGGTGGAAGATCTATGAATCGTTCACAATTGGAGCATATTATCCGAGCAGCGGGGAGCATCGCCGACGATAACGAAATCATCATCCTTGGAAGCGCCTCGATTTTTGCTCAATTCCCGGATCTTCCCGACCACTTCCTTCTCTCCGTCGAGGCTGACGTCTTCCCAAAGAACAAACCTCACATGACGGATATCATTGATGGGAGCATTGGAGAGCTTTCCCCCTTCCATGATGCTTTCGGCTACTATGCTCACGGAGTCAGCAAAGAGACCGCGAGCAATCTCCCGGCAGGATGGGAAAGGCGACTGATCCCCTTAACAACCGACAACACAGGTGGGGTCACCGGCTGGTGTCTGGACATCCACGACTTGATTGCTGGGAAATACGTCTCAGCCAGAGAAAAAGACCTCGAGTTTGTCCAAGCTGCTGTCAGGCGGGAATTGGTAAAGGAACCTATTCTGCGCAAAAGGATCGAGATGCTTAATCTGGACGCCCATCAAAAAAAGGCCATCCTGACGCGCTTAACCAATGATTTCGACTTGTCTCCAAGTAGAGCATAGCAGCGTCTCCTGAAGTTGGAAGAATCTGTCTGTCCCAGCAAGGGTTGTCACATGGGTTTTGCATTTTCACCTCACTCCGGGGTATCTGAAGCAACTTCTTGTCACCCGCGAACAAGTCGCGCTGCGATCCAAAGCGCTTTCTGGTCATGGGCAACACTTTTCGGGCAAGACATGCGGCTTTCAGACAACTGGCATATTACTCCAAATTATCACGAATAATTCGACCTATTGTCCATGATGATAGACCTTCGTCCAAGGTGATCATTTGGCCCCCGGCATGATGAGCCCATTTCTCCCTTGACACACAAGGGCGGATTCCCTGTACTCCCACCCATCCGAAGCGAGTTCTTATCCCTTCTTATTCAATCCAAAACGTGACGCCGGGACACACCTCTCTCATGATATCCTTTAGATGTCTGCGGCCTTTTCCCTTGTCTTCGACCTCTATCCAGATGAACATCCAGCCCATGGCGACGCCCGACCACACGGCCTTTCCTACGCTTCTTTCTTTTCGGAATGGACGAGGACCGATGATGATGATATAGTCTGTTGCAAACCGGAACGGGGGGGAGGGTGATTCTTAACGTCCGGCACACCGGAGAAACGATGATGGGAACGCGGCGGAGCGCGACCGCGGGTTGGCTGCTGGTGCTGCTTGTGTTGTCGGGGTGCGCCAGCATGGACGAGAGCCAGTGCTTGAACGCGGACTGGTATGCTGTCGGCGTCGAGGATGGAGCGGCCGGCCGACCACTCGCACGGCTCGGCGACCACCGCCGCGCCTGCGCCAAGCACGGCGTTGCCCCGCAGGCCGAGCGCTACATGGCCGGCCGCAACGAGGGTCTCAAGTCGTTCTGCACTTACGACCACGGCTACGCTCTCGGCCGCGCCGGCCACGGCCACGCGGACGTCTGCCCTGAGCCACTGGCGGCGAACTTCAGCGCCGGCTACCGGGATGGCCGCGAACGCTACGACCTGACCCGACGCCTCGCAGCCGTCCAAAAGGAGATAGAGAAGTCAAAAGCCGCGCTCAAGGCCGGCATTCACAACCCTCGCCAGCGCGCGCGCGAGGTCGAACGGCTCGAAGCCCTGACGCGCGAGGCAGAGCAACTTGAGCAGGCCGTCGCCGCGCTGCCGGGCCGCTAGGCGCCTCCCTTATTCGAGGGCTCCCCATTCTGGCACGAGCGGCTTTGCGCCACCGGTGACTGCAGAGGATGTACTCATGGACCTGGGGGCAAAAGTTAACCTTAATGTTGCATAAAACCGGGGCATGTTTCCCTGGAAGTACCATGGATAAAGGCTCACCATGCCATGGCCTTCGTTTTCTGGTTTAGACCCTATGTGCTTTCCTGTCATGCCCGCGTAGGCGGGCATCCAGCCTTCAGAGAAATGCCTGGATTCCCGCCTTCGCGGGAATGACGGGTGTCGGGCGAAATCGATAGCCTTTTGGCTGAATGAACGACAAAAAAAGCCGATGGGCTCCCAGAGTGCAAAACGGTCGAGGGATTGAGAAACCTCATCCCTCGGCCGGGAATCCATATGGGGCCCCAAAGGCTGGATGACCGCTCTCAATTTCTCTCGGACCCCTTCCCAAGCAAATGGACATACGTCTCGCTGCTCTTCGGCCGAATCGAGTCACGGGAGAGTATCGTCCAAGGTTATCCTCCACGGCTCCACAAGCCGTGCCAAGTTTCGCGTTGACACCCAACGGTGAATTCTCCTATACTCCGTCGCATCCGAAGCAATTTCTTAAAACCCACGCCTCTCCGGTTGCCCGTCGCTGGCTGCAGGAAAGCGATCCAAACCCACCGGGGAACTCAAGAACCTTCTTTCTTGTCATCCGGGTTCCTGGTAGGATGGCCGGGTTCAGCCAACCCGTTTGAAAAAACCTCGGAGGGAAGACCTGACCCATGAGGACACTCGACAAAACCGATGTGGAAGACCTTTGTATGGGAGCAACCGTGTTGGGCACGGGCGGCGGCGGTGATCCGGAGCTCGGCCTCTTTTTGCTGAAGCGGTTGCTGGATATGGGAAAACTGCTGGAGCTGGCATCCATCGACGAGATCCCTGACGACGCCGTGGTCGTGCATCCCGCCATGGTGGGATCCATCGCACCGTCCCAGGGCAAGGGAAGGGATTTAGAATCTCTTTCCAGGCGAGTCCTTTCAGAAGACGGTCCTCTCGTCAGCTCCCTGAGGACCATGGAGCAAGTCCTGGGGCAAAGGGTTTACGGCACGTTGCCGGTGGAAATCGGCGGCTACAATACCCCGGTGGCAGCCATTCTTTCGGCCCTTGCCGGGATCGTTTTCGTGGACGGAGACACGATCGGTCGCTCCAAGCCCGAACTCATGATGCAGACCTACACGGTCCTGAACATCCCCATCACTCCCATGGTGCTCACGGATGACCGGGGGAACTCCGTGCTTGTTCGAAAAGCCGCAGACTTCAGGGATGCAGAGCGGATTGCCCGGGCCATGGCGGTCATCGGCGGGGGAACGACCGCTGTGCGATGCCCGGTGGACGGCAAAACCCTCAGGACTGCAGCCATCCCCAATGGCGTGTCCAGGGCAATGACCATTGGAAAAGGCTGGAGAGAGGCCCAAACCTCCGGCACCGCGGCCGATCAGGCGGTGATTATCGCATCGGGTGGAACAGAGCTGTTTGCAGGGACGGTTTGCCGTTTCGACTGGGAGGATAGGGACGGATTTTTGTGGGGCACCATTTTCATCGGGGGCGATGGAAAATTCCGGGATCATGAACTCAAGGTCTGGCTCAAGAACGAGAATCTTGTCTCCTGGTTGGACGGCGCGCCTTATGTGGTCACTCCGGATCTTATCTGCATCCTCAACAGGGACACAGGGATGGCCGTCACCAACACAAACATATCGCAGGGTCTTCGAGTCACCGTCTTTGCCATACCCGCGGACCCTTTCTGGAAAACGGAAAAGGCCCTTGATCTGGTTTCTCCCAAACACTTCGATTTCGATATCCCCTATGTTCCCATGGAACAAATTCTCAGGGTTTGGTAAACGCATCCACTGAGGCTGGAGGTGGCGACATGACATTGAAACAGGTCATAGAGATTTACGAACTGCTGGACGATGCGAGGGTGGATGGAGAAAAAGTTGCTGTCCTGCTAAAAGCCAGAGGTGCGGAGGATGTCCAAGTGACACCTCTTCAAGGGGAGCGTGGGCGCACCGATGCCATCAAGATCCTTGTCCGGGGAAGCGAGGGCCGGAGCGCGGGCGGGCAGGCCCCTACGCTCGGGATTATCGGGCGGCTGGGCGGAATCGGTGCAAGGCCTCAGATGATCGGACTCGTCTCCGATGCGGACGGGGCCGTCGCCTGCCTTGCCGTTGCGTTGAAAATGACGGATATGGCCGTCAAGGGAGACGTCCTTCCGGGCGATGTCATCCTTGCCACCCACATTTGCCCCAATGCTCCCACAAAACCACACGATCCCGTACCCATGATGGACTCTCCTGTAGACCTGGCGACTCTCAATGCCAATGAAGTGGATGGCCGCATGGAAGCGATCCTCTCCATTGACACGACCAAGGGGAACAGAATCATCAACCACAGGGGTTTCGCCATCTCCCCGACTGTCAAAGAGGGCTACATCCTGAGAGTCAGCGACGACCTCGTCGGCATCATGGAAATCACCTCCGGCCGAAAAGCCCGGGTTTTCCCCATCAGCATGCAGGACATTACCCCCTATGGCAACGGGATCTACCACATCAACAGCGTCTTGCAACCCTGTGTCGCTACCGCTTCTCCTGTTGTGGGGGTTGCCATCACCACGGAAACCGCGGTTCCGGGCTGTGCCACCGGGGCGAGCCATCCTGTGGATATCGAAGAGGCTTCCCGTTTCTGCATCGAGGTGGGGAAAGCCTTTGGCGCAGGAAGGTGCCGCTTTTACGACGAAGAGGAATTCGGCAGGATTCTCAGGCTTTATGGTCCCATGAATCGACTCCAAACACTCGGAGGAATGGATCCTTGAGGACCGGAGAATTTGCGCTGTGCTGGGAATGTGACGGTGGAATCCGTCCCGTCCTCTCCTGAAGCCAAGGAGCGCAATAAGAGGCGAGGTTAATTTTCAACCATGAAAGCGCGCTCCCTGCGTGGCAAAGGCTGAGGCTTTTGTGGGGCAGAGGGCAAGGGTGAAGGGAGAACCGAAGTGCACCGAAAAAGAATCGGCATGATTACCATAGGCCAGTCCCCGAGGATTGACATGGTCCCCGAGATGAGGGACATCATCGGTCGGAATGTCGACGTTTTGGAGATCGGCGCATTGGACGGTATGAGCATCGATGAAGTTCAAGCCCGCTTTTCTCCGAAAAAAGGAGACCGGATTCTCTGCACGCGCATGGCTGACGGCACGGAAGTGGTCATCGGCAAGAAGCCTCTTCTGCAAGCCATGCAGGCCTGCATCGATTCCTTGAACAAGAAGAAGGTGCATCTGATTCTTTTGCTGTGCACCGGCAAGTTCCCTGTATTTCCCTCGGCGGCACTTCTCGTGGAAGCTCAGAAGATCATGGATCAGTTCATGCTTGCCCTTTGCAGAAAGGGAGACACGATCGGAGTGTTGCTTCCTCTTTCCGACCAATGCGGGCAGGCCATGAAAGAATACAGAAACATCGGTGCGAGGCTTGTTTGTGAGGCGGCTTCGCCCTACGCGACAAGGAACGAGGTGTCCCGAGCGGCAAGAAAGCTCAAGGCCGAAGACCCCCGAGTGGTGTTCATGCATTGCATGGGCTACACCCTGGGGATGAAGGATGCCGTGAGCAGGATCACGAAAAAGCCAACCGTGCTGGCGAGATCCATTGTGGCGAGCTCGGTACGGGAACTGCTGCTCTAGGAAATAAAGGAGGTGTCTTTCTTACCAGGCTAGGGCTGAATCATGGTTCCGGACGTTCTCAAGAACAGGAAAGGAGGATTCCATATGAAAAGTAAAAGGTGTTTCAGGACAACGGCGGTCGCTCTTTTCGCATTGGCCTGTTTTGTAGGATCTTTTGCCCACGCCTACGAGAAAAGAGACGGGAAGAGAATCATGGTGTTCGGAGAAAGGCAGCCTGCAGCCAACATCGACCCCAGCCAGTACTATGACTGGTCCACAAGGATGATGCAGCAGGCTCTGTATGACGCTCTTCTCAAGTACGTTGGCAATCCGCCCAAACTTGTTCCATGGCTGGCCAAGTCCTACACAAGAACCCCGGATGGGAAAAAGTGGACCTTTGAGATGGTCCGAAATGCGAAGTTTCATAACGGAGACCCGGTCACGGCCCAGGCCGTGAAATGGTCCTTTGAGAGAACCCTCACCCTAAAAAAGGGTCCTGCGTGGATGCTCACGGAGTTCCTTGACAAAGAAGGCATAAGAGTCATCGATGACTACACCGTCGAATTCACCCTCAAGAGACCCTATGCCGCTTTTGAACAGGCCCTGCCCTGGTGGTACGTCATGAACCCCAAGGTCGTCATGGCCAACGAAAAGGCGGGAGATATGGGCCAGGACTGGATGAAAAGCAATTCGGCAGGTTCCGGACCCTTTGTCCAGAAACGCTGGGAGCACGGGGTCCTTTACGAACTGGAAGCGGTAAAGGACTACTGGCGTGGATGGGACAATCCAAAGCACATCGATGGATTCATCTACAAGATCATCCGGGAATCGAGTTCACTCAAGATGGGGCTTGAGAAGGGCGAACTGGACGGCGTGGCCGGGCTGAACTCAGAGGACTTCCAGGCGGTAGAGAAAAACCCGAACATCTATGTGACGAACGACCCGGGGTGGACGACTTTCGGCTTGAAGATGAATACCCAGCAAGGATACACCAAAGATATCAATATTCGTAAAGCCGTATGCTATGCCTTTGATTACCCGTCCACCGTGAAAATATACAACGGCAACGCGATCCTGATGGACAGCCCCTTTCCGAAAGGGATAAAAGGCTACATTCCGGTCCCGAATGTCTATCGCCAGGATCTGAAGAAGGCCAAAGAGTACCTCTCCAAGTCCTCCCAGCCCAACGGCGGATTTGAGTTGGAATACGTCTACGTTCAGGGCCTCGAAGAGGAAAGGCTGATCGGTCTCGTTCTTCTCGATAACCTGGCACAGCTCAACATCAAGCTCAAGATCGTCCCTCTTGTATGGCCCAACATGGTGGCAAGGGCATCCAAAGTCGAAACATCCCCTGACTTGATGGCTGTCTTCACCACGCCGATCATGGACGATCCCGATGTGGTGGCCATTCAATACCACAAGGAGTCATGGGGCAAGTACTACGGTTCCCATTTCTATCAGAACGAAAAGGTCTGGGATCTCATTCAGAAAGCCCGCTTCACAGCCGACTGGCCCGAGCGGGAGACGATGTACAAACAGATCCAGGAGATGATCATGGAGGATGCCACAGAGATCTTCGGCATGCTCTTCAATCGAAGATGGGCTTTCCGGAACCACATCAAAGGATTTGTCTTCTCCCCCTTGCGCTTGACCGGTGAAGTGGACATCTACCCCTTGTACATTGAAGACTGATATCCTTCCAGCTTCTGTCTGCGAAGGATGGAGTCTGCATCCCACATTTCCAGGGGCGGCCTTTCTCGGGTCGTCCCCTCTTTTTATCCCACGGCGTAGTGCATGAAGTGGTATCTATTCAAGCGAATCGTCATGATGGGCGTAACGATCTTCGGATTGAGTCTCATCGTCTTTGTCATCTCGCGGGTCGCTCCCGGCGATCCGGCCAAACTTGCAGCCGGACCCGACGCAACGGAGGAGATGGTGGAGGTTATTCGCCACGAGTTCGGCTTGGATAAACCCTTACCCTATCAGTATATCCTTTACATGAAGGGGCTTTTGAGAGGAGATTTCGGCAAGTCTATCCGAACCCATCGGCGGGTCTTGGATGATATCAAGGACTATCTGCCGGCCACCCTGGAACTGGTTTTCGTATCCATAGGTTTTTCCATTCTTGTGGGGGTTCTTTTCGGCGTGCTCTCCTCCGTTTACAGAGATACGTGGATCGATCACGGTGCGCGGTTCTTTTCCGTGGCCGGTGTCGCTGTCCCCATGTTCTGGATGGGGATCATGCTTCAGATTCTCCTGGCTGCAAAATTCCAGGTTCTGCCCCTTGGAGGAAGGCTGGATACCATGGTTGTTCCGCCTGCTCCCATCACCCGTTTCTTTCTCATCGACAGCCTGCTCTTGGCAGATTGGAGGGCCTTCTGGAACGCGGGTTCCCACATCATTCTCCCGGCCTTTGTCCTTTCCTTTCCGGCCCTCGCAAGCATCACACGGATCAACCGGGCGGAAATGATCGAGGTCCTTCACAAGGATTTCATCCTCAATGAAAAGGCCCAGGGCCTTTCGAACAGGCTCATCGTCTGGAAATACACCCTGAAGAACGCTCTCATCCCCACGTTGACCATGGTCGGGCTGCGTTACGGGTGGATGCTGGGAGGAACCGTTCTCGTTGAAACCGTCTTCGACTGGCCCGGAATCGGCCATTACGCTGTATCCGCTGCCGTGTACTCCGACTTTCAGGCGGTCATGGGTGTGACGATCGTTCTGGGGCTCAACTTCATGATCGCCAACCTGCTCGTGGACCTGGGGTACGGGATGCTGGACCCGAGGGTGCGATATGATTAGGGTGGTAGAAGGCATGTCGCGACTGAACCGATGGAAAAAGGAGCACGATAGCCAGATCCGCAGCTTCAAGCTCACCCTGTACACGCTCGGACGGAGTCCCCTTTCGCTCATCGGCTTCTGCCTGGTTGCCGTTTTTCTGATCATGGCTCTGATCGGTCCCATGATCATCACCTATCCCGGGGATATCACGGGCGCCCTCCATCTGGACAGGAAACTCAGCGCCCCTTCCTCGAGCCATCCCTTTGGGACGGACGAAGTGGGCCGGGATATCTATTCACGGGTCATCATGGGAACACGCCTTTCCCTGCAAATCGGGTTGATCATCGTTTTCGTCGCCATGGGGATAGGAATTCCTCTCGGCATGGCCGCCGGGTATATGGGAGGGTGGGTCAATGAAATCATCATGCGGGTAACCGACATCTTCCTTTCCGTCCCCGGCCTTCTCCTCGCACTGGCCATCGTGGGGGCTCTCGGTCCCGGCATCACGAATGCCATGATTGCGCTCTCCATAGTCTGGTGGCCGGGATATGTCAGGCTGGTCCAGGGAAAAACCCTTGCCTTGAGGGAAGAGGCATACGTGGAGGCGGCGCGATCCATCGGGGCATCGAAACTCCGGCTGATCTTCTCCCACATTCTTCCCAATTGCATGTCCCCCATCATTGTCAAAGCCTCTATGGACATGGGGATGGCCATCCTTTTCGCCGCCAACCTCGGCTTTATCGGGGTGGGGGCCCAGCCCCCGGTTCCGGAATGGGGTGCCATGATTTCGACGGGCCGCAACTACCTTCCGGACCACTGGTGGCTGGCTACCTTTCCCGGCCTCGCCATTCTCATCACGGTTCTTGGATTCAACCTTCTTGGAGACGGTTTGAGAGATGTGCTCGACCCCCAAAGCCGAGGATAAAGGGCTTCCTCTACTTGAAATCGAAGAGCTTCGAATCGAATTCGGAACTTTCGAAGGGGTGTCTCATGTTCTCGACGGCGTAAGCTTGTCTCTCGAAAGGCGAGGAACCCTCGGACTCGTGGGCGAAACAGGGTGTGGGAAGTCCATCACGGCCAAAGCTATTCTTCGACTTCTTCCAGAACCGCCCGCAAAGATCGTTTCCGGGAGTATTCGCTTTCAAGGTGAAGACCTTCTGAGAAAAGGAAAGCAGGACATGAGGAAGGTCAGAGGCAGAAAGATAGCCATGGTCTTCCAGGACCCTATGACTTTTCTGAATCCTGTTTTCACCATCGAGCAGCAACTGGTCGATGTCATAGTCGCCCATGACGAAGGTCGACAGGGGGGGCGCCCTGTGAGCAGAAAAGAAGCCAGGGAAAAAGCGGTCGCCCTTTTGAGGGACGTGAGGATCCCTCAGCCCGAGGAGAGAATTCGCGCCTACCCTCATGAATTCAGCGGCGGCATGAGGCAGCGGGTTCTCATTGCCATGGCCCTTTCCGGTTCACCGGACCTTTTGATTGCAGACGAGCCCACCACGGCCCTTGACGTGACGATTCAGGCCCAGATCCTGAAGCTAACCAGGGACCTGGTTCGGGAGCGCGAGCTTTCGGTTCTTCTCATTTCCCATGATCTGGGCGTGGTGGCAAGCGTGTGCCGTCAAATCGCCGTTATGTATGCAGGCACCGTAGTGGAGAACTGCTCGACGAAGCAACTTTTCAGGAATCCCATTCACCCCTACACACAGGGCCTTCTGAGTTCCATTCTCACCTTTTCTACCAGGAAGGCACGGCCAGAGGGCATCAAGGGCGCTATTCCGGATCTTATTCACCCTCCTGCAGGCTGCCGCTTCCATCCGCGCTGCCCGAAGGCCCACGAACTCTGCCGAAGAGAAAAGCCCGAAGCCGTCCAAATAGAAAAAGGACACTGGGTGAGGTGCCACCTGCACTCCGGGTTGAGCAAAAATGGTTGAGTGTCTGATCAAAATCGAGAATCTCAAGAAGCACTTTCCTCTGAAAAAAAGGATGCTGGGCCGCCAGATGGGGGTGGTAAAGGCGCTTGACGGAATTTCCTTTTCCATCAGGGAGGGTGGATCTTTCGGGCTCGTGGGAGAATCAGGGTCGGGAAAAACAACCGCGGCAAGGGCGATTTTGCGCCTCATAGAACCCACTGAGGGCAAGATCCTGTGGGAAGGAAGGGACCTATGCACGATTCCTGAATCGGAATTTAAAAGGTTCAGAAGAAACATGCAGATGATTTTTCAGGACCCTCATTCTTCCCTCAACCCCAGGAAGACCGTCTTCCGCAGCGTCGGCGAACCCCTCTTGATTCACGAAAGAATACGCGGAAGAGCACTGCGCGAACGGGTCCGGGAACTTCTGGAGATCGTAGGTCTGAAAGGGGAATTTATGTTCAGATATCCCCATGAGCTCAGCGGGGGTCAGAAGCAGAGGGTTGTCATTTCCAGAGCGCTGTCTCTCCACCCCAAGCTTCTCATCCTGGATGAGCCCACTTCCGCCCTGGATGTCTCCGTTCAGGCGCAAATGCTCGCCTTTCTGGAATCATTGCAGGAGCAGTTTGGTCTTACCTATCTTTTTATCTCCCACAACCTTGCCGTGATCCGGCACACGTGCGAAGCCGTGGGAGTCATGTACCTCGGAAAAATCGTAGAACTTGGAAGTGCGGAAAAGGTTTTTTCTGCACCCAAGCATCCTTACACACGCGCCCTCGTTGCGGCCGTACCCATCCCCCAGGCTGATCAGCCTGAAAATGCGGTTCTCTTAGAAGGGGATATTCCCAGTGCCACGAATATTCCTCCTGGATGCCGGTTCAACACGAGGTGCCCTGAAAAAATCGGCGCCGTGTGCGAAGAGATCGAGCCATGGACCTATCGTGTCGCGGACGGCTCTGAGGTCGCCTGTCACCTTTATCGCAGCGCGGATTCCGGGCCGAGTAGGGGACATCCTTCACATTTGAACTTTCACGGAAAATGACAAGACTTTCCCTCTTGGAAAGAACCGGCGTGAGTCCTGCCTTTGCCATTACCGGGGGCATGGCCAAGAACAAGGGCGTCATCAATCGTCTCAGGATTTTGCAGAGCGCCTGCGGCGTTTGAGCCAATGGGGGTGGCTTGCTGTTTAAGGAATGAATGCATGGGCCAAGTCAGACTCGTGATCAACGGCCAACCGGTGGAAGTTCCTTCGGGAACCACGATCTTGCAGGCAGCCCGGAACGCGGGCATCTATATTCCCACCCTGTGTGACCATCCGGATTTGCCTCCGGCCAAGGGAAATCAATCGGCAAGGGTGATCTACCGGGGCGACCAAAGATTAGAAAATGCAACGCCCGAAGAGCCCGGGAAAGGCTGCGGCCTTTGCGTGGTCGAGGTGGAAGGGGAACCGGACCTGGTGGAGTCGTGCACCGAAGAAGTGCGGCCGGGCATGGCGGTCGTGACCGAGAGCGACAGAATCAAGGCAAAAAGGCAGGAAAACCTGATCCCGATTTTGGCTCGCCATCGCCATGCCTGCCTGACCTGCAGCCAGCAGGAGGGATGCAGCCGCAGCCAGTGTTCCGGCAACGTGCCCGAGAACGAACGATGTTGTATTCGGTTCGGGCACTGTGAGCTTCAGGACGTGGTCAACACCATCGGAATTTCTCCCGCAACGCCCAAGGGGATTCCCGCTCAGGTTCCTCTGCTGGACCAGGATCCGCTCATGATCAGGGACTACAGCCTTTGTATCGGATGCACCCGTTGCGTTCGCGCGTGTAGAGACCTGAGAGGGATCGAGGCCATCGGGTTTGTCTACGACGAGGGCGGTCTGGTGCAGGTAGGGTCTCTAGCGCCTACCTTGGCGGAATCGGGTTGCAGGTTCTGTACGGCCTGTGTGGAAGTCTGCCCGACGGGGGCCCTCACGGACAAGGGCGTGCGGACAGGCAAAAAGGAAGAAGACCTGGTTCCGTGCCGGGCCGTTTGTCCGGCCCGCATCGATGTCCCGGGCTACCTGCGCCTGATCGCCCGGGGTAAAAGGGAAGAGGCCAACGCGGTCATCCGGGAGAAGGTTCCCTTCCCCGGCATCCTGGGAAGAGTCTGCCCCCATCCCTGCGAGGAGGCCTGCCGGCGAGGCGAAGTGAACGAGCCCATTTCGATTTGTGCGTTGAAGAGATATGCGGCGGACGCTGATCAGGGCCTGTGGAGAAAGAACGAGAAAGTTTCGGCGGACACGGGAAAGAAAGTGGCGGTTGTGGGATCAGGGCCTGCAGGGCTGACGGCGGCCTATTATCTCCGAAAAAAGGGCCACCGGGTCACCGTCTTCGAAAGGCGGAGCAAGCCCGGAGGAATGATGCGATACGGCATACCGAGGTACCGCCTTCCGGACGATCTGTTGGACAGGGAGATACAGAGCGTGCTGGATCTTGGCATCGAGGTAAAGGCCGATCAGGACCTCGGGAAAGATTTTGCGTTCGATCACTTCAACCGCGACGGCTACGACGCTGTCTTTTTGGGTGTGGGTGCTCAGCTCAGCCGACGGATTCCCCTGGAGGGAGCGGATCATCCGGATGTTCTCTGGGGGATTGATTTCCTTTCCCGGGTGGCGGAGGGAGAAGAAATCGCCCTCAGGAACCGGGTCATCGTGGTGGGCGGCGGAAACATGGCGGTGGATGTGGCGCTCAGCGCCATGAGATGCGGAGCCAAAGACGTGACCCTGGTCTGCCTCGAAAAGCGGGACGAGATGCCTGCCCACAGATGGGGAGTGGAAGGCGCCCTTGCCGAAGGCGTAAAGCTCATCCATTCGTGGGGTCCCCGCCGCGTTGTGAGAGACAAGGGCCGAATCAAAGGACTGGAATTGGTCCACTGCGTTTCTGTGCTCGACGATCAGGGCTTCTTCAACCCTCGCTTTGACGAGACAAGGCGAAGCGTCGAGGCAGATCAGGTGATCTTGGCCGTGGGTCAGGCGTCGGACCTCTCCTTCCTGGGGCCGGATCAGGGTATCCAAGTCAAACGAGGGTTCATCGTGGTGAATGAGACAACCCTCGAGACAGGGATGAAAGGCGTCTACGCAGGCGGCGATGTGGCAGCCGCTTGCGGAGCCGTCATCCACGCCATCGCCGCCGGCCGCAAGGCGGCTTCGTCGATTGACAAGTCTCTGGGAGGATCGGGGGATATCGACGAGGTGCTTTTTGAAAGGGACGCCCCCGGCCGATCCCTGGGCCGCCATGAAGGTTTCGCCTTCCTGCCCAGGGAAAAGGTTCCCGCACTGGATCTTGAGCAAAGGCACCGCAGTTTCGATGAGGTTGTTCTCGGGTACACGGAAAGTCAGGCGCTCAGGGAAGCCGAAAGGTGCCTTCAGTGCGATCTGCGGCTCTACGTGGGACGCAATCCTTCTCCTCCCAAGAAAAGGCTCCCCTTCAAAGAGGAGAATATCCTGGAGGTCCCCGAAGAAGAGGGCGCTTACAGGCTTTTCGATTCCGAGCACCATGTTCTTGTCATCAAGGGAACGGCCAACGTCCGGAAGGATCTTCTCCTGGCTCTGCATGAGAACGAGAAGGCGGAGTGGTTCGACTATGAGCCGGACAAGATGTACTCCAAAAGGGAAAGCGAGCTTATTCAGAAGCATTTGCAGGAGCACGGGAAGATGCCCTCAGGAGGGCTCGACGAGGAGCTGTTTTAGGAGTGGAGGAATGATAGACTGGAGGAATGGCGTAGCGGATCCAGACCTTCGGGGATTTCCTGAACTTCAACCCCCACTGCCATGTGCTTTGCACCGATGGGGTTTTTTATCGAAACGGATGGTTCAAGGTCGCCCGGGCATTGGACACGGGGCCTCTGGAAAATGTCTTCGAGCCCAGGGTCCTCAAGATGCTCTTGAGAAAAAGCAAAATCACTCAGGACGTGGTGAAGTTTATCCTATCTTGGCGGCACTCCGGCTTCAATGTCCATTGCGGTGCCAGGATTCGACCCGGAAACGATGAGGCCAAGGAGAACATCGCAAAATACATCATCCGTGCCTCCTTCTCCCAGGAGAGAATGACTTACTTCCCCGATGAATCCAACGCAAGACGGGTGACAGGCATAAGTTATTATCTCAATATTTCACCTTGAACCGCGGCGAAATCGGCCGCTCACGAACGTCAATGCCCGGTACTTCCTGCGGTGCATAATGCATCTCAAGGTCCCTTATGAACGCAAGATATCTTTCCATGGCCCGGGTCAGAACCTTTCTGCCTTTTTCTTCGCTCGCACTGCGAATGTCTTCAATCCTTCCGACGCCTGCAGAGTTGATTTGTCTCACTTCGGGGATCGTCATGAATGAGGCCACGTCCCAGACGCTGAAGGTTTCCGTCTCGTCATTGGTGATGGCCTTTTTGAGGAGACTTCGGTCAATCAGCGGTTTCAGTTCCTTTCCTTTTGCCTTGTCCATCCTGACCAGGTCCGGTCTTGCAAAAAGCATGTTGCTCGTCTCCTCTTCGCCTGCATGGTAAAAAGGCGTGTTGAGGGTCTCTCGAAGCACCTGGGCCGACAATTCCCAGTACGTGGCCGCCGAGATAAAGATGGGCTTTTGCTCTCGTCTCAGCTCGGTAGCCACCTCATGGGCGATCACCTGAAAATTGGGCCCCTGTCCATGACCCTGGACAATCACAACCTTCCTGAACCCTGCGCACCACAATCCCCTTGTGATGTCTTTGATCAGGGCCTGCATGGTGGTATGACCGATGGCAAGGGTCCCGGGAATCGGATTTCCCTCCACATCGTAGTGGAAGGTCGGCGAGGCTCCCGCCCTGATCGGGGTGGGCACGAGGGCAGGCAACCCCGTGATGCTGCTCAGCTCTTTGGCGATCCACTCGGCGGTAAAGGTGTCCGTTCCCAGGGGCAGGTGGTCTCCATGGGCTTCGGTCGTGGCGACCGGAAACAAGATGATACCCCTGCTTGCTGCAAGCGCCAACGCCTCATCCAAGGTCAGTTCTTCATAAATGACGGGTTTGCCCATGATCCACACTTCCTCCTTTTCTTGATCCACCACTCTTTCTTGATTAGCCTGCCTCTCTTTTCCATGGAAACAGTCTAACTTCCTTCACATACCATGCCGACGGTCTCAAGGTAAAGGCTATACGTCTCTTCGGTGAGATTTGCTTCATGTCACGGGCGCCACGGGCAGCTCTTCCAAAATAGCTACAAGTCGATCCTCTGCCAGGCAGACCCTTATCTTTTGGAACTTGTTCGATACCTCCATCTCAATCCCCTTAGAGCCGGTCTGGTCGAAAACTATTCACGCCCGGGCAGATATTAATGGTCTCATAATAGTATTGACATTCATTGCCTACCCGCTCTTGTAGGAGCCCCGTCCCAGGGCGGGACGGCAGGATCGCGACCGGCCCTTCGAGAGCCTCAGGGTCCTGAGCAAAGTCGAAGGAGAGGTCGCTCCTACAGGGAGGTGAGATGGCGGCAAAAACGAAGCGTCAATACTATTTCGAGAAGGTTAATATAGGTATTGTGGCCATGGCTTCATCCTTGGAAATTTAAAAAATGCTTGGCAGGATCTTGATTACGTGCTTGGTTTTTTTAGCAGGAAAAGGAGAACTGCTCAGGGACTATATAAGGAATATGTAGTTGAAGGAATAGAAAAGGGCTGGCGGCCGGAGCTCGTTGGAGGAGGTCTTATCAGGAGCCCAGGAGGGTGGTCTGAGGCATGAAAACCTGGGAAACATGAAGTTGTTATTTCATGGACTTCCCCCCGTCCCCCGTCCCCCCCTCCCACACACTATCGGTTGAAAGATAGAAAAAAAGGCAGGGCCTTTTTACGACCCTGCCTTTGATGGCTTGTCCTGTAATATTCTTTATTCCTTCTTTTTAAACCTCGTCCTCAAACCCGCAAGACCGATCAACCCTCCGCAGAGCAAAAGCATCGTGGCCGGTTCCGGGACGGGGGTGGTTGAAGGAATATCGCCGTCCAATTTTGCGTATACTTTGTTTTTTCCAATCTTGTTGGGTGAATCGTGTACCTCCGCAATGGACACATCGGAAAAATCAAAAGCCCCTTCAAGCAAATCCCCGGAGACAAAAATCTCATATACATTGTCATAGATCCATCCGGGTTTTTCAGAATTGGAGTAGTCACTGTCGGCATAAGGAGAGGACGGATTAGCGTCTTTGCTTCCAAAATACGAAGTATACCCCTGATCCCAATTATACTGCATCGACGTTTTGACTTCGACATCAGGGGTATTCTCTTCATAAGCCTTATCTCTACTAGTTCCAAGCTTGGAATCATATTTATCTAAGATCTCAGTGTTTGACGCCAAACCGGATCCCCAGGCCGTTGGATTATCTTTACTGTTAGAGTAAAGATAATCAAAAGTGAGATCGAACACTGTGCCGCCGCCGTCTTTTAATACAATGTGTGCGCTATCGCTGCCAGCAAGGTTATCCAAAGTATGAACTGTTGATCCCCAACCTATACTGTTGGCGCCATAGCTGTTGTCCACAAGGCTCTTTGGCTGAATGAATGCAAGAAATAAATCGCCGCCGGCTCCATCCTGGTAGTACCAGAGCTGGCCTTGTTCTTCACCCGGGTCGTCGCCGTAAGTTCCGTAAGCTTCAACCTCGAAATTGAGGTACTTGCCGGCCGTGTACCCCTCGCCCGGATCAAATTTGCCGTCTATGGTCGGAACGGCAAACGCAGGCGAAGCCAATAACCAGAAAAGTGCCGTTATGCAAAGCACCTTCCTGACCATAGATAAATTTCTCGGATTCATGCCCTTCTCCTTACTTGAATAGGGTTTTCGTCAATGAAGGTCTGTAACGATTGAAGCGTCAGACCCAGAGTTTTTAAATGCAAGCGATACCTCGCCTCTGCCCGTATCAGTCAGATTTAAACAGACCTGAGCTTCGACTCTTGCTCCGTTGCCTTGAATATTAGATAAAAGAGGAAAAGGGTTTCAAAAAAAGCAAATATCCCTTTAATTATGGACACTTGGTAAAAATGCTTTAGAAAACAAAAAAATGACGCTTATTATACTAGGATAACAGAACATTTAATTCACAAAAAGGTACTTGTCAATAAAAAAATGATAGGGAAGTCATAAAAATTTCCTTTTCCGGGGTGCGCGCTTAGAGCAAAACCCATTGTGTATCAACGCTAAATTGACACAAGATATGGGACGAATAAGGGGATGTTCGTTCAGAACGTGCGTAGGATTGCGGGACGTTCCTTGCATTTTCATACTATGTGGTCTGAACACAAGAGGATTGAGGAAAGAAGCCTTCGGCTTCACAAGAAGATTGCCCGCCGCTTGCATGAAGATCCTCAGCTTCTCCAAATAGCAAAAGGAAATCTCATCCGCTGGATAGCGCGAGACGGCGAAACCCCTGTTGGGAGAGAGTGGAGCGAGATCCTCAAGGGACCGTTGAGCCAGGTTCTTCGTGTATTGCTTTCGCCGGATGAACGAGGAGCGCGGTTAAGGCAGTCCAGTCCCTTTCGTGGCATTCTCAGCCCCAAAGAAAGGTGGAAGATCTATGAATCGTTCACAATTGGAGCATATTATCCGAGCAGCAGGGAGCATCGCCGACGATAACGAAATCATCCTTGGGGATGCTGATGCGGTAATTGAAATCAAATCATCCGAAACCGTCGGCGACCGAACAAAGGGCCTTCATCTCTTTCTTGAAGAGAAAAAATGGCGGAAGGCTTTCATCGTCTCAAAAGAGCCCTTGCCAAGAAAGCTGGCTACCAACATTACTGTTCTGCCGTGGAAAAGGTTCTGTGAAATGCTCTGGGCCGGTGAAAACATCTAGAGTCCGTCCCCCTCATTACATTTTGTTCCTTCCTGCATGGCAACCCCGCAAAAGATCAAAAAAAGAGCAAGGGTTACGATCAGGGCTGTTTTAGGAAAATGCTTTTTTGAATTCATACGACACCTCGACTTGGTTATTTATTGATGCCCTTGCCCATTGATCAAGCTTTATACACCTTACAGAGAACGCCTCGCAGGTTAGTCGAACCCATCTCTCGATTATAGGGAGGCTTATCTTCCGTCAGGATGTTGAGATTTCCTTCTCGCCATCCGTAAAATTGCTCCTGCCCCATTTCAGGATACCACCAACCATAATCGACCTCTATAACCCGAGGATCGATGCGTTCAACCAATGTCGCCTTCTGCCTTATCCTTCCCCTTTTGGTCGAAATGTATACCCAGTCACCTTCCCCAATACCCAGACTTGAAGCTGTTTTTCTATTGATCTGCACGACCGGGTCGGGTCTGGCTCTCCTGAGTGAGGGTATTTGCCTTCCTCCGGAGTGTCGATACATATCCCTTTTCTTGCTTGTCAGGACAAAAGGATATTGCTCTGCCATCTGCGGCTCACTCAACGGTGATTCGGGAGGTTCATGGTAGACAGGCAAAGGATCAAATCCCCAGTCGAGAAGTGTTTTTGAATAGAGATCCACCTTCCGTGACTTTGTTTCGAATCCTTCTCTCTCATAATGCCGATAGAGCCCGGTGCCTACCAGGGTGCCAATTTGCCTGAACTCATCAAACGTGATTCCTGCTGGATTCAACAAGTCATCAAGAGAATCTTTCATATCCTCCCAGACATATCTTTCCAGACCCATCTTCCTAGCCAGTTGATTGAGGATCTTTCCGTCAGGCCAACTTTCTCCCACTTCAGTAACCTTCTGCTGAACGGATGCGATCGGAATATGCCAGGGCATTTCGACACTGTCAAATTCGAGATAGCTTGCTGCGGGAAGGATGACGTCGGCCAACATTGCGGTCGGGGTCATGAACAGATCCGCCACAGCGAGAAAATCAAGGGATCGAAGGGCCTCAAATACCCGGTCAGCCCTGGAATAGGATAGAAGGGGATTTCCACCCAACACCAGCCCTGCCCGAATCGGATAGGGATCGTTTTCGAGAATGGCTCTGACAATCGTCTGGGGTAAAGCATAGTACACATCAGGGAGAAGCCCATCTTGCGAACTCAGCCTCCTTTCCCGCACTTCCGGTGGTATATGGTTCTGACAGAGGAAATCCGGCGATCCCTTGGCCAGTCCACCCGGAGACGACCATTTCAATTCACCGCCTGGGATTCCCAGATTGCCCGTGATGGATCTGAGAATCGCTATGGCGCGACAAGCCTGGAAGCTGTTTACAGTCGTTTCTATTCCGTTTCCCCACTGGATACATGCGGGTTTGTTGGAGGTATATAATCTCGCAGCTTCCAAAATATGATCTTTGGATACCCAAGTGATATTTTCGATTTCTTCAATATCAAAAGACAAGAGATGGGAGCGCAGTTCATCAAATCCCTCGGTCCAGTTGGCTACAAAGTCCTTGTCATAGCGGTTTTCCTCAATGATAAACCTTATCATGGCCAGAGCCACAACAAGGTCTGTACCCGGCCTCGGTCGGATCCAAACGTCCGCCTTTCCGGTCATCTCATTGGGGACAGGGTCCACCACAATCAGTTTGCACCCCTTTTCCAGGGCAGAAATAATTTCGTAATGCAAGGGCAGCAAAGTCTCCGCCGGATTGGAGCCCCACAGAACGATGCATTTTGGCGGGTACCCGAAGTCCGGATAGGCATAATAGCCGTACGTCAACTGGGAGGCTTTTACTCCCGGTTGAAAGCACACCGGAGCCGGAGATGAGATGTTCGGTGAGCCAACGAGGTTAGCAAATCGCGCAAAATAGTCATCCGTGAGGCCTTTTGACGCGCCCCGCATAAATACGATGGATAACACACTGTATTTCTCCTCAACTCGCTTCAGTCCTTCTCCCAACTTTTCCAGAGCTTTGTCCCAGGATACCTCTTCCCACTTCCCCTGGCCCCTTTCACCTTTGCTAATCAGAGGATGCTTCAAACGATGAGGGCTGGTTAGATATTCGAGGGAGGATAAACCCTTCCTGCACAATACCCCTCTGCTGATGGGGTGGGTGGGGTCGCCTTCTATACTGATCGGCTTTCCCCCCTTGACCCTGATTAAAACTCCGCAACTGTTGTAACAGAGGCGGCACGTGCTTTTCACCATCCTGTCCAACCGCATTTCCTCCTTTGATTGCGAAAACTCGTAATGTTACGGGTTAGCGCTTCACCTTTACCTTTCCGGCAAACATCTTCCAATGCATTCAAGGACCGAGAACCAGGATATCCCGTTTGTTCCAGCAGACGCAGATCCTGTCCTCCAAGGTGTAATTCTGGCACTCTGCTTCGCCCGAAATGCGCTGCACCACGATCGACAGTTTTTCGGCAACCCGGACGTAGTATAAAGTAAATGAACCCTTGTATACGATGCGCTCGATCATACCCGGGATACAATGGATCTCCGGCTCATATTTCATATCTCTCGCCATGGCTATCTTTTCCGGCCTGATAGCGACGTCCACGCACCCCCCGGAAATATTCTCTCTATGGAGGTCCTTGGGTATCCGAAGGATGTTCCCGTCTAAGGCGCATATCATATCTTCCCCGTCTACCTCGGTTATGTCCAGGGAGAGAAAGTTGGAAAGACCGATAAATTCCGCCACGAACTTATTTTCCGGCCGATCGTAAATTTGCCCGGGTGTTCCCAGTTGTTCAGTCTTTCCCTCATTCATAATGACGATCGTGTCCGCCATTGTGAGGGCCTCCTCCTGATCATGAGTCACGAACAGTGTTGTAATCCCGAGCCTCTCCTGGAGCTTGCGCAATTCAATCTGCATTTCTTCTCTGAGCTTTTTATCCAGGGCTCCCAACGGCTCATCGAGAAGGAGCACGGATGGTTTTGTCACCAAAGCGCGCGCAAGAGCAACCCGTTGCTGCTGACCACCGGATAGCTGGATAGGGTAACGGCCTTCAAACCCCGAAAGGTAAAGCATCTTCAGTATCTCATCCACCCTATCGCGTATTTCGCATTTTTCGGCCTTCTGCATTCGCAGACCAAAAGCCACATTTTGGAACACCGTTTTGTGAGGGAAAAGAGCGTAGTTCTGGAAGACGATTCCTATCTTCCTCTTGTTAGGGGGGAGGTCGTTCACCCTTTTTCCGTCAATGTAGACGTTTCCCCTGTCGGGTCTTATGAATCCCGCTACTGTACGAAGACAAGTCGTTTTGCCGCACCCGCTTGGACCCAAAAGGGAAATAAAGCTTCCATCTTTGATTCTCAAGGAGAAATTATCCAACGCCTTGACGTTTCCATACGCAACAGTGATATTCTCAAGATGGATCTCGCTCATTTCCTGGACTTCCTATCTTCCGACAAATCTTCTAGCCCCTATACGTTTTTTGTTCACCAAAATGAGAAGGATCGTAAGGATAACGAACACAGAGGAAATTGCCGCCACCGTGGGGTCATTTTCCGTGCGGATGTAGGAAAACACCTCCACAGGCAGTGTTGTTTGTCTGGTCACGATGAACATTGTTGCGGTGAAATTGTTGAAGGAGACCACAAATGAAAAAACGCCGGCCGAGATAAGCCCGGGCCTGATAAGCGGGACGGTGATGAGGGCAAAAGTTCTCAGCCTGTCGGCGCCCAGGGAAAGGGCTGCCTCTTCAAGGCTGACGTCAAAGCGATACAGGGTGGCGGAAATGACCCGCACGGAATAGGGCAAGGTAAGGAGGACATGCAGGATGAGCAGATTGACGGTAGTGTTGTATAGTTGAAGACGGTTGAATATGTAAAGTAGGGCGAGCCCTGAGACGACCTCCGGGATAATGAGGGGGGAAAGAATAAGCGCATTAATCAAGTCCTTGCCGAAGAACTTGTACCTAACCACGGCCAGGGAGAACAAGAAAGCGATGACAAGCGATGCAACAGTCGCCAAGGTCGCCAAAAGCAAACTCAACTTCATACCGTGAAGGAAAGCCTCCCTCTCCATCATGTGCCGGTACCAGTTTAAAGACAGACCCTTTGGCGGAAAAGCCAGTTCCGGAGTTGAGTTGAAAGATGTCACCAAAACGACGATTTGTGGACAGACAATGAGGGTAAGTCCCACAAAGGTGAGAGCGAAGAAGAAACCCGTCACGAGGTCGTATCCTTCCTTTTCAAAATTCATCGTTATTTTGGAACCCCCTTGATCATGTGCTCAGAGACCTTGTTGGTCAAGAAGACGATAAAAAGGGAAATAAAGAGCAAAACGAAGGCCCCGGAAGAGGCGAAGGGATAGTTGAGTAACTCGATGGCTTGTTCATAGATGAAGTTGGAAACCATGTCGAAAGACCCGCCGCCGAGCAACGTGGGCGTGACGAAGCTGCTGAGATTATAAAGCAAAGAGATAATAAATCCTGAAGCCACCCCCGGTAGGCTGAGGGGCAGGATGATTTCGAAGAATACCCTTTTCCGGGTTGCACCCAGGGAAAGCGCAGCCTCCTCCACTTTCCAATCAATGCCTTCCAGAACACTGCTCACGGAAAACACCATGAACGCCAGAGACCCCGTCGCCAGTCCGATGCCTACCCCCAGTTCACTGTACATCATCTTGATGGGTGATTCGAGAAGGCCGGAATATTCGAAGAAACGGTTGATAATCCCGTTGTTTCCGATGAAAAGCATGATCCCGTACATTCTCATCACGTAAGAACTCAGGAAATGCACCAATAAGATGACCATGATGAAAACGCGGATGGTACTTGTCGATCTAACCATCAAATAGGCTGCCGGATATCCTATGACGAGCACGGCCAGAGTGGACAGAAAAGAAACATGGAGAGATCGAGTGAGGTAGGCGAGATAGAAAGGATCTGTGAAGAACTTCTGGTATTGGGAAAAAGTGAACGCGTAGCTAATGAATCCCAAATCATCCGCTTTGCAGAAACTGATCACGAAAAGCGCCCACATGGCGGAGAAGAAAAAGGCGAGGAGCGCCACACCGGGCAGGATCAGCGCGTAGGGGAACTTTTGTCTCATTTGGTATCCCAAGACTCGCCTTAGCTCGTGGCGGACCTTTAACCTTCTATCCTGTCCCCCACTACCGAAAAACAACAACTTTCCAAGAAAGCCGGCACATGAGGCTTATCGGTTTTTCGGACAAAGAGCCAAAATTCAGCAAGGGCGCTCTATTAACAGTCCCATAATTATTTTGACACGCTGAAGCCCCCTCACCCGGCCCTCTCCCCCCAACGACTTGGGGGGAGAGGGTTGGAGTGAGGGGGACCGGACTGTCGTTCCTACTATGGGACGATTAATAAGACAGTTCGCCTAAGTGGAAGGAACATGCCTTCCGTTCAGTTGGATTTCATTCTTTTGTTGTATATCTCGGTCCATTCGCTGAGGTGCTGATTGATCAGATCCATATCGACCTGATACCACCCCTTGGACTCCTTGGGAATAATGTTCATTAGCTTTGGTGGGTATTTGGCATTCTTGTTGATCGGAACCAAGCCGAGAGCCGAGCAATGTGCCTCTTGTGCTTCCTCGGAAAGCATGTAATCAATAAATCTGGCCGCCGCTTTTGTATTTTTTCGTCCTTTCACTAAGGCGACGTTGTTGAAGATCAGGAGCTGGGGATAATCAGGAATCACAAACCTGTAATTTGATCCTTCTCCAAGAAGTTTGTATACGTTCGGAAGGAGCCCCATGAAACAAACGCTCGCCTCTCCGGATTCAAGGAACTTCATGGATTCCGCGTCCGTTTTGAAGAACATGGCGATATTGGGCTTCAATTCTTCCAGCTTATTGAAACCCGGCTCCATGTTGCGTTCGTTTCCACCCGCAATAAGGGAGGCTACAACAAGAAAACGGCCTGCCGTAAAGGTGGCCTCGGGCACTGCCACTTGACCCTTCAGCCTGGGATCCCAGCAGTCCTCCCACCTTTTGAGTTCAAAAGGGCTTTTGTCCACACGGTAGAACAATCCCGGACAATGATAGTACCAGTTCACGGAGTATTCTGAACCTCTTTCCTTCGATTTCTTCAGGTTTGGCACCATGGCCTCCGTGATCGGCAAGAGCAGTCCGTGTTTAGCACCAAGTTCCTGGGAAGAATTATCGGCCGTCCAGATGTCTACTTGGGGATTGTTTTGCTGAGCCCGCAACTTGTTGAGACCATCCCTCCCGTTGAGCTGATGTACGAGAGTCATCTTGATCCCGGTCTTTTTCGCAAAGTGAGCCATGATGTTCTTCTGTAAGCTGTCTCCCCAAGTCCCTCCCCAACTCATGACCACAAGTTCGTCTTCGGCCTGAACTTCTTGTACGGACACGGCACCTAAAAGGCATACCATTGCGACGGCACCCACCATGAAGCTTTTCAATTTCATCGTACATCCTCCCTTCCCAATGATGGTTTTTTGAGGATCGAACTATAGAGAATTGACCTTTGAGTGTCAATTTAAAAGACGCCATATTATTTTGCAATTACATGTCTTCCTTGAATAAGGCCATCATGTTGTTTGTTTCCTGATGGCACAATTCTTGGTTTATCTCTGGATTGCGGAGCGTTTTCCACTTGGCTTGCTTAGCTTTAAAGCCTCACGTCCCCGTCGCTCAGACGAGTCTGCCTACCTCAGGCCGGATACTGCCTGCATCGAATGCTTTCGATGCGCTCGGCGAGGTTCTTGGGTCGCACGGCGAACCGGAGTCCCAGTTTGAGGGAAAAGGCGTTCAGGCGCCGCACCAGGCGCCAGTAAGGCGGCCTCTCGCCAAGAAGCCTGCACAAGCCGGCGGCAAGGTCCGAGAACAGGAGATACCCCTCATCATAGCCGAGAAGGATCTCCGGGCATGCGGTGGCAGCCGCCTCCATCTGCTCCAGGGCGTGCTTCACGTTCAGCTCGGCCGAAACATACCACAACGACTGGATCGGATCGGCGTCAGGTTTGATCATGCCCTCGCGCAGCGCTGACCGCCACACCTCCGTGCCCGGATAAAGCCGCACGCCGAAGAACATCTGCGCCACGTGCCTTGCGCTGCCCCGCTGCAAGCGCAGGTATTGACGGCAGAAGTCGAGCGTCTCCTGAAGCGTGACGTGGGTTTCTCCAGGTCCGCCCAGCAAAAAACACCACCAGGCCGAGAAGCGGGTGTGAGACAGCGCTTCGGCCGCGTGAATCACGTGGTCGCGACAAAAACCCTTGCGGTAGCTGTTGAGCATCGTGTCCGAAGCGGACTCGGGCGTAATCATGAATGAGCGGAAACCGGCCCTCCACATCAGGTCGAGCATCTCGGGGTCGAGGTGGAGCGGATGGACTCCCATGGCCGTAAACTCCGTCTTCCAGGGTCGGCGTATGATCTCTTCGAGGATCTCGCGCATATGCCCGGGAGGATCGTTGAAGACCGAGTCAACGAACTCCACGGTGCGCGGCCTGTATTTCAGTACCGCCTCCTCGATCTCGTCCACCACCTCGACCGGGTCTCGCATGCGCAATCGATGCCCTTCGAGGCTGCTGTTGTAAGTGCAGTAGATGCAGCGATGTGGGCACCCGCGCTTGCTCTGGACGTTGTAGCTGCCGCCCATGCGCTCGTAGGGGGTCATGTCCACCCAGTGTCCGACTTGCGGCGCCTCGAACGTGAAGGACGGGAACTCGGGCGGGGCCAGATGAAACCGGCCGTCGTTCATGAACCCGACGCCGGGAATCCCGGTCCAGGCCTTGCCCGAGGCCATCGCATCGAGAAGCCGCAGGAAGCCGCCCTCTCCGTCGGACACGACGATCGCATCGGCGCCTAGGTGGCGCAGCACGGCTTCCGGCATCAGACTCGCTCCGGAGCCCCCGAGCACCACCGGGGCAGTGGAGTGCCGGCGCACCTCTGCGACCAGTTCCTGCACGCCGGGCAGGTACGACACCGGGCGGAGCATGTTGGCGTTGTCGACGTTTCGCACGGAGAGACCTAGGACGTCGGGCGCAAAGGACGAAATCGACTCCCGCAGATTCCTGGCGGCACGACGCCCTGCAAAGCAGAGGTCCAGGACGCGAACCTCATGCCCCGCGCTCCGCGTTGCCGTGGCAACGTAGCACAGGCCGATGGGCGGCGCGGCCATGAGATCCGCCTTGCGATTGGTGTTGACGAGGAGGACGCGCATGACCCCTCAGCGGAGAGCAATCTATTCCCGTCCACCGAAGGAGGCGAGACGGACATGGAGTATAGGGGGGTTCGCTGATAGAACCACCTTGTTACGAGCCGGATTATAGGGAATTAGGCTCTTTGTATCAAGGGAAAAGCCACAATGAAGGGGACGAGATTGTCGTCATCAAACGGAAACAACCGATTGCGCGTTTAACCCCTGTCCGGAAGAAGAGTGCGGAAATCATTCTTCTGGAAATTGGAAGGGTTCTCAGCGAAGCAGGAGTCTCGAAAAGGGAGTCTCTGAAAGCCCTGGATCGAGCCTGATTGTTTCACCGCAAGAGTTTTTGGAAAAGATCTCTTGAGGATTCAGAGGTTGTCCATAAGTTGGCGTGACGTTCTTCACCGGGTGCACTTGCCTTTGATCCATCAAGATTGGAGCTGCGCCCGATCCGATAACTTCCGTCTGACGAGCTCAGCCAACCAAAGAGATGCCCACTTCCTCCACATAAATCTTTGCAAGCTCTGCAAAAGAACTTTCCTTCCAAGCTTTCTCCAGTGCATGCCTTGAGATTCACCAAAGGCAGGTGAAAGGTGTCGCACATGTCAATGAACCGCTGGTATTTCTCGGCCACATCGTAGGTGAGCGAAACGACCCTGAATCGCAGAGCGCATCAATGCGCTCCCGCGCAGTCATCCGCCCCTGCGCATGCTGGCGGGCCACGTTCTCTTCCCCGCCCATGCGGCATGCGGCATCGTGGTATCATCCGAGGCCATAAGCGCCGAATCGGCAAGCACGATCCCCATGCAAGTCACTGAAAGTGTAACCGATTTGACTGACAATCGGGTTGACAAGAATCTCCGGTTTGGTATAATGATGACGCTTGTCTTTTGTCATGGGACACGTGTTTTTGACCGCCGTTTGCCGGGCCTTTTAAGCGTGGAAGCGATATCGGGATAGCAGGAGCGACGACCCTCGGATGAAAAGCCCCGTTTGCCCGCAAACCGGCGGCCTATCTTGAGAGGGCCTATTTTTGGGTATGCTCCCTGATCACCGCATGCGTCTTTCCTGAGGCAGACCCGAGAAGGAGGGCCCTATGTTCTGTCGGATCTTGAAGGATTCGTTGCCCCTGTGGTTTCTCTTTTTTCTCGTTCTCTCGCCCCTCGACGTTTACCCAGCCGACTATGACCTTCATCGAGTGATCCCTCTGCGCTTCTCATACCAGGGAGCCGACACCCTGGGGTGGGACAAAGGCACCCCGTGGACGCCGGCCGTGCCCTTTGCCGTGGACTTCAAGGGCTACCTGAGCATGGGGAATGTCCCCATCAAGATTTCCGTGCCTGCGAGGCTCGTCATCGAGTGCGATTCCACCACGATCTATCCGAGCAACATGGCGTCCTGCCGGGCTTGGGTGGAGAGTGAGGATGATCCCAACATCAACGAGCTCTCTTCCAACTATGGTTTTTCCCTGGGGATCAAGTTCAGGGACTGGTGGACCGAGACGGATCTCGCCAACATCGGCAAGGACTTTGCTTTGATCATCCAAAGCGACGGGCCCATGCCCATGGGAGGCGAATATCTCTGCGGCATAGACGCCTTGGAATTTGCCTCGCTCCCCGTGGATCAGCTTATCCCCGGCTCGGGTCAGGCTGCCAAGGCCGTCCGGGGCATCTTCAGCACCATCGGCGATTCCGGGGTGGACCTGAACATGGCGAGCCTGAGCATTGCCGGCGAACTGGTGGTGGAAGGGAACTTTATTCGCCTCATCATGGCAGACAGCGACATAACCTTCTATGGAATGCGCGACCCGGTGATCAGCGACCCTGCCGACGACCCCAACGTGAAGCCCTTTGCCCTGACCATCCCCTCCGAGCAATCCCTGGCCGACGACCCCAACTACTCATTGGGGTCAAGGGCCATGTTCTACGAGCCGATCATCCAGTACAGCATGGCTCTTTACAATACCGCAGGACTCCAGTTCACGCTCGTGCCGCCCCTGGATTTCAGCATCATGCCTTCGGCCGTGGACAAGGGGAGAAACATCCTGTCCTATGCCTGCCCGGATCCCGACACCCTGCACAACGGCGCCTACTACAATAAAATCGCCGACGACTTCAGGATCTCCAGCGATATCAACACCACGGTTTCCTTTCCCCTGACGAATTCACCCGACCTTCCCGACATTGCCGTTACAGGATTCTTTGTCGACGGTTATCCGCTCGGGAAACAGGGGAAGGTCTTTGCCGGCGAGTGGACCGGCCTGGATTTCCAGATCACCAACATCGGCAACCGGAGCACCCAGGGCCCGGACGTGGGAAGCCCCGAGCCCGTCTTCGTGTGGAGCCTTTATGTGGACGGCCAGCCCGGCCTTGACATCTTCGGGAGGCCGATCACCATGCGCAAGCTCGACAAGAACCAGGACGGCAGCGCGGACTGGATCGACCCGACCGAAAGGCCGGCCGTCATTGTGCCCCAAAACGAGTCCTATCTGATCACGGGGTTTACCCATCCTTTTACGGAGGGCCCTCACACCATCGCCGTGACCATCGGGTACAACGAATACAAGGCCACTGAGAACAATCAGCCCGTCTACGGCATCGGCGACTGCAACACGTCGAACAACATGATGATCACGGCCCGCATCTATGCCAACGCCCCGAGGGGAACGGTCATCGGCGTGATCGAGACCAATCCCTGCAGCGCAGACTGCGGGGTGAACGGGATCCGCGTCTGCCTCAGGGATGCGGCCGGCGGAGAGTACTCGGAATGCCGGACCACCGGCCTCTACAACGAGCGTTACGGCGTGTACCGCTTCGAGCACGTGCCCACGGGCGACTACTACCTGGAGTACCTGCCGGTCAAGCCGACCCAGGAAGAGCTCGACGGCGGAGCCCCTTACTACGCGCCCCGAAGCTTTTATTTCCACCACGAGCGAAATGATACGGACGATTTCAACTATTCCACCACGAGAAGCGGCATGTGGATCTACCAGTATCAGATTCTGAGGGGCGTTGTGGTGGACTATGAAGGCAACCCTCTCCCCGAAGCCACGGTCCGCCTGGGAGGCGCAGGGATCACTGCGACCACGGATGAAAAAGGTGTTTTCGTGTTCGATGACGTGCCTCCCTTCAGGACCTACACCCTCTATTTCGACCATCTCTTTCACAAGACCAAGAAGGTGGTTTTTGATTTTGCCATCAGCGACTCTTTCAGAAGGGAAACTACCCTCACCGGGGGCGACGGATGGACTCCCACCTACTGGGATTCCGATCTCAATATGGAAACTTCCGGTTCCATCCGCATGGCCCAAGACCTTTCGGCGCCGACCCTCTATGTGGAGCCCCTCGCGAACCAGGGCTACGCCGGAAACACCCTCCCCTTCCAGCTTCGCTCCGCAGACGGCGACAAGGATACGTACCAGTACCGCTACGTGATCTACGACGAGACAAAGCAGTTTCCGGGTGAGTGGACCTCCTATGCCGCGCCCTCCGACCCCGCCGCTTTATTGGACGCCTTTGCCGACCTAACAGACCTTCCTGAGAAATCCCTTTCCCTGGTCATCGAAGTGCGTGACGCATCAGGAAACGTGACGCAGAGCAGCGAAATAGCATTTACCAGGGATGTCACGGCACCCGACATCTCCTCAGTGGTTCTTCAGGACCCGGCAACAGGAATCCCCGAAGCGAGCTACAGCAAGGAGGTGGACGTAGAGATAACGATCGGAAACGCCGAGCCGGGAACTCTCGCGGCCCAACTTTCCAATGACGGCGGCGCCACCTGGAGCGATCCTTTCTCTTTCAGCGGCACGAGCGCCACGATCCGGCAATGGCGCGTCACGGAAAGGGACGAGTTCAGCGGCACAAAAACGGTCCACGTGAAGGTGACCGATGCGGCGGGAAACGAGGCGATCGCCGGTGACTCCATTACCGTGGACACCACGGGTTCGCTCTACCTTGCCGGGGGCGCCCGGTACGTCAACTCCACCCACGTGCTCCTCCATATCGACATCGTGCCGCCCGACGGTGAACCTGTTTATTCGGAGTACGGCACGACAGGCGATTTTCGCCTCGGGAGCACGGCCTCGGACCAATACCGGGCCCAGAAGATCGTCCTGACCGACTCCCTTGCCTTCAACAAGCTCCTGCTCTCCCTGTACACCTCGGGCACGGCCCCCAACTACCCCTTTGTGGGTGAACCCGGGCCTCTCCATGTCAAGCTGGTGACGGACATCGATAACGGCGACCCGACGTGTGCCGCCTGCACGACCCTGCTCGACTGGACCGGAGACCGAGACACGGTCTACAGTCTCATGATGTCCACCACAGACGGCCTGCCCATCTACCAGTCCCAGGTGATCACCCTGAACCCCGGGACCTATTACCTCCTCGTCTATGCAGAGGACGTGGATGCTTCCAACTACTACATGCTCTATGCGAACGACTATGGGGAAGCGACCCACCCCTCATCGCCTTCCTTTGTCTATGTCGACCCGGTCTGGGAGTTGGCACCCCTATCCATGATGAGCAACCAGGTCCCCCATATTTCCTTTCATCTCTGGAACAACGATCCCGGCGAGGTGCGCATCGCAGAGGACGGAAACTGCGGAGCCCTGGGTGAAGAGGACTGGGAGGGGTACCTTTTCCCTGATCCTACGCTGCGGTTTGTGGATCTCACAGGTGCAGACGGGTGGAAGACGGTGTGCGTGGAGTACCAAAACCTGAGCCACCCCTCATCAAAGGATCACGCCTATTACGCTTCGGTCTATCTCGACACGACCCTTCCCACTGCCGCGATCGAGTACCCCAAGGTGGACCCGGAAAGCCTGAAGCTCTATTTCGATCTCCAGGCCCTTGACGATTCCGGGGTGGAGTGGATCTTGTTCCGGACAGTGCCCGGCGGGACCGTGACCCAGGTCCCTTACCAGAACACTCTTGTTTTGGATGCCTCAGGCCTGCTCTCCTTTTCAGCCGTGGAGTTCGTTTTCAAGGACAGGGCAGGCAACGAATCCGCCCCCACGACCGTATCCCTGAAAGCGGAAGATGATTTCTTTGCCCCGTCTCTCGAAATGATCATCTGCGACGGGTCGGGGTTCACCACACATCCCGAGATCACCCTCCACTTCACGGCCCAGGACAACGGGACCCTCTCGAAGATCCTTGCCACGGAAACGCAGACGGCAACGGCCTGGGCCGTCCAGGGCCTTTCAGGGACATCCTATGCAGGCGATCTCGTCGTGACTCTCCCGGCCCTCAGCATTGACGGCATGGATACCATTCTCGACGGGGTCTACCAAATCAGTGCTTATGCAGAGGATGAACAGGCGAATCGGTCCAAGGGGGTCAGCGGAGAAATCGTGCTGGACAGGAAAGCGCCTGACATAGGCGGCCTCTCTCTGACATCCGTCACCGGCCGCTCTTTCAGCACGTCGGCCCAGTTCCTGATGCACCTGGCGGCCAAGGACGAACTGGGCCCCCTGTTCCTGCGCTTTCGCATCAACGGCGGCGGCTGGTCGGAGTTCCAGCCCCTGGCCCAGGGAGAAAACACGATCAGCCTGACCGGGCCCGAGCCTCTTCCTCAGGAGTACGCGGTGGATGTTGAAGTGAAGGACGGGGCGGGCAACACGACCAAGGACCAAGCCATGATCCGATTGAACCGGCCCCCGAGCCGGCCTGCCGTGGTCACGCCCTTGGGCACCTTTTTCGGCAATGCGCCGGTCCTGACCCTGTCCGCCTACGTGGACCCTGACGGCGATCCCGAGGCCGCGGTCTGGTTCCTGGTGCGAAAGGCCGACGACGGCCTGATCGTTTTCAATACCGGCCTGCTCCAAAACGCCGCATCCTTCCGGATGCCCGCAGCGGAGCTCTCTTACGATGTAGGTTACACGGTGACCGGGAGCACCATGGACAGCTTCGGCCAGTGGTCGGGCTGGAGCGAGCCGGCCTGGTTCACGCTGAAGCGACCCAGTCTCACGGTAACCGTGACGGGCACCGGCGGGGCCGGTACCGGCACGGTCATGAGCGGGGGAGGAGAAATCGACTGCGGCCCTGATTGCTCCGAAGTCTATGACCCGTGCAGGACCATCCGCCTGACGGCCTTGCCGGGCAATGATTCCGCCTTTGTCGGCTGGTTTGGCGATGGATGCGGCGATGCGGGAACGGCCGACTGCTGGGTGGCCATGGAGGCCGACAAGAGCATCACGGCCCGCTTTGCCCTGAAGGGAGATCTGAACGGCAGCGGCATGATCGATCTCGGGGATGCCATCCTGGCCCTGCAGGTCCTCGGCCAAGGCCTTATGCAGGGCGAACCTTTCTACCCGGCCTCGGTCGGCGGTGGTCCGATCGGTCTTCGAGAAGCCCTGTTCATCCTCCAGAAGCTGGGGGGGCTGAGATAGGGAAAGGGAGGAGCCCCCAGGCTCCCCTATAACCCTTTTTTCTCAAACCATCGGAAGAGCAGCAGCCCCCCAATGACAACGATGGCTATGATGATCCAGTGATTCACTCCTATCATCTGGGGAAAGGTAATTTTCCCAAGATTCCCCCATGTCAGAACCGTCTTTTTTAGGAAAGGATAGGCCTCCGCGTAGAGCCCTGCGCCTAACAGCATTCCAAGAATGCCCCAGAACGCATCAACCCGTCCTTCACCCAGTGCTCCAAGAGCGGTCCCGGGGCAGTAGCCTAAAAGTCCCCAGCCTATCCCAAAGATCAAACCTCCGAGGATGACGCCTCCCAGCAGGGTAGGTTTAATGGAGAGCTTGACCAAACCCAGGTCTTTTAACAGGTAAGTTCCCACCATGGCGACCAGGACGGTGGAGAGCATGAACTTGACAATGGTCATATCGACCAGCCGAAGCGCGCCGAGCTGCTTATCGTAGCGAATGACTCTCGCCTTCTGAAGCAAAAAACCGAAAATGATTCCCGTGATGAGACCGTAAACGATCATTTTCATGGCCGATCACCTCCTCTGTACAAAACGCGTGCGATCAACATCCCGCCGACAAAAAAGCAGACCAGTGCGATATAGCCGCTCACAGCCAACTGAAGCGAACCGCTCAGTCCATGGCCGCTCGGTCAGCCGTCTGCCAGGCGGGCCCCGAACATGGCGATCACGCCGCCCAGGAAAGCCACGATGCCCCGTTTTAGCGGACCCGGGCCAAAGCTTTTTTCCCACATCTCCGGGACCCCTTTCCACCGAAAGGTCCGGGAGGTGATCGAGGCCACAAGAGAACCGATGAGAATGCCGATCACAAACATCCACTGCCAGTCGATTTGCGGCGCCTCCTTGATGAAGTAGGACATCTTGGCGAACCGCTCCGGACCGAGAATCCTCTCGATCATTCCCGTAGAACGCACAAACGTCGTGGATGCGCCAAAGTATTTGCCGGCAACCCATACTGAGAGAATCGAAAGCAGCCCGCTCAGGGCTCCGGCCAGATAGGGACTCCAGGCCTTTTTTTCCGTCGTATTCATTTTCACACCTCCTGCTAAAAAGCCCGATCAAAAATAGAATTGGGATTGGAGGAAAAACGATTACTCGCAAATATACACGACCGGATATTTTTTGATCAAGTCATATCATAGGGCTTGGGCAGTGCTCTTTCCTCACCGCGGCAGGGAGCATGGGCCTGCCTCCAAATCAACCATGCCGAACGATTTGCGTCTACGGCAGCGCGGTTCTTGTAGTGGACGATGGCCGTGTCATGGTGGAAGCTGAGAAATGTGTGAAGTTTGTTTCGAAAAAGTGGTAGCTTCTTACACACAAATGTGGTAAATCATTGCCACTTGCAAACGAGCTGTTTTGGACGGCCTGGTTACCCTATTGAAAATATAAGCGAAAACATGGCCGCCCCGTTCGTGAGAAATACGGTACTGAATTTGCATCTGCTTCATGTGCCCTCTCATCGACATCTCCTCTTTGCCACAGGAAGCGTGAGAATCGATGGGAACCAGGCAAAGTCTTTCCAACCTTGTTCCAGAAAGCCCACTCGAAAAACAAAGTCATGAGAGGCGTCTGCGAAAAAATCACATGAATCCCTTCGGTGCGCAACGGCACGGGTTTTTGTTTCTTTGGATTTTGCCGGATCTCATGCAGGACACATGGTCCGGGTTGAATTGAGTTTATTGGAGAGGTGGCCATGACTTACAGAGAGAGGTGCAGGCAGGAGTTCACCGACTGATCATCGTTTTGTGACAGATTATGGATTGTCACCTTGATCAGAAAAGGCCGAACTCCGAGTGATCGGTGGGCGGAAAGCCACGGGTCCTGAAAAGATGAACGGACAGCCGGGTTGCCTGATGACAGGTAGCTCGGCTTTTTTTGTTCCTGTAGCCGAGGGGGATTGAAAAGGAGTAATCATGAAATGTTTCCTTTTTCCAAGAATCTTTTCGCTTTTCCTGTGCGCTGTCGCGGTTTCACTCTTGTCATCCTCTTCCTCTGCCGCGGACGGGGATTCAGGTTCTCTTTACCTGTCCGTGGAATCCCTTTCATCCATGCTGAAAAGGAAGCAGGACATTGTTCTCGTCGATGTTCGAGGAGAGGAAGCTTTTCAGAAGTTCTGGATTCCGGGCTCCCTTCGCATTCCGCTTTACGCAATCAAAACCAAGGATTTTCTCAAGGACAAGCCTTTCGTCCTCATTGCCGAGGGTTATCCTGATTCCTCCCTGGAGCAGGGATGCCGGAGCCTGAGAGAAGCGGGTTTCAAGAGGGCTTTCATCCTGAGCGGGGGATTGAATTCCTGGAAAGAGAAAAAAGGCCCGCTGGAAGGGGACGTGTTTTCCCGGCAGGAGGTGAACAAGGTGCTTCCCGCCGCCTTTTACAAGGAAAAGGATTCCATGCATTGGTTTGTCGTCGACGTGTCCAAAGCCGGAGCGGAACCGGTCATCCCCCGAGCCGTCCGCGTTCCTTACGCGGGCAATCGTGAAGCCTTTCTCTCCGGTCTGAAGGCGGCCATGGAAAGAAATCCCGGGCCGACCTCCCGCTCCCTGCTGCTCTGCGACGACAAAGGAGAGACTTACGGCGCCCTTGAGCCGCTGATCCGCAAGGGGAAGATAAAGCGAGTCTTTTACCTCCAGGGTGGGATCGAGGGGTACGGCCTTTTCTTGAATCACCTGGAGGCATCCAGGCACAGCACAACCGTAGGCATTACAAAGTGCGTGAGTTGTCCATGAACAAAGCAAAGAGCCTCATTGCAGTCGGCTGTGTATCGGTTTTTGTCTTGGGTGCCCTGTTGCTGTACGCCCTGTTACCGCCTCCGGTTCAGGAACCGCGATACCCTGTCCAAAGGCAGATCCAGTACAGCTTCACCCTTCAAAACCGGGGTGGCCGGCTGCTCGAAAAGGCCGAGTTCTGGGCTGCTGCGCCCGTGAAGCGGACGGCTACCCAGAAATGCGAACGCCTGGAAATCTCCCACCCTTACGAGCTTATTGGCGATGCCCGGGGCAATCAGACCCTCTATTTCCAGCTCCTCAATCTTCCCCCTTTTGCGACAAAGATCATCACCGTCAAGGCCTATCTCGGCCTGTCTGAAGAACCCAACCCTCTTCCCGAAGCCCGCCCTTCCGACTTTCTCGGGCCTGAGAGGTTCTGCGAAGCCTCGGCGCCCGAGATCATGCGGATGGCCGAGACGCTCCGCGCCAAACGGCCTGCGGACACGGCACAAAAAATCCTGGAATGGATCTCCTCCAACGTGAAATACACAGGCTACGTGCGCGAGGATCGAGGCGCCCTGGTTGCCCTGCAACACAGGCAGGGGGATTGCACCGAGTTCGCGTACCTCTTCACCGCCCTGTGCCGGGCCAACGGGATTCCCGCCCGCTCCCTGGGAGGGTACGTCCGTTCCGAGGATTCCATCGTGCGGCCCAATGACTATCACAATTGGGCCGAGTTTTACGACGGCAAGCACTGGAGGCTGGCCGATCCCCAGCGAAACGTTTTCATGAAGGAGAGCGCCGGCTACGTGGCCCTGCGGGTGATTGGAGGAGAGAAAGACAATCGAGAGGCAAGATTCCATCGCTTCAAGGTTGCCGGTGCAGGCCTCAAGGTGAAAATGGACGGGTGAACGGCCCGATAGTTGAATCAAGGATAAGGAAGATCATGATGAAGAAATCTTTTCGGTGCCCGTGGATTTTGGTGTTCGCCCTTTGCGCTTTTCTCCTCGGCGGGTCGAATGCTTCTTTTGCGAACGATTATTTCACGGAGCTGTTCAGCGAGGATGACAATGACCTGGGTTATCAGACCTTGACCTTCATGCCTGACGGCTCGACATCCTTCTACAGAGTCTGCCTCGAACCCGCTTCCGCTTTTCCCACCGATCCGGAAGGCGGCTCCACCCTTTCCCTATCCGACGATTCCTCGGCCTACGTGACGCTCACCGGGGATGACAGGATCCTTTTCTACGGATCTTCATACTTTGCCCTCTACGTGGGAAGCAACGGATACGTCACCTTTGGATCCGGGGATACGAATCTGAGTGAATCCCTGGAAGATCACTTTAGTCTGCCTCGAATCTCAGGGCTCTTCGACGACCTGTATCCCGGCGCAGGAGGCACCATTTCCTGGAAGCAGTTGACCGACCGGGTCGCAGTGACCTTCCAGGACGTGCCCGAGTACGGCAACCATGCAAACCTGAACACCTTCCAGGTCGAGATGTTCTATGACGGCGTGATTCGCCTGACCCACCTGAACATCGCCGCTTCCGACGGCCTTGCAGGGCTTTCAAGAGGCGACGGTTTGCCTGCCGATTTTATTGAGAGCGATCTCAGCGGCTACCCCCGCTGCTTTTCCCTGAGCGCACCGGCCGGTGTCTCTGAAGCGGACGGGCTCCTGCATGGGCAGGGGACCGTGAGTATTGCGGCCCCGGCCCAAGCCGACCTGCTGATTGCGCTCTCCTCGAGCGACCCCTCCGAGATCAGCCTCCCTGACTCCGTGACCATCGCCGGGGGCGAAACGTCGGCTGCCTTTGATCTGACCGTCGTGGACGACACCCTTCTGGACGGGTCCCAGGCCGTGACGTTCATTGCAGCAGCAGAAGGCTACGGCTCGACCTCGCTGGTCCTCCTGGTTCACGACAATGAAACGGCCGGTCTCACCGTGGAGATCCCGTCCAACGCCACAGAAGGGGACGGTTTGCTCCCCTCAGCCGGCTCGGTCACGGTGAGTGCTGCGGTCGGCAAAGAGGTGACCATTGCACTGGCTTCCAGTGACGTTTCCGAGGTCAGGGTGCCTGAAACCGTTTCGGTGAGGGCAGGACAGACTTCGGCGACCTTTGACCTGACCGTGATCAATGATGTGCTCTTCGACGGCGCGCAGAGCGTCACCGTCACCGCATCGGTTGCGGGCTGGACTTCCGGCAGTGACACCATGATCGTATCCGATGACAGCCGGGACGCTGATTTTTCTCCTTCCATCGCTGCGGGAGCCTATCATTCTCTGGCCGTGGACGAGGACGGGTCTCTGTGGGCCTGGGGAAGAAACGATGACGGCCAGCTCGGCAACGGGACCACCAGTGATCAAACCACCCCTGTGCGCATCTCTTCCATCGGCAACGTGTTCACCGTCTCCGCAGGATGGTATCACACCCTTGCGGTCGACGCCGACGGTTCCGCTTGGGCCTGGGGATATAACGGCAACGGGCAGCTCGGCGACGGCACCTATGAGGCCAGGAACACACCCGTTCAGGTCCCCGGCCTCGCCGGCGTCACGGCGATTGCCGCGGGCGGTTCCCACTCCCTCGCCCTTGGAACGAATGGATCTGTTTCGGCCTGGGGAAATAACTATTACGGTCAACTCGGTGACGGCACTTCCGGTTCCTATGGCAGGAACACCCCCGCGCAGGTCTCCGGCCTCACCGAGATCATTGCCGTTGCCGGGGGAGGTTCCCACTCCCTCGCCCTTAAGAGTGACGGCACGGTTTGGGCGTGGGGAGCCAATTACAACGGTCAACTCGGCGACGGCACTTACGAAGCCAGAAGTGCAGTCGTCCAGGTCTCGGGCGTCACGGAAGTTGCGGCCGTGGCTGCAGGGGAGAGTTTCTCACTAGCCCTCAAAATCGACGGCACGGTCTGGGCTTGGGGAGACAACGGCTACGGTCAGCTCGGCGACGGCACCTACGAGGAAAAGGCAACGCCCGTTCAAGTATCCGGCCTTGCAGACGTTACAGCCATTGCCGTGGGCGGTTCCCACGCCCGTGCTCTTAAAAGGGACGGCACCCTCTGGGTCTGGGGAGCCAATTACAGCGGCCAACTCGGCGACGGCACCTACGAGGAAAAGATTGCGCCGGTTCAGGTATCGGTCCTCACCGATGCGACAGCTATTGCCGCGGGTGACGAGCACTCCCTCGCCCTGCTCGGTGACGGGACGGTGTGGGCATGGGGCAATGGAGAAAACGGCCAACTTGGAAACGGCGAGTTCGACTTCCGGCCGGCGCCCGGCCAGGTGCTCGGCCCTGAAGACGAATTCCTGGACCTCGTGTCTCTTTCGATCCAGCTTCCTGGAAGCACGGTCGAAGGAGCAGGGCTTTTGCAGGCAGCGGCCAGTGTCCATTTCGAAAATCCGCCTCCCGTGGATGTCGAAGTAAGCCTGACCTCCAACCGCCCCGCTGATGTCTCTGTCCCGAGCACGGTCACGATCCTCGCAGGCCGGACTTCAGCGGTCTTTGACCTGACCATCGGAGATGACGCTCTTCTGGACGGCCCTCAGGGGGTGCGCATCACGGCCTCAGCACCGGCTTACGGCTTCAGCGTTGCATTCATTGAAGTGCGCGATGATGAAACGGCGACGGTGAGCCTGGATGTGCCCGCCTCCGCCTCCGAGGGCGACACCGAAGAACCCCTCCAGGGAACCGTGTTTCTGAGCGCCCCGCCGGATGGAGACATCGTGATCTATCTGAGTTCCAGCGATCCCTCGGTGCTCCTTGTTCCGAATGCCGCCGTGATCTCTGCGGGCAAGACTTCCTCCACCTTTCCCATCACCATCCTTGACGACTGGGAGATCGGCGGTCCTCAGACCGTAACCATCACCGCCTCGGTACCCGGCTGGACGCCGGCGGAGGCCGCCATCGTGGTGGAGGACAACGAACCCATGGTGCTTTCCGTGGGTCTTCCCGAGTCAGCGGGCGAGAGGGCGGGTGTCCTGACAGGGAGAGGGACCGTGAGCACCTATTATCCCGTGGCCTATGACCTGGTGGTGGATCTTTCAACCGATGATCCCTCTGAGCTCATGGTCCCCTCCCTGGTGGTTATTCCCGCGGGTCAGCCTCTCGCCAGTTTCGATGTAACCGTTATGGATGACGGTGAGATTGACGGCACCCAGACGGCGACGGTCACAGCCTCGGCTTTCGGCTGGACTTCAGGAACCGCTTCTATCTCAGTCATAGACAACGACCATTATGCGCCCCGTGTCTCGGTGGCATGTGGCGGCAACCACAGCCTGGCCGTAAGTGACGGTGGAGTTCTGTGGGCCTGGGGAAACAATTACTACGGCCAGCTTGGTGATGGTACGTCCACAACAAGATCGTTCCCGGTCCAGGTTTCGGATCTCCAGGGGGCGCTCGCCATTTCCGGAGGCTCCTTCCATTCCCTGGCCCTTGCATACGACGGCACGGTCTGGGCCTGGGGGGACAACAGCTACGGTCAGCTCGGCGACGGGACGACCTCCCGGAGGTACACACCGGTGCCGGTCGTCAACCTTACCGACATCGTCGCCGTCGCTGCAGGCGGCAACCACTCTCTTGCCATCAAGGAAGACGGTACGGTCTGGGCTTGGGGCAACAACGGTTACGGCCAGCTCGGCGATGGTACAACGGTTAGAAAATATACCCCTGTCCAGGTCACCAATCTCACCCAGATTATCGCCGTCGCTGCAGGCGGCAACCACTCTCTTGCCATCAAGGAAGACGGTACGCTTTGGGCCTGGGGGTACAACGGTTACGGCCAACTCGGCGACGGAACCACCGCCTACCGATACACGCCGGTGCAAGTCGCCAATCTCACCCAGATTGTCGCCGTCGCTGCAGGGTCAAGCCATTCTCTTGCCGTCAGGGAAGACGGAACCGTGTGGGCCTGGGGAAACAACGCCTATGGTCAGCTCGGCGACGGCACGACCACCTACCGATACACGCCGGTGCAAGTCGCCGATCTCGACAACGTAATTCTGATCGCAGCCGGTTCCTATTCTTCACATGCCCTGAAAGAAGACGGCACCGTCTGGGCTTGGGGACATAACAATTATGGTCAGTTGGGCGACGGGACGACCGCCGCGAGGTATCGTCCTGTCCAGACCGCCAACCTGAGCGGCGTCACCGCCATCTCCGCAAACGGCTATGCTTCCCTTGCCTTGCAGGATGACGGAGCCGTGTGGGCCTGGGGAAACAACGGCAGCGGCCAACTCGGCGACGGAGCTTTCGAAAATCGGCTTATCCCTGTTCTGGTCGGAAGCCCGTCAGATCCCCTGAATCTCATCTCTCTCAGCGTCGCCCTGCCCCAGAGCGCCACAGAGGGGGACGGTTTGCTGTCCGCCCAGGGCTCTTTGGGCGTCAATCCCGCGCCCACCGGGGACCTGGTGGTCACCCTCACATCAGGGGATCCCTCGGAAATCACCGTACCGGTCACGGTCACGATACCCGGCGGCCATGTATCAGTTCTCTTTGACCTGTCGGTGCAGGATGACTCTGTCCTGGACGGGTCTCAAAGAGTGACCGTCATAGCCTCCGCGCCGGGTTATGCTTCCGCCGGGGCGGCCATGGACGTCCACGACAATGATCCTGCCACCCTGACCCTGGACATCCCTTCGGCCGCCGGTGAGGGCGACGGCACGCTCTCGTCCCAAGGCACGATCACGGTCAGCCCGGCGCCGGATGAGGAAGTCATTGTGTTTCTCGGCTCTGACCGCGAAACGGAGGTAAGCGTGCCCGCCTACGTCGTGATTCCCGCCGGCGAAACCTCCGCCTCCTTTGATATCACGGTTCTCGATGACGAAGAAGTGGACGGCACCATGACCGTGTCCGTCACCGCCTCGGTCGTGGGCTGGATTCCCGGGACTGCCACGATCGATGTGGCGGACAATGAAAACAGGGATCTTGTCGTCACGGTCGCGGCAAGTGCGGGAGAGCGCACCGGTGTCCTGGAAAGTGGGGGCACGGTTCACCTCTCCGGATTCTTTGCCGCAGATCTGGTCATTGCCCTTTCCTCGGACGATACCTCCGAAGTGACGGTTCCGGCATCCGTCGTGATTCCTGCAGGCCAGACCTCGGCCGCTTTCGATCTCTTGATCCTCGATGACGTAGAAATCGACGGCCCCCAAACTGTGACGATCACCGCTTCGGCTTCGGACTGGAATCCGGGAAGCGACACCATTCAGATCTCGGACAACGACGGGGCTGCGCCGACTCTTTCCCTGGCCGGTGGAAGCGGTCACTCCCTGGCACTCAGGGATGACGGCACCCTTTGGGCCTGGGGACTCAACGAGTACGGAACACTCGGTACCGAGGATTACTACACCCGTCCTTATCCGGATCATGTCCAGGGGCTGCCCGATCTCCTCTCGATCTCGACCATGTCCGACTTCAACCTGGCTCTTGCCGGGGACGGCACGGTCTGGGCCTGGGGCTACAATGGTTACGGTCAGCTCGGCGACGGCACCAACACCACCCAATACACCCCCACGCAAGTTTCAGGCCTCACCGATGTCGTCGAAGTGGCCGCAGGGTATTACCACTCCCTGGCGTTGAAGAGCGACGGCACGGTCTGGGCCTGGGGATACAATGGTTACGGTCAGCTCGGCAACGGCACGACCACCACCAGAACCACTCCCGTACAGGTCTCGAGCCTTACCGATGTCGTCGAAGTGGCCGCAGGGTATTACCACTCCCTGGCGTTGAAGAGCGACGGCACGGTCTGGGCTTGGGGATATAACTATTACGGTCAGCTCGGCGACGGCACCTCAACCATGAGAACCACTCCCGAGCAGGTCTCGAACCTTACGGAAGTGGTTGCCGTCGGAGCGGGATACTACTTTTCTGTTGCTCTCAAGGCTGACGGCACGGTCTGGGCCTGGGGAGACAACGGAAGCGGTCAACTCGGTGACGGCACCTCCACGCGGCGTTACTCTCCTGTCCAGGTCTCCGGCCTGACCGATGTGGCCGCGATTGCCCCTGGAAATTCCCACACCCTGGTCCTGAAACAGGACGGCACCGTCTGGGCCTGGGGGTACGGCGCCTACGGAGTGCTGGGGGACGGAAACGCCATCACACGATATGCACCCGTTCAGGTTCTATCCCTGTCCAACGCCGTCGCCATTGGCGCAGGAGCAGGGTTTTCTTTGGCCGTCACCGAGGATGGGTCCCTGTGGGCGTGGGGATACAACGGCAATGGACAGCTCGGCAACAACAACTATTCGAATCAGTATTTCCCTGTTCAAGTCAGGGGCCCTGGGAACACGGGAAGCTTCGATGCCACGGCCCTCTCCGTGATCCTGGCTGAAAGTTTCACGGAGGGAAGCGGGACGCTTTACGGCGAGGGCGAAATCCGGATCGAACCCCCATCCACGATCGACCTTCTGATCACCCTCACCTCCAGTGACGAGTCAGAGATCGAAGTGCCTCCCACGATCACTGTTCCGGCGGGCCAGACATCCGTGACCTTTGATTTGACCATCTTGGACGACGCCCTTCTGGATGGTTCACGGCGTGTCACGGTCACCGCATCCGCCTCCGGGTATGCATCTGCTTCCAAGAGGGTGCCGGTCCATGACAATGATACCGCGGTCCTCACCCTGGACATTCCCTCCGCCGCCGCAGAGGGTGACGGCACGCTGGTTTCCCAGGGAACCGTCCACGTGAGTTTACCGGTGGACGAGGACGTAGCGGTAACCCTGACCTCGACCGACATGAACGAGGTTGTGGTTCCCGCCTTTGTCATTATCCCTGCCGGCGGGACGTCGGTTTCCTTCGACCTGACCATCGTGGACGATATTTATGTGGATGACACCCGGCACGTGGTCATCATCGCCTCGGTCACGGGTTGGACTTCGGGGATCGCAGCCATCGATGTGGCCGACAGCGAGAACAGGAACCTTGTCTTGACCGTCACGGACTCTGCCACGGAGGGAGCGGGAAGCCTCTACAATGCAGGGAGGGTGTCCATCTCCGGACCCTTTGCCTCAAACCTCGTTATCGAACTGTCGCTGGATGATCCCTCGGAAATCACGGTCCCGAGCACCGTCACCATCTCCGCAGGGAGCACGTCTGCCTATTTCAACATCGCTGTGATAGATGACGCCGACATCGACGGTCCCCGGACCGTGACCGTCACCGCCTCGGCGGAGGGCTGGGTTTCAGCCACAGGCACGATTCAGGTCAATGACAACGACCCGGGTAGTCTGCGGCTGAGCTCAAGCACGTACAGCGAGGAAGAAACCGTTGGAAATGCTCAAATCACCGTCACCCGCATCAACAGCAGCAGCGGTGAAATCAGTGTGGACTATTCAACCGCCGACGGAAGCGCCTCGGCGGGCAGCGACTACACGGAAACCTCCGGCACCCTGGTCTTTGCCGACGGAGAGACCCAGAAAACCTTCTCCGTTCCCATCCTGGACGACCTGGATCGGGAGGGGAATGAAACGGTCACCCTCACCCTGACGAATCCGGGCAGCGGAGCCTCTCTCGGCAGTCCCTCCAGCGCGGTGCTCACCATCGTGGACGACGATTATCCCACCATCCCTTACTCCCAGGATTTCTCAGGCGGGCTCACGGCTCACGGCTGGAGCTATTACACCACGTCCTACGGTCGCAACCAGGTGGTCAACGGACGGCTGCGCATGGACGGCCTATACTCCTATTCCTATGCTCTCAACGAGGCTGTGCTCACCCTCGATCTTCAGGGACGGGAAAACGTCCAGTTGAGGTTCTTCCAGGCCGAGTTCAATGATGAATCCCAGAGCCTCCCTGCTTCCTTCTCAGGGCACTACAACGGGGACGGGGTCTCCATCAGCATGGACGGGAACACGTGGTACAGGATTCTCGATGCTCCCAACCTTGACGTGGGATCGACGGGCCAGACCTTCACGGTGGACCTCGATGATCACGTGGCCCGCATCCGGGCTGCCTACAATCCCGGATTCGGCTATACCCGGACCTTCAGGATCAAGTTCCAGCGATACGGAAACTACTATTACAGCTACGACGGCCGGGAATGGGACAACATCGTCGTCGACCGTGCCAGTGAGCCTCCATACATTCCCTCTGATCCCGCGCCTGCCGACCAAGCGGACACGGTACCAATCCTCGCAGATCAGGGAAATGCCGTGGTCCTCTCCTGGACAGGCGGCGATCCCGACCCTGAGGACACCGTGGCCTACGACGTCTATTTCGGCATGGCTCCGGGCAGCCTCAGCGCCGTGGCCACCAACCTTGGTGCCGCCACCTACACGAAACAGAGCCTGGCCCAAGGAACGACCTATTTCTGGCGCGTGATTGCAAAGGACAGCCATGCTGAGGTCACGAGCGGTCCGGTGTGGCAGTTCACCACCTGGCGGCCGGACCTTCACCTTTCGGCCCTGACCCTGAGTCCTGAGACGGACATCGTAGCCGGCACTCTGGTCAACATCACCGCCACGGTGACCAACAACGGGCCTGCACCAGTGCTCAACACCTTTCAGGTGGACTTTAGGGTCAACGGCCAGAGCATCGGCACCCGCTCCGTGAGCGCTCCGCTCGCATTCGGCGGCTCCGCCGTTGTCAGCCGGACCTGGACACCTCTTGCGGGCGACTATGTCATCGAGGCGGTAGCGGACAGCACCGCCGTGATCCATGAGTCTGATGAAGGCAACAACACCCTGTCCCGAACTCTTGAAAACGTCCCTGACACGACGCCTCCGCAGCTTTCCTCCACCGAACCTGTCGATGGAGCCAGGGTTTCAGAAGCTCCATCAATCGCTTTGACCCTTTCCGACCTTTATGGCACGATCGACGACAGTGCCGTTGTCATTTCCGTGTTGGATCGTACCAACCAGGAAGTTCCCGGCTCGGTTATTGAAGATAATGACCGCTTCACCTTCACGCCGGCCTCGCCTCTGACAGCAGGCCTCTACCACGTGACCGTCACCGCCGTGGACGCAGCAGGGAACAGCACCCTGTATACCTTTACCTTTACCGTGGACGTGCCGCCCCTGGCTCCAGCGAACCCCGATCCGGCCGACGGATCGGCCGGTGTGCCCCTCCCCGGCCAATCCCTGACCCTTTCCTGGACCGGCGGAGACCCGGACCCCGATGACCCGGTCGCGTATGATGTCTATTTCGGCACCAACGCGGCAGCTCTCCCCAGGGTGGCCACCGGGGTTACTGCGAGCACCCACGTCCTGGAGAATCTGTCTCAAGGAACCCCCTATTACTGGCAGGTGGTTGCAAAGGACGGCCACGGCAAGACCGGCTCCGGCCCGGTGTGGCAGTTCACCACCTGGATGCCAGATCTTACAGTTTCAACCATCGTCCTGAGCCCTTCCACCGACATCGTGGCCGGCACCGAGGTGACCATCACGGCCACGGTGACGAATAACGGGCCTGCCCCTGCGCTCATCAGTTTTCAGGTGGACTTCCGGGTCAACGACCAGAGCATCGGCCATGAGCCGGTGGCGCCTCCCCTGGAAAGCGGCGCCTCCGCAGACCTCAGCCGCGTCTGGACCGCTCCTGCCGGGACCTACACGATCCTCCTGGCAGCAGACCACACCGGTGACCTGACCGAGTCGAAGGAAGACAACAACACCCTCTCTCTCACCATGGAGAACATCCCGGACACGACGCCTCCTGAACTCGTGAGCACTGAGCCTGAAGACGGTGCGCTCCTCCAGCAGGTGGACCGAATCGTCATCACCCTCTTCGACCGATACGGCACCGTGGACGACCAAGCCATGGTGACCGGCAACATCGTGGTCGCGAGGGACGGGAGTCCGGTCTCCGGCTCTGTGACCGAGGAGGCCGATCGGTTTACCTTCACGGGGGAGGAGTCTCTGCTCCCCGACGGCTCTTACGAGGTTGTGGTCACGGCGCAGGATGAGGCAGGCAACACGGAGGTTTACACGTTCTCCTTTACCGTGGACAGCGAGCCGCCCGGTGCGCCCGTCATCACGGGGGACACGGTCTACTCAGGCCTGATCCGGCCCCGCCTCGCTCAGAACAGCTCCAATACCTCATGGGTCACCCTCACCGGCACCCGGGATCAGGACACGAGCCTGTGGCTTGCCGGAGACGTTTTGCGGGTTGGCGTTGACCGGGAGTATGCCACGATCCAGGCCGCGGTGGATGCGGCCAAAGACGGTGACACCGTTCTCATCGAACCGGGCACATACAACGAGTGTGTGGTCGTTACCAGGTGGATCAACCTCAAAGCGGACACCTTGGACCCGGCGACAGAGGAGGTCAGGGTCAACGGGACGGACCAGGGAAACATCACTTTCGGCATCACCCACGACTGCCCCTTCCTGGAGCCGATCTATGTGGAAGGCCTGACCCTTCAGACCTCCTCTACAAGCACCTGGACCGTCGGCGCCCGGCTGAGAGCCCTTGTGAAAGGAACCTCTGTTGACACCACGGGAAAGGGCAAAATCATCTGGAACCGGTGCCGTTTCCTCACCGCGGGCGGCACCAAGTACCCTTTCGGCGACCACCACGGCGCAGAGACGGAGCTCGAGTTCGAGAACTGCTATTTCCAGCGGGGCTATGCTCACTTCCTTCGCATGAATCAGCCATGGGCTCTGAAGACTGCCCAGATCAACAATGCCCTCTCCATCTACCAGTCCTCGTACCAGCCGGGGCCTCGTGACTATGTCACCGTTCCGACAGAAGGCTATGGTCCCGGCTACGGCGACTGGTATGTCACGGACAGCGCCCACAGGCTTGCGGACCTGGGCTCGGGAGCATGGAGCGTTGGTCTTTCCCTGGCCGAGGGTGACAATGCCCTGGAGCTCTGGCTCGAAGACGGAGCAGGCAACATCGGACCGTCCGTCTGGGTGGATCTCCTTGTAGATACGGTGGCCCCTGCCCTGTCCACCTTCTCTCCGGCAAACAACAGTTTTGTCCGTTCTTCCCCGGCAGTCGAGACAGGCTTTGTGGAAGCCGGGAGCGGACTGAACCTGGAAGAGACCCTTCTTTCGGTCAAGGATGGGAACAATCAGGAAGTAAGAGGAACCGCCGTGCTCTCCGCGCCCGGTCTCCTCGCCTTCGTTCCCTCTTCCTCTCTTCTTGACGGTTCTTACACTGTGGATGTACGGCTCGAGGACAACGTGGGCAACAGAGGCGCTTCCGCCCGATATGGATTCACCCTGGACACCACCCCTCCTCATGAGCCTGTGCTCAGCGCGGTCACCTCTCCGACCCACAATGCCAACCAGACCGTTTACGGCATCAAGGAGGCCTATGCCCGGATTCTCCTCAACGGCGAGGAGGTGGTGGGACACACGGCGGACACCCTCTGGCAGTATACGGTCAATCTCCAGAGCGGAATTAACACCCTTAGTTTCATGGCCTTGGACCGGGCAGGCAACCAGAGCGAGGTGGTCACAGCGGAAATTGTGTACGATGATACGCCGCCTCTGGCCGTAACCAATTTGAAGGCCCATGGGGACGGAGCGGGCACCACGGTGGCCCTTGATTGGACCGGATACAACGAGTCCACCCATGGTGACATTGATTTCTATCGCGTCTATGTGGCGGATGTCTTCTTTACCGACGTCACCGGCCTGACCCCGGCCGCCACAGTCGATGCAGGCACTTTCACCTATACCGCGACAACCCTCACCAAGGGAGCAACCTACTGGTTTGCCGTGGTTGCCGTGGATCTCATGGGCAACGCCCTTAGCGCCGTCACCGCGGTGAGCGCCGTGCCGGCAGATACGGTCCCGCCGCAGAACGTCACCGATCTTCGGGTTCTGTGCTATGAAAACCGCCTTGTCTTTTCCTGGAATGCGCCCGCCGACACCTATGGCGACCTCGCGGGGTTCAAAGCCTATTTCAACAACGCTGCCGAAGGAGTCCCCCTTGGCGTCGATGTGACGGGTCGTGAAGAGACGGGCCTGACCCCCGCTACGGCTTATCCTTTCAAGATTACGGCCTCAGACACGGATGGAAACGAGAGCAGCGGCGCACTGATCACGGGCATCACCCTTCTTCCCAACCCCACAGGACTCAAGGCCGATGGCGAAAACGGCTACGTGGACCTTAGCTGGTCCCCTGTGAGCCCCGCCCAGCACGTGAAGCACTACGCCGTGTACGTGAGCACAGGAGACTTTGCCTCCGTGGAAGGCATGACTCCCAGGCTCACCACCGCCTCCACCTCGGCCAAGGTGGCGGGCCTTACCAACAACACGGTTTACTTCTTCGCCGTGACCGCCGTGAACCTTTCCGGCGGCGAGCAGAAGGCGGTCGGCACGGTCTCCGCCACGCCGGTGCCGGACAGCCGGGGGCCGGAGATCACCAATCTCAAGGTCAACAACGAAGCTCTCTCCGACGGATACGTCTTCATCAAAGTGTCCACCGTCACCCTCAACGCAGCCGACCCCTCCGGCGTGAGCCGCGTTGAGTTTCGCGTGGACGGTCAGCTTGCTGCGACGGACTACAACGGCTCGCCCTATTACGACTTCACCTGGAACATTTACGGTGTGGAGGACGGGAATCACACCCTGGCCATCAAGGCCTACGACACCCTGGGCAACGCCGAGACCCTGGAGTACACCGTCACGGTGGTCCTGGCAGAGCCCCTGTCCCCCATCATCACGTCCCCTGCCACGGGCACCGTGACCAATAAGGCCTCCATCACCGTCTCGGGAACGGCCGAGAAGAACTCGGAAGTGTTCATCCTTCTCGATGGGCAAGATGCCGGGGGGCCTGGGGCCGTGACCCAGGCAGGTACCTTCAGCATTCCTGTCACCCTCGCGGAAGGTCAAAATCACATCACCGCCGAAGCGCAAAACCGGGCAGGCAGGAGCGCCCCGAGCAGCGAGGTGATCGTCACCCTGGATGCCTCCATCCCTCCAAGCCCCACGGGGCTCGTGGCCGAAGCAAGAGCCGCCGGCATGATCCGCCTTGCATGGCAAGCGCCGGCCGAGATCTCTATTAAAGGATACAACCTCTACCGCTCCACTCATAGCTTCACGGACAAGGCCCAGGCCGTCAGGGCCAATACCAACCTGATCCAGGCCGCAGCCTATGACGACCTTCCGCCCTCGGACGGCACCTGCGACTACCGCGTCACCGTGGTGAGCGCCGTGGACAACGAGAGCGATCTTTCCGAGGAGGCCTCAGCCCGGTCCGACCGCACCCCTCCCTTCCTTGCCTCGGTCACTTACACGCCCAGGGGAAAGTACGATGCAGCCACGGGCCGCTTCGGCCAGGGCCGTGTGGATGTGCTCCTCACCCTGAGCGAGCCGCTCCAGTCCACGCCCTTCTTCAGCCTCACGCCCCAGAGCGGGGTGCCTTTCTCCCTGGACCTGAGCAGGGTCTCCGACACGCAGTATGCCGGGTTTTTCATCATCGATGCGGGCACGGCTTCAGGGACGGCCTATGCGGTTTTCTCGGCCAGGGACCTGGTAGGCAACCGGGGCACGGAGATCGACGAAGGGCAAAGCCTGCTTCTTGACACCACAGGCCCTGCCCTCAACACCATTACGCTCCAGCCCCAGGACCCCATCAGGAACGACGCAGACAATCCTGTGACGGTCACGGTGAGGGTCGGGTTGAGCGACCTCATGAAGCCGGGGGAGACACCCCTGCTATCTTATCTTCTCTCAGGACCCGGAAGGACCGCTTCGGAGGTCGAGGGTCTTGCCCAGGTGAGCGCCGCAAGCGGGGAAGCCCAGGCCTGGCAGGGGACCTTCACCCTGCCTGCGGATGCAGGAGATCCAGATCCCGAGTCCCTGAGCTTCCAGTACCAGGGGCTGGATGACCTGGACAATGGGAGCGACCGCATCCTGTGCCCCAACCTCTTCCAGGTCTACCAGGGAGAGCTGCCGCCCCTGGCTGCGCCCCCGGGCCTGACCGGGAAGGCCCTGCCTGGAGGCAGGATCGAGCTTTCGTGGCAGGCCGTGGAAGGCGCTGCAGGCTACCAGCTTTATCGTAAGGGACCTGGAGAAAACGATCTCACCCTTTACGGGGATCCCCTGGCTGCCACCGGGTTTGTGGATGAGCCCCTGGAGGAAGGGGTTTACACCTACGCGGTGGCGAGCATCCGGGAAGACAATGACGAGGAGTCCCTGAGCGGCATGAGCGACACGGTCACCGTGGTGTCCGATGCCACAGCGCCCCGGACGCCTCAGAACCTTGTGCTCACGCTCGTCTCCCAGGGCATCAAGGCCGAGTGGCAGGCGCCTGAATTTACCGAGCCCGTCACCTACACCATCTACAGGGACGATGTCCCGGAGATCACCTCGGTGGAGGGCCTCAGCCCTCTTGCCAGGGGCATCGACCAGACCATGGTCATCGATCCCAAGCCGTCGCCCTCGGATCACTGCTACGTGGTGACTGCGGTGGACGCTTCGGGCAATGAGAGCGAACCCTCCAACTCCTATTACCTCAACTTCAGGCTCCTGCCGGTAGCCACCTTGAAGGTGGTGCAGCAGGACACCTCTCCGCCTGTGGTCTCCTGGACCTATCCGGGTACAGGCGCTGCAGGCTACGACATTTACCTTGGAGAGGATGAGGGCAGGATCAAGCTCAACAGCCAGCATCTCACAGGCCTTTCCTACACGGACACGGGGTACAACGGCGATGCCCGCCGCTACACCGTGGTGGCGGTGGACAACCTGGGCTATGAAAGCCCGGGCCGGAGCCTGACCCTGCCGGCAGCCGAAGCTCTGGTAACCGAAGGCAGCCGGATCAAGCGGGGTATCATGAACCGCCTGGAGTACAGGGTGGAGAACCTTTCCTCCCAACCGGTGGAGGCTCTGAGGCTCAAGGTCAGGGTGGGAAATCGGGATCATCTGTCCGAGGGCTTCTCCGTGGACGGCGACCAATCCCTGATCGTTCCTGTGGTGGTCGGGGGATATGCTGACCTGCCTCCCTTTGCAGCCATCACCACGACTATCGAGCACACCCCCAACGAGGGGGAAAAGGCGGAGATCATCCGCTCCTCGGGCATTGGCGCCATCGACGGCATGCTGGTGCTCCAGATCGAGAACGAGGAGTTTGTGAGGGGGGCCACGGGCAAAGTGCGCTTCACCCTGGAGAACACGGGCGAGGAGGAGATCGAGATCACGCTCGCCCGCAACACCGGCCAGTCCGCCTCCAACGAGGTCAGGCTCTTTCTCCTGGACAATGACGAGAACGTTCTCTCCACCCTGAGCTTCAAGCAGTCCCTGGGTGCAGGAGTCGTCACCCTTGCCAACGCCAACTCCGTGGCCCGCATCCCGGCAGGGGCTCTTTTCACTTCCGACTTCATGGACCTGCCGGTGCCGGCAGGGGCTCCGGACGATGTGTCCGTGCTTCTTTCCATCGAAAGCATCTACTACCACCAGGGAAGGCCCGACCAGGTGAAGATGCCGGGCCTGAGCACCACCCGTAAGGTCACCATGCTGGACACCTCCTATTACGGGGAGGTGCTCACCATCGAGCCCCAGCAGTCTGCCGGGGATGAAGACGTGGTGATCACGGGGCGGGCTATAGAGAGGGCCACCGGGCTTCCCCTGGCCAACGTGCCTCTGAACCTGGTCATCTCAGTGGGAGGCTTTGAGCGAGCCAACACGATCTACACGGATGCCGCCGGGAGCTTTGTGTATAGCTTCAAGCCTCTGGCCGGGGAGTCGGGGCTCTACAAGGTGAGGGCGGTTCACCCGGACCTTCTGGACCGTCCGGTGCAGGGACAGTTTGTGATCAGCCGGGTGAGTGTGAGCCCCACCTCCATCAACCTGAGCGTGCCCAGGAACTACGAGCGGACCATCGCCATCCAGGTGAGCACCTCGGAGGGGACGGAGGTGCACAATGTCGGTCTTGTTTATGCGCCCGAGGACCAGCCGGAAGGGACGTACCCTGAGGGCATTCATCTCACCACCGGGAGCCCCATTGCGCTCCTGGGCTCCAAGAAGACGGCATCCCTTCCCTTCACCCTGTGGGCGGACAACAGTGCGGATGCCACGGGAAAGATTGTGCTCAAGGTGGCGAGCGAGGAGAGGACGTGGGGCACCGTCCTGATCAACACCCACTTTTCCCAGGCTCTGCCTGTGCTCACCTTTACGCCCAGCCACGTGGAAACCGGGCTTGCCCTTGGCTCAACGGAGATTGAGACCATTACGCTCAGCAACAAGGGGTTGGCGGAGATGAGGGATGTGCAACTTTCCCTGGTGCTGCCTGGCGGGAGTGCAGCGCCTCCCTGGGTGTACTTGACCTCTCCTGCCGCACTGGGGAGTCTTACGGTAGGGGAGAGCCGCCAGGTGAACATCGGTTTCAGCCCCACCTCGGCCCAGGCTTCGGAGGGGGTGCATGCCTTCAAGCTCAGGATCACGAGCGACAACTACGCCCAGACCGACATCAACCTCTACGCTTCGGTCACCCAGTCCGGAGTAGGCAACGCCCTCTTCAAGGTGAGCGACATCTACACCGGTAACCCCGACGGGCAGGGTCAGGTGATACAGGGCCTGGCCGGCGCCAAGGTGTACCTCCAGAACGAAGAGGTGCTCACGGTGGAGCGCACGCTGACCACGGACATCCTGGGTGAGGCTTATTTCACGGACGTGCCCGCAGGCCGCTACAAGTGCCGGGTGA